>BNJT01002331.1_pt1 | contig 478937 bp, 557 predicted proteins | sample 8540491 | NCBI WGS metagenome assembly BNJT01 (sample SAMD00202455, study PRJDB9452) | human saliva metagenome | host: Homo sapiens
AATTGACTTTATCCTAGACTGGACACCCAATACCAACCATACAGGGCTTTATGTAGCTAAAGAAAAAGGTTATTTCAAAGAAGCTGGAGTGGATGTTGATTTGAAATTGCCACCAGAAGAAAGTTCGTCTGATTTGGTGATCAATGGCAAGGCACCATTTGCTATCTATTTCCAAGACTACATGGCTAAGAAATTGGAAAAAGGAGCAGGTATTACTGCCGTTGCAGCTATCGTTGAGCACAATACATCAGGGATTATCTCTCGTAAGTCTGACAATATCAATAGTCCTAAAGACTTGGTTGGTAAGAAATACGGAACTTGGAATGACCCAACTGAGCTTGCGATGCTGAAAACCTTGGTAGAGTCTCAAGGTGGAGACTTTGACAAGGTTGAAAAAGTACCAAACAACGATTCAAACTCGATCACTCCGATTGCCAATGGCGTTTTTGATGCTGCCTGGATTTACTACGGTTGGGATGGTATTCTTGCTAAATCTCAAGGAGTGGATGCCAACTTCATGTACTTGAAGGACTATGTTAAAGAGTTTGACTACTACTCACCAGTTATCATCGCAAACAACGACTATCTAAAAGACAACAAAGAAGAAGCTCGTAAAGTCATCCAAGCTATCAAAAAAGGTTACCAATACGCTATGGAGCACCCAGAAGAAGCGGCAGATATCTTGATCAAAAATGCCCCTGAGTTAAAGGATAAACGTGACTTTGTCATTGAATCTCAAAAATACTTGTCAAAAGAATACGCAAGCGACAAGGAAAAATGGGGACAGTTTGATGCTGACCGCTGGAATGCCTTCTACAAATGGGATAAGGGAAATGGTATCCTCAAGGAAGACTTGACTGATAAAGGATTCACGAACGAATTTGTAAAATAATGACAGAAATTAGACTAGAACACGTAAGCTATGCCTACGACAATGAAAAGATTTTAGAGGATATTAACCTACAGGTAACTTCAGGTGAAGTGGTCTCTATCCTAGGCCCCAGTGGTGTAGGAAAGACTACTCTCTTTAACCTGATTGCAGGGATTTTAGAAGTCCAGTCAGGACGAATCATTCTTGATGGGGAGGAAAATCCCAAGGGGCGCGTGAGTTATATGCTTCAAAAGGATCTGCTATTGGAACACAAGACTGTCCTTGGCAATATCATTTTGCCCCTCTTAATTCAAAAGGTGGATAAGGCAGAAGCCATTGCCAAAGCAGATGAAATTCTTGGGACCTTTCAGTTGACAGCTGTAAGGGATAAGTATCCTCATGAACTCAGTGGTGGGATGCGCCAGCGTGTTGCTTTACTCCGTACCTACCTTTTCGGGCACAAGCTCTTTCTTCTAGACGAGGCCTTTAGCGCTTTGGATGAGATGACTAAGATGGAACTTCATGCCTGGTATCTTGATATTCATAAACAGCTAGGCCTGACGACACTCATCATTACGCATAGTATAGAGGAGGCCCTCAATCTCAGTGATCGCATCTATATCTTGAAAAATCGTCCTGGGCAGATTGTTTCTGAAGTCAAACTCGACTGGTCTGAAACCGAAGACAAGGAAGTTCAAAAAATTGCCTATAAACGCCAGATATTAGAAGAATTGGGCTTAAATAATTAGAAATGAAGAGAGTTGGTGAAGTTGACACTTTGCCAGCTCTTTTTGTCTTTTACAAAGAGAAACTGACTTGCGAGAAGGAGCTAAAAGCGCTATAATGAAGAAAAATAAAACATGGTATAAAAATGGGATTTGATAAAGATTTTGTGGAAAAGATTTTTTCTAGTGGAGAAGATAGAGTAAATAGGTCTATTTTTGTAAAACCGGAAGAACTTATTGAAATATCCGATGAAGAGCTAAGTTATTTTGGCGAGGGTATTTTTTATTGTTTACCTCGTAATCAGTATGTAATGGATAATAAAGATAAAATTAGACAAAAATATAAATTATCTAAAGAAATGCCTAAAATAAATGGCATTCCTTTACCAACTTTTTTAAAAATGAGATCATGGGATAGAATTAGAAAGACCAAGCCAACCTTAAAAGAAATCATCAGGATGATTGAAAAATGATGATTCAGTGTAGGTGAAGTGTTGTCTTATAATTGGAAAGAGGAGTTGTTATGAAATACAGTCAACAAGTCTTAGACATGCTAAAAAGAGGAGTAGATGGAGATGTTGATGATTACTATGACTTTTTTCTTGAACTCACTGCCAAATTAGGCGAAGATGAGGCCTTTGCTGACGGTTTGATAGCAGAGAATGAAGCTCTTTTTGATGTTATTAATGATGAACCAATGTATTATTTCTATGTCGAAGAAGATACAGAGAACAGAGAATTGTGCCAAAATTTTTTAAAGACTTACTATGAAAAAGCAATACAACTAGTAAATAACTAAATTTGGGCTTATCTTGTTCTTTGAGTTTATAGGTGGAATGGTGTTGTGATGAAAAAAGATGAAATTAAAAAGTATTTAGATACAGATCTTGAATTAAATGTTAATGGCCGAGGTGCTTGTTTCTTTATCCAGTATTTGTGTAGTTGGATATGATTATGAAGGCCAGCAGTTTGATACAATTGATCAAGCTATGGAAGCTAAAGTTTTTGACGGGAAAAGTTTAGTTGATATATGGGATGAAATTTTTCCACAAGTATCATAAAATCAAAATATGGTCACATTTTATTTCAATAGATGATGGAAAGGCCCTAAATAATGTTAAATAATGAACTAAATGACTACAGCAAACAAGACCCATTCGATGAAATAGATGAACCCATTTTTTCGGAGTCTAATCTTGAAGGGTACAGTGATTTTTACAAAGATAGTGAAGAGTCAAAAGTTTGGTGGATTGATAAGATAGATGTTAGAGGAGAAATATTGTTCAGCTTTGATCAGAAAAAAATTTATAACCTTTTTCTTGACTATCCTCACAATATGACTGAAGAAGAAGTTAGAATTTTTGATAGAGAAAAATTCTTACTGGAGAGATTTTTCTCGGATAGAAAGTTGTAAAATATTTGTTTAGATTAGGATTTTTATTTTGCTTTTCAACGCCCTTTTCAGGGCTCTTTTTATGGACTTTTTTAAGGAGTTTTCAGGAAAAACTAAGTCGATTTAATGCCTAATTATTTTTAAAGAAACTCAGTATTTTCAAGGACTTAGCCTTAAAAATTTGACTTATAGAGTGTTAAATGATAGTATAGTCAAAGATAGTCAAGGTTTAAAGAAAGAGGTGGAGTGCTATGAGATTTAAAAATACATCAGACCATATAGAAGCTTATATCAAGGCTATTCTGGAGCAGTCAGGGTATGGTTGAATTGCAACGAAGCCAATTAGCGGATACTTTTTCAAGTAGTTCCTAGCCAAATTAACTATGTCATCAAAACTCGTTTTACAGAAAGTAGAGGCTATCTAGTTGAGAGTAAACGAGGTGGTGGAGGCTATATCCGTATTGGACGAATTGAATTCTCCAATCATCATGAAATGCTTCGAGATTTGTTGTATCTCAGTAGGGTGAAGAAGTTAGCTAGTGTTGTTTTTTTGAAGATGTTTTAAGACTCTTGTTTGAGCAAGATTTGTTGACAAGCCAAGAGATGAACTTTATTAGTAGCTATGGCTCCAGACCGTATTTTAGGTGAGGAAGCAAATCTAATTCGTGCTAATATGCTTAAGCAGTTACTACAAGAGGTAGATAGAAAAGGAAAATAAGACCACATGAAATATTCAAAAGCATTGAAAGAATGTATAGACAGTGCCTTTCTAGTAGCAAGTCATTATGAGGCAGAATACTTAGAGTCTTGGCACCTATTGATTGCAATGGCAAATCATAATTACAGTGTAGCTGGGGCGACCTTAAATGAATTTCCCTATGAAATTGATCGTTTGGAGGAAGTTGCAGCAGAACTGACAGAGGCAAAGCACGGCGATAAAGAAGAGTATCGGGAGCTTTCTTTTTCACACCGTTTGAAAGTTTTGTTTCTAGAGGCTGAACATATTGCTTTCTGTAGTGCATGCAAAAAGTTTTTTTGGGAACTGAACATGTTCTCTATGCTATTTTGCATGATGGGAATGCCTTAGCTACTCGTATCCTAGAACAATCTGGATTTTCTTACGAAGATAAGAAGGACCAGGTTAAGATTGCTGGACTTCGTCGCAAACTTGAAGCGCGTGCTGGATGGACTAGAGAAGATTTGAAGGCCCTTCGTCAACGTCATCGTTCAGTAGCAGATAAGCAAAATTCTATGGCTAATATGATGGGAATGCCTCAAAATACGAGTGGTGGCTTGGAGGATTATACTCATGACCTTACTGAACAAGCTCGTTCTGGCAAATTGGAACCAGTCATCGGTCGTGACCAAGAAATTTCTCGTATGATTCAAATCTTGAGTCGGAAGACAAAGAATAATCCTGTACTAGTTGGTGACGCAGGTGTTGGTAAAACAGCTCTAGCACTTGGACTAGCTCAGCGAATTGCTAGTGGGGATGTACCGGTTGAAATGGCTAAGATGCGAGTCTTAGAACTCGATTTGATGAATGTGGTTGCAGGGACACGCTTCCGTGGTGATTTTGAAGAGCGCATGAACAACATCATTAAAGACATTGAGGAAGATGGTCAGATTATTCTCTTTATCGATGAGCTCCATACCATCATGGGATCGGGTAGCGGTATTGATTCGACCTTGGATGCAGCTAACATCTTAAAACCTGCCTTGGCGCGTGGGACTCTAAGAACTGTCGGAGCTACAACCCAGGAAGAATATCAAAAACATATTGAAAAAGACGCAGCCCTTTCTCGTCGATTTGCCAAAGTAACTATTGAGGAGCCAAGTTTAGCAGATAGTATTGAAATCTTACAAGGTTTGAAATCAACTTATGAAAAACACCATCATGTTCAAATTACAGATGATGCAGTCGATACAGCTGTCAAAATGGCTCATCGTTACCTAACCAGCCGTCATTTACCAGACTCTGCTATTGATCTTTTGGACGAAGCGGCTGCCACTGTTCAGAACAAGTCGAAATATGGGAAAAATGCTGAGTCGGGCTTGTCTGCGGCTGATAAGGCTCTGATGGATGGTAAATGGAAGCAGGCAACTCAACTCATTGCAAAAGAACAGGAATTACCTGTCTATAAAGACTCTGTAACGGAGTCTGATATCTTGACAACACTCAGTCGTTTGTCAGGAATCCCAGTTCAAAAATTAACTCAAACCGATGCTAAGAAGTACCTTAATTTGGAGGCTGAACTCCACAAGCGTGTTATTGGACAAGAACAGGCGGTCTCAAGTATTAGCCGAGCTATTCGCCGTAATCAATCTGGTATTCGCACAACAAACGTCCCGATTGGTTCCTTTTATGTTCCTAGGGCCAACTGGTGTCGGTAAGACAGAGTTAGCCAAGGCCTTGGCAGAGGTCCTCTTTGATGATGAATCTGCCCTTATCCGCTTTGACATGAGTGAATATATGGAGAAATTTGCGGCCAGTCGTCTCAATGGTGCCCTCCAGGCTATGTAGGCTACGAAGAAGGTGGAGAGTTGACTGAGAAGGTTCGTAACAAAACCATACTCTGTTCTGCTCTTTGACGAAGTAGAGAAAGGCTCACCCAGACATCTTTAATGTCCTCTTACAAGTCTTGGATGACGGAGTTCTGACAGACAGTAAGGGTCGCAAGGTTGACTTCTCTAATACCATCATCATCATGACTTCAAACCTTGGTGCGACTGCTCTTCGTGATGATAAGACAGTCGGTTTTGGAGCTCGAGATATTCGTTTTGACCAGGAAAAGTATGGAAAAACGTATGTTTGAAGAGTTGAAAAAAGCTTATCGCCCAGAGTTTATCAACCGTATTGACGAAAAGGTGGTCTTCCACAGCTTGTCAAGTCAAGATATGCAGGAAGTGATTAAGATTATGGTCAAACCTTTGATTGCAAGCTTGGCAGAAAAAGGGGTAGACTTAAAACTTCAAGCATCTGCTCTAAAACTTTTAGCCCAACATGGCTATGATCCAGAGATGGGTGCACGACCGCTTCGTAGAACTCTACAAACTGAAGTGGAAGACAAACTAGCTGAACTTTTACTCAAAGGAGAATTGGAAGCAGGCAAGACCCTTAAGATTGGTGTCAAAGCTGGTCAGTTAAAATTTGAGATTGTTTAAAATTGTGAGGTTGGAACAGATTGTTTCAGCCTCTTTTTTTGGGAAGTTGTCACTATAATAAGCATTTGAATTGTGCATTTAATTTAAGGAATTCAAAAACGAATTTCTACTGATCAAGTTTTGTATATCAAGAAAAAAATCCTATCATGTTGAAAATATTTTTATAAAAAATAATAAAAAAGTGTTGACGAACAATAGAAGGAGTAGTATGATATAAAATATAAAAAAATTTATAAAAAAAGGTTGAAAAGACTTGAAAAAAGATAGCAGTGGTTTTTGGAACCTTTGCTCCCTTGCATCAGGGGCATATTGATTTAATCCAAAGAGCAAAACGGCAATGCGATGCTGTAGTGGGTGGTAGTTTCAGGTTATGAGGGAGATCGTGGTGAAGAGGTTGGACTTACACTACAAAAAGAGGTTTCGCTATATTCGTGAAGTATTTCGAGATGATGAGTTGACCCTCTGTTTTGTAAACTTGACGAAACCAATATTCCACGCCATCCAATGGGCTGGCAGGAGTGGTTGGATCAGATGTTGCAGGCCATTTCCTCATGACCAGACTGGTGAGGAACTAATCTTTTTGTAGGAGAGTCCGAATACCAACAAGAATTGTCAGAACGTGGTTTTCGAGACTGTTCTACAGGAAAGAAAATTTTGGAATTTCGGCTACCATGATTCGAGAAAAATCCAAGCAAATATTGAAATATATCGCTCAACCTTTCCGCCGTCAGTTTACGAAAAAAGTGTTGATTATGGGAAGTGCTAGTAATGGTAAAACAACTCTAGCCAAGGATTTAGCTCGCTTTTATGATGCGCCAGTCAGTCTGGAGTATGCTCGTGAGTATCAGATAAAAAATAATGTCCGAGATGATGAGCTTATCTCCAAAGATTATTATTACCTTCTTTTAGGCCAATATGATCAAACTTCCAAGTTAATCGATAGCAATGCCAATCGAGGCCTAGTCATTGCAGATACCAACTCACTAGTAACCAAGGGCTACTACGATTACTACATGGAAAGCGAGGAGCAGGAGGACTTGTCTGTAGAGACCTTTGATAATCTCTTTGTTTCCATCTTAGCCAAGGAAAAGTGGGATTTAATCCTCTTTGTGCAACCTATTGGCTCTTATGTCAATGATGGTTTTCGCGACATGACCATGGCAGAAGACCATATCCGTCACAGTTTTTCTCAGCATTTGGATATGATGAGGGAGCAATATCTAGCCAATATCCCTCATGTTTATCTAGCTGATGACTATCTAGGAAATTATGAAGCAGCAAAAGTAGCTATTGATGCCATTTACCAGGCAGATTAGGAGAAGAAAATGAAAAAAATAACTGAAAAAATCACACGATTTATTGAAAACTTTAAAAATGTTCACGCAGAAGCTCGTAAAATTGGTTTTGCAGGAGTTATGCGTTTGATTTGGGAAGATCTCTTTGTGGACCGTAGTCTTTTCCAGTGGCTCTATTTGATTGCTTTATCAAGTGTTCCTCTTATTCTGGAGTTTACACAAAACACAGAAAGTCATGACTGGATTGGTCTCTTGACCTCTTGGACAGGGATTGTCTGCGTTATCTTAGTAGCTGAAGGTCGAGCTAGTAACTACCTTTTTGGAGCTATTAACTCTGCAATCTATTTGGTCCTAGCTATGAATGCGACTTTCTACGGTGAAGTTTTGACAACAGTTTATTTCTTTGTCATGCAGCCTATTGGTCTCTATACTTGGTTGTCTAATCGGATCAATGAGCAAGGAAGACCAGAGGAGTCTCACTTTGAAGCTAAGAAACTCGGTCTGATTGATTGGCTCAAGTACTTGGCTTTGACTGCTATCATCTGGATTGGCATGGGATTAGCCTACCAAAGTATCAGCAGTGCTCGTCCTTTCCGTGACAGTATTACCGATGCGACCAATGGTGTTGGTCAGCTCTTGATGACACGTCTTTACCGTGAGCAATGGATTTTCTGGATTGCAACCAATCTCTTTAGTATCTACCTCTGGTGGGGTGAAAACATCCATATCCAAGGAATGTACTGGGTCTACACCCTCAATAGTCTAGTCGGTTGGTACCAATGGACTAAGGCTGTCAAGGAGGGATAAGTTGACTGAAACGATAATCCCGGCTGGAATGACAGAGAGAGAATATTTTGAGATTCATGCGACTGAGAAGGAATTTCTAGACTGGTACGGCAAACAGGATCTTCCTCAGTATGAAAAACCGAGCGTGACGGTGGATATGGTAGCTTATTGCTTTGTGGAAGGGAAAATCAAACTCTTGCTAATTCGTCGCAAGGGCCATCCTTATCAAAACTGTTTGGCTTTGGTCGGTGGTTTTATGGATAAGAGCGAAGATGCAAGGTATGCTTGTCAGCGTGAAGTGAGAGAGGAGGTTAACCTTGACCTTCCTTTGGAAAAAATCGAACAGTTGATGACAGTATCTACTCCAGGTCGTGATCCGCGGGGCTGGACGGTTACTATCGCCCACTTGGTGTATCTACCTAGCCGCGCACTTGATCTCGTTCAAGCTGGTGATGATGCCAAGGATGTGGTTTTTGTCGATGTTGATTTTCAGACGGGCAAGTGCTTCCTAGAGGGACTAGAGCTGGGGGAGCAAGCCTTCGCCTTTGACCATTATGCCATTATCCAAGAGTCTATTAAACGAATCCAAGGGCGTCTTGACTGGAATCCGACCTTTCTCTATCTGCTAGAGGAGGAATTCACTGTCTATGAAGGAACCGAATTAGTCAATCTCATCAACCCAGGACGACCAATCGTCAGCAATAACTTCCTCGTAAAAATACGGTGAGTATATAGAAGAAGTTGGGCTCAAACGAGTGCCTAAAAAGAAACCAAGAAAAACCTATCGATTGAAATAAAAAGCTTGGGAGCAGAAATCGATAGCCCAAGTCTTGGTTTCCTAGTTTCAGTCCTGAGAAGTTTCAACAAGTCCGATGACTGGTTGAGCTTGAGAATAGAGGAAATAAAGTTTGTGTCAAAAGTCAATTCAGCCATCGTGTCAAAGACTTATTAGTCATAAAAAAGTGAGGTCGGGATTCTTCCCGGCCTCTTTTTGTTTAAGGATGTTCATTTTTATTAGAATTACTCAAAATACGAGTGAAGAAATCTCTGTACTTATATTTTAAATAGGTTTCGTGAAAGTACAATAAAGCTATATCTACAATCATAAAAATGATGATTAGATAGAACAAATCAAATGTAGTCTGAGCATAATGACTTGCAGACTGATAAGACCAGAAAGCACCTAAAATCACCCAAGGAAGATACTTTGTAATATTTGCTTTGACATAAGCTTACACCTCCAATATCCTATTTCAATTTTTATTATAGTCTTCAAGAAAAAAATGCAAGCGATTACACTTTAAAAAGATAGCAAGGATAATCAAGTATCAATAGAAGATGTTTTTAATGCAACATGGGAAATTTTAAATTTTTTTGTTTTTATTTCGAATGATAGATATAGGAGGGCAAAGGAGGATAAAAACGTCTAGAAAGTATATACTAAAAAATAAATTTAAAAATCTGCTATAAATGATTGACAGATTTAAAAATAAGGACTACAATAACATTACAAAAATATTTCGTAATGTTTCAAATATATTACAGAAGGAGTAAGATATGAAAAATAAAACTTCTATTAAATTGATGGCAGCAACTGTATTGGCTTCAACTCTACTTTTGGGAGCTTGCGGAAATAAGAAAGAAAATACTAGCAGTGATAAATCGAACACGACTACTCAAGCTACTTCTAGTAGTAAGGCAAGTTCCTCAGCCAAAGAAAGTAAACCAAAAACAACAACTACTACATCAACTACAGAACAAAACACAAGTGCTTCTGTGCAAAGTTCAAACTCAGGCACTCAAGGACAAGAAACTAAAAAAACGGATAACAGTAAGCAAAGTCAAGACAAACAACCGACCCAAGGGAATAATTCTCAAGCTACTTCAAATCAACAAGCACAAGCGAGTCAGTCTAGTCAAACTGCTCAATCAAGCTATGACCCAACAACTGATCGTAAACTTCATGACAAGCAAGCTGAACACAACAAACGTTATAAAGGTGTCCTAACAATGGTTGATGGAGATTTTTCTGCAGCAGCTGGTAATTGGAAAGGGGGCAACGGAGAAACTATCACTGTTTCATCTGGAGGCCAATTTACAGTAGAAACTGCTGATGGAAAGAAAGAGAGCTACTCTGTTCAAGGATATTCTTATACCCTAGATGATGGTAAATATAATGCTAAAGTAGGTGGAGGAAAGATCATCCAAATTACAACAGGAGCGGATGGAGCTGTTTCTAACGTCGCTTTGGTTCAACCATAGATATTGGTGTTTTAATATCTCTTCTTACAACAAAAAAACCCGTAATTCATTTTAGTTACGGGTTTTTGTCTTATGTATACTAATCTTTATCTAACTGCAAGAGGGCTTCAATCTCTGCCAGAGTGTTGGCTTGTGAAATGGCTCCACGGAGTTTAGCAGCGCCAGATGTGCCTCGAAGGTAGTGAGGAGCCAGTCCACGGAATTCACGAACGGCAATATTCTCACCTTTAAGGTCAATCAAGCGTTTCAAGTGTTCGTAAGCAATCTTCATTTTGTCTTCAAAAGTCAAATCAGGCAGGATTTCACCTGTTTCAAAGTAGTGGTTGATTTGATTGAAGAGGTAAGGATTCCCCATAGCAGCACGACCGATCATGACCGCATCGGCACCGACTTCTTCGATACGCTGTTTAGCTTCTTGGACAGTGCGGATGTCACCGTTAGCGATGAATGGAATCTTTGTCAGAGCTTGTGCAACCTTATGAAGAGTCTCAAGGTCCGCATGGCCAGTATACATTTGCTCGCGTGTACGACCGTGCATAGCAAGGGCAGAAACACCAGCAGCTTCAGCGGCTAGGGCATTCTCAACTGCTAGGGATGGGTTAGACCAGCCTGTACGCATTTTGACAGTGAGAGGGATATCAAGGACAGATTGGACCTTGTTGATGATAGAGTATATCTTATCAGGGTCTTTGAGCCACATAGCACCCGCCTCGTTTTTCACGATTTTATTCACTGGGCAGCCCATGTTGATATCAACGATATCGGTCTTGGTATTTTCTTGGATAAATTCTGCTGCGCGTGCGAGGCTATCTTCGTCACTACCAAAGAGCTGGATAGAAACTGGGTTCTCTCCTTCATCAATATGAAGCATATGAAGAGTTTTCTCGTTGTTGTATTGGATACCCTTGTCAGAGACCATTTCCATAACAACGAGCCCTGCGCCAAGTTCTTTTGCGATAGTACGAAAGGCAGAGTTGGTTACTCCTGCCATAGGCGCTAAAACGGTACGATTGGGAATCTCAACATTGCCAATCATAAAAGGTGTATTAAGATTTGTCACGGATGAGTTCCTCCAGGTCGTTCTCGTCAAAGTTATAAGTTGTTTGGCAGAATTGGCAGATAATTTCAGCTCCGTGATCTTCATCCTTCATTTCTTGCAGGTCAGAGCTTGGCAGGCTAGCTAGAGCGTTCATAAAGCGTTCTTTACTGCAGTCGCATTGGGAAACGAATTTCTTCTTCGAACAGACGTTTGTAGGGCTCGTCACCATAGATTGCTTTGAGAAGGGCTTCGATATGGTCATCGCTTTCTAGAAGTGTAGAGATAGCAGGCATTTTTTGGATGCGTTTTTCAAAGCGAGCAATTTCTTCTTCCTTGGCTCCTGGTAAAACTTGGAGCAGGAAACCACCTGCGACCTTGACCTTGTCTTCTTCATCTAAAAGTACATTAAGGCCGACAGCTGAAGGGGTTTGCTGGCTTTCTGTTAGGTAGAAAGCCAGGTCTTCACCGATTTCTCCAGAGATGAGGGGAGTCATAGAGTTATAAGGATTACCAGTACCGTAGTCAGTAATGACTAGGAATTGACCGTTTCCGACAAAAGGACCTACTAGGACTTCGCCTGTTGCAGTCTTTTTAATGTCAACACCTGGGTTTTGAACGTAGCCTTTGACGTTACCCTTGGTATCTGCAACTGCGATAATGGCACCGAGGGAGCTCGTTCCAAGAACTTTAACAGTTAGCTTGGTGTTTCCTTTCTCATTAGCAGCGAGAATTTGGCTGGCGATAAGGGTACGGCCAAGCGCTACGGTTGAACTAGCCTGGGTTTGATGTTTTTCTTGAGCAGTGCGGACAGTTTCAGTGCTGTCTAGGACAAAAGCACGAAAAGCCCCGCTTTCTGATATAGTTTTAATAATTTTATCCATAGCTACTATTTTAGCATAAAAATGCTTAAAGGGGGAGTGGTGTGTTTGCAAGTCTTTCAAATTGTCCCATTTATAATTGTCAATCTTAGGATGGCAAAGAAACTGGTTTTTTTAGAATATTTTTATCGATATCTTAGCTTTCCTTAAAATATTCTAAAATCAACTTCTAAAAAACAGAAAATAGTTGAAAATAGAAAAAGTAAAGTGGTAAAATGGGAGCAAGATAAAATAGAATTGTAAGTTTGCGAAAATACAATGAAAGTGTACAGAAAAGAATCTAATATGAATAAAAAGAAGACATACTATGTTTTTTTTGGACAAACTGTCCTGTATTTTATTATTTTACTGGGTTTGCTTTACTTCTTTAGTTACCTTGGTCAAGGTCAAGGCGGCTTTATTTACAATGAATTCTAAAGGAGATTCCTACCGTGTCAAACCAGCCAATTACTGATATGATTGAGGCGATTGAGCGTTACGCCCAACTGCAACCAGACTATCCTGTCTACAATGTCCTTGGAGAAGAGCATACCTATGGCCAATTGAAGGCTGATTCAGATAGCTTAGCAGCCCATCTTGACCAAATGGGACTTCCTGAAAAAGTCACCTGTTGTGGTCTTTGGTACAAGAATATGAAATGTTAGCAACCTTTAGTGGCCTTGACCAAATCTGGCCATGCCTATATCCCAATTGACAGCCACTCTGCCTTGGAGCGCGTGTCTGCGATTGTTGAAGTAGCGAGAGTCAAGCTTAATCATCGCCATCAATGAGTTTCCAATTGAAAACCCAGCTACTCCAATCATGTCCTTGGAGCAAGTGCGTGAAGCTTATGCAGCTCAGCATGCCTATGATTTGCAACATCCGGTCAAAGGGATGATAACTACTACATCATCTTTACTTCAGGGACAACTGGGAAACCAAAAGGGGTGCAAAATTTCGCATGATAACTTGCTCAGCTTCACCAACTGGATGATCACAGATAAGGGAATTTTAGGACGCCAGAGCGTCCGCAAATGTTAGCGCAACTGCCCTATTCCTTTGACTTGTATCTGTTATGTACTGGGCACCAACTTTGGCTCTTGGAGGAACGCTTTTTGCTCTTCCATCAGCCATCATTCAAGACTTTAAACAACTCTTTGCGACCATCTTTTCTCTTCCGATTGCTATCTGGACTTCAACGCCATCATTTGCAGATATGGCCATGCTGTCTGAAGATTTCAATGCTGAAAAGATGTCAGGTATTACCCATTTCTACTTTGATGGGGAAGAGTTGACTGTTAAAACGGCTCAAAAACTGCGCGAGCGTTTCCCAAATGCTCGCATCATCAATGCTACGGAGCCAACAGAAGCAACGAGTTGCTTTGTCGGCAGTTGCTATCTACAGATGAGATGTTAGCGACACTTTTGAAACGTCTGCCAATTGGTTATACGCAAAAGAAGATTCTCCAACCTTCATCATTGATGAGGCAGGAAATAAATTGCCAAATGGTGAGCAAGGTGAGATCATCGTGTCTGGACCGGCTGTTTCAAAAGGTTATATAAATAATCCAGAGAAAACAGCAGAAGCTTTCTTCGAATTTGAAGGTCTGCCAGCCTACCATACGGGAGATGTCGGAACTATGACGGATGAAGGCCTTCTTCTCTACGGTGGACGGATGGATTTCCAAATCAAGTTTAACGGCTACCGTATTGAGCTAGAAGATGTTTCTCAAAACTTGAACAAATCTCAGTACATTGACTCGGCTGTTGCGGCACCGCGCTATAATAAAGATCACAAGGTTCAAAATCTCTTGGCCTATGTTATCTTAAAAGATGGGGTCAAAGAACAATTTGAGCGCGAGATTGATATTACCAAAGCTATCAAGGAAGATTTGGAAGATATTATGATGTCTTACATGATGCCATCTAAGTTTCTTTACAGAGAGGAATTGCCACTGACTCCAAATGGTAAGATTGATATCAAAGGATTGATTAACGAGGTGAATAATAGATGATGGATTTCCTGAAACAGCTGCCTCATATTGAGCCGTATGGGAATCCGCAGTACTTTGTATACGTGATTACTGCTACTTTGCCAATCTTTATCGGTCTTTTTTTCCAAAAACGCTTTGCCTGGTATGAAATGCTGGTTAGTCTCTTCTTTATAGTCACTATGTTGACGGGAGGCAAGACCAATCAATTAGCTGCCTTAGGGATTTATCTGATCTGGCAAATATTGTACTGCTCTTTTTCTACAAGCAGTATCGAAAAGTAAGGACGGGCAATGGCGTATTCTACCTCGTTAGTCTCTGTCCCTCCTTCTCATCATCTTTGTCAAAGGTGCAGCCAGCTATTAATGGAACACAGTCTCTTGTTCGGGTTCTTGGGAATTTCTTATTTGACCTTTCGTTCGGTGGGGATTATCATCGAACTCAGAGATGGAGTCATTAAGGATTTGAAGATAGTGGAGTATTTGCGTTTTCTTCTCTTTATGCCGACATTTTCAAGTGGTCCTATTGATCGTTTCAAACGTTTTAATGAAAATTACAGGACGATACCAGAGCGCGATGAGTTGCTGGATATGCTAGCCGAGTCCGTTCAGGTATATCATGTGGGATTTCTGTATAAATTTTATCCCTAGCTCATATTTTAGGCGAGATCACCACCGCTAAAGAATTTAGCTTTACAAACAGGTGGCGTCTTTAACTATTATGTAGTGGCCATCATGTACACATTTGGTTTTGGAACTCTTCTTTGATTTTGCAGGTTATCTCTATGTTTTCAGGTATAGCTATTTCAAATCTGATGGGGAATTCGTAGTCCGATTAACTTCAACAAACCTTTCTATCAAGGGATTTGAAAGAGTTTTGGAATCGTTGGCACATGAGTTTATCCTTCTGGTTTCGTGACTTTGTCTTTATGCGCATGGTCATGGTGATGACGAGAAAGAAGTTTTTAAGAATCGAAATGTGACCTCAAGTGTGCCTATATTGTGAAATATGCTGATTATGGGGTTCTGGCATGGGATAACATGGTTTTATATCGTTTACGGACTCTTTCATGGAGTGGGCTTAGTCATTAATGATGTCTGGGTTCGAAAGAAAAAAACGCTCAATAAAGAACGGAAAAAAGCAGGGCGGCCACCTTTTCCTGAGAACCGTTGGATTCAGTTGCTTGGCATGGTTATAACCTTCCATGTCGTAATGGTTTCATTCTTAATCTTTTCTGGATTTTTGAATGATTTATGGTTTAAAAAATAAATGGAATTAAAAATAGAGGAAATTTAAAAATGGATATCAAATCAGAAGTTATTGAAATTATCGATGAATTATTTATGGAAGATGTTTCTGACATGATGGATGAAGATCTTTTCGATGCAGGTGTCTTGGACAGTATGGGAACGGTTGAATTGATTGTAGAAATCGAAAATCGCTTTGATATACGTGTCCCGGTTACAGAATTTGGCCGTGATGATTGGAATACAGCCAATAAAATCGTGGCAGGGATTACGGAGTTGAAAGAATGCTTAAAGCGTCTGTGGTTAATCTTGGACCTATGCTTTGCTTAGCAGGATTGTTGGTTCTTCTACTGATCTCTATCCAAAATATCCCAAGTCATAATTTGACTGAAGAAAAATATTCTGCAGTAGCGATTAGTTCGGAGAGCTTTAAAGAGAGAAGCCAAAAAGTGAGAGCCTTTACGGAACCCAATATGCGCTTTATTCCCTTTTTTGGCTCAAGTGAGTGGATTCGTTTTGATAGCATGCATCCTGCGGTCTTGGCGGAGAAAGTATAGTCGCCCCTACCGAGCCCCTATTTTTGGGACAGGGCAGGGCGCTACTGCTAATCAGTATTTCGGTATGCAACAAATCTTGCCAGAAATCGAGGAAAAGCAGGCAGTATTTGTGATTTCGCACTCAGTGGTTTACAGAGGAGGACTATGAGCCAGCATTCTTCCAAAACTACTTTAACAACGATCAGTTGACAGCCTTTCTAGAAAATCAATCGGGAGATATAGCAGCCAAACATGCAGCTAAACGTCTCTTAAAGCAAAATCCAGGAGTCTCTATGAAGGGATCGTTGAGGAAGCTGTCGAAGGGTGAGGAATTATCAGAGATCGATCTATGCTATTATCAAGGCTTTTTGCACGTTTTAATGAGCGTCAGGCATATCTATTTGGGCAATTCTTCCATTCGAGAGCAAAACTTAAAGTACAAGGAACACGTGGAGAACTATTTAAAAGATCTTCCGGATCAATTTTTCTATGAAGAGTTAGAAAAATTGCTCGAAAAGGATGCAGAAAGCCAATACAATCAATAACGATATGGGAATTGAAAAATCAATTTTTATAAGACTCCAGGTGAAAAGGACTATCTCGAGAAGTATAAGGGCTATCAAAAGAATTATAATTTTCTCAAGTCCTCTGAGTACAATGATTTGCAGCTAGTGCTCAATCAATTTGCTAAGTCAAAGGTGAATGTTCTTTTGTCTTTCAACCTGTCAATAAAAATGGATGGATTATACTGGACTGAGTGAGGAAATGTATCAACATTCTGTCAGAAAAATTCAGTTACCAGTTGGAAAGCCAAGGATTCACCAATATTGCTGAGTTTTCTCAAAAACGGAGAGATCCTTACTTTGTTAAGGATACGATTCATATTGGTTGGTTAGGCTGGCTGGCGTTTGATAAAGGTTGTAAATCCTTTTTAAGTAATCCAACAACACACTACTGTTATCAAATGAATGATCGATTCTTTAGCCAGGATTGGGCAAAATTACGATGGAATATTAAAGATTTTTCAATAAATAGTAAAAGAGCCTGAACCTTAGTTTGGGCTCTTTGTAATGAATGATTTTTGGTAATGGACAGTGTGGTAGTCGCCTCCTCATTTGAATAAAGGTAAGTAAAAAGAGATCGAGAAGATGAAAACATCTCAGGTGTTTTCATCTTTTTTCTTGATTCTTTTTTGGTTTATGATATAATTAACCAGTAAAGAATCTGTGGTGATCTATATTGTTTTAGGAAAAAGATAACTAAGAAAGGAGAAGTTCATGAGACAATTAGCAAAAGACATTGATCATTTTTTAAATGAAATTATCCTCAAGGCGGAAAACCAGCATGAAATTTTTATTGGTCATTGTACCAGTAATGTGGCTTTGACCAATACCCAGGAGCATATTCTTATGCTCTTATCAGAGGAGTCCTTAACTAACTCTGAGTTGGCTCGCCGTCTCAATGTCAGTCAAGCAGCTGTCACTAAGGCCATTAAATCCTTGATTAAAGAGGGGATGCTGGAAACGTCTAAGGATCCAAAGGATGCTCGAGTGATTTTCTATCAATTGACAGATCTAGCTCGACCGATTGCTGAGGAGCATCACCATCATCATGAGCACACCCTCTCGACTTATGAACAAGTTGCCAGTCAATTCTCGGCTGAGGAGCAAAAAATTATTCAGCGGTTTTTAACTGCTTTAGTAGGAGAAATCAAGTAATGAGATACATCACAGTAGAGGATTTGTCCTTCTATTATGACAAGGAACCTGTGCTTGAGCATATCAATTACAGTGTTGATAGTGGGGAATTTGTCACCCTTACTGGAGAAAATGGAGCTGCCAAGACGACTCTTATCAAGGCCAGTCTTGGTATTCTACAACCAAGATTTGGCAAAGTTACCATTTCAAAGACCAACACTCGTGGGACAAAACTAAGAATCGCCTACCTTCCTCAACAGATTGCAAGTTTCAATGCAGGCTTTCCAAGTACCGTTTATGAATTTGTCAAATCAGGTCGTTATCCAAGAAAAGGTTGGTTCCGTCGTTTGAATGCTCACGATGAGGAACATATCAAGGCTAGTTTAAACTCGGTGGGCATGTGGGAACATCGAGACAAAAGGATTGGTTCCCTTTCTGGCGGGCAAAAGCAAAGGGCTGTTATCGCACGTATGTTTGCTTCAGATCCTGATATCTTTATCTTGGATGAGCCGACGACAGGGATGGATGCGGGAACCAAGGATGAGTTTTATGAACTCATGCACCACAGTGCCCACCATCATGGCAAGGCTGTTTTGATGATTACCCACGATCCTGAAGAAGTTAAGGACTACGCAGATCGCAATATTCACCTGGTCCGAGACCAAGATTCCCCATGGCGTTGCTTCAATGTCCATGAAAGTGACCAGGAGGTGGAGCATGCTTAATCTATTGTCTTATGATTTTATGCAGCGGGCCTTTTTGGCTGTTATTGCCATGAGTCTTTTCTCGCCAGTTCTGGGAACCTTCCTCATCTTGCGTCGTCAAAGTCTTATGAGTGATACTCTGAGTCACGTCTCGCTTTCAGGGGTTGCCTTTGGCTTGGTTTTAGGAATTTCTCCGACCATCTCAACCATTGTGATTGTCTTGATTGCAGCGGTCTTCCTTGAATACCTACGTACGGTTTATAAAAGCTTTATGGAGATTGGGACAGCCATTCTCATGTCTACAGGACTTGCAGTTTCACTTATTGTCATGAGTAAGGGTAAGAGCTCTAGTTCTATGAGTCTGGACCAATACCTTTTTGGTTCTATCGTGACCATTAGTCAAGAGCAGGTCATTGGGCTCTTTGTTATTGCAGCGGTTGTTTTAATCCTGACCTTCCTCTTTTTAAGACCCATGTATATTCTAACTTTTGACGAGGATACAGCTTTTGTCGATGGTCTTCCAGTGCGTACCATGTCTATTCTCTTTAACATGGTAACGGGTGTGGCTATTGCCCTCATGATACCAGCTGCGGGAGCACTTTTGGTATCGACTATCATGGTCTTACCAGCAAGTATTGCTTTGCGTCTAGGTAAAAACTTTAGTTCTGTGATGATACTTGCTAGCGCCATTGGTTTTCTGGGTATGGTTGCGGGACTCTATATTTCCTATTATGCAGAGACACCACCGAGTGCAAGTATCACCATTATCTTTGTAGTTGTCTTTTTAGTAGTCAGCTTACTCAAACGTTTTATCAAATAGGAGAAGTAAATGAAAAAACTAGGCCTACTTTTGGCAAGTCTTGTGACGATCTTCTTAGTTGCTTGTTCCAATCAAAAACAAGCAGACGGGAAATTAAATATCGTTACAACTTTCTATCCTGTCTACGAATTTACCAAGCAAGTAGCAGGGGACACAGCCAATGTTGAACTCTTAATCGGGGCTGGAACAGAGCCACATGACTATGAACCATCAGCTAAGGCAGTCGCTAAAATCCAAGATGCAGATGCCTTTGTTTATGAAATGAAAATATGGAAACTTGGGTTCCTAAGTTATTAGAATCCCTAGATGCAAAAAAAGTAAAAACTATTAAAGCTACTGGAGATATGCTACTTCTTCCAGGAAGTGAAGAAGAGGAAGACCATGACCATGGTGAAGAAGATCATCATCACGAGTATGACCCTCATGTATGGTTGTCTCCTGCGCGTGCAATCAAACTTGTAGAACATATCCGTGATAGTCTTTCAGCTGACTATCCAGATAAGAAGGCGACTTTTGAACAAAATGCAGCAGCCTATATAGAAAAACTGCAAGCCTTGGACAAGGCCTGTACTGAAGGACTTTCTAGTGCAAAACAAAAGAGTTTTGTGACTCAACACGCAGCCTTCCGTTATCTAGCCTTGGACTACGGACTCAATCAAGTCTCTATCTCAGGTCTTTCACCAGATGCGGAGCCTTCAGCAAGCCGTTTGGCAGAATTGACCGAGTACATCAAGAAAAATAAAATCTCTTATATCTACTTTGAAGAAAATGCTTCTCAAGCCCTAGCGAATACCCTCTCAAAAGAAACAGGAGTGAAGTTAGATGTTCTGAATCCTCTTGAAAGCTTGACAGAAGAGGACATGAAAGCCGGTGAGAATTACATCTCTGTCATGGAGAAAAACCTCAAGGCCCTCAAGCAGACAACTGATCAGGCAGGAGCAGAAATTGAACCGGAAAAAGCAGAGGAAACTAAAACCGTTCAAAATGGCTACTTCGAGGATGCAGATGTTAAGGACCGTACCCTAAGTGATTATGCAGGTAACTGGCAGTCTGTCTATCCTTTCCTTGAGGATGGGACTCTTGACCAAGTATTTGACTACAAGGCTAAATTGACTGGTAAGATGACCAAGGATGAGTATAAGGCCTACTATCAAAAAGGTTACCAAACAGATGTGACCAAGATTAACATCACAGATAACACTATGGAATTCATCCAAGGTGGCCAAGTAAGAAATATACTTACAAGTATGTCGGCAAGAAAATCTTGACTTATAAGAAAGGGAATCGTGGAGTACGCTTCCTCTTTGAAGCGACTGATGCAGACGCTGGACAATTTAAGTATGTTCAGTTTAGCGACCACAATATTGCTCCAGTCAAGGCAGAACATTTCCATATCTTCTTTGGAGGTACTAGCCAAGAAGCCCTCTTTGAAGAGATGGACAACTGGCCAACCTACTATCCAGATGGCTTATCAGGTCAAGAGATTGCTCAAGAAATGTTGGCTCATTAAAGCGAAACAATCCTTCCTACATGGGGAGGATTTTTCTTGTTTTATCAGCGTTGAGCATCTAGATTGACATTGGCTGAGAAGGGAGTACAATATATGTAATAAAAATAGTTACAACAAAGAGAGGTTTTCTATGGTTTACGAATATAATAGTCAGATTTATTTAGCTGAAGTAACTTTAAATGTCAAGGACTTAGAAAGCCAGACAGCATTTTATCATCAGTTGCTTGGGTTGGAGATTTTGAATCAATCGGAAAATCAAGTTCTTTTAGGTGCTGGTGGGAAACCGCTAGTTTGGCTAATTAAGACAGATGACATTAGTAATCCTAAGCAAAGTTATGGTCTTTATCATATGGCACTTCTTTTGCCGAGTCGAGAAGATTTGGCAAATCTTTTTAAACACTTGTTAGACCTAAAGATTCCATTAGTTGGTGGAGCTGATCATGGCTATAGTGAGGCTATCTATCTAGAAGACCTGGAGGGTAATGGCATAGAACTCTACAGAGACAAGCCTGAGGCAGAATGGGATGTTCGTGAGGACGGTCGAATTATTGGGGTCACAGAAGAACTGTCTGCCCAAGCTATCTATGAACTAGGCAAAGAACTTGATCCTTTTGTGATTGCAGAAGGCACTCGTATGGGTCATGTTCATCTATCTGTTAAGAATAGCCGAGAAGCGAGTTCTTTCTATCAAGAGTCTCTAGGTCTGGAGGATAAATTTACGATTCCACATGCTAGTTGGATCGCATCGGGGGATTATCACCATCATTTGGCTGTCAATGAATGGGGTGGCAAAAACTTAGTTCGACGTAAGCATGGAATGGTGGGGCTAGCCTACTATGTGGTTGAAGTTGAGAATAAAGAGTTTTTGGTCAATTTGCTTACGCAAGCTCAGAGAAACAAGGCTAGAACCCGCTGGATTTCTCCTTCTGAATTCTCCATTACAGATAAAGATGGAATTGTTACGAGAGTCAGAGTGGAGAACTAGGAGGCTTTGTCTTTAAGATAAGTGATATTTTGACAAAGGTCTTTATTAGAGATATAATGTATAAAAATTGCGTAAGGATAAAGATATGACAAAATCAAAGTACATTACACGCCTCAAACGCTCAGAAGGTCAATTGCGGGGTATCCAAAAAATGATGGAGGAAGAGCGGGATTGTGTCGATATCATCACCCAATTAACAGCAGTTCGTTCAAGCGTTGATCGTATTATTGAGTTGATGATAACCGAGAATTTAACAGCTTGTATTAATGAACCTTTAGGCGACCCTCAAGCGCAGAAGGAAAGATTGGAAAAGGCAGTTAAATACTTGATTAAACGGAAGTAACAGAATAAAGGCTTCCTTGAAAAGTTGATAGAATAGTAAAAGAGCAGTTAGTTTTCTTTAGAGTAAACCAACTGCTCTTTTTGTATTTGATTTATTCTACATCACCGGGCCAGGCATTCATGCCACCTTCTACATTGGTAACGGTGAGGCCTTGGGCGCTGAGAAATTGACAGGCAGAGGCAGAACGTACTCCTCCTTGACAGATGACATGGTATTCATGGTCAGGTTTGAGTTCTTTGTAGCCTTGCTCCAAGGTACTTAATGGAAGATTTTTGGCACCTGGTGCATGTCCTGCTTGGAATTCATGTACTTCACGGACATCGATAAGATCTAGATGTTCATTTTGATATTTTTCATAAAAGTCAGCCATGCTGATATTAGTTAGCATATTCTACTCCTTCTGGGTTAGCCATTTTGTATAGTGAATAAGCGCCGTCAAGGTTTTGGACGGTAAATCCTGCTTGCTTGAGGATACGCTCTGCGATATAGCTGCGCAAACCACTGTGGCAGCTAACGATGTAGGCTTGGTTCTTGTCTAGTTCATCCAAGCGTTCCCGTAGTTCGTTTAGGGGGATGTGGATGGTGTCAACCTTAAGTCGACCACTCTGGAATTCGCTACTTGTCCGTACATCTAGAAATTTCTTTCCCTTAGCCAGTTCGTCTTCGAGCTGGTACCATTGAACGTTGTCGCTGAGACCTTCGATAAGATTCAAGGCTGCGTAACCCAGCATATTGACGGGATCCTTGGCAGAGCCAAATGGTGGCGCATATGTGAACTCCAATTCTGGTAAGTCAAAGACGGTGAGATTTCCCTTGATAGCAGTTGCTAGGATATCAATTCGCTTGTCAACACCTTTCTTCCCAACTCCTTGGGCGCCATAAATTTTACCAGTGGTTGGTTCGAAGAGGAGCTTCAAGGTCATATCAGTAGCGCCAGGATAATAACCGGCGTGGTCTTTCCCACTGACATGGAGTACCTTGTAAGGAAGTTGATTCATGCTAAGAATACGCTCGCTGAGACCAGTCGAAGCAGCTGTCATATCAAAGGCACGAACGATAGCAGTGCCGATACTGCCCTTGTTTGTACGACCGAGTCCTACGATGACGTCCGCAACTTGGCGTCCCTGACGATTGGCAGGAGAAGCGAGAGAGATGAGAGCGTCTTGGCCCGTAATCTCTTGCTTGACGACGATGGCATCCCCAACTGCAAATATCTTTTTGACTGGTTTCATAATGTTCATCGACCAGGATTCCACCACGGAGTCCCAGTTCAATCCCCGCAGCTTTAGCCAGTCCGTTTTCAGGTTCAACACCGACAGAAAGGATGGTGAGGTCAGAAGTGATCTTTTGACCGTTTTCGAGAACGATGATTTTTCCTTGGTCTTCAAATCGAGTCGCAGACTGAGAAGTGATAACTCGAACACCATTTGCCAGCAATTCTGCTTGGACAAAGGCTGCCATTTCCTGATCTAATGGTGGCAAGACATGCGGTGCTTTCTCCACGATGGTAACTTGCAATCCACGTTTAGCAAGGTTTTCAGCCATTTCAAGCCCGATAAAGCCTGCACCGATAACGACAGCTTCTTTTGGATGATTGTCCAAGGCTGCCATAATTTCATCAAGATCGGGAACATTGCGGAGCGTGTAGGCGTTCTTAGCTTCTGCCAAGCCCTCAATGGTAGGAACAAATGGTTTAGCTCCTGGGGAGAGGATCAACTTGTCATAGCTTTCTGTGAATTCCTGTCCATCGTGTCGTACCGTCACAGTGTGCTCTGCTGGCGAAATGCTGATGACCTCATGGAAAGGACGAACATCCAGATTAAAGCGTGCTTTGAGACTTTCAGGAGTTTGGACCAATAAACTATCTCGGTTTGCAATCTCTCCTGAAACATAGTAAGGAAGTCCACAGTTTGCAAAGGAAACAAAGGGACCTTTCTCAAAAATAGTGATTTCAGCGTCTTCCATGAGACGTCTGAGACGGGTTGCTGCTGACATACCGCCTGCAACTCCCCCGACAATGATAATTTTCATTGGCTTTCTCCTTTAAACTTTTAGATGACCTTACCTGTCCAAGCGCTCATACCGCCTCGAACATTTATGACATCGTAGCCTTTTTTCTTTAGCTTTTTAGCAGCCATCTTACTACGCACACCAGAATGACAAATGACATAGAGTGTTTCTTTTGTCGTGGGCTTATAAGAACCGATTTCAGTTAGGGGGACATTTTTTGCGTTTTTGATATGGCCTCTACGGAATTCTGTAGGCGTTCGAACGTCCAGTAGCTGAATAGGTTCCTTTAGTTTAGCTTCTAATTCGCTAGTAGAAATACTATCAATTTTTGTAAATAAGTGAAACATAGGCACCTCCAAATATACCCTTATGGGGTATATTAAACCACTAAGTAAAGCTTTTGTCAAGCAAGTTGCATTGATTAGTATTGTTTCTTTTTCAGTATACAAGATACCAACTCACAACCTAAAGAGAGAAATTTTTAGTAGGTCGGTAGGTTCATTAATAGAACCTGTCCTATTTACTTAACAACAATTATTTTCTTAGAAAACAACCTTTTCTGAAAACTGACAAACCTCAATACTAAGGCAAGAAAAAAACAAGCAAAGCCCTTGAAAAATCAGAACAAATCAAGTATAATATGAGTAATCATTTGTCGTAGGTTTTGTCTGAAATATTGTCCGGACAAGGCTCACAGCAGTTAAATCTCCTGAAAAAAGTCAGATTTAACTGCTCTTTTTGTGTTTTTTTTCGGTATTTTTTGCATCTGTAACAGAGATTTAAAGATTCTGAAAAATTAGTCAAGGGGGATAAGTTGATAGGGGTTTTAGAACCATTAAACGATAATTATTAGCTTAGGTGACTAAGCTTGGAACTTTATTTACAAAGGAGAATCATCTTGGCAGGACATGACGTTCAATACGGGAAACATCGTACCCGTCGTAGTTTTTCAAGAATCAAAGAAGTTCTTGACTTACCAAATTTGATTGAAATTCAAACTGATTCATTTAAAGATTTCCTAGACCATGGTCTGAAGGAAGTGTTTGAAGATGTATTGCCAATTTCAAACTTCACAGAAACAATGGAGTTGGAATTTGTTGGCTACGAAATCAAAGAACCTAAATATACGCTTGAAGAAGCTCGCATCCATGATGCAAGTTATTCAGCACCAATCTTTGTAACTTTCCGCTTGATTAACAAAGAAACTGGCGAAATCAAAACTCAAGAAGTCTTCTTTGGAGATTTCCCAATCATGACTGAGATGGGTACTTTCATCATCAACGGTGGTGAACGTATTATCGTATCACAGTTGGTGCGTTCTCCAGGTGTTTACTTTAATGACAAAGTAGACAAAAACGGTAAAGTGGGCTACGGTTCAACTGTAATCCCTAACCGTGGAGCTTGGTTGGAACTGGAAAGTGACTCAAAAGACATCGCCTACACTCGTATCGACCGTACTCGTAAAATTCCATTTACGACTTTGGTTCGTGCACTTGGTTTCTCAGGTGATGACGAAATCTTTGATATCTTTGGTGACAGCGAGTTGGTTCGCAACACTGTTGAAAAAGATATCCATAAAAACCCAATGGACTCTCGTACAGACGAAGCTTTGAAAGAAATTTATGAGCGTCTTCGTCCAGGTGAACCAAAAACTGCTGAGAGTTCACGTACCTTGCTTGTAGCTCGTTTCTTCGACCCACGTCGTTATGACTTGGCAGCTGTTGGACGCTACAAGATTAACAAGAAATTAAATATTAAAACTCGTTTGCTCAACCAAACAATTGCTGAACCATTGGTAGACCCAGAAACTGGTGAAATCTTAGTTGAAAATGGTACTGTTATGACTCGCGATGTCATCGAAAGTATCGAAAATCACTTGGATGGCGATTTGAACAAGATTGTCTACACTCCAAATGACTCAGCTGTTTTGACAGAACCAGTTGTTCTTCAAAAATTCAAGGTTGTGGCACCAACTGATCCAGACCGTGTTGTAACAATCATCGGAAATGCAAATCCAGATGATAAAGTTCGCACTATCACTCCGGCAGATATCCTTGCCGAAATGAGCTACTTCCTTAACTTGGCTGAAGGCATCGGTCGTATCGATGATATCGACCACCTCGGAAACCGTCGTATTCGTGCCGTTGGTGAATTGCTTGCCAACCAAGTACGTCTTGGACTTTCACGTATGGAACGTAATGTTCGTGAACGTATGTCTGTTCAAGATAACGAAGTATTGACACCTCAACAAATCATTAATATCCGTCCAGTGACTGCGGCGATCAAAGAATTCTTTGGTTCTTCACAATTGTCACAGTTCATGGACCAACACAACCCACTTTCTGAGCTGTCTCACAAACGTCGTTTGTCTGCCTTAGGGCCTGGTGGTTTGACACGTGACCGCGCTGGATATGAAGTGCGTGACGTGCACTACACTCACTATGGTCGTATGTGTCCAATCGAAACACCTGAAGGACCAAACATCGGTTTGATCAACAACTTGTCTTCATACGGACACCTCAACAAGTATGGTTTCATTCAAACACCATACCGTAAAGTTGACCGTGCAACTGGTAAAGTTACCAACGAAATTGTTTGGTTGACTGCCGATGAAGAAGATGAATACACAGTAGCTCAGGCTAACTCTAAATTGAACGCAGATGGAACTTTTGCTGAAAGTTGTCATGGGACGTCACCAAGGGGTTAACCAAGAATATCCAGCATCAAGCGTTGACTATATGGACGTTTCTCCTAAACAGGTAGTTGCCGTTGCGACAGCATGTATTCCTTTCTTGGAAAACGATGACTCCAACCGTGCCCTCATGGGAGCCAACATGCAACGTCAGGCTGTTCCGTTGATCGATCCTAAAGCGCCTTTCGTTGGTACTGGTATGGAATACCAAGCAGCCCATGACTCAGGAGCGGCAGTTATTGCACAACATGGTGGTAAGGTTACCTATGCGGATGCGGACAAAGTAGAAGTTCGCCGTGAAGATGGTTCCCTTGATGTTTACCACATCCAAAAATTCCGTCGTTCAAACTCAGGTACTGCTTATAACCAACGTACCCTTGTTCGAGTTGGCGATGTCATCGAAAAAGGTGACTTTATCGCTGATGGACCTTCTATGGAAAAAGGTGAAATGGCGCTTGGACAAAACCCAATCGTTGCCTACATGACATGGGAAGGTTACAACTTCGAGGATGCCGTTATCATGAGCGAACGCTTGGTGAAAGATGATGTTTACACATCAGTTCACCTCGAAGAATACGAATCAGAAACTCGCGATACAAAGCTTGGGCCTGAAGAAATCACTCGTGAAATTCCAAACGTTGGTGAAGATGCCCTTAAAGACCTCGACGAAATGGGTATCATCCGTATCGGTGCTGAGGTTAAAGAAGGGGATATCCTTGTAGGTAAAGTCACACCTAAGGGTGAAAGACCTTTCTGCTGAAGAACGTCTCTTGCACGCTATCTTCGGAGACAAATCTCGTGAAGTTCGTGACACTTCTCTTCGTGTACCACACGGTGCCGATGGTGTCGTTCGTGATGTTAAAATCTTTACACGTGCAAACGGTGATGAATTGCAATCTGGTGTGAATATGCTTGTTCGCGTATACATCGCTCAAAAACGTAAGATTAAGGTCGGAGATAAGATGGCCGGACGTCACGGGAACAAAGGGGTTGTCTCTCGTATCGTTCCTGTAGAAGACATGCCTTACCTTCCAGATGGAACTCCAGTCGATATCATGTTGAACCCACTTGGGGTACCATCACGTATGAATATCGGTCAGGTTATGGAACTTCACCTTGGTATGGCGGCTCGTACTCTTGGCATCCACATCGCAACGCCAGTCTTTGATGGAGCAAGTTCTGAAGATCTTTGGGACACTGTCAAAGAAGCAGGTATGGATAGCGACGCTAAGACGATCCTATACGATGGTCGTACTGGTGAACCATTTGATAACCGTGTGTCAGTTGGTGTCATGTACATGATCAAACTTCACCACATGGTTGATGATAAATTGCACGCTCGTTCAGTCGGACCATACTCAACCGTTACACAACAACCACTCGGAGGTAAAGCTCAGTTTGGTGGACAACGTTTCGGTGAGATGGAGGTTTGGGCGCTTGAAGCCTATGGTGCGTCAAATGTCCTTCAAGAAATCTTGACTTACAAGTCTGACGATATCAACGGACGTTTGAAAGCTTATGAAGCTATTACAAAAGGAAAACCAATTCCAAAACCAGGTGTTCCAGAATCATTCCGAGTTCTTGTAAAAGAATTGCAATCTCTTGGTCTTGACATGCGTGTCCTTGACGAAGACGATCAAGAAGTGGAACTACGTGACCTTGATGAAGGAATGGACGAAGATGTCATCCACGTAGATGACCTTGAAAAAGCCCGCGAAAGAGCAGCTCAAGAGGCTAAAGCAGCCTTTGAAGCAGAAGAAAATGCACAAGCGGAAGCAACAGAAGAAGCTGCTGAACAAGAATAAGCAGTTCACTTATAATAGAAAGGGAAGAAATAGTGGTTGATGTAAATCGTTTTAAAAGTATGCAAATCACACTAGCTTCTCCAAGCAAAGTCCGTTCATGGTCTTATGGAGAAGTCAAAAAACCTGAAACAATCAATTACCGTACGTTGAAACCAGAACGTGAAGGACTCTTTGACGAAGTGATCTTTGGTCCTACAAAAGACTGGGAATGTGCTTGTGGTAAATACAAACGCATTCGTTACAGAGGGATTGTTTGTGACCGTTGTGGTGTTGAAGTAACGCGTACAAAAGTTCGTCGTGAACGTATGGGACACATCGAGTTAAAAGCTCCTGTATCTCATATCTGGTATTTCAAGGGGATTCCAAGCCGTATGGGCTTGACCCTTGACATGAGTCCTCGTGCCCTCGAGGAAGTTATCTACTTTGCTGCTTACGTGGTAATTGATCCAAAAGATACACCACTTGAGCACAAGTCTATCATGACAGAGCGTGAATACCGTGAACGCTTGCGTGAATTTGGTCATGGTTCATTCGTTGCCAAAATGGGTGCCGAAGCTATCCAAGACCTCTTGAAACAAGTAGATCTTGAAAAAGAAATTGCTGAACTCAAAGAAGAGTTGAAAACAGCTACTGGACAAAAACGTGTGAAAGCTATCCGTCGTTTAGATGTTTTGGATGCTTTCCACAAGTCTGGAAACAAGCCTGAATGGATGGTTCTTAACATCCTTCCAGTTATTCCACCAGATCTTCGTCCAATGTTGCAGTTGGATGGTGGCCGTTTTGCCTCATCTGACTTGAACGACCTTTACCGTCGTGTTATCAACCGTAACAATCGTTTGGCTCGTTTGCTTGAGTTGAACGCTCCAGGGATCATCGTTCAAAATGAGAAGCGTATGCTTCAAGAAGCGGTTGACGCTTTGATTGATAATGGCCGTCGTGGTCGTCCAATTACAGGACCAGGTAGCCGTCCGCTTAAATCATTGAGCCATATGCTCAAAGGGAAACAAGGACGCTTCCGTCAAAACTTGCTCGGTAAACGTGTTGACTTCTCAGGACGTTCTGTTATTGCCGTTGGTCCAACTCTTAAGATGTACCAATGTGGTGTGCCACGTGAAATGGCAATCGAGCTCTTTAAACCATTTGTCATGCGTGAAATCGTTGCTCGCGATATCGTTCAAAACGTTAAAGCGGCTAAACGCTTGGTAGAACGTGGAGATGAACGTATCTGGGATATCCTCGAAGAAGTTATCAAAGAACACCCAGTGCTTTTGAACCGCGCACCTACCCTTCACCGTTTGGGTATCCAAGCCTTTGAACCTGTCTTGATTGACGGTAAAGCCCTTCGCTTGCACCCGCTTGTCTGTGAAGCCTACAATGCCGACTTTGACGGTGACCAAATGGCTATCCACGTACCACTTTCAGAAGAAGCCCAAGCAGAAGCTCGTATCCTGATGTTGGCTGCTGAGCATATCTTGAACCCGAAAGATGGTAAACCAGTTGTTACTCCATCTCAGGACATGGTTTTGGGTAACTACTACTTGACTATGGAAGAAGCTGGTCGTGAAGGCGAAGGTATGGTCTTCAAGGACCGTGACGAAGCTGTCATGGCTTACCGTAATGGTTATGTTCACCTCCACTCACGTGTTGGTATCGCAACAGATAGCCTTAACAAACCATGGACAGAAGAGCAAAAACACAAAATCTTGCTTACAACTGTAGGTAAAATCCTCTTCAACGACATCATGCCAGAAGGTTTACCATACTTGCAAGAACCAACAAACACAAACTTGACAGAAGGTGTTCCAGCTAAGTACTTCTTGCCACTAGGTGGAAATATCAAGGAAGCTATTGAAGGACTTGAACTCAACCCACCATTCAAGAAGAAAAACCTTGGAAATATCATCGCTGAAATCTTCAAACGTTTCCGTACGACAGAAACATCTGCCCTACTTGACCGTATGAAGAACCTCGGCTACCACCACTCAACTCTTGCAGGTTTGACAGTGGGTATCGCCGATATTCCAGTCGTTGAAGACAAGGCTGAAATCATCGAAGAATCACACAAACGTGTAGAACAAATCACAAAACAATTCCGTCGTGGTATGATCACAGATGACGAGCGCTACAATGCTGTTACAGCTGAATGGCGTGCTGCCCGTGAAAAACTCGAGAAACGTTTGGTTGCCAACCAAGATCCTAAGAACCCTATCGTTATGATGATGGATTCTGGAGCCCGTGGTAACATCTCAAACTTCTCACAGCTTGCCGGTATGCGTGGTCTGATGGCTGCTCCGAACGGACGTATCATGGAATTGCCAATCCTTTCAAACTTCCGCGAAGGTTTGTCAGTACTCGAAATGTTCTTCTCAACTCACGGTGCCCGTAAAGGTATGACCGATACGGCCCTTAAGACAGCCGACTCAGGTTACTTGACTCGTCGTTTGGTTGACGTTGCCCAAGACGTTATTATTCGTGAGGATGACTGTGGAACTGACCGTGGTCTCTTGATCCGTTCTATTACTGAAGGTAAAGAGATGATTGAGTCTCTTGAAGAACGTCTCAATGGTCGTTACACTAAGAAAACTGTTAAACACCCAGAAACTGGTGCAGTTATCATCGGTCCAAATGAATTGATCACAGAAGACAAGGCGCGTGAAATCGTCAATGCTGGTGTTGAAGAAGTAACCATCCGCTCAGTATTTACATGTAACACTCGTCATGGTGTCTGCCGTCACTGTTATGGTATCAACTTGGCGACAGGTGATGCGGTTGAAGTTGGTGAAGCAGTTGGTACAATCGCTGCCCAATCTATCGGGGAACCTGGTACACAGCTTACAATGCGTACCTTCCACACGGGTGGGGTTGCCTCAAATACCGATATCACTCAGGGTCTTCCTCGTGTCCAAGAAATCTTCGAAGCCCGCAATCCTAAAGGGGAAGCGGTCATCACTGAAGTCAAGGGTGAGGTTACAGCCATCGAAGAAGATGCTTCAACTCGTACTAAGAAAGTCTTCGTTAAAGGTGAAACTGGCGAAGGCGAATACGTGGTACCATTCACAGCCCGTATGCGTGTCCAAGTTGGCGATCAAATCTCTCGCGGTGCAGCGTTGACAGAAGGTTCTATCCAACCAAAACGTCTCCTTGCTGTACGTGATGTCTTGTCAGTTGAAACTTACCTCCTCGGTGAAGTACAAAAAGTTTACCGTAGCCAAGGGGTAGAAATCGGAGACAAACACATCGAGGTAATGGTTCGTCAAATGATCCGTAAAGTCCGTGTCATGGATCCAGGTGATACAGACCTTCTCATGGGTACTCTCATGGACATCAACGACTTTACAGATGCCAACAAAGATGTTCTTATCGCAGGTGGTGTTCCAGCAACTGGTCGCCCAGTCCTTATGGGAATTACCAAAGCCTCACTTGAAACAAATAGTTTCTTGTCAGCTGCTTCCTTCCAGGAAACAACTCGTGTCCTTACAGATGCGGCTATCCGTGGTAAGAAAGACCATCTCCTTGGTCTCAAGGAAAATGTTATCATCGGTAAGATCATCCCAGCTGGTACTGGTATGGCTCGCTACCGTAACCTTGAACCACAAGCAGTCAACGAAGAGTCTTACCTAGCATCTTCACAAGAAGAAGCTCCAGTTGATACGACTGTAGAAGAAGTCGTTGAAACTGTTGAAGTAAGCGAATAAACTAATGCTTAAACAAAAAGAGGGTCTTCCCTCTTTTTTTGTATTAAATATATAGAAAAGGTATATTGATTTTTATATGATTTACAAAATAATTTGAGCTATAAAAGTAGAAAAATTTTTTTCCAAAAAATTGAGCAAAATGCTTGGTATTCAAGGACTGGCATGATAAAATATAACAGCGGGTAGTTTACGAAAAATAATAAATAGTAAATGCATATTTATTCTAAACTAAGTTAAATTTTATGCAACTTGGAGGTAATGTTAGTGAAAAATGATTTGTTTAATGACCGTATTAGTCGATTTTCGATTCGTAAGTTAAATGTAGGAGTTTGTTCAGTTTTACTAGGAACTTTAGTCATGCTTGGAACAGCTACAGGTGTTGGAGCTGATGAAGTAACTGAAGAAAAACAAGCTGATGGAGTTGTAGCTACAACAGAAGTTGACAAGGCAGAAACTCCTCAAACTACAGAAGCAGCACCTGCTAAAGAAGTAACGTACCAAGCAGAAGCAGCACCTGCAGTTTCTACTGAAGTAAAACCTGAGCTAAATAGCGAAAAATTGGCAGCTTACGTTGCTGAAATTGAAGCAAACGTAGCAAATGGTAAATACAGCAACAAGACGGACGAGAGCGTTGAAATTCTTAAAGGTAGGTCTTGCTAATGCTCAAAAATGTACTTACTTCTGCTACAAGCCAAGCTGAATTGGATGCAGCTTACCAATCACTTGTAACAATTGTCAATTCTAAACTTAAAAACAAAGAAAAAGCTGTAGCCGAAACAGAAGTAGCAGCTCCTGAAAAGACAGAAGCCACTACAGGTAAACCTGCAGAAAACACAAAACCAGCTGAAGGTACAAATTCAATTGCGAATACAGGTAAAAACGACCCTCGTAATGGTAAAGAGATTGATAAGAATACTGCCTTCCGTGCAGATACTGCAACAGCTACTGGAATTGGTGCAGACGTTGAAGACGCAACTTCAACTCCAAAAGTTGAAAAACCAGGATTTACAACAGATATAAAAGCAGCGGATTTGGCGAGTCAAATCTCATGGTTGGACTTTGGGGATAAGGCTAACTGGACAGGTACAACGACAACTTCAGATGGCAAACTTGCACTCCAAGTTGGTGCTACCTATACTAAGGAAATAATGCCAGGCTATGTAGTTACCATCAAGGTTAAGTCTTTGAAACCATTCCAAGCAACTGAACTCTATAAAAAACGTCTTGAAGAGCGAGGAGCAACAGAAGCAGAAAAAGCAACCTATGATCCAAACGCTAAAAATGGTTATATCAACTCTATTCGTGATGCAACAACAAGAGCTGCTTTTAATAATAAAGAAGAAGCAAAAGTAATTGCGGATCCACAAAATAGATGGACTGAAATCCGTAAAGAAGGGATCGACACTGGTAATAAACAAACTACGATTTCTTCAGAATTCAACGGTGGAAATATCGGTGTTCAGTTTGAAATTTCTGCGACCTTCCGCGGGAAAGCGGTCAAACCTGCTATTGTCATGGCGGATGGTGAATCAGCTAACCCAGGTGAGTTAGTACTCTTCACTACAAACGGTTCAGGTTGGCAACATGTTGGGGAATGGTTAAAAAGTAATAACCCAAATACGAAAAACTATGTTCCTCAAGATACAAATAACTTATTCGATCCTACAAAACCTAATAACGTTGTAAATATTGATGGAGTTAACTTTAATGGACTTAACTTAAACCTTTTACGTAGAGCAACTGGTGTGGGTGAAGAAGGGAAAACTGTAGCATGGAAATACTATGGAAGCGCAGACTTGAAGACAGGTGGTTTAGGAACAGGCGTATTTGGTCCTAACGTTTCTTCAAACACGATTGCCGTACCTATGGTCATGACACGTGGCGCTTCTGAAATTGGATTATATATCGCATCTTCAGGTAAACAATCAGCAATGCTTGGTTTCTTCCCACTTGATGAAGGAGATGCGCCTGAATCATACGGTAAGGCAGTTCATTCAATTGCAACTGTTGATGGGATTACCGGTAAGAAAGTAAACCAACCTTATCTCGGTCACTTGAGTCCCGATATGGATGAAAACAATACCCTTGATTGGACTGGTGATGACAAGGCGACCACTGCGGATGAAGGCATCGACCAATTGCTTCCGAATGACCTCAAAGGAAAAACCAATGAGTTGATCAAGATGGATCGTACAAAACCAGGGAATTATACGATTACTGTTGAAGCTCATACAGACGGGGCGCCTCAAGCCAATATTTATGGTTGGGTTGACTTTAACCAAAACGGTACCTTTGATGAAGACGAACGCTCTGATTTAGCAACCATTACTAAGGATGGAGCCGTTACCCTAAGATTCACCAAGAGCAAAACCTATATCGATCCTAGTGTCAACGAACTAGGAGTACGGTTACGAATTGCTAAGGATGCTGCTCAAATTGAGAGTCCGACAGGAATGGCCTTTTCAGGGGAGGTTGAGGACTTTAAGACTCAAATCACTCACCCACCAAAAGGAGAAGTCAAAGAAACAAGTGGTCTTCAAGGGGCGAAGCAAACTGCAACTGTAGCCTTTACTGCTCGAGGTTTGCAAGGCTATAGCCTAACTGAGTCAGCAAAAATTGATGAAACAGTAGCTCCACAAATGATCGATAACCGTACAGGGCAAGTCGTAACACCTGGCGCAGATGGCTACTATGCTGTAGCTGGTCAAGGGAAATATAAGATCACTCCAAACGGAACTTCTGTTGATGTGGAGTTCATCCCAGAAGATAAATTCCTAGGCACCGCTGATGGAATCTCTATCCGTCGTACAGATAGCAATGGCTATGACACAGGTTGGTCAACTAAATTCCCTGATAAGGAAGCAAACGTTGATACAGTATTAAACACAATGGATGGTCTTTATATCCCAACTGTTACACCAACGGAAATTGAAGGGGTAGATAAGACTTCAACAGATGTCCAAGGTGCGACTCAAACTGGTACCCCAACCTTTAACACAACTACAACTAATGCTAATGGCGACAAGATCTCTGTCACTCCAAGCTTGGAATACCCTGCTAAATTGGTGGACCCAGCGACTGGTCAAGTAACCAATGCAACCTCTGTAACAGTAGCAGGCGAAGGAACTTACAGCATTGACGATGCAACTGGTAAAGTAACCTTTGTTCCAGAGCCAGGATTTACTGGTACTGCAAGAGGTGTTACGGTGTCATTGACTGCTCCTGTCGGAAGAGATAAAGATGGAACAGTTCGTGATGAATACCTTAAGACAGCAACCGCTAAATACACACCAACGGTTACTCCAATCACGGTTACTCCTACAAACAAGGTTTCTGAGGATGTTCAAAATGTTCCTCAAACACAAACACCAACCTTTGATTTGAGCAACGACAAGACTGCTGAAATCACTAGCAAGAAATTGGTGGATCCCGCAACTGGTCAACCTACTGATGAAACTACTGTGACAGTTCCAGGAGAAGGAACTTACACTATTGATCCTACTACAGGAGCAGTAACATTTACGCCAGAAAAAGACTTTGTCGGTACTGCAAAAGGAGTAACTGTTCAGGCAACTGCTACTATTACAAATGCTAATGGTAAGACTGCAACCATTACTTCAGATGCGACCTACACACCAACGGTTGTGCCAGCAGTTCCAACTGCAAGCCCTGCAACTTCAAAAGATATCCAAGGTGCGACTCAAACCGGTACACCAACCTTTGCAGGAACAACTGTTCAAGTAAATGGTGAAGATAAAGCTATTACCATTAAAGACAATAGCTACACATTGCTAGATAAAGATGGTAACGAAGTTTCAACGACACCAGCTTATGCAGCAGATGGAACAACTGAAATTGGTACGTTCTCTATTGATCCAGCAACTGGTACTGTAACATTCACACCAACTGATAAGTCTTACACAGGTAAAGTAACTCCTGTTAAGGTTCAAGCTGAAAGCTCAAACGGAATCAAGGTTGATACAACTTACACACCTGAGATTGTTCCAGTAACACCAACTGCGACACCAGCAGAAACAACAGATGTTCAAGGTGCAACTCAAAAAGGTAAGCCTGAATTCAAGGGTGGAACTGTAACGGTTGATGGAGTAGAAAAAACTGTTCCAATCAACGAAGCTGTTCCAGCAACATTTGACGATGGAACAACAACTAAGACTGTTGAAGGTGTCGGTACATACACAGTAGCAGCAGACGGTACTGTTACATTTGTACCAGAAAAATCATTTGTCGGAACTGCACCAGCAGTGACTGTTGTTCGCGAGGATATGAATGGCACAAAAGCTTCTGCTACATACACTCCAACAGTAACCCCAGTAACGCCAACAGCGAAACCAGCTGAATCAGTAGCACCTCAAGGTGTGGTTCAAACGGGAACTGTAACCTTCACAGAAGGTAACCCAGTAGCGCCAATCGACAAGGATACTATTACTCTTCTCGATGAAAATGGTCAACCAGCTACTTCCGTAGATGCTAAGTCGCCAGATGGCAAGGTTATCGGTACTTTCACAGTTGATAAAGCAACAGGTGTCGTAACTTTCACACCAACAGATAAATCATACTCAGGTGAAGTGGTTCCAGTTAAGGTTCAGGCTAAAGATGCTAACGGCACTCCAGCAGAAACAACCTACACACCTAAGATTACTCCAGTAACGCCAACAGCAACCCCAGCTGTCTCTAAAGATATTCAAGGTGCGACACAAACTGGTAAACCAACCTTCACAGAAGGCGATCCACGTGTACCAATTGATGAGAACGTTCCAGCAACCTTTGACGACGGTTCAATCATTCGTGTTGTTCCAGGTCAGGGAAGCTACGCTATCCAACCTGATGGAACTGTAACCTTTAAACCAGAGAAGTCCTTTACTGGAACTGCTAAAGGGGTAACAGTTAAACGTGTTGATAAGAATGGCACAGTGGTTACAGCTAGGTACACACCAACTGTTGTCCCAGTAACGCCAACAGCAACCCCAGCAGAAACTACAGACGTTCAAGGAGCTACTCAAATTGGTAAACCAGAATTTAAGGGTGGGACTGTTGATATTGATGGTGTTGAAAAAACAGTTGCCATTAATGAAGATGTTCCAGCAACCTTTGACGACGGTTCAACGACTAAGACTGTAGACGGAGTTGGTAAGTTTACAGTAGCACCAGATGGTACTGTAAACTTCGTTCCAGAACCTAACTTCACTGGGACTGCGCCGGCAGTAACAGTGGTTCGTGAGGATAAGAACGGAACGAAAGTTTCTGCTACTTATACACCAACTGTAACTCCAATTACAATCACTCCAACAGACAAAGTTTCTGAGGATATCCAAAACGTTCCACAAACTCAAACACCTACATTTGAGTTGAGCAACGATAAGACTGCGACAATCACAAGTAAGAAATTGGTAGATCCAGCAACTGGTCAACCTACTGATGAAACTACTGTGACAGTTCCAGGAGAAGGAACTTACACTATTGATCCTACTACAGGAGCAGTAACATTTACGCCAGAAAAAGACTTTGTCGGGACTTCAAAAGGAGTAACTGTTCAGGCAACTGCTACTATTACAAATGCTAATGGTAAGACTGCAACCATTACTTCAGATGCGACCTACACACCAACGGTTGTGCCAGCAGTTCCAACTGCAAGCCCTGCAACTTCAAAAGATATCCAAGGTGCGACTCAAACCGGTACACCAACCTTTGCAGGAACAACTGTTCAAGTAAATGGTGAAGATAAAGCTATTACCATTAAAGACAATAGCTACACATTGCTAGATAAAGATGGTAACGAAGTTTCAACGACACCAGCTTATGCAGCAGATGGAACAACTGAAATTGGTACGTTCTCTATTGATCCAGCAACTGGTACTGTAACATTCACACCAACTGATAAGTCTTACACAGGTAAAGTAACTCCTGTTAAGGTTCAAGCTGAAAGCTCAAACGGAATCAAGGTTGATACAACTTACACACCTGAGATTGTTCCAGTAACACCAACTGCGACACCAGCAGAAACAACAGACATCCAAGGCGCAACTCAAAAAGGTAAGCCTGAATTCAAAGGTGGAACTGTGACTGTTGATGGAGTAGAAAAAACTGTTCCAATCAACGAAGCTGTTCCAGCGACATTTGACGATGGAACAACAACTAAGACCGTTGAAGGTGTTGGTACTTACACAGTAGCAGCAGACGGTACTGTTACATTTGTACCAGAGAAATCATTTGTCGGAACTGCACCAGCTGTGACAGTTGTTCGCGAAGATAAGAACGGAACAAAAGCTTCAGCAACCTACACACCAACAGTTACACCAGTCACACCAACAGCTGAAGATGCTACTTCAACTGATAAACAAGGTCAAACCCAAACAGGTAAGCCTAAGTTTACTGAAGGCGATAGCCGTGTACCAATGGATGATGATACACCAGCAACCTTCGAAGATGGATCAACTACGAAGACTATCCCAGGTGAAGGAACCTACACAGTAGCACCAGACGGAACAGTTACATTCGTACCAGAAAAATCATTCACAGGCACAGGAACAGGCGTGGCTGTTAAACGTGTAGATAAGAACGGTACACCAGTTACTGCTAAGTACACTCCAACTGTTACACCAGTCACACCAACTGCAACACCAGCTGAATCAGTTGCACCTCAAGGTGTGGTTCAAACTGGTACTGTTACCTTCACAGAAGGTGACCCAGTTGCACCAATCGACAAGGATACGATTACTCTTCTTGATGAAAATGGTCAACCAGCAGCTTCAGTAGTTGCTAAGTCGCCAGAAGGTAAAGAAATCGGTACATTCACAGTTGATAAAGCAACAGGTGTTGTAACCTTCACACCAACTGACAAGTCATACTCAGGTGATGTTGTTGCCGTTAAGGTTCAAGCTAAAGATGCCAACGGTACACCGGCTGAAACAACATACACACCTAAGATTACTCCAGTTGTTCCAACAGCTGAAGATGCTACTTCAACTGATAAACAAGGTCAAACCCAAACAGGTAAACCTAAGTTTACAGAAGGTGATCCAGTAGTTCCAATGGATGACGATGTTCCGGCAACATTCGAAGATGGATCAACTACGAAGACTATCCCAGGTGAAGGAACCTACACAGTAGCTCCAGATGGAACAGTCACATTTGTCCCAGAAAAATCATTCACAGGCACAGGAACAGGCGTGACTGTTAAACGTGTAGATAAGAACGGTACACCAGTTACTGCTAAGTACACTCCAACTGTTACACCAGTCACACCAACTGCAACACCAGCTGAATCAGTTGCACCTCAAGGTGTGGTTCAAACTGGTACTGTTACCTTCACAGAAGGTGACCCAGTTGCACCAATCGACAAGGATACGATTACTCTTCTTGATGAAAATGGTCAACCAGCAGCTTCAGTAGTTGCTAAGTCGCCAGAAGGTAAAGAAATCGGTACATTCACAGTTGATAAAGCAACAGGTGTTGTAACCTTCACACCAACTGACAAGTCATACTCAGGTGATGTTGTTGCCGTTAAGGTTCAAGCTAAAGATGCCAACGGTACACCGGCTGAAACAACATACACACCTAAGATTACTCCAGTTGTTCCAACAGCTGAAGATGCTACTTCAACTGATAAACAAGGTCAAACCCAAACAGGTAAACCTAAGTTTACAGAAGGTGATCCAGTAGTTCCAATGGATGATGATACACCAGCAACATTCGAAGATGGTTCAACAACTAAGACTATCCCAGGAGAAGGAACATACACAGTAGCACCAGATGGAACTGTAACCTTCGTACCAGAAAAATCATTCACAGGAACAGGAACAGGCGTGACTGTTAAACGTGTCGATAAGAATGGTACACCAGTAACAGCTAAGTACACACCAACTGTGACTCCAGTAACACCAACAGGTGAAGATGTTACATCAACAGATATCCAAGGTAAGACACAAACAGGTAAACCTAAGTTTACAGAAGGTGATCCAAGTGTACCAATGGATGACGATGTTCCAGCTACATTCGAAGATGGTTCAACAACTAAGACTATCCCAGGAGAAGGAACCTACACAGTAGCTCCAGATGGAACAGTCACATTTGTCCCAGAGAAATCATTCACAGGCACAGGAACAGGCGTGACTGTTAAACGTGTCGATAAGAACGGTACACCAGTTACTGCTAAATACACACCAACTGTAACACCAGTAACACCAACTGCAACACCAGTTGAAACTACAGATATCCAAGGTGCTACCCAAACAGGTAAGCCTAAGTTTACAGAAGGTGATCCAGTAGTTCCAATGGATGATGATACACCAGCAACCTTCGAAGATGGTTCAACAACTAAGGTAATCCCAGGTGAAGGAACATATACAGTAGCGCCAGATGGAACTGTAACATTTGTCCCAGAGAAATCATTCACAGGCACAGGAACAGGCGTGACTGTTAAACGTGTCGATAAGAATGGTACACCAGTAACAGCTACCTACACACCAACTGTGACTCCGGTGACACCAACAGCGGAACCAGCTACAACTATTGGACCAAAAGGTCAAGAACAGTCTGGTAAACCAACATTCAAGGAAGGCGATAGCCGTGTTCCAATGAATGATGATGTTCCGGCAACATTTGACGATGGTTCAACAACTAAGACTATTTCAGGTGTTGGTACATACACAGTAGCACCAGACGGAACAGTAACCTTCAAACCAGAACCTGAATTTACAGGAACAGCTCCATCAGTTACAGTTGTTCGTGAAGATATGAACGGAACAAAAGCTTCTGCAACCTACACACCAACAGTAACACCAGTTACTACATTTGTAGATAAAGAAGGTAAAGCAATTCCAGGTTATCCAACAGAAGACGGTGAACAACCGAAGAAAGATATTCCAGGCTACCGCTTCGTAGAGACTAAGAAACTTCCAAACGGCGACACAGAACATGTCTACGAAAAAGTGAAGACTAGTCACAAGGATAAAGACGGAAATGAAATTCCAGGATATCCAACAGAAGACGGCGAAAATCCTAAGAAAGATATTCCAGGCTACCGCTTCGTAGAGACGAAGAAACTTCCAAACGGCGACACAGAACATGTCTACGAAAAAGTGAAGACTAGTTACAAGGATAAAGACGGAAATGAAATTCCGGGATATCCAACAGAAGACGGTGAAAATCCTAAGAAAGATATTCCAGGCTACCGCTTCGTAGAGACGAAGAAACTTCCAAACGGCGACACAGAACATGTCTACGAAAAAGTGAAGACTAGCTACAAGGATAAAGACGGAAATGAAATTCCAGGATATCCAACAGAAGACGGTGAAAATCCTAAGAAAGACATTCCGGGCTACCGCTTCGTAGAGACTAAGAAACTTCCAAACGGGGACACAGAACATGTCTACGAAAAAGTGAAGACTAGTTACAAGGATAAAGACGGAAATGAAATTCCAGGATATCCAACAGAAGACGGTGAAAATCCTAAGAAAGATATTCCAGGCTACCGCTTCGTAGAGACTAAGAAACTTCCAAACGGGGACACAGAACATGTCTACGAAAAAGTGAAGACTAGTTACAAGGATAAAGACGGAAATGAAATTCCGGGATATCCAACAGAAGACGGTGAAAATCCTAAGAAAGATATTCCAGGCTACCGCTTCGTAGAGACTAAGAAACTTCCAAACGGCGACACAGAGCACGTTTATGAGAAGGTTAAGACTCCAGATCCAGAGCCAACTCCAGATCCAGAGCCAACTCCAGATCCGAAACCAACTCCAGATCCAGAGCCAACTCCAGATCCAGAGCCAACTCCAGATCCGAAACCAACTCCAGATCCAGAGCCAACTCCAGATCCGAAACCAACTCCAGATCCAGAGCCAACTCCAGATCCAGAGCCAACTCCAGATCCGAAACCAACTCCGGATCCAAAACCAACTCCAGATCCAGAGCCAACTCCAGATCCGAAACCAACTCCAGATCCAGAGCCAACTCCAGATCCAGAGCCAACTCCAGATCCGAAACCAACTCCAGATCCAGAGCCAACTCCAGATCCAGAGCCAACTCCAGATCCGAAACCAACTCCAGATCCAGAGCCAACTCCAGATCCGAAACCAACTCCAGATCCAGAGCCAACTCCAGATCCGAAACCAACTCCAGATCCAGAGCCAACTCCAGATCCAGAACCAACTCCAGATCCAGAACCGACTCCAGATTCAGAAAAACCAGAAGCTCCAGTTAAACCAACTCCAGCTAAGGAAAATGCTCCTCAATTGCCAAATACTGGTACTGAAGATCATGCTAGCCTTGCAGCTCTTGGTTTAGTAGGTGTCTTGAGTGGATTTGGACTTATCGCTCGTAAAAAGAAAGAAGACTAATCAACTCTGTAAAGTAGTGGAAAGGTCACCTTTCTAATTAAAAACTAGTACATCCAAAGATGTACTAGTTTTTTTATCTCTTTGCTGCTTGTTTTAAGGATAGAACTATGCTACAATCTTGTAAAATAAACAAGGATATCAAAATATGAAAAGTGAATACCAAAAAATGATTGCGGGAGAACCCTATCGCCCATTCGATCCAGAACTTCGTGCTCTAGCACAAACAGCACGACAAAAGCAAGCCTCCTTTAATGAAGAAGTCGATCCGCTAAAAGGTATGGAAATCATCAAAGGCTGGTTTGGCTCAACTGGTGAAAACCTCTATGTCAATACTCGTTTGGTAGTGGATTATGGTGTCAATATTCATTTGGGAGAAAATTTCTATTCCAATTGGAATCTGACCATGTTGGATGTTTGTCCTATTACCATTGGCGACAATGCTATGATTGGTCCTAACTGCCAATTTTTAACACCCCTTCATCCACTGGATCCAGATGAACGAAATTCAGGTTTAGAATTTGGGAAACCAATTACAATTGGCAAGAACTTCTGGGCAGGTGGTGGGGTTATTGTCCTTCCAGGTGTTACACTAGGTGATAACGTTGTTGCAGGAGCAGGAGCTGTCATTACTAAATCTTTTGGTGATAATGTAGTTCTGGCAGGCAACCCAGCACGAGTTATCAAAGAAATTCCAGTCAAAGAAAATTAAAAGAACAGCGAAATGCTGTTCTTTTTTTGCACCATAAGCAATGATTGTTAATGAATTTCGGATGGGCTTAAGAAAACTTTCAGAAAAAGTTTAGGCTTATTTTAGGAAAGTCACGTAGACTAAGAGCATGTAAAATGAAAGTCGAGGAAACGAGCATGAAAGCAAAAAAATGGACATTCTTATTAACGAGTATAGCAACTCTAGCACTAGTAACAGCTTGTACCCAGTCAACTTCAAATACAACAGCTAGCAATACTGCGACAACGAAAACGACATCAGCTACAGAAACTAAGAAAACTAGCTATTTTACAGACAAGGACTATGACACTTCTTATGATGAAAAGACAGCAGCAACTGTAACCTTGTCAGGATCAACAGCGAAGGTATCAGGTGACGGAGTTGCTGTATCAGAATCTACCGTTACAATTTCTAAGTCAGGTACTTATGTGATCTCTGGTCAATCTGATGGAGTTCAAATTAAGATCGAAGCTGGAAATTCTGATGATGTACATATTGTTCTAAAGGGTGTGACTATGACCAATACCAATGCAGCTATTTCCGTGACATCAGCTGGTCATGTATATCTAACTATAGCAGATGGTACAACCAATAGCCTATCAGATTCTGCTTCTAATAGTGACGAGAAGCTGATGCAGCCCTCTTCTCTAAAGTGGACTTGACCATCAATGGTAAAGGAACTCTCAATGTAGATGGTAAGAAAAACAATGGTATTAAGGCCAACGATACACTTCACATCACAGGTGGAACCTACAATATAACAGCAGTCGGAGACGCTTTTAATGTCAATGATGAACTCAACATTACCGGCACAACCATGACTATCGATGCCAAGGAAGACGGAGTTAAGGTCGACAATGATGAGGACACATCTGTAGGAACCATGTATCTCTCTGATAATACCATCACTGTTACTGCAGGGGACGATGGTATCCACGCATCAGGTGATTTGGTTATTGATAGTGGTACCTATACCGTTAAGAATTCTACAGAAGGGCTTGAAGGTAAGTCAATCACTATCAACGGTGGAGACATCACCATATACTCAACAGATGATGGTGTCAATGCGGCCAACAAAAACGCCCAACAAAGTGAAATATTCTTTGCTATGAATGGTGGGAACTTGACGGTTGAAGTTGGTCAAGGGGACACGGATCCAATTGACTCAAATGGTAACATTACTGTTACGGGAGGGACCATAAAAATGACTGGTCAAACTGGTTTTGACTTTGATGGAACAGCGACTTACACAGGCGGAGACATCTATCTCAATGGTGAAAAACAAACTGAGATTGTCAATTCGATGCCTGGTGGAGGTGGACCTCAAGGGAACGGTGGCCCTGGTGGACGACCATAAAAGAAAATCTCCTTTCTCGAAAGAGAAGGAGATTTTTTTATGTTATTAGGACGAAAAAGAATTATTCTCCGTCTTTTTTAAAGATGTTTTTTACGCCAGATACTGCACCTTCGACAGCTTCTTTTGCATCTTCAGCAACTTCTTTAGCTTTTGAAGCTACCTTTTCTGCAGCTCCTTCTGCTTGAGTTTTTGTATCGCCAGTTAGTTTACCAAAACCTTCTTTAACAGAACCTTTAGCTTGGTTGAATTTTTCTTCGATTGACATGGGGGATACCTCCGTTAATTTTTTGTATTATCTAAATTACATTAGATATTAATTTAAGTATATACCCTTTTATGCTAAAAAGCAAAAAACTGACACGAAAGGCATCAGTTTGTTTTTTTAATAGGTTACAACATTCAATTGACCTTTATCATATTCAGCGATAAAGATATTTGAGACTTCTTCGAAACCTTCTTCTTTCAATTTCTCAGTTAGCCACTCCTCGGATTTGCCAATGGTTTCTAAGATTTCAACTTGGACAACACCATCTGTAATCACTGGGTACTTAGGATTCTCATCCCCCATTCTTACGACAATCAGCTGTCCATTTTGCTCAATCACAGCTCTCTTGACATCCTTCAGTTGGAAGATTCCTTGAGAGCGCAATTTAAGAGCTACATCTGCGGCTGCAAGACCTTTTGAGCGACAAGCTTCTGGATCTAATGTTCCATTTTTAATGATAATCGTAGGTTTTCCGTCAATCAGATGTTTGATGAAGGAAACATTGGTATTCAACCATTTAAGGAGCAGATGAGAATAGTCCAAATAATGAGGATAACAATGTATTGGATGATGGTAATAGAACTATTGTAGATAACCCCACCGATAATACCCCCGAGAACAAAGTTCTGGATTTGGTCCACTGCAGAACTTGGTGCTAGATTTCCTTTACCTGTTACGTTAATAACAAAAACAAGAGAAAGAAGCCCCAAGGCCAATTTAATTGCAATTGTAGCAAAAAAGCTTATCATTTTTCAACCTCCACGAGTTCAACATCTGATTTATAGAGTTCCATTTTTTCTAATAAATAGCTATCTTGGTCAGTCCCGCTAATGGCACGATAAAAATGTTCGCCAACCTTAATAATAGCTCCATCAGTTACTGCTGAGGTATTGACATAGACCTCTTTTTTATCTACACCTAATTCTTTTGAAACGACTTCGATAAAGTTTAGGGAAGAGCGGAATTGATTATCATTGGATTGACTGTTTTTGAAGATTCGTAATGCTTATCAAAACAGAATGCGATTAAGGTCAAAAATAGAAATGAGCGATAATTCACGGAACTTGCTCCCTTTTTTTATCTTTGAAAGCTTTAAATGCAAAAAATCCAGTCACGATAAGCAGTAAAGCTGATACGATAATCATGGCCCAATTCTGTTGACTGATCTGACTGAGCACATAGTCATAGGAATAGAATTTCATAAGATTTCTCCCTTTTTCAAATTCAATCTATTATAAGATAATTCCTAAGCTATAGCAAGTTTATTATGACGAAAAAAGCATTTAATTGTTGTTTCCTACTTAAGGTAGGTTTTTTCTGATTTGACTTAGGCTTCCGTCTTGACTTTCGTTTTGCTTTTGTTATAATGGTACAAATTTAGAGGAGGTACTCTATGATTCAAAAACATGCCATTCCCATTTTAGAGTTTGACGACAATCCCCAAGCGGTCCTTATGCCAACGCATGAGGAGTTAGACTTGAAGTTGCCAAAGAAGTGTATCTATGCATTTTTGGAGGAGGAGATTGACCGTTATGCTCAGGAAGTAGAAGCAGATTGCGTAGGGGAGTTTGTTTCTGCCACTAAGACCTACCCGGTTTATGTCATGGACTACAAAGGTGAAAAAGTGTGTCTAGCCCAAGCGCCCGTTGGTTCTGCTCCAGCGGCCCAGTTTATGGATTGGTTGATTGGCTATGGTGTGGAGCAAATCATTTCCACTGGAACTTGTGGAGTCCTAGCCGATATAGAGGAGAATGCCTTTCTGGTTCCAGTCCGAGCCCTGCGTGATGAAGGAACTAGTTACCATTATGCGTCACCTTCTCGTTATATGGATGTACATGTAGAAGCTATTTCAGCCATCGAGCAAGTCTTAGAACAAAGAGGCATTCCTTATGAAGAGGTTATGACTTGGTCGACAGATGGTTTTTACCGAGAAACAGCTGAAAAAGTTGCCTATCGTAAGGAAGAAGGCTGTGCAGTTGTGGAGATGGAGTGTGCAGCTCTTGCAGCAGTTGCCCAGCTTAGAGGAGTAGTTTGGGGTCAACTTCTATTTACAGCCGACTCTCTAGCGGATTTAGAAAATTATGATAGCCGCGATTGGGGTTCAGAAGCTTTTGATAAGGCCTTAGAACTCTGTCTTGAAATCGTTAGTCATATGTGACTGCTTTTACTGTTTTATGGTACAATGTAACTATGTTATTCAAATCATTTCGGAAAAAATAAACACGACCTTGGGGCGTTTATCACCTGCTCGTCGAATTTTTTTAAGTTTTGCTTTGGTTATTCTCGCAGGCTCTCTCCTTTTGAGTCTGCCATTTGTGCAAGCAACAAGCTCCCAAGCGACCTATTTCGACCATCTCTTTACAGCAGTATCCATGGTCTGTGTGACAGGACTCTTTACTCAACCAGTAGCTACTACATATAACATCTGGGGTCAGTTAATCTGTATGTTTTTGATCCAGATTGGTGGTTTGGGTCTCATGACCTTTATAGGGGTCTTTTATATTCAAAGTAAGCAAAAGCTCAGCCTTCGTAGCCGTGAAACAATTCTGGAGAGCTTTAGTTATGGAGAAACTCAGTCTTTAATGGTTTTCATACGTTCGATTTTCTTGACGACTTTTATCGTTGAAGGACTCGGAGCCGTCCTGTTAAGTTTTCGTTTTGTTCCGGAATTTGGTTTGGGTCGAGGGATTTTTACCTCTATCTTCGTAGCTATTTCAGCTTTCTGTAATGCTGGTTTTGATAATTTTGGAAGTACAAGTTTAGTAGCTTTTCAAACTGATCCTTTGATTAATCTAGTGCTTGCTGCTTTGATCATCACAGGCGGTCTAGGGTTCATGGTTTGGTTTGACCTGGCCACGCAGTTGAGCAAGAAAAAACGTCGGCTTCGCTTTCATACCAAAGTTGGTTCTCTTCTTGACAACAGGAATTTTATTTACTGGAACAGTTTCAACCCTCTTGATAGAGTGGAACAATCCGGGAACGATTGGGAATCTCAGCATCCCTGATAAATTGCTAGTCAGTTTTTTCCAAACAGTTAGCATGAGAACGGCGGGTTTTGCTTCTATTGATTTTACCCAGGCTCGGCCTGTTACTTTGCTGATTTATATCTTACAAATGTTTCTCGGTGGGGCGCCTGGTGGAACAGCCGGGGGGCTTAAAATCACAACCTTCTTTGTATTATTGGTCTTTGCACGCAGTGAACTTTTAGGATTACCCCATGCCAATGTAGCTCGGAGAACAATTTTACCTCGGACAGTCCAAAAATCATTCAGTGTCTTTATTATCTTCCTGCTAACTTTCTTGCTGGGCTTGATCCTGTTAGGGGTAACCGCAGAAGGGAATCCGCGCTTTATCTACATCATGTTCGAGACAATTTCAGCGCTTGCCACGGTCGGAGTGACTGCCAATCTGACACCGGAGTTAGGCAGATTAGCTCTTAGCATCGTCATGCTACTGATGTTTATCGGACGGATCGGACCGCTCACGCTATTAGTCAGTTTGGCTGAGTATCAACCAGATAAGAAAGATATGATCCACTATATGAAAGCAGATATTACGATAGGATAGGAAAGGATAAACTATGTCAGATCGGACAATTGGAATTTTAGGTTTGGGTATTTTTGGGAGTAGTGTACTTACCGCTCTCGCTCAGCATGATATAAATATTATCGCCATTGACGACCATGAGGAACGAATCAATCAGTTCGAACCGGTCTTGGTACGTGGAGTTGTTGGAGATATTACCGATGAAGAGCTCTTGCTCTCAGCAGGAATTGATACCTGCGATACAGTTGTGGTGGCAACTGGGGAAAATTTAGAATCTAGTGTGCTTGCAGTTATGCATTGCAAGAGTCTAGGAGTACCAACTGTTATTGCTAAGGTTAAAAGCCATACAGCAAAAAAAGTCCTTGAAAAAATTGGCGCAGATTCAGTCATCTCACCAGAGTTTGAGATGGGTCGTTCGTTGGCACAGACTATTTTATTTAATAACAGCGTTGATGTTTTTCAGTTGGACAAAAATGTCTCGATAGTCGAAATGAAAATTCCAAGGTCGTGGGCAGGTAAGAGTCTAAGTGAACTTGATCTTCGAGGACAATACAATCTCAATATTCTTGGTTTTCGTGACTATGAAAATGCTCCCTTGGATGTTCAATTTGGGCCGGATGATCTATTGAAAGCTGATGGCTATATGATGGCAGTAATCAATAACCAATATTTGGATAATCTAGCACACCTTAATGATTAAAAGAGAAATGACCATTCTTTTTTCTAGTGACTATTGAGTCAATATAAGTATTTTATAAGAAGGATTTAAGAAAAATTTTAACTTTTTCTTAATCCTTTTTAATTTTAGGAGATTATACTAGAGTCATCAAAAAAAAGAAAACTCTAAGGAGAATCCTATGAAATTCAATCCAAATCAGAGATATACTCGTTGGTCTATTCGCCGTCTCAGTGTCGGTGTTGCTTCAGTTGTTGTGGCTAGTGGTTTCTTTGTCCTAGTCGGTCAACCAAGTTCTGCACGTGCTGATGTCGTCAATCCGACTCCTGCCCAAGTCGTGTCAAACGACGCCTCAGTGAGTGAAAAGGGCGACCTATCAGCAGAGGTTCTAAATAGAGCAGTAGATGTAGATCTTTCTTCAGAACAGTCTATTCCAACACCTCAAGCAAGTGTGGATACTACAAGCTCTTCAGAAAAATTGGATGATGCTGATAAAGAGCCAGTAGTAGCACCAAAAGAAGATGTACAAGCACAACCTGACTCTAAGAAACAAACAGAAGATGCAGTTAAACCTGTGGAAGGTTCTGAGTCTACAGTTTCTGGACAAGACCGTGAAGCTAGTGAAGCGCAACCAGCGACTACTCCAGCTGAAGTGCAAAAGGGTGTGGCCGACAATACCAAAGACACAGTAGATGTTCCAGCTAGCTACCTTGACAAAGCTAATTTCCCAGGACCATTTACAGCTGGTGTCAACCAAGTCATTCCATACGAATTCTTCGCTGGTGACGGCATGTTGACTCGCCTTATCTTGAAAGCATCCGATAAGGCTCCATGGTCAGACAACGGCTCAGCTAAAAATTCTGCTCTCCCACCAGTAGAAAACTTAGGCAAAGACCTCTACTTCTATGAAGTGGATTTGGCAGGTACTCAAGGTAAATCAGATAAAGAGCTTCTTGACTTCTTGAAACAAAACGGCACTCAAAGCTATAAAGCTACTATCAAGGTGTACGGTGCAAAAGACGGCAAGCCTGACTTAACTAATCTGGTAGCGACTAAAGATTTGACTGTTAATTTGAATGGCTTGACCACACCAAATCAGGTTAAAGAATCTGTTGTTAACAATGTCAAAGATATGATTGATGTTCCAGCTAGCTACCTTGATAAGGCTAAGGTTCCTGGACCTTTCTTGGCCGGTGTCAACCAAGTTATACCATACGAAGCTTTTGGTGGAGATGGAATGTTGACCCGCCTTATCTTGAAAGCCTCAGACAAAGCCCCATGGTCAGAAAACGGAACAGCTAAAAATCCTGCTCTTCCGCCAGTAGAAAAATTGGGCAAAGGCCTTTACTTCTATGAAGTAGACTTGGCTGGCACCCAAGGAAAATCTGATAAAGAGTTGCTTGACTTCTTGAAACAAAATGGTACTCAAAGTTATAAAGCTACTATTAAAGTGTACGGTGTGAAAGATGGCAAGGCCGATTTGACTAACCTGGTAGCGACTAAAGATTTGACTGTTAACTTGAATGGTTTGACCACACCAGCTGAAGTGCAAAAAGGTGTGGCTGACAACACCAAAGACACAGTAGATGTTCCAGCTTCTTACTTGGATAGAGCTAATTTCCCAGGTCCATTTACAGCTGGTGTCAACCAAGTCATTCCATACGAATTCTTCGCTGGTGACGGTATGTTGACTCGCCTTATCTTGAAAGCATCTGATAAGGCTCCATGGTCAGACAACGGCTCAGCTAAAAATCCTGCCCTCCCACCAGTAGAGAAATTGGGCAAAGGCCTTTACTTCTACGAAGTAGACTTGGCTGGCACTCAAGGAAAATCTGACAAAGAGCTACTTGACCTCTTGAAACAAAACGGCACTCAAAGTTATAAAGCTACTATCAAGGTGTACGGTGCAAAAGACGGCAAGGCAGACTTGAGCAATCTGATTGCTACTCGTCAAGTAACGATTCAGCTTCGTGGAAAAGAAATGGCGACAATACCATCTCAACAAGGTCAGATGAATACGAAGACTTCTGAAACAGGCTCTACAGGTACGACTGAGGGTATGATGGGTACAAATCATCATATGTCAGAGATGAAAGTAGATCAACCGACTTCTAGCCCAATGGCTAATATGATGAAAAAAGATGATAAAGCGATGCTACCAAATACTGGTGAAGCTCAAACGGCCACAGCTGGACTTGGAATCCTTGGCCTAGCCTTGGCAGGCTTTGTTGGATTTTTGGGTTGGAAAACCAAAAGAGAAGATTAAGGTTCAAATCATTTAAACATTAGGGAAAATAGTGTTATACTAAAGCAAGTATAACACTGTTTTTGTCAAAGGAGTGTCAGATGAAAAAGACAATTTTGTTGGTTGATGATGAGATAGATATTCTAGATATTCAAAATCGCTATCTTTTACAGGCAGGTTACGATGTTTTAGTTGCCCATGACGGTAAGGAAGGATTAGAACTTTTTAGAAAAAAATCTATCGATCTCATTATCACAGATATCATGATGCCTAATATGGACGGTTATGATTTCATCAGCGAAGTTCAGTATATTGCTCCCTGATCAACCCTTTCTCTTTACAACTGCTAAGACAAGCGAACAGGATAAGATTTATGGATTAAGTTTGGGGGCGGATGATTTTATAGCTAAACCGTTTAGCCCACGGGAATTGGTTTTGAGAGTGAATAATATCTTGCGCCGCCTTAGTCGTGGCGGAGAGACCGAGCAGATTGAGTTTGGTGACTTAGTGATCAACCATGTGACTCATGAGGTTCGAATTGGAGAACAGCCTTTGGAATTGACAGTGAAATCTTTTGAACTTTTATGGATATTAGCCAGCAATCCTGAGAGAGTCTTTTCAAAGACTGAACTTTACGAGAAGGTATGGCAGGAGGACTATGTGGATGATACAAATACACTCAATGTTCATATCCATGCTTTGAGACAAGAGTTGAGTAAGTATACGAATTTAAACACTCCTGCTATCAAAACTGTTTGGGGATTGGGCTATAAGATGGAAAGACCGAGAGGTAAAAAATGAAATTAAAAAGCTATATTTTAGTGGGGTATCTAGTTTCGACTCTACTAACGATTTTGGTCGTTTTCTGGGCAGTCCAACGAATGTTGATTGAGAAAAGTGAAGTTTACTTTCTGGTTGGAATGACCTTGATTGCAAGTTTCATTGGCGCTGCAGTGAGCATCTTTCTTTTGTCACCTGTGTTCTCTTCTCTGAAACATTTGAAAAAACAAGCTCAGAATATAGCTGGCAAAGATTTCAGCACAGAAATTGAAACCAAAGGGCCGATAGAATTTCAAGAGTTAGGCCAAGCTTTTAATGACATGTCCCGCAATTTACAAGATACCTTTCAATCACTTGATGAGAGTGAGCAAGAAAAGAGAATGATGATTGCGCAGCTCTCTCACGATATTAAAACTCCGATTACCTCCATTCAGGTTACTGTGGAAGGAATTCTAGATGGAGTAATCAAGGAAGAGGAACGACTCCATTACTTAACCACGATTGGTCGCCAGACCGAGCGTTTAAACAAGCTAGTCGAGGAATTGGATGTTTTGACTCTTAACGCTCAGCCTCAAGATATAGCTGACGAAGAAGTCGAAGATGTATTTTTAGATCAGCTGTTGATTGAGTCGATGAGTGAATTTCAACTTCAAATTGAACGAGAGGAGCGAGATGTCTACATCCAAGTAAAGCCTGAGTCTGCGAAAATCAAGAGTCATTACGACAAACTCTCTCGTATTCTAGTCAATTTGTTAAATAATGCATTTAAATATTCAGAACATGGAACTAGGATTGAAGTTCTTGCTCAATTAACAGAAGAAGAGCTGATAATCAGTGTGAAAGACGAGGGTCAAGGTATTCTTCCTGAAGATTTAGAAAAAATTTTTAACCGACTTTATCGTGTAGAGACGTCGCGTAATATGAAGACAGGTGGTCATGGATTAGGACTTGCGATTGCACGAGAACTAGCCCATCAACTTGGTGGTGAAATAACAGCAGAAAGCCAGCATGGATTAGGTAGTACGTTTACATTTCATCTTAATTTGAAATAAAACTAAAAAAATTTCTTTACAAATGTAGTATTTCATGGTAAAATAGCCTTTGTGTGAAATAGCAGCAGGAAAGCATGAAGCTCGTCAACAGGTGTCTTATAACAAGTAACCTTGGCTGTTTAGGCGAAGGGCATCTGCACGAATCAGGGCTTTCTAAGTGACTATTTCCGCCGAAATTATATTTATATTAGGAGGACATACATATGTCACGTTATACAGGACCATCTTGGAAACAAGCTCGTCGCCTTGGCCTTTCACTTACAGGTACAGGTAAAGAATTGGCACGTCGTAACTACGTACCAGGACAACACGGCCCAAACAACCGTTCTAAATTGTCAGAATACGGTTTGCAATTGGCTGAAAAACAAAAACTTCGTTTCACTTACGGAGTGGGTGAAAAACAATTCCGTAACTTGTTCGTACAAGCTACAAAAATCAAGGGCGGAATCCTAGGTTTCAACTTCATGCTTCTTTTGGAACGTCGTTTGGATAACGTAGTTTACCGTCTTGGTCTTGCGACTACTCGTCGTCAAGCTCGTCAATTCGTAAACCACGGTCACATCCTTGTTGACGGAAAACGTGTTGATATCCCATCATACCGCGTAACTCCAGGTCAAGTAATCTCAGTTCGCGAAAAATCATTGAAAGTTCCAGCGATCCTTGAAGCGGTTGAAGCTACTCTTGGACGCCCAGCATTCGTATCATTCGATGCTGAAAAATTGGAAGGTTCATTGACTCGTTTGCCAGAACGTGATGAAATCAACCCAGAAATCAACGAAGCACTTATCGTTGAATTCTACAACAAAATGCTTTAATTTTAAGATATATATTACAGAAAGCCTACAACAGTGGGCTTTTTTGCTTTGTAAAAAAAAAAAAAATAAGAAAAATTTATCTCAAGTTCTTGACAAGATCAGTCAAAAAGTAGGTATAATAGAAAGAGTTGAAAAAGCTCAGGTCCGTTGGTCAAGGGGTTAAGACACCGCCTTTTCACGGCGGTAACACGGGTTCGAATCCCGTACGGACTATGGGTGTATCGCGGTTGATGGAAATAGGATTTAAAAAAAGTTAAAAAAACCTGTTGACAGAGAAAAGTGACTGTGATATACTAATATAGTTGTCGTAAGCGCGACAAAGACCTTTGAAAACTGAACAAGACGAACCAATGTGCAGGGCACTACAACTGATGTTGTAGTACTGAACAATGAAAAAAACAATAAATCTGTCAGTGACAGAAATGAGTGAGAACTCAAACTTTTAATGAGAGTTTGATCCTGGCTCAGGACGAACGCTGGCGGCGTGCCTAATACATGCAAGTAGAACGCTGAAGGAGGAGCTTGCTTCTCTGGATGAGTTGCGAACGGGTGAGTAACGCGTAGGTAACCTGCCTGGTAGCGGGGGATAACTATTGGAAACGATAGCTAATACCGCATAACAGTAGATATCGCATGATAGCTGCTTGAAAGGTGCAATTGCACCACTACCAGATGGACCTGCGTTGTATTAGCTAGTTGGTGAGGTAACGGCTCACCAAGGCGACGATACATAGCCGACCTGAGAGGGTGATCGGCCACACTGGGACTGAGACACGGCCCAGACTCCTACGGGAGGCAGCAGTAGGGAATCTTCGGCAATGGACGGAAGTCTGACCGAGCAACGCCGCGTGAGTGAAGAAGGTTTTCGGATCGTAAAGCTCTGTTGTAAGAGAAGAACGAGTGTGAGGTGGAAAGTTCACACTGTGACGGTATCTTACCAGAAAAGGGACGGCTAACTACGTGCCAGCAGCCGCGGTAATACGTAGGTCCCGAGCGTTGTCCGGATTTATTGGGCGTAAAAGCGAGCGCAGGCGGTTAGATAAGTCTGAAGTTAAAGGCTGTGGCTTAACCATAGTACGCTTTGGAAACTGTTTAACTTGAGTGCAAGAGGGAGAGTGGAATTCCATGTGTAGCGGTGAAATGCGTAGATATATGGAGGAACACCGGTGGCGAAAGCAGCTCTCTGGCTTGTAACTGACGCTGAGGCTCGAAAGCGTGGGGAGCAAACAGGATTAGATACCCTGGTAGTCCACGCCGTAAACGATGAGTGCTAGGGTGTTAGACCCTTTCCGGGGTTTAGTGCCGTAGCTAACGCATTAAGCACTCCGCCTGGGGAGTACGACCGCAAGGTTGAAACTCAAAAGGAATTGACGGGGGCCCGCACAAGCGGTGGAGCATGTGGTTTAATTCGAAGCAACGCGAAGAACCTTACCAGGTCTTGACATCCCTCTGACCGCTCTAGAGATAGAGTTTTCCTTCGGGACAGAGGTGACAGGTGGTGCATGGTTGTCGTCAGCTCGTGTCGTGAGATGTTGGGTTAAGTCCCGCAACGAGCGCAACCCCTATTGTTAGTTGCCATCATTCAGTTGGGCACTCTAGCGAGACTGCCGGTAATAAACCGGAGGAAGGTGGGGATGACGTCAAATCATCATGCCCCTTATGACCTGGGCTACACACGTGCTACAATGGTTGGTACAACGAGTCGCAAGCCGGTGACGGCAAGCTAATCTCTTAAAGCCAATCTCAGTTCGGATTGTAGGCTGCAACTCGCCTACATGAAGTCGGAATCGCTAGTAATCGCGGATCAGCACGCCGCGGTGAATACGTTCCCGGGCCTTGTACACACCGCCCGTCACACCACGAGAGTTTGTAACACCCGAAGTCGGTGAGGTAACCATTTGGAGCCAGCCGCCTAAGGTGGGATAGATGATTGGGGTGAAGTCGTAACAAGGTAGCCGTATCGGAAGGTGCGGCTGGATCACCTCCTTTCTAAGGATAAGGAAAGCACATTGGTCTTGTTTAGTCTTGAGAGGTCTTGTGGGGCCTTAGCTCAGCTGGGAGAGCGCCTGCTTTGCACGCAGGAGGTCAGCGGTTCGATCCCGCTAGGCTCCATTGGTGAGAGATCACCAAGTCATGCACATTGAAAATTGAATATCTATATCAAATAGTAACAAGAAAATAAACCGAAAACGCTGTAGTATTAATAAGAGTTTATGACTGAAAGGTCAAAAAAAGTAAGGTTAAGTTAATAAGGGCGCACGGTGGATGCCTTGGCACTAGGAGCCGAAGAAGGACGTGACAAACGACGATATGCCTTGGGTAGCTGTAAGTAAGCGATGATCCAGGGATTTCCGAATGGGGGAACCCAACAGGTACTACCTGTTACCCATATCTGTTAAGGATATGAGGAGGAAGACGCAGTGAACTGAAACATCTAAGTAGCTGCAGGAAGAGAAAGCAAAAGCGATTGCCTTAGTAGCGGCGAGGCAGAAACAGCAGGGAGGGCAAACCGAAGAGTTTACTCTTCGGGGTTGTAGAGACTGCAAATGTGGACTCAAAGATTATAGAAGAATGATTTGGGAAAGATCAGCCAAAGAGGTGAGAGCCTCGTATTTAAAAATAGTCTTTGTACCTAGCAGTATCCTGAGTACGGCGGGACACGTGAAATCCCGTCGGAATCTGGGAGGACCATCTCCCAACCCTAAATACTCCCTAGTGACCGATAGTGAACCAGTACCGTGAGGGAAAGGTGAAAAAGCACCCCGGGAGGGAGTGAAATAGAACCTGAAACCGTGTGCCTACAACAAGTTCGAGCCCGTTAATGGGTGAGAGCGTGCCTTTTAGTAGAATGAACCGGCGAGTTACGATATGATGCGAGGTTAAGTTGAAGAGACGGAGCCGTAGGGAAACCGAGTCTGAATAGGGCGCTTTAGTATTATGTCGTAGACCCGAAACCATGTGACCTACCCATGAGCAGGTTGAAGGTGCGGTAAGACGCACTGGAGGACCGAACCAGGGCACGTTGAAAAAGTGCTTGGATGACTTGTGGGTAGCGGAGAAATTCAAACGAACTTGGAGATAGCTGGTTCTCTCCGAAATAGCTTTAGGGCTAGCGTCGACATTAGAGATTCTTGGAGGTAGAGCACTGTTTGGGTGAGGGGTCCATCCCGGATTACCAATCTCAGATAAACTCCGAATGCCAATGAATTATGGTCGGCAGTCAGACTGCGAGTGCTAAGATCCGTAGTCGAAAGGGAAACAGCCCAGACCACCAGCTAAGGTCCCAAAATAATTGTTAAGTGGAAAAGGATGTGGGGTTGCACAGACAACTAGGATGTTAGCTTAGAAGCAGCTATTCATTCAAAGAGTGCGTAATAGCTCACTAGTCGAGTGACCCTGCGCCGAAAATGTACCGGGGCTAAAACAATTTACCGAAGCTGTGGATACCTTTATAGGTATGGTAGGAGAGCGTTCTATGTGTGGAGAAGGTGTACCGTGAGGAGCGCTGGAACGCATAGAAGTGAGAATGCCGGTATGAGTAGCGAAAGACAGGGTGAGAATCCTGTCCACCGTAAGACTAAGGTTTCCAGGGAAGGCTCGTCCGCCCTGGGTTAGTCAGGGACCTAAGGAGAGACCGAAAGGTGTATCCGATGGACAACAGGTTGATATTCCTGTACTAGAGTATGTAGTGATGGAGGGACGCAGTAGGCTAACTAAAGCAGACGATTGGAAGTGTCTGTCTAAGCAGTGAGGTGTGAATTGAGTTAAATGCTTAGTTCTATAACATTGAGCTGTGATGGGGGAGCGAAGTTTAGTAGCGAAGTTAGTGACGTCACACTGCCAAGAAAAAGCTTCTAGCGTTTAAACATACTCTACCCGTACCGCAAACCGACACAGGTAGTCGAGGCGAGTAGCCTCAGGTGAGCGAGAGAACTCTCGTTAAGGAACTCGGCAAAAATGACCCCGTAACTTCGGGAGAAGGGGTGCTGACTTTACGTCAGCCGCAGTGAATAGGCCCAAGCAACTGTTTATCAAAAAAACACAGCTCTCTGCTAAATCGTAAGATGATGTATAGGGGGTGACGCCTGCCCGGTGCTGGAAGGTTAAGAGGAGTGCTTAGCGTAATGCGAAGGTATGAATTGAAGCCCCAGTAAACGGCGGCCGTAACTATAACGGTCCTAAGGTAGCGAAATTCCTTGTCGGGTAAGTTCCGACCCGCACGAAAAGGCGTAATGATTTGGGCACTGTCTCAACGAGAGACTCGGTGAAATTTTTAGTACCTGTGAAGATGCAGGTTACCCGCGACAGGACGGAAAGACCCCATGGAGCTTTACTGCAGTTTGATATTGAGTGTCTGTACCACATGTACAGGATAGGTAGGAGTCTATGAGATCGGGACGCCAGTTTCGAAGGAGACGTTGTTGGGATACTACCCTTGTGTTATGGCCACTCTAACCCGGATAGGTGATCCCTATCGGAGACAGTGTCTGACGGGCAGTTTGACTGGGGCGGTCGCCTCCTAAAAAGGTAACGGAGGCGCCCAAAGGTTCCCCTCAGAATGGTTGGAAATCATTCGCAGAGTGTAAAGGTATAAAGGGAGCTTGACTGCGAGAGCTACAACTCGAGCAGGGACGAAAAGTCGAGGCTTAGTGATCCGGTGGTTCCGTATGGAAGGGCCATCGCTCAACGGATAAAAGCTACCCTGGGGATAACAGGCTTATCTCCCCCAAGAGTTCACATCGACGGGGAGGTTTGGCACCTCGATGTCGGCTCGTCGCATCCTGGGGCTGTAGTCGGTCCCAAGGGTTGGGCTGTTCGCCCATTAAAGCGGCACGCGAGCTGGGTTCAGAACGTCGTGAGACAGTTCGGTCCCTATCCGTCGCGGGCGTAGGAAATTTGAGAGGATCTGCTCCTAGTACGAGAGGACCAGAGTGGACTTACCGCTGGTGTACCAGTTGTCTTGCCAAAGGCATCGCTGGGTAGCTATGTAGGGGAAGGGATAAACGCTGAAAGCATCTAAGTGTGAAACCCACCTCAAGATGAGATTTCCCATGATTTTATATCAGTAAGAGCCCTGAGAGATGATCAGGTAGATGGGTTAGAAGTGGAAGTGTGGCGACACATGTGGCGGACTAATACTAATAGCTCGAGGACTTATCCAAAGTAACTGAGAATACGAAAGCGTAAGGTTTTTCTTGTAATTTGATAGATATTCAATTTTTGAGTATGTATGACTCAGAGTTAAGTGACGATAGCCTAGGAGATACACCTGTACCCATGCCGAACACAGCAGTTAAGCCCTAGAACGCCGGAAGTAGTTGGGGGTTGCCCCCTGTGAGATATGGAAGTCGCTTAGCTCTAGGGAGTTTAGCTCAGCTGGGAGAGCATCTGCCTTACAAGCAGAGGGTCAGCGGTTCGATCCCGTTAACTCCCATTTTAGCGGGTGTAGTTTAGTGGTAAAACTACAGCCTTCCAAGCTGTTGTCGCGAGTTCGATTCTCGTCACCCGCTTTGAACTTTTGTTCAAATACCAAGTTTTTAACTTGGGCGCGTAGCTCAGGTGGTTAGAGCGCACGCCTGATAAGCGTGAGGTCGGTGGTTCGAGTCCACTCGTGCCCATTTTTTATAAATATGGTCCGTTGGTCAAGGGGTTAAGACACCGCCTTTTCACGGCGGTAACACGGGTTCGAATCCCGTACGGACTATTTTGTTGGAGGATTACCCAAGTCCGGCTGAAGGGAACGGTCTTGAAAACCGTCAGGCGTGTAAAAGCGTGCGTGGGTTCGAATCCCACATCCTCCTTTATTATTAACGCGGGATGGAGCAGCTCGGTAGCTCGTCGGGCTCATAACCCGAAGGTCGTAGGTTCAAATCCTGCTCCCGCAATATTGGCTCGGTAGCTCAGTTGGTAGAGCAATGGATTGAAGCTCCATGTGTCGGCGGTTCGATTCCGTCTCGCGCCATTTTTTAAAATCATACGGAAGGGTAGCGAAGAGGCTAAACGCGGCGGACTGTAAATCCGCTCCTTCGGGTTCGGGGGTTCGAATCCCTCCCCTTCCATCCTCTACGGGCATAGTTTAAAGGTAGAACTAAGGTCTCCAAAACCTTCAGTGTGGGTTCAATTCCTACTGCCCGTGTTAAACATTATGGCGGGTGTGGTGAAGTGGTTAACACACCAGATTGTGGCTCTGGCATGCGTGGGTTCGATCCCCATCACTCGCCTATTTTATATTATTGGGGTATAGCCAAGCGGTAAGGCAAGGGACTTTGACTCCCTCATGCGTTGGTTCGAATCCAGCTACCCCAGTTACTATTTGCCGGCGTGGCGGAATTGGCAGACGCGCTGGACTCAAAATCCAGTGTCCGCAAGGACGTGCCGGTTCGACCCCGGCCGCCGGTATAGTAATAAAGACAAGGTTTTCGGACCTTGTCTTTTTTTCTTTGTTGTGTGTCGAGTTACCAATTTTTTCCATTTTAAAATAAATCATCAAGTTTGTTAGCTAATGTTTTCTGTTTGCTAGGGTACAAATGAGAATAAGTATCAATTGTTGTTGTAATAGATGCGTGCCCTAATCTTTCTTTGACAACAAGATAATCTTCTCCTTGATTTATAAGTAATGATGCATGAGAGTGTCTCAAATCATGAATTCTTATTTTCTTTAAATCTTTATCTCTTTCTAGTATTTGCTTAAACTTCTTATCAATCATATTTTTTGTAACTGTTATTGGTGTACTCTGTATTATTTGTAGTTCTTCAGTATTTTTCGTAAATTCCTCAAGTTTTTCCTTTTTGTTTTACTTTCCAATTTTTTAGCATTTCTGCTAATTTCTGATTGATTGTTATATTTCTAGTTCCTGATCGTGTTTTTGTTGTATTAATGTAGCTTGTATTATTTACAAAGTATACTGTTTTGGTAACGTAAATTGTATTTGTTAAAAGATTTATATCATTCCAGTTCAATGCGAGAATTTCTCCCATTCTCATCCCAGTAAAGAAAGCAATTACGAAAAACAGGTCATAACTTATTTCATCATCTCGAATAAGTCCTCTAAATCTCGTGAATTCTTCTATACTCCAAAATTGAATATTAGGCTTCCTAATTGGTAATTTTCTCAAATTCTCAACAGGATTTTTTTCAATGAGAGATTTTCTTATACCAGTATCAAAAATTTTTTTAAGTAGAATTAGAACCTTATTAATTGTATTATAGCTTAATACTTCATTTTCATTTTGTTTTTTAGGTTTTGTTTTTAGGTATTCACGAAATTCGAATATATGGTCATACGTTAATTTATTTAAATTTGTATTTTTAAAATATGGCTTAATATGACGCTCATAATTGTTTCTTTGTGTACTTGTGTAACTTACTTTTCTGCCATTTTTCAAATCATCTTCTTCAAGTAAGTCGAATAACATATCCGTTGTTACTACAAAGTCAAATTGTTTTTCTTTCAATTCTACAACTCGAATATGTTGTTCTAGTTCTAGGGCTTCCTTTTTAGATTTTAATCCTTTCCGAATGATACGTATTCTTTTTTGTGTGACTGGGTGGAAACCGTTAGAAACATCAACTGTCCATTTACCACTTTTAGTTTTACGAATAGTCATTCATTATGCTTCTTTCTGGAGTTCAATTCCTAGTAGTTCTTCAGCGACACTGGCTGGAATAGTACCAATCCGTTTGTTATCGTAGATATTAAAACCACGATTCACTAATAGTAATTTGCCAGTATGGATAATCTTTCTTGCAGTTCCTGGAGCAAATCCAAGTTCGATAAGGTCATCTTTTGTTACAGTTTTAATCATGTGATCTCCTTTTCTGATTAGATTAAGTAAGGGGAGGATTAACTCCCCTTGTTTGATACTTATTTTTGTTTTACATCTACTAAATGGATAGCATCCGCCTTGTAATACATCGTTGAACTAATCATAGTGGCTTGTAAATTGTCAAATGTAACTGGTACTTGATCCATTGCTTGGATATAGTCATTATCGACTAAAGCTTCAGGATTGTCTACTGAGACTTGGGTTGATTTCTTTGAATTGTCCATCCTTGATCGTTACATTGTATTTCCAACCAATGATTTTATCGGTATTAAAACGTCTTTCGCTACCATCTCGGTTTTTGATAATTTCTCCGTTTGCATCTGCTCGAACTTCTGTTTCAAATTTTGGAATAACTTCATCCAATTCAAATTTTGTTCCAATGTTATTAAAATTCCAGTCATTTTGTGAAAGCATTTTTGCCATAGTTAATTTCTCCTTTTGATATTTTCTTTGATTGTAGGGATTAAATCCTCTCTTTTAAAGAGTATTGCCCTTTCTATTAATTCACTTGCTAAATCTGGTGGATATTTCATATTGTTGAGTGCGAGATAGTTAGATTTCTCATACTCATGCAGTAAATTATTGTCGTATAGAAATTTATAAGCTTTTAGAATAGCCCCTGAACCTTTATAGGTAAACCATTCTAATTTTTGTTCTAGTTCTGTTTTTGGTTTTGAAATAATGATAGAGACAGGTTTTGAGTGACCTAAAAACTTTTCCCAAGATCTCAAAGGTTTTGAGAAATGGCTATCACTATAGAATCTCACTTTTTCTTTGAGATATCCCTTGGTAAAGTTGAGAAGATCTATTTCTGAATGCAACCATTCTTGAATGAAGTAGTGAGCTTTTTCTTTCCTAAGTTCTAACTCAGTTCTTATCCAATTTTCTATAAAACGCTTGCTGATGCCGAGCTTCTCAGCTCGTTCTAAGCGTTTATCATAAATTCTAAGTCTTTCATCATCATTGGGTTTTCTCAAATATAAGGTTTGGCCGATTGTTTCATCTCCGTAGGTATTGTAGTAGGTGCTTTTTCCATATATAAAGCGTTTCTTCTGACAAATCTTTAGAAGCTGATTAGGAGTGAAATAGGGTGTTTCATTAAAATCATCTATTGCAATATCAATTCGTCTTACTGAAAATTGATTGTAATTGTAGTAGAGGTTGTTCAGAAACTGTCTTTCGGACAGACTATTTGGATCTAATACCATATCTCTAAAGAACTCGAGTGCCTGTCCTGACATGACAAGCATGTAGGACGACTCTTTCGCTCCATAGTAGATACGGATATTCCCATAATGAAACTGGCTATCATAGTTATAGTATTTAAGGCTCCCTTTATTCTCAATAAATAGGTCATAGTCAAGAAATAGAATGTCTTCGATTATTTCTCTTGGCGAAAATTCAGTCTTATCAAACTGAATTTGAATCCAGTCAAATACAGAACGTAAATGTTCATTTTTTGCCATAGATTTTGATTCAACTTTTTGCCTAATTTTGCCACCCTTAAAATCTCCGAAACCCTTGGAAATACTGAATTCTTTCGATGGTACACCTAACTTGCAGAGGGTGGTGTTACTACACACCCTCACCAACCTTGGAAAAAGCTCTTTGTTGTTCGTCTGCGCTTACGATTTGTTACGGTCTGCGGTAACATACTCGCTGACCGTAACAAACCTACTTGCCGAACTTCTTACGAGCTTTTTCCCAAGCACCAAATGGAAGTAGTTCAAGTGTTGAGAGAATTTCTTCTTGCTCTTTTTCCAACCGTTGAAATTTTATTTGCAGTTTTTTATTACTAGAATACAAATTCTTAAAATTATCATTCAAGGTAATAAAATCTTGTTTAAGGGTTTCGAGTTGCTGAGTAAGGGTGTACTCCTTATGTTTATGAATATCTCCATAAGTTTCCCTTATAGCATCTTTTAATGGCATCTCATTTTTCAAATAAGCAATTGTCCTGAAATCCTCAACATCATTATCAGTGAAATTATAAAAACTCACAAACTGCCTACTATTCCTTGCTTGAACTTTTTTAAACTCATGACCACTGATTTCCTTTATTAAGGTTATCCATTTTTTAGCAGTACTGATAGAGTTTAATCCGTCAACCATAGAAACAAGCTCTTTTATGTCCATTTCCTCCCCTTTCTTAAGGAAAGTATGGTATAATACTCTTATAGAAAAATTTTATTAGTCTTTGATTTTGTCGTGATTATCAAAGACTTTTTAATACAATCATAGGCATTTACCTCCGTTTATAGAATTTTTACCGATTTTTCGGTAAAACTATAATACACCTATTTCAGATAAATGTCAACAAAAATACCGAAAATCCGTTAAAAATTTAAAGAGGGTATATGAGCGATTTTGGAACAACTATAAGAAGGTTGAGAAAACAAAAAAAACTAACACAAAAAGAACTATCTGATATGTTAGGTATTAAACAGACAACATATAGTGATTGGGAGAGTGGGAAAACAGAACCTAAGATTAATGTGCTAATTAGATTCGCTGAACTTTACCATACCACAACTGATAAGTTATTGGGAGTAGATTTTTTTAGGACAAAAGGAACGATAACTTCTTTTGCTGACTCAAATCTTATAAATCTATCAAATTTTTCCATTGAACAAATGTACTCATTAAAGAAAAGTATCTTAATTGACTTACTTATTAACGGAGTTGAAAAAACAAAAGAAGTCAAAGATTCGTTAATCGAAAAATTCAAGCTTGAAAAGAATGATATAGATATTTTGAATAAAATTTTTGAAGAAGTACAAGTTAAATATGAATATGTAGAGAAGAGTTTCTGATAATTGTAGTAGTATAAAAAGGTAGTAAGTTGAAATCTTACTACCTTTTTTTATTTTTTTTAGTCATTATTATTAATTGGAATATAGAAGAAATTTAAATTAATAATCTTAGGCTGATATCATTTCTTAAACCAAAAAAAATTATTAATTAGAGCTGTTTTTTGGTTTTCAATTTTGTTAATAATTTTTTCTTCTTTTTCTATTAGAGTTTCAATTTTTCTCAATTTTTTTGAAATAGCTTCATCTTGTTGCTCAATAGATGGGATAATGACAGTTAATTTTTCAATTTGACCAATAGATGCTCGATAACTTCTTGAAAACCCTTCTCTAAGACCCTCTTGCTCTAACCTATGAGCTAAGTAACGATAGTGAATTTTATCAGTATTTATTCTTAGAACTCCTGCGTGGTCTGTTGGGTAAAATGGAAGATTTGCAGGAATAGTATTCACCATCCAATCTCCATCAATACCCCATAATATTGATGGCTTGCTGAAATCCTTAATAATATCTTTGTCAATCACACCAAATGGTTCAAAAACATTTGCAGAATAAACAGGAATCCCTTCTTCTGTTAGTTCTTTATTTAGCACTCGTTTTCCTATCATTAAAGTAAAATCATTAGAAGATAGTCTATATATCTCCCCCCCCTAGAATATCAAGGGATTCAAAGATTTTAATAATTTGTTTACGGTAATCTTCTATCTTCATTCTCGAATTTTGATACTGTTCATCTAATTTATCAACTTCAGAAATGATTTGTTCTTGGATATCAGTGGGAGGTACTGGAATTGGAAATTTTTCTATATCTTTTGGATACACATGAGGTTGTGCTGCACCTCTTGCTAAATTAAAAATCTCTTCTTGATGTGCTTTTAGATAATTATAAATATATTTTGTTTCCAATTCTGTATTAGCTTGCACTGTTATAGTGTCACTGGCAAATATAGGTTCAGCCCAATAATTTACAAAACCTGCATTAGCTCCAGAAGCAGAAATTGTAATGATATTAGGTTCTCTATTAGCGACATTATGGGTATATGCATAATTTTTACCTCCAGCAACTACCTTAATATCACCTTCTCTAGTTTGTGCTTTTGTGATTGTTTGTCCTTTATAAACATCAGCAATATTTTTTATTGTTTCTATAGTGTACTTACTAATTACTTCAAACTTTTTATCAGGATTAGTTTTGAGTTGGGCATCAAAACTAATCTGAGTGAAATCAAGCATATCTACTAAAGAAATAGAAGACACAAATTTTTTTCTAGTTCTTTTGGAATAGACAAATCCTCATTAATAAAATTATTTCTAATTACCGTATTGATTTTAGACTCATCTTCTAAGTTTAAAGGATTAAATAAAGGGGTTTGAATGTTATTTATAGCCTGATTCTTAGAAACTTCCATTTCATCATCAGAGATATTAGCATCTATATATTTTATTCCCTCTTGCCCTTTTCTTTTAGACCATTCATATCCTAAAAAACGCTTTTGTTCATTTTTATCAGTAGGGGATTTTACAATCACAACATCATTTTTCTGCGAGTTAGCTATAGCAAAATAAAAGGCTTTTTTTCTTGTTCAATCTTCTTTATAAAATTATAAAGTGCTTTTTTTGATATTCTTCCTTTTTATCATCATCAGAGTATTTTTTTGTAGTTCTTTTTCTTCTTAATAGCTTTAGCAATACTAGATTGTGTAAAAGTATCAAAATATTCTTGGAATAAATTAATTTGTAAAAGATTTTCTAGTTTATCAGACTGTAGCTCACAATATAAATCATAGTCAACGTCGATAGTCTTACAGTAGCTCTCTATAATTTTGATATCATTTAATTCGACATCCGTATTAGTAAACCAACGCTCTACTGCATAACGATATGTATCGGCTTCACTTGGTGGATATTTCTTTTTACGTAAGAATAAAGTAACTGTATTTGTTCCAGTAGAGCCAAATGTTTTCGAACTAAATTCTGTAATGGCAATAATATCAAAATTTTCGATTAACATTTTTCTAGCTTTCGTATAGAGGTTTCCATTTGATAAAACAGAACTTGGAACAATAATTCCTGCCACCCCTTCGGATTTTAGTAATTGCTCAGTTCTCTCTAAAAAGAACAACTCAATACTATTATTGGTATCTAAATTATCGACATAGGAGCTCAAATTATACTTTTCGCGTTGTTTGTTTGATAGAGTACTCAAAAAACCTTTTACTGAGTAAGGTGGGTTTGCAACCACAACTGAAAACGTATTGTCTTTGATTTGACTATGCTCTTCTAATGCATCTCCATAAATAATATTTATATTGTCTTGTCCATACATGAATGCTGAAACTTTAGCAACCTTAGAAAGACGATATTCCTTTTCAATTCCATAAATTTCTGAATAGTATTCAGAAAGTTTTTCTGAATCAACATAAGTTTTAATTTGTTCAGCATATTCATTTAAGAAATGCCCAGCACCACTTGCATAATCGATAACCTTTGGAATATCAGTATTATCGTTAATTATTTCTAGTGGTAAACTTGATACGATAAATTTAACGGCCGGAAGAGGAGTAAAGAATTGACCTTCTGATTGTTTGACACCATTATCCAAATAACCTTCGAATAGGTCCCCTAGAAACTGATTTTGTTCTTTGGTTTTTAACTTCATATCTTGTAACATTTGAACGACTTCAACTAAAATTCTAGAATTTTGATAAAAGAGTTGTTCATTGTAAACATCAAGAAATGTAAAGTCATTATTTGAAAAATATTTTAGTTCTTTAAAATATTTAAAAATAGCATCTTTGGCAGCATCTTTACGGAGTCTAAACGCATCTTCAATATCTTGCTCGGCAACATAAGATACTCGTTCGTTTAAGAATTTCTCCATACCTACTTGATAGAGCTTTTGTAGTCTATCAACTAAGTCAAAATATGTATCGTGAGCCACCCCTTTCCAATTAAATTTTAAGTCATCACTATTTTGCTCTTCATCAACAATTTTTGCTAAAAATAGGTTGACCAATTTATCGAATGCATTTTCTCGTCCCCCTACATTATATTTTCTAAGAATGGTTGCAAACTGATTATATTTCTTTTGAACTTCATCATGTGTAATTTCTTTCAGTTCTGAAACCGTTGATTTAATTTTTCCAATTTCAAATGGTCTAATTGTTTGTTCTAGTACACCGTTTGTTCTATAGTCTTGTTGATAGATATCACGCCAAACTTCAAACTTATCATTTCCACCTTTTGCATTCCTATAGGATTTTGGATTATCTAATGTAGCAAGAAATTCATCGTTGTCTTTTAGATGGATAACATGGTAAATTCTATCAATTGAAGTTTCACTTACTTTAGAGGCATAAAGGACTAGGGCTTGTGCTTTATTTTCTTGTTTTTCATAAGAAAATAATTGTCCTCCATCCAACAATGTATTTTTCCATTCTTTATCAAATTCTGGACCGAAGGTTTTGGCTTCGATAATTAAGAATGGATTTCCTTCATTATCATCAACTGTTACATCGGCATTACCAGATTTCGTATTATGACCTAGTTTATAACCTTTTTCGATAGAAATTTGATTCGGAAGATACCCTTGTTTTAAAAGTCCAACAATTATATCTAAGACTACAAAAATTTTTCTTCAGCAGAGAAATTAGTAGTAGTATCTCTTCCTATTTCTTTTTAAATTTGGGTATAAAATTTTTCTCTTCGCCTATATTAATTTCAATTTTGTGATTATTAATTTCTAAAAACAAATATACTACCATTTTTGTACTTCATTGAAATTAAGTGCTTTTTAACCAAGGTTCTATATTAGCCATGCATTTATCTCCTAGAGGAATATTATTACTTACTATTTTTACCATAAGTCCTTTTTAACTCCTCAATCTTCTTTAGTTTTTTTAGATAAATTTACTTTTTTTATAAATTTTTTTGTGATTTTTTTAGAACTTGAAATATTCTGTTTTTTTACACTATCCAACAGTTACCTAAAAGTTACTGAAATTTGAAAAATGAGTCTATTTTGCAAGATTCAAAAGTCCTAAAATCCAATTAAATCAGGGGTTTTTTACCTTGATTTTTTGTCTGAGTTACTAGAAATTACTATTGTTTGTACCTATAGTTTTTATTTAAATAAAAAAATTTACTAATAAAGCTTTTGTGGTCGGAAAAAAATTATTTTCGATAGTTTCGAAGTTAGAAATTTCAGTATGGTTAGAGAAAAAAATATGGTCTAGTTTTTGTGTTTGTTTCTTTGTAAGTAATTTCTTCATCACTTGCATCTATCATATATTTTTAAGATTTCTTCAATTTTGTGAGATAAAGTGGTTCCCTTAATATTTTTTTGTTATATTCTCTATACTTTCGTTAAAGTCACCAGCTAAAAATAAGATGGTCGTAAAGTTCATTCTGTTTAGAAGAAGCAAGTTGAATATAATGATTCCACATCTCTTTTTTTATCAACTGGAGCATTTCCATAGAGTGGAAAGTGTAGTGAAAAATATTTCAAGTCTTTTTACTATTTATTGTAAATAATCCTCCAGCTTGTCTACAATAATAATCATTGTAAATAGGTTGTAATTCTTTAATGGTTTCGATGGATTCTTTTTAAATAGAATAGTCTTGTATTAACTGGTTGTTTCCCATCTTGAAGAGGATGTATGACTCCGTATCCGTTATCATTTAGTATTTCTTCAATTTTCTCTATGGTCACACTTTTATCAGTTTTCAAATTGTTATCTATAAGACGATTACCTACCTCTTGTAGTGCTATAAATGTGGGTTTGGGTCGATTTTTTGACAGTAAAAATTTTACAATGTTTTTAGGATTTTTGTCTGTACTTTTTTTACTCTTATAAAAGTTTAAGTTTGCACTTAAAATAGTCAATGCAGTTTTTTTAGTCATAATGAACTCCTTTTTTTGTGAAATTTTTTTATGTAAGTTAAATTTATTATATTTTTGTTAGACTCTATTTTTTTGAACTGCATTTTTTTCTTTTTTTGTTTGATGCAAGATATAAAGAATAAATTTAATTTTTATATCAATCATTATCGTAGGCATTCTATAGTTTTTTTAGTCCGATTGCATACCGTTCCAAGTTTTTTTATCTGTTTAACTATAGTACTAATTTGTCTTTCTAAATCTAAAACATTTATATCTTCTAAAAGCATTTCCTTAGCAATTGAAATAGATTCGGATACTTTATGAGTAACATAATATTTACCCATATTTTTGCTTTCTACTATTGTTATTTAAAAAAAGTCATCAATTTTTTTCATATTGTCCAATTTGTTTATTAACATTATATATTTTTATTAAATATATTTCTTGATAGATAGTTTTTCGATTTCTTTCCCTTGTGTTATCCATACAATAGCTTGATTTTGTATGAATTCTTTTTTAATTCTTTGTTTAGTTTGATTTATCCTTTTTTTAGAATCAGTCTTATCACTATCTATAACAATAATAGAGTGAAGATTAGCTCTGAATAATTGTATTAGTTCATTTGCTTCATCCACTTTTCCGGTTAGATGTGAAAGCAATCTTCCACCGTAAAATAGAATCTGGTAATGGACATTCTCTTTTAAAGTTCCATTTGAATAAAGTTCAATCCACTTATTTATATAAATTCTATCAGAGGGGCCTTCAACCCATATTACTGCATTGGATTGTAATATATCACTGGCTCGTACACCTAAGTTCATTAAAATATCTTCATTTTCTATGAATGATAACGCTGAATTAGTAATAATTCGATTATTCTCTTTTTTGATATGAGTCAAAGTTACGTTGTCTCTACCACTGAACATATTTATTGGAACAGTAGAGTGAGTTGTTAAAAAAATTTGTGAACCATTTTCTTTAACCCACTGATATAAAAATTCAAACAAATTTCTTTGTATTGTTGGATGCAAATTGTTCTCTAATTCTTCAAAAATAAAAACTGTTTGTTTTAAAGAGAGTTCTATACTATAATTGTTCTTTTCTCTTGTCTCTAAAAATAGCTTGATTAAGACTAATAAAACAGTTCTTAAACCACTACCGGAACTTGAGATTGGAATTTTTCCATTTTCATTGACTAATTGGATTTCCCATTTTGAATTACTGTCATCAGTTGTTTCGATTTCCTGGCACATTATTCTTTCAAAATGGTTTTCTGGCTTCATAATTTGATTAAGTGCATTTAGAATATCTTTTTCTACAACTTCATTAGGAAGATTAGCTACGTTTAGGTATTGTCTTAATAAATTCGTAGCACCTGTTCCATCTTCGGAAACTACTCGATTACTATTTTGAATTTCAGCAACTAGATTTCTATCAGCAGATAATTTGATTAATTTGAAACTTCTAGTATAAATTGTTAAAAATCTATTTGCTAAATCTGTAAAATTTTTCTACTTTCTTATTAAAATTGAATTCGCCTGTAGAAATTCCTGGTATCCTCGATAATACAGTTTGTTCCTTTGTAAGCATCTTAATAGGTTCAAATTCAAACGCCATGTATTTCTTGATGTACTTTTTACCGAATGTGAAATGATTTCCATCAATTTGACCTCCGGAAGTATTCTCCTTAAATGTGTTTTTTATGTCATATTCAGTTGGACAAAAACCGAATTCCAATTTGGTTTTAGATGAGATTTCATGATTTTTGCTATCCCCAGAAATTAGTATTTCTATTGCTTGTAATAATGTCGATTTACCGATATTATTTTGCCCAACTAGGATATTAAGGCTTTCAAGTTTATCAAAACCAACATAACTATTACCGATATGCTTATAATTTTTAATTTTCAACGATTTAAGATGGCTCATTGTTGACTCCTTTGTTTTGATTTTGAATTCACTTTTTATATTCTTGAATAAACACTTAGACATTGTTTGATATGTTTTTAACCGATTTAATAACATTATGAATTGATATTATTATACCATTTAATTGATTCTTTATAAATCTTTTTTTAATAGCAGTGGACATAAAATTGAGATTCCTCCTCAGTTACCTAAAAAGTTACTGAAATTTGAAAAAAAGAAGTTTGTTTTATAAAAATTTAGAAGTTTTAAAAACCTTATTAAATCAAAGTTTCAAGTTTCAAAAAAATGTAGGAATTGAACTCAAAATCCAGTGTCCGCAAGGACGTGCCGGTTCATTTAGATTTTGCTATTAGTTTGCTCTTAAAAATGTAGATATGAAAATTGACAGTATAGACTAGGATTCAGGACCTTGTTTTTCTCTAGAGGATATCTATTATTACTTGAGGCTATGGGAACGTTAGACTATCTTTAACATATATTTACAAAAGAGTATAATTCCTTTCTTCAAAAAGCATTTTTGATATACTATATTTAATTAGAATACAAAAAAATTTTTGGAGAGAACGTTGTTTATAGTTGAAAGGGGGAAAATAGATGGTCTCGGTTTTTTATGTCCTTGACCGTTTCTCAAGGTGTTCAAGCTCAGTAAACTGGACTCGATTACCAACGACAACAGCGAATTGTTGAGTGTGTAACTTTGCTCGTGAAATCCTAGAAATCTTTTGGCGAAAGTTTTTTAAGTCTTGAATTGTGCACCTAGTTTGACAATTCAGGACAAATGAATAACCATGTCGCCCTACTAAAGTTGAGGAGAAATATTTATGCCTGATTTTGCTAAAATAGATAAAAAGTCTGTATATACTACGATCATTGGTTTGTTTCTAATGGCAGTATTGTCTTTGACAAAGATAATACCTGAACTTTCTTTGTCAGGTCTCACTGTACTGATTGGTATTCTCTTTTTCTTTGTTCTTGAACATTTTGATAAAAAATCACATATAGAATCAGGTTTGCGCTTTAAATCATTTTTCGATGATCTGAAAAAACAAGGGGTAATTCTTTTGGTCTTGCTTCCTGTAGGAACCGCTGCAGCAACTTTGCTTATCGGCGATATGATATTTAAGGGCGCTTTTGCTAGTCATGTTTTGGGAAGAACGGATGGTATGTTATCCTTCGATAAAATACCGCTCCTTATGGTTCAAATAGTAATCGCAGCCTTAGGGGAAGAAATTGCATGGAGAGGTTTCTTTCTTGGTAAGTCAATGAGAATTATACCATTTTGGCTTTGTGCCATTCTATCTTCTTTATTGTTCGCGATAGCCCATATTTCTAGTGGAAGCGTTGGGCTTGTAAGCTACGATATTTTTCATGATTTTTTTGTTGATAGTATTATCTATGCAATGATTTATAAAAAGTCTGGGAATTGTTTGATTTCTACACTTTCTCATATTCTTGGAAATGCAACAGGAATTCTTTTGCTAATGATGTATAGCTAGACAGATTTTAATGTTATCTAGCTAATAAAGGATTTTCATTATAGGGAGGAAATGGTCGCTATCAGCAAAAGTGGGCTAGATGACTTGATTTATAAAAGTAAGGAATCTTGCTAAAAAAACTTGAATAACAAAAAGCACTGTTTATAGGAAGTAGTTATTTAAGAGAGAAGAAATGAGTTACCAAAAAGTTACTAAAATTTGAAAAATGAGTCTATTTTACAAGATTCAAAAGGCTTAAAACCCTATTAAATCAAGCTTGTAAGATTTAAATAATATAGTTATGGAACTCAAAATCCAGTGTCCGCAAGGACGTGCCGGTTCGACCCCGGCCGCCGGTATAGTATAGAGTTAAGGAACGTTGATAAATCTTCGTTCCTTTTTGTATTATTTTTGATATAATAATAGTTATTTAAAATTTATTATGAAAGTGTAGGGAAGTATGTCTCGTTCTATCGATTTATTAAAGCATCGGTATTTGAAAAATATCAAAGAAAATCCTGAATTGTTTGTCGGGATTGAGCTGGAATATCCTGTTGTAAACTTGGAAGGGAATACTGCAGATGTTGAAGTTATTAAGGAATTATTCCGATATTTAGTTTCTGCTTTGGATTTCGATGTTGAAAAGGTAGATGATTTTGGCAATCCTATCCAGTTAGTAGATCCGATAAGTCAGGATGCTATTTTATTTGAAGTTTCCTATACTACGATTGAATTTGCGTTTGGTAAGGTTAAAGAGATTCAAGAGGTAGAGAATCGTTTTAATAATTATATGAATGTAATTCAGAGAAAATTAAGTGAATCAAATCATGCTATTGTTGGCTGTGGCATTCATCCCAACTGGGATAAAAATGAGAATTGTCCAGTTGCTTATCCCACGGTATCGCATGTTGATGGACTATTTGAATTTGAGTAGAAATGTGACTGAAATCAGACTTACATCATTTCCCTGAATATGGTGCTTTTATCTGTGGGAGTCAGGTTCAGCTTGATGTTTCAAAATCTAACTACTTACGGGTGATTAATGCTTTTACTCAAATTGAAGGGGCTAAGGCTTATTTATTTGCAAACTCTGAGTTTTCGGGTGCAGATTGGGATACGAAAATTTCAAGGGATATTTTCTGGGAAGAATCGATGCATGGTATCTATCCAGAAAATGTTGGGAGTCAATGCTAGACTCTTTAAAGATGAGGATGATTTTTTTGATTATCTAGATCATTCTGCAATTTTTACTGCGGAACGTGATGGACAAACCTATTATTTTTATCCGATTCAGGCCAGGGACTATTTGGCTACACCTGAAATCCAAGCATTTGATCTTAATGGGGATGAGGTTCTTATTTACCCTCAAGAGAAAGATTTGAAACTCATCGTAGTTACCAATATCAAGACTTAACAACTCGAGGGACGATTGAATTCCGTAGTGTTTGTACGCAACCGCTAGACCGTACCTTTGCTTCAGCAGCCTTTCATCTAGGTTTGTTGGTAAATCTAGACAAGCTTGAAGCTTATCTAGAAACTGCTCCTTTCTTTTGAGAACTTTGGCCGTGACTACAAGTCTTTGAGACGACAGTTTTCTAAGAAACAACTCACAGATGAGGAAAAAGCTGGTGTTGTCCAGTTCTCCAAAGACTTGCTGGCTATAGCAGAGCAAGGACTTGAGAGTAGAGGTCAGAGAGAAATGACTTATTTAGAGCCTTTAAAAGAAGAATGACTCTATAATTTTCTTATAAAGGAAGAATTTTCTGAAAAATCATGTTATAATGGATGAGACTATAGATAAAGGATAGAGATTTATGACATTAGTTTATCAATCAACGCGTGATGCGAAAAATACAGTAACAGCCAGCCAAGCGATTTTGCAAGGTTTGGCAACAGATGGAGGCTTGTTTACTCCAGTAAGCTATCCAAAGGTGGATTTGGATTTTGACACATTAAAAGACGCTTCTTACCAAGAAGTGGCCAAACTTGTCTTGTCAGCCTTCTTGGATGACTTTACAGCAGAAGAGTTGGACTACTGTATCAACAATGCCTATGACAGCAAGTTTGATACACCAGCTATTGCTCCTCTTGTCAAACTTGATGGTCAATACAACTTGGAACTCTTTCCACGGTTCAACCATTGCCTTTAAAGATATGGCCTTGTCTATCTTGCCATACTTTATGACAACAGCTGCTAAGAAACACGGCTTGGAAAACAAGATTGTCATCTTGACAGCAACATCTGGAGACACTGGGAAAAGCTGCTATGGCAGGCTTTTGCGGATGTTCCAGGTACTGAAATTATCGTCTTTTATCCAAAAAGACGGTGTCAGCAAGGTACAAGAGTTGCAAATGACCACTCAAACTGGTGATAATACTCATGTCATCGCCATTGATGGAAACTTTGATGATGCTCAAACCAACGTTAAGCATATGTTCAATGATGTGGCTCTTCGTGAGAAAATTGGCAGCCAACAAGTTGCAATTTTCATCAGCTAACTCTATGAATATCGGTCGTTTGGTACCACAGATTGTCTACTATGTTTATGCCTACGCTCAGCTTTGTTAAAACTGGCGAAATTAAGGCCGGTGACAAAGTTAACTTCACCGTACCGACAGGAAACTTTGGAAATATCTTAGCAGCTTTCTATGCCAAACAAATCGGCTTGCCAGTTGGTAAAGTTGATCTGTGCTTCAAATGACAACAATGTCTTTGACAGACTTCTTCAAAACTCGTGTCTATGACAAGAAGCGTGAGTTTAAGGTAACCACTAGCCCATCTATGGATATCTTGGTTTCTTCAAACTTGGAGCGTTTGATTTTCCACCTTTTGGGAAATGATGCGGTTAAGACAGCTGAACTCATGAATGCCTTGAACACTCAAGGTCAGTATGAATTGACAGACTTTGATGCAGAGATCTTGATCTCTTTGCAGCAGAGTATGCGACAGAAGCAGAAACAGCGACAGAAATTAAGCGTGTTTATGAGTCAGATTCTTATATCGAGGATCCACATACGGCGGTTGCCTCAGCAGTTTATAAGAAATACCAAGCTGCTACTGGCGATGCGACTAAGACAGTGATTGCTTCAACAGCTAGTCCATACAAGTTCCCAGTGGTTGCTGTAGAAGCTGTAACTGGGAAAGTTGACTTGACTGACTTTGAAGCCTTGGCTCAATTACATGAAATCTCAGGAGTTGCTGTGCCACCAGCAGTTGATGGACTTGAAACAGCTCCTGTTCGTCACAATACAACAGTGGCAGCTGCTGATATGCAAGCAGCGGTTGAGGCTTATCTAGGGCTTTAAGATAGAGGAAGTAAACTCGGTTGGGAAACCAACTGAGTTTCTTTTCATCAGGAGGAAGGATTGTTTAAGAAAAATAAAGACATTCTTAATATTGCCTTGCCAGCTATGGGCGAAAACTTTTTGCAGATGCTCATGGGAATGGTGGACAGTTATTTGGTTGCTCATTTAGGATTGATAGCTATTTCAGGTGTATCAGTAGCTGGCAATATTATCACGATTTATCAGGCGATTTTCATCGCTCTGGGAGCTGCTATTTCCAGTGTTATTTCAAAAAGCATGGGGCAGAAAGACTCAGTCGAAGTTGGCCTATCATGTGACTGAGGCCTTGAAGATTACATTATTATTAAGTTTCCTTTTAGGAGCTTTGTCCATCTTCGCTGGGCAAGAGATGATAGGACTTTTGGGAACGGAGAAGGATGTAGCTGAGAGTGGTGGACTGTATCTATCTTTGGTAGGAGGATCGATTGTTCTCTTAGGTTTAATGACTAGTCTGGGAGCCTTGATTCGTGCAACGCATAATCCACGTCTGCCTCTCTATGTTAGTCTTTTATCTAATGTCTTGAATATTCTCTTTTCAAGTCTAGCTATTTTTGTTCTGGATATGGGGATAGCTGGTGTTGCTTGGGGGACTATTCTGTCTCGTTTGGTAGGTGTTGTAATTTTGTGGTTACAATTAAAGTTGCCTTTTGCGAAGCCAACTTTTGGACTGGATAAAGACTTACTGACATTGGCTTTGCCAGCAGCTGGAGAGCGGCTTATGATGCGAGCTGGTGATGTCGTTATCATTGCCTTGGTCGTTTCTTTTGGGACGGAGGCCGTGGCTGGAAATGCAATCGGAGAAGTCTTGACCCAGTTTAACTACATGCCTGCTTTTGGAGTTGCTACGGCAACAGTCATGCTGGTAGCTCGAGCAGTTGGAGAGGATAATTGGAAAAGAGTAGCTAGTTTGAGCAAGCAAACCTTTTGGCTTTCTCTGCTTCTCATGTTACCCTTGACGCTTAGTGTCTATGTATTAGGAATACCACTGACTCATCTTTATACGACTGATCCTCTAGCGGTGGAGGCTAGTGTGCTAGTGACACTTTTCTCTCTATTAGGGACCCTATGACGACCGGAACAGTCATCTATACGGCTGTTTGGCAGGGCTTGGGGAATGCTCGCCTTCCCTTTTATGCGACAAGTATAGGAATGTGGTGTATCCGCATTGGGACAGCCTATCTGATGGGAATTGTTCTTGGATGGGGGTTGCCCCATGGTATCTGGGCAAGAACGCTTTTTGGACAATGGTTTTCGCTGGATTTTCCTACGTTATCGTTATAAATTTTATATGAGCATTGAAAGGATAAGAAATGCAAGAAACAGCTTTTATTTGGGATTTAGATGGGACTCTGTTGGACTCCTACGAAGCGATTTTGTCAGGGATTGAGGAGACTTTTGGTCAATTTGATATTCCTTATGATAAGGAGAAGGTGAGAGAGTTTATTCTCAAGTATTCTGTGCAGGATTTGCTTGTACAAGTGTGCAGAGGAGAGAAAGCTGGATGTGGAAGTGCTAAATCAGGTGCGTGCCCAGAGTCTGTCTGAGAAGAATGCTCAAGTAGTTTTGATGCCAGATGCGCGTGAGGTTCTAGAGTGGGCAGACCAAGCAGGGATTCAACAGTTTGTCTACACTCATAAAGGGGACAATGCTTTTACTATTCTCAGAGACTTGGGCTTGGAATCCTATTTTACAGAAATTCTAACTAGTCAGAGTGGTTTTGCGCGCAAGCCCAGTCCAGAAGCGGCTACCTATCTGATAGACAAGTATCAGTTGAATCTTGATAATACTTATTATATAGGGGATCGAACTCTAGATGTGGAATTTGCCCAGAATAGTGGGATTCAAAGTATCAACTTCTTAGAGTCGACTTATGAAGGCAATCACAGGATTCAAGCGTTAGCAGATATTTCCCATATTTTTGAGTCTCAGTGATAAAAAGATTGTGTCAGTTTTGTGACAGAGACCTAACAAACTATTTCAAGTAATCGAGTTTGTTACAAGGAATGGACAGTTCTGTTAAATAGGCCCGAGAGGGCTTTTTTTCTGCATTTTTTGTGTTATCATAGTCAGGTACTCATTTGAAAGGAATTTGAAAGAATGAAGAAAAGAATTTTATTAGCCTCAACAGTAGCCTTGTCATTTGCCCCAGTATTGGCAACTCAAGCAGAAGAAGTTCTTTGGACTGCACGTAGTGTTGAGCAAATTCAAAACGATGTTACCAAAAGTGAGAATAAAACAAGCTATACAATTCAGTATGGAGATACCCTAAGTACTGATTGCTGAAGCCTTTGGGAGTGGACTTAGACTGTTCTTGCTAACTTGAACAAGATCACCAATATTGACTCTGATTTTTCCCTGAGACAGTCCTGACAACAACTGTCAATGAACAAGAAAGAAGTGACAGAGGTTGAAATATCAAACCCCTGACGCAGTAAGGTGCTGATAGCACAAGTGCAACAGCAGATTTGACAAACTAACCAAGTCACTGTAGATGACCAAACTGTACAGGTTGAAGATTTGACTCAACCAGTTGACAGGAAACAACTGTAGCTGAGCCAGTAGAAGCAACACCAGAAGCTGATGTACAGAAGTTGTAGCACCGGTAGAAGAGTCAGCTAGTAAAGCCACTCTGAAGTTGCAACACCAGCAGAAGAAAGCAGTCTGCAGCAGCAACAACAGAAGAGCTCAGTAACTGCAGCACCAGTTTTCAGCAACAGTGAAGGCCGGTCGCAGAAACACGACTGTAGTGGAAGAAACTACTACAACGAAACTCCTGTTACAGAAACTGAAGCAGAGACTCAATCAACACCATCAACTTACCAAGCTGAACCAAGTCAAGGTGCATCAGCAACTTATGCAGCACCAGCGGCGCCTGATTATGCAACTATTGCAGCTACAAAATCTGAAAATGCAGGTCTACAACCACAAACTGCTGCCTTCAAAGAGGAAGTTGCCAAGTTATACGGTATCACATCATTTAGTGGTTACCGTCCAGGAGATCCAGGTGACCACGGAAAAGGTCTAGCGATTGACTTCATGGTCCCAGTTAGCTCAGCTCTTGGCGACCAGGTTGCTGAGTATGCTATTCAGAATATGGCTAGCCGTGGAATCAGTTATGTTATTTGGAAACAGCGTTTCTACGCACCATTCCCAAGCAAATACGGACCAGCCTACACTTGGAATCCAATGCCAGATCGTGGTAGCGTAACAGAAAACCACTATGACCACGTTCACGTATCTATGAACTAAGAATAAAAAGAAGCTATACATTTAAAATGTGTAGCTTCTTTTTGTGTAAAATAGTATTGATAAGTGAAATAAAATATAAAACATATTAAAATGTAAGCGAATACAAAACTATACTAACGCTTTTAAGCATAGAGAGAAAGGATGAAGTGAATGACAAATCGATTAAAAACTCCATTTGAGAAAACAAGAGATGATTTTGAACAGGAATTTACTGGAGAAATTGTCGAACTCTTGATTTTTACCCTCCAAAATGTAACTGGGGCTGCTTCTTTAAAAGATGGTTGTAAAATGCCGTCCGTTCATTTTGAAGCTAGTGTCAATGTTGCAACTCAGGAATTCTCTGAACGTGAGGGACGTTTGGAATGGGTGTTGACTCCTGAGGAGTTTGAAGAAAAGAGATGGGGCTTTAGTTTTGACCCCTACAAAATTCATCATATCAAATGTCAAAAACGCCCCTTCATGGAGTTAGAGCCATATATGTCAGAAGTAGCTAATAACTGCTACCACTTGCTGGAATACCTAGATGACCAATCCTCAGACTCTAGGTTAGAGACCTTGATTGAAACCTATCAAAAACCGGTCATCATTCGAGACGATATTGGTGAATTCACCTTAAACAGAGCTTATTCTTGGTTTGAAGGCTTCATCACTTATGATGGTGGTAAGATTCATGCTATCTTTGCTGCGAGTGCAGATGAAAGTCTCCCTCCAAGTTCTTTTGATGATTTAAAGAAATTTATGGGAACTTTCCAAGTTCAAGATACTCGGATTAAAGACTATATTGTCAAAGAACTGTGGGAAACAGCTCAAGACTGGATAGATTCAGATGAAAATGATGTGGAGTTAACAGAAGAGTATTTTACCAACTCACTTTCCTTGAGTGAACTATCGATCAACGAAGACGGGGAATTGACTCTCTACTATGATGATAGCGAGGAAATTTTTGCAGGCCATGCCATCGAGGTTGTCATCGATAAAGAGGAGAAATCCTTCGAGCAGATTTGGTAGGTTAGTGGTGAGGGCTCTCAATAGATTTTAAGAAGAAATAGAGGCTGGGACAAATCCTAGCCTCATCATGATTACCATGCTCGTCTAAGGAAAATATCATCTTTCAATCCCTAGCCTTGACTACTTTATACTCAATGAAAATCAAAAGAGCAAACTAGGGAAGCGAGCCGCAGGCTGTGCCGCAGTACGGCAGGAGGAAGCTGACGTGGTTTTGAGGATTTTGAGTATTACTAGCTTGAGTGAAGCTTGAGAACTCATGGAATAGTATATTCAGACTGGGACTTTCGCTCTTCGTTCCCTTATCTCTGTTCAAAAAATATGGCAAAAGACTTGCATTTTGAATTTATTTGTTTTTATACTTGATAAGTCAATCATTGATAAATCAAATTTTCGCAAGGAGGTAGAAATGCCAGAAATAAATGAATTACTGTACCAGATCCATTTTAGTAGATCAGACGATTACTCAACTTTTTGAAAAACAGTTTGGGGATCAGTTTGACCCGCTATCAAAATTCTGCAGTTTTTATTGCAAAAATCACCTTGTAATCAAATTGCCGTTCAGGAAAAAGTTAGAGATTGATGAGACAACCTTGACCCGTCATTTCAAAAATTTTAGAGTCAGAGGGCTATGTCAGTCGTAGGCGAAATCCAGTCAATCAGCGAGAAGTTTTTGGTTGAATTACCAGAAGCCAAGAATCAACTACTGGTTAATCCGCCTAAACATCATTTGAAGGTGAAGGAACAGATGGAGAGCATCTTGATCGAATGCTGAGCAGAAAAGAGCTGACGACTTTTACTGAAATAAATTGGTTTTGGGTATTGAAAATATAGAAATTTAAGGAGAAATAGATGTCAATTATGACAATCATTTTATCAACGATTGTTGCTTTGGAGCATTTTTACATTTTTTATTTGGAAAGTATTGCAACGCAATCAGATGCAACTAGTCGTGTTTTTAACATGAAAAAGGAAGAACTGGTTCGTCCGTCCGTAAGCTCATTGTTTAAAAATCAAGGGATTTATAATGCTCTGCTAGGACTCTTTCTCTTGTACGGCATTTATTTCTCACAGAATTTAGAAATTGTGACTATTTTTGTCTTATTTGTGATTGGGGCTGCGGCTTATGGCTCTCTTACAGCAGATAAGAAAATTATTTTGAAGCAAGGTGGACCAGCTATTTTGACCTTGATCAGCATTTTACTCTTTAAATAAATTCAAAAGGTCAATCCTAGTCTCGCTAGTTTTTTTCAACTCCAGAATAAGGGTAATATGTTATACTTATCTTTAAGAAATAGTTTCATTAAATTGGTTTTGAGGAGTTAAAAATGAAAGTATTAGTGACAGGTTTTGAGCCCTTTGGAGGGGAAAAGGTCAATCCAGCTTTGGAGGCCATTAAAGGTTTACCAGCTGAAATCCATGGTGCTGAGGTTCGTTGGGTAGAAGTGCCAACAGTCTTTCACAAATCGGCTCAAGTGTTGGAAGAAGAGATGAGTCGTTATCAACCTGATTTTGTCCTTTGTATTGGGCAAGCTGGTGGAAGAACTAGTTTGACACCTGAACGAGTGGCCATTAATCAAGACGATGCACGCATTCCTGATAACGAAGGTAATCAACCGATTGACCTTCCCATTCGCCCAGACGGTGCCTCTGCCTACTTTAGTAGTTTGCCGATTAAAGCGATGGTTCAAGCTATAAAAAAAGAGGGATTGCCGGCCTCTGTTTCCAATACGGCAGGTACTTTTGTCTGCAATCATTTGATGTATCAGGTCCTCTATTTGCTAGAAAAGAAATTTCCACATGCTAAGGCAGGTTTTATGCATATTCCTTATATGATGGAACAGGTGGTAAATCGGCCTACCACTCCAGCTATGAGTTTAGTGGATATTAGGCGAGGGATAGAAGCGGCAATCGGCGCCATTATAGAACATGGGGATCAGGACCTCAAGTTGGTAGGCGGAGAAACTCATTGATAGAAAAAAGCTTGAGGGAAACCTTCAAGCTTTTGGACGTTTTCGAGCCAATACTGCTCGGTAAAAAATCATTTTATTGATTTGAATGTAGGGGAGGAGTGAGAAACTAGCAATTCCAAAAGTAATCCAATTGAGGAAGTACCAAGGGAGGAGTTGTAGGTCTAGAATAAAGCGCTGAAATTTATATCCTTTCATCAGGAAACGGCTGGTTTTAAGGATTTGTCCTGGTTTGGCTTGTCCTAAATCTAGGGTGTCACAGAGGAGAAATTCTACCTGCGAATAGGCATAGTATTGTGGAATATAGAGACTATTTCCGACAATCATCAAGAGTATACTTGCTAGAAAGTAAAGACCAAAGGTCATGAGGAAACGCTCGGTTTCAATTGACGTGAGATCCAGATTGGGAAACTCAGGGTGAAGGACAACGAATTTCTTTGCTAGAAAGCTACTGTAAAAAAGAAAGTAAATTCCGAGTAAACTAGGAATGCTCCATAAAAAGAGATAGAAACGTTTGAGAAGTAGAGTCAAAAAGGTTTGTGAAAAGTGTGCTTCGTTAAAGAGAGTAAGACTATTTTTGACGGATAGTTCTGTATCTGGATTCTTGATGAGTTTTAGGGTTGTATAGACTGAACTGGTTAGAAGAATAGCTCCGATAAAGGAGACTAATAGTGGAAAAAGATAGGCTTGGAATACATGACCAAGCACGCTTAAAAAGGATTGATCTAAAATAGACTCGTTGATACGCTCTAAGGGATTGAGGAAGCCAGACAAGATGACCAGTATACTAGGTAAGAGATAGACGAGAAAGAGGCGGGGATTTTCAGCCTGAAATTGTCTGGCTTGCAGACGAACGGTTTTTAAATTAATTTTTGGGTATTTCATTCTCTCATTATACCATAGTTCGTGACAGTTCCGGCTTTTTTTGATAAAATCATACAGTATGCCCTTAGGCACAAAGTATGAACTGGGACTGTTTTTCCCAGCTTCGGAGGTAAAAAATGTCAGATTCACCAATCAAATATCGTTTGATTAAGAAAGAAAAACACACAGGAGCTCGTCTGGGAGAAATCATCACTCCCCACGGCACCTTCCCGACGCCTATGTTTATGCCAGTTGGAACTCAAGCTACTGTCAAAACTCAGTCACCTGAAGAATTGAAGAAGATGGGTTCGGGAATTATCCTGTCAAACACTTATCATCTCTGGCTTCGTCCAGGAGATGAACTCATCGCACGCGCAGGTGGACTTCATAAGTTCATGAATTGGGATCAGCCAATTTTGACGGATAGTGGTGGTTTCCAGGTTTATTCCTTAGCAGATAGCCGTAATATCACAGAAGAAGGAGTAACCTTTAAAAACCATCTCAATGGTTCCAAGATGTTCTTATCGCCAGAAAAAGCCATCTCTATTCAGAATAATCTAGGTTCAGACATCATGATGTCCTTTGACGAATGTCCTCAGTTTTATCAACCATATGACTACGTTAAGAAATCAATCGAGCGTACCAGTCGTTGGGCTGAGCGTGGTTTGAAGGCTCATCGTCGTCCGCATGACCAAGGGTTATTTGGGATTGTGCAGGGGGCAGGATTTGAAGACCTGCGTCGCCAATCGGCTCATGATCTTGTCAGCATGGACTTCCCAGGCTACTCTATCGGTGGTTTGGCGGTGGGAGAAACCCACGAAGAGATGAATGCGGTCTTGGACTTTACAACTCAACTGCTGCCTGAAAACAAACCTCGCTATTTGATGGGTGTGGGAGCGCCAGATAGCTTGATTGATGGAGTGATTCGTGGTGTAGATATGTTTGACTGTGTTTACCTACTCGTATCGCTCGTAATGGAACTTGTATGACTAGTCAAGGAAGATTAGTTGTTAAAAATGCTCAGTTTGCTGAGGACTTTACGCCACTAGATCCAGAATGTGATTGCTATACATGTAAGAACTATACACGCGCTTACCTTCGTCACCTGCTCAAGGCTGATGAAACCTTTGGTATCCGCTTGACTAGCTACCATAACCTTTACTTCTTGCTTAACCTGATGAAGCAAGTGCGACAAGCCATTATGGACGACAATCTCTTGGAATTCCGTGAGTATTTTGTTGAAAAATATGGCTATAATAAGTCAGGCCGTAATTTCTAAAATGGAATTGATATAAGCTAAAAATCCTAAGTTTTCTCTTAGGATTTTTCTTCTTTTTTTGATAGAATAAGGTGTATAATGAAAGGGAGAATAAACTCGTATGCGCATTAAATGGTTTTCCTTGATTAGGATTACAGGTTTACTTTTGGTACTCTTGTATCATTTCTTTCAGACCATCTTTCCTGGAGGATTTTTCGGGGTAGATGTCTTTTTCACGTTTTCAGGATTCCTGATTACAGCTCTACTCATCGAAGAATTTTCTAAAAATCATGAGATTGACTTGATAGGATTTTTTAGGAGACGTTTTTATCGGATTGTGCCACCTGTAGTTTTGATGGTCTTGGTAACCATGCCTTTTACTTTTTTGGTTCGCCAAGACTATATTGCTGGAATTGGTGGCCAGATTGCAGGTGTTTTAGGCTTTATGACCAACTTCTATGAACTTCTAACAGGAGGAAGTTATGAATCTCAGTTCATTCCTCATTTGTTTGTTCATAATTGGAGCTTGGCTGTTGAGGTTCACTACTATATCCTCTGGGGCTTGGCAGTTTGGTTCTTATCCAAACAGGCTAAATCAAATGGTCAGTTGAGAGGGATGGTTTTTCTCTTGTCAGCTGCTGCCTTCTTGATTAGTTTCTTCTCCATGTTTATTGGTAGTTTTCTAGTAACTTCTTATTCCTCTGTTTATTTCTCTAGCTTAACTCATGTCTATCCATTCTTTTTGGGGAGCATCCTGGCAACTATCGTAGGCGTTCGTCAGACGACTTCCCTCGTCAAGCAATTGGATAAAATCTGGGATTTACGAAAGACCCTATTGGTTTTTGGAGGAGGATTTGTCTTCTTACTCATTTTGACCTTCTTTGTCAAATTCACCTATCTCTTTGCCTATCTCATTGGCTTCTTGCTTGCCAGTCTTGCAGCCCTTGCCATGATTCTGGCGGCGCGTGTCTTGCATGAAAAGACTCCTAACGTACAGGAGCCAAAGATTATCAGCTTTTTAGCAGATACTAGTTATGCGGTTTATCTCTTCCATTGGCCTTTCTACATTATTTTCTCACAGTTGACATCAAATCTTCTTGCTGTGTTACTGACTTTGATTTTTTCTTATGGATTTGCCAGCCTGTCATTTTATGTGCTGGAACCTTGGATTGTGGGAAAGAACACACCCGTTTTACAAACCCTTCGTCCCCTGCCTCATATTCACACAATCCTTGCAGCAAGTACTGGAATTTTGGCCTTCATTGTCTTCTTAGTAACTCTGTTGGCACCACAAGTGGGAGCTTTTGAGACAGACTTAACTGTCAATGGCTTGAAGCAAGCTGCAACAAATATTAACCAGACCAAGGTAATGACAGAACGAGCAGAAGCTGATAGTTTAGGAATTGCTGATGGCACTATGTTAATTGGTGATTCGGTAGCACTAAGAGCTAATACAGCCTTGCAGACAGCCCTTCCTGGAGCACAGATTAATGCACAAGTCAGCAGAACAACCAAGACCGCCAATGAAATCATGCTAAATAATAGCCAGAATAAATTTCTACCAAAGATGGTAGTTATTGCAACAGGTGTGAATAATCCTGAAAATTACAAGGAAGACTGGGATAGTATCGTGAAAAATCTTCCTAAGGGGCACCACATGGTTTTGGTGACTCCTTATGAAGGAGATAAGACAAAAGAGACCTATGCAATCGTTGAGAAGGCTGCTGCCTATATGAGAGAATTAGCAGAGAAGACTCCTTACATCACGATAGCAGATTGGAATCAAGTTGCTAAGGAACATCCAGAAATTTGGACTGGGACAGACCAAGTCCATTTCGGAAGTGACAATAGTAAAATTGAAGCAGGAGCTAAATTGTATGCAGATACCATTGCTACAGCCTTACAAACAGCTCAAGACAAGCCAGTCAAATCAAAATAATTTGTATTAAAAAGAGAAGAGTTGGAGAAATCCAGCTCTTTTAAAATATCTCTAGAAAATAGGTCTATACCATTTACAAATAAAAAAGAAAGGTTTATAATGTAATTGACATAATAAATTGTAGAATCAATCTTTTAAGGAGGTTAACATTATGCCTAACTATATTAAAGCGGATCAGTTTTTCTACCCACACGGGGTGCGTCGTGGCGGTTACTTGGAACTTGTGGATGGCAAGTTTGGAAAACATGTAGAAGAGATTCCTGAAGGAGCTGAGGTGATTGACTATACAGGATATAGCATTGCTCCAGGACTTGTAGATACCCACATTCATGGTTTTGGTGGTGTGGATGTTATGGACAATAATATCGAAGGAACCCTTCATACCATGAGTGAAGGACTACTTAGTACAGGTGTCACCAGCTTCTTGCCAACCACTTTGACATCATCTTATGAGCAATTGCTTGCAGTAACAGAAAATATCGGTGCTCGTTATCAAGAAGCAAGTGGAGCCAAGATTCGTGGAATTTATTTTGAGGGTCCATATTTCACAGAGAAATACAAGGGTGCTCAAAATCCTGCCTACATGAAAGATCCTCGTATGGATGAGTTTCGTGCTTGGCAAAAAGCAGCTAATGGCTTGCTTAATAAAATTGCCCTTGCACCAGAGCGTGAAGGTGTAGAAGACTTTGTACGGACTATCACCGGAGAAGGCGTAACGGTTGCTCTTGGACACTCAAATGCGACATTTGATGAGGCTAAGAAAGCAGTAGATGCTGGAGCGAGCGTTTGGGTACATGCCTACAATGGCATGCGTGGTTTGACTCACCGTGAACTCGGTATGGTTGGAGCCATGTATGAATTGCCACATACTTACGCTGAATTGATTTGTGATGGTCACCACGTAGATCCAAAGGCCTGTGATATCTTGCTCAAACAAAAGGGAACTGAAAATATTGCCCTTATCACAGACTGTATGACAGCTGGTGGCTTGGAAGACGGTGACTACATGTTGGGAGAATTCCCAGTAGTGGTTGCCAATGGAACTGCACGCCTTAAATCTACAGGCAATTTGGCAGGTTCTATCCTCAAACTCAAAGATGGTTTGAAGAATGTGGTCGAATGGGGAATTGCGAATTCGCATGAAGCAGTCATGATGGCCAGTCTCAACCCAGCAAAATCTGTTCATATCGATGATGTCTGTGGCCAAATCCGTGAAGGCTACGACGCTGACTTTATCGTATTAGATAAAGATTTGGAATTGGTAGCAACCTACTTAGACGGTGTGAAACGTTATCAAGCATAAAAGAGAAGGCAGAAGTTAGAGACAAGCTTCTGCTTTTTTATGTATGGTACTTTACCGGTAAATAAAAAAGTTAAAAAAATCACAAAAAAACTTGAACAAACAAATAAAAAGGCTTACAATTATATTATAAATAGTACAAATAAAAAAACGGAGGAGTGCTTTATGAAAGCCTATACTTATGTTAAACCAGGACTTGCTTCTTTTGTTGATGTAGACAAACCAGTTATTCGCAAGCCAACAGACGCTATTGTGCGTATCGTAAAAACCACTATTTGTGGAACAGACCTCCATATTATCAAAGGGGATGTTCCTGCTTGCCAAAGTGGTACCATTCTTGGTCACGAAGGAATTGGGATTGTTGAAGAAGTTGGAGAAGGAGTGTCTAACTTCAAAAAAGGCGACAAGGTTTTGATTTCTTGTGTCTGTGCCTGTGGTAAATGCTACTACTGTAAAAAAGGAATTTATGCCCACTGTGAAGACGAAGGGGGCTGGATTTTCGGTCACTTGATTGATGGTATGCAGGCGGAATATCTACGTGTCCCTCATGCAGATAACACTCTTTACCACACTCCAGAAGACTTGTCAGATGAAGCTTTGGTTATGCTATCAGACATTCTGCCTACTGGATATGAAATTGGTGTCTTGAAAGGGAAAGTAGAACCTGGTTGTAGTGTAGCCATTATTGGTTCAGGACCAGTTGGATTGGCTGCTCTTTTGACGGCTCAGTTCTACTCACCAGCTAAATTGATTATGGTGGACCTAGATGATAATCGCTTGGAAACAGCTTTATCATTCGGTGCGACTCATAAGGTTAATTCTTCAGACCCTGAAAAAGCCATTAAAGAAATTTATGATTTGACAGATGGCCGTGGTGTAGATGTCGCTATCGAAGCTGTTGGTATTCCTGCAACATTTGATTTCTGTCAAAAATTATCGGTGTAGACGGAACAGTTGCCAACTGTGGTGTACATGGTAAACCAGTTGAATTCGATTTGGACAAACTTTGGATCCGCAACATCAATGTAACAACTGGTTTGGTATCTACAAATACCACTCCACAATTGTTGAAAGCACTTGAAAGTCATAAGATTGAACCAGAAAAATTGGTAACTCACTATTTCAAACTCAGTGAAATTGAAAAAGCCTATGAAGTCTTCAGTAAGGCAGCAGAACACCATGCCATCAAGGTCATTATCGAAAACGACATTTCTGAAGCTTAGGAAACGAAAAATTTTTATCACATAAGCAAATAGAAATTCAGTCATCCATCAGATGGCTGGATTTTTTATCAAAAAATTAAGAAATGAGCATATTTCTTTCCTTGTTTAATGGAATTAGTTATAATATACGATACAAAGGAAATGAATGAATATGTATCGTGTTATAGAAATGTATGGAGATTTTGAACCTTGGTGGTTCTTAGAAGGTTGGGAAGAAGATATTGTAGCTAGTAAGAAATTTGACCAGTATTATGATGCTCTCAAATACTACAAAACTTGCTGGTTTAGATTGGAACAAGAATCCCCTCTTTATAAAAGTAGAAGTGATTTGATGACCATTTTTTGGGATCCGGAAGACCAACGCTGGTGTGATGAATGTGACGAGTATTTACAACAATACCATTCTCTGGCTCTTTTGCAGGACGAGCAGGTTATTCCAGATGAAAAACTACGCCCAGGATATGAAAAACAAACAGGTAAGGAAAGGCATCGTTCTTGCCGTATGAAATTAAAATAGAGAAAAAGTAACTTTTTTAGAGTTGCTTTTTTTATTTTTCCAACTCTTTGCGAATAGTATAGGTGAGGAGGTAAGTATGGTTCAAGAAATTGCACAAGAAATCATTCGTTCGGCTCGGAAAAAAGGGGCGCAAGACATTTATTTTGTCCCTAAGTTAGACGCCTATGAGCTTCATATGAGGGTCGGAGACAAGCGCTGTAAAATCGGTTCTTATGATTTTGAAAAATTTGCGGCCGTTATCAGTCACTTTAAGTTTGTAGCGGGTATGAATGTTGGGGAGAAGAGACGTAGTCAACTTGGTTCCTGTGATTATGAATATGACCAGAAGATGGCATCTCTACGTCTATCTACCGTAGGCGATTATCGAGGGCATGAGAGTTTGGTGATTCGCTTGTTGCATGATGAGGAGCAGGACTTGCATTTTTGGTTTCAGGACATTGAAGAATTAGGTAAGCAGTACAGGCAACGTGGTCTTTATCTTTTTGCAGGTCCAGTCGGCAGTGGTAAGACAACACTGATGCACGAATTGGCCAAGTCCCTCTTTAAAGGACAGCAGGTCATGTCCATCGAAGATCCTGTTGAAATCAAGCAGGACGACATGCTCCAATTGCAGTTGAATGAGGCAATCGGGTTGACCTATGAAAATCTCATCAAACTTTCCTTACGTCATCGACCAGATCTCTTGATTATCGGAGAAATTCGGGACAGCGAGACGGCGCGTGCAGTGGTCAGAGCCAGTTTGACAGGGGCGACGGTCTTTTCAACCATTCATGCCAAGAGTATCCGAGGTGTTTATGAACGCTTGCTGGAGTTGGGTGTGAGTGAGGAGGAATTGGCAGTCGTTCTGCAAGGAGTCTGCTACCAGAGATTAATCGGGGGAGGAGGAATCGTTGACTTTGCAAAACAAAGACTATCAAGAACACCAGCCAACTAGCTGGAATGAACAGATTGACCAGCTTCTTAAAGATGGACATATCACAAGTCTTCAGGCTGAAACGGAAAAAATTAGCTACAGCTAAACAAAAAAATATCATCACCTTGTTTAACAATCTCTTTTACAGCGGTTTTCATCTGGTGGAGACCATCTCCTTTTTAGATAGGAGTGCCTTGTTGGATAAGCAGTGTGTGAGCCAGATGCGTACGGGCTTGTCTCAGGGGAAATCATTCTCAGAAATGATGGAAAGTTTGGGCTTTTCAAGTGCTATTGTCACGCAGTTATCCTTAGCTGAGGTTCATGGAAATCTTCATCTGAGTTTGGGAAAGATAGAAGAGTATCTAGACAATCTGGCAAAGGTCAAGAAAAAATTAATTGAAGTAGCGACCTATCCCTTGATTTTGCTGGCTTTTCTTCTCTTAATTATGCTAGGGCTACGGAACTACCTACTACCACAACTGGATAGTAGCAATATTGCCACCCAAATCATTGGCAATCTGCCACAAATCTTTCTAGGAATGGTAGGATTTGTTTCCATACTTGCCCTTTTAGCACTAACTTTTTATAAAAGAAGTTCTAAGATGCGCGTCTTTTCTATCTTAGCACGCCTTCCCTTTCTTGGAATCTTTGTGCAGACCTATTTGACAGCTTATTATGCGCGTGAGTGGGGGAATATGATTTCGCAGGGAATGGAGCTGACGCAGATTTTTCAGATGATGCAGGAACAAGGTTCCCAGCTCTTTAAAGAAATCGGTCAAGATCTAGCTCAAGCCCTACAAAATGGTCAGGAATTTTCTCAGATGATAGGAACCTATCCTTTCTTTAAGAAAGAGTTGAGTCTCATCATCGAGTATGGGGAAGTCAAGTCCAAGCTGGGTAGTGAGTTGGAAATCTATGCTGAAAAAACTTGGGAAGCCTTTTTTACCCGAGTCAACCGCACCATGAATCTGGTGCAGCCACTGGTCTTTATCTTTGTGGCTCTAATTATCGTTTTACTTTATGCGGCAATGCTCATGCCCATGTATCAAAATATGGAGGTAAATTTTTAAAATGAAAAAAATGATAACATTCTTGAAAAAAGCGAAAGTGAAAGCTTTCACACTTGTGGAGATGTTGGTGGTCTTACTCATCATCAGCGTACTTCTCTTGCTCTTTGTACCTAATTTGACCAAGCAAAAAGATACAGTCAATGACAAAGGGAAAGCAGCTGTTGTGAAGGTGGTGGAAAGCCAGGCAGAACTTTATAGCTTGGATAAAAATGAAGAGGCTAGTCTAAGCAAGTTACAAGCAGATGGGCGAATCACAGAAGAACAGGCTAAAGCTTATAAAGAATACCATGCTAAACAAAATACCAGTCAAACCGTTGCAGATTAAGGCATTTACCATGCTGGAAAGCCTCTTGGTTTTGGGACTTGTGAGTATCCTTGCCTTGGGCTTATCCGGCTCTGTCCAGTCCACTTTTGCGGCGGTAGAGGAGCAGATTTTCTTTATGGAGTTTGAAGAACTCTATCGGGAAACTCAAAAACGCAGTGTAGCCAGCCAGCAAAAGACTAGTCTGAACTTAGATGGGCAGACGATTAGCAATGGCAGTCAAAAGCTGACAGTTCCTAAGGGAATTCAGGCACCATCAGGCCAAAGTATTACATTTGACCGAGCTGGGGGCAATTCGTCCCTAGCTAAGGTTGAATTTCAGACTAGTAAAGGAGCGATTCGTTATCAATTATATCTAGGAAATGGAAAAATTAAACGCATTAAGGAAACAAAAAATTAGGGCAGTGATTTTACTGGAAGCAGTAGTTGCTCTAGCTATCTTTGCTAGCATTGCGACTCTCCTTTTGGGACAAATTCAGAAAAATAGGCAAGAAGAAGCAAAAATCTTGCAAAAGGAAGAAGTCTTGAGGGTAGCTAAGATGGCCTTGCAAACAGGTCAAAATCAGGTAAACATAAACGGAGTTGAGATTCAGGTGTTTTCTAGTGAAAAAGGATTGGAGGTTTACCATGGTTCAGAACAGTTGTTGGCTATCAAAGAGCCATAAAGTCAAGGCTTTCACCTTGTTGGAATCCCTGATTGCTCTTATTGTTATCAGTGGAAGTTTACTCCTCTTTCAAGCCATGAGTCAGCTCCTCATTTCAGAAGTTCACTACCAGCAACAAAGCGAGCAAAAAGAGTGGCTCTTGTTTGTGGACCAGCTGGAGGCAGAATTAGATCGTTCGCAATTCGAAAAAGTGGAGGGGAATCGCCTCTATATGAAGCAGGATGGTAAGGATATCTCTATCGGCAAGTCAAAATCGGATGATTTTCGAAAAACCGATGCCAGTGGACGAGGTTATCAGCCTATGGTTTATGGACTCAAATCTGCGCAGATTACAGAGGTCAATCAACTGGTGCGTTTTCGTTTTCAGTTCCAAAAAGGCTTAGAAAGGGAATTCATCTATCGTGTGGAAAAAGAAAAAAGTTAAGGCAGGTGTTCTCCTCTATGCAGTGACCATGGCAGCGATCTTTAGTCTTTTGTTACAATTTTACTTGAATCGACAAGTCGCCCACTATCAAGACTATGCTTTGAATAAAGAAAAGTTGCTTGCTTTTGCTATGGCCAAGCGAACCAAAGATAAGGTTGATAAGGAAAGTGGGGAACAGGCCTTTAATCTGGGTCAGGTGAGTTATCAAAATAAGAAAACAAACTTGGTGACAAGGGTTCGCACGCCTAAGAGTCAATATGAGTTCCTGTTTCCTTCCGTCAAAATAAAAGAAGAGAAAACAGATAAAAAGGAAAAGGTAGCGACTGATTCAAGCGAAAAAGCAGAGAAGAAAAAATCAGAAGAGAAGCCTGAAAAGAAAGAGAATTCCTAGCCAATCAAGCTACTTTGTGTTAAACTAAAAATATGAAACATGATTTTAACCACAAAGCAGAAACTTTCGATTCCCCTAAAAATATCTTCCTTGCAAACTTGGTTTGTCAAGCGGTCGAGAAACAAATTGATGCTCCATCAGACAAAGAAATTTTGGATTTCGGTGGAGGGACGGGTCTATTAACCTTGCCTCTGGCCAAACAAGCCAAGTCTGTAACATTGGTGGATATTTCGGAGAAAATGCTGGAGCAAGCTCGTTTGAAAGCAGAGCAGCAAGACATCAAGAATATCCAGTTTCTGGAGCAAGATTTACTGGCAAATCCCTTGGAGCAAGAGTTTGACCTTATTGTTGTTTGTCGGGTTCTTCACCATATGCCTGATTTGGATGCGACTCTTTCACTGTTTCATCAACATTTGAAGGAAGATGGACAACTCCTCATTGCTGATTTTACAAAGACAGAGGCTAACCATCATGGATTTGATTTAGCTGAGCTGGAAAAACAGCTAATTGAGCATGGTTTTTCATCTGTACATAGTCAGATTCTCTATAGTGCTGAAGACCTGTTTCAAGAAAATTACTCAGAACTCTTTTTAACAGTAGCCCAAAAATCACTCGCCTAGTCAGGGAGTGATTTTTCTATAAGGATGGAAAAAAGAAGGGAAATTTGATAAGATAGGAATATGGATTTTGAAAAAATTGAACAAGCTTATACCTATTTACTAGAGAATATCCAAGTCATCCAAAGTGATTTGTCGACCAACTTTTATGACGCCTTGGTGGAGCAAAATAGCATCTATTTGGATGGTGAGACTGAGTTAGAGCAGGTCAAGGAAAACAATCAGGCCCTTAAACGCTTAGCGCTTCGCAAAGAAGAATGGCTCAAGACCTACCAGTTTCTCTTGATGAAGGCTGGGCAGACAGAGCCCCTACAGGCCAATCACCAATTTACACCGGATGTTATTGCTTTACTTTTGGTGTTTATTGTGGAAGAGTTGTTTAAAGAGGAGGAGATTACGATCCTCGAAATGGGTTCTGGGATGGGAATTTTGGGCGCTACTTTCTTGACCTCGCTTGATAAAAAGGTGGATTATTTGGGAATGGAAGTGGATGATTTGCTGATTGATTTGGCGGCTAGTATGGCAGATGTAATTGGTTTTCAGGCTGGTTTTGTCCAAGGAGATGCCGTTCGTCCACAAATGCTCAAAGAAAGTGATGTGGTCATCAGCGACTTGCCTGTTGGCTATTATCCTGATGACACCGTTGCGTCGCGTCATCAAGTCGCTTCTAGCCAAGAACATACTTACGCCCATCACTTGCTCATGGAACAAGGACTTAAGTATCTCAAGTCAGATGGCTACGCTATTTCTCGCTCCGAGTGATTTGTTGACCAGTCCTCAGAGTGATTTGTTGAAAGGGTGGTTGAAAGAGGAGACGAATCTAGTTGCCATGATTAGTTTGCCTGAAAATCTCTTTGCCAATGCCAAACAATCTAAGACTATTTTTATCCTACAGAAGAAAAATGAAATAGCAGTAGAGCCTTTTGTTTATCCACTTGCTAGCTTGCAAGATGCAAGTGTTTTAATGAAATTTAAAGAAAATTTTCAAAAATGGACTCAAGGTACTGAAATATAAAATAGATTTTGTTATAATAGATGAAAACGCTTAAAAAGGGGTATCATGTTATGACAAAAACAATTGCAATCAATGCAGGAAGTTCAAGTTTGAAATGGCAATTATACTTAATGCCAGAAGAAAAAGTATTGGCGAAAGGCTTGATTGAACGTATCGGTTTGAAAGATTCAATTTCAACTGTAAAATTTGATGGCCGTTCTGAACAACAAATTTTGGATATCGAAAATCACACACAAGCTGTTAAAATCTTATTGGATGACTTGATTCGTTTCGATATTATCAAGGCTTATGACGAGATTACTGGTGTTGGACACCGTGTTGTTGCCGGTGGAGAATATTTCAAAGAATCAACAGTCGTTGAGGGAGATGTTTTAGAAAAAGTTGAAGAGTTGAGCTTGTTGGCTCCTCTCCACAATCCAGCCAATGCGGCAGGTGTTCGTGCCTTCAAGGAATTGCTGCCAGACATTACCAGTGTAGTTGTTTTTGATACTTCATTCCACACAACTATGCCAGAGAAAGCTTATCGCTACCCTCTACCAACAAAATATTACACAGAAAACAAGGTGCGTAAATATGGTGCCCACGGTACAAGTCACCAGTTTGTAGCAGGAGAAGCAGCAAAACTCTTGGGCCGTCCATTAGAGGACTTGAAATTGATTACTTGCCACATCGGTAATGGTGCTTCTATTACAGCTGTTAAGGGTGGTCAATCTGTCGATACTTCAATGGGATTCACTCCACTTGGTGGTGTGATGATGGGAACTCGTACAGGGGATATTGACCCAGCTATCATTCCTTACTTAATGCAATATACAGAGGACTTTAACACTCCTGAAGACATCAGTCGCGTCCTTAATCGTGAATCAGGGCTTATGGGTGTTTCAGGTAAATCTAGTGATATGCGTGATGTGATTGCTGCTATGGAAGAAGGGGATCATGATGCCACTTTAGCCTATGAAATGTATGTTGATCGTATCCAAAAACATATCGGTCAATACCTTGCAGTCTTAAATGGAGCAGATGCTATTATCTTCACAGCAGGTATCGGTGAAAATGCTGCAAATGTGCGTGAAGATGTTATCTCAGGTATCTCTTGGTTTGGTTGTGATGTTGACCCAGAAAAGAACGTCTTTGGTGTGACAGGAGACATCTCAACAGAGGCAGCGAAGATCCGTGTATTGGTTATTCCAACAGATGAAGAGCTAGTTATTGCCCGTGACGTTGAACGCTTGAAAAAATAAGTAAAACTAGTAAAAATATTCCGTACAAGGAGTTGGGAAAGAGATTTTTCCAGCTTCTTTTTATGGTGAAATTGTGCAAAACCTTGCTATGATTGGCTTTTTTGAAAAATATGGTATAATAGTAGTAATTTAATAGATGGAGTTGAGTTTTGAAGAAAAACTTTCGTGTAAAAAGAGAGAAAGATTTTAAGGCGATTTTCAAGGAGGGGACAAGTTTTGCAAATCGCAAGTTTGTTGTCTACCAACTAGAAAATCAGAAAAACCATTTTCGAGTAGGTCTATCAGTTAGCAAAAAACTGGGGAATGCCGTCACTAGAAATCAAATCAAGCGACGAATTAGACATATTATCCAGAATGCAAAAGGGAGTCTGGTAGAAGATGTCGACTTTGTTGTCATTGCTCGAAAAGGAGTCGAAACCTTGGGATACGCAGAGATGGAGAAAAATCTACTCCACGTATTAAAATTATCAAAGATTTACCAGGAAGGAAATGGGAGTGAAAAAGAAACTACAGTTGACTAGTTTGCTAGGACTGTCCCTATTGATCATGACAGCCTGTGCAACAAATGGGGCAACTAGCGATATTACAGCAGATTCGGCTGATTTTTGGAGTAAATTTGTTTACTTCTTTGCGGAAATCATTCGCTTTTTATCATTTGATATCAGTATCGGAGTGGGAATTATTCTCTTTACGGTCTTGATTCGTACACTGCTTTTGCCAGTCTTTCAAGTGCAAATGGTGGCTTCCAGAAAAATGCAGGAAGCTCAACCACGTATTAAGGCGCTTCGAGAACAATATCCAGGTCGAGATATGGAAAGCAGAACCAAGCTAGAGCAAGAAATGCGTAAAGTCTTTAAAGAAATGGGTGTCAGACAGTCAGATTCTCTTTGGCCGATTTTGATTCAGATGCCGGTTATCTTGGCCTTGTTCCAAGCTCTATCAAGAGTTGACTTTTTAAAGACAGGTCATTTCTTATGGATTAACCTTGGTGGTGTGGATACAACCCTTGTTCTTCCGATTTTAGCAGCTGTATTTACCTTTTTAAGTACTTGGTTGTCCAACAAGGCCTTGTCTGAGCGTAATGGCGCTACGACTGCGATGATGTATGGGATTCCAGTCTTGATCTTTATCTTTGCAGTTTATGCACCAGGTGGAGTCGCCCTATACTGGACAGTGTCCAATGCTTATCAAGTCTTGCAAACCTATTTCTTGAACAATCCATTCAAGATTATCGCAGAGCGCGAGGCGGTAGTTCAGGCACAGAAAGATTTGGAAAATAGAAAAAGAAAAGCCAAGAAAAAGGCTCAGAAAACGAAATAATAAGGAGGAATCTGGTAATGGTAGTATTTACAGGTTCAACTGTTGAAGAAGCAATCCAGAAAGGATTGAAAGAATTAGATATCCCAAGACTGAAGGCTCATATCAAAGTCATTTCTCGTGAAAAAAATGGCTTTCTTGGTTTATTTGGTAAAAAACCAGCTCAAGTTGATATTGAAGCTATTAGTGAAACAACGGTCATTAAAGCTAATCAGCAGGCTGTAAAGGGTGTTCCTAAAGAAATTAACGAACAAAATGAACCAGTCAAAACAGTCAGTCAAGCGACTGTTGATTTAGGGCATGTTGTAGAAGCAATTAAAAAGATTGAAGAAGAAGGCCAAGGGGTTTCTGATGAAGTTAAGGCTGAAATTTTGAAAAATGAAAAACATGCTAACACCATTTTAGAAGAAACTGGGCATATTGAGATTTTAAATGAATTACAGCTTGAAGAAGCTGGTTTCGGGGAAGAAGTAGAAACTCCTATTGTTGAGAGTCGAGCTGAACAAACTGAAAGTCAAGAATTAGAAGATTTGGGCTTAAAAGTGGAACCGAGCTTTGACATTGAACAAGTAGCTACGGAAGTAACGACTTATGTCCAAACAATCATTGATGATATGGATGTTGAGGCGACGATTTCAAATGATTATAACCGTCGTAGCATCAATTTACAAATTGATACCAATGAGCCAGGTCGTATTATCGGTTACCATGGTAAAGTTTTGAAGGCCTTACAACTATTGGCTCAAAATTATCTTTACAACCGCTATGCAAGAACCTTCTACATTACTATTAATGTCAATGATTATGTTGAACATCGTGCAGAAGTCTTGCAGACCTATGCTCAAAAATTGGCGACTCGTGTTTTAGAAGAAGGCCGTAGTCATCAAACGGATCCTATGTCAAATAGTGAACGCAAGATTATTCATCGTATTATTTCACGTATGGATGGCGTGACTAGTTACTCTGAGGGTGATGAGCCAAATCGCTATGTCGTTGTAGATACAGAATAAGTAAAATCGGCTCTTTGTCAACTGTAGTGGGTTGAATAAAAGCTAACATCTGGAGAGGACAATCATTGTCTTCTCCATTTTTATATTCAGAGCGATAAAAATCCGTTTTTTGAAGTTTTCAAAGTTCCGAAAACCAAAGGCATTGAGTTTGATGAGATTATTAGTCGCTTCCAATTTGGCATTGGAATAGGGTAACTGAAGGGCGTTGATAGTCTTTTTCTTTGTCTTTGAGAAATGTCTTAAAGACAGTCTGAAAAAGAGGATGAACCTGCTTTAGATTGTCCTCAATGAGTCCGAAAAATTTGTCAGGCTCTTTATTCTGAAAGTGAAAAAGCAGGAGCTGATAGTGGTCTTTCAAGTCTTCTGAATAGCTCAAAAGCTTGTCTAGGATTTCTTTATTGGTTAAGTTCATACGAAAAGTAGGGCGATAAAATCTCTTATCACTGAGTTTACGACTATCCTGTTGAATGAGCTTCCAGTATCGCTTGATAGCCTTGTATTCATGGGATTTTTGATGAAACTAATTCATGATTTGGACACGCACACGACTCATAGCACGGCTTAAGTGTTGGAGTAAAACAGTCCAGTGGACTGTTTTAGCCTGAGTTTAGAAATATAATAAGGAAGGGTGAAAGCGATCCAGAACGATTTTTGCATTCGGGAGTGAAACAGTCTGGGAGACTGTTTCAGCCTGAGCCTAGAAATTCGAAAGCGAAGTTGTCTAGCTAAGTCATAATAAGGGGCTAAACATATCCATGGTGATGATTTTCATTCGACATCGGACTGCCTCTATCATATTTAAGAAAAGTGATTTTCGGATAACAGTTTGTGGTCTACCTTCAAGAACAGTGATGATATTGAGATTATCAAAAATCTTGCGCAATGAAACTCATCTTCATTTCCCGATTGAAACAGTCACTCCCTGACTATTTCAACGTCCTAGGACATAATCTCAGGCAGACGAGAGAAAAATTGTGCTCAAAGTGAAAGTCATTGAGCTTGCGGAATGACAGTTGAAGTTGAAATGGCCAGCTGATGAGCAATATCGGTCATAGAAGTCTTTTCAATCAGCTTCTGATCAATCTTTTGGTTGATGATACGAAGTATTTGGTGATTCTTCTTGATGAGAGAAGTCTCAGCAACTGCCATTTTTGAGCACTGATAGCACTTAAAACGGCGTTTTTTTAAGGAGAATTCTGGTAGGCATACCAGTTGTTTTCGAGGTGAAAAGGAATCTTCGACGGTTTTTGAAAGTCATATTTCTTCAATATCGAGTAGTTTTGTAATAAAATGCAATTGTTCCATATGAATCTTTCTAATGATGGTTTGGTTGCTTTTCATTATAGATCTTATGGGACTTTTTTTCTACAACAAAATAGGCTCCATAATATCCATAGGGGATTTACCCACTACAAATATTATAGAGCCTTTTATATCAGATTCTAGAGAGATTATAGTACATATATTGATATATCAACTAGTTCACGTTTATGCATAATAGAGTATGGGACAAGTGTTTAGAAGAGTGATTATCTTTGTACACAAGTGTCCTCTTTTACAATTTTTCATGACTTTAAAAAGTCGGTATTTTACAGCTTTTGTGCCGAACTTCTCCTTTTTATAGTATTTAAGTGATTTACGGTCAAATTGCTTGCTTTTTGTCTACTAATCATGTATAATGGGGATGGATAATAATAAAAAAGGAGACTGCAATGTTTTTAAACGTTCAAACAGGTGAATTCCGTGAAACCGATCGTGTGACTCGGTTCAAATTGATTAAGTCGGGTAAGAACTGGTTGCGCGCATCTACTTCGAACTTTGGGCTTCTAAAAAGTGATTCGTGGTCAAGTCGAAGAGACTATTGTAGCCGAAGTGCATGAAGATGCGGTGGCAGAAAAGGGACTGACAAGTCGAGGATTCTTAAAAGGGCTTGTCGTGGCCGCAGCTGTTCTTAGTGCGACATCACTTGTACATACTGGTCATGCAGATGAACTAGAAAAGATGCAACTACTGCGTCAGCTTTTGGTTAGTGCACCTGCAGTTACAACAGAGTCGAAATCATTGAGTGAGCAAGGTTCTACAGAACAATCAGCAACTCTAAATGAATCTGCTACTGAAACAAAAAGAAGATACAGTGGTTTCATCTGAATTAGTGGAGAAATGCTCCTGTGTCTGAAGACAAAGCAATCTTAGAACAAAAATGCTTCTAGAAGCAGCTTTGTTGATTAACATCGCTGAAAAATATGCATCAAACCATCAAGATGCCAAATCAAAAAGCAGCGATCCATGCAGCTGTTGCTAACCTTCAATCAGAATTGTCAGCAAGCACTAGTTTGACCCAAGCACCTGCTCAAGCTTATGCAGATCAACGTGCGCGTTTGAGCAAGTCAGTGGATGAGCTGATGGCAGTTTTAACAGTGGCAGGTTTTGAAGGAAACACTACTGTTAACGGTGCGCCTGCAGTTTCTGCGCAGTTGGATGCTATTTCAACGTCAACTACTCTTACTGCACCATCTGTATTAGAACCAATGGACCAACCAAATGGAGCTTCAATTGAAGATCCAGCGTTGGGCAATCCAAACTACAAATTGGATCCAAATGAAGAACGCTATACCTATTCAATCTGGGATCTTCAAAACTGGCAAGGTCCAGCAAATCAAGGTGGTGTTACCTATAGCAACGGTGGCTATTATGTAACCTTCTCAGTAGATCGTTCTGCTGTTGGAACGACACAGACGCCAACTGTTCATGCTCGTTTGGTTGAAAAAGCTACTGGTAAAGAAGTAGAAACGTTGGATATGACTACCAAGTCAACTTACCAATTTAAGACCTTGGTGCAAGAAAAATCCAACTTATGCACCTCAATTTGACTATACTACTGGAGAAGTTTCGCAAATTCTAGGAACTTGGACGAATAACCGTGATGCTGGTCCAACTTCTGATGACAAATATAAGCACCATATTCTTCAAATTCGTGACACAACGAAACCAGGAAATGTTGGTGACACAAAGCCAAATGTTCAAACAGTTGTTCCAACTGAAAAAGTAACCCATACAACTCACTATAAAGTTGAGGGCACAAACGAGGAATTGGCTTCATACGCTCAAACGGGTATTGAGAGTCAGACTTATCATGCTTCTAATCCGCGTACATTTGAAGGTTACGAGTTTAGCCGTACTCAATCAGAAAAAGACATGACTGGATCACTCGGTGGTGTTGGAGCTAAGTACCTAGAACTTCAGGGTGGGCGCGCTCACTACTATGTGAAACGTATTGTAGAACAAGTAGATAAAGATGGTACATCTGTTGTTAAATTGTATGCTTTAGACCCATCAAAAGTCTCATCCTATAATCCATCAACAGATGTAAATACGCTTGACTTAACCAACTATACACTATTGTATACCTCAGATCCTGTTAAACCAGGAGGTAAGCCAACACCTGCTGGAACAAAAGATGCAACTCACTCAGTTGGATTTGTTGATAGTAAGGATGGGCAATACCATCTTAAGGTGGAAACCTATACTGATGGTGGAAATGGGAATGTGCGTTTGAGTGGTTGGTACAATAAAGCCACAGGGATGCTTTTACAGCTTCGCCGCAATACTCAGCGAGATGTTGATCCTGTTCGAAATAATAGAGATAACATCATCGGTGGGAATACACCGGGAGATAAAGCTTCAGGCTATCCATCATTCTTCAACAACTACTCACTTCCTTCTATTAAAGAAATTTCTACAGATGTAACTCACTACTACCGTAAATCAGATGTTAAAGGTAATGTTTACGTGCATTATCAAGATACAGAAGGCAAGACCATCAAGTCAGATGTTACTGACTGAAAAAGCTCAACCAGTGGATAAAGACTACGATACAGTGGTAGACAACCGTCCCACAAGAGATTGAATTCGAAGGTAAGACTTATAAATTGGTACCCAGCAGGAACTTACACTGTCGGTGAAGTAGATGATCAAGGTCACCTCAAGTCAACAGACCCTACAACAGGTAAAGTGATCGAAGGCGATAAGAACGTCACCTATGTCTACAAAGTGAAAGAAGAACCTAAGGGTAACGTCTATGTTCACTATGTAGATACAGAAGGCAAGACCATCAAGTCAGATGTTACTGACGAAAAAGCTCAACCAGTGGATAAAGACTACGATACAGTGGTAGACAACCGCCCACAAGAGATTGAATTCGAAGGTAAGACTTATAAATTGGTACCAGCAGGTAACTACACTGTCGGTGAAGTAGATGATCAAGGTCACCTCAAGTCAACAGACCCTACAACAGGTAAAGTGATCGAAGGCGATAAGAACGTCACCTATGTATACAAAGTGAAAGAAGAACCTAAGGGTAACGTCTATGTTCACTATGTGGATACAGAAGGCAAGACCATCAAGGAAGATGTAACTGACGAAAAAGCTCAACCAGTAGACAAAGACTACGACACAGTTGTAGACAACCGTCCACAAGAGATTGAATTCGAAGGTAAGACTTATGAATTGGTTCCAGCAGGTAACTACACAGTAGGTGAAGTTGATAAAGAAGGTCACTTGAAGTCAACAGACCCAACAACTGGTAAAGTCATCGAAGGTGATAAGAATGTCACTTATGTATACAAACTGAAGGAAACACCAGCTGAACCTAAGGGTAACGTTTATGTTCACTATGTGGATACAGAAGGCAAGACCATCAAGGAAGATGTAACTGACGAAGAAGCTCAACCAGTAGACAAAGACTACGACACAGTTGTAGACAACCGTCCACAAGAGATTGAATTCGAAGGTAAGACTTATGAATTGGTTCCAGCAGGTAACTACACAGTAGGTGAAGTTGATAAAGAAGGTCACTTGAAGTCAACAGACCCAACAACTGGTAAAGTCATCGAAGGTGATAAGAATGTCACTTATGTATACAAACTGAAGGAAACACCAGCTGAGCCTAAGGGTAACGTTTATGTTCACTATGTGGATACAGAAGGCAAGACCATCAAGGAAGATGTAACTGACGAAAAAGCTCAACCAGTGGACAAAGACTACGACACAGTTGTAGACAACCGTCCACAAGAGATCGAATTCGAAGGCAAGACTTATGAATTGGTTCCAGCGGGTAACTACACTGTCGGTGAAGTGGATGACCAAGGTCACCTTAAGTCTACCGATCCAACAACTGGTAAGGTTATCGAAGGTGATAAGAATGTCACCTATGTATACAAACTGAAGGAAACCCCAGCTGAACCTAAGGGTAACGTCTATGTTCACTATGTAGATACAGAAGGCAAGACCATCAAGTCAGATGTCACTGACGAAAAAGCTCAACCAGTGAGACAAAGACTACGACTACAGTGGTAGACAAACCGATCCCACAAGAGATTGAATTCGAAGGTAAGACCTATAAGATTGGTACCAGCAGGTAACTACACAGTAGGTGAAGTTGATGACAGATGGTCACTTGAAGTCAACAGACCCAACAACAGGTAAAGTTGATCGAAGGCGATAAGAACGTCACTTATGTATACAAACTGAAGGAAACACCAGCTGAACCTAAGGGTAACGTTTATGTTCACTATGTGGATACAGAAGGCAAGACCATCAAGGAAGATGTAACTGACGAAAAAGCTCAACCAGTGGACAAAGACTACGACACAGTTGTAGACAACCGTCCACAAGAGATTGAATTCGAAGGCAAGACTTATGAATTGGTTCCAGCAGGTAACTACACAGTAGGTGAAGTGGATGACCAAGGTCACTTGAAGTCAACAGACCCAACAACTGGTAAAGTGATCGAAGGTGATAAGAATGTCACTTATGTATACAAACTGAAGGAAACCCCAGCTGAACCTAAGAAGGGTGAAGTTATCATCACTTACGTAGATGAAAATGGTAAGGAAATCGAAAAACCTCGTCAAGATACACCAAACTCACCGTATGACACACCATATAACACTACTGAGGAAGGTGAAAAACCGAATACTATCAAGACACCAGATGGTAAGACCTACAAGATCGTACCGAAAGGGGACTACCCAGTAGGTAAAGTTGACGAAGATGGACACTTGGAAACATCTGATCCAATTAAAGGTAAAGTTGACAAACCTAAGTCAATCATCACTTACGTTTATAAAGAAGTGAAGGAAACCCCAGCTGAGCCTAAGGGTAACGTCTACGTACACTATGTAGATACAGAAGGCAAGACCATCAAGTCAGATGTAACTGACGAAAGATGCTCAACCAGTGGACAAGGACTACGACACAGTTGTAGACAACCGTCCACAAGAGATTGAATTCGAAGGCAAGACCTATGAATTGGTTCCAGCAGGTAACTACACAGTAGGTGAAGTGGATGACCAAGGTCACTTGAAGTCAACAGACCCAACAACTGGTAAAGTGATCGAAGGTGATAAGAATGTCACTTATGTATACAAACTGAAGGAAACCCCAGCTGAACCTAAGAAGGGTGAAGTCATCATCACTTACGTAGATGAAAATGGTAAGGAAATCGAAAAACCTCGTCAAGATACACCAAACTCACCGTATGATACACCATATAACACTACTGAGGAAGGTGAAAAACCGAATACTATCAAGACACCAGATGGTAAGACCTATAAGATCGTACCAAAAGGTGACTACCCAGTAGGTAAAGTTGACGAAGATGGACACTTGGAATCATCTGATCCAGTTAAAGGTAAAGTTGACAAACCAAAATCAACCATCACTTACGTTTATAAAGAAGTGAAGGGTAACGTCTATGTTCACTATAAGGATACAGAAGGAAATGAGTTGAAGCCTTCTGTAACGGATGAAGAAAATCAACCGGTTGATAAGGATTACAACACAGTCGTAGACAACCGTCCACAAACCATCGAAATAGATGGTAAGACTTATGAATTGGTTCCAGCAGGTAACTACACTGTTGGTGAAGTGGATGACCAAGGTCACCTCAAGTCTAGCGACCCTACAACAGGTAAAGTGATTGAAGGCGATAAGAATGTTACTTACATTTACAAACTTGTGAAGTCACCAGACAAGCCTGTAGAGCCAACTCCAGACAAGCCTGTAGAGCCAACTCCAGACAAGCCTGTAGAACCAACTCCAGATAAGCCTGTAGAACCAACTCCAGATAAGCCTGTAGAACCAACTCAGATAAAACCCTAGTGAACCAACTCCAGACTAAAGCCTGCAGAACCAACTCCAGACAAGCCTGTGGAGCCAACTCCAGACAAGCCTGTGAGAACCAACTCCAGACAAGCCTGTAGAACCAACTCCAGATAAACCTGTAGAACCAACTCCAGACAAGCCTGTAGAACCAACTCCAGACAAGCCTGTAGAACCAACTCCAGACAAACCTGTAGAACCAACTCCAGACAAGCCTGTAGAACCAACTCCAGACAAGCCTGTAGAACCAACTCCAGACAAGCCTGTAGAGCCAACTCCAGACAAACCTGTAGAACCAACTCCAGACAAGCCTGTAGAACCAACTCCAGACAAGCCTGTAGAACCAACTCCAGACAAGCCTGTAGAACCAACTCCAGACAAACCTGTAGAACCAACTCCAGATAAACCTGTAGAACCAACTCCAGACAAGCCTGTAGAGCCAACTCCAGACAAACCTGTAGAGCCAACTCCAGGTAAATCAGTAGATCCAACATCAGCTAAAGGACAACTTCCAAATACTGGTGAAACTACATCTGCAGGCTCAACTGTACTCGGAGTAGTTGCAGGACTTGTAGGATTAGCAGCACTTGGACGTCGTAAAAAAGAAGACGAAAAATAGTCATCTTTCTTAAGTGAGTAATGTTACTTTATTAAAAATAACAAGTCACGATTGACGATCAGAGCCGGTTTTGAGTCATAGAAAAAAGGGAACTGTGTGTTCCCTTTTTTCGACTAGTTATAAAATAGAATCTCTGCTGAGAGTCTGATGAGAAGAAAAAGCTAGTAACAAGATTTATAAAAAGATATAAAGTTATCCCGAATCTATGATTTATCATGATTCGGTTTTTTCAGGTTCTTTGTCAACTGTAGTGGGTTGAAGAAAAGCTAATCTCGAGAAAGGACAAATTGCGTCCTTTCTTTTTTGATGTTCAGAGCGATAAAAATCCGTTTTTTGAAGTTTTCAAAGTTCCGAAAACCAAAGGCATTGCGCTTGATAAGTTTGATGAGATTATAGTGGTGTTTCAAGTCTTCTGAATAGTTCTAAAGCTTGTCTAGAATCTCTTTATTCGTCAAGTGCATCCGAAAAGTAGGGCGATAAAATCGCTTATCGCTGAGTTTGCGACTATCCTGTTGGATGAGTTTCCAGTAGCGCTTAATAGCCTTGTATTCATGGGATTTTCGATCAAACTGATTCATAATTTGAACACGCACACGACTCATAGCACGGCTTAAGTGTTGGAGTAAAACAGTCCAGTGGACTGTTTTAGCCTGAGTTTAGAAATATAATAAGGAAGGGTGAAAGCGATCCAGAACGATTTTTGCATTCGAGAGTGAAACAGTCTGGGAGACTGTTTCAGCCTGAGCCTAGAAATTCGAAAGCGAAGCTGTTTAGACAAGGTATAATAAGGACTAAACATATCCATAGTAATGATTTTCACTCGACATCGGACGGCTCTATCATATTTAAGAAAGTGATTTCGAATGATAGCTTGTGTTCTGTCCTCAAGAATAGTGATGATATTGAAATTGTCAAAATCTTGCGCAATGAAACTCATCTACATCTCCCCGATTGATACAGTCACTTCCCTGACTGTTTCAACATCCCAGAACATAATCTCACGAAGACGAGAAAAATCATGTTTAAAGTGAAAGTCATTAAGCTTGCGAATAACAGTTGAAGTTGAGATGGCTAGCTGATGAGCAATATCGGTCATAGAAGTTTTTCAATCAACTTTTGAGCAATCTTTTTGGTTGATGATACGAGGGATTTGATGATTTTTCTTGACGAGGGAAGTCTCAGCGACAGCCTTTTTGAGCACTGATAGCACTTAAAAACGGCGTTTTTAAGGAGAATTCTGGTAGGCATACCAGTTGTTTCGAGGTAAGGGATCTTAGACGGTTTTTGAAAAGTCATATTTCTTCATTTGACTTCCGCAATCAGGGCAAGATGGGGCATCGTATTCCAGTCTAGTGATGATTTCTTTGTGGGTATTCTTATTGATGATATCTATAATTTGGATATTTGGGGTCTTTGATATCGAGCAGTTTTGTGATAAAAATGTAATTGTTCCATATGAATCCTTCTAATGATGGTTTGGTTGCTTTTCATTATAGATCTTATGGGACTTTTTCTACACTAAAAAGGCTCCATAATATCCATAGGGGATTTACCCACTACAAATATTATAGAGCCATAAAATCAGGGTTCTCCTGATTTTTTGCTAGCTGGAGGAGATTAAATTAATGTTGAATAAGATAAGAGACTATTTAGACTTTGCTGGTTTGCAGTACCGTAATCCTGATAAAGCGGGAGAAGAACGAGAGAAAATGATGGCATTTCGCCACAAAGGTCAAGAGGCCAGAAAGGCTTTTACAGAGCTAGCCAAAGCCTTTCAAGCAAGCCATCCAGAATGGCAACTCCAACAGACTAGCCAGTGGATGAACCAAGCGCAGCGCTTGCGACCACACTTCTGGGCTTATATACAGCGTGAGGGGAAAGTGACAGAACCTATGTTGGCTCTTCGTTTGTATGGAATACCTTCTGATTTTGGTGTCTCACTAGAAGTTAGTTTTATCGAGCGCAAGAAAGATGAGCAAACTCTAGGCAAGCAGGCCAAGGTTCTAGAAGTTCCAGTGGTAGAAGGGATTTATTATCTATTCTACTCAGATGGGGAAAGTCAACGGTGGGAGGCGAACGAAGAAAATCGTCAGGTTTTAGTCGATAAGGTAGGAAGTCAAGAAATCCGAAAAGTGTTAGTTAAAGCAGATGTTTCTTTTATTGAAAATCAATCATTAGAAGTGATTTTAGAAAAATTAGAAGATGCTTATGAACGCTTACTTCCCTACTATCAGGCGACTAGAGGATAGCAAATAGAATACTTATTTACGTCGAATTGTTTAATTGCTATTCTATGTATTTTTTCATATAATAGTAAAATAGAATGTGTGATTCAATAATCACCTCAAATAGAAAGGAAATTCTATGTCAAATCTATCTGTTAATGCAATTCGTTTCCTAGGTATTGACGCTATCAACAAAGCCAACTCAGGTCACCCAGGTGTGGTTATGGGAGCGGCTCCGATGGCTTACAGCCTCTTTACAAAACAACTTCGTATCAATCCAGCTCAACCAAACTGGATTAACCGCGACCGTTTTATTCTTTCAGCAGGACATGGTTCAATGCTCCTTTATGCCCTTCTTCACCTTTCTGGTTTTGAAGATGTTAGTATGGATGAGATCAAGAGCTTCCGTCAATGGGGTTCAAAAACACCAGGTCACCCAGAATTTGGCCATACGGCAGGGATTGATGCTACGACAGGTCCTCTAGGTCAAGGGATTTCAACTGCTACTGGTTTTGCCCAGGCAGAACGTTTCTTGGCAGCCAAATATAACCGCGAAGGCTACAATATCTTTGACCACTATACTTATGTTATCTGTGGAGACGGAGACTTGATGGAAGGTGTCTCAAGTGAGGCGGCTTCATACGCAGGTTTGCAAAAACTAGATAAGTTGGTTGTCCTTTATGATTCAAATGACATCAACTTGGATGGTGAGACAAAGGATTCCTTTACAGAAAGTGTTCGTGACCGTTACAATGCCTACGGTTGGCATACTGCCTTGGTTGAAGATGGAACAGACTTGGAAGCAATCCATGCAGCTATCGAAACAGCAAAAGCTTCAGGTAAACCATCTTTGATTGAAGTGAAGACTGTTATTGGATACGGTTCTCCAAACAAACAGGGAACTAATGCTGTACACGGTGCTCCTCTTGGAGCAGATGAAACTGCAGCTACTCGTCAAGCTCTCGGTTGGGACTACGAACCATTTGAAATTCCAGAACAAGTATATGCTGATTTCAAAGAACATGTTGCAGACCGTGGTGCATCAGCTTATCAAACTTGGACTAAATTAGTTGCTGACTATAAAGAATCGCATCCAGAATTGGCTGCAGAAGTAGAAGCTATCATCGACGGACGTGATCCAGTTGAAGTGACTCCAGCAGACTTCCCAGCCTTAGAAAATGGTTTCTCTCAAGCAACTCGTAACTCGAGTCAGGATGCCTTGAACGTTGTGGCAGCTAAATTGCCAACTTTCTTGGGTGGATCAGCTGACCTAGCTCACTCAAACATGACTTATATCAAGACTGACGGACTTCAAGACAATGCCAATCGCTTGAACCGTAATATTCAGTTTGGTGTTCGTGAATTTGCAATGGGAACGATCTTGAACGGGATGGCCCTTCACGGTGGACTTCGTGTATACGGTGGTACTTTCTTCGTCTTCTCTGACTATGTGAAAGCAGCTGTTCGCTTGTCAGCCTTACAAGGACTTCCTGTGACTTATGTCTTTACCCACGATTCAATCGCAGTTGGGGAAGACGGTCAACTCATGAACCAGTTGAACACTTAGCTGGCCTTCGTGCTATGCCAAATCTAAATGTTTTCCGCCCAGCAGATGCGCGAGAAACTCAAGCAGCTTGGTACCTTGCAGTGACAAGTGAGAAAACACCAACTGCCCTTGTCTTGACACGTCAAAACTTGACTGTTGAAGAGGGAACAGACTTCGACAAGGTTGCTAAAGGTGCCTATGTTGTCTATGAAAATGCAGCAGACTTTGATACAATCTTGATTGCGACAGGCTCAGAGGTCAATCTTGCTGTATCAGCTGCCAAAGAATTGGCTAGTCAAGGCGAAAAAGTCCGTGTAGTCAGCATGCCATCTACAGATGTATTTGATAAACAAGATGCAGCATACAAGGAGGAAATTCTTCCAAATGCAGTTCGCCGTCGTGTTGCAGTCGAAATGGGTGCAACTCAAAACTGGTACAAATATGTTGGTCTCGATGGTGCTGTTCTTGGTATTGATACCTTCGGAGCCTCTGCCCCAGCACCAAAAGTATTGGCAGAATATGGCTTTACTGTAGAAAATCTTGTAAAAGTCGTTCAAGACTTGAAATAATCCTAAAAATCAGAGCGGAAGCTCTGGTTTTTCTTACTAGAAAAGCAAGGTACAATCTTGTAAAAGTAGCTGAAATTTGATATAGTAGTCCTATGTAAAAGACAAAGGAGAATATAATGGAATCACAATATACATTTTTAATCATTCTTGTGGCTATGGTGGGCTTGATGTTCTTTACGCAACGCTCTCAAAAGAAACAAGCACAAAAACGTATGGAAAGCTTGAATAAATTACAAAAAGGCTATGAAGTTATTACAATCGGTGGACTTTATGGGACAGTCGATGAAGTAGATACAGAAAAGAAAACAATTGTTCTTGATGTAGATGGGGTTTACTTGACTTTTGAACTAGCTGCTATCAAGACCGTATTACCACTTAAAGAAACAGCTTCACTCGAAGGTGCAATTGAAAAATAAGACGGGATCACTAACTCCCGTTTTTCTATAAAAGAAAGGAAATGGGATGAAAAAACTAGTCTTTGTCTGTCTGGGAAATATTTGCCGCAGCCCTATGGCCGAGTTTGTGATGAAATCAATGACAGATAATTATGAAATCCAAAGTCGAGCGACTTCCTCTTGGGAACATGGCAATCCGATTCATAAGGGAACTCAAGGGATTTTTCAACAGTATGAGATTCCTTATGAAAAAGGCAAGACATCGCTTCAGATTAGTAAGGAAGATTTTGAAGCCTTTGATTATATTATCGGCATGGATGCTTCAAATGTTTCTGACTTACGTCAGATGTGTCCAGCAAACTGTCAAGATAAGATTTACTCATTCGCATCTGAAAGTGTTCCAGATCCTTGGTATACAGGAGATTTTGAGGAAACCTATCAGCGTGTTCAAGAGGGGTGTCAAGCTTGGTTAGAACGTTTAGAAAAGGAGAGTGAAGATGGAAAATCTTAAGAATTTTTACGAAAAGTATCGTGTCTATCTGACTCGTCCACGTTTAGAGCTTTTGGCAGTAGTTGCCATTGTTTTCTGTGCTGTACTCGTCTTTTTTCTAAATATTCCCGGAAAAGGTGTTCTAAAGCTTGATAATGGAACGATTGTTTACGACGGCAGTCTTGTACGTGGTAAAATGAATGGCCAAGGTACCATCACCTTCCAAAATGGAGACCAATATACAGGTGGTTTCAACAATGGAGCCTTCAATGGAAAAGGTACCTTTCAATCCAAAGAAGGCTGGACCTACGAAGGTGATTTTGTAAATGGTCAGGCTGAAGGAAAAGGGAAGCTAACAACAGAACAAGAAGTCGTTTATGAAGGGACTTTTAAACAAGGCGTTTTTCAACAAAAATAAGGCCTCCTTATCAAAGGAGGTATTGTTAGAACGTTTAAGTAAGCGCTTACCTGCAAACCCCTATCTTTCCAAGCTCCTTTTCCAAGTAAGTTTGTGAAATAAAAAATATTTGAAATAAATTTCACAAACTCTAAAGAAAAAACTTGATAAGTAAAGAAAATGAGAAAAAATTCACAAACAATAAAAAATTCTTTGTGAAATGTTTATGAAACTGTTTACAAAGTTGAAATAATGCGTTATAATAAACTTGTGAAAAAATTAACAAAGGATATCGATCCTTGAAAGCTATGGAGGAAAATATGGCTGATAAAAAAACTGTGACACCAGAAGAAAAGAAACTCGCTGCTGAAAAGCATGTCGACGGCTTGGTGCAAAAAGCTTTAGTTGCTCTTGAGGAAATGCGTAAACTCGACCAAGAACAGGTCGACTACATCGTAGCTAAAGCGTCAGTGGCAGCTTTGGATGCCCACGGAGAATTGGCTCTACATGCCTATGAAGAAACAGGACGTGGTGTATTTGAAGACAAAGCGACTAAGAACTTGTTTGCTTGTGAACACGTAGTAAACAACATGCGCCACACTAAAACAGTTGGCGTTATCGAAGAAGACGATGTAACAGGATTGACCCTGATTGCTGAACCAGTTGGTGTTGTCTGTGGTATTACTCCTACAACAAATCCAACATCAACAGCAATCTTCAAATCATTGATTTCATTGAAGACACGTAACCCAATCGTCTTTGCCTTCCATCCATCAGCACAAGAATCATCTGCTCATGCAGCTCGTATCGTCCGCGATGCAGCTATCGCAGCTGGTGCTCCTGAAAACTGTGTACAATGGATCACTGAACCATCTATGGAAGCAACTAGTGCCCTTATGAACCACGAAGGTGTTGCAACAATCCTTGCAACAGGTGGTAATGCCATGGTTAAAGCTGCATACTCATGTGGTAAACCAGCTCTTGGGGTAGGTGCCGGAAACGTTCCAGCTTATGTTGAAAAATCAGCAAACATTCGTCAAGCAGCACACGATATCGTCATGTCTAAATCATTTGATAACGGTATGGTCTGTGCCTCAGAGCAAGCGGTTATCATTGATAAAGAAATTTACGATGAATTTGTAGCAGAGTTCAAATCTTACCACACTTACTTTGTAAACAAAAAAGAAAAAGCCCTTCTCGAAGAATTCTGCTTCGGCGTGAAAGCAAACAGCAAAAACTGTGCTGGTGCAAAATTGAACGCTGACATCGTTGGTAAACCAGCAACTTGGATTGCAGAGCAAGCAGGATTTACAGTTCCAGAAGGAACAAACATTCTTGCTGCAGAATGTAAAGAAGTTGGTGAAAATGAGCCATTGACTCGTGAAAAATTATCACCAGTTATCGCAGTTTTGAAATCTGAAAGCCGTGAAGATGGTATTACTAAGGCTCGTCAAATGGTTGAATTTAACGGTCTTGGCCACTCAGCAGCCATCCACACAGCTGATGAAGAATTGACTAAAGAATTTGGTAAAGCTGTTAAAGCTATTCGTGTTATCTGTAACTCACCTTCTACTTTCGGTGGTATCGGGGACGTTTACAATGCCTTCTTGCCATCATTGACACTTGGATGTGGTTCTTACGGACGCAACTCAGTTGGGGATAACGTTAGTGCCATTAACCTCTTGAATATCAAAAAAGTCGGAAGACGGAGAAATAACATGCAATGGATGAAACTTCCTTCAAAAACATACTTTGAACGTGATTCAATTCAATACCTTCAAAAATGTCGTGACGTTGAACGTGTCATGATCGTTACTGACCATGCCATGGTAGAGCTTGGTTTCCTTGATCGTATCATCGAACAACTTGACCTTCGTCGCAATAAGGTTGTTTACCAAATCTTTGCTGATGTAGAACCAGATCCAGATATCACAACTGTAAACCGTGGTACTGAGATTATGCGTGCCTTCAAACCAGATACAATCATCGCTCTCGGTGGTGGATCTCCAATGGATGCTGCTAAAGTAATGTGGCTCTTCTACGAACAACCAGAAGTGGACTTCCGTGACCTTGTTCAAAAATTCATGGATATCCGTAAACGTGCCTTCAAATTCCCATTGCTTGGTAAGAAGACTAAATTCATCGCGATTCAACTACATCTGGTACAGGATCTGAAGTAACACCATTTGCCGTTATCTCTGATAAAGCAAACAACCGTAAATACCCAATCGCTGACTACTCATTGACACCAACTGTGGCAATCGTAGACCCTGCTTTGGTATTGACAGTTCCAGGATTTGTTGCTGCTGATACTGGTATGGACGTATTGACTCACGCGACTGAAGCTTACGTATCACAAATGGCTAGCGACTACACTGACGGTCTTGCACTTCAAGCTATCAAGCTTGTATTTGAAAACCTTGAAAGCTCAGTTAAGAATGCAGACTTCCACTCACGTGAGAAAATGCATAACGCTTCAACAATCGCTGGTATGGCCTTTGCCAATGCCTTCCTAGGTATTTCTCACTCAATGGCACATAAGATTGGTGCGCAATTCCACACAATCCACGGTCGTACAAATGCTATCTTGCTTCCATACGTCATCCGCTATAACGGTACACGTCCAGCTAAGACAGCAACATGGCCTAAGTATAACTACTACCGTGCAGATGAAAAATACCAAGATATCGCACGCATGCTTGGACTTCCAGCTTCTACTCCAGAAGAAGGTGTGGAATCTTATGCAAAAGCTGTTTACGAACTTGGTGAGCGCGTAGGTATCCAAATGAACTTCAAAGCACAAGGAATTGATGAAAAAGAATGGAAAGAACATTCTCGTGAATTGGCCTTCCTTGCTTATGAAGATCAATGTTCACCAGCTAACCCACGTCTTCCAATGGTTGACCATATGCAAGAAATCATCGAAGATTCTTACTATGGTTACAAAGAAAGACCAGGACGCCGTAAATAATTGTTATCAGCCTAGAGGCAGGAATTTCCTGTCTCTTTTTTGTCGTTTTCACCAAACTATGATAGAATATAAAAAATTATATTTTTAAAATATAGGAGAAAGTCGAAGGAATGAACAGTTTTGGTGAAAAAGTAAGAGGTTTAAGAGAGGAAAAAGGGCTTAGTCGCCCAGTATTTTGCGGGGATGAGTCTGAATTATCAGTCCGTCAACTGGTGCGGATAGAAAAAGGAGAATTTCGCCCGACTATAAAAACACTAGAATATATTGCAGAACGATTAGAAATTCCGTCATACGTCTTGATGCCAGATTATAAGGAATTACCCAAGCGTTACCAAGAATTAAAGTACTTTCTTTTACATCATCCTGACTATGGAGACGAGGAGTTGCAGGAACAAAAGGAAGAATATTTCGATGAGATTTTTGAGAATTTTTATGATGCTTTGCCACGTGATGAGAAGATGATAGTGGATTGTCTTCAAGCAATAGATGCAGTGAGAGCGACTAGTAATTCCTTATATGGAAGCAGTGTGATTGAGGACAGTCTTCAAGACTTACTATCCAAAGATGTATATAAAGCCGAGGACTTGTTGAAATTGAGACTATATTTCAACTGTCAGTTAATGGATGGTTTAAATGTGGGTGAGATAAAAGAATCTGAGCATGAAACCATTCTTTGTTTTCATGACAAACTAAGTTCTCAGGTTGATAAGATAGAGTTCGATTGTTTGAACTTGCTTAGAGATTCCTTGTTAGCTTCTTTAGCTTGTATAGAAATTATGGGGCTGTTTCATTATTTTAAGAGAGCAGTTGAGGCCTTAAATAAAATAGGGCAGAAAACACGAGATTTTCAAAAGCAACCGATTGTACTTATGGTCGAATGGAAATATTATATTCAGATGGATTATGATACAGCAAAACAAAAGTATGAAGAAGCAAAAATGATGGCGAGGATGTTTGGTAATGAGAAGTTAATCGTTAGTTTAGATAATGAATGGAGCGAAGACTTAGAAAGGTATTGTTAAATGCTTTATAGGAGTGACATTTCTGTCATTGAGGGAATGCCGCTTTTTTGTTACAATGAATTTTACTTGATATACATCCAGAAGCAAACTAGGCAATAGAGAGAAAATTCTAAGTAGTAGGCCTATAGGGTCAATCAACTTGAAGGATTTTGTAAGTATGATGTATGACGATAACAGTTTTAAACAAGGAGGAGAGAATGTCCATTTTATCCATTAAAAATATTTCAAAGTTTTACACTTTGGACGGTAAACATCAAGAGCAGGCTCTAAGAAATATTAACCTGCAGATTGCAAAAGGTAAAATTACAGCGATTTACGGGCCGTCAGGCTGTGGCAAAACCAGTCTACTAAACATCATCAGCGGTTTAGATAGACAATATGAAGGAGATTTAGAGTTTAAAGGGGAATCCCTCCGTGACTTATCAGAGATTGAACTAACTCAATTTCGTAAAGATAAGATTGGATTTGTGTTTCAAAACTTTAACCTTATTCCTCATCAGTCTGTCTTGGACAATGTCAAGCTACCTCTCTATGTCAAAGATTTATCTGACAGGGAGATGACAATGATTGCAAAGGAGCAATTAAGTAACTTGGGCATGGAGCCTTTTATTACTAAAAATGTTAAACAGCTTTCTGGTGGGCAAAAGCAACGCGTAGCAATCGCGCGTGCTTTGGTAAATCAGCCTGATATGATTGTAGCAGACGAGCCAACGGGCTCGCTGGATTCTCAATCTCAAGAAATGGTATTGGAAGTATTTAAAAAATTAGCCCAAACAGGGAAAACAGTATTGATCGTAACCCATAATCCAGAGGTTGCTGAATATGCAGATGTGATTATCAAAATGAAGGATGGTGAAGTCGTTGAAGAAGTCAAAAAATAAAGGATTATCCTTGAAAAACAAATTCAAACTTTCTTTAAATAACTTTCTGGAAAGAAAGTGGCGTAACCTATTGATTGCGCTAGCAACCTCAATCGGTTTTGTAGGAGTCTTAATTTCTTTCGGCTTGGGAAATGCTTTGATTTCGATGATTGATGAAAATACGAATGGAGGTCAAATTCCTTCTCAAGTTCAGATTGCTTTAAACACAAAAAATGTTGGACGAGGCTTTTTGAACCAAGACGATAAGAACTATATCACGGATACAGTTGGGAAAGAAGCTATTAAATATTTGGAGAGTCCTTTTGGGATGACCATGTCAAATATGACTATAGATGGGCAAGAAATGGATCTGAGTCAAACGATGCCTTCTTATGCTCAAGTAGTGAGTCTCTATGAGGATACAAGTATCTCTGTTAGTAGTAATGAAAAGGACAAAGTGGTAGCTGGATCCCTCTATACTGATACAAATGAACAGGGCTTAACGATTCCAAGCAGTTTACTAAAAAATTGGAATGAACAGACAGGAAACAATCTGACAGCTAGTGATGTTATTGGCAAATCAGTCTCAGCAAGTATTGTAGAAAATGCTGCCGAAGCTAGTAAGACTGCTCAATTTCAAACGAAGATTGTACGTGTAATCAATGATGAAGATGACATGGAGGACAGCAACAGTTTTATGCCTTCTAATCAAATGGAAGCAATCTTGAAAGAAGCTGGATTTACAAAAGCTGTATCTTATTTTATCTTGGAACTCAAAGATCCATCACAGACAAAAGTGGTAACAGAAGAATTACAGAAAAAGAAGAAGTATACTGTTCTTTCTCAACAGAAGGTTCTTGATATTGTGATTACTTTTATTCGTGTCATTCAGGGATTATTGATTGTACTTTCATCACAAGCTATTGTGGTAGCAGCGGTCATGATTGGTATCATCATTTACATCAATATCATGCAACGTTCTAAGGAAATAGGTGTCATGAAGGCAGTTGGTTATCAAAATCATGATGTCAAAGGGATTTTTATTTACGAGGCTATCTGGATTGTAGGGATCGCCTTGCTGCTGGCATTTTTGGTTGCACAAGGGGTGGGAAGTTTGGCGAATGCGATTGTAAATCACTTTTACCCATCCATCACTAAGGTTTTTGAATTAAATTTGTTATCTGTTTTAGGAACTCTAGCTTTCGCTCTATTACTTGGTTATGTCTCAGCCTACTTCCCAGCACGTAAAATTAGTAAAATGGATCCTGTAGAATCGCTACGATATGAATAGTAAGGGATTCCTTGATTTACAGTTTAAAAAAGAAACTAACATAGAAAAACAATGCCCGTACTTGCAATTAAACTTAAATAGTTATATAATAGGTTTGTTGAAAGGTGATTTGTAGTGATTCAAGTTACTCTTTTCACAATAAAAATTTCATGATTTTCATAAGGAGGAAATCACTAATGGTAGTTAAAGTTGGTATTAACGGTTTCGGACGTATCGGTCGTCTTGCTTTCCGTCGTATCCAAAACGTAGAAGGTGTTGAAGTTACTCGTATCAACGACCTTACAGATCCAGTTATGCTTGCACACTTGTTGAAATACGACACAACTCAAGGTCGTTTCGACGGTACTGTTGAAGTTAAAGAAGGTGGATTCGAAGTTAACGGTAAATTCGTTAAAGTTTCTGCTGAACGTGATCCAGAACAAATCGACTGGGCTAACGACGGTGTAGACATCGTTCTTGAAGCAACTGGTTTCTTTGCTACTAAAGCAGCTGCTGAAAAACACTTGCACGCTGGTGGTGCTAAGAAAGTTGTTATCACTGCTCCTGGTGGATCAGATGTTAAAACAGTTGTATTTAACACTAACCATGACGTTCTTGATGGTACTGAAACAGTTATCTCAGGTGCTTCATGTACTACAAACTGTTTGGCTCCAATGGCTAAAGCTCTTCATGATAACTTTGGTGTTGTAGAAGGATTGATGACTACTATCCACGCTTACACTGGTGACCAAATGATCCTTGACGGACCACACCGTGGTGGTGACCTTCGCCGTGCTCGCGCTGGTGCTGCAAACATCGTTCCTAACTCAACTGGTGCTGCTAAAGCTATCGGTCTTGTAATTCCAGAATTGAACGGTAAACTTGACGGATCTGCACAACGCGTTCCAACTCCAACAGGATCAGTTACTGAATTGGTAGCAGTTCTTGAAAAGAACGTTACTGTTGATGAAGTGAACGCAGCTATGAAAGCAGCTTCAAACGAATCATACGGTTACACAGAAGATCCAATCGTATCTTCAGATATCGTAGGTATGTCTTACGGTTCATTGTTTGACGCAACTCAAACTAAAGTTCTTGACGTTGACGGTAAACAATTGGTTAAAGTTGTATCATGGTACGACAACGAAATGTCATACACTGCACAACTTGTTCGTACTCTTGAATACTTCGCAAAAATCGCTAAATAATTCATGAGTCGATAAAAAGCAAGGCCTCTGGTCTTGCTTTTCTTATATGAAAAGAATGGATGACACAATCATCCATTCTTTTTTAATTCTTTTTCAAAAGTATCTGATAGGGTAGTGAAGCTTAATTTCTCTAGAGTAAGCGGATGGGTAAAGGATAGTCGAAAGGCGTGGAGCATAAGCCGACTTGTTTTTGATTTACTATTATAGAGAGGATCACCCAGGATAGGAAGATTATGATGCGAAAGGTGCACACGAATCTGATGGGTTCGCCCGGTCTTTAGTTTGCAACGAACCAAGGAAGTTTTGTCTGGGAATTGCTTTAATCTGCTTACATGCGTTTCGGCATGTTGGCCATTTTTTGTATCAACTATTCGCTTTCTGCGGTCATGGCGATCACGTCCGATTTTGTCTTTGAAAACAAGTTCTTTGCTGCTGATATTTCCATCAACTAGTGCCCAGTATTCCCTAGAAATCTCTTTTTTCTCCAGTAAGCGATTGAGAATAGGCAGGATAAAAGGATTTTTGGCAAAGAGAACCAAGCCACTGGTTTCCATGTCTAGACGATGAACGACATAGCAGGTTTGGCCCACATAGGCACTGACATGGTTAAGAAGGGCGATTTCGTTTGGCTGATTACCATGCGTTTTCATCCCCTCTGGTTTGTTGACAATAATCAAGTGTTGATCTTGATAAACTTCCTGAATGAGGTTTGGGTTGCCCCAAGGAATTTCTTTTTCGGGATAATCTTCCTCGTCAAAAGTCAATTGGCAAATATCTCCAGGGTTTACCGTCTCGTTCCAGTGGATTTCTTCTTGATTTATCAAAATATGTTTCTTAATTCTCAAAAAATGACGGATTTTTCTAGGGATGAGGAGTTGTTCCTCGAGTAATTGCTTTACCGTCATTTGAGGTAGAGAGTCTGGTAATGTAAATGTGAATTGCATACAGATATTGTAACAAAAAAAGCCCTATTTGGATAGGAAATAGCTAAATTCTTGTCTTCCTATGATGAAGATGATAAAATAAACGCATGAAATTAGATAAATTGTTTGAGAAATTTCTTTCTCTTTTTAAAAAAGAAACAAGTGAACTAGAGGACTCTGATTCTACTAGCTTACGTCGCTCTCGTAGTGATCGAAAAAAATTAGCCCAAGTAGGTCCAATTCGAAAATTCTGGCGTCGTTATCATCTAACAAAGATTGTCCTTATACTAGGTTTGAGTGCAGGCTTGCTAGTTGGAACCTATTTGTTTGCTGTAGCTAAGTCAACCAATGTTAACGATTTGCAAAACGCCTTGAAAACTCGGACTATCATTTTTGACCGTGAAGAAAAAGAGGCTGGTGCCTTATCTGGTCAAAAGGGAACCTACGTTGAATTGACTGGTATCAGTAAAAATTTGCAGAATGCCGTTATTGCGACAGAAGACCGTTCTTTCTATAAAAACGACGGGATTAACTATGGTCGTTTCTTCTTGGCGATTGTCACTGCTGGACGTTCAGGTGGTGGCTCTACTATTACCCAACAGCTGGCTAAAAATGCCTATTTGTCGCAGGATCAAACTGTTGAGAGAAAAGCGAAAGAATTTTTCTTGGCTTTAGAATTGACTAAAAAATATAGCAAGGATCAGATCCTAACCATGTACCTTAACAATGCCTATTTTGGAAATGGTGTGTGGGGTGTAGAAGATGCGAGTAAGAAATACTTTGGAGTTTCTGCATCAGAAGTGAGTCTGGATCAAGCTGCGACTCTGGCAGGGATGCTCAAAGGGCCGGAACTGTATAATCTTTGAATTCCGTACAAGATTCTACCAATCGTCGCGACACTGTCTTACAAAATATGGTTGCAGCAGGATATATTGATAAAAACCAAGAAACCGAAGCTGCAGAAGTTGATATGAATTCGCAATTGCACGATAAGTATGAAGGGAAAATCTCAGATTATCGCTATCCTTCTTACTTTGATGCGGTGGTTAATGAAGCTGTTTCTAAGTATAATCTAACAGAGGAAGAAATCGTAAATAATGGCTACCGCATTTATACAGAGCTGGACCAAAACTACCAAGCAAATATGCAGGTTGTCTATGAAAATACAGCTCTATTTCCGAGGGCAGAGGATGGAACATTTGCTCAATCAGGAAGTGTAGCTCTCGAACCGAAAACAGGTGGAGTTCGTGGAGTTGTCGGTCAGGTTGCTGGCAATGATAAAACTGGATTCCGGAATTTCAACTATGCAACTCAATCAAAACGTAGCCCTGGCTCTACAATTAAGCCTTTAGTTGTTTATACGCCAGCAGTTGAGGCAGGTTGGGCTTTGAACAAGCAGTTGGATAACCATACCATGAAGTATGACAACTATAAGGTAGATAACTATGCAGGAATCAAAAAGAGTCGAGAAGTTCCCATGTATCAAGCCTTGGCAGAATCGCTTAATCTACCTGCTGTTGCTACTGTTAATGATTTGGGTGTTGATAAGGCTTTTGAGGCAGGCGAAAAATTTGGACTCAACATGGAAAAGGTCGACCGTGTTCTTGGTGTCGCCTTGGGAAGTGGTGTCGAAACCAATCCTATGCAAATGGCTCAAGCATATGCTGCCTTTGCAAATGAAGGTTTAATGCCGGAAGCTCATTTTATTAGTAGAATTGAAAATGCTAGTGGTCAGGTTGTTGCGAGCCATAAAAATTCACAAAAACGGGTGATTGATAAAGCTGTAGCTGATAAGATGACCAGTATGATGTTGGGGACATTCACCAACGGTACCGGTATTAGTTCATCGCCTGCAGACTATGTCATGGCAGGGAAAACTGGAACAACTGAAGCAGTTTTCAATCCGGAGTACACAAGTGACCAGTGGGTGATTGGTTATACTCCAGATGTAGTGATTAGTCACTGGCTTGGTTTCCCGACCACTGATGAAAATCACTATCTAGCAGGATCTACTTCAAATGGTGCAGCTCATGTCTTTAGAAACATTGCCAATACCATTTTACCTTATACGCCAGGAAGTACCTTTACAGTTGAAAATGCTTATAAGCAAAATGGAATTGCACCAGCCAATACAAAAAGACAAGTACAAACCAATGATAATAGCCAGACAGATGATAATTTGTCTGATATTCGAGGACGTGCGCAAAGTCTAGTAGATGAGGCTAGCCGGGCTATCTCAGATGCGAAGATTAAGGAAAAGGCTCAAACAATATGGGATTCGGTAGTCAATCTATTTCGCTAAGATGCTTGTCAAAGCCTGGCTTTCTTGTTATAATAGATAAGATGGAGGCGTTATGGCACTAAAAAAAGCAAGCCTAGCTTGTGCGGTTTGTGGTTCGAGAAACTATTCAATCAAGATCAGTGGAAACCCCAAGCCTACACGACTAGAAGTAAATAAATTTTGTAAGCATTGTGGCAAGTACACTACACACAGAGAAACGAGATAGGAGAGAGCGATGCGTTTTATTGGAGATATTTTTAGACTTCTTAAAGACACAACATGGCCAACTCGCAAGGAAAGCTGGAGAGATTTTCGTTCTATCATGGAATACACAGCTTTCTTTGTAGTAATTATTTACATTTTTGACCAGTTGATTGTTTCAGGTTTGATTCGATTTATTAACATTTTTTAGAAGAGTAGTGAAAGTACACTAAAAATCTTCTATTTATGAAAGGAAATATCATGGATAGTTTTGATAAAGGATGGTTTGTTTTACAAACTTATTCTGGTTATGAAAATAAGGTGAAAGAAAATCTATTACAACGTGCACAAACCTACAATATGTTGGATAATATTCTACGCGTTGAAATTCCAACACAAACAGTGCAAGTTGAAAAAAATGGAAAGAGAAAAGAAGTAGAAGAAAATCGCTTTCCAGGTTATGTTCTTGTAGAAATGGTCATGACAGATGAAGCTTGGTTTGTTGTTCGAAATACACCAAATGTTACAGGATTCGTCGGATCTCACGGAAATAGATCAAAACCAACACCATTATTGGAACAAGAAATTCGTGATATCTTGGTTTCTATGGGACAAACTGTACAAGAGTTTGATATCGATGTTGAAGTTGGTCAAACTGTACGTATTATTGATGGAGCTTTTGCAGACTATACTGGTAAGATTACGGAGATTGATAACAATAAAGTGAAGATGATTATCTCTATGTTTGGTAATGACACAGTTGCAGAAGTAAACCTAAACCAAATCGCAGAATTATAACCCAAAGAGAGGCAAGACCTCTCTTTTTTTGTGCAGTTGAGGAGCTAAAGGGAACAGAATGGATGAAATGTACCAAAAGTGTATCTGAATCTGTTAGACTGTATCTAGAAAGGGGAAAAGAATGATTAAAGAATTGTATAAAGAAGTCCAGGGAATTGTATATAAGAGTAGAAATGAATATTACTTGCATTTATGGGAACTATCGGATTGGGACCAAGAGGGAATGATTTGCTTACATGAATTGATTAGTAAAGAAGAAGGATTGGTAGAAGATATCCCTCGCTTACGTAAATATTTCAAAACCAAGTTTCGAAATCGAATTTTAGACTATATCCGTAAGCAAGAAAGCCACAAACGAAGATATAATAAAGAGCTTTATGAAGAAGTGGGTGAGATAAGTCATCGTATAAGTGAGGGAGGACTCTGGCTAGATGACTATTATCTCTTTCATGAAACACTAAGAGCTTATAGAAACAAACAAAATAAAGAGCAACGAGAAGAGTTAGAACGCGTCTTAAGAGATGAACGCTTCCGAGGGCGTCAAAGAGTGCTAAAGGACTTACGTATTGTGTTTAAAGAGTTTGACATCCGTACTCATTAGGAATTCATGCAAAAAAGTAAAAAAAGTTTAAAAAAGGTGTTGACAAAGTTTGAAAAGCCGGTATAATAGTAAGAGTTGAAAACAACAACTCTGGTCCGTTGGTCAAGGGGTTAAGACACCGCCTTTTCACGGCGGTAACACGGGTTCGAATCCCGTACGGACTATGGTATGTTGCGGTTGAAACACTTGATGAAAAAAAGTTTAAAAAAGTTTCAAAAAAGTGTTGACAAGCAAAAGCGACTGTGATATACTAATATAGTTGTCACTTGAGAGAAGCGAGTGACAAAGACCTTTGAAAACTGAACAAGACGAACCAATGTGCAGGGCACTACAACTAAGGTTGTAGTACTGAACAATGAAAAAACAATAAATCTGTCAGTGACAGAAATGAGTGAGAACTCAAACTTTTAATGAGAGTTTGATCCTGGCTCAGGACGAACGCTGGCGGCGTGCCTAATACATGCAAGTAGAACGCTGAAGGAGGAGCTTGCTTCTCTGGATGAGTTGCGAACGGGTGAGTAACGCGTAGGTAACCTGCCTGGTAGCGGGGGATAACTATTGGAAACGATAGCTAATACCGCATAAGAGTAGATGTTGCATGACATTTGCTTAAAAGGTGCAATTGCATCACTACCAGATGGACCTGCGTTGTATTAGCTAGTTGGTGGGGTAACGGCTCACCAAGGCGACGATACATAGCCGACCTGAGAGGGTGATCGGCCACACTGGGACTGAGACACGGCCCAGACTCCTACGGGAGGCAGCAGTAGGGAATCTTCGGCAATGGACGGAAGTCTGACCGAGCAACGCCGCGTGAGTGAAGAAGGTTTTCGGATCGTAAAGCTCTGTTGTAAGAGAAGAACGAGTGTGAGAGTGGAAAGTTCACACTGTGACGGTATCTTACCAGAAAGGGACGGCTAACTACGTGCCAGCAGCCGCGGTAATACGTAGGTCCCGAGCGTTGTCCGGATTTATTGGGCGTAAAGCGAGCGCAGGCGGTTAGATAAGTCTGAAGTTAAAGGCTGTGGCTTAACCATAGTACGCTTTGGAAACTGTTTAACTTGAGTGCAAGAGGGGAGAGTGGAATTCCATGTGTAGCGGTGAAATGCGTAGATATATGGAGGAACACCGGTGGCGAAAGCGGCTCTCTGGCTTGTAACTGACGCTGAGGCTCGAAAGCGTGGGGAGCAAACAGGATTAGATACCCTGGTAGTCCACGCCGTAAACGATGAGTGCTAGGGTGTTAGACCCTTTCCGGGGTTTAGTGCCGCAGCTAACGCATTAAGCACTCCGCCTGGGGAGTACGACCGCAAGGTTGAAACTCAAAGGAATTGACGGGGGCCCGCACAAGCGGTGGAGCATGTGGTTTAATTCGAAGCAACGCGAAGAACCTTACCAGGTCTTGACATCCCTCTGACCGCTCTAGAGATAGAGCTTTTCCTTCGGGACAGAGGTGACAGGTGGTGCATGGTTGTCGTCAGCTCGTGTCGTGAGATGTTGGGTTAAGTCCCGCAACGAGCGCAACCCCTATTGTTAGTTGCCATCATTTCAGTTGGGCACTCTAGCGAGACTGCCGGTAATAAACCGGAGGAAGGTGGGGATGACGTCAAATCATCATGCCCCTTATGACCTGGGCTACACACGTGCTACAATGGCTGGTACAACGAGTCGCAAGCCGGTGACGGCAAGCTAATCTCTTAAAGCCAGTCTCAGTTCGGATTGTAGGCTGCAACTCGCCTACATGAAGTCGGAATCGCTAGTAATCGCGGATCAGCACGCCGCGGTGAATACGTTCCCGGGCCTTGTACACACCGCCCGTCACACCACGAGAGTTTGTAACACCCGAAGTCGGTGAGGTAACCGTAAGGAGCCAGCCGCCTAAGGTGGGATAGATGATTGGGGTGAAGTCGTAACAAGGTAGCCGTATCGGAAGGTGCGGCTGGATCACCTCCTTTCTAAGGATAAGGAACTGCGCATTGGTCTTGTTTAGTCTTGAGAGGTCTTGTGGGGCCTTAGCTCAGCTGGGAGAGCGCCTGCTTTTGCACGCAGGAGGTCAGCGGTTCGATCCCGCTAGGCTCCATTGGTGAGAGATCACCAAGTAATGCACATTGAAAAATTGAATATCTATATCAAATAGTAACAAGAAAATAAACCGAAAACGCTGTAGTATTAATAAGAGTTTATGACTGAAAGGTCAGAAAAAAATAAGGTTAAGTTAATAAGGGCGCACGGTGGATGCCTTGGCACTAGGAGCCGAAGAAGGACGTGACAAACGACGATATGCCTTGGGTAGCTGTAAGTAAGCGATGATCCAGGGATTTCCGAATGGGGGAACCCAACAGGTACTACCTGTTACCCGCATCTGTTAAGGATGTGAGGAGGAAGACGCAGTGAACTGAAACATCTAAGTAGCTGCAGGAAGAGAAAGCAAAAGCGATTGCCTTAGTAGCGGCGAGCGAAACGGCAGGAGGGCAAACCGAAGAGTTTACTCTTCGGGGTTGTAGGACTGCAATGTGGACTCAAAGATTATAGAAGAATGATTTGGGAAGATCAGCCAAAGAGAGTAATAGCCTCGTATTTAAAATAGTCTTTGTACCTAGCAGTATCCTGAGTACGGCGGGACACGCGAAATCCCGTCGGAATCTGGGAGGACCATCTCCCAACCCTAAATACTCCCTAGTGACCGATAGTGAACCAGTACCGTGAGGGAAAGGTGAAAAGCACCCCGGGAGGGGAGTGAAATAGAACCTGAAACCGTGTGCCTACAACAAGTTCGAGCCCGTTAATGGGTGAGAGCGTGCCTTTTGTAGAATGAACCGGCGAGTTACGTTATGATGCGAGGTTAAGTTGAAGAGACGGAGCCGTAGGGAAACCGAGTCTGAATAGGGCGGATTAGTATCATGACGTAGACCCGAAACCATGTGACCTACCCATGAGCAGGTTGAAGGTGCGGTAAGACGCACTGGAGGACCGAACCAGGGCACGTTGAAAAGTGCTTGGATGACTTGTGGGTAGCGGAGAAATTCCAAACGAACTTGGAGATAGCTGGTTCTCTCCGAAATAGCTTTAGGGCTAGCGTCGACATTAAGATTCTTGGAGGTAGAGCACTGTTTGGGTGAGGGGTCCATCCCGGATTACCAATCTCAGATAAACTCCGAATGCCAATGAATTATGGTCGGCAGTCAGACTGCGAGTGCTAAGATCCGTAGTCGAAAGGGAAACAGCCCAGACCACCAGCTAAGGTCCCAAAATAATTGTTAAGTGGAAAAGGATGTGGGGTTGCACAGACAACTAGGATGTTAGCTTAGAAGCAGCTATTCATTCAAAGAGTGCGTAATAGCTCACTAGTCGAGTGACCCTGCGCCGAAAATGTACCGGGGCTAAAACAATTTACCGAAGCTGTGGATACCTTTATAGGTATGGTAGGAGAGCGTTCTATGTGTGAAGAAGGTGTACCGTGAGGAGTGCTGGAACGCATAGAAGTGAGAATGCCGGTATGAGTAGCGAAAGACAGGTGAGAATCCTGTCCACCGTAAGACTAAGGTTTCCAGGGGAAGGCTCGTCCGCCCTGGGTTAGTCGGGACCTAAGGAGAGACCGAAAGGTGTATCCGATGGACAACAGGTTGATATTCCTGTACTAGAGTATGTAGTGATGGAGGGACGCAGTAGGCTAACTAAAGCAGACGATTGGAAGAGTCTGTCTAAGCAGTGAGGTGTGATATGAGTTAAATGCTTATATCTATAACATTGAGCTGTGATGGGGAGCGAAGTTTAGTAGCGAAGTTAGTGACGTCACACTGCCAAGAAAAGCTTCTAGCGTTTAAACATACTCTACCCGTACCGCAAACCGACACAGGTAGTCGAGGCGAGTAGCCTCAGGTGAGCGAGAGAACTCTCGTTAAGGAACTCGGCAAAATGACCCCGTAACTTCGGGAGAAGGGGTGCTGACTTTAAGTCAGCCGCAGTGAATAGGCCCAAGCAACTGTTTATCAAAAACACAGCTCTCTGCTAAATCGTAAGATGATGTATAGGGGGTGACGCCTGCCCGGTGCTGGAAGGTTAAGAGGAGTGCTTAGCGCAAGCGAAGGTATGAATTGAAGCCCCAGTAAACGGCGGCCGTAACTATAACGGTCCTAAGGTAGCGAAATTCCTTGTCGGGTAAGTTCCGACCCGCACGAAAGGCGTAATGATTTGGGCACTGTCTCAACGAGAGACTCGGTGAAATTTTAGTACCTGTGAAGATGCAGGTTACCCGCGACAGGACGGAAAGACCCCATGGAGCTTTACTGCAGTTTGATATTGAGTGTCTGTACCACATGTACAGGATAGGTAGGAGTCTAAGAGATCGGGACGCCAGTTTCGAAGGAGACGTTGTTGGGATACTACCCTTGTGTTATGGCCACTCTAACCCAGATAGGTGATCCCTATCGGAGACAGTGTCTGACGGGCAGTTTGACTGGGGCGGTCGCCTCCTAAAAGGTAACGGAGGCGCCCAAAGGTTCCCTCAGAATGGTTGGAAATCATTCGCAGAGTGTAAAGGTATAAGGGAGCTTGACTGCGAGAGCTACAACTCGAGCAGGGACGAAAGTCGGGCTTAGTGATCCGGTGGTTCCGTATGGAAGGGCCATCGCTCAACGGATAAAAGCTACCCTGGGGATAACAGGCTTATCTCCCCCAAGAGTTCACATCGACGGGGAGGTTTGGCACCTCGATGTCGGCTCGTCGCATCCTGGGGCTGTAGTCGGTCCCAAGGGTTGGGCTGTTCGCCCATTAAAGCGGCACGCGAGCTGGGTTCAGAACGTCGTGAGACAGTTCGGTCCCTATCCGTCGCGGGCGTAGGAAATTTGAGAGGATCTGCTCCTAGTACGAGAGGACCAGAGTGGACTTACCGCTGGTGTACCAGTTGTCTTGCCAAAGGCATCGCTGGGTAGCTATGTAGGGAAGGGATAAACGCTGAAAGCATCTAAGTGTGAAACCCACCTCAAGATGAGATTTCCCATGATTTTATATCAGTAAGAGCCCTGAGAGATGATCAGGTAGATAGGTTAGAAGTGGAAGTGTGGCGACACATGTAGCGGACTAATACTAATAGCTCGAGGACTTATCCAAAGTAACTGAGAATATGAAAGCGTAGTGTTTTCTTGATTTGAATAGATATTCAATTTTGAGTAGGTATTACTCAGAGTTAAGTGACGATAGCCTAGGAGATACACCTGTACCCATGCCGAACACAGAAGTTAAGCCCTAGAACGCCGGAAGTAGTTGGGGGTTGCCCCCTGTGAGATATGGAAGTCGCTTAGCTTTAGGGAGTTTAGCTCAGCTGGGAGAGCATCTGCCTTACAAGCAGAGGGTCAGCGGTTCGATCCCGTTAACTCCCATAGGTCCCGTAGTGTAGCGGTTATCACGTCGCCCTGTCACGGCGAAGATCGCGGGTTCGATTCCCGTCGGGACCGTTTGAAATAACGTAAGTTATTTTAGACTCGTTAGCTCAGTTGGTAGAGCAATTGACTTTTAATCAATGGGTCACTGGTTCGAGCCCAGTACGGGTCATATCTGCGGGTTTGGCGGAATTGGCAGACGCACCAGATTTAGGATCTGGCGCTTAACGGCGTGGGGGTTCAAGTCCCTTAACCCGCATTAAGATATAATAAATGAGCCGGCTTAGCTCAGTTGGTAGAGCATCTGATTTGTAATCAGAGGGTCGCGTGTTCAAGTCATGTAGCCGGCATTTTTAGATAGAAGAAAACAGTGCGAACGTAGTTCAGTGGTAGAACACCACCTTGCCAAGGTGGGGGTCGCGGGTTCGAATCCCGTCGTTCGCTTAGAGAGGCCGGGGTGGCGGAACTGGCAGACGCACAGGACTTAAAATCCTGCGATTGGTAACGATCGTACCGGTTCGATTCCGGTCCTCGGCATAATATAATGAGCACCCTTAGCTCAACTGGATAGAGTACCTGACTACGAATCAGGCGGTTAGAGGTTCGACTCCTCTAGGGTGCATTTTTCTTTTTAACTCGGGAAGTAGCTCAGCTTGGTAGAGTACTTGGTTTGGGACCAAGGTGTCGCAGGTTCGAATCCTGTCTTCCCGATTCATTACAGAGATGCGTAAGCGTATCTTTTTTGTTTTAACTAGATATTATATATATTAAGAGAGGATCAGTTTGTCCTTCTCTTTTTTTTCAATAAAATAGGCTCCAGTAATATCCATAGTTTTGATCCCACTACAAATATTATAGATCTTTTTTTATGTTTAGACCATATTATTTATCTTAATGAGAATAGTTATTTCTCTTTTTTTTTAAAAAGTACTGTTATAAAATTATAGTCAATTAAAAATTATAGTATTTTTTTAGCTAGCTTTATTAATTCTGTAGATAAACATTGCAAATAGAAGAGTTTTTATGAAATCTTACTAATTTTTTAAGAAAAATATCTTTTGGGGCAATGTTATAATATATGTGCTGCTAGTATAAAAATTTTTGTTCTGAGTTTTTAAATGAGTATTAGTTTACATTATAGTGTGAATTGGGTTTGATATCTCTTTTGAGGAAGCTGCCTTAGATTTTTCTACTTATGTTTTGTTGTATAGTGTATCTTGCTTGTTTTGAACAGAATCTTTTATGACATTTGTCATATTTCCTCATGACAGAAGCTTCTAGTGGCAGTAGATTCAAAGAATTATAATAGATGTATCAAGTGGAGGAAGAAAAAATGAAACATAAAGTAATTGTCGCAATGAGTTTAGTAGCAGCAGGAGTCATGACTTATCTCATGTTCTCAGGATTGGATGAAGATTTCTATCATTTTCCTTGGGAGCTATTTGCAGGATTTGGAATGATGTCCTGGCTTATCCGAGAAGGTTTGAAATTAGTATCAGATGTGAAAAAGGAGTTTGAAAAATGAAAAAAGCATTTCTCTATCTTTTTATTGGACTATCACTAGTGGTATGGTTGGTAGAAATGTTTACAGGTTGGTTCGATCAAGCCTTCTTTCACCAATTCATCCGTGGTGCCTGGGGACTAGGATTTATGATTTTTATCGCCTTTCCTATGGGAAAGGAGTGGCTGAAAGGAGAATATCATGAACATGATTAAGGTAGAAAGCCTAAATAAAATCATCAAGGGCAAGGCTATTTTGAAGGATATTTCCTTTGAGATAGCTGAAGGTGAATGCGTCGCCTTGATTGGGCCCAATGGTGCTGGGAAGACCACACTCTTGGACTGTTTGCTTGGAGATAAACTGGTCACAAGCGGTCAAGTATCCATCCAAGGCTTGCCAGTGACGAGCTCTAAGTTAGACTATACGAGATCCTATCTTCCTCAAGAAAATGTCATCGTTCAGAAATTAAAGGTCAAAGAGTTGATTGCTTTCTTTCAAAGCATTTACCCAAATCCCTTGAGCAACCAGGAAATCGATCAACTATTGCAGTTTGACAAGCAACAAAAAGAGCAATTTGCAGAAAAATTGTCAGGTGGACAAAAGCGTCTTTTCTCTTTTGTCTTGACCTTGATTGGCCGACCAAAACTTGTCTTTTTAGATGAGCCAACTGCGGCCATGGATACCTCAACACGTCAACGTTTTTGGGAAATTGTTCAGGATCTAAAAGCGCAGGGAGTTACCATTCTCTATTCGTCCCATTATATCGAAGAGGTAGAGCATACAGCGGACCGAATCTTGGTCTTGAATAAGGGAGAGTTGATTCGCGATACAACACCTCTAGCCATGCGCAGTGAGGAGATTGAAAAGCACTTTATCCTTCCTCTAGCATACAAGGAAGTCATTGAGCAGTCTAACTTGGTTGAAAACTGGTCACAAACAAGATGCTTTGCAAGTAGTTACACGTGAAGCGGATGCTTTTTGGCAACTGTTAGTGCAAGCAGGATGTAGGATTCAAGAAATTGAAGTTAATAATCGTAGTTTGTTGGATACAATCTTTGAAGAAACTCAGAAGGGAGATGACTAAGATGAAACAATGGATCGCACTAAACAAGATAGAATTTCTATTGACCAAACGACAATTAGTCTATTATCTATTATCCGTAGGGATGCCGACAGCCTTCTATTTATTCTTTTCAGGCATGTACCAGGACACACCTGGTGGACCAGCTAATTTTATGCGTGATTACCTCATCTCCATGACAGCCTTTTCCATGATGTCGACAGCTATGTTTTCATTCCCAGCTGTTTTACATACAGATAAAATCAACAACTGGCAGAAAACATTGCGCCATACTCCGGTAAATATGGTAGAATATTATCTATCAAAGATAACAAGTATGATGGTTGATTATCTGGTCTCAATCCTGGTTGTTTTCTCAGTTGGGCACTTGGTCAGAGATGTGGATATGCCTTTAGGAAGCTGGATTGGGGCTGCGCTCTTGCTGATAGTAGGAAGTGTAGCTTTTGTAGCGCTTGGCTTGACCTTGACACTCTTGCCTTCTAGTCAGCTGATGTCTGTCGTGGGCAATCTTCTCTATCTAGGCTTGGCTGTTTTAGGCGGACTCTGGATGCCCATCTCTTTATTTCCAGACTGGATGCAAGCAATCGGGAAGTGTCTACCAACTTATCAGTTGATGGAGTTGCTCAAGACCTTCTTAAACGAGGGTAGCATCAATCTATCAGCCACAGTTTATCTACTTGTTTTTTCAGCAGTTTTGTTTGGTTTGACCATTTACCTTCAAGGTCATAAGGAGAATGCTTAATGCTTGAAAGACTGAAAAGCATACATTATATGTTTTGGGCCAGTTTAATTTTTATGATTTTCCCCATCCTACCTGTAGTGACTGGGTGGCTTTCTGCCTGGCATTTATTGATTGATATTCTATTTGTAGTGGCGTATTTGGGTGTTTTAACAACTAAGAGCCAGCGCCTATCTTGGCTATATTGGGGCCTCATGCTGACTTATGTAGTTGGGAATACTGCCTTTGTTGCTGTTAATTATATCTGGTTTTTCTTTTTCCTATCCAATCTCTTAAGTTATCATTTCAGCGTAGGTGGTTTAAAGTCTTTACATGTCTGGACTTTTCTTCTTGCTCAAGTCCTTGTTGTGGGCCAACTGTTGATTTTTCAGAGAATCGAAGTTGAGTTTCTATTCTATCTACTTGTAATTCTTGCTTTTGTCGATTTAATGACTTTTGGCTTGGTTCGGATTCGTATTGTGGAGGATTTGAAAGAAGCTCAGGCTAAGCAAAATGCCCAGATAAATCTATTGCTTGCTGAAAATGAACGCAGTCGTATCGGTCAAGATTTGCATGATAGTCTGGGGCATACCTTTGCTATGATTAGTGTTAAAACTGATTTAGCCTTGCAGTTATTTCAAATACAGGCTTATCCACAGGTGGAAAAGGAATTAAGAGAAATACAGCAAATTAGCAAAGAATCAATGCGTGAAGTGCGAACCATTGTGGAAAATCTTAAGTCTAGAACTTTGACATCCGAACTAGAGACTGTGAAAAAGATGTTAGAAATTGCTGGAATTGAGGTGGAAATAGCTAATCAACTAGATACAGCTAGCTTAACTCAGGAATTGGAGTCAACGGCTTCCATGATTTTGCTTGAGTTAGTGACCAATATCATCAAACATGCTAAAGCGTCTAAAGTCTACTTAAAATTAGAACGGACAGAGAAAGAACTCATTCTAACAGTGAGAGATGATGGCTGTGGCTTTACTTCTATAAAGGGGGATGAGCTCCATACAGTTCGAGATCGTGTTCTTCCATTTTCGGGAGAAGTAAAGGTAATCAGTCAGAAACAACCGACAGAAGTTCAGGTTCGACTACCTTATAAGGAGAGAAAATTAGATGAAACTACTTGTTGCAGAAGATCAAAGTATGTTGCGAGATGCCATGTGCCAGTTGCTCGCGCTTTCAACCGGATGTAGAGTCTGTCTTTCAAGCCAAGAATGGGCAAGAAGCAATCCAACTATTTAGAAAAGGAGTCTGTAGATATCGCCATCCTTGACGTAGAAATGCCTGTTAAGACAGGTCTTGAAGTCTTTGGAGTGGATACGAGCAGAAAATCTAGAAACAAAGGTGGTTGTGGTGACGACCTTCAAGCGCCCTGGGTATTTTGAACGTGCAGTCAAGGCTGGAGTAGATGCTTATGTATTAAAAGAAAGAAAGCATTGCAGACCTCATGCAAACCTTGCACACTGTCCTCGAAGGGACGCAAGGAGTATTCGCCTGAATTGATGGAAGTGGTGATGACGCATCCCAATCCATTAACGGAGCAAGAAATCGCAGTTTTAAAGGGAATCGCTCAGGGCTTCTCTAACCAAGAAATTGCAGACAAACTTTATCTATCCAACGGAACAGTCCGAAACTATGTCACCAATATTCTTTCAAAACTAGATGCAGGTAATCGAACAGAGGCAGCTAATATCGCGAAAGAATCTGGTTGGTTGTGATACTATCATATCTAGAAAACCATTATGTGCTAAAATTGATGGGATTGAATGGAACAATACTAACTTTAGGAGGGAGGGATTCCTCCTTTTTCTTTTTTTAGGGAGCACTACAAAAGAGCTAAAATTAAGAATAAAAAAGAAAAATATCTTGACAACCAAGGGAAAAATTTTGTTACAATAATAGACGGTACTTTTTACTTTTGGTCTCTCAAGAGTGTACAGGGACGTGCTGACAAATGTTGCAAAAGTACACACAGATGATAGCTGTCACCAAGTGTATCATCACCAAAAATAAAAAAACACAGGAGAATGTAGATGCCTACAATTAACCAATTGGTTCGCAAACCGCGTAAATCAAAAGTAGAAAAATCTAAATCACCAGCTTTGAACGTTGGTTACAACAGTCATAAAAAAGTTCAAACAAACGTTTCTTCACCACAAAAACGTGGTGTTGCAACTCGTGTTGGAACAATGACACCTAAAAAACCTAACTCAGCCCTTCGTAAATTCGCTCGTGTACGTTTGAGCAACCTTATCGAAGTTACTGCCTACATCCCAGGTATCGGACACAACTTGCAAGAGCACAGCGTGGTGCTTCTTCGTGGTGGACGTGTAAAAGACCTTCCAGGGGTACGTTACCATATCGTCCGTGGTGCACTTGATACTGCAGGTGTTAACGATCGTAAACAAGGCCGTTCTAAATACGGTACTAAACGTCCAAAAGCATAAGGAAAGGGGATAAAGAGAAATGAGTCGTAAAAATAGAGCTCCAAAACGTGACGTATTGCCAGATCCGCTTTACAATTCACAACTAGTTACTCGTCTTATCAACCGCGTTATGCTTGATGGTAAACGTGGTACAGCTGCTTCAATCGTTTACGGTGCCTTTGAGCAAATCAAAGAAGCTACTGGAAACGATGCACTTGAAGTATTTGAAACAGCTATGGAAACATCATGCCTGTACTTGAAGTACGTGCACGTCGTGTTGGTGGTTCTAACTACCAAGTCCCAGTTGAAGTTCGTCCAGAACGTCGTACAACACTTGGACTTCGTTGGTTGGTAACAATCGCTCGTCTTCGTGGTGAACACACAATGCAAGACCGTCTTGCAAAAGAAATCTTGGATGCTGCTAACAACACTGGTGCAGCTGTTAAGAAACGTGAAGACACTCACCGTATGGCTGAAGCTAACCGTGCATTTGCACACTTCCGTTGGTAATATAGGATGCGAAAGCGTTAAGAAAGTCCCAGAGAAAATAGGGAATCAAAGCAGGTTGCGATTGCAACCAATGAGATTCATCTTTTTCTCCAGACTTTTAGCTTGAGCTCAACTAAATCATGATGCTAGGAACGGTAAGGATGCAAGGTGAAAATAGGAAACTGACGCAGTATTCGACGAATACAAGGAAGTTTATCTTTTTCACACAGTATCCCGTTCCGGCTCAAATCGGCTAATTAACTTTAGCCCGAGTTCAATTCAACTTGTAAATCTACAAGTTGAAACCAACAATAGCTTGAAAACATTGAGAACGGGTAGGTCCTGCCTATCCGTTTTTATTAAAATCATGTTATAATAGAATAGAAATCAAAAATAAATAGGAGAAACAAACCTCATGGCACGCGAATTTTCACTTGAAAAAACTCGTAATATCGGTATCATGGCTCACGTCGATGCTGGTAAAACAACAACTACTGAGCGTATTCTTTACTACACTGGTAAAATCCACAAAATCGGTGAAACTCACGAAGGTGCGTCACAAATGGACTGGATGGAGCAAGAGCAAGAACGTGGTATCACTATCACATCTGCTGCAACAACAGCTCAATGGAACAACCACCGCGTAAACATCATCGACACACCAGGACACGTGGACTTCACAATCGAAGTACAACGTTCTCTTCGTGTATTGGATGGGGCGGTTACCGTTCTTGACTCACAATCAGGTGTTGAGCCTCAAACTGAAACAGTTTGGCGTCAAGCAACTGAGTATGGAGTTCCACGTATCGTATTTGCCAACAAAATGGACAAAATCGGTGCTGACTTCCTTTACTCTGTAAGCACACTTCACGATCGTCTTCAAGCAAATGCCCACCCAATCCAATTGCCAATCGGTTCTGAAGATGACTTCCGTGGTATCATCGACTTGATCAAGATGAAAGCTGAAATCTATACTAACGACCTTGGTACAGATATCCTTGAAGAAGACATCCCAGCTGAATACCTTGACCAAGCTCAAGAATACCGTGAAAAATTGATCGAAGCAGTTGCTGAAACTGACGAAGAATTGATGATGAAATACCTCGAAGGTGAAGAAATCACTAACGAAGAATTGAAAGCTGGTATCCGTAAAGCGACTATCAATGTTGAATTCTTCCCAGTATTGTGTGGTTCTGCCTTCAAGAACAAAGGTGTTCAATTGATGCTTGATGCGGTTATCGATTACCTTCCAAGCCCACTTGACATCCCAGCAATCAGGGTATTAACCCAGATACAGACGAAGAAGAAACTCGTCCAGCATCTGACGAAGAGCCATTTGCAGCTCTTGCCTTCAAGATCATGACTGACCCATTTGTAGGTCGTTTGACATTCTTCCGTGTTTACTCTGGTGTTCTTCAATCAGGTTCATACGTATTGAACACTTCTAAAGGTAAACGTGAGCGTATCGGACGTATCCTTCAAATGCACGCCAACAGCCGTCAAGAAATTGACACTGTTTACTCAGGTGATATCGCTGCTGCCGTTGGTTTGAAAGATACTACAACTGGTGACTCATTGACAGATGAAAAAGCTAAAATCATCCTTGAGTCAATCAATGTTCCAGAACCAGTTATCCAATTGATGGTTGAGCCAAAATCTAAAGCTGACCAAGACAAGATGGGTATTGCCCTTCAAAAATTGGCTGAAGAAGATCCAACATTCCGCGTTGAAACAAACGTTGAAACTGGTGAAACAGTTATCTCTGGTATGGGTGAGCTTCACCTTGACGTCCTTGTTGACCGTATGCGTCGTGAGTTCAAAGTTGAAGCGAACGTAGGTGCTCCTCAAGTATCTTACCGTGAAACATTCCGCGCTTCTACTCAAGCACGTGGATTCTTCAAACGTCAGTCTGGTGGTAAAGGTCAATTCGGTGATGTATGGATTGAATTTACTCCAAACGAAGAAGGTAAAGGATTCGAATTCGAAAACGCAATCGTCGGTGGTGTGGTTCCTCGTGAATTTATCCCAGCGGTTGAAAAAGGTTTGGTAGAATCTATGGCTAACGGTGTTCTTGCAGGTTACCCAATGGTTGACGTTAAAGCTAAAGCTTTACGATGGTTCATACCACGATGTCGACTCATCTGAAACTGCCTTCAAGATCGCGGCTTCACTTGCCCTTAAAGAAGCTGCTAAATCAGCACAACCAGCTATCCTTGAGCCAATGATGCTTGTAACAATCACTGTTCCAGAAGAAAACCTTGGTGATGTTATGGGTCACGTAACTGCTCGTCGTGGACGTGTAGATGGTATGGAAGCACACGGTAACAGCCAAATCGTTCGTGCTTACGTTCCACTTGCTGAAATGTTCGGTTACGCAACAGTTCTTCGTTCTGCATCTCAAGGACGTGGTACATTCATGATGGTATTTGACCACTACGAAGATGTACCTAAGTCAGTACAAGAAGAAATCATTAAGAAAAACAAAGGTGAAGACTAATCAGTCCTCACTCTAGAAGGAAGTCACTTAGTGGCTTCCTTTTGTCTTTAGAAAATACCTCTAAATATGGTAAAATAGTAGGAGAATAATGTGAGGAAAATGAATGTCAAATAGTTTTGAAATTTTGATGAATCAATTGGGGATACCTGCTGAAATGAGACAGGCTCCTGCTTTAGCACAGGCCGATATTGAGCGAGTTGTGGTTCATAAAATTAGTAAGGTATGGGAGTTTCATTTCGTATTTTCTAATATTTTACCGATTGAAATCTTTTTAGAATTAAAGAAAGGTTTGAGCGAAGAATTTTCTAAGACAGGCAATAAAGCTGTTTTCGAAATTAAGGCTCGGTCTCAAGAATTTTCAAATCAGCTCTTGCAGTCCTACTATAGGGAGGCTTTTTCTGAAGGCCCATGTGCTAGTCAAGGTTTTAAGTCCCTTTATCAAAATTTGCAAGTTCGTGCGGAGGGCAATCAGCTATTTATTGAAGGATCTGAGGCGATTGATAAGGAACATTTTAAAAAGAATCATCTTCCTAATTTAGCCAAACAACTTGAAAAGTTTGGTTTTCCAACTTTCAACTGTCAAGTAGAGAAGAATGATATCCTGACCCAAGAGCAGGAAGAAGCCTTTCATGCTGAAAATGAGCAGATTGTTCAAGCGGCCAATGAGGAAGCGCTCCGTGCTATGGAACAACTGGAACAGATGGCACCTCCTCCAGCGGAAGAGAAACCAGCCTTTGATTTTCAAACGAAAAAAGCTGCAGCTAAACCCAAGCTGGATAAGGCAGAGATTACTCCTATGATCGAAGTGACGACTGAGGAAAATCGTCTGGTCTTTGAAGGGGTTGTTTTTGATATAGAGCAAAAAGTGACCAGAACAGGGCGTGTTTTGATCAACTTTAAAATGACGGACTACACTTCAAGTTTTTCTATGCAAAAGTGGGTTAAGAACGAGGAAGAGGCTCAGAAGTTTGACCTCATCAAGAAGAATTCTTGGCTCCGAGTTCGTGGGAATGTGGAGATGAATAACTTCACACGCGATTTGACTATGAACGTGCAGGATGTGCAGGAAGTTGTTCACTATGAGCGGAAGGATTTAATGCCAGAAGGAGAACGGCGGGTTGAGTTTCATGCTCATACTAACATGTCGACCATGGATGCTCTACCAGAGGTTGAAGAAATCGTTGCGACAGCTGCTAAGTGGGGACACAAGGCAGTTGCTATCACCGACCACGGGAATGTTCAATCCTTCCCACATGGCTATAAGGCGGCTAAGAAAGCGGGAATCCAGCTGATTTATGGAATGGAAGCCAATATCGTGGAGGACCGTGTCCCTATCGTCTATAACGAAGTGGAGATGGACTTGTCAGAAGCGACCTATGTGGTTTTTGACGTGGAAACGACAGGACTTTCAGCTATCTATAATGATTTGATTCAGGTTGCGGCTTCTAAGATGTACAAGGGGAATGTCATTGCTGAATTTGATGAATTTATCAATCCTGGGCATCCCTTGTCAGCTTTTACTACTGAGTTGACTGGAATTACAGATGACCATGTCAAAAATGCTAAACCACTAGAACAAGTTTTGCAAGAATTTCCAAGAATTCTGCAAGGATACAGTCTTAGTTGCCCATAATGCGACCTTTGACGTTGGCTTTATGAATGCCAACTATGAGCGTCATGGTCTGCCAAGGATTAGTCAGCCAGTCATTGATACACTGGAGTTTGCTAGAAATCTCTATCCTGAGTATAAACGTCATGGTTTGGGGCCTTTGACCAAGCGTTTTGGTGTGGCCTTAGAACATCACCACATGGCTAACTACGATGCGGAAGCTACAGGTCGCCTGCTATTTATTTTTATAAAAGAAGTAGCAGAAAAACATGGAGTGACCGATCTAGCTAGACTCAACATTGATTTGATTAGTCCAGATTCTTATAAAAAAGCTAGGATCAAGCATGCGACCATTTATGTCAAGAATCAAGTAGGACTAAAAAATATCTTTAAGCTGGTTTCCTTGTCTAATACTAAGTACTTTGAAGGGGTGCCACGGATTCCGAGAACGGTTTTAGATGCCCATCGGGAAGGTTTGATTTTAGGTTCAGCTTGCTCTGAAGGTGAAGTTTTTGATGCAGTCGTTTCCCAAGGTGTGGATGCGGCGGTTGAGGTGGCTAAGTATTATGATTTTATCGAGGTTATGCCACCAGCTATCTATGCTCCCTTGATTGCTAAGGAACAGGTTAAGGATATGGAGGAACTCCAGACTATTATCAAGAGTTTAATAGAGGTTGGAGACCGCCTTGGCAAGCCCGTTTTGGCTACGGGGAATGTCCACTATATCGAACCAGAAGAAGAGATTTACCGCGAAATTATCGTCCGTAGTTTGGGCCAGGGGGCTATGATTAACCGAACTATCGGTCATGGAGAACATGCCCAACCAGCACCACTTCCAAAGGCTCATTTTAGAACGACTAATGAGATGTTGGATGAATTTGCCTTCTTGGGAGAGGAACTGGCTCGTAAATTGGTTATTGAAAACACCAATGCCTTGGCAGAAACCTTTGAACCCGTTGAGGTTGTTAAGGGTGATTTGTACACACCTTTTATCGATAAGGCTGAAGAAACGGTCGCTGAGCTGACCTACAAGAAAGCTTTTGAGATTTATGGAAATCCGCTGCCAGATATCGTTGATTTGCGGATTGAAAAAGAATTAACTTCCATTCTGGGGAATGGATTTGCTGTGATTTATCTGGCTTCCCAGATGCTGGTACAACGTTCCAATGAACGGGGCTACTTGGTGGGGTCTCGTGGGTCTGTCGGATCTAGTTTCGTTGCGACCATGATTGGGATTACGGAGGTTAATCCTCTCTCTCCTCACTATGTCTGTGGTCAGTGTCAGTATAGTGAGTTTATCACCGATGGTTCGTACGGTTCAGGTTTTGATATGCCCAATAAGGACTGTCCAAACTGTGGTCACAAACTTAGCAAAAACGGACAAGATATTCCGTTCGAGACCTTCCTCGGTTTTGATGGGGACAAGGTTCCCGATATTGACTTGAACTTCTCGGGTGAAGACCAGCCAAGCGCCCACTTGGATGTGCGTGATATCTTTGGTGAGGAATATGCCTTCCGTGCAGGAACGGTTGGTACGGTGGCTGCCAAGACCGCTTATGGATTTGTCAAGGGTTACGAGCGAGATTATGGCAAGTTCTATCGTGATGCAGAGGTGGAACGCCTCGCTCAAGGTGCAGCTGGTGTCAAGCGGACGACAGGTCAACACCCGGGGGGAATCGTTGTTATTCCTAACTACATGGATGTCTACGACTTTACGCCTGTCCAGTATCCAGCGGATGATGTGACGGCTGAATGGCAAACCACTCACTTTAACTTCCATGATATCGACGAGAACGTCCTCAAACTCGATGTACTGGGGCATGATGATCCGACCATGATTCGAAAACTCCAAGACTTGTCTGGGATTGACCCTAATGAAATCCCTATGGATGACGAAGGCGTTATGGCCCTTTTTTCTGGGACTGATGTGCTAGGGGTGACAACTGAGCAAATCGGGACGCCTACGGGGATGTTGGGGATTCCAGAGTTTGGAACAAATTTCGTACGTGGAATGGTAGATGAGACGCATCCGACGACTTTTGCGGAATTGCTTCAGCTATCTGGACTGTCCCACGGTACTGACGTTTGGTTAGGTAATGCTCAAGATCTGATTAAGCAAGGAATAGCAGACCTATCGACTGTTATCGGTTGTCGGGACGACATCATGGTTTACCTCATGCATGCGGGTCTGGAACCTAAGATGGCCTTTACTATCATGGAGCGAGTACGTAAGGGCTTGTGGCTCAAGATTTCTGAAGAGGAGCGGAATGGCTATATCGAAGCCATGAAGGCTAATAAGGTGCCAGAGTGGTATATAGAGTCCTGTGGGAAAATCAAGTACATGTTCCCTAAAGCCCATGCGGCAGCCTACGTTATGATGGCCCTTCGTGTAGCTTACTTCAAGGTTCACCATCCCATTTATTACTACTGTGCTTACTTCTCCATCCGTGCTAAGGCTTTTGATATCAAGACCATGGGTGCTGGCTTGGATGCCATCAAGCGTAGAATGGAAGAAATCTCTGAAAAACGGAAGAACAATGAAGCCTCTAATGTGGAAATCGATCTCTATACAACTCTTGAGATTGTCAATGAAATGTGGGAGCGTGGGTTCAAATTTGGCAAACTCGATCTCTACCGTAGTCAGGCGACAGAGTTCCTCATTGACGGGGACACCCTCATCCCGCCATTTGTAGCAATGGATGGTCTGGGAGAAAACGTTGCCAAGCAGTTAGTGCGAGCGCGTGAAGAGGGAGAATTCCTCTCTAAAACAGAGTTGCGCAAGCGTGGAGGGCTCTCATCAACCTTGGTTGAAAAGATGGATGAAATGGGTATTCTGGGAAATATGCCAGAAGATAACCAGTTGAGTTTGTTTGATGAGTTGTTTTAAAAAAATTGTTTAATCATCTATCCAAAGAGGCTAATGTATATCCAATAGATTTACATTGGCTTTCTTTTTTGTTAAAATAATAAATAGAAAGAGGGTGAGAGTATGTCAAAGACGAGTATGAGCATCCGTCTGGATAGTGAGGTTAAGGAGCAGGCCCAACAGGTGTTTAATAACCTGGGAATGGATATGACAACGGCTATTAATATTTTCCTTCGTCAGGCCATTCAATATCAGGGTTTACCTTTCGATGTCAGACTAGACGAGAATCGGAGGTTGCTTGAGGTATTAACGGATTTAGACCAAAATCGTAATATGAGCCAATCCTTTGAATCAGTCTCTGACTTGATGGAGGATTTGCGTGCTTAAGATTCGTTATCATAAACAGTTTAAAAAAGATTTTAAGTTGGCTATGAAGCGTGGTTTGAAGGCAGAATTATTAGAAGAAGTTTTAAATTTTCTGGTTCAAGAAAAAGAACTTCCTGCTAGATATCGTGATCATCAATTGACGGCATCCAAACATTTTCAAGGAGTTCGTGAATGCCATATCCAGCCAGATTGGCTTTTGGTTTATAAAGTAGACAAGTCGGAATTAATTTTAAATTTGCTGAGGACAGGCAGTCATAGTGATTTGTTTTAATAAATTTTAAGGGGGTTCTCATGAAACTAAGAATATTCGCGGAAGATAAGCCGGCTGAGAAGGTCTTTGAATATCAATTAGAACTTGCTGATCAGACAATTCTTTTATCGACAGCACTTTTGTCTGGTGCTATTGCTTTAGCAGGGTTACTCTCTACTTTGAAAGAAAAATAAAAATAGAAAAGAGAAAATTACATGGTTTTACCAAATTTTAAAGAAAATCTAGAAAAATATGCGAAATTATTGGTTGCGAACGGAATCAACGTGCAACCTGGTCACACCTTAGCTCTTTCTATCGATGTGGAGCAACGTGAGTTGGCTCACTTAATCGTCAAAGAAGCTTATTCTTTGGGTGCGCATGAGGTTATCGTTCAGTGGACAGATGATGTCATTAACCGTGAAAAATTCCTCCATTCGCCGATGGAGCGTCTGGACAATGTGCCAGAATACAAGATTGCTGAGATGAACTATCTATTGGAGAACAAGGCTAGCCGTCTTGGAGTTCGTTCTTCTGACCCAGGTGCTTTGAACGGTGTGGACGCTGACAAGCTATCAGCTTCTGCTAAAGCTATGGGACTTGCTATGAAGCCAATGCGCATCGCAACTCAATCCAACAAGGTTAGCTGGACTGTAGCAGCCGCTGCTGGACTTGAGTGGGCTAAGAAAGTCTTTCCAAATGCTGCGAGCGACGAAGAAGCAGTCGATCTCCTTTGGGACCAAATTTTCAAAACTTGTCGTGTCTACGAAGCAGATCCTGTTAAGGCTTGGGAAGAGCATGCAGATATCCTCAAGAGCAAGGCAGATATGCTTAATAAAGAACAATTTTCAGCCCTTCACTACACAGCGCCAGGGACAGATTTGACCCTTGGTTTGCCAAAGAACCACGTTTGGGAATCAGCTGGTGCTATCAATGCACAGGGCGAAGGATTCTTGCCAAATATGCCGACAGAGGAAGTCTTCACAGCGCCTGACTTCCGTCGCGCAGATGGTTATGTCACTTCTACAAAACCGCTTAGCTATAATGGAAATATCATCGAAGGAATTAAAGTAACCTTTAAGGATGGACAAATCGTGGATATTTCAGCTGAGAAGGGTGATCAGGTCATGAAAGACCTTGTCTTTGAAATGCGGGTGCGCGTGCCTTAGGTGAATGTGCCTTGGTACCAGCTCCAAGCCCAATTTCTCAGTCAGGTATTACCTTCTTCAACACCCTTTTCGATGAGAATGCTTCAAACCACTTGGCTATCGGTGCAGCCTATGCGACTAGCGTCGTTGGTGGTGCAGAGATGAGTGAAGAAGAGCTTGAAGCTGCGGGACTTAACCGTTCAGATGTTCACGTGGACTTTATGATTGGTTCTAACCAAATGGATATCGATGGTATCCGTGAGGATGGGACACGTGTACCACTCTTCCGTAATGGGGATTGGGCAAATTAACAAAAATATCCCAAAAGCAAATTGAATTGTAAGTATGCTTTTGGGATATTTATTTATAAGATTTTATTAGATTTTGAACGATTACATTTCCAACAGAGAGTTTGAAGATTGTCAGGTGTGGAAAGTCCTCCTTTTGATACAGGGACAATATGGTCTATCTCAAGTAACAGCAGAGATTGTTCAGCTGTAGAGGCAGCACAGATTTGACAAGTATAGTGATCTCTTTCTTTTATTTGAGTTCGAAGTTTGTTTGTCATCAGTGATCGTTGAGCTTGAGCAGTTTGTTTTGATTTTATTTTCTTTGCAATATACTCTGCTGTTGCTTCAACAGTTTCACCGTTAAACAGAATTGTCGTTTTCTGAGAACTATTGCCTCCTGCACTCACGTATTCAAAAATATAAGAAGTGTAATCAACCTTTATGTCTGGTAGGTGGATATCTAACTCTTTCATTAAATCTTTAGAAAAGTATTTTAAAATAAATTTTGGAGGATTAAAGTCGTTTTTTATTTGTTCCTCTCGTTGATAAAGATTATCAATTGTGTTTTCCATTCGAGAGATATTCTCTCCGATTTCTTCAAGCTGTTTCAAGCTTTCTTCGGTTGCAGTTATTCCGAAATACTTACAGAGATAATGTATAGGTTCTTCAGATGCACGTCGCACAACTTGTAGGGAAGTTGAATAAACGTTACTTTGATTTAAAGTTTTCTTATGTTTATCTCGCTTATAGTCATGTTGGCTAGTATTTTCAAAGTGAGCTAAATGTGCATGTTTCCCTGTAATATCCTTTACAATAAATTGATTTTTATTTGGGATATCTTTTACATATTCTGAAATTTCATTAAACTCAATAATAGTATCTGCAATTTTTTGTTTTTGTTCTAGAAAACCTGGACTTTTAAAATATCTTATTTTTCTAATATGTAAAGATATACCATAAATGAGGAATAAGCAAAGTGCAATTAGAATAAATGGAAGAATCTTTAAAAATAAAGCTATTACTACAAAAATAAGAAATAAATAGATTAACCACATATGGATGTTTCCTTTTAAACGAAGTATATTTATACTATACCATAAAATTGATAATAGTTCAGCAATTTCCATGATATAATAGTTCTATGAGATTAGATAAATTTTTAGTTTCCTGCGCTGTAGGGAGTCGGACAGAGGTCAAAAACTTGCTCAAGGCTGGGCGCGTGACGGTAAATGGAAAAAAAGAGAAATTAGCTAAATTGCAGATTGATGAAGAAAGAGATGAGATTCGCTTTGATGGGCAAGTGTTGGAGTATGAAGAGTTTGTCTACTACATGATGAACAAGCCCCAAGGGGTTATTTCAGCGACTGAGGATCCCAAGCACAGAACCGTTCTGGACTTGTTGGATGACTTGGCTCGGAGCAAGGAAGTTTTCCCAGTAGGGCGCTTGGATATTGACACGCATGGTCTTTTGCTCTTGACTAATGATGGGAAGCTTGCCCATTCTCTTCTTTCACCTAAGCGCCATGTGGATAAGACTTATCTGGCCCAGGTCAAAGGAATGATGACCCAAGAAGATGTGGATATATTTGCTGAGGGCATTCCGCTCAAAGACTTTACCTGTCAACCCGCTAGACTGGAGATTCTTTCCACAGATACAGAAAAGAATCAGAGCCAAATCCGTGTGACCATTGCAGAAGGGAAGTTTCATCAGGTCAAGCGTATGGTGGCCTACTGCGGCAAGGAAGTAGTAGACTTGCAACGTTTGACTATGGGAACTCTGATTTTAGATGAAAGCTTGCAACGAGGAGAATGGCGTCGCTTGACCAAGAAAGAATTAGAGATTCTCCTTGCAAGTATTGCTTAATTGGATTTATATTCGAAAAGGTAAGGGAGAATGTCCTTGCCTTTATGTTTTTCAGTTGCTTCCTTTGTAAAAAGAGTTATAATAGACTGTAGAATAAAAGGAGGAATCTATGAACGCGATTCAAGAATCATTTACTGATAAACTATTTGCCAATTATGAAGCAAATGTAAAATACCAAGCGATTGAAAATGCTGCTAGCCACAACGGAATTTTTGCAGCCCTAGAACGTCGCCAAAGCCATGTAGATAACACACCTGTTTTCTCATTGGATTTGACTAAGGACAAGGTAACCAACCAGAAAGCGTCTGGTCGTTGCTGGATGTTTGCAGCTCTTAACACCTTCCGCCACAAGCTCATCTCACAATACAAACTGGAAAATTTTGAGTTATCACAGGCCCACACCCTTCTTCTGGGACAAGTATGAGAAATCCAACTGGTTCTTGGAGCAAGTCATTGCGACTGCAGACCAAGATTTGACGAGCCGTAAGGTTAAATTCCTACTCCAAACTCCACAACAAGATGGCGGTCAATGGGATATGGTCGTCTCTCTCTTTGAGAAATATGGTGTCGTTCCTAAGTCTGTTTATCCAGAGTCTGTTTCATCTAGCAGCAGTCGTGAGCTAAATGCCATTCTCAACAAATTGCTTCGTCAAGATGCTCAAATCTTGCGTGACTTGCTTGCTTCTGGCGCAGACCAAGCGACTGTTCAAGCTAAGAAAGAAGACCTCTTGCAAGAAATCTTTAATTTCCTTGCCATGTCATTAGGACTTCCACCACGTCAGTTTGACTTTGCTTATCGCGATAAAGATAACAACTACCAAAGCGAAAAGGGCATTACACCACAAGAATTTTACAAGAAATATGTCAATCTTCCTCTAGAAGATTACGTTTCTGTTATCAACGCCCCAACTGCTGACAAGCCTTACGGCCAATCTTACACAGTTGAGATGTTAGGAAATGTGGTTGGTAGCCGTGCGGTTCGTTACATCAACGTGCCGATGGAGCGCTTGAAAGAGTTGGCAATTGCTCAAATGCAAGCAGGTGAGACTGTTTGGTTTGGTTCTGATGTCGGCCAGCTCAGCAACCGTAAGGCTGGAATCCTTGCGACAGATGTTTATGACTTTGAATCAAGCATGGACATTAAACTCACTCAAGACAAGGCTGGACGTTTGGATTACAGTGAAAGCTTAATGACCCACGCCATGGTCTTGACAGGTGTTGATTTGGATGAAAATGGGAAGTCAACCAAGTGGAAGGTTGAAACTCATGGGGAGACAAGGTTGGTACCGATGGTTACTTTGTTGCCTCAGACGCTTGGATGGACGAATACACTTACCAAATCGTTGTCCGTAAGGAATTGCTGACAGCAGAAGAACAAGCTGCCTATGAAGCAGAACCAATTGTACTCGCACCATGGGATCCAATGGGTGCCTTGGCCGAATAAAAGTATAGAAAAAAGGAATCAGATTTTAGAACCTGATTCCTTTTAAGTTGCTTGATTACATGATGTGAAGAACATGTGCCACAATACCCACTGCGAAGAGTGCAAGGATAATAGTGATTGGAGATACTTTTTTCTTAAGCAAGTACATGCAAAGGAGAGTAAGGAGTAGTCCTGATAGTCCAGGGATCAACATATCCAAGTTTTGTTGGAAAGTAGTAACTTTTTCAGGTGTTTGAGACAATCCTTGTCCTACTTGTGCGAATGCTTCTTGAATACCTTTAGATCCTTCTGGCAATTTATCCCAATGGATATAAGCCTTTTCATCTAATTGAACTTTGGCAACATCGAAAGCAAATTTAATATTTACCCAACGTTGAACAAGGACAGCAAGAATGAACATACCAAGGATAGAGGCCCCTTTAGTGATGTCTTGAAGGATACCGCCAGACATATCTTTAGTGATTTCTGATCCAGCCTTGTATCCAATCTCTTGTGTATACCATAAGAATGACATACGAATCAAGTTCCAAAGAACGAAGAAGAGGATTGGACCTAAGATATTACCAGTAAGGGCAAGTGAAGCACCGAGTGATCCAAGGATTGGGCGTACTGTAAACCAGAATACTGGGTCACCGATACCAGCAAGAGGTCCCATCATACCGATTTAACCCCTTGGATAGCAGCATCATCGATTTCAACACCGTTAGCACGTTCTTCTTCAAGTGCAAGAGTAACCCCCATGATTGGAGCGGCTACGTATGGGTGAGTGTTGAAGAACTCAAGATGGCGTTCAAGAGCAGCGATTTGATCTTCTTTTTTAGTGTAGAGTTTTTTAAGAGCTGGAATTAATGAGTAAGCCCAACCCAAGTTTTGCATACGTTCATAGTTCCAAGAACCTTGTAAGAAAGTTGAACGCCACCAAACTTTTTTACGATCTGATTTAGTTAATTGAAGTTTTTCAGTCATGATGTTTTCAGTCCTTTCTTATCTTAGTAGTCTTCTAGGATATCGCCGATTGGGTCGTTAGAAGTTGCGGCTCCTCCGCCACCATTTCCACCAGTTTTAGAAAGGTGAAGGTAGATAAGAGCGATAGCAACACCGATAGCACCAAATCCGATTAGAGTAATATCTGACACGGCAGCAAGCACGAAACCGATAGCGAAGAATGGCCATACTTCACGAGTTGCCATCATGTTGATAACCATAGCGTAACCAACGGCAACAACCATACCACCACCGATAGCCATACCATCTTTGAGCCAATCAGGCATAGCATTTAGAATGCTTTGTACTGTTTCAGTTGGTACCATTAGAAGGAGTGCTGCAGGGACTGCAATACGAAGACCTTGAAGAAGAAGTGCGACAAAGTGAGCACGTTCAACTGCTTTGAAGTCACCTTTTTTAGCAGAAGCATCAGCAGTGTGAACCAATCCGACAGAGAGTGTACGGACAATCATAGTCAAGAATAGACCAGCAACTGCAAGAGGGATAGCAACCGCTTGGGCAACACCGATACCTGTCTTAGTAAAGTCGCCACCAAGAACCATGATAATGGCAGCAGCAACAGAAGCAAGAGCAGCGTCAGGAGCTACGGCAGCTCCGATGTTAGCCCAACCAAGGGCGATCATTTGAAGAGAACCACCAAGGATAATCCCTGCTTCAAGGTTACCGGTAACAAGACCGATAAGGGTACAAGCTACGATTGGTTGATGGAATTGGAACTGGTCGAGGATACCTTCAAGACCTGCTAGGAAGGCTACAACGACTACTAAAACCATAGAAATAATAGACATCTTTAAATCCTTTCATAAAATCGATTATTGCACGTTTGCTTTGTTGATCAAGTCAAACAAATCTTTTTTGGTGTCGTTTGGTACTTTACGTACATCAAATTCAACACCAAGGTCACGCATTTTTTCAAATGTAGCAACGTCTTCTTTATCCATAGACAAAACGTTGTTAACCATTGTTTTACCAGTTGAGTGAGCCATTGATCCAACATTAAGAGTTTTGATTGGCACGCCACCTTCGATAGCACGAAGAGCATCTTGAGGTGTTTCAAACAAGATAAGGGCATGTGTTTCTCCGAAGCGAGGATCTTTTGCAACGTCGATTAGTTTTTGGATAGGAACAACGTTTGCTTTCACTTTACCTGGAGCTGCTTGTTTAATCAATTCTTTACGTAATTCGTCTTTAGCTACGTTATCTGAAGCAACGATGATACGATCTGCTTTTGAGTCTGGAGTCCAAGCAGTAGCAACCTGACCGTGAAGCAGACGAGTGTCTAGACGGGCAAGGTTAATCTTGAGTTTTCCATCTCCGATAACAGTTCCTTCTGGGATAGCAGCTTGGGCAACTGGAGCAGCTGCAGCGCTTGCTACTTCCTCAACTGGGTTTAGCTCTTCTGGAAGTGCTTTGATGCCATCTTTGGCTTCTTTAATGATATTCGCAGCGACTTTTTCTACACCTGCAGCAGCGTCCATGAGGCGCTCTGTATAGGCTTGAATCAACATCGGTAAATTAAGTCCTGTGATGATGGCAAACTTACGCTCAGGATTTTCTCCCATCACGCGGCTAGCTTGGTTGAATGGAGATCCACTCCAAAGGTCAGCCAAAACTAGAACCTCATCTTCTGCGTCAAATGCAGCAACAGCGTTATTAAACTTAGCGTATAGATCATCAGGACCTTCATTTGGCATAAAGGTTACAACTTGAACCTTTTCTTGTTCACCAAAGATCATAGATCCTGACTGATGAATACCCGCAGCAAATTCGCCGTGGCTCGCAATAATGATTCCGATACTCATTATTGTCATTCCTCCTTTTTTGTTTTAGTTTTCGTTTAAGAAAACTTTAAGACTTTTTAAGTATAAACCGTTTTCATCTAAAAATCAACTATTTATCATAAAATAATTAAAAAGATTACATCTGAAAATATTGACATATTGAGTTTTGGAGAAGTTTTTTTGAATCCTTATTTAAAAATTTAATATAAAAAAGTTGGAAGAAGCTTCCAACTTTTAAAATAGGTTTTTATTAGATTAGTGGGTGAAGTCGAGTACCATACGTCCTTTGATTTGACCTTTTTCCATTTCGTCGAAAATGGCTACGGCATCTTCTACTGGACGTTTTTGGACAATTGGGACTACCAAACCTTCTGCGCCGAATTGGAAGGCTTCTTCCAAGTCTTTACGAGTTCCTACAAGAGAACCGATGACTTGGATTCCATCTAGAACGGTTTTCACGATGCTGAGTTCCATCATTTCAGAAGGAAGGCCGACAGCGACAACGCGACCACCAGCACGAACTGAGTCAACAGCCTGGTTGAAGGCAACTTTAGATACAGCAGTTACGACAGCTGAATGAGCTCCACCATCAGTTTTTTCCTTGATGAGTCCAGGTACATCTTCAACTTCTAGGCCGTTAATCACAATGTCAGCACCTACTTCTTTTGCAAGGGCAAGTTTGTCATTGTTGATATCAACTGCGATGACATGAGCGTTGAATACTTTTTTAGCATATTGAACAGCTAGGTTACCAAGTCCACCAGCACCATAAAGGACAACCCATTGACCTGGTTCAACTTTTGCTTCTTTTATAGCTTTATAGGTTGTTACACCAGCACATGTGATAGAAGAAGCTTGGGCTGGATCAAGTCCATCAGGAACTTTAACAGCATAGTCTGCAGTTACGATACATTGTTCAGCCATACCACCATCTACTGAGTAGCCAGCATTTTTTACTGTACGGCAAAGGGTTTCGCGACCAGTTGTACAGTATTCGCAAGTGCCACATCCTTCAAAGAACCAAGCAACGCTGACGCGGTCACCGACTTTAAGGCTTTTCACATCTGGGGCAATTTCTTTAACGATACCAACACCTTCGTGACCTAGGACACGTCCTGGTACTTGACCAAAGTCACCGTGGGCAACGTGAAGGTCAGTGTGGCAAACACCACAGTATTCAATTTCTACAAGTGCTTCCCCAGTTTCAAGTGGACGGAGTACTTTTTCTTCAACAGCAACACCAGTGCTTTCTGGATTTACAACAACAGCTTTCATAGCTATCCTCCTTGATATTAACTGAGAGCAGGAGAAACAGGACTGGATTGATTTTGTGTCAACAGAGTCGAGTATGACGAGCTCTCTTGTATTTATATGTGAAGTATATCACAAAAGAAAGCCTTTTCCAAGGTTTTGGAGGCAAAAAGTGGAACAATCGATTAACTGGTTGATGAGACTGTGAAAAGAGCACAAAGACCAGCTCGCAAGCTGGTCAGTATGGACTATAAGAATAAGTCTTGCAGGGTTTTGGCAACTCCGTCTTGGTCATTGGTCAGGGCAATTTGCTCATCTGCATAGGGGAGTAGGTCTGGATTGGCATTTTTCATGGCATAGCCCTTCCCAGCAAAAGCGAGCATTTCAGTATCGTTGTGTTCATCTCCAAAGGCAATCAAATCCTTTTTATCACGGTTCATTACCTTGAGCAAGTAGTCCAAAGCAAAGGCCTTGTTGACACCTTTTGGGGTACACTCAAGGATATTGAGCGGCCCTCCCCAGGTATTAATAGAAAGTTGATGCTGGTAGAAGGCGTTCATTTCTTTTGCCAAGGCATACTTATCACTGGCTCTGGTTTGCAAGAGAATACAGTTAGGGTCCTTGGTTACCAATTCAGGATTGAATTGATCTTCAGGCTGGAAAGCTTCTACACCAAATAGTTTAGGATTGGCAATTTCTTCATTAGGATTTGTAATGTAGAATTTTTTACGATATTCTCCAGCGATAAAATCGGCTTGAATATCTTCTGAACGTTGAACCATATCGAGCAGATATTTTTTGTCTACGGTCAAACACTTTTCAAAGTCCCAAGCTTGGTCTGGTAAATGAGTAAGGGAGCCGTTGAAATTAATCATAGGAGTGTCTAAGCCTAATTCACGGTAGAAATCTTTTGACATGCGGTAAGGGCGACCTGTCGTAATAATAACCTGATGCCCTTTTTCAGTAACTTTTTTTATGGTTTCTTTGGTAAAGTCAGAAATCTGACTGTCTGAGTTGAGCAGGGTTCCATCTAGGTCAACTGCAATAATTTTTTTCGTCATAGGGACCTTTCTAGTGTCTTTTCAGATAAGATGTCTACTATTATAACAGAAAGCAGGAAGAAAAGCAGATTCGAAACCAAAAAAGAAATTTCATCAAATTCTTAAATAAATCAAACAAAGATATTGAAAAAGTGAATGATAAATGATATAATTCTATTATTGTTCGTAAAAATTAAAAGGAGATTGATAATGGACAAATTATTTAAACTAAAAGAGAATGGTACAGACGTTCGTACAGAGGTTCTCGCTGGTTTAACAACTTTCTTTGCAATGAGCTATATTCTCTTTGTAAACCCACAAATTCTTTCGCAAACAGGAATGCCTGCTCAGGGTGTATTCCTCGCAACGATTATCGGTGCAGTTGCTGGTACCCTGATGATGGCCTTCTACGCCAACTTGCCATATGCTCAAGCGCCAGGTATGGGACTCAATGCCTTCTTTACCTTTACAGTTGTATTTGGACTCGGTTATTCTTGGCAAGAAGCCCTAGCTATGGTCTTCATCTGTGGAATTATCTCATTGATTATTACCTTGACAAATGTTCGTAAAATGATCATTGAATCGATTCCAAACGCTCTTCGCTCAGCTATTTCAGCTGGTATCGGTGTCTTCCTTGCCTACGTAGGTATTAAGAATGCTGGGCTTTTGAAATTCTCTATCGATCCAGGAAATTACACGGTTGCAGGAGAAGGGGCTGATAAAGCTCAAGCAGCGATTACAGCAAATGCTTCAGCAGTTCCAGGATTGGTCAGCTTTAATAATCCAGCTGTTTTGGTGGCTCTTGCAGGACTTGCCATTACTATCTTCTTTGTTATTAAGGGATTAAAGGGGGAATTATCCTTTCTATCTTGACAACAACTGTTCTTGCTATCGCAGTTGGTTTGGTAGATTTGTCTAGTATCGATTTTGCTAATAACCATGTTGGTGCAGCTTTTGAAGACTTGAAGACAGTCTTTGGTGCAGCTCTTGGTTCAGAAGGTTTGGGAGCTTTGATTTCAGATACAGCTCGCTTGCCTGAAACTCTGATGGCCATTCTAGCCTTCTCATTGACAGATATTTTTGATACAATTGGTACCTTGATCGGTACAGGTGAAAAAGTTGGTATTGTAGCGACAAATGGTGAAAATCACCAATCAGCTAAGTTGGATAAGGCTCTTTACTCTGACTTGATTGGTACTTCAATTGGTGCCATCGCTGGTACTTCGAACGTAACGACTTATGTTGAGTCTGCTGCTGGTATTGGTGCAGGTGGACGTACTGGTTTGACAGCTTTGGTTGTGGCAATCTGTTTTGCAATCTCAAGCTTCTTTAGCCCACTTCTAGCTATCGTACCAACAGCTGCTACAGCTCCAATCTTGATTATCGTTGGGATTATGATGTTGGCTAGCTTGAAAAATATCCATTGGGATGATATGGCTGAAGCGGTTCCTGCCTTCTTCACATCTATCTTTATGGGATTCAGCTACTCTATCACTCAAGGGATTGCAGTTGGTTTCTTGACTTACACCTTGACTAAGCTTGTCAAAGGTCAAGCTAAAGATGTTCATGTCATGATTTGGATTTTGGATGCCTTGTTTATCCTTAACTACATCAGCATGGCCCTATAAATGCTATAATATAAAAAGGGGTTCTCCCCTTTTTATATTATAGTTACTTGAAAATTGCTTCAAACTAGGTAGGTGATTTTGATTGAATGGTAGGAGTATAATTGATGATAAAAAAGAATATTTGGGGTGAAGTATTAAACAGGGGGAAGTGGTTAATAATCTTTCTAGTAGGGCTTTTGTTTTCTCAGTTTCCTTTAGCCCTAGCAACTTTTCTAACTAGCAGAAAATTTCCACTGCTTCAAGCTGGACTATTAGTAGGGGCCTTATCTCTTGTGGTTTTAACTGTATTTATAATAGGTGCTAGGAAAACACAGTTGGCTAGTTTTGGTTTATCGTTTTTCAAGGCTAAGGATTTGGCTAGATTGGCCTTAAGCTATTTAGTGATTCTTGCCTTTAATATTCTTGGTGTGGTCTTACTGCATTTGATGAATGAAACAACAACCAGCAATCAATCAAATATTAATGATTTGGTCCAGAATAGTTCCTTAATTTCCAGTTTCCTTACTGGTTCTAATAGCTCCTATTTGTGAGGAGATTTTATGTCGAGGAGTAATTCCTAAAAAACTCTTTCGTGGTAAAGAAAATGTGGGTTATATAGTCGGTGCTATTATCTTTGCCTTGCTTCATTTACCGACAAATCTACCTTCTCTTCTTATCTATGGAGGAATGTCAACTGTGCTAACTTGGACAGTTTATAAAACCCAACGTTTGGAAATGTCTATCTTACTTCACATGATTGTTAATGGAGTTTTTTTCTGTTTGTTGGCTCTCGTGGTGATTTTGAGTCGGACATTAGGGATTTCTGTTTAAGATTTTTGATAATTGCTTACTTGTTTCTACTGGGAAAAAGATGAATGCAATCGTGTCCATCTTTTTCTTTTTATGGTAAAATAGAGAAATAATATGGTGAAAAGCCTTGAGGGAGTGACCGATATGTCAACTAAAGCAAATCATGTAAAGACAGCTATTTGTGGAATTATCAATGTAACCCCAGACTCCTTTTCGGACGGTGGTCAATTTTTTGCTCTTGAGCAGGCGCTCCAGCAGGCTCGTAAATTGATAGTAGAAGGGGCTAGTATGCTAGATATCGGCGGAGAATCGACTCGGCCGGGAAGTAGCTATGTTGAGATAGAAGAGGAAATCCAGCGTGTTGTTCCAGTGATTAAAGCGATTCGCAAGGAAAGTGATGTCCTCATCTCTATTGATACTTGGAAAAGTCAGGTGGCAGAGGCTGCTTTGGCTGCTGGTGCCAATCTAGTCAATGATATCACTGGTCTTATGGGTGATGAAAAAATGGCCCATGTGGTAGCTAAGGCTGGAGCGAAAGTAGTCATCATGTTTAATCCAGTTATGGCTCGACCTCAGCATCCTAGCTCGCTCATCTTCCCTCACTTTGGATTTAATCAAGCTTTTACAGTGGAAGAGTTAGCTGACTTTGAAACATTGCCAATCGAAGAATTGATGGAGGCTTTCTTTGAACGAGCACTAGCGAGAGCAGAGGAAGCTGGTATTGCACAAGAAAATATCTTGTTGGATCCAGGAATTGGCTTTGGTTTGACCAAGAAAGAAAATCTGCTTCTTTTACGGGATCTGGATAAACTACATCAGAAGGGCTATCCAATCTTTCTTGGAGTGTCGCGCAAGCGGTTTGTCATCAATATTCTTGAAGAAAGTGGTTTTGAAGTCAATCCTGAGACAGAACTTGGTTTCCGCAATCGGGACACGGCTTCGGCTCATGTAACCAGTATCGCTGCGAGACAAGGTGTAGAAGTGGTGCGCGTGCATGACGTAGCTAGTCACAGGATGGCAGTTGAAATTGCCTCCGCCATTCGTCTGGCTGATGAAGCGGAAATCTAGATTTAAAACAATATAAATAAGATGAAAGAAATCGAAAACAATCAGTGGATTGCTAACTACCGGACGGACCAACCGCATTTCGGTTTGGAACGAATGGTAGAACTCCTAGCTCTGCGAGGCAATCCCCATCTCAAACTCAAGGTCATCCATATCGGAGGGACCAATGGCAAGGGTTCGACCATTGCTTTTTTGAAAAATATGCTAGAAAAGCTAGGGCTGAGAGTTGGCGTGTTTAGCTCGCCCTATCTCATTCATTATACAGACCAGATTAGCATCAATGGGGAATCTATTCCCGAGGCTAGACTTGAAACTCTCATGGCAGACTATCAGTCTTTGCTGGAAGGAGAAGCGGCCGCTAATTTACAGGGCACAACCGAGTTTGAGATTATCACAGCCATAGCCTATGATTACTTTGCCTCAGAGCAAGTAGATGTGGCTATCATGGAAGTGGGCATGGGTGGACTTTTGGATAGTACCAATGTCTGCCAGCCTATTTTGACAGGAATTACAACTATTGGCTTGGATCATGTGGCCCTACTTGGTGACACTTTGGAAGCCATAGCTGAGCAGAAAGCTGGTATTATCAAACAAGGTATTCCCTTGGTGACAGGTCGTATCGCTCCAGAAGCTTTGACTGTGATTGACCGCATTGCGGAAGGGAAAGATGCGCCGAGATTTGCCTACGGGGCAGATTATCATGTCAGTCACCAAGAGAGTGTGGTAACAGGTGAAGTCTTTGACTATACAAGTGTTGTCAGACAAGGTCACTTCCAAACTGGCCTGCTTGGCTTGCACCAGATAGAGAATGCTGGGATGGCCATAGCTTTACTTGATACTTTTTGTCAAGAGGATGGTCGAGAACTAGCAAGTAATGACTTGCTTGCTCAGGCCTTGGAAGAAACAAGTTGGCCGGGGCGCTTGGAAGTTGTGTCTAGAGACCCCTTGATGATTTTGGATGGGGCCCACAATCCTCATGCCATCAAGGCTTTAGTAGCAACCTTGCAAGAACGCTTTGCGGATTATCATAAGGAAATCCTCTTTACTTGTATCAAAACCAAGGCCTTGGCGGATATGTTGGACTTGCTGGGGGCCATGCCAGATACCGAGCTTACTCTGACACATTTTGACGATAGTCGGACGACTGATGAAAGCGTGCTGGAAGAGACAGCTAAGTCTAGAAATCTCAGCTATCAGGGTTGGCAGGATTTTTTAGAGCAGAAATTGACAGATAAAAAGAAGAGAAAAAAACAGTTAGGATTGTCACGGGTTCCTTGTATTTCTTGAGCCAAGTGAGAGCCTATCTGATGGAGAGGAAGAACGAGAATGGATACACAAAAGATTGAAACAGCTGTAAAAATGATTATTGAGGCTGTAGGAGAGGACGCTAATCGCGAGGGCTTGCAGGAAACACCTGCTCGTGTGGCTCGTATGTACCAAGAGATTTTTTCAGGTCTTGGTCAAACAGCGGAGGAACATTTGTCAAAATCCTTTGAGATTATTGATGATAATATGGTGGTAGAAAAGGATATCTTTTTCCATACCATGTGTGAGCACCACTTCTTGCCATTTTATGGTAAAGCGCATATTGCCTACATTCCAGATGGCCGTGTGGCAGGTTTGTCTAAGCTAGCCCGTACGGTTGAAGTTTATTCGAAAAAGCCGCAAATTCAAGAACGTTTGAATATCGAAGTGGCCGATGCCTTGATGGACTATCTAGGTGCTAAAGGAGCCTTTGTTGTCATTGAGGCGGAACATATGTGTATGAGCATGCGTGGTGTCAGAAAACCAGGCACAGCAACCTTGACGACAGTAGCTCGTGGTCTATTTGAAACAGATAAGGACCTTCGAGACCAGGCTTATCGTTTAATGGGACTATAAAAAGAATCCGCTTGAAGCGGATTTTTCTAGAAAGGAATCATTATGGATCAACTGCAGATTAAGGATTTGGAAATTTTTGCCTATCATGGTCTTTTTCCGAGTGAGAAAGAATTGGGGCAGAAGTTTGTTATTTCCGCAATCCTATCCTATGATATGACCAAGGCGGCTACAGACTTGGATTTAACAGCCTCTGTCCATTATGGAGAACTGTGTCAGCAGTGGACGACTTGGTTTCAGGAAACCACTGAGGACTTGATTGAAACGGTAGCTTACAAATTGGTAGAACGTACTTTTGAGACCTATCCTCTTGTCCAAGAAATTCAGCTGGAACTGAAAAAACCTTGGGCGCCAGTGCATTTGCCGCTAGATACTTGCTCAGTAACCATCCATCGCCGTAAGCAACGGGCCTTTATCGCCCTAGGAAGCAATATGGGAGATAAACAAGCAAACTTGAAACAAGCCATTGAGAAAATGCGAAATCGAGGTATCTATATTCTCAAAGAGTCCAGTGTCTTGACGACGGAGCCTTGGGGTGGTGTGGAGCAAGATAGCTTTGCTAATCAAGTGGTTGAGGTTGAAACCTGGTTGCCGGCCCCAGTTCTATTAGAGACCTTGTTAGCCATTGAGTCAGAGATGGGACGGGTGAGAGAAGTACATTGGGGGCCTCGTTTGATTGATTTGGACTTGCTCTTTGTAGAGGATCAGATTCTTTATACAGACGACCTCATCTTGCCTCATCCTTACATAGCGGAACGCCTTTTTGTCCTTGAGTCCTTACAGGAAATTGCGCCTCATTTTATCCATCCGACATTAAAGCAACCGATCCGCAACTTGTATAATGCTTTGAAAAAATAGAAAAAACTCTAGTTTTCAGTCACTTGTAACTGAAGGCTAGAGTTTTTATACTCTTCGAAAATCTCTTCAAACCACATCAGCGTCCATCTGCAACCTCAAAACAGTGTTTTGAGCTGACTTCGTCAGTTCTATCTACAACCTCAAAGCAGTGCTTTGAGCAACCTGCGGCTAGCTTCCTAGTTTGCTCTTTGATTTTCATTGAGTATTAAAATAGGTCATTTTCTTCTGGGAGGAGGATAGTCTCTCTACCATCCATATCTAAAACCAGTACTCTTGGTGGATACAGAGGGTCGAAAGGATGGTTAAAGTCAAAATCAATAGCTGTAGGGAGGTGTTGACTTGAGAAGTGGAAGGTGATTTTTCCATGGTTATTGAGCAATTGAAACTCGAGTTCTTCTTCCAATTCAAAGACATTTTTTAAGAAATGGTCAATAATATACCAAAAAGAGTCAATGACATCATCAGGCAAGCTGGTAACAATTCCAAAACTAGCAGACCGCATGTGGGTATCGGTAAAAGCCATATTTCAGCCCCCTTTCTTTTTCCTTATCATACAGCAAATAGGATTAAAAATCAAGAAAAGGTTATTTTTTCTTCATAAACATAGTTTTCTATGAAATTTTTTTCAAATAATCTTCAAAAAATACTTGAAAGTGTTTACAAATAGTGATAAAATGGAATAAGTAGAAGCATGAAAACGAAATTTTCATACCGCCTCTTTTTTTGGAGTCTCGTGAGGTATGATATAGAAAGGAAATAGAATGAATACAGACGATACAGTAACGATTTATGATGTCGCCCGTGAAGCAGGGGTTTCAATGGCGACGGTTAGCCGTGTAGTCAATGGCAATAAGAATGTAAAAGAGAACACCCGTAAAAAAGTGCTTGAGGTGATTGATCGTTTGGATTACCGTCCAAATGCCGTGGCGCGTGGTCTTGCAAGTAAAAAGACAACCACTGTCGGTGTCGTAATCCCGAATATTACCAATGGCTATTTCTCAACGCTTGCTAAAGGGATTGATGATATCGCTGAAATGTACAAGTATAATATCGTCCTTGCCAATAGTGATGAGGATGATGACAAGGAAGTTTCAGTTGTCAATACCCTGTTTTCTAAGCAAGTGGATGGTATCATCTTTATGGGTTACCACTTGACAGAAAAAATTCGTTCAGAATTTTCTCGTTCTCGGACACCAGTTGTTCTTGCAGGGACTGTGGATGTAGAACATCAGCTTCCAAGTGTCAATATTGACTACAAACAAGCTACGATTGATGCAGTGACCTACCTTGCTAAAGAAAATGAGCGCATTGCTTTCGTAAGCGGTCCACTAGTGGATGATATCAATGGTAAGGTTCGTTTGGTTGGCTACAAGGAAGCCTTGAAAAAAGCAGGTATTTCTTATAGCGAAGGATTGGTATTTGAATCCAAATACACTTATGAAGACGGTTATGCCTTGGCAGAACGCTTGATTTCATCAAATGCAACTGCAGCAGTTGTAACAGGTGATGAGTTGGCAGCAGGTGTCTTGAACGGCCTTGCTGATAAAGGTGTGTCTGTGCCAGAAGAGTTTGAAATCATTACTAGTGATGATTCACAAATCTCACGCTTTACCCGTCCAAACTTGACAACTATTGCTCAACCTCTTTATGACCTTGGTGCCATTAGTATGCGTATGTTGACTAAGATTATGCACAAGGAAGAATTGGAAGAACGTGAAGTTCTCTTACCTCATGGTTTGACAGAACGTCGTTCAACACGAAAACGTAAATAGAAAAATCAGGGAATCGTGAAGATTTCCTGATTTTGCTTTCTGGAGAAGAGACCTACCCTTCCATATAGTCTTTCAAAGCCTGTCCTGTTAGTCCGGCATTGAGGGCAATGAGGAGCTTTAGGCGGGCTTTTTGGGCGTTGAGTTCTTTAACAAAGAAGACACCAGATTTTTGCAACTGCACGCCCCCACCTTGGTAGGCATAAACAGGCTCAGCGATACCGTTAAAGCATCGTGAAACCAGGGCGACTGGGATTCCTTTTTGCAGAAGACTTTCTAATTTTTGAGCCGTTTCTTTGGGAACATTACCAGCCCCGAAGGCTTGGATAATCAAACCGTCCAATTGCTCCAAATCCAGCATATCAATTAGCTCATCTGTCATACCAGCATAAGCCGAGATGATAGGGACCAAGCCTTGTATGTGATCAAGGTCAAAGCGAACACGAGGTTCAGCTGTTTTAAAGTAGAGGATTTCCTGTTTCATAATCAGACCAAGTGGACCGTGTGTTGGAGTCTGGAAGGTGCTGACGTTGGTTGTATGCGTTTTGGTAACATACTTGGCAGCGTGGATTTCATCGTTCATAACGACCAAAACTCCTTTGTCAGCAGCCTTGTCATCGCTAGCTACCCGCAAAGCACTCAGATAATTATAAACACCGTCACTGCCGAGTTCGTTGGAGCTGCGCATGGCTCCTGTTAGAACAATTGGCATGTGGGGAACTTCCATGGTGTCAAGGAAATAGGCTGTTTCCTCTAAAGTATCGGTCCCGTGTGTGATCACTACCCCATCGTAATTATCTGCTTCCTCTTTAATTTTTTGGTAGAGGGCCAGCATATGCTTGGGTTTGATATGGGGGCTTGGCAGGTTAAAAAAGTCTAGGGCGTGGACTTGGATTCCTTCAAGAGGATTGGACACATGGTTCATGGGATTATCTGAACTTGTCACAACAGCGCCAGAAGCATCGGCCTGCATGGAAATAGTCCCACCTGTATGTAAAACAAGGATTTTCTTAGGCATGATTTACTCACTCTTTCTGAAATGTGGTATAATCATTGTATCACAAAAGGGGAGATTGGGATAGGATGGAAGTCAAAGCTGTTTTTTTTTGATATCGATGGAACCTTGGTCAACGATCGCAAGAGTGTTTTGAAATCCACTAAGGACGCGATTAAAATTGTCAAAGAACAAGGGGTGCTAGTTGGTGTAGCGACAGGGCGAGGACCTTTTTTCGTTAAGGGATTGATGGACGATTTGGATCTGGACTTTGCGGTAACCTACAATGGCCAGTATATCTTTACTAAAGACAGAGTCTTGTTCACGAGTCCTATTTCCAAGTTACATTTGCGCCAGCTCATTACTTATGCTAAAAAAGAGGGCAAGGAGATTGCCCTAGGGACCAAGGATGCCATGTTGGGTTCCAAAATCATGTCCTTTGGTTTGGGTTCTTTTTCCCAACGAATCAGTCGCTTCGTTCCCTCAGTTTTAACTCGGACAGTGAGTCATTCCTTTAATCGTATGGTCAGCAAGGTTGTTCCCCAAAAGGAAGAAGACCTGCTTCATCTGATGAATCAGCCTATCTACCAAGTCTTGATGCTGATGACGCCAGAAGAATCTGAGAAGGCAGCGGCTGATTTTGAAGACTTGAAATTGACACGTAGTAATCCTTTTGCAGCGGATGTCATCAATCAAGGAAACTCTAAATTGGAAGGTATTCGCCGAGTTGGGAAAGAATATGGCTTTGACCTCAACCAAGTGATGGCCTTCGGTGACTCAGATAACGACCTTGAAATGCTGGCTGGTGTTGGTATGTCGGTCGCTATGGGAAATGGTAGTAGCAGTGTTAAGGAAGTTGCCAAGCATATCACAACCAGCAATCAGCAAGACGGAATCCACAAGGCCTTGGAACATTTTGGTGTTTTGGCTTCAGAAAAAGTCTTTGTCAGCCGTGACTATCATTTCAATAAGGTCAAGACCTTCCACCATATGATGGATGAACGGACTCAAGAAGAACCTCGAGCTTGGGATTTGGAAGGTTCAACCCACAGGGCTGGCTTTAAAATAGAAGAATTGGTGGAATTTGTTCGAGCTGCCAGCCCTTCTGAAGAGGACTTTGGTCAAGCTCTATCGCAACTTCATCAAGCTCTTGATAAGGCAGCAGATAAAGTAGCCAAGAAGACGCCTGCCCAGCAAGATTTGATAGGGCAAGTGGATGCCTTGATTGACACGCTTTACTTTACCTACGGTAGTTTGTCTTGATGGGGGTGGATCCAGAACGTATTTTTGATATTGTCCATCAGGCCAATATGGGGAAAATTTTTCCAGATGGCAAGGCTCATTTTGATCCAGTGACCCATAAAATCTTAAAACCAGATGATTGGGAAGAAAAATATGCTCCAGAACCCGCGATTAAAAAGGAACTGCAGCGCCAGCTCAAGGCTTATGAACGCCATAAAGAGAGAAATAAACAGTAAACAAAAAGGAGCGTTGAGCTCCTTTTCTTTGTGATTATAAGGTTTTTTCTTGTTCTCTCACAACCAGCAAATCGACCTTAGCATGGCGGAGAATGTATTCAGATGAAGATCCGACCAAGAGGCGTTCAAAGGCGTTGAGACCAGTTGCGCCAACGAGGATGAGGTCCACTTCTTCAGCATCGGGAATAGTACGTGCCAGTAGGGTCTTTGGATTTCCCATTTCAATGACGATATGAACATCTGCCACACCAGCATCTTTAGCACGTTTTTCGTACTCTTTCATCAGACTTTCAGCGTCGACTTGGAGTTCTTCATAAACTTCAGCATCAAAGGTGGATACGCTTTGGAGAGCGCGTGTGTCAATGACATGTGCGATGGTGAGTTTAGCGTCGTTTCGTAGAGCAGAATGAACTCCCTTGACAAAAGCCAAGTCCGCTTCCTTAGAACCATCGATTGCGACCATAATATTTTGGTAACGTTGTGCCATAATGAAACCTCCTGAAATTTTCTTACTATAATTGTAAACCTTTTCACTATAGAAGTAAAGCAAAAAAAGTATTTTTCAAAAGAATGTTAGCGCTTAAAATCTATATAAATATATGATAAAATAAAAGAAAGGATAGCAGGAAAGAAGTGAAGGGAGGGAGAATGATGAAGCACTCTTTTCAAGAATCAAAAAAATCAAATTTCCTTTATTATGGAATTATCCTAGTGTCAGTCTTGGTAGAAGTTATCATGATCTGGCAATTAGAGAAGCTAATTCCGCTTCTTTATCCAGAGTTTATCGGTTTTTTAGTCTTTCATGTACTCTACCATCTGTTCTTATTCCTAGTTGCAAAACGAAGTGGACGCTTAGATTACTTGATGATATGGGGGCTTTGTCTCATGTTCAATCTTCTCTATGACTCCTTTTTAGGCTTGCTTTTTCTAGGTTTATCTTTTGGTATGTGATGTGTTTTTCGCAAAACACCTGCTATCTCCCCTATTTCCTCGCTTTTAGCGAGGTTTTTCTTCTATCTTAATCTAGTAAAACATTTCAGCAAACTTGTCGCATTTTCTTTCTAGTGGTATAATGTTACTATCCTGATGAATTGAGGAAACAAGATGAAAGAATATAACAAGTCTAGTAAGTTAGAACATGTTGCTTATGATATCCGTGGTCCTGTTTTGGAAGAAGCCATGCGAATGCGAGCAAATGGAGAAAAGATTTTACGTTTGAATACAGGAAATCCAGCAGAATTTGGCTTTACAGCGCCAGATGAAGTCATTCATGACTTGATTATGAATGCGCGTGATAGTGAAGGTTATTCTGACTCCAAAGGGATTTTCTCAGCCCGTAAGGCTATCATGCAGTATTGCCAATTGAAGAAATTTCCAAACGTAGATATTGATGATATTTACCTTGGAAATGGTGTCAGTGAGTTGATTGTCATGTCTATGCAGGGACTTTTGGACAATGGAGATGAGGTCTTAGTGCCAATGCCAGACTATCCTCTCTGGACAGCCGCTGTCAGCCTAGCTGGGGGAAATGCCGTTCACTATATCTGTGATGAAGCTGCAGAATGGTACCCAGATATTGACGATATCAAGTCAAAAATCACTTCCAATACCAAGGCAATCGTCCTTATCAATCCAAATAATCCAACTGGAGCCCTTTATCCTAAGGAACTCTTGTTGGAGATTATTGAGATTGCCCGTCAAAACGATTTGATTATCTTTGCGGATGAAATTTACGACCGCATGGTCATGGATGGACATGTGCATACGCCTGTGGCGAGCTTGGCACCAGATGTTTTCTGTGTCAGCATGAATGGCCTGTCAAAATCCCACCGTATTGCTGGTTTCCGTGTGGGTTGGATGGTCTTGTCTGGACCTAAGACACACGTTAAAGGCTATATAGAAGGGCTCAATATGCTATCCAATATGCGCCTTTGCTCTAACGTTTTGGCCCAACAAGTCGTACAAACTTCCTTGGGTGGTCACCAATCAGTCGATGAATTGCTCCTTCCTGGTGGACGAATTTATGAGCAAAGAAATTTCATCTACAATGCCATTCAAGATATTCCAGGTTTGTCTGCGGTTAAACCCAAGGCGGGGCTCTATATCTTCCCTAAAATCGACCGCAATATGTACCGTATTGATGATGATGAGCAGTTTGTCCTTAATTTCTTGAAACAGGAAAAGGTTCTCTTGGTTCATGGTCGAGGCTTCAACTGGCAGGAACCAGACCACTTCCGTATCGTTTACCTTCCTCGTGTTGATGAACTAGCCCAAATCCAAGAAAAGATGACTCGTTTCTTGAAACAGTATCGCAGATAGGGCTTACATTCGAAAAAGCTGGAAACATTTGCCTTGAGCTATTGACAAAAGTAAAAGAATCAGATAGAATAGTAAAGTATGTTTAGTAACTGATCACTTTATAGCCGGCTAAACGAATACAAAATCTATGAGGAGGTATTCATCGTGAAACGTACTTATCAACCAAGTAAACTTCGTCGTGCGCGCAAACACGGATTCCGTAACCGTATGTCAACTAAAAACGGTCGTCGCGTATTGGCAGCTCGTCGTCGTAAAGGACGCAAAGTTTTGGCTGCATAATCCAAACGAACCATAACAAAAATCAGTAGGAACTCGAGTCTACTGATTTTTATTTTTGTAAAAAAGTTAAAAAGGCTTTATATTTTTGCTCAAATAGTGTATAATATTTCACATACTGTAAAAAATGGAGAATAATCATGAAGAAATCAAAAGTTATGCTTTTTGGAGCTATGGCTTTGACAGCAGGTCTAGCTCTAGCGGCATGTGGGTCATCCCAATCAAGCAATGCAGATAAGACATACTCTTATATCTTTGTCAGTAACCCTGATACCTTGGATTATATTACCTCTACACGAGACTCTACATCTAGTATCACAACCAACTTGATTGATGGTTTGTTGGAAAATGACCAGTATGGTAATCTTATCCCATCTATGGCTGAGTCATGGACAGTATCAAAAGATGGCTTGACCTACACTTATAAAATCCGTCAGGGGGCTAAATGGTACACTTCTGAAGGAGAAGAGTATGCGGATGTAACAGCTCATGACTTTGTGACTGGTCTTAAGTATGCGGCTGATAAAAAGGCTGAAAACTTGTACTTGGTACAAGATTCTATCAAAGGGCTAGCAGACTATGTTGAAGGGAAATCATCTGATTTTGGAACTGTTGGTGTTAAGGCGGTGGATGATTACACACTACAATACACTCTCAACCAACCTGAGACTTATTGGAACTCTAAAACAACAGCAAGTATCCTTAATCCTGTAAATGAAGCCTTCTTGAAGTCTAAGGGAGATGACTTTGGAAGTGTAACACCATCAAGTATCTTGTCAAATGGTCCTTACTTGTTTAAATCTTTCTCATCAAAATCTTTGATTGAATTTGACAAAAACCCTAATTACTGGGATAAGGATAATGTTAAAATCGAGAAAGTGAAACTCTCTTTCTTTGACGGTTCTGACCAAGACAGCATTGCTAGAGGTTTCTTGGATGGTAACTATACTGATGGTCGTATCTTCCCAACAAGTTCAGTCTTTGCTGAACTCAAGAAGGGCAATGAGGACAAGATTACCTATACACCGCAAAACTCAGTTACTTTCTATTATCTTTTCAACGTGAATCGTCAAAGCTACAAGCAAACTATGAAACAGTCTGATAAGGAAAAGACAGATTCACGCGCAGCTATGCAAAATAAAGATTTCCGTCAGGCCATCAATTTTGCCTTTGACCGTCATGCTTATGCAGCACAGACAAATGGTGAAGAAGGAGCAGACCGTATCTTGCGTAATACGGTTACACCAAGTGACTTTGTCCAAGTTGGTGATAAGAACTTCGGTGATGTTGTTAATGAGAAAATTGTCAACTATGGTAAAGATTGGGCAAATATCAATCTAAACGATGGTAAGCAAGCCTTCTTGAATCCTGACAAGGCCAAAGAGAAGTTTGCTAAGGCCAAAGAAAGTCTGCAAGCACAGGGAGTAACTTTCCCAATTCATTTGGATATGCCAGTTGACCAGACTGCTAAATTAGATGTGCAACAGGCAGGCTCTTTCAAACAAACAGTGGAAGAAACTCTTGGTAAGGAGAATGTGGTTATCGATGTTATCCAACTTTCTCCAGACGAGAAGGATCAAGCAACCTACTTTGCAGATACAGCAGAACAAAGACTACGATATCGACATCTCAGGATGGGGTGGAGATTACTCAGATCCGAAGACTTACCTAGCGATCCTAGATCCCGAGACAGGTTCTCAGTTGAAAAACATGGGCTTGTCTGAAGGAAAAGACAAGGAAGTCAAGGACAAGATTGGCCTTTCTGACTACAAGAAACTCTTGGATCAGGCTGATGCGGAAATTACAGATACTCAAGCTCGCTATGAAAAATATGCTGAAGCCCAAGCTTGGTTGACAGATAGTGCCCTCTTCCTACCAGTTCAAAGTGGTGGAGCTAACCCAATCTTCCGTAAGACTGTACCATTTACAGGACCATTCTCATTCGTTGGTCATAAGGGAAATGCGGACAACTACAAATATGTTGAATTGCAAAAAGAGCCAGTAACTGCTAAACAGTACCAAGAACTCTATGAAAAATGGTTAAAAGAAAAAGCTGAGTCAAATAAAAAAGCTCAGGAAGATTTAGCTAACCACATTCAATGATATTCCTAGTCACGCTTTTCAGTTAATACTCTTCGAAAATCTCTTCAAACCACGTCAGCGTTGCCTTGCCGTAGGTATGTTACTGACTTCGTCAGTTCTATCTGCAACCTCAAAACAGTGTTTTGAGCTGACTTCGTCAGTTTCATCTACAACCTCAAAGCAGTGCTTTGAGCAGCCTGCGGCTAGCTTCCTAGTTTGCTCTTTGATTTTCATTGAGTATAAGCATAGTGACTGGTTTCAGAAAAAGGCCTTACCAGAACTTCTTGGTTCTGGTAAGGCCTTTTCTTTATTCTTTTAAGTGATATGAGTAGCTAGCGACAACGACGTCTTGGTGCCAACGAAGGGCGTATTTGAGTTTGAGACTCATCTGATTGTGTAGCATATTTTGCCAAGGTTTATTAGGGATAAACTGGGGTACCAGAACAGTGACTGTATAGTTCTTTTTCTGGGCATCCTCAGAGATTCGTTTGACATACTTGACAGTAGGGGTGATGATGTCGCGATAGCTGGTCTTGATATTTTTCAGAGTGATGGTTGGGAAGTAATCGGCAAATTCTTGAAGAATCTCTTGGTCTTTTTCTGCTGTTTCTTTGGTAGAAATATGCATGGCTAGGACTTCGTCACCGATACTTTGAGCGTAGTTAATGGCTCCGACGCTGACTCGGGTGACATTTCCTACTAGGACCAGAACCAGATTTCCATCGTAGGTACGTTTTTCGATTCCTTCATAGAGTCGCAGTTGTTGGGCCACTTTTTGGTAATGACTGTGAATTGCCAAGAAGAGTAGGGTGAGTACGAGAATAATAGGGAAGAAAGGCCAGATATCACTGAGACGGAAAAAGAGCAAGATTAGTACAATCGCGTAGCAAATGATAGCTCCAAGGATATTGGCAAGGGCAGGTTTTAAGAAATTTGCCCCTTTTTCTTTTTTCCAATGGCGAATCATCCCAGTCTGAGAAAGGGCAAAGGGCACGAAGACACCGATAGTATAAAGGGGAATCAAGCGTTCAGTATTCCCATTAAAAATGAGAAGAAGAATCATAGCCCCAAAAGCCAGAGTTAAAATACCGTTGGAGTAGCCTAGGCGGTCTCCTTTTTCCATAAAGAGATGGGGCATGTATTTGTTTTTAGCCATATTGTAAGCCAGCATGGGAAAGGCCGAAAAGCCAGTATTTGCAGCTACGGCCAAAATCAAGGCTGTGGAGAATTGGAAGAGATAATACCCAAGGTGGCCTATGAAGGAATTACCAAGGATGCCTTGAGCCATCTGTGAAAGAATAGTTTCTCCGTGTTGAGGCAGAATCCCCATCCAGTAGTTTAGAAAGGTGATACCAGCAAAAAGAAAACCTAAAATCAGTGACATGATGGTCAAGGTTTGAGCGGCATTCTTTTCTTTTGGAGTCTTGAAAAAGGGAACGGCATTTGAAATAGCTTCAACACCTGTCAGAGAGGCAGATCCGCTGGTAAAAGCTCTAAGAATGAGAACGATAGACAGGCTTGGAACAGCATGCCCAATAGGTGAAGTTGCCTGATAGCTGAGAGAACCTGTCATTAGTTGAAAGATTCCATAGAGCAAGAGAAAGACAGTACTGATGATAAAGAGATAGACAGGAATCATCAGTGAACTGGCAGATTCTTTTAAGCCCCGTAAGTTCAGGAGCATGAGTAAGCAAACCAGAAAAATGGAGATGTGGAGGTTGTATGGGTGAAGAGCAGGGAGAGCCGCTGTGATAGCGTCTGCTCCAGATGAAACAGATACCGCTACGGTCAGCATGTAGTCAACCAGAAGACTACCTCCAGCAATCAAGCCAAGCTTGGGAGATAGATTTTCTCGGGTAACCATATAGGCCCCTCCCCCTTGAGGGTAGGCGTGGATGATTTGACGGTAGGAAACGGTCAGGCTAGCTAGGAGTAGGAGGACAAAGAGGCCGATAGGAAGGCTCCACCATATAGCTAGAGGAGAAAGACTAGCCAAGACCAGGACTACTTGCTCAGGTCCATAGGCGATGGAGGACAGAGCGTCGCTTGACAACATGGCCAGTGCCTGCATTTTTCCCAGTAGTCCCCCTTCGCCTTCGGTTAAGGACTTAAGAGGCCGACCGATAAAGGTATGTTTTAATTTTGTAAACATGGTATTTTCCTTTACTGAAAATTTCAATAAGTGCTATTATACTGCTTTGAAAAAATAGCGTCAAGAGACGACAATAGATTTTAGAATATTTTTTGCAGATGAGGAGATAGAGCGGTTTTTTGGTATAATAGTAGATAGAAAACGAGGTTAGAAGAGATGATTTTTGATACACATACACACTTGAATGTAGAAGAATTTGCTGGTCGTGAGGCAGAAGAAATTGCCTTGGCTGCTGAGATGGGTGTGACACAGATGAATATTGTTGGTTTTGATGAACCGACGATTGAGCGTGCTTTGGAGTTGGTGGATGAGTATGACCAACTTTACGCAACTATTGGTTGGCATCCGACAGAAGCTGGGACTTACACAGAGGAGATTGAAGCTTACTTGCTTGACAAGCTCAAACATCCCAAGGTTGTGGCTTTAGGCGAGATTGGCTTAGACTATCATTGGATGACAGCGCCAAAAGAGGTGCAGGAGAAGGTTTTTCGCCGTCAGATTCAGCTATCTAAGGACTTGAATTTGCCTTTTGTTGTCCATACCCGTGATGCGCTGGAAGATACCTATGAGATTATCAAGAGCGAGGGTGTTGGCCCTCGAGGTGGCATTATGCATTCTTTCTCAGGAACTCTTGAATGGGCAGAGAAGTTTGTCGCGCTTGGCATGACCATTTCCTTCTCAGGAGTGGTGACTTTCAAGAAGGCAACTGATATCCAAGAAGCGGCTAAAGAGTTACCTTTGGACAAGATTTTGGTGGAAACAGATGCGCCTTACTTAGCACCTGTACCCAAGCGTGGTCGTGAAAATAAAACAGCCTACACTCGCTATGTAGTGGACTTTATCGCAGACTTGCGTGGTATGACGACAGAAGAGCTAGCGGCAGCAACGACTGCAAATGCAGAGCGAATTTTTGGATTGGACAGCAAGTAATGAAAGAAAAAATTTCCCAAGTCATCGTGGTTGAAGGTCGTGATGATACGGCCAATATCAAACGTTACTTCGATGTAGAGACCTATGAGACACGAGGTTCTGCTATCAATGACCAGGATCTAGAGCGGATTCAGCGCCTGCACCAACGTCATGGAGTCATTGTCTTTACAGACCCAGATTTTAATGGGGAGCGGATTCGGCGCATGATTATGACGGCCATTCCAACAGTTCAGCATGCCTTTCTCAAGCGAGATGAAGCTGTTCCTAAGTCCAAGACCAAGGGCCGTTCTCTGGGAATTGAGCATGCCAGCTATGAAGACCTGAAAACGGCTCTAGCTCAGGTGACAGAACAATTTGAACATGAGAGTCAGTTTGATATCAGTCGTAGTGACTTGATTCGACTTAGTTTTCTAGCAGGGGCAGACAGCCGTAAGCGACGAGAATATCTGGGAGAGGCTCTCCGAATCGGCTATTCCAACGGCAAGCAACTCCTCAAGCGCTTAGAGTTGTTTGGGGTTACTTTGGCAGAAGTGGAAGAAGCTATGAAATCTTATGAGAACAGCTAAGCAGACTCCAAATGTAAGGGGAATGTGTTACAATAGAAGTAACAGATAATAGAAAAGAGAATAGATGAGAATTGCAGATTACAGCGTGACCAAGGCAGTGCTGGAGCGTCACGGTTTTACCTTTAAAAAGTCCTTCGGGCAAAATTTCTTGACGGATACCAATATCCTTCAAAAGATTGTGGATACGGCTGAGATTGATGACCAGGTTAATGTCATTGAAATCGGGCCAGGGATTGGTGCCTTGACGGAGTTTTTGGCTGAGCGTGCAGCAGAAGTTATGGCCTTTGAGATCGACCACCGTTTGGTACCGATTTTGGCAGATACCCTACGTGATTTTGACAATGTGACAGTGGTTAACGAGGACATTCTCAAGGTCGATTTGGCGCAACATATCCAGAATTTTAAAAATCCTGACCTGCCAATTAAGGTAGTAGCCAACTTGCCTTACTACATCACGACACCTATTCTCATGCACTTAATCGAGAGTGGGATTCCTTTTAGTGAGTTTGTCGTTATGATGCAGAAAGAAGTGGCGGACCGCATTTCAGCCCAGCCTAACACCAAGGCTTATGGTAGCTTGTCGATTGCGGTTCAGTACTACATGACTGCCAAGGTTGCCTTCATCGTGCCTCGTACGGTCTTTGTGCCAGCGCCAAACGTGGACTCTGCTATTTTGAAAATGGTGCGTCGTCCAGAACCAGCCGTAGCAGTAGAAGATGAGAACTTCTTCTTTAAGATTTCCAAGGCTAGTTTTACCCATCGCCGCAAGACCTTGTGGAATAACTTGACAGGTTACTTTGGCAAGACTGAGGAAGTCAAGGACAAGCTGACCAAGGCCTTGGATCAAGCAGGTTTGTCACCAAGTGTACGTGGGGAAGCTCTCAGCTTGGCAGAATTTGCCAGCCTAGCAGATGCACTTAAAGGGCAAGGACTTTAAAATGCAGGGACAAATCATTAAAGCCTTGGCGGGGTTCTACTATGTAGAAAGTGATGGTCAGGTTTATCAAACACGCGCGCGCGTGGGAATTTTCGTAAAAAAGGCCATACCCCTTACGTTGGGGATTGGGTAGATTTCTCTGCCGAGGAAAATTCAGAGGGCTATATCCTCAAGATTCACGAACGCAAAAATAGCCTAGTCCGTCCGCCTATTGTCAATATTGACCAAGCTGTAGTAATCATGTCCGTCAAGGAACCTGATTTTAACAGCAATTTGCTGGATCGGTTCTTGGTTCTTTTGGAGAACAAGGGCATCCATCCCATCGTCTATATTTCTAAAATGGATTTGTTGGAAGATAGGGGACAACTGGATTTTTATGAACAGACTTATGGTGACATCGGCTATGACTTTGTGACCAGTAAAGAGGAACTCCTGCCCTTGTTAACAGGCAAGGTGACAGTCTTTATGGGGCAGACGGGCGTTGGGAAATCAACTCTTCTCAATAAAATCGCACCAGACCTCAATCTTGAAACAGGAGAAATCTCAGACAGTCTAGGTCGCGGGCGCCATACCACTCGAGCTGTTAGTTTTTACAACCTTAATGGGGGTAAAATCGCAGACACACCGGGCTTTTCATCCTTGGACTATGAAGTATCAACGGCGGAAGACCTCAATCAGACCTTTCCAGAGATTGTTAGTGTTAGCCGAGACTGCAAATTCCGCACTTGTACCCATACCCATGAGCCAGCTTGCGCGGTTAAGCCTGCTGTAGAAGAGGGTGCCATTGCGTCCTTCCGTTTTGACAACTACCTGCAATTCCTCAGTGAGATTGAAAATCGCAGAGAAACTTATAAAAAAGTCAGCAAAAAAATTCCAAAATAAGGAGAAACCTATGTCTCAATACAAGATTGCTCCGTCAATTCTGGCAGCAGATTATGCCAACTTTGAACGTGAAATCAAACGCCTAGAAGCAACTGGGGCAGAATATGCCCATATCGATATCATGGATGGTCATTTTGTACCTCAAATCAGTTTTGGTGCGGGTGTGGTCGAATCTCTTCGCCCTCATAGTAAGATGGTTTTCGATTGCCACTTGATGGTGTCAAACCCTGAGCATCATTTAGAAGACTTTGCTCGTGCAGGTGCCGATATCATCAGCATCCATGTGGAAGCAACGCCTCATATTCATGGCGCCCTCCAAAAATTCGTTCACTCGGTGTCAAACCATCAGTTGTTATCAATCCTGGTACGCCTGTTGAAGCGATTAAGCATGTGCTTCATCTAGTTGACCAAGTTTTGGTCATGACAGTGAACCCTGGCTTCGGTGGTCAAGCATTTCTGCCAGAAACCATGGATAAGGTTCGTGAGTTGGTTGCTCTTCGTCAGGAAAAAGGCTTGAACTTTGAAATCGAAGTGGATGGTGGGATTGATGATAAAACGATTGCTCAAGCCAAAGAAGCTGGTGCGACCGTTTTTGTAGCAGGTTCCTATGTCTTTAAGGGAGATGTCAATGAGCGAGTACAAACTCTCAGAAAACAGTTGGACTAGGGTTGCCGTTTTTGCTGGCGGGGACCGCGGTCATTATCGGACAAATTTTGATTGTTTTGTCGGTGTAGATCGAGGCTCGCTCTGGCTCTTGGAAGAAAACCTTCCTCTTACTCTAGCGGTTGGAGATTTTGATTCTGTGACGGAAGAAGAGCAACAGGTGATTCAAAAACGTGCCCAGCATTTTGTCCAAGCCCGACCAGAAAAAGATGATACAGATTTGGAATTGGCTCTCTTGACCATCTTTGAACAAAATCCTCAGGCTCAGGTCACTATTTTCGGTGCTTTGGGTGGCCGTATTGACCATATGCTGGCCAATGTTTTTCTGCCTAGCAATCCCAAGTTAGCTCCCTATATGCGTCAGATAGCGATTGAGGATGGGCAAAACTTGATTGCCTATTGTCCAGAAGGGATTAGTCAGCTTCAACCCCGCTCAGACTACGACTATCTTGCCTTTATGCCGGTTCGGGATAGCCAGCTGACCATTCTCGGAGCCAAGTATGAGTTGACAGAGGAAAATTTTTTCTTTAAAAAAGTGTACGCTTCTAACGAATATATAGATAGGGAAGTTTCGGTGACTTGCCCAGATGGCTATGTAGTCGTACTGCATAGCAAGGACAGGAGGTAGGATGGAAAGTTTACTTGTTCTATTATTGATTGCCAACCTAGCTGTACTCTTTCTGATTTGGCAAAGGCAGGATAAACAGGAAAAACATCTCAGTAAGAGCTTGGAGGATCAGGCAGATCACTTGTCAGACCAGTTGGATTACCGCTTTGAACAAGCCAGACAAGCCAGCCAGCTAGATCAAAAAGATTTGGAAGTGGCTGTCAGCGACCGTTTGCAAGAAGTGCGAATAGAATTGCACCAAGGTCTGACTCAGATCCGTCAAGAAATGACAGATAATCTCCTCCAAACCAGAGACAAGACCGACCAACGCCTTCAAGCCTTGCAGCAATCCAATGAGCAACGGTTGGAACAAATACGCCAGACGGTCGAGGAAAAGTTAGAAAAGACCTTGCAGACACGCTTGCAGGCTTCCTTTGAGACAGTTTCCAAACAACTGGAGTCTGTCAATCGTGGTCTTGGAGAAATGCAGATAGTTGCCCGTGATGTCGGAGCTCTCAACAAGGTTCTCTCTGGAACCAAAACGCGAGGGATTCTGGGTGAATTGCAACTGGGGCAAATCATCGAAGACATCATGACTCCTGCCCAGTATGAACGAGAATATGCAACGGTTGAAAACTCCAGTGAACGAGTGGAGTATGCCATTAAGTTGCCTGGACAGGGTGACCAGGAATATGTCTACCTACCGATTGACTCTAAGTTTCCACTGGCTGATTATTATCGCCTAGAAGAAGCATATGAAGCAGGGGACAAGGATGAGATTGAACGCTGTCGCAAGTCGCTCCTAGCAAGCGTCAAGCGCTTTGCCAAGGATATCAGGAGCAAGTACATAGCACCGCCTCGGACGACCAATTTTGGAGTTTTGTTTGTTCCAACAGAAGGTCTCTACTCAGAAATCGTCCGCAATCCTGTCTTCTTTGATGATTTGAGACGGGAGGAGCAGATTATTGTCGCAGGTCCAAGTACCCTGTCAGCTCTCCTCAATTCTCTATCAGTTGGTTTCAAAACTCTCAATATCCAAAAGAGTGCTGACCATATTAGCAAAACGCTTGCCAGCGTCAAGACTGAGTTTGGCAAGTTCGGAGGAATTTGGTTAAGGCACAAAAACATCTCCAACATGCCTCTGGCAATATTGATGAATTATTAAATCGTCGTACCACAGCTATCGAGCGGACGCTCCGTCACATTGAATTATCAGAAGGTGAGCCTGCGCTTGATCTACTCCATTTCCAAGAAAATGAGGAAGAATATGAAGATTAGTCACATGAAAAAAGATGAGCTGTTTGAAGGTTTTTACCTAATCAAATCAGCTGACCTGAGGCAAACTAGAGCTGGGAAAAACTACCTAGCCTTTACCTTCCAAGATGATAGTGGCGAGATTGATGGGAAGCTCTGGGATGCCCAACCTCATAACATTGAGGCCTTTACCGCAGGTAAGGTTGTCCACATGAAAGGACGCCGAGAAGTTTATAACAACACCCCTCAAGTCAATCAAATTACTCTTCGCCTGCCTCAACCGGGCGAACCCAATGATCCAGCTGACTTCAAGGTCAAATCTCCAGTTGATGTCAAGGAGATTCGTGACTACATGTCGCAAATGATTTTCAAGATTGAAAATCCTGTATGGCAACGGATTGTCCGAAAGCTCTACACCAAGTATGATAAGGAATTTTACTCCTATCCAGCAGCCAAGACCAACCACCATGCCTTTGAAACGGGTTTGGCCTATCATACGGCGACCATGGTGCGCTTGGCAGATGCTATTAGCGAAGTTTATCCTCAGCTCAATAAGAGCCTGCTCTATGCGGGGATTATGCTGCATGACTTGGCTAAGGTCATCGAGTTGACGGGACCAGACCAGACCGAGTACACAGTGCGAGGTAATCTCCTTGGGCATATTGCTTTGATTGATAGTGAAATTACCAAGACAGTGATGGAACTCGGCATTGATGATACCAAGGAAGAAGTCGTTTTGCTTCGTCACGTCATCCTCAGTCACCACGGCTTACTTGAGTATGGAAGTCCAGTCCGTCCACGTATCATGGAGGCAGAGATTATTCATATGATTGACAATCTGGATGCTAGCATGATGATGATGTCAACAGCTCTGGCTTTGGTGGATAAGGGAGAGATGACCAATAAAATCTTCGCTATGGACAATCGTTCCTTCTATAAACCAGATTTAGATTAATAATTTAAGAAAAATGAGCATTTTTTAGGATAAGAATGTTCGTTTTTTTATGTGAATATGGTATAATAAGTAAAAGACAAAAATGAATACTCTTCGAAAATCTCTTCAAACTAGGGTAGCATCGCCTTGTCGTATGTATATATGTAGGTATATTACGGACTTTGTCAGTTCTATCGACAATCTCAAAACAGTGTTTTGAATTACCAGCGACCAGCTTTCTAGTTTGCTTTTTGATTTTTTGAATAAAAATGGAATAGGAAATAGAAATGAAATTAAGAAGAAGTGATCGGATGGTTGTCATTTCCAACTATTTGATTAATAATCCTTATAAACTAACTAGTCTCAATACTTTTGCTGAAAAGTATGAATCTGCTAAATCATCTATCTCAGAAGATATCGTGATTATCAAACGAGCCTTTGAGGAAATCGAAATTGGTCACATCCAGACTGTAACTGGGGCTGGCGGAGGTGTTATCTTTACACCGTCTATTTCGAGTCAGGATGCTAAGGAAATGGTTGAAGACTTGCGTGCCAAGTTGTCAGAAAGTGACCGTATCTTGCCAGGTGGTTATATCTACCTGTCTGATTTGCTTAGCACACCAGCTATTTTGAAAAATATTGGTCGCATTATTGCCAAGAGCTTTATGGACCAAAAAATTGATGCGGTTATGACAGTAGCGACTAAGGGTGTTCCACTTGCAAATGCAGTTGCCAATGTCCTCAATGTTCCTTTTGTTATTGTGCGCCGTGACCTGAAAATTACCGAAGGTTCAACTGTTAGCGTCAACTATGTTTCAGGTTCAAGTGGTGACCGTATCGAGAAAATGTTCCTTTCAAAACGTAGCCTCAAGGCAGGAAGCCGTGTCTTGATTGTGGACGACTTCTTGAAAGGTGGCGGAACGGTCAACGGGATGATTAGTCTCTTGCGCGAGTTCGATTCAGAACTGGCAGGTGTAGCCGTCTTTGCGGATAATGCCCAAGAAGAACGTGAAAAGCAGTTTGACTACAAGTCACTCTTGAAGGTAACCAATATTGATGTCAAGAATCAAGCCATCGATGTTGAGGTTGGTAATATCTTTGACGAAGATAAATAAGAAATATAACTAGAGGTTGGAACGATTGTCCCAGCCTTTCTTTGCAAATAGAATAGAAGGAAACTTATGAAAACACCATTTATCAATAAAGAAGACTTAGAAACGATTGTTGCCGAGTTCCCAACTCCCTTTCACTTGTATGATGAGAAGGGAATTCGTGAAAAAGCAAGAGCCGTCAACCAAGCCTTTTCGTGGAACAAGGGCTTTAAGGAATATTTTGCAGTTAAGGCTACTCCAACACCAGCTATTTTGAAAATTCTCCAAGAGGAAGGCTGCGGTGTGGATTGCTCTAGTTATGTAGAACTTTTGATGAGTCATAAACTGAATTTCCCTGGTTCTGAGATTATGTTCTCTTCAAACAACACGCCAGACAAGGAATACGCCTATGCGCGTGAATTGGGTGCGACCATTAACTTGGATGCTTTTGAAGATATTGAACATCTAGAGCGTGCAGCAGGCATTCCAGAAATCATCTCTTGTCGTTATAATCCTGGAGGCGTTTTTGAACTGGGGACAGACATCATGGACAATCCTGGCGAGGCTAAGTTCGGCATGACCAAGGACCAGCTCTTTGAAGCCTTTGCCATCTTGAAGCAAAAAGGAGCTAAGACCTTTGGGATTCACTCCTTCCTAGCATCCAATACCGTCACCCATCTCTATTATCCAGAGTTGGCGCGTCAGCTTTTTGAATTGGCTGTTGAAATCAAGGAAAAGTTGGGCATTTCGCTAGACTTTATCAATCTTTCTGGCGGTATTGGTGTCAACTATCGTCCAGACCAGGAGCCAAATGATATCGCCTTGATTGGTGAGGGAGTTCGTAAGGTGTATGAAGAGGTCCTTACGCCAGCAGGTCTTGGTCAGGTTAAGATTTCACCGAATTGGGTCGTTTTATGTTGGCACCTCACGGTGCTTTGGTCACAAGAGTCACTCATAAGAAGGAAACCTACCGTACCTATCTAGGCGTGGATGCATCAGCAGTCAACCTCATGCGTCCAGCTATGTACGGAGCTTACCATCATATTACTAACGTGACCCATCCAGATGGACCAGCTGAAGTGGTAGATGTGGTTGGTTCACTCTGTGAAAACAATGATAAATTTGCAGTGAATCGCGAACTGCCTCATACAGAAATCGGTGATTTGCTGATAATTCATGATACAGGTGCCCACGGTTTTTCCATGGGCTACCAGTACAATGCCAAACTTCGTTCTGCGGAAATCCTTTATACCGAAGAAGGTAAAGCCCGTCAAATCCGCCGTGCAGAGCGCCCTGAGGACTACTTTGCAACCTTGTATGGCTTTGATTTTGAAGAATAAAATGATAATTAATTGAAAATGAAATTGAAAAACAGATTGCTTTCTAAAAAATAGGCAAAAATCTTGTTTTTCCTTCAAGTCGTGATATAATAAAACTATAAAACGTTTTCAAGGAAGGTAACGATATGTCTGAAGAAACAATTGATTATGGACAAGTGACAGGAATGGTGCATTCGACAGAAAGCTTTGGATCAGTAGATGGGCCTGGTATTCGCTTTATTGTCTTTTTGCAGGGCTGTCACATGCGTTGCCAGTACTGCCACAACCCAGACACTTGGGCTATGGAGTCCAATAAGTCACGTGAACGGACGGTAGATGATGTCTTGACAGAGGCCTTGCGCTATCGCGGTTTCTGGGGGGGAATAAGGGTGGGATTACAGTCAGTGGGGGAGAAGCCCTCTTGCAGATTGATTTCTTGATTGCCCTCTTTACCAAGGCCAAAGAACACGGAATCCACTGTACCTTGGATACCTGTGCCCTGCCTTTCCGTAATAAACCACGTTACCTTGAGAAGTTTGACAAACTCATGGCTGTCACTGACTTGGTTCTCTTGGATATCAAGGAAATCAACGAAGAACAGCACAAGATTGTTACTAGCCAAACCAATAAAAATATCTTGGCCTGTGCCCAGTATTTATCAGATATTGGGAAACCTGTCTGGATTCGCCACGTGCTAGTTCCAGGATTGACAGACAGAGATGATGACTTGATTGAACTTGGTAAGTTCGTCAAGACCCTCAAAAATGTTGATAAGTTTGAAATTCTACCTTATCACACCATGGGTGAGTTCAAATGGCGTGAATTGGGAATTCCATATTCCCTCGAAGGAGTCAAACCACCAACAGCAGATCGCGTCAAGAACGCTAAAAAACTCATGGATACCGAAAGTTACCAAGACTATATGAAACGTGTACATGGATAAAAAGAAGCCTGATGGAAACATCGGGCTTTTGACTTGCAAAAAGACTTAGCAAACCAGCTAAGCCTTTTTCTTCTTATCTCGAACGTTGTTTTCCAGCGTTGCGATTTTTGTGTTTTTTCTTGCTTGTGATAGCAGTTGGTTGTTCAGGAGTAACGTCTTTTCGTCCATTTGGTGTTGAGAAAGCACGTGCTTTTGGTGGGTTCTTGGCTAGTTCTTCACGGACTTTTTTGCGAAGTTTTGGACGGACGATATAGTTGACGATAAATTGTTGGAGAATCATCATGAAACCACCGACAACCCAGTAAAGTGTGACACTAGCTGGTGAGATGAGGGAGAAGCCGGCAATCATGACTGGGCTCACGTAAGCCATTTTCTTGATTTGTTCTCTTTGCGTTTCATCCTCTACTCCGTGAAGTGAAAGGAGTGATTGAAGATAGTAAAGGACACCAGCGCAGGCAGCTAAAATCATACTTGGAGAGCCTAGAGGAATTCCTAGGTAACTTGCTTGAGCAACCCCTTCAGTATGTTGGGCAGCGAAGTAAATTGCAGAGAAGAAAGGCATTTGAAGGAGGATAGGGAAGCATCCTACACCACCAAACATGCTGATGCCGTGTTCTTTTTGAGCGGCAAAGAGAGCTTGTTGGGCTTCGAGTTTCTTCTTGAGTAGTCGCTTCCTTGAGACGAGTTTGATGTGGCTCAAGGACGTGTTTGAGGGCGTTCATCTTTTCAGAGTGAAGCGTTGCCTTCCATGATTGGTAGATACCAAGTGGCAAGATAATCAAGCGCACGATAATGGTTACGATGATGATAGCGACACCGAAGCCTAGACCTTTATCAGTAGCGAAGTACTTGATAGCTTCAGCCATAGGCGCTCCGATCGTATTCCAAATAAATCCTATTGGCTTTCCTGTGGCTTTATCGACGCTAACACAGCCGGTCAAAACAAGCAACATAGCCACTCCCATAGCCGAGAGTGCAAAACGTTTAATAGATTTCACTGTTTTTATTCCTTCTTTAAAAATTATACCTTTCTATTCTACTGTTTTTTTACAAAATATACAATAGTTCTAGAGACCTAATTTGCGATTTTAAAGTCAGGGTAGGGAGGAAAGTTGCTCAGTTGGACATCTAAGTAGCTGACTTTTGAAAAAGGTGTGGGTCCTTTTCGTATTTCTTGGATAAATTTTGCCATGATAGCAGATGAGTCTGCTTGGGCTAATATTTCCACTGTGCCATCGTCATTATTCCATACCCGACCTGTGATGCCACCAATTTCAAAGTGCCAAGCTGTAAACACCCCAACGAAAGCCGACTCCTTGCACCCTACCTTGGGCAATCATTCTAACCTTTTGCATACCAAACCCCTTTGATTGTGTTATAATATTTCTATGACTATTATAACCTCAAAAGCCAATTCTGTGGTAAAAATGCCAAGAAATTACACCAAAAAAAATACCGCAAGTCTGCCTATTTGATTGAAGGCTGGCACTTGTTTGAAGAAGCTGTCCAAGCTGGAGTGACGATTGAGAAAATCTTTGCTCTAGAAAGTTACCGAGATCAGTTAGCTACTTTTCCGCAAACTGTCTGGGTTTCAGAGGATATTCTGCTAGATTTGGCAGATTCTCAGACTCCACAGGGAATTGTTGCCGTGGTTCAAAAAGAAGAAGTAGGACAAGCTGACTTTAGTCAGGGCAAGTTCTTATTTTTGGAAGATGTGCAAGATCCTGGTAATGTGGGAACTATCATTCGGACTGCGGATGCAGCAGGTTTTACTGGAGTGATTGTTTCAGATAAATCGGCAGATATCTACAGTCTTAAGACCTTACGTTCCATGCAAGGCAGTCATTTCCATCTGCCCATTTACCGAATGTCTAGTCAAAGGCTTCTCGAGGAAGCTAAAAAGGCTGCTATCCCTGTGCTAGCAACAACCCTATCTAAAGATTCTGTTGATTACAGAGAACTGCCTCCTATAGAAAATTCTGTACTAGTCATGGGGAATGAGGGTCAAGGAATTAGTCCCCTCATGGCTGAAAGTGCAGATCAATTGGTCCACATTAGTATGAAGGGGCAGGCGGAGAGTTTGAATGTTGCCGTTGCAGCCGGTATCTTGATTTTCCATTTAAGCTAATTTTAACTTTCTTTGTTATAATCAAGGAAAGATGTTCATAGAAAAGGAGAAAAGATGAATCACACTATTATTCACGACCGCGCAGGTCTTAATCAATTTTACGCTAAGGTTTATGCCTTTGTTGGTCTGGGGATCGGACTATCTGCTTTGGTATCAGGCCTTATGTTGACGGTCTTTCAGTCTCAGTTGGTTTACTTTTTGATGCAGGGACGTCTCTGGTTGACCATTGCTACTTTTGCGGAGTTGGCCTTGGTTTTCGTTGCCAGCAGTATGGCTTCAAAGAATAGTCCAGCGGCTCTTCCAGTATTTTTGCTTTACTCTGTTTTAAACGGTTTTACACTCAGTTTTGTGGTAGCCTTCTATACTCCGGGTACAGTTTTATCTGCCTTTGTATCGAGCGCCCTTCTCTTCTTTGTCATGGCGGCAGTTGGCATGTTCACCAAGAAAGATTTGAGTGGCCTTGGTCGGGCTATGATGGCGGCTCTTATCGGTTTGCTGATTGCTATGGTAGTCAATATTTTCTTGGCTAGCGGTTTCTTTGATTATATGATTAGCGTAGCCATGGTTTTGGTTTTCTCAGGGTTGATTGCTTGGGACAACCAAAGGATTCGCCTTGCTTATGAGCAATCACAAGGTCGTGTAGCGACAGGTTGGGTTGTGTCAATGGCTCTCAGTATCTATCTTGATTTTATCAATCTTTTCCTAAGTATTCTACGTATCTTTGGTCGTAATGACTAAAAGGTCTATGAAATCAGTGTTTTGAGTGACACTGATTTTTTTTAAAATTTCTCTTTCCTTTTCTTGAAAATAGGTGTATAATGCTTTTAATTAATTTTTTGAGGAGTAGTTTATGAAGAAAAGTTTTATTCATCAACAAGAAGAGATTTCCTTTGTCAAAAACACTTTTACCCAGTATTTGAAAGATAAGTTAGAAGTTGTCGAAGTTCAAGGTCCTATCTTGAGTAGGGTCGGCGATGGTATGCAGGACAACTTATCAGGTGTGGAGAATGCCGTATCGGTCAAGGTTCTTCAAATTCCTGATGCTACTTATGAAGTTGTGCACTCACTTGCCAAATGGAAACGCCATACCTTGGCTCGCTTTGGTTTTGGTGAAGGTGAAGGTCTTTTCGTCCACATGAAAGCCCTTCGTCCAGACGAAGACTCGTTGGATGCGACCCACTCTGTTTATGTTGACCAGTGGGACTGGGAGAAAGTTATCCCAAATGGTAAGCGTAACATCGCTTATCTAAAAGAAACAGTTGAGAAGATTTACAAGGCTATTCGCCTTACTGAGCTAGCTGTTGAAGCCCGCTATGACATCGAATCAATCTTACCAAAACAAATCACCTTTATCCACACAGAAGAGTTGGTAGAACGCTACCCAGACTTGACCCCAAAAGAACGTGAAAATGCTATCTGTAAAGAATTTGGTGCTGTCTTCTTGATTGGTATTGGTGGTGAATTACCAGACGGTAAACCGCACGATGGACGTGCACCAGACTATGATGACTGGACAAGCGAGTCTGAAAATGGCTACAAGGGTCTAAATGGTGATATTCTTGTCTGGAATGAGTCTTTAGGTGGAGCCTTTGAGCTATCTTCTATGGGAATCCGTGTGGATGAAGAAACTCTTCGCCGTCAGGTAGAAATCACCGGTGATGAGGACCGCTTGGAATTGGAATGGCACAAGGCTTTGTTGAATGGCCTATTCCCATTGACAATCGGTGGAGGAATCGGACAATCTCGGATGGCCATGTTCCTACTTCGCAAGAAACACATCGGAGAAGTGCAAACAAGTGTTTGGCCTCAAGAAGTTCGCGATACTTACGAAATATTTTGTAGAGAATCGAACCGCAAGGTTCGGTTTTCTTTCTCTTTTCGCCCATAATTTGGTATAATAAACGGTATGAAAATCGTATCAGGAATCTATGGGGGACGTCCCCTCAAGACACTAGAAGGAAAGACGACAAGACCTACTTCGGATAAGGTCAGGGGAGCCATTTTTAACATGATTGGTCCCTACTTTGAAGGGGGACGCGTCTTGGACCTTTATGCAGGTAGTGGTGGTTTATCTATCGAGGCAGTATCGCGTGGTATGTCCAGCGCTGTTTTGGTGGAGAGAGACCGTAAGGCTCAGGCTATCGTGGCCGAAAATATTCAGATGACCAAGGAAGTTGGAAAATTTCAACTCCTCAAGATGGATGCAGAAAGAGCATTAGAACAGGTATCTGGGGAATTCGATCTCATTTTCTTAGACCCTCCTTATGCCAAGGAACAAATCGTAGCAGATATTGAAAAAATGGCTGAGAGAGCACTTTTTTCTGAAGATATTATGGTCGTATGTGAGACGGATAAGGCCGTTGAACTTCCAGAAGAAATTGCCTGCCTGGGCATCTGGAAGGAAAAGATTTATGGAATTAGTAAGGTGACAGTCTATGTCAGATAAGATTGGCTTATTCACAGGCTCATTTGATCCGATGACAAATGGGCATCTGGATATCATTGAGCGAGCTAGCAAACTCTTTGACAAGCTCTATGTCGGTATTTTTTTTAACCCCCACAAACAAGGATTTCTTCCTATCGAAAATCGTAAAAGGGGGCTAGAAAAGGCTTTGAAACATTTGGGAAATGTTGAAGTCGTGTCTTCTCATGATGAATTGGTGGTTGATGTTGCAAAAAGACTGGGGGCTACTTTCCTAGTGCGAGGCTTGAGAAATGCGTCGGATTTGCAATATGAAGCCAGTTTTGATTACTACAACCATCAGCTGTCTCCTGATATAGAGACCATTTATTTACATAGCCGACCTGAACATCTCTATCTCAGTTCATCAGGTGTTAGAGAACTTTTGAAGTTTGGTCAGGATATTACCTGCTATGTTCCTGAGAGTATTTTGGAGGAAATAAAAAATGAAAAAAAAGATTAGATGGCCCTTATATGTCATTGCGGCCTTAATTGTGACTTTCTTGGCATTTGTAGTGCCCTTGCCCTACTATATAGAAGTTCCAGGTGGTTCGGAAGATATTCGCCAAGTCCTTAAAGTCAATGACACAGAAGATAAGGAAGCTGGTGCCTATCAATTCGTTACGGTTGGTGTCCAACATGCCACTTTAGCCCATATGATTTATGCATGGTTGACGCCTTTTACAGATATTCGTAGTGCCCAGGAGACTACAGGTGGTTCTTCTGATGTTGAATTTATGCGGATCAATCAATTCTACATGCAAACATCGCAAAATATGGCCAAATATCAAGGGCTAAAAACAGCTGGTAAAGATATCGAACTAAAATATCTTGGGGTTTATGTTTTGACTGTGACAGATAATTCGACCTTTAAAGGGATTCTCAACATCTCTGATACGGTCACAGCAGTCAATGATCAAACCTTTGACAGTTCCAAAGACTTGATTGATTACGTTAATTCTCAAAAACTAGGGGACTCCGTCAAGGTAACTTATGAAGAGGATGGGCAAACCAAGTCTGCGGAAGGTAAGATTATCACCTTGGAAAATGGCAAAAATGGAATTGGAATCGGCTTGATTGACCGTACAGAAGTAACCAGTGATGTCCCAATTCGCTTTCAACAGCTGGTATCGGTGGTCCAAGTGCAGGTCTCATGTTTAGTCTGGCAATCTATACCCAAATAGCTGACCCTGGTCTTAGAAATGGCCGTATCGTTGCCGGTACAGGAACCATTGACCGAGATGGTAATGTGGGAGACATTGGAGGTATTGATAAGAAAGTTGTTGCTTCGGCTAGAGAAGGTGCCGCTATTTTCTTTGCTCCTGATAACCCTGTTAGCGAAGAAGAAAAGAAAGCACATCCTGATGCTAAAAACAACTACCAAACAGCTCTAGAAGCAGCTAAAACAATCAAGACAGATATGAAAATCATGCCTGTTAAAACCCTACAAGATGCAATTGATTACTTGAAAAACAATCCCTAGTTTTTAAGGGAAGTTTCCAAACTAGCGCACAAACAGAGAAGATGGTATAATAGTCAAATGGTTCAATTATTATTCACTCTAAGCAGTCACATGCTCTTTATTTATGTGAGTTTTTACCTTTTAAAGAATCTTGTTAGATGGGAAAAAGTCTTAAAAGTAACAGCTGAGAACACAGGAAAAGTTCGTTTATTAGTAGCCTTTTTCAGCATTGTAATGGGCTATATCATGAGTTCTTTCTTTATCAGCCTGTATCAGTTGTGGCAAGAAGCGCTTAGAGGATTATTATAAAATCAAATGTAAAGGAAATAAGTATGGAAAAAATTGTGGTTCAAGGTGGCGATAATCGTCTGGTGGGAAGTGTTACGATCGAAGGAGCAAAGAATGCAGTCTTGCCCTTGTTGGCAGCGACTATTCTAGCAAGTGAAGGGAAGACCGTCTTGCAGAATGTTCCTATCTTGTCAGATGTTTTCACTATGAATCAGGTGGTTCACGGTTTAAATGCCAAGGTGGATTTTGATGAGGAAGCTCATCTTGTCGAGGTGGATGCGACTGGCGATATCACAGAGGAAGCTCCTTACAAGTATGTCAGCAAGATGCGTGCATCTATCGTTGTCTTGGGACCAATTCTTGCCCGTGTAGGTCATGCCAAGGTATCCATGCCAGGTGGTTGTACGATTGGTAGCCGCCCTATTGATCTTCATTTAAAAGGTCTGGAAGCTATGGGGGCTAAGATTAGTCAGACAGCTGGTTACATCGAAGCCAAGGCTGATCGCTTACATGGAGCTCATATCTATATGGATTTCCCAAGTGTTGGTGCTACTCAGAACTTGATGATGGCAGCGACTCTAGCTGATGGGGTCACAGTGATTGAAAATGCTGCGCGTGAGCCTGAGATTGTGGACCTAGCCATTCTCCTCAATGAAATGGGAGCCAAGGTTAAGGGTGCTGGTACAGAGACCATTACCATTACCGGTGTTGAGAAACTTCATGGTACGACTCACAATGTAGTCCAAGACCGTATCGAAGCAGGAACCTTTATGGTAGCTGCTGCCATGACTGGTGGTGATGTCTTGATTCGAGACGCTGTCTGGGAGCACAACCGTCCCTTGATTGCCAAGTTGCTTGAAATGGGAGTGGAAGTGACAGAGGAGACTGAAGGGATTCGAGTTCGCTCTCAACTAGAAAATCTAAAAGCTGTTCATGTGAAAACCTTGCCCCACCCAGGATTTCCAACAGATATGCAGGCTCAATTTACAGCCTTGATGACCGTCGCAAAAGGGGAATCAACTATGGTGGAGACAGTTTTCGAAAATCGTTTCCAACATCTAGAAGAAATGCGTCGCATGGGCTTGCACTCTGAGATTATCCGTGATACAGCTCGTATTGTTGGTGGACAGGCTTTGCAGGGAGCGGAAGTTCTTTCAACTGACCTTCGTGCCAGTGCAGCCTTGATTTTGACAGGTTTGGTAGCACAAGGAGAAACTGTAGTTGGTAAATTGGTTCACTTGGATAGAGGTTACTACCGTTTCCATGAGAAGTTGGCGCAGCTAGGTGCTAAGATTCAGCGGATTGAGGCAAGTGATGAAGATGAATAAGAAATCAAGCTACGTAATCAAGCGTTTACTTTTAGTCATCATAGTACTGATTTTAGGTGTTTTAGCCCTAGGAATCGGTCTAATGGTAGGCTATGGAATCTTGGGCAAGGGTCAAGACCCATGGGCTATCCTGTCTCCAGCAAAATGGCAGGAATTGATTCATAAATTTACAGGAAATTAGGCTGGGAGACCAGCCTTTTTATAAAGAATAAGGAGAAATATGAACAAAAAAACAAGACAGACACTAATCGGACTGCTAGTGTTATTGCTTTTGTCTGCAGGGAGCTATTATATCAAGCAGATACAGTCGACAGCTAATAGTCCCAAAACCAAGCTTAGTCAGAAAAAACAAGCGCCTGAAGCTCCTAGTCAAGCATTGGCAGAGAGTGTCTTAACAGATGTGGTCAAAAGCCAAATAAAAGGGAGTCTTGAGTGGAATGGCTCAGGTGCTTTTATCGTCAATGGTAATAAAACAAATCTAGATGCCAAGGTTTCAAGTAAGCCCTACGCTGATAATAAAACAAAGACAGTGGGCAAGGAAACAGTGCCAACCGTAGCAAATGCCCTCTTGTCTAAGGCTACTCGCCAGTACAAGAATCGTGAAGAAACTGGGAATGGTTCGACTTCTTGGACTCCTCCAGGCTGGCATCAGGTTAAGAATCTAAAGGGTACTTATACCCATGCGGTCGATAGAGGTCACTTGTTAGGCTATGCCTTAATCGGTGGCTTGGATGGTTTTGATGCCTCGACAAGCAATCCTAAAAACATTGCTGTTCAAACAGCCTGGGCAAATCAGGCGCAAGCCGAGGATTCGACTGGTCAAAACTACTATGAAAGCATGGTGCGTAAAGCCCTAGACCAAAACAAGCGTGTCCGTTACCGTGTAACCCTTTACTACGCTTCGAACGAGGATTTAGTTCCTTCAGCTTCACAGATTGAAGCCAAGTCTTCAGACGGAGAATTGGAATTTAATGTTCTAGTTCCCAATGTTCAAAAGGGACTTCAACTGGATTACCGAACTGGAGAAGTGACTGTTACTCAGTAAAATACAAAATAAACTCCTATGTCACTTGTAGATGTAGGAGTTCTTCTTTTTACTAGTTGCAGCAGGGCTACAATAGACACTGAGAAAAAAATAATATGTAATGGATTAGATTTTGTGATATAATAAAAGATAAGATACTATTTAGGAGAAGAACTATGGAAGACCCAAGTAGTCAGAATTTGTTGCTACAATTTGTTTTATTGTTTATCTTGACGGTGTTAAATGCCTTTTTCTCAGCCACAGAAATGGCCATGGTGTCACTAAACCGTGCGCGGGTGGAACAAAAGGCAGAAGAAGGAGATAGACGCTATATTCGTCTGTTGAAGGTATTAGAAAACCCTAACCACTTTTTATCCACCATTCAAGTAGGGATTACCCTGATTACGATCTTATCTGGGGCAAGTTTGGCAGAAACTCTGGGACGAGAAATTGCATCTTGGCTTGGAAATGGCGAAACAGCTTATGCCGTTGCAAGTTTTCTATCTTTAGCATTTTTGACTTATATTTCCATCGTTTTTGGGGAATTGTATCCTAAGAGAATCGCTCTTAATCTAAAGGATGCCTTGGCCATTCGTACAGCGCCAGTTATTATTGGATTGGGGAAACTAGTTAGTCCCTTTGTTTGGCTCTTATCTGCATCTACCAATCTCTTGAGTCGCTTGACTCCGATGACCTTTGACGATGCTGATGAAAAAATGACCCGTGATGAAATTGAGTACATGCTGACCAATAGTGAAGAAACACTAGATGCTGACGAAATTGAAATGTTACAAGGAATCTTTTCACTGGACGAATTAATGGCCAGAGAAGTCATGGTTCCTCGAACGGATGCCTTTATGGTCGATATTCAGGATGATAGTCAAACCATCATCCAAAGTATTTTAAAACAAAATTATTCTCGTATCCCTGTCTATGATGGGGATAAGGACAATGTGATTGGGATTATTCACACCAAGAGTCTCCTTAAGGCGGGCTTTGAAGACGGTTTTGATAATATTGTATGGAAGAGAATTTTACAAGATCCACTTTTTGTTCCTGAAACTATTTTTGTGGATGACTTGCTAAAAGAATTGCGAAATACTCAAAGACAAATGGCAATCTTGCTAGATGAATACGGTGGGATGGCTGGTTTGGTGACCCTGGAAGACCTCTTAGAGGAAATCGTTGGGGAAATCGATGACGAAACAGATAAGGCTGAAATCGAAGTTCATCAAATCGGAGAAGATACTTATATTGTTCAAGGTACCATGAATCTCAATGATTTTAATGACTACTTTGATGTCGAACTGGCAAGTGATGACGTTGATACCATCGCTGGTTATTATTTGACAGGAGTTGGGACCATTCCAACGACTGAGAAGATTAGCTATGAATTGGTCAGCCAAAACAAACAGCTTATCCTAACCAATGATAAAGTGAAAAATGGACGTGTTACCAAGGTAAAGTCCAAATTACCGAAGTTGAAATAGAAGAAGAAACAGAGTAAACTAGAGGCTTTTGTCACCAGGCGTGACAAAGCTTTTTTCAGTTGATTTCATACTCTTCGAAAATCAAATTCAAACCGCGTCAACGTCGCCTTGCCGTACGCAAGTACAGCCTGCGGCTAGTTTCCTAGTTTGCTCTTTGATTTTCATTGAGTATCAAAAGATTGTCTCCTAAAAAGAAGTCTGTCCCAAACTTGCCCCAAAAGTTTTTAAAAGTTATCCGAAGAAAAAGAAAAAGCCCTTCAATAGGGCTTTCTGTTCATTTGAAACCTGATAAATCAAGTTATAGAAGGCGGTAGACGGATTTGAACCGACGATCAAGCTTTTGCAGAGCCGTGCCTTACCACTTGGCTATACCGCCTTAACGTTTATTATTATACCTTGAAAATGATTTTCAGTCAATAGCTTTTTCAGATTTTTTGTGTCAATAAGCCTAAATATTCTGAAAATTCGTTTACTTTTCTTGAAATCTATGGTATAATTGATGATAACCTATACTTTAATAAGAGGAGTAAAGAAATGAAAAAAAGTCAAGTGCTTGCTGTAGCAGGAACTACCTTATTAGCGTCAGGAGTTCTAGCTGCGTGTTCAAACACTAGTTCAAATAATGCTAAATTAGCAAAAGATTACCAATATGTTTATCAAACAGATCCAGAAACCTTGGATTATATCGTCAGCAATATTGATTCAACATCTTTCATCACAACAAATGCTGTAGATGGTTTGTTGGCTAACGATAAATATGGTAATCTGGTTCCTTCTATTGCTGAATCATGGACAGTTTCAAAAGATGGTTTGACTTATACCTATAAAATCCGTAAGGATGCTAAATGGGTGACAGCAGAGGGAGAAGAATACGCTCCTGTCACTGCTAAAGACTTCGTTACTGGTTTGAAACATGCCGTAGATGGAAAATCAAAAGGACTTTCAATCGTTAGCTCTTCTATTAAGGGATTAGAAGCCTATATCAAGGGTGAAACAAGCGATTTTTCAACTGTCGGAGTAAAAGTACTCGATGATCAAACACTAGAATATACTTTGAACCAGCCAGAAACTTTCTGGAATGACAAGACAACTAGTGGTGTTTTGATGCCGGTTAATGAAGAATTCTTAACTTCAAAAGGGGAAGGTTTTGGTGCCCCAACAGATGCTAACTCTATTCTTTATAACGGTCCATTTGTCTTGAAGGCTGTAACTCCTAAATCATCTATCGAGATGGCTAAAAATGATGCATACTGGGACAAAGAAAATGTAAAAATTGAGAACGTTAAGTTCACTTTCTGGGATGGTAAGGACCAAGATGTGATTGCTAAAGGTTTTGCCGATGGTCAATATAGCAAGGCTCGTATCTTCCCTACAAGTTCTACATATGAAAAATATGCAGCTGACTTCAAAGATAACATTTACTTTAACGAACCAGGTGCTGGTGTTGCAACTGTCAGCTTGAACTATGGCCGTACAACCTATAACCACACTGCCAAAACAAGTGATGCCCAAAAGACATCTACTCAGAAAGCATTGCTAAATAAGGAATTCCGTCAAGCCTTGAACTTTGCAGTGGACCGTGCTTCTTATTCAGCTCAAACAAATGGTACTGATGGAGCTGCAGTAGCCATCCGTAATACGTTTGCACCTTATAATCTTCAAGTTGGTAAGAAAACATTTGGTGAGTTGGTACAAGAAAGCTTGGCTAAGACAAATTCTTCTACTTGGTCAAACGTATCTCTAGCAGATTCTCAAAATGGACTTTACAATGAAGAAAAAGCTAAAGAAGTCTTTGCTAAAGCTAAATCAAGCCTGCAAGCTGAGGGTGTTGAATTCCCAATCCACTTGGATGCCTTGGTTATCCAAGAATCAACAGCGGTTGTAAACCGTGTTCAATCATTGAAACAATCAATTGAAAAAGTATTGGGTTCAGACAATGTTGTTGTAGACTTGCAACAAATGACTCAAGCAGAAGCTTTACCAATTTCATTTAGCGCTCCAACAGCTAAAGAGCAAGACTGGGATATCCACACATTGCTAGGATGGAACCCTGACTATCAAGATCCTTCTACTTTCTTGGATCAATTCGTCATTAAGGGAGGAAGCACTCGCCTTTACCTTGGTATTGACCAAAACACAGATGCATCAGTAGTAAGCAAACTTGGTTTATCTGACTATGGAAAATTACTTGATGACGCAAACAGCGAAAACCAAGATGTTCAAAAACGTTATGAAAAATACGCAGTAGCACAAGCTTGGTTGACTGACAATGCTTTGACAATTCCAGTAATGGCTTCTCCTAAAGAAACAGCCGTTTCATATGTTTCAAAAGTTCTACCATTTAGCTCTTCATATTCTGTAGCCGGCCTTAAAGGTGAAAATTCAGGATACTTGAAGTACACTGAAGTTGGTGAAAAAGCGATTACCAAAGAAGAGTATGAAAAAGCTCGTGAAAAATGGTTGAAAGAAAAGACTGAGTCAAACGAGAAAGCTCAAAAAGAATTGGCAAGTCATGTGAAGTAAATAATTTTCAATAGAACTTTCTCTCCATGAGGAGAAGGTTCTTTTGGGATTTTTAAAGGAAATGATATGAAAAAATATATTTTTATGCGTGTTTTGCGGTCATTGGTTTCTATCTTCTTAGTAACAACCTTGACTTACACGATTATCTATACAATGGTTCCTCGAAAATTGATTTTCAAACAGGATACCAACTATAACAAGATTGCGACAACTGCTGATAAACGTGATAACTATGAGAATACTGTTTATGAGCGTATGGGCTATATCGAGTACTACGATACCAAAGAGTTGCAAGAAAAAGCTAGTCAGATGGATGATTCTGTAACAGTTGAAGCCAATGACACCAACAAGGCTATCTATGAAAAATACATCAAACAAATCGGTCATGGTTGGACTCTGGGAGAATTTACTGAAAGTGGCCAATTCTACGCTACTCGTGAAATCCCGATTTTTGAACGTGTTTTTCACTTCTATGCTAACTTGATTGACATTGATCATACAAATAAAATTCAAGACCCTGAAAATCCAGACTTAAAACGTTACCTTCGTTTCGAAAACGATCCAGCGATCGGATGGTCATTGGTTGGTTCAGGAACTAAACACAAATATCTCTTGTACTTCAACAGTCAGTTCCCATTTGTGCATCAAAATTTTGTGAACATTAATTTAGGTGACTCTTATCCAACCTATGCTAATAGCCCTGTTTTACAGGTTATTACTCAGGGACAAGGACAAACAAAAACATCTCAAGTTCAGTTCCCAACAGGTAAGAAAACTTCTTCTGTAAATATTTACTCAAGAACCTACAAATCACCTAGTCAGGCTGACTCTCGTGAAGTAGCTAACTACGGAAAAGATGATCCTTATACGGCTACTGAAAGTAACTACCAATATCCTTCAATGATTGCCAGCTCTGCTGTTGTCGGATTGATCGGTTTGGTGATTTCTTATGCGATTGCCGTGCCACTTGGTTCAGCTATGGCTCGCTTTAAGAACACTTGGATTGATAGCTTCTCAACAGGGGCTTTGACCTTCTTGATGGCTCTTCCAACAATTGCCTTGGTTTATATCGTTCGTTTGGCTGGTTCTTCAATCGGTTTGCCAGATTCATTCCCTATCTTGGGTGCTGGAGATTGGCGTTCGTATGTTTTACCAGCAGTTATCCTTGGTTTGTTGGGTGCTCCTGGTACAGCTATTTGGATTCGCCGTTACATGATTGACTTGCAATCACAAGACTTTGTACGTTTTGCTCGTGCAAAAGGTTTGTCTGAAAAAGAAATTTCAAACAAACACATCTTTAAAAATGCCATGGTTCCACTGGTTTCAGGAATTCCTGGTGCCGTTATCGGGGTTATCGGTGGTGCAACCCTTACTGAAACAGTCTTCGCCTTCCCAGGTATGGGTAAAATGTTGATTGACTCTGTAAAAGCATCTAATAACTCTATGGTCGTTGGTCTGGTCTTCATCTTTACATGTATTTCTATCTTCTCACTTCTTTTGGGAGATATTTGGATGACGATTATTGACCCACGTATTAAATTGACTGAGAAAGGAGGCAAATAATGTCTACAATCGATAAAGAAAAATTTCAGTTTGTAAAACGTGACGATTTTGCCTCTGAAACTATTGATGCGCCAGCATATTCTTACTGGAAATCAGTGTTTAGACAATTTATGAAGAAAAAATCAACTGTAGTCATGTTGGGAATCTTGGTAGCCATCATTTTGATGAGTTTCATCTACCCAATGTTTTCTAAGTTTGATTTCAATGATGTCAGCAAGGTAAACGACTTTAGTGCTCGTTATATCAAGCCAAATGCTGAGCATTGGTTCGGTACAGACAGTAACGGTAAATCTCTCTTTGACGGTGTCTGGTTCGGAGCTCGTAACTCTATCCTCATTTCTGTGATTGCGACAGTGATTAACTTAGTTATTGGTGTCTTTGTCGGTGGTATTTGGGGAATTTCAAAATCAGTAGACCGTGTGATGATGGAAGTTTACAACGTCATCTCAAACATCCCATCTCTCTTGATTGTCATTGTCTTGACTTACTCAATCGGAGCTGGATTCTGGAATCTGATTTTTGCCATGAGTGTAACAACATGGATTGGGATTGCCTTCATGATCCGTGTGCAAATCTTGCGTTACCGTGATTTGGAATACAACTTGGCATCACGTACTTTGGGAACACCAACCTTGAAGATTGTTGCCAAAAACATCATGCCACAATTGGTATCTGTTATTGTGACAACCATGACTCAAATGCTTCCAAGTTTTATCTCATACGAAGCCTTCTTGTCTTTCTTCGGTCTTGGATTACCGATTACAGTGCCAAGTTTGGGTCGTTTGATTTCGGATTATTCACAAAACGTAACAACTAATGCTTACTTGTTCTGGATTCCATTGACAACTCTTGTTTTGGTATCCTTGTCCCTTTTCGTAGTTGGTCAAAACCTAGCGGATGCTAGTGATCCACGTACACATAGATAGGAGTAGAAATGACAAAAGAAAAAAATGTAATTTTGACTGCTCGCGATATTGTCGTGGAATTTGACGTTCGTGACAAAGTATTGACAGCCATTCGCGGGGTTTCCCTTGAACTAGTTGAAGGAGAAGTATTAGCTTTGGTAGGTGAGTCAGGATCAGGGAAATCTGTTTTGACAAAGACCTTCACAGGTATGCTTGAAGAAAATGGTCGCATTGCCCAAGGAAGTATTGACTACCGTGGTCAGGATTTGACATCTCTATCTTCTCACAAAGATTGGGAACAAATTCGGGGTGCTAAGATTGCGACGATCTTCCAAGACCCGATGACTAGTTTGGACCCAATTAAAACAATTGGTAGTCAGATTACAGAAGTTATTGTAAAACACCAAGGAAAAACAGCTAAAGAAGCAAAAGAATTGGCCATTGACTACATGAATAAGGTTGGGATTCCAGACGCAGATAGACGTTTTGATGAATACCCATTCCAATATTCTGGAGGAATGCGTCAACGTATCGTTATTGCTATTGCCCTTGCCTGCCGACCTGATGTCTTGATCTGTGATGAGCCAACGACTGCCTTGGATGTGACCATCCAAGCTCAGATTATTGATTTGCTGAAATCCTTGCAAAACGAATACCATTTCACAACAATCTTTATCACTCACGACCTTGGTGTGGTGGCAAGTATTGCGGATAAGGTAGCGGTTATGTATGCAGGAGAAATCGTTGAGTATGGAACTGTTGAGGAAGTCTTTTATGACCCTCGCCATCCATATACATGGAGTCTCTTGTCTAGCTTGCCTCAGCTTGCTGATGATAAAGGGGATCTTTACTCAATCCCAGGAACACCTCCGTCACTTTATACTGACCTGAAAGGGGATGCCTTTGCCTTGCGTTCTGACTATGCAATGCAGATTGACTTCGAACAAAGCTCCTCAATTTTCAGTATCAGAGACACATTGGGCTAAAACTTGGCTTCTTCATGAGGATGCTCCAAAAGTAGAAAAACCAGCTGTGATTGCAAATCTCCATGATAAGATCCGTGAAAAAATGGGATTTGCCCATCTGGCTGACTAGGAGGAAGGAAATGTCTGAAAAATTAGTAGAAATCAAAGATTTAGAAATTTCCTTCGGTGAAGGAAGTAAGAAGTTTGTCGCGGTTAAAAATGCCAACTTCTTTATCAACAAGGGAGAAACGTTCTCGCTTGTAGGTGAGTCAGGTAGTGGGAAAACAACGATTGGTCGTGCCATCATTGGTCTAAATGATACAAGTAATGGTGATATCATTTTTGATGGTCAAAAGATTAATGGTAAGAAATCGCGTGAACAAGCTGCGGAATTGATTCGTCGTATCCAGATGATTTTCCAAGACCCTGCAGCAAGTTTGAATGAACGTGCGACTGTTGATTATATTATTTCCGAAGGTCTTTACAATCACCGTCTGTTTAAGGATGAAGAAGAACGTAAAGAGAAAGTTAAAAATATTATCCGTGAAGTGGGTCTTCTTGCTGAGCATTTGACTCGCTATCCTCATGAGTTTTCAGGTGGTCAACGTCAACGTATCGGTATTGCTCGTGCCTTGGTCATGCAACCAGACTTTGTTATTGCGGATGAGCCCATTTCAGCCTTGGACGTTTCTGTTCGTGCCCAAGTCTTGAACTTGCTTAAAAAATTCCAAAAAGAACTTGGTTTGACTTATCTCTTCATCGCCCATGACTTATCTGTAGTTCGCTTTATTTCAGATCGTATCGCAGTTATTTACAAGGGTGTTATTGTAGAGGTTGCCGAAACAGAAGAATTGTTTAACAATCCAATCCACCCATATACTCAAGCCTTGCTTTCAGCGGTACCAATTCCAGACCCAATCTTGGAACGCAAGAAGGTCTTGAAGGTTTACGATCCAAGTCAACACGATTATGAGACTGATAAGCCATCCATGGTAGAAATCCGTCCAGGTCACTATGTTTGGGCGAACCAAGCCGAATTGGCACGTTATCAACAAGGATTAAACTAATAATGGTTTTATAATTTCCATGTCAACTTTTATGGAAATTATAAACCTTTTTTTGTTGGACTGATTTGAAAAAACTTTGAAAGAATTTTCGAAAAATTTTAAAAAATTCTGAAATATTCTTGACAGCTAATGAAAAAGGTGGTAAGATAGGAAACATCAAAAAAGAAAGCAGAAAAAGAAATGAATAAAAGACAAGCTGTAACAATGAATCAAAACTTTTACTTTAGCTACTTTAGATAGTGTTTGTAGACATGTTACCATGGATGCAAACAGTTCAAGCAATTTGTTTGTATCTATGTGGCTAAGATTTTTGATTGTGGTCCATATAGATGAATATCTAAATGGACTAGCTAAGCTATAACTTGTTAGATTATTTCAAGCATCCGTTTAGATATTATCTAGGCGGTTTTTTGTTTTATCTTTTCTGAGAAGGAGTTTCATTATGAAAGTTGTTCGAAAATTACTAGCCCCCCTCTTGGTAGTGGGGATCCTCTTGACTTCTCTGATCAGTTTGCATCAGTTGAAGGCAGACAAGAAAAAAGATGTTTTTCGTATCGGTATTTCGCAGTTTATTACCCATCAGTCCTTAGATGCAACTAGAGAAGGATTTGTGGATGAGCTGGCCAAGCAAGGCTATGTTGAAGGGAAAAATATCGAGATTGATTTGCAAAATGCACAGGGAGAACAAGAAATCTAAAAACCATTTCCCAGCAACTAGCAGAATCTAGTGATGTCGTTCTAGCAATCGCAACGCCTTCTGCTCAGAGCTTGGCCAATACAACACAAACGACACCGGTTATCTTTTCAGCTGTAACAGACCCTGTCAGTGCCAAGCTGGTTGAGTCAAGAGAACACCCTGGGGGGAATGTGACTGGGACAAGCGACCAGTCATCAGATGCCATTTCAACTCAAATCAATTTGATAAAGAAAGTGTTGCCAAAGGCTAAAACGATTGGAATTCTCTATACTCAGAGTGAGCCAAACTCGGTTGTCCAAAAGGATGAAGCTAAGCGACTTCTAGAAGAAAAAGGATTTACCGTTGTTGAAAAAACAATCTTGGACAGTAACAACGTCAAGGCGGCAGCAGAGAGTTTGATGGCAGAAGTGGATATGGTTTTTGTACCAACGGATAATATTATTTCGTCAACCATGGAAACAGTCAAGCAGGTTTCTATTAAACACAAGGTTCCAGTATTTGGTGGTTCAACAGAAATGATTGCTGTTGGTGGCTTGTATAACTACGGAACCAATTATGAAGAATTGGGACGTCAGACAGCACGAATGCTGGTTCGTGTTTTAAAAGGTGAGAAGCCAGAAAATATAGCAGTTGAGTTGCCTGAAAAATTGGAATTGCATACCAATAAAGAAATGGCAGATGCACTAGGAATTGATATTAGTAAGTTAGAAAGCAAGGAATAAGGAGGTTTAAGATGAATTTTGTATTATCTAGTTTATCAGAAGGTTTGTTGTGGTCGATTATGGCCATTGGAGTCTACTTGACTTTCCGTATTTTGGATATTGCGGATATGACTGCTGAAGGAGCCTTTCCTCTGGGCGCAGCTGTCGTCGTATCACAGATACAGGCAGGGACAAATCCTTGGATTGCGACCTTACTTGCTTTGCTGGCAGGTATGGTAGCTGGTCTTGTATCAGGAATGCTCCACACCAAGATGAAAATCCCAGCTCTCTTGACAGGGATTGTGACCTTGACAGGTCTCTATTCGATCAATATTAAAATCATGGGAAGTGTGCCCAATCTTTCCTTGGGAGATTCTTCAACTGTCTTTAAACAATTGGCGAGCTTGGGGCTGACAACTGAAGAAGCTGTTTTCACGCTCAGCTTGGTTTGTCTCTTACTTGTTTGTTTGGTCTTGACTCTTTTGATGAAGACGGAGATTGGATTAGTCTTGCGTTCGACTGGGGACAATATTCCGATGAGTGAGGCCAATGGGGTCAATGTAGACACCATGAAGATTGTTGGTTATATGATTTCAAATGGTCTGATTGCTCTGTGTGGTTCCTTATTTGCTCAGAATGATGGATTTTCAGATGTGACTTCTGGGACAGGGACCATCGTTGTTGGTTTGAGTGCAGTCATTATTGCGGAAGTATTGATACACGACTTGAACATTGGAGGTCGCTTATTATCTATCGGAATCGGTGCCATTGTTTACCGTTTGATTATTTTAAATATCTATGAAATTCCCAATCTAGATCAAAACCTGGTTCGTCTCTTTAATGCAATCTTGTTAGCCTTGGTTCTATTCGCACCAGAATTACAAAAGAGACTAAAGATTCGTGGTTTGAAATTGAGAAATGAATAGGAGGAGACAGTTATGGCAAGTTTGTTAACACTTGAAAATATTCACAAAACATTTGAAGCAGGGACGGTCAATGAGAACCATGTCCTCAAAGGATTAGATTTAGAAGTTGAAGAGGGAGATTTTATCTCTGTTATCGGTGGAAATGGAGCAGGGAAATCCACTTTGATGAATATCTTGGCTGGCAATTTATCGGTGGACGAAGGGGATCTTTTATTGGCAGGCAAATCCATTAAAAATCTGAGTGTAAGAAAGAGAGCCAAGGATATCGCCCGTGTTTTTCAAGATCCTAAGATGGGAACAGCTTCTCGTTTGACGATTGAGGAAAATATGGCTATTGCCTTGAGACGCGGGCAGAAGAGAGGACTTGGCTGGGGCGTGAAAGAGAAGGACAGAATCCAGTTCCAAGAGGCCTTGAAGGAGTTGAATATTGGCCTTGAAAACCGCTTAAAAGTAGATACTCAATATCTCTCAGGAGGACAAAGACAGGCCTTGACCCTAGTCATGGCAGCTCTGGTGAAACCCAAACTTTTGCTTTTGGATGAACATACTGCGGCACTTGATCCGAAAACCAGTCAAATGGTGATGGACTTGACGCAAAAGATTGTGGAACACCATCAGTTGACGACTTTGATGATTACCCATGATATGAATCATGCGATTGAGTACGGAAATCGTCTCATTATGCTCTATCAAGGCAAGATAGTGGTGGATGTTAAGGGAGAGGAGAAAAAGCATCTGACAGTTGAAGATCTCATGCATCTCTTCCAGAAAAATAGTGGCCAAAGTCTAGTCAGTGATGAATTGGTTTTAGGATAAAGAAAAAGGCTGAGATGTGGCTCAATAATTTCTATGTCACAGAAGTGGAAATGGATTTACCAGTAGCCTACCAAAATGGACAAATTTTGCTTTCCAATTATGAAGATGCAGAAGTGTCTGAAAAAATTCTACTCAGACCGCATCAAACACTGGCTATTTATGTAAATTAATACTCTTCGAAAATCTCTTCAAACCGTGTCAGCTTTATCTGCAACCTCAAAGCGGCGCTTTGAGCAACCTGTGACTAGCTTCCTAGTTTGCTCTTTGATTTTCATTGAATATAAACTCAGTAAGGAGCCCTCTTTCGCAGAAAAGCAGGGTTCTTTTTGCTGTCTATTCCCTCCCTGAAAGCGTAAAACAAACTAGTCAGGGTGGCTAGTTTGTGGTATAATGAAAGAGACTCAAAAAGAAACAGGAGAAATATGATGGATTTACTTTTAGCAATTGTATTGATTGTGCTAGCTTTTCTAGGAGGAGCTCTTGGAGGAATGTACTTGGTTCGTAAGCAAATTGAAAAAGAATTCGCTGACAACCCACGTTTGAATGCTGAAGCAGTTCGTACTCTTTTGAGTGCAAATGGTCAAAAACCAAGCGAAGCTAAGGTACAACAAGTTTACCACCAAATCATCCGCCAACAAAAGGCAGCCCTTGCTAACAATAAAAAGAAAAAATAAATAAGGAAAAGTCTGGGATGAAAGTTCCAGACTTCTCACTATGTTGGTTATGGTTTAGGGATGAGACTTTTTCCTTGCATTCTATTGATATTTGATTATGATTAAGAGAGATAGCTGTTGATTAGGCTGTCATTCAGTTCATAAGGATAAATAATCATAATGAACTATCAATCAGAAAAAAGACTAGAAAGAAGACTGTATGGATAATCGACCAATTGGTTTTTTGGATTCGGGTGTCGGGGGCTTGACCGTTGTGCGAGAGCTTATGCGCCAACTTCCCCATGAAGAAATCGTCTATATTGGGGATTCGGCACGGGCGCCTTACGGGCCCCGTCCTGCTGAGCAAATTCGTGAATATACTTGGCAGTTGGTCAACTTTCTCTTGACCAAGGATGTCAAAATGATTGTCATTGCTTGTAACACTGCGACTGCTGTCGTCTGGGAAGAAATCAAGGCTCAACTAGACATTCCCGTCCTAGGTGTGATTTTGCCAGGAGCTTCGGCAGCCATCAAGTCCAGTCAAGGTGGGAAAATCGGAGTGATTGGAACGCCTATGACGGTACAATCAGACATCTACCGCCAGAAAATCCATGATCTGGATCCCGACTTACAGGTGGAGAGCTTGGCCTGTCCCAAGTTTGCTCCCTTGGTTGAGTCAGGCGCCCTGTCAACCAGTGTCACCAAGAAAGTGGTCTATGAAACCCTGCGTCCCTTGGTTGGAAAGGTGGATAGCCTGATTTTGGGTTGTACCCATTATCCGCTCCTCAGACCTATTATTCAAAATGTCATGGGACCAAAGGTTCAGCTCATTGATAGTGGGGCAGAGTGCGTACGGGATATCTCAGTCTTACTTAATTATTTTGAAATCAATCGTGGTCGCGATGCTGGACCACTCCATCACCGTTTTTACACAACAGCCAGCAGCCAAAGTTTTGCACAAATTGGTGAAGAATGGCTGGAAAAAGAGATTTATGTGGAGCATGTAGAATTATGACAAATAAAATTTATGAATACAAGGATGACCAGGACTGGTATGTTGGGTCCTATAGTATTTTTGGTGGTGTCCGGACATTGACTGATGAAGACTTGGATTTTCCTCTAGTTGGATTGGCCAAAATCTTTCGAGACGAGGAACGAGGTTTTCCACTTTCAGTTACTGTTTTACGCTATGGTTCTCCCTACCGTTTATTGTCTTTTGTGGTAGATATCCTTAACCAAGAAATGGGACGAAATTTGGAAGTTATTCAACGTCAGGGAGCCCTGCTCTTGGTTGAAAATGGGCAGCTCTTGTATGTAGAATTGCCTAAAGAAGGGGTCAATGTTCATGATTTCTTTGAGACAAGCAAGGTCAGAGAAACCCTGTTAATTGCGACTCGTAATGAAGGTAAGACCAAGGAATTCCGAGCTATCTTTGACAAGCTAGGCTACGATGTGGAAAATCTTAATGACTATCCTGACCTGCCTGAAGTAGCAGAAACAGGCATGACCTTCGAAGAAAATGCCCGCCTCAAGGCAGAAACTATTTCTCAATTAACGGGCAAGATGGTTTTGGCAGATGACTCAGGTCTCAAAGTCGATGTCCTTGGTGGCTTGCCAGGTGTCTGGTCAGCTCGTTTCGCAGGAGTGGGAGCTACTGACCGTGAAAACAATGCCAAACTCTTGCACGAATTGGCCATGGTCTTTGAACTCAAGGACCGCTCGGCTCAATTCCATACAACCCTAGTCGTAGCCAGTCCAAACAAGGAAAGCTTGGTTGTTGAAGCAGACTGGCCTGGCTACATTAACTTTGAACCTAAGGGTGAAAATGGCTTTGGCTATGATCCTCTCTTCCTTGTAGGAGAGACAGGCAAGTCCTCAGCTGAATTAACCCTTGAAGAAAAAAATAGCCAATCTCACCGCGCCTTAGCCGTTAAGAAACTTTTGGAGGTATTTCCATCATGGCAAAGCAAACCATCATTGTAATGAGTGATTCCCATGGCGATAGTTTGATTGTGGAAGAAATCCGTGATCGCTATGTAGGCAAAGTTGATGCCGTTTTTCATAATGGCGATTCTGAACTGCGTCCTGATTCTCCCCTTTGGAAAGGCATCCGTGTTGTTAAAGGGAACATGGACTTTTACGCCGGCTACCCAGAACGTTTGGTGACTGAGCTTGGTTCGACTAAGATTATCCAAACCCATGGTCACTTGTTTGACATCAATTTCAACTTTCAAAAGTTGGACTACTGGGCTCAGGAAAAAGAGGCCGATATCTGTCTTTATGGTCACTTGCATGTGCCAAGTGCTTGGATGGAAGGCAAGACCCTCTTTCTAAATCCAGGTTCCATCAGTCAACCACGTGGGACCATCAGAGAATGTCTCTATGCTCGTGTGGAGATTGATGATAGTTACTTCAAAGTCGACTTTTTGACACGAGACCATGAGGTGTATCCGGGCTTGTCCAAGGAGTTTAGCCGATGATTGCCAAGGAGTTTGAGACTTTCTTGTTGGGGCAGGAGGAAACATTTTTGACTCCTGCTAAAAATCTGGCTGTGTTGATTGATACCCACAATGCGGATCACGCTACCCTCTTGCTCAGTCAGATGACCTATACCCGTGTTCCCGTTGTGACAGATGAAAAACAGTTTGTTGGGACGATTGGGCTCAGAGATATTATGGCTTATCAGATGGAGCATGATTTGAGTCAAGAAATCATGTCAGATACGGATATCGTTCATATGACGAGAACGGACGTAGCGGTCGTCTCGCCTGATTTTACCATTACGGAGGTCTTGCACAAGCTGGTAGATGAGTCCTTCTTGCCGGTTGTGGATGCGTCAGGGATTTTCCAAGGGATTATCACGCGCAAGTCTATCCTCAAGGCAGTGAATGCCCTCTTGCATGACTTTAGTAAGGAATATGAGATTCGATGCAAATGAGAGACAGGATTTCAGATTTCTTAGAGGAAAAGCAGGGCTTATCTGCCAATTCCAAGCAGTCTTATAGGTATGATTTGGAACAATTTTTAGATATTGTAGGCGAGCGGGTTTCTGAAACTAGTCTCAAGATTTACCAAGCCCAGCTAGCCAATCTAAAAATCAGCGCCCAGAAACGGAAACTTTCGGCCTGTAATCAATTTCTCTACTTTCTCTATCAAAAAGGAGAGGTGGACAGCTTTTATCGTTTGGAATTAGCTAAACAAGCTGAAAAGAAGACCTCAAAACCAGAACTGTTAAACCTAGACTCTTTTGGGCAGGAAAGTAATTATCCAGAGGGGCGTTTACTGGCTCTTCTTATCTTAGAATTGGGGCTCTTGCCGAGTGAGATTTAGCTCTCAAGGTTGAGGATATCAATCTGGATTTTCAGGTGTTGCGAATCAAGAAGGCTTCTCAACAGAGGATTGTCAGCATTCCCACGACCTTGCTTTCAGAGCTAGAACCCTTGATGGGGCAGACCTATCTCTTTGAAAGGGGAGGGAAAGCCTATTCTCGTCAGTGGGCCTTCCGTCAGCTAGAATCCTTTGTCAAGGAGAAAGGTTTTCCAGCCTTATCAGCCCAAGCCTTGCGGGAACAGTTCATTTTAAGACAAATAGAAAACAAGGTCGATTTGTACGAAATTGCAAAAAAATTAGGATTAAAAACAGTCTTGACCTTAGAAAAATATAGATAATGGATATTAAACTAAAAGATTTTGAAGGGCCCCTGGACTTGCTCTTGCACCTGGTTTCTAAGTATCAGATGGATATCTACGATGTGCCCATTACGGAAGTCATCGAACAGTATCTCGCCTATGTCTCAACCCTCCAGGCCATGCGTCTGGAAGTGACGGGTGAGTACATGGTTATGGCCAGTCAGCTCATGCTGATCAAGAGTCGCAAACTCCTTCCAAAGGTAGCAGAAGTGACAGACTTGGAAGATGATCTGGAGCAAGATCTTCTTTCTCAAATCGAAGAATACCGCAAATTCAAGCTCTTGGGTGAGCACTTGGAAGCTAAGCACCAAGATCGGGCCCAGTATTATTCCAAAGCGCCGACAGAGTTGATTTACGAAGATGCGGAGCTTGTGCATGACAAGACGACCATTGACCTCTTTTTGGCTTTCAAATATCCTAGCCAAGAAAAAAGAGGAGTTTGCACAGAATCATACGACTATCTTGCGGGATGAGTATAAGATTGAGGACATGATGGTTATCGTGAAAGAGTCCTTGACTGGACGACATCAGTTGCGCTTGCAGGATTTGTTCAAGGAAGCTCAGAATCTCCAAGAGGTCATCACCCTCTTTTTGGCAACCCTAGAGTTAATCAAAACCCAGGAGCTGATCCTCGTGCAAGAGGAGAGTTTCGGAGATATCTATCTCATGGAAAAGAAGGAAGAAAGTCAAGTGGCCCAAAGCTAGACTTGATAGAGAGGAAAGATGAGTACTTTAGCAAAAATAGAAGCGCTCTTGTTTGTAGCGGGTGAAGATGGGATTAGAGTCCGCCAGTTAGCTGAACTCCTCTCTCTGCCACCGACAGGCATCCAACAGAGTTTAGAAAAATTAGCCCAGAAGTATGAAAAAGACCAAGATTCGAGCTTGTCCCTGATAGAGACAGGTGGTGCATACAGATTGGTGACCAAGCCTCAATTTGCAGCGATTTTGAAGGAATACTCTAAGGCACCTATCAACCAGAGTTTATCTCGGGCTGCCCTTGAGACCTTGTCCATCATTGCCTACAAGCAGCCTATCACACGGATAGAAATTGATGCAATCCGTGGTGTCAACTCGAGTGGGGCTTTAGCAAAGTTGCAGGCCTTTGACTTGATACGAGAAGACGGAAAAAAAGAAGTGTTGGGGCGCCCCAACCTCTATGTGACTACGGATTATTTCCTAGATTACATGGGGATAAATCATTTGGAAGAATTACCAGTGATTGATGAGCTTGAAATTCAAGCCCAAGAAAGCCAATTATTTGGTGAAAGGATAGAAGAAGATGAGAATCAATAAGTATATTGCCCACGCAGGTGTGGCCAGTAGGAGAAAAGCAGAAGAGTTGATCAAGCAAGGCTTGGTGACGGTCAATGGCCAAGTGGTGCGTGAACTAGCAACGACCATCAAGTCAGGCGACAAGGTCGAAGTTGAAGGTCAACCTATCTACAACGAAGAAAAGGTCTACTATCTGCTTAACAAACCACGCGGTGTCATTTCCAGTGTGACAGATGACAAGGGCCGCAAGACGGTTGTCGACCTCTTGCCCAACGTGAAAGAGCGCATCTACCCTGTAGGTCGTTTGGACTGGGATACATCAGGAGTCTTGATTTTGACAAATGATGGGGATTTTACGGATGAGATGATTCACCCACGTAATGAGATTGACAAGGTTTATGTCGCACGTGTTAAAGGTGTGGCTAATAAGGATAATCTCCGTCCCTTGACCCGTGGACTTGAGATTGATGGTAAGAAAACCAAGCCGGCTGTCTATGAAATTCTCAAAGTGGACCCAGTTAAAAACCGCTCTGTAGTGCAGTTGACCATCCATGAAGGACGTAACCATCAGGTTAAAAAGATGTTTGAAGCTGTCGGTCTTCAAGTGGATAAGTTATCACGGACCCGTTTGGACACCTAGACTTGACAGGACTCCGTCCAGGTGAATCCCGTCGTCTTAACAAAAAAGAAATCAGCCAACTACACACCATGGCTGTAACCAAGAAATAATGAAACGAATCTTAATAGCGCCTGTGCGCTTTTACCAACGTTTTATCTCACCAGCCTTTCCCCCCTCTTGTCGCTTTGAGCCTACCTGTTCCAACTACATGATTCAGGCTATTGAAAAACATGGCTTTAAGGGTGTTTTGATGGGATTAGCGCGGATTTTACGTTGCCACCCCTGGTCTAAAACGGGTAAGGACCCCGTCCCAGACCATTTTTCCCTTAAACGGAATCAAGAAGAAAAATGAGGCTGGGTAAAAATATTTTAGTGAAATGATAAAAACGCATCCTATCAGATTTGAGTGAACTTGATTGGATGCGTTTTATCGTGTAAAGTTGTTAGTTAAGTTTGAAGTTGCTTATTTCAAGGCTTTTTGTGCGTCTTCAATCATGAGTTTTGTTGATTCAAGACCGCCTCCGCTGAGATACCAGAGATCTGGTGTTAGTTGGATAATCTTACCATTTTTAGCAGCGGGAGTTTCAGCGATAAGGGCATTTTCTAGGACACCGTCGTTGCTAGAGTTGTCCCCACCGATGGCAAGGGTGCGGTTGATGACAAAGAGGATGTCAGGATTGATTTCTTTGACACTTTCAAAGCTGACTTCTTGTCCGTGGCGAGAATCTTCAAATTGAGTATCAGTTGGCTTGAATTTCAAAGCTTGATACAAGAAAGAGAAACGAGATTGGGCACCAAAGGCAGCCATTTCCTTCGTTGAGGAGGATAGCAAGGGCTTTTTTGTCAGAGCTTTCATTTTTAGCAGCGACTTCTTGGATGCTCTTGTCTAGCTTGGCCAATTCTTCCTTGGCTTTCTGTGAACCAGTTTCACCAAAGGAGTTTGCTAAAGATTCGATATTAGCCTTGGTAGAAGTCCAGTAGTCGTCCTTGCTTGCTTGGAAGAGAACGGTTGGGGCGATTTCTTTGAATTTATCTACAAATTTTTGGGTACGTGGTGAAGCAATAATCAAATCTGGTTCAAGAGCAGCAATGGCTTCTAGGTCTGGCTCAACCATAGAACCAACATTGTTAACTTTTCCAGCTAGGTCTTTTAGGTAAGTCGGAACAGTTTTTGTAGGCATTCCTACGATATTCTTTTCAAAACCTAAAGCGCGAATAGTATCCGCAGCACCGAGGTCAAAGGTCACAATTTTTTCAGGAACTTTTGAAAGTTTGACTTCGTCTAGTGAGCTTTTAATAGTCACTTCTGTTGGAGCAGAGCTGCTTGTTTCCGACTTACTAGTGCTTGAGTTTGTGTTTGTACTACATGCACCAAGTAGGAGCAAGAAGCTGGCCACTAGGGCAGTGAGATAAAGTTTAAGGGATGTTTTCATGATTTCTCCTTTTTAAAATGTGATAACGATTTAGGGAGTCTCTTGGTCTTATTGACTAAGAGACTGAAGGTTCTCTAACTTGAGCTTCTATGTTACTAGCTATAGATACAGATCTTTTTGCCATTGATATCAGCTAGCGTGATGGGAATCTCATAAAGTTGACTGAGCAGGTCGGCCTGCATGATTTGATTTGTCGTTCCTTTGCAAAAGACTTGGCCATCTTTGAAGGCGACAATTTCATCTGCATACTGACTGGCCATGTTGATATCGTGGAGGACGATGATAATGGTCTTTCCGAGTTCCTCCACCAGTCGCTTGAGAATCTGCATCATACTGACGCTTTGCTTGATATCGAGATTGTTGAGTGGTTCGTCCAGCAAGATAAAGTCTGTATCCTGGGCCAGTACCATAGCGATAAAGACCCGCTGGAGTTGTCCTCCAGACAGGCTATCGATGTAGCGGTCTTTAAGTTGGTTAGTTCTAAATAGTCCATAGTTTCTCGGATTTTTTCCCAATCTTCTGGTCTCAGTCGACCTCGGCTGTAGGGAAAACGTCCAAAACTGACCAGTTCTTCAACCGTCAATTTGGCTTGGTAATTGATTTTCTGCTTTAGGATAGTCAGTTCTTGAGCCAGTTCTTGTGAATTCCAACTCTCGATTTCACGGCCTTTGATGCTGAGAATTCCCTGATCTTTCTTGGTCAGTCTGCTCATGATGGAGAGGAGAGTCGATTTTCCAGCACCATTTGGACCAATGAAGGCTGTCAGTTTCTGAGGACTGACTTCAAGCGAAATGCCTTGCAAAATATCCTGTTTTTGAATGGATTTGTCAATGTTTTCCAGTTTCACTGACGCGCCCTCCTGTAGAGTAAGATAAAGAATAAGAGACCACCTACGCTCTCGATAATCATACTGATGCGAATTTCCAGCGCAAAGACTCGTTCAATCAGGGCTTGCCCCAAGGTCAAACTGATAAATCCAACCAGAATGGCCACTATAAAGAGTAACTTATGTCGATAGTCTTTGACGATTAGGTAGGTGAGGTTGGCCAACATAAAACCGAAGAAGGCCATAGGTCCTACCAGGGCAGTGGCCGTTGAAGTTAAAAGTACGATGCCCCAGAGGAGTTCTTTCTGTTCTTTTTCAACATCGAGTCCCAATATCTGAGCTGTTTCTCTTTGCAGATGCAAGACATCCAGAATGACTGCTTTCCGAAAGAAAAAGATTGTCAAAGCAAGGATAATCAGAGAACTGATGGCTAGGATGGAAGTGTTGAGATGTTGAAAGGAGGCAAAGAGACTGTTCTGCAGTTTATCGTATTCGTTTGGATCCATCAGGACCTGAAGGAAGGTACTGATATTTCGAAAAGAGACTTCCGAGGGCTAGACAGATTAGCAGTATGAAGACCAGGTCTTGTTTCATCAGTGTCTTCAAGTAGCCTTGTAAGGCAAGAAAGAAGAGGGATTGAAGCAGAAGCAAAACTAGGAATTCTAAGATAGGAGACTTGCCAAGTTGAAGAAACTTACTTTCAAAAAAACCAGTAGTAGGGTTTGTAGTAGGACGTAGAAGGATTCAATTCCCCAAAATACTTGGCGTCAGAAAGCGATTTTTCCGTCAGGGTTTGAAAACTAATGGTCGAAATCCCAGTCGCGATGGCTACCAAGAGATAAACGATGATCTTTTGGGAACGCAGCTTCCAAGCAAAGGCTGACAAGTGAGTGATGGGCCAAAAGTAGAGGAGACAAGCTCCGATGGCCAGAATAATGAGAAGGCAGAAGAGCTTGGTATGTTTGCTTTTAAACTGCATCTTTTCGTCCCCCTCTCCATAGAAGTAGGATAAAGATGATGCTACCAATGATTCCTAGTAGAAGACTGACAGACAGTTCATAGGGCCGAATTAGAACTCGGGATAGGATATCGCAGGCTAGGACTAGATTGGCACCGACCAGTGCGACGATGAGTTTGGTCTGACTTAGATTATCTCCATAGTGCTTGCGAACAAGATTGGGAACGATGACCCCGAGAAATGGCAAGCCACCCACGGTAATCATGGTGACACTAGTCGTTAGCGCCACCAGAAAGAGGGCCAGTTTTTCAAGTAGGGAGTAGGAAATCCCCAAACTCTCACTGGCTTCCTTGCCTAGATTCATGATGGTAAAGGTTTGGGATAATTTCCAAACGGCTATCAGGATAATGAGGCCTAAAAAGAGCCATTCATACTGATGAGTCTGAATCATGGAGAAGGAGCCCTGGGTCCAAGCTGTCATACTCTGAACCAGATTGAAACGGTAGGCGATAACTTCTGTCACAGAACCAATAATTCCGCTATAGATAATCCCAATCAGAGGCAACATCCATCTTTCCTTTACAGTAAAAATGGCCATAAAGGCTAGGAAGAAGAGGGTGAATACGATGGATGAAACAAAAGCAAAGAGCATCTTTTGAGTCAGACTAGCCGACGGAAAGACAAAGAGGCTCAGCACCATTCCCAGTTTGGCAGCTTCAGTCGTTCCAACTGTACTCGGAGCAGCAAACTGATTTTGAGTGATAGTCTGCATGAGAAGTCCTGCCATACTCATACTAGAGGCCGCAAGGAGAATACTGATAGTTCTTGGAAGACGGGACTCTTGAAAGAGAAGCCAGGTCTGCTGGTCGAAAGCAAAGAGCTTTCCCCACGAAATCACTGGTCCCAATGCTAATAGAGAGAAAGACTAGGAGTAGAAGTAAGCCAATTAAATAATGAGAAAGTTTCATACCCCATCCTTTCATGTAGATTTGGTACCGAAAGATACCTGCGGATATTACTGTAACACGATTTCTTTAATCTGTCAATAAATTTTCTGACAATTTAATGAATAAAACAAGGAGAGAGCGCCAAGGCTTTCTCCTTTGTTATCCTATTCCAAAATGTTTTTACCCTCTTTAACACGCCAATGATAATCCGATAAAATAATATCTTTTAGAGAGTAGCTAGCTTTCCAATCCAGATATCTTTTAGCTTTTGATGCGTCTGCTAGGACGCTAGCTGGATCACCAGCACGACGAGCAACAATTTCGTGTGGGATTTCTTGATTCAGTAGTTCTTCAGCAGTTTTAAAAATTTCTTTGACGGTATAGCCTTTTTCAGTTCCTAAGTTAAAGATTTGAGAAGAACTGTCTTCTTGAAATAGGTAGTTCATTCCTTTAACATGAGCCTGTGCAAGGTCCAAGACATGAATGTAATCTCGAATACATGAACCGTCACGTGTATCGTAGTCATCTCCAAATATTTTTAGGCTATCATTTTGTCCCAATGCGGTTTTGTTGATATTGGGAATGATGTGAGTTGGATTTTTTACACGCAGGCCGTTTGAAGCATCCATTTCAGCCCCAGCAACATTAAAGTAACGGAAAATAACATATTTCCAATCGTAACGATTAGCCATCCAGTAAATCATTCGTTCGCCCATCAGTTTTGTTTCTGCATAAGGGTTGACAGGGTCGAGCAGGGTATCTTCAGTTGCAGGCTTGTCAATACAGTTATTACCATAGAGGGAAGCAGTCGAAGAGAACATGATTTTTTGAATGCCAACTTCAGATAAGACTTTGAGAACTTGGTTCATACCCGCAACGTTGGCAGTGAAGTATTTGCTTGGATTTTCAATACTTTCGCTCACAACAATCTCACCTGCACAATGGAGAACGGCGTCAATCTTGTTTTCTTCCAAGTAGGATTTTAAGGCACTGGCGTCATAAACATCCAGTTGTTTAAAGCTAGCACGACTATCTACAGCTGAACGATTTCCTGTAGAGAGATTATCGAGGACATGTACCTGATAGCCAGCATTTAAAAGAGCCTTAACGGTATGGGAGCCAATGTAGCCAGCTCCACCTGTAACAAGAATTGTTTTGGTCATGATTTTTTCCTTTTCCTAGTTTTGTACTATTTTTAAAGAAATAAGAAGGCGAAGTCAACTATTTTTCTGCAAATTTCATGAAAAACTAAACAAATATAGCATTGAATTGTTTTTTTGTTTTTGGAATTAATAGTTTGGTTGGTCTTGGAATAGTTCTTAGATTTTACCTCACATGCAAGAAAATACAAGCTTTTCTAAGATACAGTAAGACTAAGATACTAATTTAGAAATCCACCTTCCCGCTATCCTTCTCCTATAAAAAGTGGTAAAATGGATGAAAGAAAGAAGGAACTGAAATGACAACATTATTTTCAAAAATCAAAGAAGTAACAGAACTTGCTGCGATCTCAGGTCATGAAGCACCTGTTCGTGCTTATCTTCGTGAAAAGTTGACACCGAACGTGGATGAAGTGGTGACAGATGGCTTGGGTGGTATTTTTGGTATCAAACATTCAGAAGCTACAGATGCACCGCGTGTCTTGGTCGCTTCTCACATGGACGAAGTTGGATTTATGGTCAGCGAAATTAAGCCAGATGGTACCTTCCGTGTCGTTGAAATCGGTGGTTGGAACCCAATGGTAGTTAGTAGCCAACGTTTCAAACTCTTAACACGTGATGGTCGTGAAATTCCTGTGATTTCAGGTTCTGTCCCTCCACATTTGACTCGTGGTAAGGGTGGACCAACCATGCCTGCTATTGCAGATATCGTCTTTGATGGTGGTTTTTCAGATAAGACTGAGGCAGAAAGCTTTGGTATCCGTCCTGGCGATACCATTGTACCAGATAGTTCTGCGATCTTGACAGCCAATGAAAAAAATATCATTTCAAAAGCTTGGGACAACCGCTATGGTGTGCTTATGGTTAGTGAGTTGGCAGAAGCTCTTTCAGGTCAAAAACTCGGAAATGAACTCTATCTAGGTTCTAACGTCCAAGAAGAGGTTGGTCTCCGTGGTGCTCATACCTCTACAACTAAATTTGATCCAGAAGTTTTCCTAGCAGTTGACTGCTCACCTGCTGGCGATGTCTATGGAGGTCAAGGCAAGATTGGGGATGGAACCTTGATTCGTTTCTACGATCCAGGACACTTGCTTCTCCCAGGGATGAAGGACTTCCTTTTGACAACAGCTGAGGAAGCTGGTATCAAGTACCAATACTACTGTGGAAAAGGCGGAACGGATGCAGGAGCAGCTCATCTGAAAAATGGTGGTGTTCCATCAACAACTATCGGTGTCTGCGCTCGTTATATCCATTCTCACCAAACCCTCTACGCAATGGATGACTTCCTAGAAGCGCAAGCTTTCTTACAAGCCTTGGTGAAGAAATTGGATCGTTCAACGGTTGATTTGATTAAAAATTATTAAACCATAAGGGAGGTGGTAGGGATGGTAGAACCAAACCTAGAAAGCCTTATAAAAGATCTTTACAATCATGCTCGACATGATTTGAGTGAAGATTTAGTTGCTGCTCTCCTAGAGACTGCTAAAAAACTGCCTACTACAAATGAGCAATTGCTGGCAGTTCGTCTCTCAGATCTGGTCAATCGTGAATTGCTCCTAAATCCCAAACATCCGGCACCTGAGTTGCTCAACTTGGCTCGCTTTATTAAAAGAGAAGAAGCAAAGTACAGAGGAACTGCAGCTTCTGCGATTATGTATGGGGAGCTCTTTAAAATGCTTTGATTCCATTGTGAATCAAAGCATTTTTCTATAGGGTAGAAAAGTAATTCTTTATAAGGAGAAGAAAAAGCCATCCTATTCAGGATAGCTTCTTGGTACTTAGATTTGTTCAGCAATGACCTTTTCAGCTAGATTCATAGCGTGGTCAGATACACGAGTGTAGTGGGAAATAATGTCGATAAAGTTGACCCCAGCTTGTGTTGAACACTCACCCTTGTTGAGGCGTTTGATGTGAGTCTTTCTGAGAACACGTTCCATATTGTTGATTTCTTTATGGCGTTCAATCAGACTTTGAGCTTTTTCAATATCATTGTTTTCCACACTATCAAGGGCATCCTTGATAAAGCCAGTGGTTTTTTGATAGATATCAGCCAATTCCTGCAAAGCAGCTTCAGAGAACTCAACATTTTTCCGTTGAAGGTAGTCAGTCAGATTGATTAGCGCTTCTGCGTGATCCCCAATCCGTTCCAAATCGCGGGATGAATCCAAGATGTTGGTCAACACTTCACTTTCTTTCTGGCTAAGGGCCTCACTTGAAAGAGTAATAAGGTAACGAGTCAATTTCTCATCAATGGTATTGATAGCTTCTTCTGTCTTGTGTCCTTTTTCAGCAACCTTTTCATTAAGGTCAATGATGTAGTTGTAAGAAAGGTCAAAGGCTTTAGAAGCATAATTTCCTAAGTGAAGGAGCTCTTTCTTCGCATTTCCGAGGGCGATTGATGGAGCTTGTTTAATCAAATGTTCATCAAGATAAAGTGGCTCGTACTTCACAATTTCATCTTCACCAGGGATGAGCTTGGTTACGAAGTAGGCCAAGGCTCCGATGAATGGAAATTGTACAATAGTGTTACTTACGTTAAAGGCACCATGAGAGAAGGCGATGGTCATCTCAGGTGAGAGGTGAAGGAGTGCCTGGAAGTACTCAATCATAGACGTAAATGGACCTAATAAGATTAAGCAAAGAATAGTTCCCAAAACGTTAAAGGTAACGTGGGTTGCAGCAACGCGTTTTGCAGAGATATTGGCTCCAGCTGCCGCGATGATAACTGTTAGGGTTGTCCCGATATTATCCCCGAAGAGAACTGGTAGCGAACCTTTAAGGTCAAGGAATCCACCTGCATAGAGACCTTGCAAAATCCCGATTGTCGCAGAAGAGGCTTGGATGAGAACGGTAATCACTGCACCGGCAAAAACTCCCAACACAGGATTTTGTCCCAAGGTTACCATGTATTCCTTGAATTGTGGTAGATCTTTAAGAGGACTCATACCGGCACTGATGAGGTTGAGGGCGTAGAAGATTCCCCCTACACCAAACAGGATTCGCCCGATATTGTTTGCGGTTCTGTTTTTGGTAAAGAAGAGGAACATGGTTCCAAGGAAAATCAAGGGTAAAGCATACTCACCAAGCTTGAAACCGATGATAAAGGAAGTAACGGTGGTTCCGATGTTGGCTCCCATGATAATTCCGATAGCCTGTCTAAGAGTTAGAAGGCTAGCACTGACCAGTCCAACCGTGATGACTGTAACCCCTGTACTTGACTGAATCAGGGCAGTCACGACAATTCCGACTAGAACACCTAAAAAGGGATTGCTAGTGTACTTGTCAATGTAAAAACGAAGGCGATCTCCAGCAGCTTGTTGCAAACCGTCTCCCATGGTCTTGATACTATATAAGAATAGTCCCAGACCACCTAAAAAGTGAAATAAAATTTCCTGCCAATTAATGGACATTTCTTTTTCCTCCGAAAAATAATAACGGAATTTCTCCTATTCTATTTTAAAGGATAAAAGTAAATCTAACAAGTGTTAAGCTAAGATTTTAGAAAGAAAATTCGTGAGAAAAAGTAAAAATAATACACTCTAACATGACATGAATATTAAATGAAGATTAAATATCGAAAAATCTTGTGAAATCTTTCCTTATATTTCCAAAGTGTGATATAATAGTTTCGAATAAAATAAATAAAGGGGTTTTTGTAACATGGCAAAACTTACTGTTAAAGACGTTGACTTGAAAGGTAAAAAAGTCCTCGTTCGTGTTGACTTCAACGTACCATTGAAAGATGGCGTAATCACTAACGACAACCGTATCACAGCAGCTCTTCCAACTATTAAGTACATCATCGAACAAGGTGGACGTGCAGTTCTTTTCTCTCACCTTGGACGTGTGAAAGAAGAAGCTGATAAAGCTGGTAAATCACTTGCTCCTGTAGCAGCAGACTTGGCAGCAAAACTTGGTCAAGATGTTGTGTTCCCAGGTGTCACTCGTGGTGCTGAATTGGAAGCAGCTATCAACGCTCTTGAAGATGGACAAGTTCTCTTGGTTGAAAACACTCGTTACGAAGATGTTGACGGCAAGAAAGAATCTAAAAACGATCCTGAACTTGGTAAATACTGGGCATCACTTGGAGATGGTATCTTCGTAAACGATGCTTTCGGTACAGCTCACCGTGCACACGCATCTAACGTTGGTATCTCAGCAAACGTTGAAAAAGCAGTTGCTGGTTTCCTTCTTGAAAACGAAATTGCCTACATCCAAGAAGCAGTTGAAACTCCAGAACGTCCATTCGTAGCCATTCTTGGTGGTTCAAAAGTTTCAGACAAGATCGGTGTTATCGAAAACTTGCTTGAAAAAGCTGATAAAGTCCTTATCGGTGGTGGTATGACTTACACATTCTACAAAGCACAAGGTATCGAAATCGGTAACTCACTTGTAGAAGAAGACAAATTGGATGTCGCTAAAGCTCTTCTTGAAAAAGCTAACGGTAAATTGATCTTGCCAGTTGACTCAAAAGAAGCTAACGCATTTGCTGGCTACACTGAAGTGCGTGACACTGAAGGTGAAGCAGTTTCTGAAGGATTCCTTGGTCTTGACATCGGTCCAAAATCTATCGCTAAATTTGACGAAGCTTTGACTGGTGCCAAAACAGTTGTATGGAACGGACCTATGGGTGTGTTTGAAAACCCTGACTTCCAAGCTGGAACAATCGGTGTGATGGACGCTATCGTGAAACAACCAGGCGTTAAATCAATTATCGGTGGTGGTGATTCAGCTGCCGCAGCAATCAACCTTGGACGTGCAGATAAATTCTCATGGATCTCTACTGGTGGTGGAGCATCAATGGAACTTCTTGAAGGTAAAGTTCTTCCAGGACTTGCAGCCTTGACAGAAAAATAAGATTTTCTAAATAAATCAAAGAAGAGAGGGATGAAAGTTCCTCTTTTCTTTTGCTTAAAATAAAAACGCTTCCTCTCAACTATTACTCATAAAAATCACCGATTTATGATAAAATGGAAATAGAAAGTTGAGATTATGAGTTATTTTAAAAAATATAAATTCGATAAATCCCAGTTCAAACTTGGTATGCGAACCTTTAAAACAGGTATTGCTGTTTTTCTAGTTCTCTTGATTTTTGGCTTTTTTGGCTGGAAAGGTCTTCAAATCGGTGCTTTGACAGCCGTTTTTAGCTTGAGGGAGAGTTTTGATAAGAGTGTTCATTTTGGGACTTCGCGTATTCTAGGAAATAGTATCGGTGGCCTCTATGCCCTGGTTTTCTTCTTATTAAATACCTTTTTCCACGAAGCCTTTTGGGTGACCTTGGTTGTTGTTCCAATTTGCACCATGTTAACCATTATGACAAATGTAGCCATGAATAATAAAGCAGGTGTAATTGGTGGTGTAGCGGCTATGTTAATCATTACCCTATCGATTCCGAGCGGCGAAACAATTTTGTACGTGTTTGCGCGTGTATCAGAAACTTTCATGGGAGTTTTTGTCGCAATTCTCGTAAATTACGATATTGATCGTATTCGGCTCTTTTTAGAGAAAAAAGAAAAATAATGTTACATTTTATAACATTATCAATTGACGTTTGTCTTTTTTTAGACTATAATAGACAGAAAGAAGGAAATTGTAAATGAAGGAAAAAGAATTTCGCCGAAATATGGCTGTTTTTCCTATCGGCAGTGTTATGAAGTTGACCGATCTATCGGCGCGTCAGATTCGTTATTATGAAGATCAAGAGTTGATTAAGCCTGATCGAAACGAAGGGAACCGTCGCATGTATTCCTTGAATGACATGGATCGTCTGCTTGAAATCAAAGATTATATCTCTGAAGGTTATAATATCGCTGCCATTAAGAAAAAATATGCTGAACGTGAAGCGAAATCCAAGAAAGCGGTGAGTCAGACTGAGGTGCGTCGTGCACTTCACAATGAACTCCTCCAACAGGGTCGCTTTGCTTCGGTACGATCACCTTTTGGTCGCGGTTAGCCAACCGCAAGTAGTCATACATTAAGGAGAAAACTCATGCTAATCACAGCTGCAGATATTCGTCGTGAAGTCAAGGAAAAAAATGTTACATTTATCCGTCTCATGTTCTCAGATATTTTGGGAACTATGAAAAACGTCGAAATTCCTGCTACAGATGAACAGTTAGATAAGGTCTTGTCGAACAAGGCTATGTTTGATGGATCTTCTATTGAAGGTTTTGTACGTATCAATGAGTCAGATATGTACTTGTACCCTGACTTGGATACATGGACAGTCTTCCCTTGGGGAGATGAAAATGGAAGTGTTGCAGGTTTAATCTGTGATGTCTATACAACAGAAGGTGAACCATTTGCAGGTGACCCTCGTGGCAATTTGAAACGTGCTCTTCGTCACATGGAAGAAGTAGGATTCAAATCTTTCAACCTTGGGCCAGAGCCAGAATTCTTCCTATTTAAGTTGGATGAAAATGGAGACCCAACACTTGAAGTAAATGACAAGGGTGGCTACTTTGATTTGGCACCTACTGACCTTGCGGACAATACACGTCGTGAGATTGTCAATGTCTTGACCAAAATGGGATTTGAAGTAGAAGCGAGTCACCATGAGGTTGCGGTTGGACAACATGAAATTGACTTCAAGTACGATGAAGTTCTCCGTGCTTGTGATAAGATTCAAATCTTTAAACTTGTTGTTAAAACTATTGCTCGCAAACATGGTCTTTACGCAACCTTTATGGCCAAACCAAAATTTGGTATTGCTGGATCAGGTATGCACTGTAATATGTCCTTGTTTGATGCAGAAGGAAACAATGCCTTCTTTGATCCAAATGATCCAAAAGGAATGCAGTTGTCAGAAACGGCCTACCATTTCCTTGGCGGTTTGATTAAGCATGCCTACAACTATACTGCCATCATGAACCCAACAGTTAACTCATACAAACGTTTGGTTCCAGGTTATGAAGCTCCTGTTTACATTGCTTGGGCTGGTCGTAACCGTTCGCCACTTGTGCGCGTGCCTGCTTCACGTGGTATGGGAACTCGTCTTGAGTTACGTTCAGTGGATCCAATGGCAAATCCATACATCGCTATGGCGGTTCTTTTGGAAGTTGGTTTGCATGGTATTGAAAACAAAATCGAAGCACCAGCTCCTATCGAAGAAAATATCTACATCATGACAGCAGAAGAGCGTAAGGAAGCTGGCATTACAGATCTTCCATCAACTCTTCACAACGCCTTGAAAGCTTTGACAGAAGATGAGGTTGTCAGAGCAGCTCTTGGAGAACATATCTATACTAGTTTCCTTGAAGCAAAACGAATTGAATGGGCAAGTTATGCAACCTTCGTTTCACAATGGGAAATTGATAATTATTTAGACCTTTACTAATACTAATATAGAAGAAAGATTGCCTGAGGGCGATCTTTTTTTCTTGCTTTTTATATCGAGGTGTGATACAGTTTGTATAACGAAGTGCGATATATCGAACTGAATAGGAGGTGGTTATAAATGGAATTGACGGATAAGATTCGTCGAGTTTATCTTCCAATGACGGAAACGGGTTTTTATATCTTGTTCTGTCTGCAAAAGGAAGGTCATGGTTATAGTATTACGCAAAAGGTCAAGGAGATGACAGATTCGCAAGTTTCGATTAGTCCTGGAACTATGTATGGAACCTTGTCAAAGATGGAAAAGGATGGTTTGATTTCCTTTGTTCGCGAAGAGGAAAAACGGAAAATCTATCATATTACAGACTTGGGACGAAAAGTCTTAGATATTGAATTGAAGCGTATTGAACGGCTCTATAGAAACAGTCGGGAGGAGCTCTGATGGAAAAGAAGGTTGTTTATAGAATTTGTACCATTGCGGATTATGATAGAGAGGCTTTCTATCTCAGAGAAATGCATGCTCAGGGCTGGAAACTTAGGAAAGTAAGCTATTCTATCTTGTTGTTTGCAGTTAAGTATATCTTTGAAGAGTGTCACCCTGAGCAAGTTTCTTATCAGTTGGATTTTTATCCAATGGAAAAGTCAGAGAGAGCCTCCTATTTACAACTGTTTAAAGACTGTGACTGGGAGCATATTACAGACTTTAATGGTTTTTCCTACTTTAGAAAACTTCATTCTGGAATTGAGTCGGATGCCGAGTTTGAAATTTATAATGACGCGGCCGGGAAGTTAGCTATGGTCAAACGCATTTTAACAATGCGGATACTTCCTATCTTGCTTCTCTTTGCAGCTCTACTACCGATTTTTTCAAAGTTTGTCAGTGGAGTTAGTTCTTTCAGTTGGGCATTGTTTTTGATTTTCATAATAGATGGTGTTTTATTGATAGTTTTTGCGATTCAGGTTTCTTATATTCTTTGGAGATTGAGTCAAAAGTGGAAAGAATTATCTAATAAATAACACCAAGCATGTTTTCTAATTTTGGGGTAAGACAATGAAAAATAAACTACAATTTCGAATTTTCACCATTCTTGATTTGGACAAGGAGGAAGAATATTTACATGAAATGCATTTGAAAGGTTGGAGGTATAGAACGAGTCGTTTTGGTTTTTTCTATTTTGACCAATGTCAACCAGATGATGTGATGTACCGTGTATGGAATACTAGCTACCTTAGAAAGAATGAGATAGTGTTGCAAAGTATTAAGGATAGAGGCTGGGAGTTTGTGGAGCGATGTCCTTATTTTGTTTTCCGAAAGGCAACTGGTGATATAGTTTCAAACGATCAATCCTTTATAGATAATCGACTTAGATGGGAAGGTGTGAAATCAGGATTTCGTTCATGTGTAACCTCTATCTCTGGTGGTCTAGTTGTTTGTATGAGTTTGTTTAGAGAAGATCTCTCTATGTCTTTCTTCATCATTTTTGCCCTATATGCTCTCATGATTTCTTATCTAATCCATGGTTTTTTCAGACTAAAAAGGAAATACCGAGTAGATAAACAGTAAGCTTCTAGGTCTTCAGACTGATTTTTAGCACTCTTGATAAAAGAGTGCTAATTTTTTGAGTTTTTGTCTTGACATTCTCTTTTAAGGGTGTATAATAGAATCATAAGTTAGCACTTGAGCGTATCGAGTGCTAATCGATCAGACAGAGAGGAGTGATGAGGTGGTTACAGAGCGTCAGCAGGATATTTTAAATCTGATTATTGACATCTTTACCAAAACGCACGAACCTGTCGGATCCAAAGCTTTGCAAGAGTCTATTAACTCTAGCAGTGCAACTATTCGTAATGATATGGCAGCTCTAGAAAAGCAAGGTTTGCTTGAGAAGGCCCATACTTCAAGTGGTCGAATGCCAAGTGTTGCTGGTTTTCAGTACTATGTAAAACACTCACTGGATTTTGACCGACTAGCTGAAAATGAGGTTTATGAGATTGTCAAAGCCTTTGATCAGGAATTCTTCAAATTGGAGGATATTCTGCAAGAGGCTGCTAACCTACTGACAGACCTGAGTGGCTGTACGGTAGTGGCGCTAGATGTTGAGCCGAGCAGGCAACGTCTGACAGCCTTTGATATCGTCGTTCTGGGGCAACATACAGCCTTGGCAGTATTCACTTTAGACGAGTCGCGAACGGTCACCAGTCAGTTTCTGATTCCAAGGAACTTCTTGCAGGAGGATTTGCTGAAACTGAAGAGCATCATTCAGGAACGTTTCCTCGGCCACACCGTTCTAGATATTCACTACAAGATTCGGACGGAGATTCCGCAGATTATCCAGCGTTACTTTACAACAACGGACAATGTTATCGATCTCTTTGAACATATCTTTAAGGAAATGTTCAACGAAAACATTGTGGTGGCGGGCAAGGTCAATCTCTTGAATTTTGCCAATCTGGCAGCTTATCAGTTCTTTGACCAACCGCAAAAGGTGGCTCTGGAGATTCGTGAGGGTCTGCGTGAAGATCAGATGCAAAACGTTCGTGTTGCAGACAGTCAAGAGTCCTGTCTAGCCGACCTAGCGGTGATTAGTAGCAAGTTCCTCATTCCTTATCGGGGAGTTGGAATTCTGGCAATTATCGGTCCGGTTAATCTGGATTACCAACAGCTAATCAACCAAGTCAACGTAGTCAACCGTGTTTTGACCATGAAGTTGACAGATTTTTACCGCTATCTCAGCAGTAATCATTACGAAGTACATTAAGATTGAAATCATTAAAGGAGGCGAAAATGGCCCAAGATATAAAAAATGAAGAAGTAGAAGAAGTCCAAGAAGAGGAAGTTGTGGAAACGGTAGAAGAAGCAACTCCTGAGAAGTCTGAGTTGGATTTGGCAAATGAACGTGCAGATGAGTTCGAAACAAATATCTTCGCGCTCATGCAGAAATGCAAAATATCCAACGCCGTGCCAATGAAGAGCGTCAAAACTTGCAACGTTATCGTAGCCAAGACTTGGCAAAAGCGATTCTCCCTTCTTTGGATAACCTTGAGCGTGCACTCGCGGTTGAGGGTTTGACAGACGATGTCAAAAAAGGATTGGAGATGGTGCAAGAAAGCTTGATTCACGCTTTGAAAGAAGAAGGAATCGAAGAAATCGCAGCTGACGGCGAATTTGACCATAACTACCATATGGCTATCCAAACTCTCCCAGCAGACGATGAACACCCAGCAGATACCATCGCCCAAGTTTTCCAAAAAGGCTACAAACTCCATGACCGCATTCTACGCCCAGCCATGGTGGTTGTTTATAACTAGGCTAGATAGCTTAAAAAAACTTGTCCGAAACGACAATAAACTATGAAGAAAGATAAGAGGCAAGCCGGAGGCTTGCAAGGAAGATATTTCCAACCGTGGTGAAAGTTTCAGTAGCAAAAGCTACTGAAACAGGGGATTTTTGAGACAATAGGCTCAAAAATAAGTGATGAAATCCCGTAGGGAGTTGCTCACGTCCCCACCACTTAAGGGAAATATAAAAAAAGAAAATTAACTAACAAGGAGAAAAACACATGTCTAAAATTATCGGTATTGACTTAGGTACAACAAACTCAGCAGTTGCAGTTCTTGAAGGAACTGAAAGCAAAATCATTGCAAACCCAGAAGGTAACCGCACAACTCCATCTGTAGTATCATTTAAAAACGGCGAAATCATCGTTGGTGACGCTGCAAAACGTCAAGCAGTTACAAATCCAGATACAGTCATCTCTATCAAATCTAAAATGGGAACTTCTGAAAAAGTTTCTGCTAACGGCAAAGAATACACTCCACAAGAAATCTCAGCAATGATTCTTCAATATTTGAAAGGTTATGCTGAAGACTACCTTGGTGAAAAAGTAACTAAAGCAGTTATCACAGTTCCAGCTTACTTTAACGATGCTCAACGTCAAGCAACAAAAGACGCTGGTAAAATCGCTGGTCTTGAAGTAGAACGTATTGTCAACGAACCAACTGCAGCAGCCCTTGCTTACGGTTTGGACAAGACTGACAAAGAAGAAAAAATCTTGGTATTTGACCTTGGTGGTGGTACATTCGACGTATCTATCCTTGAATTGGGTGACGGTGTCTTCGACGTATTGTCAACTGCAGGGGACAACAAACTTGGTGGTGACGACTTTGACCAAAAAATTATCGACCACTTGGTAGCAGAATTCAAGAAAGAAAACGGCATTGACTTGTCTACTGACAAGATGGCAATGCAACGTTTGAAAGATGCAGCTGAAAAAGCGAAGAAAGACCTTTCTGGTGTAACTTCAACACAAATCAGCTTGCCATTTATCACTGCAGGTGAGGCTGGACCTCTTCACTTGGAAATGACTTTGACTCGTGCGAAATTTGATGATTTGACTCGTGACCTTGTAGAACGTACAAAAGTTCCAGTTCGTCAAGCCCTTTCAGATGCAGGTTTGAGCTTGTCAGAAATCGACGAAGTGATTCTTGTTGGTGGTTCAACTCGTATTCCAGCCGTTGTAGAAGCTGTTAAAGCTGAAACTGGTAAAGAACCAAACAAATCAGTAAACCCTGACGAAGTTGTTGCCATGGGTGCGGCTATCCAAGGTGGTGTGATTACTGGTGATGTTAAAGACGTAGTCCTTCTTGACGTAACACCATTGTCACTTGGTATCGAAACAATGGGTGGTGTCTTCACAAAACTCATCGACCGCAACACAACAATCCCAACTTCTAAATCACAAGTCTTCTCAACAGCAGCAGATAATCAACCAGCCGTTGATATCCACGTTCTTCAAGGTGAACGCCCAATGGCAGCAGATAACAAGACTCTTGGACGTTTCCAATTGACAGATATCCCAGCTGCACCTCGTGGAATTCCTCAAATCGAAGTAACATTTGACATCGACAAGAACGGTATCGTTTCTGTTAAGGCCAAAGACCTTGGAACTCAAAAAGAACAAACTATTGTGATCCAATCGAACTCAGGTTTGACTGACGAAGAAATTGACCGCATGATGAAAGATGCAGAAGCGAACGCTGAAGCAGATAAGAAACGTAAAGAAGAAGTTGATCTTCGTAACGAAGTAGACCAAGCTATCTTTGCGACTGAAAGACAATCAAGGAAACTGAAGGCAAAGGCTTCGATGCAGAACGTGACGCAGCCCAAGCTGCTCTTGATGACCTTAAGAAAGCGCAAGAAGACAACAACTTGGACGATATGAAAGCAAAACTTGAAGCATTGAACGAAAAAGCTCAAGGACTTGCTGTTAAACTCTACGAACAAGCCGCAGCAGCGCAACAAGCTCAAGCAGGAGCAGAAGGCGCACAAGCAACAGGAAACGCAGGCGATGACGTCGTAGACGGAGAGTTTACGGAAAAATAACTCGTTAAGAATGACTAATCACTAAAGTGATTGTCATTCTACGGCAATCGCTATGGCGACTTGCCTAAACGCCTTACTAGTTCAAAAACAAAGTATAATCGACTTTGTTTTTGAACGTTGTAATGATAGGAAGAAATCCAGAGGTTGCAACCCAGCCTCTGTTTTTCGATAAAATAGAGGATGTTGCGTATGAAAAAAGTACTTTGTGTCATTTATCCTAATTTTTCTCTTTATGAGATAACAACTTTAACAAGTACTTTAGCTCTGTCTTTTGATATCACGATTGATTATGTAGCTTCTGAGAATTCGATGGTGGTCTCTGAGGATGGTTTGCCTTGTCGACCGACGAAAACATTGGATCAAATCCGTATAGAAGATTATTCTTGTGTGATTTTGCCAGGAATGGTAAATATAGGTTCTGCTCTACAAGATGAGAAATTGATCTCATTTTTGAGAAGTCTTGATGAGCAAGATATCCTAATTGCAGCAATTTCTTCAGCGCCCCTTTTATTGGCGAAAGCAGGCTTGTTGAACGACACGAAATTTACAGGTGGAATTTGGCAAAACTTCTTTGACTATTTTGAATTTCTTCCACGTGAAAATTTCCAACCGAAAGTTCTTGTCCAAGATAAACAAATCATTACGGCTATCGGTTTTGCACATCAAGAGTTTGCAAGAAAAGTGATTTTCGGTTTAGGGTTGGTGGAGAATACGGACAACTATTTTAAAGAACAGAACGAGTATGCTGAAGAGGATTTGATATTTACTCTATCAGATGAAGAGTTTAATCAAGTGAAGCAGAGTATAGAAAACAGCCTCTAAAGATTTACATAAATTATAGAAAGGAACAAGGGTGTTCAGGGAATTGAACACGGGTTCCAAAATTTCTGACTCAATATAAAAGAAAGGAATTGAACCCGACCTAAATCGAGGTTTCGTTCCGCAACAATAACAGAAAGGAACAAGGGTGTTCGTAACTGAACACGGGCTACGGACTGTGCCAAAAAGATAGTTTTTTCTAGGACGCAAGCGTCCGTCGTCAAAACCCCTATTTTGGCTGTGTCCGTTTGACGCCCTTTGTATCTTGAATTATGAACAATACTGAATTTTATGATCGTCTGGGGGTGTCAAAAAACGCTTCGGCAGACGAGATCAAAAAGGCTTATCGTAAGCTTTCTAAAAAATATCACCCAGATATCAACAAGGAGCCTGGTGCTGAGGAAAAGTACAAGGAAGTTCAAGAAGCCTATGAGACTTTGAGTGACGACCAAAAACGTGCTGCCTATGACCAATATGGTGCTGCGGGTGCCAATGGTGGTTTTGGTGGAGCTGGTGGTTTCGGCGGTTTCGATGGGGCAGGAGGCTTCGGTGGTTTTGAAGATATCTTCTCAAGTTTCTTCGGCGGAGGCGGTGCTTCGCGCAATCCAAATGCTCCTCGTCAAGGGGATGATCTCCAGTATCGTGTGAATTTGACCTTTGAAGAAGCTATTTGGAGCTGAAAAAGAAGTTAAGTACAATCGTGAAGCAAGCTGTAGTACATGTAATGGCTCAGGTGCTAAGCCAGGAACAAGTCCAGTCACTTGTGGACGCTGTCATGGAGCTGGTGTCATTAACGTTGATACACAAACTCCTCTTGGTATGATGCGTCGTCAAGTAACCTGTGATGTCTGTCATGGTCGCGGAAAAGAAATCAAAGATCCATGTACAACATGTCACGGAACAGGGCATGAAAAACAAGCGCATAGCGTGCATGTCAAAATTCCTGCTGGTGTGGAAACAGGTCAACAAATCCGCCTAGCAGGTCAAGGTGAAGCTGGCTTTAACGGTGGACCTTATGGGGATTTGTATGTAGTGGTTTCTGTGGAAGCCAGCGACAAGTTTGAACGTGAAGGAACGACTATCTTCTACAATCTCAACCTTAACTTTGTCCAAGCAGCTCTTGGTGATACGGTAGATATTCCAACTGTTCACGGTGATGTTGAATTGGTTATCCCAGAAGGAACGCAGACTGGTAAGAAATTCCGTCTACGTGGCAAGGGAGCTCCGAGCCTTCGTGGCGGTGCAGTTGGTGACCAATATGTTACCGTTAATGTCGTAACACCTACAGGTTTGAACGAACGCCAAAAAGCAGCGCTTAAAGAATTCGCAGCTGCTGGTGATTTAAAAGTCAATCCAAAGAAAAAGGGATTCTTTGATCATATTAAAGATGCCTTTGATGGAGAATAAAAGTAAAAAGAGCCGTTGGGCTCTTTTTGATTATAGATTTTTTAAAACTTTCCTTAAGTAATGACGGACGGTAGCGACCTTCTTCGAAATCCCATACCTAAACTTTGAGCCTAGGTCTCAAAGTTTCCGAACACCTGAAACCAAGCTGTTTCAAGTGTTTTCATTACGGTGGAAAGTCTGGGGAAGTATTCGATTTATACTCAATGAAAATCAAAGAGCAAACTAGGAAACTAGCCGCAGGCTGTACTTGAGTACGGCAAGGCGACGTTGACACGGTTTGAATTTGAATTTCGAAGAGTATTAGTTGTGAAATGGTGAATGAGTTGCCTAAATTATGATGTATAGTTGATGGGATATAACTTGTTTACGTTTTAAAAAAGAGCCGAGTGGCTCTTTTACTTATCTTCAGTTTCCTGTGTTTCTTTGATAACAGCTAGTCTAGTCTGGATATCCTTTTCCAAGACTTTAAATTTGTAAGTCAGGTCTTCTTGGTATTCTTTGATGAGTTCTTTTTGCTGGTCGATGATTTGCAGGCTGTTTTGGATAATATCCATATCATCTTTGATGGCTTGAACGCGGTCAGTGGTATTTAAGACTTCACCTGTGATGATTTGGCGATTTTTTGTGACCAGATAACTTCCGGCTGCAGCTCCTGCAAATAGCAGTAGGTTGGATAATTTCATGGTAACTCCTTAGGCGTTTTTGATAGTTTCAGCTACTTGAGCAAGTTTGTCAAAGTCTGGTTCGTGGGCGATAAAATCAATCTTGAGGTCATCGTCAGCGCTGTAGCGAGGCACGAGGTGCACATGGGTATGGAAGACGGTTTGCCCTGCGATTTCTTCACAGTTGGCAATGATATTCATACCAGTGGCCTTAGTGGCTTTCATGACTTTTTGAGCTACTTTTGGTACTTGGGCAAAGAGTTGGCTGGCGCTAGTAGCATCCATTTCCAAAAGATTGCGATAGTGTTCTTTTGGTACGACCAAGGTGTGTCCAGGTGTCACTTGAGAGATATCAAGAAAGGCAAGAACCTGCTCGTCTTCGTATACTTTTGAAGCAGGAATTTCCCCTGCGATGATTTTACAAAAAATGCAATCTGACATAAAATCTACCTCTACTGTATTGAATTTTGATATAATATAGCTACATTATATCAGATTTGGAGAAAATATGTTAGAAATTAAAAACCTGACAGGTGGCTATGTTCATGTCCCTGTCTTGAAAGATGTGTCCTTTGCAGTTGAAAGTGGGCAGTTGGTCGGTTTGATTGGTCTCAATGGTGCTGGAAAATCGACGACCATCAATGAAATTATCGGCCTGTTGACACCTTATAGCGGATCTATCAATATCAACGGTTTGACTTTGCAAAAAGATGCGACTAACTATCGCAAGCAGATTGGCTATATCCCAGAAACGCCTAGTCTGTATGAGGAATTGACTCTTAGAGAGCATATCGAAACAGTGGCTATGGCCTATGGTATTGAGCAAAAAGTTGCTTTTGATAGAGTAGAACCTTTGTTGAAAATGTTCCGTCTGGATCAAAAATTAGACTGGTTTCCAGTGCATTTCTCCAAAGGGATGAAGCAGAAGGTCATGATTATCTGTGCTTTTGTGGTGGATCCGAGTCTCTTCATCGTGGATGAGCCTTTCCTTGGTCTTGATCCGCTAGCTATTGCAGACTTGATTCAGCTTTTGGAAGTGGAAAAGCAAAAGGGTAAGTCTATTCTCATGAGTACCCACGTGCTGGATTCGGCTGAGAAGATGTGTGATGCTTTTGTCATTCTTCACAAAGGAGAAGTGCGTGCTAAGGGAAATCTCCTGCAACTGCGCGAAGCCTTTGACATGCCTGAGGCTAGTTTGAATGATATTTACTTGGCTCTGACCAAAGAGGAGGAGCTATGAAAGACTTGTTTTTAAAGAGAAAGCAGGCTTTTCGTAAGGAGTGTCTTGGTTATTTGCGCTATGTTCTCAATGACCACTTTGTCTTGTTCCTGCTTGTCTTGCTGGGTTTTTTAGCCTACCAGTACAGTCAACTCTTACAACATTTTCCTGAAAATCATTGGGCCATCCTTTTATTTGTGGGAATTACGTCTGTTTTACTTTTGCTTTGGGGTGGAATTGCCACCTATATGGAGGCTCCAGACAAGCTCTTTCTCTTGGTCGGAGAAGAGGAAATCAAGCTCCATCTCAAGCGTCAAACTGGCATTTCCCTAGTCTTTTGGCTCTTTGTCCAGACCCTTTTCTTGCTGTTATTTGCGCCCTTATTTTTAGCCATGGGCTATGGCTTGCCTGTTTTTCTGGTCTATGTGCTTTTATTGGGAGTAGGAAAATATTTCCTCTTTAGTCAAAAGGCCAGCAATTTTTTCACTGAAACTGGACTGGACTGGGACTATGTTATTTCTCAAGAAAGCAAGCGCAAACAAGTCTTGCTTCGTTTCTTTGCCCTCTTTACGCAGGTCAAGGGAATTTCAAACAGCGTCAAGCGTCGTGCCTATCTGGACTTTATCCTAAAGGCTGTTCAGAAGGTGCCTGGGAAGATTTGGCAAAATCTCTATCTGCGATCTTATCTGCGAAATGGAGCCCTCTTTGCCCTCAGTCTTCGTCTGCTCTTGCTTTCCATACTGGCGCAGGTCTTTATCGAGCAAGCTTGGATTGCGACAGCAGTGGTAGTTCTCTTTGACTACCTCTTGCTCTTCCAGTTGTTGGCCCTCTATCATGCCTTTGACTACCAGTATTTGACCCAACTTTTTCCACTGGACAAGGGGCAAAAGGAAAAAGGCTTGCAGGCTGTAGTTCGAGGGTTGACCAGTTTTGTTTTACTTGTGGAATTAGTCGTCGGTCTTGTGACCTTCCAAGAAAAACTTGCCCTTTTAGCCTTGCTGGGAGCTGGTTTGGCTTTACAAGTCTTGTATCTTCCTTATCAGGTGAAACGTCAGATGCAGGATTAAAATTTGCTTGTATGATACTAAAAAAGAAGTTGAGTTCAGTCTAGCTCAGCTTCTTTTATTTTTTACAAGAGAATGGTTGGTCCGTAGAGACTCAACTTGGTCTTGACTTGGTCAAAGTGGAAACGGTCATAGGCCCGCCAAGCGGCGCGAGTTGGAGCATCTGGATCAAGAGCGCTGAGTCCCATGAGCAGACTGGAAGTCTGGTAAAATTTTTCCAGTTCAATCAAGACTCGATTATCCACTGTTTCAGCCTTGGCTAGAAAACCAAGAATAGAGTTTAATTGCTCCTGAAAGCGGACGTCGTCAGCGGTTGCCTGTTTGCATGCTTGATAGGCTTTGTTTAAGTCAGTAATCAAAGTCTGAGCTCTTTTGATAGGGTCTGTATCTGTCATGAGAATTCCTCCTCTAATCTGGGTGCTAGTCTTGTTTCTAGCAACTGTGTTTTGATACTGTCAGTCTATCACTTTATCTTCTTTTTCACCATCAAATCTTTAATTGTCCTTGAAATTTCCTGAATGGTACTGTTAAGATTTTATGATAAAATAGTGGTAAAATTATCATGCTTATTTGAGGAATTAGACACCTTTCAGGAGCTTTGAAGGCCTGTTTAAGATTTGGTGGGCTTGTATCATAGTATTTTTGCTATTCTCTTTTTAGGAAGAAATCGAAACAAGGAGAGTAAAAAGATGAGAATATTTGTTTTAGAAGATGATTTTTCCCAACAGACTAGGATTGAAACGACGATTGAGAAACTCTTGAAGGAACATCATATCACTCCCAGTTCTTTTGAAGTCTTTGGTAAGCCAGACCAACTGCTGGCAGAGGTGCATGAGAAGGGAGCCCATCAGCTATTCTTTTTGGATATTGAGATTCGAAATGAGGAGATGAAGGGTCTGGAAGTGGCTAGAAAGATTCGGGATCGAGACCCCTATGCCCTGATTGTCTTTGTGACGACTCACTCGGAGTTTATGCCCTTGTCCTTTCGCTACCAAGTGTCTGCTTTGGACTACATTGATAAGGCCCTTTCGGCAGAGGAGTTTGAATCTCGGATCGAGACAGCCCTCCTCTATGCCAATAGTCAGGATAGTAAAAGTCTGGCGGAAGATTGCTTTTACTTTAAATCAAAATTTGCTCAATTCCAGTATCCTTTTAAAGAGGTCTACTATCTCGAAACGTCGCCCAGAGCCCATCGTGTTATTCTCTATACCAAGACAGACAGGTTGGAATTTACAGCGAGTTTAGAGGAGGTTTTCAAGCAGGAGCCCCGTCTCTTGCAGTGCCATCGCTCTTTTCTCATTAATCCTGCCAATGTAGTTCGTTTGGATAAGAAAGAGAAACTCCTTTTCTTTCCCAATGGAGGAAGCTGTATGATTGCGCGTTATAAGGTCAGAGAAGTGTCTGAGGCCATCAATAACTTACATTGAGTGAGGTGCTGGAATGGAATTAGTTTGGAAGATAGTATATGTGTTTTTGATATCTGGATTGGAATTGTTTATATTTTTTAAGGTGGATGGAATTGTTCTAACTCTGGAGAGAGTTTTTAAGTCCTTTCTTTTTAAGCTACTTTTAGCAGTTGTTTTTGTAACGATTAGCTATATAGTAGGAAATACTTACCTAACTTATTTTATGGAACCCTTGTACGGCATTGGTTTATCTTTCTTATTGTTAAGAGGGCTTCCTAAAAAACTACTCTTCTTTTATGGTCTCTTCCCAATGATGTTGGTGAATCTTTTTTTCAGGGTAGTCTCCTATTTTGTGATTCCATTTTTGGGGCAAGGGCATGTGTATGATGACCGCTCTTTTATTTGGTTATGTATAAAAATTTTCATTTGCTTTATTTCTCTAGCCTTTTTGAAATGGTTAGACTATGATTTTACTAGTTTGAGAAGGGAGACTCTCGATAAAGGTTTTCAAAAGTCCCTGACTACGATTAACTGGATAATGGGGGCTTACTATCTAGTGATGCAAAGTCTGTCTTTCTTTGAATATGAACAAGGTATTCAATCAACGACTGTTCGCCATCTCATCCTAGTCTTTTACCTACTCTTTTTTATGGGTATTATCAAGAAGCTAGATACCTATTTGAAGGACAAACTCCATGAGAGATTGGACCAAGAACAGGCCTTGCGCTACAGAGATATGGAACGCTATAGTCGGCATATAGAGGAACTTTACAAGGAAGTCCGGAGTTTTCGCCATGACTACACCAACCTCTTGACCAGTTTACGTCTGGGCATTGAAGAGGAGGATATGGAGCAGATAAAAGAGGTCTACGACTCGGTCTTAAAGGATTCTAGTCAGAAATTGCAGGACAACAAATATGACCTTGGCAGATTGGTAAATATTCGGGACCGTGCCCTCAAAAGTCTTCTAGCAGGGAAATTTCTAAAAGCTAGAGATAAGAAGATTGTCTTTAATGTCGAAGTTCCAGAGGAGATTCAGGTAGAGGGGATGAGTCTACTTGATTTTCTAACCATTGTGTCTATCCTTTGTGACAATGCTATTGAAGCTAGTGTAGAAGCCTGTCAACCTCATGTTTCAATCGCATTTTTAAAAAATGGGGCACAGGAGACCTTTATCATCGAAAATTCCATCAAAGAAGAGGGCATCGATATTTCTGAAATCTTCTCCTTTGGAGCCAGTTCTAAAGGGGAGGAGAGAGGAGTTGGTCTCTATACCGTCATGAAAATTGTGGAAAGTCATCCCAATACCAGTCTCAATACCACCTGCAAAAATCAAGTCTTTCGTCAGATTTTAACAGTTCACTCAATGTCAGTTGATGATTAGAAGATTTGTGGAAAGAAGTACTGCCTGTAGTCATCAATTAAAATGCCATAGTATATGAGGTATCCTATATGAATAAGAAATCCTTTTTTATCATCTGTTCTACGTTGATCATAGCATCGAATCTTCTCATGCTTTCCGTTGTGAACAAGGGAGAAGAAACAGGGAGCAATCTGTTTGTGATTGCTATAGCCTGTGTTTTATTACCAGCATTTATATGCGGTTGAAAATCAACTGACTTCATTGGTAAGAGTAGAATCAATACTCCTGATTCAGTTGACAGTTATATCCCTACTCCGTCTTATCAACAGAATAGGGAGTACGCCTGAAATCCTCAACATTATCATTACCCTTATCGCTTTGGCAAGTGGGACAGCTGCTATCCTTGTTGCGATCATGAGAATATATGAGAACATACGGAAGTAAGGCTGAATAGCTTTCTATTTTGTATTTTCACATTGTTAAGTTTCCATAGGGCAAGTATGTTTTTCATGCTTGCTTTTTTTATTTTTAACAATTCAAGATGTTTTGATGACTATTCGTGATTTGAGTGATTTTGTAAGCTTAAATAAGGTAAGATAAAACTAACAAATGTAAAGGGGTATTTTTATGAAAGATATATTCTATATTATTCTCTTCGCTTTTCAAACCTATCTTATTTATCTATCTTTAAGTATCTCTGATAAAAAACAAAGGATCATTGAATTAACATCATTGAATTGTTTTGTCATATTATTTCTAATCTATGATAAATTAATTTTTCTTTTTATTGCCTATATTTTTTTGATAATTTTTATATTAAACTTGTTCCGTGACTGAAAAGTGATGTATTATGTGAATGCAAAAACAATGTTACAATTGGCTATTATGGTTGCTTAAAGGCTTGAGCTTGTATGTAGAGGAGCTGTACTTGGAGGTAATTATGGATTTCAAAACTTTTCTTATTGTTTTTGTTGTTGGCATGTTTGTTTCTTTTATTACTTATTTAATTAGGGAAAAATTTTTAAAATCTCCAAAGAAGAATAAAGATAGATCTAATTAGATAAAGAGATTTTTTATCGCTAGTTTAATCTATAGGGGAGTTTCTTTAATATTGTTTCGCCTGTCAAAATGATATGTGATAGCAGGATAAAAAATCTACAAATTAAGTTGGTATCAATATGGTGTAAAGGGCAAGTATGTTTTTCATGCTTGCTTTTTTAAATTTTTTACAATTCAAGATGTTTTGATGACCATTTATGATTTGAGTAATCCAAGGTCAAAATGAGTGCTATACTAGCAGTGTAAAGGTTCTAGCTCAACAAACATTCAGGAGGAAATCTTATGAAGAAAAAAATATTTGTCATTTTCATCTTGTATCTGATCATGTCCATCTTTCTATATCCGCTTAGGGAGAGTGCTTGGTATCAGCTATTTTATACTATAGCCTATGTGATTGCAGCTATGATTTATTTTGCTATTCTTAAAAAGAAAGGAGCAAAGAAATGAAAACTTTTCTTGCTAAAAAACGGAACATCTTCCTTGCGAGATTGTTCCTAGGGCAGTTGCCCTTACTTGTCTCTACTTATCTATTTCTATCTCGTCAGTTTTTAAATTTTTCCTTGGTTTTCCAATTTCTCTTGGTAGTTATTAACTTGGTTTCTATTTTGGTTACTGTTTACCTCACTAGGGAAATGAGAATCAGAGAGTTTGAAGATGATGATTTGGTTAGTCCTAGAACCAATCAACTCATGTATATCGGCTTGACAGGCTTTATGTCTATTATTTGTTTGTATAGAGGGATCACAGCAGGAGAATCTTATCAACAACTAATCGCTTATATTGGTGCTATTCTTTGCTTGATCATCATGCTTCTACTCATTTGGGGTTTGAAGTATTATAAAAAGTAGCTTGCCTTCCTCTTCTGACAGAATCTTTTATTAGAAGGCTCTATTAAACTGTCCGTGAAATAAGTGAATGGAGGTATTTAATATGAAATATAGATTATTTCTTGTTATTTTCTTGAGTAGTATGTTGAATATTCTTTTAGGGACATTTTTACAAATCTCTAATGTATCGATAGGTTGGATTGTTCTCTACAGTGGATTATTTGAAGCAGGCGTTTTCCTTCTTGCTAATAAAGGGGTGGCGGTAAAAATCAAGGAAGTAGACATCCGAAACCGCTTTAAATTTATTTTTGGAAAAACCTTATGGTTTCAAATTCTTTTGCTCATCTTTTTGATAATCAAACTTTATCTTGGTTTGGATGTGAGGTTGATTTTATTCTATGGCCATATTTTCATTGTCTTTAATGCCTTAATGTATCTATTATCTAGTAGTCAGGTTAGCCTTAAAAAGAACAAACTGCCTTCTTAATCTTGCAGTAGTAGACCCTGACAAGGGGATGTCATAGTGGGGAGGATTTCTATGAAAAAGTATCAGTTTGTCTTCAAAATAAGTGCAGTCTTGTCTTACCTATTTTTCGTATTTGGCCTTTCTCAGCTAACGCTTATAGTCCAAAATTATTGGCAATTTTCTTCCCAGATTGGCAATTTCGTCTGGATTCAAAATATCTTGAGTTTACTATTTATCGGAGTCATGATTTGGATTCTGTTTAAGACAGGTCATGGTTATCTCTTTCACATTCCAAGAAAAAAATGGCTTTGGTATTCGATTTTGACAGTATTAGTGCTAGTGCTCCAGATCTCTTTTAACGTTCAGATAGCTAAACATGTTCAGTCAACTGCTGAAGGTTGGGCCGTATTGATCGGTTATAGTGGGACCAACTTTGCTGAGCTAGGTATCTATGTAACCCTGTTTTTCCTGACTCCACTAATGGAAGAGTTGATTTATAGGGGATTACTGCAACACGCCTTCTTTAAGCATTCGCGATTTGGCCTTGATTTGCTTCTTCCTTCCATTTTGTTTGCTCTTCCTCATTTTTCAAGCCTGCCTAGTTTGTTAGATATCTTCATCTTTGCAGCATCTGGCATCATCTTTGCTAGTTTGACCCGCTATACCAAGAGCATTTATCCTTCCTATGCGGTGCATGTGATCAATAATATTTTCGCGACATTACCATTTTTGCTCACTTTTCTACATAGGGTCTTGGGGTAAAAAAACCAAAGGCTTTCTTTTCAGCCATAGAGGAGGTCATCATGTATAAACACTTATTTTTCCTAGATTCCAAAACCTTAGACTGGTTGACGCCCTATATTCTAGTCTTGGCTTCTGACACCATTGCCTTTAATGTTTTTGTGCTAACCTTTGTATCTGTTGTGGCCTTTTATTTCCTAAACCCCATGCTATCTTTAATGGTTATATTCTTAGGGGGCTGGCTATGTGGTCGAATTTTGGTTACTAATACTCAATGAAAATCAAAGAGCAAACTAGGAAACTAGCCGCAGGCTGTACTTGAGTACGGCAAGGCGACGTTGACGTGGTTTGAATTTGATTTTCGAAGAGTATAAAATGGTTTGTTTTGGAAAGACTAAAGCTAAAGAATGACGTGTAGGAAGTCTGTTTGGTGAGGAGGGTATCTTTATGGAGTTTTTGATAAATTTCATGCTTTGTGCTTTGGATTTTTAGTACTACTAATCGTCATTACAGTTCCTTATACGATTAACCATGGGGATTTTTTTCAAAATGAATCTGAATTGATTATTGTAAGTCTTCTAGTAACCTCGCTGAGTGTTGTTTATGCTAGACAGTTTGAAATGATTTCTTTTGGGATGTTAAGCAAGAAACAACTTTTGCTTTTCATTGCAATCTTTCTTCTAAGCGTTCTTGAGACGCTAGTTTATATTCATTTCTTCGCTGTTTCTTCTGGCGCAGGAGTTCAACACTTGGCGGAAGTCAGCAGAGGAATTTCCCTGTCTTTGATTTTGACTTCCTCAGTTTTTGGCCCCATCCAGGAGGAACTCATTTTCAGAGGACTTCTTCAAGGTGCCGTTTTTGACAATTCTTGGTTAGGGCTTGTACTGACTTCCTCTCTCTTTTCTTTCATGCATGGTCCTTCTAATGTCCCTTCGTTTATTTTTTATCTACTTGGGGGCTTGTTACTGGGCTTTGCTTATAAAAAAAGCCAAAACCTATGGGTTTCTACTCTAGTCCATATGTTTTACAACAGTTTGCCACTCTTATATTATTTATAAAAATCATGAAAAGGTAAGCAGAAGACGGTGCTTGCCTTTTTCTTTCTATAATGATACCCAAGCCAATCCAGAGGCTTTTCTTTGAGAATCGGGCGTGGAGCGGTTGACGAATAGACCAAAAACTAGTAGAATAGTAAGGAAACTTTATACGGAGGAAAGAAATGGATTTGGGTGATAATGAGCTAACACTGACTCCCATACCTGGGAAAGTGGCAAGGCTTATATGGGTAGCTATCCTGATGGGAAGCGCATCTTTGTAAAAATGAACACCTCTCCAATCCTACCTGGTCTAGCTAGAGAACAAATTGCTCCACAATTATTATGGAGTCGCCGTTTGGCAGATGGGCGTGATATGTGTGCTCAAGAATGGTTGACAGGCAAGATATTGACCCCCTATGATATGAATCGTAAACAAATCGTCAATATTTTAACCCGCCTTCATCGCTCACGTCCGTTGATGACACAGTTGAGTCGTTTGGGATATGCCATGGAAACACCTGTAGATTTACTACAGTCTTGGCAGGAAACGGCTCCAGATGCTTTGCGTAAAAATCATTTTATCAGTGAAGTGATGGCTGATTTACGTCAGACTATTCCAGGATTTAGAGAGGACTATGCGACCATTGTCCATGGAGATGTACGACATAGTAATTGGATTGAGACAGATAGTGGCTTGATTTATTTGGTAGATTGGGATTCGGTTCGCTTGACCGATCGCATGTTGGATGTGGCCCATATGCTCTGCCATTATATTCCAGAATATCAGTGGAAGGAATGGTTGACCTACTACGGCTATAAGTATAATCAAACGGTATTAAATAAATTGTATTGGTACGGTCAATTGTCTTATTTGAGCCAGATTTCCAAGTATTATATGAACCAAGATTTAGAAAATGTCAATCGGGAGATTCATGGCTTGCGTCACTTCCGAGACAAGTATGGAAAGAGAAGATGAGAGTTAGAAATCGTAAAGGGGCGACAGAATTACTAGAGGCAAATCCCCAGTATGTAGTCCTCAATCCCTTAGAAGCCAAGGGAAAATGGCGGAACTTGTTCGGAAACGACAATCCCATTCATGTGGAAGTTGGAAGTGGAAAGGGTGCCTTTGTTTCAGGTATGGCCAAGCAAAACCCTGATATCAACTATATCGGGATTGATATTCAAAGTCTGTTTTGAGCTATGCTTTGGACAAGGTTCTTGAAGTTGGAGTACCGAATATCAAGCTCTTGTGGGTAGATGGTTCTGACTTGACTGACTACTTTGAAGACGGTGAGATTGATCGCTTGTATCTGAACTTTTCAGATCCATGGCCTAAAAAGCGCCATGAAAAGCGTCGTTTGACCTACAAGACCTTCTTGGATACCTTCAAGCGCATCTTGCCTGAAAATGGAGAAATTCATTTCAAGACGGATAACCGTGGCTTGTTTGAGTACAGTTTAGTGAGCTTTTCTCAATATGGCATGAAACTCAATGGTGTCTGGCTTGATTTACATGCTAGTTATTTTGAAGGCAATATCATGACAGAATACGAACAAAAATTCTCCAACAAGGGGCAAGTTATCTACCGAGTTGAGGCTCAGTTTTAAGAAATAGCCTGAAATCAGGCTGTATGAGTGCTTTTGCTTTACATAAGTTGGCAAACGTGCTATACTAATAGTAAGAATATGAAAAGTGAGGCGGGGAAATATCTTCGCCTCTTGCTTATGAGGAGGTGGACGCAATCGCAACAATCGTAGAATTAGTCAGAGAAGTTGTAGAACCTGTCATAGAAGCGCCTTTCGAACTCGTGGATATCGAGTATGGAAAGATTGGCAGTGACATGATTCTCAGTATTTTTGTAGATAAACCTGAAGGAATTACCTTGAACGACACGGCAGACTTGACAGAAATAATCAGTCCTGTCCTAGACACCATCAAGCCAGATCCCTTCCCAGAACAATATTTCCTAGAAATCACCAGTCCGGGCTTGGAACGTCCTTTGAAAACCAAGGATGCCGTTGCTGGAGCTGTTGGGAAATACATCCATGTCGGGCTCTACCAAGCCATCGATAAGCAAAAGGTCTTTGAAGGAACCTTGTTGGCCTTCGAAGAGGACGAGTTGACTATGGAATATATGGACAAGACGCGTAAGAAAACTGTCCAAATTCCATACAGTTTAGTATCAAAAGCACGTTTAGCAGTTAAATTATAGAAAAAGAAAGGATAGCTTTTGAGGATTCAAAAGTGAAGAAAACATGAGTAAAGAAATGCTAGAGGCCTTCCGCATTTTGGAAGAAGACAAGGGAATCAAAAAAGAAGATATCATCGACGCAGTAGTAGAGTCGCTTCGTTCCGCTTATCGCAGACGCTATGGTCAATCTGATAGCGTAGCTATTGACTTCAACGAAAAAACAGGTGACTTTACTGTTTATACTGTCCGTGAAGTGGTTGATGAAGTATTTGATAGCCGTTTGGAAATCAGCTTGAAAGATGCTCTTGCCATTAATTCAGCCTATGAACTTGGTGATAAAATCAAGTTTGAAGAAGCACCAGCTGAGTTTGGTCGTGTAGCAGCCCAATCTGCCAAACAAACCATCATGGAAAAAATGCGCAAGCAAACACGTGCCATTACCTATAACACTTACAAAGAACATGAGCAAGAAATCATGTCTGGTACAGTAGAACGCTTTGACAACCGCTTTATTTATGTCAACCTTGGTAGCATCGAAGCCCAATTGTCAAAACAAGACCAAATCCCTGGAGAAGTTTTTGCTTCTCATGATCGTATTGAAGTTTATGTTTACAAGGTTGAAGACAACCCTCGTGGTGTCAACGTCTTTGTTAGCCGTAGCCATCCAGAAATGATCAAACGTTTGATGGAGCAAGAAATTCCAGAAGTTTATGATGGAACTGTTGAAATCATGAGCGTGGCTCGTGAGGCTGGTGACCGTACCAAGGTTGCAGTTCGTAGCCATAATCCAAACGTGGACGCTATCGGTACAATCGTTGGACGTGGTGGTGCTAATATCAAGAAGATTACCAGCAAATTCCACCCAGCTCGCTACGATGCTAAAAATGACCGCATGGTACCAATCGAAGAAAATATCGACGTTATCGAGTGGGTAGCAGATCCAGCTGAATTTATCTACAATGCTATCGCTCCTGCTGAGGTTGACCAAGTTATCTTTGATGAAAACGACAGCAAACGTGCCTTGGTGGTTGTTCCAGATAACAAGCTTTCTCTTGCTATCGGTCGTCGTGGGCAAAACGTTCGCTTGGCAGCTCACTTGACTGGTTACCGTATCGACATCAAGTCTGCTAGCGAATTTGAAGCCATGGAAGCAGCTGGTTCGGTAGATTTGGAAGCAGAAAACGATACTGTAGAAGAATAAAAGCTGCTAGAGGAGGGAAAGATGAAAACGAGAAAAATCCCTTTGCGCAAGTCTGTTGTGTCCAATGAAGTGATTGATAAGCGTGATTTGCTCCGCATTGTCAAAAACAAAGAAGGACAAGTCTTTATCGATCCGACAGGCAAGGCCAATGGCCGTGGCGCTTATATCAAGCTAGACAATGCAGAAGCCTTAGAGGCGAAAAAGAAGAAGGTCTTTAACCGCAGCTTTAGCATGGAAGTGGATGAAAGCTTTTATGACGAGTTGATCGCTTATGTGGATCACAAAGTGAAAAGAAGAGAGTTAGGACTTGAATAAGCAAAAGATAAGCAATCTCTTGGGACTTGCTCAGCGAGCAGGCCGAATCATATCGGGTGAAGAATTGGTGGTCAAGGCCATTCAGGACGGCAAGGCCAAGTTGGTCTTTCTAGCCCATGATGCTGGACCCAATCTAACCAAGAAGATTCAAGATAAAAGTCATTATTATCAAGTAGAAATTGTAACCGTGTTTTCAACACTGGAATTAAGCATAGCAGTCGGGAAATCGAGAAAGGTTTTGGCTGTAACAGATGCTGGATTTACAAAGAAAATGAGGTCTCTTATGGAATAGAAGAGGAGGACATGATTTGTCTAAGAAAAGATTGTACGAAATCGCAAAAGAACTTGGAAAAGAAAGTAAAGAAGTTGTAGCGCGTGCAAAAGAGTTGGGCTTGGATGTGAAAAGCCACTCATCAAGTGTGGAAGAAGCTGTCGCTGCAAAAATCGCTGCCAGCTTTAAGCCTGCAGCTGCTCCGAAAGAAGAAGCAAAACCTGCAGCACCAAAAGCAAGTGCAGAAAAGAAAGCCGAAAAATCTGAGCCAGCTAAATCAGCTGTAGCTAAGGAAGAGGCAAAACCTGCTGAGCCAGTCGCTCCTAAAACAGAAAAAGTAGCAGCTAAACCGCAAAGCCGTAATTTTAAGGCTGAGCGTGAAGCCCGTGCCAAAGAGCAGGCAGAACGACGCAAGCAAAACAAGGGCAATAACCGTGACCAACAACAAAACGGGAACCGTCAGAAAAACGACGGCCGCAATGGTGGAAAACAAGGTCAAGGAAACCGCGACAATCGTCGCTTTAACGACCAAACTAAGAAACAGCAAGGTCAGCAAAATCGTGGTAATGAGCGCCGTCAACAAGAGGACAAACGTCCAAATCAAGCGGCTCCACGTGTTGACTTTAAAGCCCGTGCAGCAGCCCTAAAAGCAGAGCAAAATGCAGAATATGCCCGTTCAAGTGAGGAGCGTTTCAAGCAGACTCAGGCTGCCAAAGAAGCCTTGGCCCAAGCTAATAAACGCAAGGAGCCAGAGGAAATCTTTGAAGAAGTGGCTAAGTTAGCTGAACAAGCGCAACAAGCACAGCAAGTTCAAGCAGTGATTGAAGTCGTCCCTGAGAAAAAAGAACCTGCAGTGGATACACGTCGTAAAAAACAAGCTCGACCAGACAAAAATCGTGACGATTATGATCACGAAGAAGATGGTCCTAGAAAACAACAAAAGAATCGAAGTAGTCAAAATCAAGTGAGAAATCAAAAGAATAGTAACTGGAATAACAACAAAAAGAACAAAAAAGGCAATAACAAGAACAACCGCAATCAGACTCCAAAACCTGTTACGGAGCGCAAATTCCATGAATTGCCAACAGAATTTGAATATACAGATGGTATGACTGTTGCGGAAATCGCAAAACGTATCAAACGTGAACCAGCTGAAATCGTTAAGAAACTTTTCATGATGGGTGTCATGGCCACACAAAACCAATCCTTGGATGGAGAAACAATTGAACTCCTCATGGTGGATTACGGTATTGAAGCTAAGCAAAAGGTTGAAGTGGATAATGCTGACATCGAACGTTTCTTTGTCGAAGATGGTTATCTTAATGAAGATGAATTGGTTGAGCGTCCACCAGTTGTAACCATCATGGGACACGTTGACCACGGTAAAACAACACTCCTAGATACCCTTCGTAACTCTCGTGTTGCGACAGGTGAAGCGGGTGGTATCACGCAACATATCGGTGCCTACCAAATCGTTGAAAATGGCAAGAAGATTACCTTCCTTGATACACCAGGACACGCGGCCTTTACATCTATGCGCGCGCGTGGTGCTTCTGTTACCGATATTACTATCTTGGTCGTAGCGGCAGACGATGGGGTTATGCCTCAGACAATCGAAGCCATCAACCACTCAAAAGCGGCCAACGTTCCAATCATCGTAGCTATCAACAAGATTGATAAGCCAGGTGCCAACCCAGAACGTGTTATCGGTGAATTGGCAGAGCATGGTGTTATGTCAACAGCTTGGGGTGGAGATTCTGAATTTGTTGAAATTTCAGCTAAGTTCAACCAAAATATCGAAGAATTGTTGGAAACAGTCCTTCTTGTGGCTGAAATCCAAGAACTCAAGGCAGACCCAACAGTGCGTGCGATCGGTACAGTTATCGAAGCGCGCTTGGATAAAGGAAAAGGTGCGGTCGCAACCCTTCTTGTTCAACAAGGTACCTTGAATGTCCAAGATCCAATCGTTGTCGGAAATACTTTCGGTCGTGTTCGTGCTATGACCAACGACCTTGGTCGTCGTGTTAAGGTTGCAGGGCCATCAACACCAGTGTCAATCACAGGTTTGAACGAAGCTCCAATGGCGGGTGACCACTTTGCCGTTTACGAAGATGAAATCTGCGCGTGCAGCAGGTGAAGAACGTGCCAAACGTGCCCTTATGAAACAACGTCAAGCTACCCAACGTGTCAGCCTTGAAAACCTCTTTGATACGCTTAAAGCTGGTGAACTTAAGTCAGTTAACGTTATCATCAAAGCTGACGTACAAGGTTCTGTTGAAGCCCTTTCTGCTTCACTTCAAAAAATCGATGTGGAAGGTGTTAAAGTTACCATCGTCCATTCAGCAGTCGGTGCCATCAACGAATCAGACGTGACCCTTGCTGAAGCGTCAAATGCCTTTATCGTTGGTTTCAACGTACGCCCTACACCGCAAGCTCGTCAACAAGCTGAAGCTGACGATGTGGAAATCCGTCTCCACAGCATTATCTACAAGGTTATCGAAGAGATGGAAGAAGCCATGAAAGGGATGCTTGATCCTGAATTCGAAGAAAAAGTTATCGGTGAAGCAGTTATTCGTGAAACCTTCAAGGTATCTAAAGTGGGAACTATCGGTGGATTCATGGTTATCAACGGTAAGGTTACCCGTGACTCTAAAGTCCGTGTTATTCGTGATGGTGTCGTTATCTATGATGGTGAACTTGCAAGCTTGAAACACTACAAAGACGACGTCAAAGAAGTTACAAATGGACGTGAAGGTGGTTTGATGATCGATGGCTACAATGATATCAAGATGGATGATGTGATTGAGGCCTACGTCATGGAAGAAATCAAACGATAATAGAGAAACGATAGCTCATTTGACTCGTTGTCAACATCGCCTTGATGAACTTCAGTTCTATCTAAGGCTTGTTTCCTAGATTCAAATGGCTCTAGTTCCTCTATCTAATAGAAATAGCTAGGTCTGCTGGCCTAGCTTTTGGTTCAAAGTAGAGAAAGGAATATCATGGCAAATCATTTCCGTACGGATCGTGTGGGCATGGAAATCAAGCGTGAAGTCAATGAGATTTTGCAAAAGAAAGTCCGTGATCCGCGTGTCCAAGGTGTGACCATAACAGATGTTCAGATGCTAGGTGACTTGTCTGTTGCCAAGGTTTACTACACCATTTTGAGTAACCTTGCTTCGGATAATCAAAAAGCTCAAATCGGGCTTGAAAAAGCAACTGGTACTATCAAACGTGAACTTGGTCGCAATTTGAAATTGTACAAAATCCCAGATTTGACCTTCGTCAAAGACGAGTCCATCGAGTATGGAAACAAGATTGACGAAATGCTACGCAATCTGGATAAGAACTAAGAAGGAGGGGGAACCCTCTTTTTTGGTGGAGAAATGGCTACAAAACATACTGGGAAATCTTTCTAGACTTAAAAATTATTAAAAAACTTTATAAAATTTAGATAGTGTGATATTATGAAATAAAGATACAAGAGAAAGAGGTATTTATATGGCTGAACAAGACTTAGCTATGCAAGTATTGCAACAAGTGGTGAAACTACCTATCGTTAAGGTTGATCGTTCGAAATTTTTAGTAGATAAGTTTTCCAAAGAATTGGATCCAAAAGATATTCCTACCTTATTGGAACAAGGTCCAACGACTCTTCTATCTCAAGAAATCTTAGATCGTGTAGCTAATGCTTGTATTCGGGATAATGTTTTATTAGCGAGTGGAACTTCTGTTTTTGGCAGGATTACCTGGAGGGATTGCTATGGCAATTACCATTCCAGCTGATGTGGCTCAATTTTTATGGTTTCTCTCTGAAATTGGCTCAAGAATTAGGTTATATTTATGGTTATGAGGATCTTTGGGCTTCACGCGAGGAGTTGAGTGAAGATGCTCAAAAATACCCTCTTGCTTTATCTAGGTGTCATGTTGGGGGTAAATGGAACCGCTGCCTTGCTACGTGCTGGTGGTATAACAATTGCCAAACAGGTAATGAAAACAGTGCCTAATAAAGCTTTAACAAAGACGCTTTGGTACCCTATTTTGAAAAAAGTCTTAAAAATATTTGGTGTGAATCTGACCAAGGGAGGGTTAGCCAAAGGAATGGGGAAATTCATACCTATCTTGGGAGGTATCATTTCAGGTGGTTTAACCTTTGCAACTATGAAACCAATGGGGGAAAGTTTGCAGAAAGAATTGTCCAAGCTAGTCAACTATAGTGAAGTTCAATATCAAGAAGATGTTGAAACAATCCGAAAAGAAGCTGAAATCATCGAAGGAGAGTAATATGGGACTCATAAAAATTCTAGCTAAAACTTACGGGAATTACTTTTTGACCATGCAAGGTGTAAAAGTAATGAGAACGATAAAGAAAGATGACCATGTCGTTGTCGGTCTAGGGAAACTCTTTATTGCAGACAAGCTAATGGATACGGCTCGGTGGCTCATCAAACCAGAGGATAGAAAATGAAATTTTTTTTGGGTCTTCTTGCTATTATTTTTATTAAACCGATTATTGGGATTGTGAAATTCGTTTGGATGATCATCTCTTTTGCGGTCCAATTGCTGTTTTACAAGCTATTATTTAAACTATTGGATTGGCTCTTTAAACTTATTTAGATGGTAATCAAAATCGCAGAGAACTAGCAGGAACTCCACTGCTAGTTTTTTAATCTCTTTCCTTGTGGTATAATATAAGCAGTAAAATCATTTTAAAACATTCAGTGGAGGTCGTCATGGACAATATCATCGATGTGTCAATTCCTGTTGCAGAAGTGGTGGACAAGCATCCAGAAGTCTTGGAAATCCTAGTAGAGCTGGGTTTTAAACCCCTTGCTAATCCCTTGATGCGCAATACAGTTGGTCGCAAGGTATCACTTAAACAGGGTTCTAAGCTGGAAGGAACTCCTATGGACAAGATTGTCCGTACACTGGAAGCGAATGGCTACGAAGTGATTGGATTAGACTAATGGCAGATGAACGGATTCATGTCCTACGGGATATTTTGTTAGAATTGCACAATGGTGCCTCTCCTGAGTCGGTTCAGGAGCGTTTTGATGCGACCTTTGCGGGTGTCTCAGCCATAGAGATTTCCCTCATGGAGCACGAGCTGATGAACTCAGACTCGGGCGTCACTTTTGAAGATGTCATGGAACTCTGTGATGTCCATGCCAATCTTTTTAAAAATGCTATCAAAGGTGTTGAAGTAGAGGATACCGAACACCCTGGCCACCCAGTTCGGGTATTTAAGGAAGAAAATCTGGCCCTCCGTGCGGCCTTGATTCGCATTCGGAGATTGTTAGATACATATGAGTCTATTGAAGATGAAGAAATGCTTGCGGAGATGCACAAGGGTTTGGTGCGTCAGATGGGACTTGTAGGTCAATTTGATATTCATTACCAACGTAAAGAAGAACTTTTCTTTCCTATCATGGAGCGCTATGGTCACGATTCGCCTCCTAAGGTCATGTGGGGAGTGGATGACCAGATTAGGGAACTCTTTCAAACAGCTTTAGCGACGGCCAAGTCACTCCCTGAAGTGCCGATTTCCACTGTAAAAGAAGCTTTTGAAGCCTTTGCGACAGAGTTTGAAAGTATGATTTTCAAGGAAGAGTCCATCCTCCTCATGATTCTCCTTGAGTCCTTTACTCAGGATGACTGGCTTCAGATTGCGGAGGAGAGTGATGCCTACGGCTATGCCATCATCCGTCCGTCAGAAAAATGGGTGCCAGAAAGACAGAGTTTTGTTGAGGAAAAGAGTGCAGAAGAGCCCGTACAGCTAGATACGGCAGAGGGTCAAGTTCAGCAAGTTATCGATACGCCAGAAGGCCAGTTTACTATTACCTTTACCCCTAAGGAAAAGGAAGCAGTGCTGGACCGCCATAGTCAACAGGCTTTTGGGAATGGCTATCTCTCAGTCGAGCAGGCCAACCTCATCCTCAATCATCTTCCTATGGAGATTACCTTTGTCAATAAAGACGATATTTTCCAGTATTACAATGACAATACGCCAGCTGATGAGATGATTTTCAAACGGACCCCGTCCCAAGTTGGGCGCAATGTTGAACTCTGCCATCCGCCCAAGTACCTAGAAAAGGTGAAGGCCGTTATGAAAGGTCTTCGTGAAGGTAAAAAGGACAAGTATGAAATGTGGTTCAAGTCTGAGTCGCGAGGCAAGTTTGTCCACATCACCTACGCAGCAGTGCACGATGAAAACGGAGAATTCCAAGGTGTGTTGGAGTACGTTCAGGATATTCAGCCCTACCGTGAGATTGACACGGACTATTTCCGTGGATTAGAATAAGGAGAAAAAATGAGTTACGAACAAGAATTTATGAAGGAATTTGAAGCTTGGGTCAATACCCAAATCATGATCAACGACATGGCGCATAAGGAAAGTCAAAAAGTCTACGAAGAAGACCAAGACGAGCGTGCCAAAGATGCTATGATTCGCTACGAAAGCCGCTTGGATGCCTATCAGTTCTTGCTTGGAAAATTTGATAATTTCAAAGCAGGCAAGGGATTCCATGATTTGCCAGATGGCTTGTTTGGTGAGCGAAATTATTAAACGAGAAAGGTTCTTGATTTTTTACTAAAATCTTGATAGAATATTTATATTAAATCCTTGTCAGAGCAGGGATTTTTATTGAAAGGATTTTATCATGTCAAAGAAACTCAATCGTAAAAAACAATTACGAAATAGCCTCCGTCGTGCAGGTGCTTTTTCAAGTACTGTGACGAAGGTTGTAGAAGAGACAAAAAAAGTCGTAAAACGTGCTGAGCAGTCAGCAAGCGAAGCTGGTAAGGCTGTTTCTAAAAAAGTTGAACAAGCAGTCGAAGCTACCAAAGAGCAAGCTCAAAAAGTAGCTAATTCTGTAGAAGATTTTGCAGCAAACTTGGGTGGACTTCCACTTGACCGTGCCAAAACTTTCTATGATGAAGGAATCAAGTCTGCGTCAGATTTCAAAAATTGGACTGAAAAAGAACTCCTTGCCTTGAAAGGAATCGGCCCAGCTACCATCAAGAAATTGAAAGAAAACGGCATTAAGTTCAAGTAATCTTTCTTGTCCCTTGCAATTCCAAGAAAAACTTGCTACAATAAAGCCATCAGAGGTGTTTTGAATCCCACATTTTACAGAAAGTGGCGGTGCTGAGAAGTCCACAAATGTGTCAAAACTGGTTGCTGATGGATGAAAAATGAAATAAAAGTGTCTTTGTATATCCTTCAAAGACAAGAGCTGCGGGCATCTCTGCCCGAAATTGGGTGGTACCGCGGATAAACACATTCGTCCCTGTCATGTAGATGGCAGGGCTTTTCTTTTGTATCTTGGTCAAAGGAGGTTGTCATGAAGCAATCTTTTAACACAAGTAAACTATATTATGGTTTTCCGATCTTCATTTTGGGGTATCAGGACCAGAATTTTGGACACAATATAACGACTTGCAGCTCATCTTATAGCCTGGGAGATTGGCTAGTTATCGGTGTTGGTTCTGAGGAAAATGCGGCTGATCAGATTAAGCATTATCAAAAGTTCACCGTAAATATTCCTGATGAAACTTCTATGCTTGCGATGGAGCAGGCCGGCTTTATCAGTCGTCGAGAGAAACTGAAACACATAGGGCTAGACTACGAGATTTCTGAACGAACTCAGGCACCGATTTTAGAGGCCTGTCCAGTCGTTTTGGACTGTCAGGTAGATCGGATTATCGAGGAAGATGGAATCTGTCATATCTTTGCCAAGATTCTGGACCGACTGGCTAATCCTGAACTCTTGGATGATAAGGGACATTTTAAAAATGACTGTTTTTCACCGACTTACTTTATGGGGGACGGTCACCAGCGCGTTTATCGCTATTTAGATAACCGTGTTGACCCTATGGGGAGCTTCATCAAGAAAGCGAGGATGAAGGATGTCAAGAGCTGAATTACCAGAACGATTAGAAACCGAACGACTCGTCCTACGAGTTCGTACAGTGGCAGATGCTGAGGATATCCATACCTACGCTAGTTTGCCGGAGGTCGCTTACCCAGCGGGCTTTCCGCCCGTCAAGACCTTGGAAGATGAAATCTATTATCTGGAGCATATCCTTCCCGAACGCAATCAAAAGGAAAATCTCCCAGCTGGCTATGGGATTGTCGTCAAAGGAACTGATAAAGTCATTGGTTCTGTTGACTTCAATCACCGTCACGAAGATGATGTTCTTGAGCTCGGCTATACCTTGCATCCAGACTATTGGGGGCAAGGCTATGTACCAGAAGCAGCGCGTGCCTTGATTGATCTAGCTTTTTAGAGAACTAGGTCTTCATAAGATTGAGCTGACTTGCTTTGGTTACAATCTCCAAAGTAAACGAGTCGCAGAAAAACTTGGATTTACCCTCGAAGCTCGTATCCGAGACCGAAAAGATGCTCAAGGCAATCGCTGTGATGATTTGAGATATGGCTTGCTGAGGAGTGAGTGGGAGGTAATTTAATGCATCTTTTCATCATTGGGGCTCCAGCCTCAGGAAAAATGACGATTGGTCAAGAACTGTCTCGACTGACGGATTCTACCCTCTTTTATAACCATCAAGCCATCGATTTTGCATTAGAAATCTATCAGGACTTTACAGAGGAAATGTGGGAATTTGTTCGTGGAATCACCTTTTCTTTCCTTGGATCAAGTGCAAGAAATCAGCGATCAGTAATTTTAACTGACGTAATTGATTTTTCAAATCAGTACCAACTGATGTATTTAAAGCAAATTCAGGATTTATTGGATAACTATCATCAAGAGCTTCTTTTTGTTGAATTGGAAACAAGCCTTGAAGAGCGTTTACGTCGAAATCGAACGGAGAATCGGTTGAAGCACAAGCCCTTGAAACGGCATATTGAGGTATCTGAAAGAGAAATTTTAGAGACTGCTGAAACCCTTCGATTAAATTCCCAACATCAACCGAATGAGTTGCACCACTACCTTAAAATAAATAATACGAATCTGTCTGCAGCCGAAGTTGCTAAGCAGATTCAAGATAAAATGAATACAATAGAGAAAGGATACACACATGTCTAAATAACTTCCACCTAAATCCAATCCATCCTATGTTTAGGCTGGTCGTTAACAAAACAACTTTAAGAAGACGGTTCAATAGCTTCCGCCTTATTTCACTCATGACTCCTTTCACCAAATGTTAATGGTACACTTCACCTTGGTCACGCTTGGGGTACAACCTTCAAAGCAAATGAATCACAAAGAAGCTGAGATTTACCATTAAAGCCTGTATCCGAGGTCGTAAGAATATCCAATACAGCAGAGGTAGAGTTTGATCTATTGAAGAATGAGTTAGAGGAGAAAATAGATGGCTAAAAAGAAAAATAGAAAAAAAGAATTAAAACGCCAGCAAAAGTTGGATATCAAAGTTATTTCTGAAGAAGAGGCTGCTTGGACAGAAATTATGGCCAAAAATCCAACTTTTGTAGAACGTCGTACCATTCAAAATTTCGATGAACTGCATACAGCAGTGATGCAATATGCTGATGAACACGGAGAGTATCCAGATGTTCAGCTAATCAATTACCAACTGAAAAATAGGACTTTTGATTGGAGTCAGGATCACGCTTTATTTAGAGAAGCTATGCATACTCCAAATACACAGAAGCGAAATAAACTGTTAAAACAAGTTTTAAAAATAAATCCAGATTATTTTGCTGCTGATTTTCATTTATTCTTATCAGAAGTTGAAGATTTTGATTTGTCAACTTTTAAAAAAGTATTGGATTTTGAAATTCTAGTTTTAGAAAAATGGAAAATGAATGGATACAATAGTTGGAATTATTTTGAAGCACGCCCTATCCTGTCTTCTCTGATGTTTCTGATTGAATATTATATGACAGAAAAAATTTATTTTAAGGCTTTGGAATTGGTTAACTTATACTTAAGTAAGCGACCAGAACGGTTTCCTCCTAATTTTGTCTTCTGCATGCTTTCCTTGTATCATATTACTGGTCAGGAACTAAAGGTTGAACGTTTCTATCGTGAAGAATTAAATAAGGGAAACGGGACGATACCATTCTTATTCATGCCATCATCTCTGCTTTTTCTCAAGGAAAAATTGAGGAAGCCAGTCAGCTATTTGCAAAATTAGTGGAAATCAATGATGAAGCTGTTGAATTCTTTATAGAGGAAGATTGGCAATTCAAAGTTATAGATATAGAAGATCAAGAATGCTATTGTCCAAATTCAGTTGAATCGCTACAAGCTAGTTTGTATCCTCTGTTTGATTATTTACTAGAAAATATTATTCTAACAAAATTTTTAACAAACGAAGCCAGGAAGTTCCGTCGTAAACCAGTCTTTTCGGCTCATTCTAGTATGATAAGAAATTTATCCGAGGTCACTGACTGGCATTCCTTTATGAATGAGGAAAAAATGAAGGGAATTCGGATGGATTTTGTTCACATCTTTGTTGAAAATGGGATTCGTAGGTCTTCAGATTTCAAAAAATGGACAGAAAAAGAAGTTCTCGCTTTGAAGGGAATTGGTCCCGTAACCGTTAAAAAGCTGAAAGAAAACGGCATAAAGTTTAAGAACGAGAAGTAATTGTTTATGGAAGGGGGGGAGGTGAAATTGTCTTGAATGAAATTTCTAATTTCATCCTGTATACTACACCAAATGGCGATGTTCAGCTAGATATCCTTTTACAAGATGAAAATCTTTGGTTGACTCAAAAAGGTCTTGCAGAGCTCTTTGGAGTTGAACGAAGTGTCATTACAAAGCACTTAAAAAACATTTATGATAGTGGTGAGTTAGATAAGGTATTAACTTGTGCAAAATTTGCACAGGTTCAACAAGAGGGAAATAGAAGTGTCCGGCGTGAACTTGAATATTACAATCTGGATGCTATCATTTCAGTTGGCTATCGCGTAAATTCCAGCAAGGCTACTCAATTTAGAATTTGGGCAACTAAGACCTTGAAAGAATTTATCATCAAAGGTTTTATTTTAGATGATGAGCGCTTGAAACAAGGACAGACAGTTTTCGGAAAAGATTATTTTCGTGAACTTTTAGAACGAATTCGCTCTATTCGTTCTAGCGAGCGCCGAATCTATCAACAAATTACGGATATCTTTGCTGAATGTGCCATAGATTATGATCAAAACTCAGATATTACTAAAAATTTCTATGCTATGGTGCAAAATAAATTTCATTATGCAATTACTGGAAGTACTGCTGCAGAAATTATCTATCAACAAGCCGATGCTAGTAAAGAAAAAATGGGATTAACTTCTTGGAAGAATGCACCTGATGGACGAGTGCTCAAATCAGATGTAACTGTAGCCAAAAATTATTTGCAAGAAAAAGAAATTCGACAACTAGAGCGAACTGTTACAGCCTATTTTGATTATATCGAGGGTTTGGTTGAGCGACGTAATACTTTTACAATGCGAGGATTGGCAGATAGTATTGATCGTTTTCTATCTTTTAATGAGTACGAAATTTTAGAAGGAAAAGGAAGTATTTCCAAGAAACAAGCAGACTCAAAAGCCATTCAGGAGTATGAAAAATTTAACCGAACTCAAAAAATTATATCAGACTTTGATAAATATATTATGAAGATAATGAGAGAAAGTTAATGTAAAATTTTCACCGTTTCTTTACTTATAGAAGATAATGAGAAAAACAAGATGAGTTGAATCAAAGCCTATCTCCTACATACTTAATTTTATTTAAAGATATTAACTAGAAAGGACAAACACATGTCTAAAGAACTTTCACCTAAATACAATCCAGCCGAAGTTGAGGCTGGTCGTTACCAAAAATGGCTTGATGCGGATGTTTTCAAGCCTTCAGGCGATCAAAAGGCTAAGCCTTATTCAATCGTGATTCCGCCACCAAACGTAACTGGTAAACTTCACCTTGGTCACGCTTGGGATACGACTTTGCAGGATATCATCATCCGTCAAAAACGGATGCAAGGTTTTGATACCCTTTGGCTTCCAGGTATGGACCATGCTGGGATTGCAACTCAAGCTAAGGTTGAGGAGCGCTTGCGTGGAGAGGGCATTACACGTTATGACCTAGGTCGTGAAAAATTCCTTGACAAGGTTTGGGAATGGAAAGACGAATATGCCACTACTATTAAGGAACAATGGGGTAAGATGGGTCTCTCTGTAGACTACTCTCGTGAGCGTTTCACTCTTGACGAAGGTTTGTCAAAAGCTGTTCGTAAGGTCTTTGTGGACCTTTACAAGAAAGGCTGGATCTACCGTGGTGAGTTTATCATCAACTGGGACCCAGCGGCTCGCACAGCCCTTTCTGATATCGAGGTTATCCACAAGGATGTCGAAGGTGCTTTCTACCACATGAACTACATGCTAGAAGACGGCTCACGCGCCCTTGAAGTTGCGACAACTCGTCCTGAGACCATGTTTGGGGACGTTGCGGTTGCGGTCAACCCAGAAGACCCACGCTACAAGAATTTGATTGGTAAAAATGTTATTCTTCCAATCGCTAATAAACTCATCCCAATCGTTGCAGACGAACATGCCGATCCTGAGTTTGGTACTGGTGTTGTTAAAATCACGCCTGCCCATGATCCAAACGACTTCTTGGTGGGTCAACGCCACAACTTGCCACAAGTCAATGTTATGAACGATGACGGAACTATGAATGACTTGGCCTTTGAATTTGCAGGCATGGACCGTTTTGAAGCTCGTAAGGCAGTCGTTGCTAAGTTGGAAGAAATTGGTGCCCTCGTTAAAATCGAAAAGCGTGTCCACAGTGTTGGTCACTCTGAGCGTACAGGTGTAGTGGTTGAGCCACGCTTGTCTACGCAATGGTTTGTCAAGATGGACCAATTGGCTAAGAATGCCATTGCCAACCAAGATACAGAGGATAAGGTAGAATTTTACCCACCTCGTTTCAACGATACCTTCCTCCAATGGATGGAAAATGTCCACGACTGGGTAATTTCTCGTCAACTCTGGTGGGGTCACCAAATCCCTGCTTGGTACAATGCTGAGGGTGAAATATATGTCGGCGAAGAAGCTCCAGAAGGTGACGGTTGGACTCAGGACGAAGACGTCTTGGATACGTGGTTCAGTTCGGCTCTTTGGCCATTCTCTACCATGGGCTGGCCGGATGTCGACTCAGCAGACTTTAAACGTTATTATCCAACATCAACTTTGGTGACTGGTTATGATATTATTCCGTTCTGGGTGTCTCGGATGATTTCCAAGGTTTGGAATTTACTGGCAAGTCGCCATTCAAAAATGCCTTGATTCATGGTCTCATTCGTGATGAGCAAGGACGCAAGATGTCTAAATCTCTCGGTAACGGGATTGATCCAATGGATGTTATTGATAAGTACGGAACAGATAGCCTTCGTTGGTTCCTTTCAAACGGTTCTGCACCAGGTCAAGATGTGCGCTTCTCTTACGAGAAAATGGATGCTTCATGGAACTTCATCAACAAGATCTGGAACATCTCTCGCTACATCCTCATGAATAATGAAGGATTGACCCTTGAGCAAGCAACTGCCAATGTCGAAAAAGTGGTCAACAAGGAAGCTGGAAATGTCACTGACCGCTGGATTCTCCACAACCTCAATGAAACTATTGGAAAAGCAACTGCCAACTTTGATAAGTTTGAGTTTGGTGTCGCTGGACACATCCTCTACAACTTCATCTGGGATGAGTTTGCGGACTGGTACGTTGAGTTGACCAAGGAAGTCCTTTACAGCGATAATGAAGAAGAGAAAGTCATCACACGCTCTGTTCTCCTTTATACTTTGGATAAGATTCTTCGTCTCCTTCACCCAATCATGCCATTCGTGACAGAGGAAATCTTTGGACAAATCTCAGAAGGCTCTATCGTGATAGCAGAATACCCAACTGTTAACCCAGCCTTTGAAGACCTCGCAGCTCACACTGGTGTGGAAAGCCTCAAAGACTTGATCCGTGCTGTTCGTAATGCGCGTGCAGAAGTAAATGTAGCTCCAAGCAAGCCAATCACGATTCTTGTTAAGACAAGCGATAGTGACTTGGAAGCCTTCTTTAACAGTAATGTCAACTACATCAAACGCTTCACAAATCCAGAGCATTTGGAAATTGCATCAACCATCCCTACACCTGAACTCGCTATGTCAAGCGTCATCACAGGAGCAGAAATCTACTTGCCACTGGCTGACCTCCTCAATGTCGAAGAAGAACTGGCTCGTCTAGACAAGGAACTGGCTAAATGGCAAAAAGAACTGGACATGGTCGGTAAGAAGCTCTCTAACGAACGCTTCGTAGCCAACGCCAAACCAGAAGTCGTCCAAAAAGAACGTGACAAACAAGCCGACTATCAAGCTAAGTACGACGCGACTGTCGCACGTATTGATGAGATGAAGAAGTTGGTGAAATAAATACAGAAACACGGCGGAATGCTGTGTTTTTTTGGTATAATTGATATTATGGGGAAAGGATTGGAGGAATCAGTATGAATAATACTATTTTACAGCAATTAGAGAGTAAAAAAAGTGAAATAAGAAAAGAAATATTAAATCATGATTTATTTAAAATGAATAGAGATGATGCAATAAAATTTTTAATTTCTAGATTTGAGACCTCCATGTTTCTTTCTAGGGGGAAATTATTTTCACTTTTCAAAACGGAAGATATATATATAGACATTGAAAAAATGTTAGAATAATTCAAAAATCGTTACCTTTTATATTTCATAATCTTGTTGAGACATCACAAGTAGATAGTAAGGAAATAGAAGTTTGTGACCTAATTTTATTGCTTCAAAGGATATCTGATTATTTGGAATTTGAGGACTTTATTCAACTTTATAAAATCCAAGTTGTGAATGTTGTCTTTCAAAACCGGACTATTCGTTTCGAATATAAGAGAGATGAGTATAAAATAAATGATATATATAATGGTTATTGGCATATGTTGGAACAACAAAGTGCAATAGCAGGAGCTACGAAGTTACAAGATATAACAGATAAGATATTTGATTTGACAGTTGATCTTAACATAAACAATTTTACTTTAGAAGACTATAAAAAATTCTGTAAAGGGATAGACTATATTATAGAGACTGAGTATTTAAAACCAATTATGGTGACAAATGAAATTGGGTATATTGAGTTAGAAAAAAGCGAATGGGTTGCAAAGTTAGGTCAAGTAATTCCAGAATTATGCGACGAAAAAATTAACCACATTATAGATTTTTTAATATATAATTTTAAATCATTAGATAGTGATCCTATACTATCGTACTTTATTCCAGTAAAAGGGAAGTTAATTCTATCGGTAAGTTTATTTAATACTCAAAGGTTAGATAAGAATATATTGAAGCTATTAAGTATTAAAAATCACTCATTCTATCAAAATGAACAAAAGAAACTAGAGTTACATCAAATTAACGAGCTTAAGTCTATGAAATCAGATATGTATGATTTTGACATTGATAAAAATGGTAGCCCGGGAGAAGATTTAATTGTATATGACAAAAGAGCAAACATAGTTCATACTATTGAATTAAAATTTAAACTCCCTGTTGATTCAGTAAACGATATAAGGAATTTAAAAAAATTATTATCTAAAGGTGCTGCACAAAATAAAAATGCTATGAAAAATTTAACTGTAGAGAATGTTTTTGACAAATATTTTGATCATAAATATAGTGGAATCAGACCAAATAAAATATTATTTTTTACTTTAACCAATTATTCAGTGGATTATTTTTCAGATAGTTCCATTTTATTGACACAGCATTATAAACAACTATTAAAGAAGGATTCTTGCTCTTATAAGTTAGAAGATATTTTAAATGATAAATATAGAGGTCTGAATTTAGTTCCTAAAGTAAAGTTTAAAAAAATAAATTTATTTGGAAATATAATTAAAATTCCAATTTATTATGCAGAGGTTTCTCGCCAAAATTTATGAAGATGATGTTAGGTGTCCTTATTCCTTCTATATCTACATCTACTCAATATTATGTGTTAAATACATTTTTATAGTATCATTTGTATACCTCATTTTCAAAGGTATTAGAATAAGTAACGAATTATATTTTCAAGTTATTATTCATGTTATACTAGAAAAATCAATATTTTAGAAAACAGCTTACTACACAGTAAGCTCAGTCAATTCGTGCCCGTACCAACCCACATAGTGACACCATCAGCTGGGTAGCAAAGAAATAAAAAGTCCTGTTACTTTCTCCTATTTAACCTTTGACTATTCTGCAAAATTATCGTAAAATAAAGAGTAAATGATAAAATGAGGTCGGAGTCTGTTTGCTCTGGCGATAGTAGTATAAATGAGGAGAAACGCTTTGGAATTAGAAGTATTTGCTGGGCAAGAAAAAAGTGAACTATCTATGATTGAGGTAGCGCGTGCTATCTTGGAACTTCGTGGTCGCGATCATGAGATGCATTTTAGCGATCTTGTAAACGAAATTCAAAACTACCTTGGAACATCAAATAGCGATATCCGTGAAGCTTTGCCTTTGTTCTACACAGAGTTGAACTTTGACGGTAGCTTCATCTCACTTGGAGACAACAAATGGGGGCTTCGTTCATGGTATGGTGTGGACGAAATCGACGAAGAAATTATCGCTCTTGAAGAAAATGACGACGATGAAGTAGCACCAAAAGCTAAGAAAAAACGCGTCAATGCCTTCATGGACGGCGATTCAGATGCTATTGATTACAATGCTGATGATCCAGAAGACGAGGATGCATACGAAGCAGATCCAGCTCTTTCATACGATGATGAAAATCCAGATGATGAGAAAAACGAAGTGGAAGCTTACGATGCAGAAATCAACGAAATCGCTCCTGATGACTTGGGTGAAGATGTGGATCTTAACGAAGAAGACGACGAGTTTTCAGATGATGATGCTGAAAACATCGAGGAATAAAAGTTAGCTATTGACAATTATCCTATTTTTAGGTATCATATTGTTCGGGCACCTCTTTTAGAGGTCGGGGCTCCCTAGTTCTTAGGGAGCTATTTTTGTTTTTTCAAGAAGTTATCTTCTTGTATTTTATACTCAATGAAAATCAAAGAGCAAACTAGGAAACTAGCCGCCGGTTGCTCAAAGCACTGCTTTGAGGTTGTAGATAGAACTGACGAAGTCAGTAACATATATACGGCAAGGCGACGTTGACACGGTTTGAAGAGATTTTAGAAGAGTATTAGTTGTGAATCTGGTGCAGTAGTCCCAGATTATTCTTATTAGTAGGGTCTTGTTTTCTATGTCCCCTCCTAGTTAACAAGGCCTTGAGCATTTTAGAAAGAGGAATCTATGTCTACGAAATATATTTTTGTAACTGGTGGTGTGGTATCGTCTATTGGGAAAGGGATTGTTGCAGCAAGTCTGGGTCGTCTCTTGAAAAATCGTGGTCTCAAAGTAACCATTCAAAAGTTTGACCCTTATATCAATATTGACCCAGGAACTATGAGTCCTTACCAGCACGGGGAAGTTTTTTGTGACAGATGATGGAGCTGAGACAGATTTGGACTTGGGTCACTATGAACGTTTCATCGATATCAATCTTAACAAATATTCCAACGTGACAACTGGTAAAATTTACAGTGAAGTTCTTCGTAAGGAACGTCGTGGAGAATACCTTGGGGCAACTGTTCAGGTTATTCCTCATATCACAGATGCTTTGAAAGAAAAAATCAAGCGTGCCGCTCTAACGACAGACTCTGATGTCATTATCACAGAAGTTGGTGGAACAGTAGGAGATATCGAGTCCTTGCCATTCCTAGAGGCTCTTCGTCAGATGAAGGCAGATGTGGGGGCGGACAATGTCATGTACATTCATACAACTTTGCTTCCATACCTCAAGGCTGCTGGTGAAATGAAGACCAAACCAACTCAACACTCTGTAAAAGAATTGCGTGGCTTGGGAATCCAGCCAAATATGTTGGTTATTCGTACAGAAGAGCCAGCCGGTCAAGGAATTAAAAACAAACTGGCTCAGTTCTGTGATGTGGCACCAGAAGCCGTTATCGAGTCTTTGGATGTCGAACACCTTTACCAAATTCCATTGAACTTGCAGGCTCAAGGTATGGATCAAATTGTCTGTGACCATTTGAAATTAGACGCACCAGCAGCAGATATGACAGAATGGTCAGCCATGGTGGACAAGGTCATGAACCTCAAGAAACAAGTCAAGATTTCCCTTGTTGGTAAGTATGTGGAGTTGCAAGATGCTTATATCTCAGTGGTCGAAGCCTTGAAACACTCTGGTTATGCCAATGACGCAGAAGTTAAAATCAATTGGATCAATGCCAATGATGTGACAGCAGAGAATGTGGCAGAGCTCTTGTCTGATGCGGACGGAATCATCGTGCCAGGTGGTTTCGGTCAACGTGGTACTGAAGGGAAAATCCAAGCTATCCGCTATGCGCGTGAAAATGATGTTCCAATGTTAGGTGTCTGCTTGGGAATGCAGTTAACTTGTATCGAATTTGCTCGTCATGTTTTGGGTCTTGAAGGTGCCAATTCTGCAGAGCTTGCACCAGAAACAAAATACCCTATCATTGATATCATGCGTGATCAGATTGATGTTGAGGATATGGGGGGAACCCTTCGCTTGGGGCTTTATCCATCTAAGTTGAAGCGTGGTTCTAAGGCAGCGGCTGCTTATCACAATCAAGAAGTGGTGCAACGCCGTCACCGTCACCGCTATGAGTTTAACAACGCCTTCCGTGAGCAGTTTGAGGCAGCAGGCTTTGTCTTCTCAGGAGTTTCTCCAGATAATCGTTTGGTCGAAATCGTGGAAATTCCAGAAAATAAATTCTTTGTAGCTTGTCAGTATCACCCTGAACTGTCAAGTCGTCCAAATCGTCCAGAAGAACTCTACACTGCCTTTATTACTGCAGCGGTTGAGAATAGTAATTAGCTAGATTATAACCTTTGAGAAGAATCTCAGAGGTTTTTTGCTTGCATATTTAGGATAAGATTTGCAAAATAAAAACATAGTGATATAATTAACATAAAAAATCCTAAGGAGGATCTACGATGAAAAAAATCACATTATTTGGTTTGTCTCTAGCTGGTCTAGCTTTACTGGCTTTTCCACATTCAGGTCAGGCATTTGAGCTTAAAGAAGAATGGGTTGTTAAGTGTGGAGTACAGTATCAAGATGGCAAGATTCTTCGGTTTAACAATGGTCATGAAGTGGATATTAAAGTCTTGGATTTGCCAAACTGAGAAAATCGAGTGGACGGTTAGTCTCGATGGTCAAGATCAAACTGTCAATTTCCTAGGTCAAGAAAAGGACAAGTCTATGATTGGCGTAGAAGGGCGTTATCTGAATTTCTATGTTCCATATGGCTATAGAGGAGATATCAAGGTAGAGGCCAAGAGCGGAAATGAAGTCAAGACCTGGTCAACGAAAGTTGTGGATGATATTCATAATGATAGTGGAAAGAGAGGCTACTATCGTATTGAAGAATCAAATGATCAATACACATACCTCGATGCTAAATGGGATTATCAAACAAAGACTTACATTGCCACTTTACCAGAGACTATCAATGGTCAAAAAGTCTTTGCTTGGGCAGACTATGATAATGGCGAGGTGTAGCTTGAAAAACTAAAATCTATCAGTCATAAATATGATGGAGGATCTTTCAAAGAACTTTATCCGATTGTAAAAGCAGAAAGTTGGTTAAAATCAAACCAAAACTGGTACTATCAAAAACAAGGTCAATTAGTACAGAATGCTTGGGTTAAAGACAAGAGAACTTGGTACTTTATGAATGATAAAGGAGTCATGTTCAATCAAACTTGGCTCTATCAAGGTGGCAACTGGTATGCCTTTAAATCATCAGGAGCCATGATTGCGAGTGACTGGCTTTACGATCAAGGCAAGTGGTACTATTTATCAACTTCAGGAGCCATGAAAGCAAGCGCTTGGGTTTATGACAAGGGAGAATGGTATTATGTAAGTTCTTCTGGTGCCATGCTAGCGAATGATTGGGTCAAAGATAATGGCAAGTGGTATTATCTGGCTTCATCAGGTAAGATGCTTCGCAATACCTACACACCGGATGGTTACTACGTTGGGAACTCAGGTGCCTGGCAATAAGAATAATACTCTTCATCTCTTCAAACCACGTCAGTGTCATCCACAACCTCAAAACTCTGTTTTGAGCTGACTTCGTCAGTTCTATCTACAACCTCAAAGCAGTGCTTGAGCAACCTGCGGCTAGCTTCCTAGTTTGCTCTTTGCTTTTCATTGAGTATAAGAAGTCCTTTTCCTTAAAGGAAGGGGCTTTTTACTTGCTTTTCCGCTGCTTCCTCATTTGTCCTAAAGCCTTTTTTGTGTTAAAATGAATGGTATGAAAGCTAAAAAAATGTGGATGGCAGGTCTGGCTCTGCTTGGTATTGGGAGCCTTGCCCTTGCTACGAAAAAAGTTGCAGATGACCATAAGCTCATGAAGACTCAGGAAGAGTTGACAGCGATTGTACGAGACCATTTTTCAGACATGGGGGAAATTGCGACCCTCTATGTTCAAGTCTATGAAAGCAGTCTAGAGAGCTTGGTTGGTGGCGTCATTTTTGAGGATGGCCGTCATTATACCTTTGTCTATGAAAATGAAGACCTAGTCTATGAGGAGGAAGTCTTATGATACAACCAGCAAGTTTAGAAGAATTGGCATCTTTAGTAGAAAAAGATGGCAAGAAGGTTTTCCTTTTTGTGGCGGACTGGTGTGGCGATTGCCGTTATATCTATCCTGCCTTACCAGAAATTGAGGAGACCAATCCAGAGTTCACCTTTATTCGAGTGGACCGAGACCAGTATATGGATTTGGCTAAACTCTGGGATGTTTACGGAATTCCTAGCCTTGTTGTTTTAGAAAAGGACAAGGAAATTGGTCGTTTTGTTAATCGCGACCGTAAAAGTAAGCAACAAATTAACGACTTTTTAGCAGGACTGAAATAGGAGAAAATAGAAACAATGATTTTTACATATAACAAAGAACATGTCGGTGATGTCCTTATGGTCAACGTGAAAAACAGTGGAGATGCCAAACTGGATGTGGAGCGCAAAGGCAAGGTAGCTCGTGTTTTCCTCAAAGATAATGGGGAAACAGTGGCTTGGAATATTTTCGAAGTTTCAAGTTTGTTTGAAATTGCAGAGCGCGGTCAAGTATTTGACAGATGAGCAAGTCGCTCGTTTGAACCAAGAATTGCAGGCGGAAGGTTTTACAGAAGAAATTGTCAATGACAAGGAACCTAAGTTTGTTGTTGGTGAGATTGTCGAGATGGTAGCTCATCCTGATAGCGACCACCTCAACATCTGCCAAGTTGCAATCGCAAGTGACAAGACAGTGCAAATCGTTGCAGGGGCTCCCAATGCGCGTGTCGGGTTGAAAACCATTGTGGCTCTTCCTGGAGCGATGATGCCCAAAGGCAATCTTATTTTCCCAGGTGAACTTCGTGGTGAAAAGAGTTTTGGCATGATGTGTAGTCCTCGTGAATTGCATCTGCCAAATGCTCCGCAAAAACGTGGTATTATTGAATTATCAGAAGACCAAGTTGTTGGAACTCCATTTGATCCAGCTAAACACTGGACTGCTTAAGAAGTTGTTAGTATCTGATAGACCAGCTAGAAGGAAATAAGATGGCAAAAAATATAGTGATTACAGGTGCGACATCAGGAATCGGTGAAGCGATTGTGCGTGCTTATCTGGAGCAGGGTGAGAATGTCGTTCTAACAGGACGACGGACAGATAGACTAGAAGCTCTTAAGTCGGAGTTTGCAGAAGTCTTTCCAAATCAAACCGTCTGGACCTTTCCACTAGATGTCACGGATATGACTATGGTGAAGACTGTTTGCTCCAGTATTCTAGAAACGATAGGGAAGATTGACATCTTGGTTAATAACGCCGGTCTGGCTCTAGGCTTGGCTCCATATCAAAACTATGAAGAGTTGGATATGCTGACCATGTTGGATACCAATGTCAAAGGTTTGATGGCAGTCACTCACTGTTTCTTGCCAGCAATGGTAAAAGCCAATCAAGGACATATCATCAATATGGGCTCAACCGCAGGAATCTACGCCTATGCTGGTGCCGCTGTTTACTCAGCTACCAAGGCAGCGGTTAAGACCTTTTCAGATGGATTGCGAATTGATACCATCGCAACGGATATCAAGGTGACAACCATTCAGCCTGGAATTGTCGAAACAGATTTTTTTCGACGGTACGTTTTCACGGTGATAAAGAACGGGCTGCGTCCGTTTACCAAGGAATAGAAGCTTTGCAAGCTCAGGATATTGCAGACACAGTAGTCTATGTGACCAGTCAACCTAGTCGTGTGCAGATTACAGATATGACCATCATGGCCAATCAACAGGCAACAGGTTTCATGGTTCAGAAAAAGTAAAAAATTTCCTCGAAAAGTTACAAATTTCTGTAACTTTTTTGATTTTCTGCGAATAGATAAGTAGGAGGAAAAAATATGTATAATAAAGTTATCTTAATCGGGCGCTTGACGTCTACACCAGAATTGCACAAAACTAACAATGACAAGTCAGTAGCGCGAGCGACTATTGCAGTCAACCGTCGTTATAAAGACCAAAATGGTGAACGTGAAGCTGATTTTGTTAATATGGTTTTATGGGGTAGACTAGCAGAAAGCTTGGCAAGCTACGCAACCAAAGGAAGTCTCATTTCAGTGGATGGAGAATTACGTACTCGTCGTTTTGAGAAAAATGGTCAGATGAACTATGTGACTGAAGTCCTTGTGACAGGATTCCAACTCTTGGAAAGTCGTGCTCAACGTGCCATTCGTGAAAATAATGCAGGACAGGATTTGGCAGATTTGGTTTTGGAAGAGGAAGAATTGCCATTTTAAGCATTAAAAAGTCTGAGTTGGTCTCAGGCTTTTTTATAATGTATAAATGTGTTACAATGAACTAGTTGAAACTTTTTGGAGGTTGGAATGAGTAGAGAATATACAAGAACAATCGTCAAAATTATATTTTGTACAGTAGTCGTATTTGTTTTTGCGATTTATACTCATGTGAGTCAGACAGATCCTATTCCGGGACAAATAAAAGTTGGAGCGACTTATATGACGATGAATAGTGAATTTTATAGACATTTACATAATGAGATTCAACGCTATTCTGATTCAGAAGGTCAGATATTGTATACTCGGGACGCAGAGATGAGTGAAGAGAAACAGAGTAAACAAATTGATGAGTTTATAGAGAAGCGAGTGAATGTTATTGTTATTAATCCGGTTAAGAGTGATAGCGAGCAAATTGTAGAAGCGTTAAGTAGGGCAAAGAATTTTGGAATTAGAGTTATAGCAGTAGATAGTCAGTTGAATAATATAAAAGTTGATACGAGTATAGTTTCTGATAATTACCATGCTGGGATATTAATTGCCAAGGATTTGATGAAACGTACCTCAAATGCTCATATTCTTTTGTTAACGCACAAAGATGCTTTATCAGCCAATCAGAGAATAACTGGTTTTTTGGATACAATAAAATCAGAAGAACATTATCAAATTATCTCAGAAAGAGAAACGGTTGGTCAAACAGAGTATGCTATGACTACTGTAGGTGATGCGTTATCTGAAGGTTTACAATTTGATGCTATAGTGGCTTTAAATGATAGAGCAGCTATAGGAGCTTTAGCAGCAATTAAAGAATTGAAAGTAACTTCAAAAAAACTTATTTACGGAATAGATGGTTCACCAGATATGAAGCATTTATTAGCTACAACAGATGAAGTTACGGGAACGGTTGCTCAATTTCCATCTCATATGGGTAGAAAAGTATCGGAAACAATAGATTTATTAGTAAAAAAAGAAGAAGTTGAAGAATTATATACTATACCTGTACAATTTGTTGATAAAAATAATATAATTCAGTTTGATATTAATGGGTGGCAGTAATGAAACAGGTAAAAGGTGTCCAGTACTCTATAATTTTGCTTTTATTAATTAATTTTCTAACCATTATATACAATGGAGCTTTGTATATACAGATTACAAACTATGTAATTTCAAAGGGACAGATGATACTCTTATTGGGAGAATTAAACAATATTTCAAAATCACCTGACCAGATTTTTTGGTATTCAATTATCTTTTTTGTCGGTATTATTTTTATATCTACCTATAAAATGTATTCAACTGAGAAAAAATGGCCAATTTTTTCAAAATGGAATTTGTTTGAAATAGTATTAATGATTGGTGTTATATGGTCACAAAATCTGTCATACAATGGAATAATATTATTAGTTTTTGCTGATATATTCTATAGTTCAAGAGAGTTTCAAGACTCTGATAGTAAACGTTCTTGGATTATTTTTATTTTCTTGAGTTTTTTAATGTTACTTTTAACAGACTATGAAATCTTGTCACTATTTATAAAAGTTCCATCTCTTTCTACCTATATCCAATTTTACCCATCGTCCATACGAGGTGTAGTGTTATTTTTAGAAAATGCATTGACGTCATTAAACGTTATTATTTTCATCATCTCTTTATTGTCTTATATCCTATACGTGATTAAAGAGCACCATAATATTGAGGAAGAGCTTAAAATGTTATCTAGAGTCAACACTGAATTGAATCATTACATATCGTTATCAGAGAAAATTGCTGAAGATCGAGAAAGGAAAAAGAATTGCTCGGGAAATTCATGATACTCTAGGTCATGCGTTGACAGGAATTTCAGCAGGGATTGATGCTGTTTCTGTACTAATTGATGTTCATCCTATCCGTGCTAAAGAACAGTTGAAAAAAATGTTTCAAATGCAGTTAGAGAGGGGATAAAAGATGTTAGGGGATCATTACATAGACTAAGACCAGGAGCTTTGCAAAATAATGGTTTAAAAGATGCTCTAATATTAATGATTAGTGAGTATGAGTCTCTATCAAAACTCTCTGTCGATCTAAAATATGAATGGGGGAATATTGATTTAGATGTTATGCAGGAAGATACTATTTTTAGGATTATACAAGAATCTATGACAAATTCTGTTCGTCACGGACATGCTAGTAAAATGAGCATTCGCTTTATGAGTGAGGATAACAACATAATAGTTTTGCACGATAATGGAATAGGTTTTGACGACTTACAAATTGGGTATGGCTTGAAACAAATGAGAGAGCGAGTTTCTATTTTAGGTGGTTCTATTCATTTTGAAAATAGGGAAGGATTTTACACTAAAATAGTTTTTCCAAAAATAGGAGGTGAAGTATATGATAAAGGTAATGATTGCAGATGATCAGGCGTTAATTAGAGAGTCTTTGCAGATCATTTTATCAGTATATGCTGATATTGATGTTGTATCCGTCGTTGGTGATGGTATCGAAGCTATGGATAACATTATGACTGTAAAACCGGATATAATTTTAATGGACATTAGAATGCCTAGAATGGATGGAGTATTGGCTACAAAAGAAATCAAAAAACTTTTTCCAAATATAAAAATTATAATCTTAACAACATTTGATGACGACGAATTCATTTTTAGTGCTTTAAAATATGGTGCATCTGGCTATTTATTAAAAGGAGTTTCAACCGACGAGTTATATCAAGCCATTCAGACAGTGTATAAAGGTGGAGCTATGATTAATCCTAATATAGCTAGTAAGGTATTTCAATTGTTCTCGCAGATGGCACAGACCAATTTTTCTATTACTGTGAAGGAAGAGAATATTGAAAATATATCACTGACAGAATGGAAAATTATTCAGCAAGTGGCATTTGGAGAATCAAATAAGGAAATTGCCAGTAATCTTTTTTTATCCGAGGGAACAGTGCGCAATTACCTTTCTATCATTCTTTCAAAACTAAATTTGAGAGATAGGACACAGTTAGCCATATGGGCTGTACAAACAGGTGTGACACAAAAGAATTTTTCAAAGGAAATGGATAAATGAAAGTAAAGCAATTGTTTCTAGCGATACTGTTTGTGCTAAGTTGCTTGAGTTTATTTCTTATTTGGGAAAACAAGCAGATAAAGATTATTAGGCTGGGTTTTTATTCTGATTCTAGTTGGGGAATTCCTACAGGGAATAACAGCTATGTACTAGATGAGGCTATTAAGAAATTTGAAGAGCTTCATCCAGGGGTTAAAATTGTATATGATTCAGGTATTCCTAAGGAGGAGTATTCTAATTGGATTTCAAGTCAAATTTTAAAAGGTTCTGAACCGGATGTATTTCTATTATCAAGCGACCAATTATCTTTATTTGCATCAAAAGGTATTTTAAAAAACCTAAATTCCTATCTGTCTCAAGAAGATGCCTCTAATTTCTATGATGTATCTTTGCAGGCAGCAAAATACGGAGATGATTTATATGGTCTTCCATATGAAAGCAATCCCATGTTGATGTGTGTAAATCAAGATTTACTTTTAAGAGAGGGCATTGAAATTCCTAAAGTAGGGTGGACGCAGAAAGATCTCTATGAGATTAGTAAAAAAGTTACAAAAGATACCGATGGAGATGGAATCGTTGATCAATTTGGGATAACAGGATATAGTTGGAAAGAATCTCTAGCGGCCTTTGGTGTTAATATTTCTGAGAGTGGTATTCCTCGTATAGATTCGTCAGAAATGAAGGATGCTTTATCCTATATAAGGGGATTGAATCAATTAAACGGACGTTACAAAGTAACCTATAAAGATTTTGATGAAGGGCATGTGGCCTTTTATCCAATGAGTTTGGCACAATATCGAACATATAAACCTTTCCTTATCATGTGGCCAAATATACAAATTTTAACTGGACATGTATTTCATTGCCAACTACTAAGGAAGACATTCGTTCTACTGTAACAGATACTTCCTTATACGTGGTTTCTTCGCGTTCTCGCAATTCAAACCTTGCCGTATCATTTATAGAATTTTTAACAATTAATCGTGAAATTCAACAAAATTTATTTAATAAGGGTCAAGGAAGCTCAGTATTACCAGAGGTAGTAACTAGTTTGAAGAGTGAAGAGTTGATGAAGAAAGGAATGATTGGTCAAAATGCCTTAACGACTACTTCACTGGATTATATAATGAAAAATTCAATTACAACTATTTCAAAAGGAATAAATTCAAAATCATTGGTTGGAATAGAAGAAAGATTAGAAGCATTATCTATAGATGAAAATAACACGGATATTGAAGGTAGTCTTATTAAGTTACAAAGAACTAGATATAGGAACCCTTAAATAGATATCAAGATTATTATTTATTAAATAATACGAACATGGCAGATGTCTTTATTGACATTTGTCATTTTTTTATTGACATTTATCAATAAACTTTTGTGACATTTAACAATTATAAAGTGAAGATAAGGATGATAGAATAAAATCAATAAAAGGAGGGAAATATGAAGTATTTGATATTAGTCAGTCATGGAGGACTCGCAGAGGGATTGAAATCATCTCTTTCTATGTTTGCTTCGGATAAGGTAGATGATGTCATAGCGATTGGCTTAAAAGATGGAGAAAGTCTTGCAGGTTTTTCTGTAGAGGTCAAGAATGTTATTGCATCTCTGGATGAAAATGATTCGGTTCTTGTTTTAGCAGATATTGTTGGGGGAAGTCCTTTAACAACTGTTGCAACAGTATTAGAAGAATTTGGAAAATTAGAGAATGCAACTATTTTGGGAGGTATGAACTTAACAATGGCACTTACAGCAGTGGTGATGAAAGACATTCTGACTGGAAGTGAACTTGTTTCTACGATATTAAACGAATCATCATCGGCTCTACAAGAATTTGAAGTCGGATCAGATGATAATCTTAATGAAGAAGACGATATTTAGTTATATAAGGAAAGGGATAAAAAATTATGGTAGTAACATTTGTACGAATTGACGATAGAATGATTCATGGACAAACAGTCACTAGATGGGCAAAAGAACATCCATGTGATGGATTAATTGCAGTAAATGACGCTGCTGCATCTAATAAGGTTTTAATTCAGGCATATAAAGGTGCGTCAGATAAAAAAACATTTGTTTGGACAAAGGAAGCGTTTAAAGAAAAATCATCTAAAGTAACAGAATCGGATAGTAGATATTTTTTGATTACTAAAAATCCAATTGATATGAAAGAAATTTTAGTAGACCAGGGCTTTATTCCAGGAGATGTTAAAGAAATTATTGTAGGACCTGCTAACGATAGACCAGGTGCTATCAAGTTGGGAAATAATCAATCAATTACTCAAGAGGAAGCAGTTGCACTAGAAGCAATTGAAAAAGCAGGATATAAAGTTAGATTCCAATTATTACCAGATGTATCTATTGGCTATTGGAGTGATTTTAAATCAAAATTTGGATTTTAATAATGAAATAAGGAGACAAAATGATGGAAATTTCTTGGATTCAAGCAGCTCTTTTAGGATTGTTTGCAAGTTTAGCATCGATGCCAGGTATGGGGGGATCCAGTATTGGTAACTATACTTTGGGGCGTCCATTAGTTGGTGGTTTAATTGTAGGTTTAATATTAGGAGATATAACAACAGGGGTAATCGTTGGTGTGGCTTTACAGGTATTATATATTGCCTTAGTGACACCTGGTGGAACTGTATCGGCCGATGTACGGGCAATTTCTTATATCGGAATTCCGTTATCTATCCTATTTGTTCATGCAAATAATATTTCAGGTGAAGTGGCGATTGCAGCAGCAGCAGCGCCAATTGGAGCCGCGGTTGGAACAATTGGAACTGTTTTATTCTATGGTACAGCTACTATGAACTTGCTTTGGCAACACATTGGATGGAAAGCTGTAGAGAAAGGTGATTTTAAGAAGTTATATGCTGTTGATTGGGTATATCCTTGGATTTCACATTTTATCTTTTCTTTCTTACCAACAATGATTATTACAAAATTTGGACCAGATATGGTTGATCTTATGAAAGTATATCTTCCGATGGATGGTTTTGTAATGAAGTCTCTATTTACTGTAGGAGCACTCCTTCCATGTGTGGGTATTGCAATACTTTTGAAACAAATTGTTACAAAAACAACAGACTTTATTCCTTTCTTTGTCGGGTTCACGTTAGCAAAATCTTTAGGCTTGAACTTAGTAGCAAGTGGTGTTGTGTCATTAATTTTTGCAGTAATTTATTATGAATTAGAAGTTATTAAATCTGCCCGTACGACAGCAGTTGTCAGTGATATGGGATTTGATGAAGAGGAGGATATTTAGAATGAGTCGAAAAAAAATATCAAGAAAAACATTGACAAAATCATTTCACCACTGGTTCTATGGACATCTGACATGTTTTTCTCAAGAACATATGCAAACTTTTGGATATTTAACTTCTATGCTTCCAATTGTAGAAGAAATGTATGATACTAAGGAAGAACAAAAAGAAGCTATGCAAACATACACAGCATTCTTTAATACTGAGCCGCAGTTGGGTTCTCTAGTAGTTGGGATAACAGCTGGTTTGGAAGAAGCGCGTGCAAATGGAGATGCCGTAGATAGTGAGACCATCAATGGAATGCGAGCCGGTCTAATGGGGCCTATTGCAGGTATTGGGGATTCACTTATTGTAGGAACATTAATTCCTGTTCTTTTGGGGATAGCTCTAGGTCTTTCTAAAGGAGGAAATATTTCTGGTGCAATATTCTATATTATTGCATGGAATCTATTAGTCTATCTTGGAATGCGTTTTGCTTATTTTAAAGGATATGAACTTGGGGATAAAGCAGTAGAATTTTTAGTAGGTCCTAAAGGTCAGGCGCTAAGAAAAGCAATTAGTGTTGTTGGTGGTATGGTCATAGGAGCTGTTGCAGCAACTTGGGTATCTGTCACTACGGCGCTAGAGCTGAAAAATGGAGATGGAGAAACATTTTTAAACTTACAAGAAAAGATTGATGGTGTTTATCCAGGTCTTTTAACAGCAGGTTTTATTGTTCTATGTTGGTGGCTGATGGCTAAAAAGAAAGTTTCTCCAAATTGGGTGATGCTCTTATTGGTAGTTATTGCACTTGTAGGAGTAGCCTTAGGATTTTTCAATCCAGGCTTGAAATATTAATAGCATCTAAAAAAGCAACGGTTCATAATCGTTGTTTTTTATATATGCGTAATATAAGGATTTAGAGTTTCGGTATTTTTTATAAAAGAATTAACGAAAATACTAATTCCATAAATCATGTTCGTTAAAATTCTACATTATTAAAGTGCAAAATTAGGATAAAGAATTTATCTATTCATCCTCAGAAAGTCAGACTTTTTTCTTGACTATTTCTGACCAAGTGATACAATAGAACTATAAATTAGCACTCATATATAAAGAGTGCTAATAATATGTAGTTCATCATGGAGGAAAACAGATGTTGAAACCATTAGGAGACCGTGTGGTCTTGAAAATCAAAGAAAAAGAACAAACTGTTGGTGGCTTTGTCCTTGCGGGCTCGGCCCAAGAAAAAACCAAAACTGCCCAAGTTATCGCTACTGGACAAGGTGTTCGTACCTTGAACGGTGACTTGGTAGCTCCAAGTGTTAAAGCTGGAGATCGTGTCTTAGTTGAAGCTCACGCAGGTCTTGATGTCAAAGATGGCGATGAAAAATACATCATCGTAGGCGAAGCTAACATCTTGGCTATCATTGAAGAATAGAAGGAGAAAGTAAGTATGTCAAAAGAAATTAAATTTTCATCTGATGCCCGTTCAGCTATGGTTCGTGGTGTCGATATCCTTGCAGATACTGTTAAAGTAACCTTGGGACCAAAGGTCGTAACGTTGTGTTGGAAAAATCATTTGGCTCACCCTTGATTACCAATGATGGTGTGACCATTGCTAAAGAAATCGAGTTGGAAGACCATTTTGAAAATATGGGTGCCAAATTGGTATCAGAAGTAGCTTCAAAAACCAATGATATCGCAGGTGACGGGACTACGACTGCAACGGTATTGACCCAAGCAATCGTCCGTGAAGGAATCAAGAACGTCACTGCAGGTGCCAATCCAATCGGAATTCGTCGTGGGATTGAAACAGCAGTTGCCGCAGCAGTAGAAGCCTTGAAAAACAATGCCATTCCTGTTGCCAATAAAGAAGCCATCGCTCAGGTTGCTGCCGTCTCTTCTCGTTCTGAAAAAGTCGGTGAATACATTTCTGAAGCCATGGAAAAAGTTGGTAAAGACGGAGTCATCACTATCGAAGAGTCACGTGGTATGGAAACAGAACTTGAAGTTGTTGAAGGAATGCAGTTTGACCGCGGTTACCTTTCACAGTACATGGTGACAGATAGCGAAAAAATGGTGGCTGACCTTGAAAATCCATACATTTTGATTACTGACAAGAAGATTTCCAATATCCAAGAAATCTTGCCACTTCTAGAAAGCATTCTCCAAAGCAATCGTCCTCTCTTGATTATTGCAGATGATGTGGATGGTGAGGCTCTTCCTACTCTTGTTTTGAACAAGATTCGTGGAACTTTCAACGTGGTAGCTGTCAAAGCTCCTGGCTTCGGTGACCGTCGTAAAGCTATGCTTGAAGATATCGCCATCTTGACAGGCGGAACAGTTATCACAGAAGATCTAGGTCTTGAGTTGAAAGATGCTACAATTGAAGCTCTTGGTCAAGCAGCGAGAGTAACTGTGGACAAAGATAGCACTGTTATCGTAGAAGGTGCGGGAAATCCTGAAGCGATTTCTCATCGTGTTGCAGTTATCAAGTCTCAAATCGAAACTACAACTTCAGAATTCGACCGTGAAAAATTGCAAGAACGCTTGGCCAAATTGTCAGGTGGTGTAGCGGTTATTAAGGTCGGAGCCGCAACTGAAACTGAGTTGAAAGAAATGAAACTTCGCATCGAAGATGCTCTCAACGCTACTCGTGCAGCTGTTGAAGAAGGAATCGTTGCAGGTGGTGGAACAGCCCTTGTAAATGTTATCCCAGCCGTGGCTGATTTGGAATTGACAGGAGATGAAGCGACAGGGCGCAATATTGTTCTCCGTGCCTTGGAAGAACCTGTTCGTCAAATCGCCCACAATGCAGGATTTGAAGGATCTATCGTTATCGATCGTTTGAAAAATGCTGAAGTTGGTACAGGATTCAACGCAGCAACTGGTGAGTGGGTCAATATGATTGATCAAGGGATTATCGATCCAGTTAAGGTTAGTCGTTCAGCCCTACAAAATGCAGCATCTGTAGCCAGCTTGATTTTGACTACAGAAGCAGTCGTAGCCAATAAACCAGAACCAGTAGCCTCAGCTCCAGCAATGGATCCAAGCATGATGGGCGGCATGATGTAAGCTTTCTATAGGAAACACAAAAGGAGGGAATGCCTATTCCTCCTTTTTATGATGTTCATTTCTAAATTGATTTGAGCTCTCCTAACTTATATGATAAAATAAGACTAGAAAAAGGAGAAGAACATGATCGATGTAGAAGAGATTCTGAGCAAGATGAACCCCAATCAGAAGATTAATTATGACCGTGTCATGCAGAAGATGGTCCAAGTATGGGAGAAAAATGAGCAACGGCCAACCATTCTCATGCATGTTTGCTGTGCCCCTTGCAGTACCTATACCCTAGAATATTTGACCAAATACGCTGATGTGACCATCTATTTTGCCAATTCCAATATCCATCCCAAGGCAGAATACCATAAGCGTGCCTATGTTACCAAGAAATTTGTCAGCGATTTCAATGAGAGGACAGGAAATACGGTCCAGTATCTAGAAGCTCCCTATGAACCCAATGAATACCGTAAGTTAGTCAGAGGGCTAGAGGAGGAGCCAGAAGGTGGCGACCGTTGCAAGGTTTGTTTTGACTACCGACTGGATAAGACAGCGCAAGTGGCTATGGATTTGGGCTTTGACTACTTTGGTTCAGCCTTGACCATCAGTCCTCATAAGAATTCTCAAACCATCAACAGCATCGGAATCGATGTGCAAAAAATTTATACAACCCACTATCTTCCAAGTGATTTCAAGAAAAATCAAGGCTACAAACGTTCGGTAGAGATGTGTGAAGAGTATGACATTTACCGTCAATGTTATTGTGGATGCGTCTATGCAGCCCAAGCCCAGAATATTGACCTGGTTCAAGTTAAGAAGGACGCCACAGCATTCTTGCTGGATAAGGATGTTGAAAAAGACTATTCCCATATCAAATTTACTGTTACGAAATTAGATATATAAAGACAACTCAGCTGAAAAGCTGGGTTTTTAAAATAAAAAAACCAGGGCTTGAACCCCAGTTTGACAACTTTACCGATTCTTTAGTTCTACATAGCGCTTGTACCAAATGTTTACATAGGCTTCTGAGAAAGGACCTCGTCCATTGTTAATCCAATCAACAAGAATTTTGACATGTTCTTTTAAAATATAGTCCAAGTCATCAGAATAATTCATTTTGCGTTTGTGACGCTCATACTCCTCAACGTCCAAGAGACGTTTCTCTCCATCTGTAAAAATTTTAACATCCAAATCGTAATCAATATACTTCAGTGCTTCTTCATCCAGATAGTAGGGGCTAGCCATATTGCAATAGTAGGAAATTCCATTATCACGAATCATGGCAATGATATTAAACCAATATTTCTTGTGAAAGTAAACAATAGCCGGTTCTCGAGTAACCCAACGACGACCATCACTTTCGGTAACAAGTGTATGATCGTTGACACCAATAATGGCGTTTTCTGTTGTTTTTAGTACCATGGTGTCCCGCCAAGTTCGGTGGAGACTCCCATCATGCTTATAACTTTGAATTGTAATAAAGTCGCCTTCTTTTGGAAGCTTCATAACTAACCAACTTTCTACAATTTATAAGTTTATCGTTTACTATTGTACCATAAATTACCTAAAATCTGTGAATTTTACATGAAAATATTAAAGATATTCTCTGAGAGCGCTTGCTATATCCGAAAAATCGTAGCCTTTTCGTGCTAAAACTTGAGTTAAACGCTGTTTAAGTTCGTATCCTTCATATTTTCGGGCATACTTAGCATATTGCTTATCAAGTTCCCTGAAGATGAGTTCCTGAGTCGTTTCTTGGTCAACTTGACTATCCAACTCGTCAAAGGCAACTTTAGCATCAGGATAAGAGAAGCCCTTGTTGGTCAGATTTTGGATAATCTTATCTTGCAAGGCACGAGCTGGAAGTTTTCCCTCATATTTTTTCAATAGTTTGTTGGCTACACGTTGAGCAACTTCCGAAAAATCAAATTCTTTCAAGTTCTCTTCTATACTAGATTTTGAAATCCCTTTTTGAGCTAGTTTCTGAGTCAGTACATAAGGTCCCTTGTCTCCTGAAAGTTGATTGGCATTGATGATAGCATAAGCGTACTGGTCATCATTAATCCACTTATCTTCTTTAAGATTAGCAATGACTTGAGAAACGATGTTTCATCAATATCGTATTTTTTCAGATATCCTCTTACTTCTTTTTCAGTGCGTGCTTTAAAGGATAGGTGGTAGAGGGCCAGATTCTTACCATAAGAAAATTGAGCAAAGTCCTGTATCTCTTTCAATTCCTCTTCGCTTATCACCTTATCTCTCGATAGCATAAAACGAACAATTGTATCTTCGGTGATATAACATTTATCGTTATTATCAAGCTCCATCAGATAGAGTCTTTTTTTCTTTTCAAGTTTTGTGATTTTCATAGTTCTATTATAACTCAAAATGTGATAAGATAGGGGTATGAATCTGAAAGTGAAACAAAAAATACCATTAAAAATCAAGCGCATGGGAATTAATGGTGAGGGAATCGGTTTTTACCAAAAAACATTAGTCTTTGTGCCGGGTGCTCTCAAAGGAGAAGATATCTATTGTCAGATTACTTCTATTAAACGCAACTTTGTTGAAGCAAAGCTACTAAAGGTCAACAAGAAGTCTAAATTTCGAGTTGTGCCAGCTTGTACTATTTACAATGAGTGCGGAGGCTGTCAAATTATGCACCTGCATTATGATAAGCAACTGGAGTTCAAGACGGACTTACTTCATCAAGCATTGAAAAAATTTGCTCCTGCAGGATATGAAAACTATGAAATTCGTCCAACTATTGGAATGCAGGAACCCAAGTACTATCGTGCCAAGTTACAATTTCAGACTCGAAAATTTAAAAATCAGGTCAAGGCTGGCTTATATGCACAAAACTCTCATTACTTAGTAGAGTTGAAAGACTGCCTGGTACAAGACAAGGAAACTCAAGTGATTGCTAATCGTCTAGCAGAATTACTTACTTATCACCAGATTCCAATCACGGATGAGAGAAAAACTCTAGGTGTTAGAACTATAATGGTTCGACGAGCTAGAAAGACTGGACAGGTTCAGATTATTATTGTTACAAATCGCCAGCTAAATTTAACTCAATTGGTAAAAGACTTGGTTAAAGGTTTTCCAGAAGTTGTGACAGTAGCTGTGAATACAAATACAGCTAAAACCAGTGAGATTTATGGTGAAAAGACAGAGATTATCTGGGGAGAAGATAGTATTCAAGAAGGGGTTCTTGATTATGAATTTTCACTATCCCCTCGCGCTTTCTACCAACTAAATCCTGAACAAACAGAAGTCCTCTATAGCGAAGCAGTAAAAGCACTGGATGTTGATAAAGAAGACCATTTGATTGACGCTTATTGTGGAGTTGGAACGATTGGATTTGCCTTTGCAAAGAAAGTAAAAACACTCAGAGGTATGGATATTATTCCAGAAGCTATTGAAGATGCCAAGCGAAATGCTAAAAGAATGGGATTTGACAATACTCATTATGAAGCTGGAACGGCAGAAGAGATTATTCCTCGTTGGTACAAGGAAGGCTACCTAGCAGATGCTCTGATTGTGGACCCACCACGTACAGGTCTGGATGATAAGTTATTAGATACTATTCTTACTTATATACCAGAAAAATGGTTTATATTTCTTGTAATGTTTCGACCTTGGCTCGTGATTTGGTACGCTTAGTAGAAGTCTATGACCTTCATTATATCCAGTCGGTCGATATGTTCCCACATACAGCTCGAACTGAAGCTGTTGTAAAATTAATAAAAAAAGTTTAAAAAAGGTGTTGACAAAGTTTAAAAAGTCGGTATAATAGTAAGAGTTGAAAATAACAACTCAGGTCCGTTGGTCAAGGGGTTAAGACACCGCCTTTTCACGGCGGTAACACGGGTTCGAATCCCGTACGGACTATGGTATGTTGCGGTTGGAACACTTGATGAAAAAAGTTTTAAAAAAGTTTCAAAAAAGTGTTGACAAGCGAAAGCAACTGTGATATACTAATATAGTTGTCACTTGAGAGAAGTGAGTGACAAAGACCTTTGAAAACTGAACAAGACGAACCAATGTGCAGGGCACTACAACAACTGTTGTAGTACTGAACAATGAAAAAACAATAAATCTGTCAGTGACAGAAATGAGTGAGAACTCAAACTTTTAATGAGAGTTTGATCCTGGCTCAGGACGAACGCTGGCGGCGTGCCTAATACATGCAAGTAGAACGCTGAAGGAGGAGCTTGCTTCTCTGGATGAGTTGCGAACGGGTGAGTAACGCGTAGGTAACCTGCCTGGTAGCGGGGGATAACTATTGGAAACGATAGCTAATACCGCATAAGAGTAGATGTTGCATGACATTTGCTTAAAAGGTGCAATTGCATCACTACCAGATGGACCTGCGTTGTATTAGCTAGTTGGTGGGGTAACGGCTCACCAAGGCGACGATACATAGCCGACCTGAGAGGGTGATCGGCCACACTGGGACTGAGACACGGCCCAGACTCCTACGGGAGGCAGCAGTAGGGAATCTTCGGCAATGGACGGAAGTCTGACCGAGCAACGCCGCGTGAGTGAAGAAGGTTTTTCGGATCGTAAAGCTCTGTTGTAAGAGAAGAACGAGTGTGAGAGTGGAAAGTTCACACTGTGACGGTATCTTACCAGAAAGGGACGGCTAACTACGTGCCAGCAGCCGCGGTAATACGTAGGTCCCGAGCGTTGTCCGGATTTATTGGGCGTAAAGCGAGCGCAGGCGGTTAGATAAGTCTGAAGTTAAAGGCTGTGGCTTAACCATAGTACGCTTTGGAAACTGTTTAACTTGAGTGCAAGAGGGGAGAGTGGAATTCCATGTGTAGCGGTGAAATGCGTAGATATATGGAGGAACACCGGTGGCGAAAAGCGGCTCTCTGGCTTGTAACTGACGCTGAGGCTCGAAAGCGTGGGGAGCAAACAGGATTAGATACCCTGGTAGTCCACGCCGTAAACGATGAGTGCTAGGGTGTTAGACCCTTTCCGGGGTTTAGTGCCGCAGCTAACGCATTAAGCACTCCGCCTGGGGAGTACGACCGCAAGGTTGAAACTCAAAGGAATTGACGGGGGCCCGCACAAGCGGTGGAGCATGTGGTTTAATTCGAAGCAACGCGAAGAACCTTACCAGGTCTTGACATCCCTCTGACCGCTCTAGAGATAGAGTTTTTCCTTCGGGACAGAGGTGACAGGTGGTGCATGGTTGTCGTCAGCTCGTGTCGTGAGATGTTGGGTTAAGTCCCGCAACGAGCGCAACCCCTATTGTTAGTTGCCATCATTTAGTTGGGCACTCTAGCGAGACTGCCGGTAATAAACCGGAGGAAGGTGGGGATGACGTCAAATCATCATGCCCCTTATGACCTGGGCTACACACGTGCTACAATGGCTGGTACAACGAGTCGCAAGCCGGTGACGGCAAGCTAATCTCTTAAAAGCCAGTCTCGGTTCGGATTGTAGGCTGCAACTCGCCTACATGAAGTCGGAATCGCTAGTAATCGCGGATCAGCACGCCGCGGTGAATACGTTCCCGGGCCTTGTACACACCGCCCGTCACACCACGAGAGTTTGTAACACCCGAAGTCGGTGAGGTAACCGTAAGGAGCCAGCCGCCTAAGGTGGGATAGATGATTGGGGTGAAGTCGTAACAAGGTAGCCGTATCGGAAGGTGCGGCTGGATCACCTCCTTTCTAAGGATAAGGAACTGCGCATTGGTCTTGTTTAGTCTTGAGAGGTCTTGTGGGGCCTTAGCTCAGCTGGGAGAGCGCCTGCTTTGCACGCAGGAGGTCAGCGGTTCGATCCCGCTAGGCTCCATTGGTGAGAGATCACCAAGTAATGCACATTGAAAATTGAATATCTATATCAAATAGTAACAAGAAAATAAACCGAAACGCTGTAGTATTAATAAGAGTTTATGACTGAAAGGTCAAAAAATAAGGTTAAGTTAATAAGGGCGCACGGTGGATGCCTTGGCACTAGGAGCCGAAGAAGGACGTGACAAACGACGATATGCCTTGGGTAGCTGTAAGTAAGCGATGATCCAGGGATTTCCGAATGGGGGAACCCAACAGGTACTACCTGTTACCCGCATCTGTTAAGGATGTGAGGAGGAAGACGCAGTGAACTGAAACATCTAAGTAGCTGCAGGAAGAGAAAGCAAAAGCGATTGCCTTAGTAGCGGCGAGCGAAACGGCAGGAGGGCAAACCGAAGAGTTTACTCTTCGGGGTTGTAGGACTGCAATGTGGACTCAAAGATTATAGAAGAATGATTTGGGAAGATCAGCCAAAGAGAGTAATAGCCTCGTATTTAAAATAGTCTTTGTACCTAGCAGTATCCTGAGTACGGCGGGACACGCGAAATCCCGTCGGAATCTGGGAGGACCATCTCCCAACCCTAAATACTCCCTAGTGACCGATAGTGAACCAGTACCGTGAGGGAAAGGTGAAAAGCACCCCGGGAGGGGAGTGAAATAGAACCTGAAACCGTGTGCCTACAACAAGTTCGAGCCCGTTAATGGGTGAGAGCGTGCCTTTTGTAGAATGAACCGGCGAGTTACGTTATGATGCGAGGTTAAGTTGAAGAGACGGAGCCGTAGGGAAACCGAGTCTGAATAGGGCGGATTAGTATCATGACGTAGACCCGAAACCATGTGACCTACCCATGAGCAGGTTGAAGGTGCGGTAAGACGCACTGGAGGACCGAACCAGGGCACGTTGAAAAGTGCTTGGATGACTTGTGGGTAGCGGAGAAATTCCAAACGAACTTGGAGATAGCTGGTTCTCTCCGAAATAGCTTTAGGGCTAGCGTCGACATTAAGATTCTTGGAGGTAGAGCACTGTTTGGGTGAGGGGTCCATCCCGGATTACCAATCTCAGATAAACTCCGAATGCCAATGAATTATGGTCGGCAGTCAGACTGCGAGTGCTAAGATCCGTAGTCGAAAGGGAAACAGCCCAGACCACCAGCTAAGGTCCCAAAATAATTGTTAAGTGGAAAAGGATGTGGGGTTGCACAGACAACTAGGATGTTAGCTTAGAAGCAGCTATTCATTCAAAGAGTGCGTAATAGCTCACTAGTCGAGTGACCCTGCGCCGAAAATGTACCGGGGCTAAAACAATTTACCGAAGCTGTGGATACCTTTATAGGTATGGTAGGAGAGCGTTCTATGTGTGAAGAAGGTGTACCGTGAGGAGTGCTGGAACGCATAGAAGTGAGAATGCCGGTATGAGTAGCGAAAGACAGGTGAGAATCCTGTCCACCGTAAGACTAAGGTTTCCAGGGGAAGGCTCGTCCGCCCTGGGTTAGTCGGGACCTAAGGAGAGACCGAAAGGTGTATCCGATGGACAACAGGTTGATATTCCTGTACTAGAGTATGTAGTGATGGAGGGACGCAGTAGGCTAACTAAAGCAGACGATTGGAAGAGTCTGTCTAAGCAGTGAGGTGTGATATGAGTCAAATGCTTATATCTATAACATTGAGCTGTGATGGGGAGCGAAGTTTAGTAGCGAAGTTAGTGACGTCACACTGCCAAGAAAAGCTTCTAGCGTTTAAACATACTCTACCCGTACCGCAAACCGACACAGGTAGTCGAGGCGAGTAGCCTCAGGTGAGCGAGAGAACTCTCGTTAAGGAACTCGGCAAAATGACCCCGTAACTTCGGGAGAAGGGGTGCTGACTTTAAGTCAGCCGCAGTGAATAGGCCCAAGCAACTGTTTATCAAAAACACAGCTCTCTGCTAAATCGTAAGATGATGTATAGGGGGTGACGCCTGCCCGGTGCTGGAAGGTTAAGAGGAGTGCTTAGCGTAAGCGAAGGTATGAATTGAAGCCCCAGTAAACGGCGGCCGTAACTATAACGGTCCTAAGGTAGCGAAATTCCTTGTCGGGTAAGTTCCGACCCGCACGAAAGGCGTAATGATTTGGGCACTGTCTCAACGAGAGACTCGGTGAAATTTTAGTACCTGTGAAGATGCAGGTTACCCGCGACAGGACGGAAAGACCCCATGGAGCTTTACTGCAGTTTGATATTGAGTGTCTGTACCACATGTACAGGATAGGTAGGAGTCTAAGAGATCGGGACGCCAGTTTCGAAGGAGACGTTGTTGGGATACTACCCTTGTGTTATGGCCACTCTAACCCGGATAGGTGATCCCTATCGGAGACAGTGTCTGACGGGCAGTTTGACTGGGGCGGTCGCCTCCTAAAAGGTAACGGAGGCGCCCAAAGGTTCCCTCAGAATGGTTGGAAATCATTCGCAGAGTGTAAAGGTATAAGGGAGCTTGACTGCGAGAGCTACAACTCGAGCAGGGACGAAGTCGGGCTTAGTGATCCGGTGGTTCCGTATGGAAGGGCCATCGCTCAACGGATAAAAGCTACCCTGGGGATAACAGGCTTATCTCCCCCAAGAGTTCACATCGACGGGGAGGTTTGGCACCTCGATGTCGGCTCGTCGCATCCTGGGGCTGTAGTCGGTCCCAAGGGTTGGGCTGTTCGCCCATTAAAGCGGCACGCGAGCTGGGTTCAGAACGTCGTGAGACAGTTCGGTCCCTATCCGTCGCGGGCGTAGGAAATTTGAGAGGATCTGCTCCTAGTACGAGAGGACCAGAGTGGACTTACCGCTGGTGTACCAGTTGTCTTGCCAAAGGCATCGCTGGGTAGCTATGTAGGGAAGGGATAAACGCTGAAAGCATCTAAGTGTGAAACCCACCTCAAGATGAGATTTCCCATGATTTTATATCAGTAAGAGCCCTGAGAGATGATCAGGTAGATAGGTTAGAAGTGGAAGTGTGGCGACACATGTAGCGGACTAATACTAATAGCTCGAGGACTTATCCAAAGTAACTGAGAATATGAAAGCGTAGTGTTTCTTGATTTGAATAGATATTCAATTTTGAGTAGGTATTACTCAGAGTTAAGTGACGATAGCCTAGGAGATACACCTGTACCCATGCCGAACACAGAAGTTAAGCCCTAGAACGCCGGAAGTAGTTGGGGGTTGCCCCCTGTGAGATATGGAAGTCGCTTAGCTCTAGGGAGTTTAGCTCAGCTGGGAGAGCATCTGCCTTACAAGCAGAGGGTCAGCGGTTCGATCCCGTTAACTCCCAAAGGTCCCGTAGTGTAGCGGTTATCACGTCGCCCTGTCACGGCGAAGATCGCGGGTTCGATTCCCGTCGGGACCGTTTAAGATAACGCAAGTTATTTTAGACTCGTTAGCTCAGTTGGTAGAGCAATTGACTTTTAATCAATGGGTCACTGGTTCGAGCCCAGTACGGGTCATATCTGCGGGTTTGGCGGAATTGGCAGACGCACCAGATTTAGGATCTGGCGCTTAACGGCGTGGGGGTTCAAGTCCCTTAACCCGCATTAAGATATAATAAATGAGCCGGCTTAGCTCAGTTGGTAGAGCATCTGATTTGTAATCAGAGGGTCGCGTGTTCAAGTCATGTAGCCGGCATTTTTAGATAGAAGAAAACAGTGCGAACGTAGTTCAGTGGTAGAACACCACCTTGCCAAGGTGGGGGTCGCGGGTTCGAATCCCGTCGTTCGCTTGGAGAGGCCGGGGTGGCGGAACTGGCAGACGCACAGGACTTAAAATCCTGCGATTGGTAACGATCGTACCGGTTCGATTCCGGTCCTCGGCATAATATAATGAGCACCCTTAGCTCAACTGGATAGAGTACCTGACTACGAATCAGGCGGTTAGAGGTTCGACTCCTCTAGGGTGCATTTTTCTATTTAACTCGGGAAGTAGCTCAGCTTGGTAGAGTACTTGGTTTGGGACCAAGGTGTCGCAGGTTCGAATCCTGTCTTCCCGATTCATGGCGGTGTAGCTCAGCTGGCTAGAGCGTCCGGTTCATACCCGGGAGGTCGGGGGTTCGATCCCCTTCGCCGCTATAATGATCTTGTTGGACCTTTAGCTCAGCTGGTTAGAGCTCTCGGCTCATAACCGAGTGGTCGTAGGTTCAAGTCCTACAAGGTCCATTTGAATAGTATGGAGGATTACCCAAGTCCGGCTGAAGGGAACGGTCTTGAAAACCGTCAGGCGTGTAAAAGCGTGCGTGGGTTCGAATCCCACATCCTCCTTTTGTATTAACGCGGGATGGAGCAGCTCGGTAGCTCGTCGGGCTCATAACCCGAAGGTCGTAGGTTCAAATCCTGCTCCCGCAATAAGGCTCGGTAGCTCAGTTGGTAGAGCAATGGATTGAAGCTCCATGTGTCGGCGGTTCGATTCCGTCTCGCGCCATTTTTACTTATAGTATGTATGCGGGTGTAGTTTAGTGGTAAAACTACAGCCTTCCAAGCTGTTGTCGCGAGTTCGATTCTCGTCACCCGCTTTGAACTTTGTTCAAATTACCAAGTTTTTAACTTGGGCGCGTAGCTCAGGTGGTTAGAGCGCACGCCTGATAAGCGTGAGGTCGGTGGTTCGAGTCCACTCGTGCCCATTAATTGGAGAATTACTCAAGAGGCTGAAGAGGACGGTTTGCTAAATCGTTAGGTCGGGTAACTGGCGCAAGGGTTCGAATCCCTTATTCTCCGTTTTATTGAGAGTTTATAACTCTCTTTTTTATATTTTTAATAATAGTAGAATAAAAACTTCAGATTTGTAAAACTTAATTGGATTACTTATCTGAAGTTTTTTGGCTCTTTGTCAACTGTAGTGGGCTGCAGAAAAGCTAAGATTTTTATATATTGTCGATTTTACGGTTGTGCTTATTTATTATTACTTCCAACACTTGAGTGAAATTTCGCCGCTATTGAGCCAGATTTCTTTTCCGTTATCACATCGAACTAGAAGTTTTCCAGTTTCCGAGATGCCTTTAGCAAGTCCCTTGTAGTCTTTTTGATCTAGTGTGAAAGTAACTTCTTTCCCTAGAACGAATGACTGTTTTTTGTATAGATATAATAGCTCTTCTGCTGGTGTTTCGAAGAAAGTGCGCCAGATTTCTATGATTAATTCATTTCTGGTAATAGGTGCTGGTGCTTTAAATAAACTAGCTGCTTTTTCTTTTAATTCTTGAGGAAAGTCTTTAATAGTAAAGTTGATTCCTACTCCAATAATGATATCTGTGACTAAGCCAGTTTCTACAGAGGTCATTGCTTCAGTAAGGATTCCTCCAATTTTATGATTGTTTAGGTAGATATCATTAACCCATTTTATGTCGACATCTATTAAAGTTAGGTTCTTAATGGCTTTGTAGATAGCTCCTGCTACAAGTAGTGTGTAGGATGGTAATTTGTCATAGGGAAGATTTGGTTTGAAATGGAGTGTCATATAAATGCCACCTTGTGGGGAGTAGAAGGAGCGTTGAAAACGGCCTCGCCCTGCTGTTTGATAGGAAGCTAGATAGAGGGTGTTTGCTTCATTTCCTAAATCAATTGCTTCTTTTGCATCGAGTTGTGTTGATCTTGTTTCGGGTTTAAAACAAATTTTAATTGGAAGATTTTGTTCTAGAAGTTCTGGAAGAATAAGGTCTCCATTCACCAGTTTATAGCCTTTTTTTTTGATACTATCAATTTCAATGCCTTCTTGTTCTAAACGCTTGATGGCTTTCCAAATTGATGTTCGAGTTAGTGATAGTTCTTCTGCAATTTTTTCTCCGCTGATATAATCGATTTCTTTAGCTAGAATTTGGTAGACGGCTTGGTAGGATTTCATAGTGTTTCCTTTCTCACTAGTTGGTGTTGAGAATATTCTTTTCTTGTGTGACTTGGGGTCTGATTAAAGTATTGTTTATAAGCTTTTGAAAAATGGAGTGGATCTGAAAAACCTACCGAATATGCAATTACTTTGATAGACTCTTGGGTATTTTCGAGAAGTTGTTTAGCTCGGTGCATTCGAACGTAGAGTAGGTATTCTTTGGGTGATAAGGTATTAAATTCTTTGAATACGCTTGATAAGTAGCTTCTGTGAACGGATAGTTCTTTCGCTAAATCTTGAATTGTAAGTGATTGAGGATAGTGGCTATCAATTAATCTTTTGCATTCAAGATAGAGTTGGTGGGTTGATGAAATATTCTTTTTTTTCTGATTGGGAGCAATAGTTCCCAGATGAAACATCAGTTCATGGAGCTGTCCCATGATATGGAGTTGAGCTAATTCATTTGATTTTGTAATCTGAGCGAAGCGGACAATGTCTGAGATGAGTTTTGCAGTAGACTGGGTATGACAAGTTTCAGATTGGATGAGATAGGATTGGTCAGAAATTTGAGAAAGAGCAAAATAATCAGGAGCTTTCCCTCCAGTGATTCCTAACCAGTAGTAGGACCAAGGTTCTTCACTATCTGCTTGATAAAAGGTTAGTTCATCTGGTTTTAATAGAAAGAAATCTCCTTCTTTTAAATCAACAATTTTACCCTTGTAATGAAATTTTCCTTGTCCTTTAGTAATGTAATGTAGAACGTATGTATCACGAATGGCTGGACCAAAAGAGTAATTAGGTGTACATTCCTCATATCCATAAAAGCTTAGAGAAAGGTCAATTGTTCCAGTCTGGTATTCTGAAAAAACTAGCATGTGCTACCTCCTACCTAACATTTTACCATATTCTTGAGACATTTTTCTATTTTAGAAAGCGGTTTCAGGTGATAAAATAGAGTCAATAAAGTGATGAGGTGAAGTAAATGGGAGTTAGGATAGAGAATAATCTATTTTATGTTGAGAGTAAAAATCTAAGTTTGATTATTGAAAATCGAAATGGCTACTTACTTTTGAAACATTTAGGAAAGACTATTAAGAACTATAAAGGTTCCAATAGTGTTTATGAACGAGACCATGCCTTTTCAGGAAATCCAACAGCTACTAATCGAACCTTTAGTTTGGATACGCAACGTCAGATTTTTGGACAACATGGCTTAGGAGATTTTAGGAAATCAACTATACAGATTCAGCATGATGCAACTGAAGTAACAGATTTTCGTTTTATAGAAGCAAAGATTTTGAAAGGTCAAAATGGTCCACAGGGCTTACCTTCTCCACATAGCATGGACGATACAGAGACTCTTGTCTTAATGTTAGAAGATTCTAAGACTCAACTTAGTCTGACTTTGTATTATACAGCTTTTGAAAATGATTCGACAATTGCTAGTTACAGCAAATTGGAGAATAATAGTAACCAGGAAGTTGTCATTCATAAAGATTTTTCTTTTATGGCTGATTTTCCTGCTGCAGCTTACGAAATCGTAACTCTACAGGGAGCTTATGCTCGCGAAAAGACTGTTCGACGTCAACAGGTAGAACAAGGAATCTTTTCGATTGGTTCGAACCGTGGTGCTTCTGGTCATGCTCAAACACCAGCTTTCTATTATGTGATCATGGAATCACAGAAGATGATGGGAATGTGTTTGCTATTCAACTAATGTATAGTGGAAACTTTGAAGCTTTTGTTCAAAAGAATCAATTGAATGAAGTTCGGGTAGCGATTGGGATTAATCCGGAAAACTTTTCTTGGAAGTTAGACCCTGAGGAATACTTTGAAACACCGGTAGCTTTAGTGACCTATTCAGATAAGGGATTAACTGGTATTAGTCATGAAAGTCAGAATTTTGTACTGAAGCACATTCTGCCAAGTAAATTTTCTAAAAAAGAACGTCCAATTCTAATCAATAACTGGGAAGCTACCTACTTTGACTTTCATAGAGAAAAACTGTTAGAGTTAGCAGATGAAGCTAAGAAAGTTGGCATTGAACTTTTTGTATTAGATGATGGTTGGTTTGGTAATCGCTTTGATGATAATCGTGCTTTAGGTGATTGGGTTGTTAATGAGCAAAAACTGGGTGGCAGTCTAGAAAGTCTTATTTCAGATATCCATGAAAGAGGTCTACAGTTTGGACTTTGGTTCGAACCTGAGATGATTTCTGTTGATAGTGATTTGTATCGTAAACATCCTGACTGGGCTATTCAGGTTCCTGGTTATGACCATACCTATTCTAGGAATCAATTAGTACTTAATCTTGCCAATCCTCAGGTAGTAGAATACTTGAAAAATGTCTTAGATCAACTCTTATCTTATCATGCGATTGACTACATCAAATGGGATATGAATCGTAATATTACTAACCTAGGTAATGGTTCAAACTATCTAGAGACACAGATGCAATCTCATCAGTACATGCTAGGGCTTTATGAACTCGTTTCTTATCTGACGGAGAAGCATAGCCATATCCTCTTTGAGTCCTGCTCTGGTGGTGGTGGACGAAATGATCTTGGTATGATGCGCTATTTCTCACAAGTCTGGGCTAGTGATAACACTGATGCTATTGCACGTTTACCAATTCAATACGGTTCATCCTATCTCTATCCAACCATTTCTATGGGAGCTCATGTGTCAGCAGTACCGAATCATCAGATGGGGCGAACGACACCATTAGAAACACGTGGTCATGTAGCAATGATGGGAAATTTGGGATTTGAGCTTGATTTGACAAGTTTATCAGCTGAAGAGAAAGCTGAGATTGCTAATCAGGTGAACTTGTATAAAGAATTACGACCAGTAGTTCAGTTAGGACAACAGTATAGACTAATTAATCCTGATACTGCATCCAATGAAGCAGCTCTACAATTTAATTACAAAAATCAAACGATTGTAACCTACGTTCGCGTTTTGTCAGTTGTAGAGACCATGGAAACAACTTTAAAGTTAAAAGATTTGGATGAAGAGGGACTATATGAATTACAGGAAAATGGCGAAGTTTACTCAGGTGCAGAACTAATGTATGCGGGTTTAACTGTTATTTTATCCCAAGGAGATTTTTTGAGTAGACAGTATATTTTTAGAAGACTATAATAAAGGTGTATAAATTTATAAAGGAGGCTTTTCAATGAAATGGTATAAGAAAGCAGGTTTTCTTTTAGTCGCTGGGGCTAGTTTACTAGGCCTAGCAGCTTGTGGTCAGAATAATCAATCGACTGATGGAAAGGTAACGATTGAATTTTTTAACCAGAAGACCGAAATGGCGGATACTTTGCAAAAAATTGTAGATAATTTTGAAAAGGATCATCCTACTATTGATGTAAAACTGACGACTGTTCCGGCAGCTGGCATTGTTCTGAAGACTCGGATTTTATCAGGAGATGTTCCAGATATTGTTAATATCTATCCTCAAAATATGGATTTTCAGGAGTGGGCAAAAGCAGGTTACTTTGCAGATATGACAGGGAAATCTTATCTTGAGAATATTAAGAATGACTATGCAGAAAAGTATGCAATCAATAACAAGATTTATAGTGTACCTTTAACTGCTAACCTTTATGGAATCTATTACAATAAAACAAAGTTTAAAGAATTAGGACTTGAGGAACCCAAGACTTTTAAAGAGTTTCAAGAGATTGTTAAAAAGATAAAAGATGGTGGGAATTCTCCGTTTGCAGTTGCAGGCAATGAAGGATGGACATTAAACGGTTATCACCAACTTTCTCTCATTACCATTACAGGCAGTGGAGACGCAGCTAATAACTATCTTCGATTTTCAAAACCAAATGCTATTTCTGTAGATGATGCTATTTTAAAAGCAGATGCAGAACGACTAGATTTGTTGGCGAATAATGCTCAAGATGGATGGCGTGGTGCCTCTTATAATGATGCGGTGGTAGCATTCTCGAATGAAAAATCCTTGATGATGCCACAAGGGTCATGGGCATTAGCGGCAATTAATCAACAGGATCCAAAATTTGAGGTGGGGATGTTTGCCTTCCCAGGTGAAGAAGTAGGAAAAGAAGTCACTGTTGGTGCAGGGGACATGGCATTATCAACTTCAGCTACTACCAAACATCCTAAAGAAACCGAAGAATTTATCAGCTATATGACTAGTTCAAAAGCTATGCAAGCATATTATGATGTGGATGGATCACCAGTTGCTGTAAAAGGTGTACAGGAAAAAGAAGATTCAGCACTTGCAGAGATTTCTAAACTGGCATTTACAGATAAACATTATGTTTGGTTGGGCCAACACTGGAATTCTGAAGAAGATTTTTTCAATCTAAGTGCAGGTTACTTGATGGATAAAAATCTGAAAAATATGGCAAACAATCTCAATGCTTTCTTTAATCCAATGAAGGCAGATTTGGACTAGAATAGGAGTTAAGATGATATGGCTATTCGAAAATTTAAATAAATACTGGGGTTGGACTTTTTTGCTCATCCCACTTGCATTACAAGCTATCTTCTTTTACTTTCCGATGGTGCAAGGTGCTTTCTATAGTTTGACTAACTGGACTGGATTGACCTATAATTATAAATTTGTTGGTCTGAATAACTACAAATTGCTGATGATTGATGGGAAATTCTTCACAGCCATTGCTTTTACTTTGATTTTAACCCTAGCATTGATTATTGGAGAGATTACAATTGGGATGGTTGTGGCTCGAGCCTTAAATTCTAAGATGAAAGGGCAGACCTTCTTTAGAGCATGGTTCTTTTTCCCAGCGGTTTTGTCTGGTTTGACAGTTTCCTTGATTTTTAAACAATTCTTTAACTATGGTCTTCCAACGATTGGAAAAATTTTAGGGATTAGTTTTTTACAAGAAAGTCTATTAGGAACACCAATCGGAGCGGTAGTGGCAACTATTTTTGTTCTTCTATGGCAAGGAGTAGCAATGCCAATTATTCTCTTTCTTGCTGGTCTTCAGAGTATTCCATCTGATATTTTGGAGGCGGCATCAATTGATGGTGCAACAAGCAAACAAACTTTTTGGAAGATTGAATTACCATATTTGTTGCCAACGATTTCTATGGTTTTTATCCTAGCTCTTAAGTCCGGTTTGACTGCCTTTGACCAAATTTTTGCCTTGACGAGTGGTGGTCCTAATAATGCTACAACGTCTCTTGGTCTTTTAGTCTATAACTATGCCTTCAAGAGTAATCAATATGGATATGCGAATGCAATTGCCTTGATTTTATTCTTAATTATTGGAATTGTTTCTCTGATCCAAATCAAACTATCAAAGAAATTTGAAATCTAATAGGGGAGTCTGACACATGAAAAAAGAAGAAAAATTGAATCAGTTTTGGAAGTATGTCCTCTTGATAGTAGGTGGTATTCTCATACTTGTTCCTTTGTTGGTAACGGTTTTTAGTTCCTTCAAGACAACCAAGGATATCATGAATCATTTCTTTGGTTTGCCAAATCCTTTTACATTAAGGAATTATGAACGATTGGTTTCGGATGGGATTGGAGGCTATTTCTGGAATTCAGCTGTTATTACGGTGTTATCATTGATTGTAGTAGCTTTCTTTATACCAGCTGCAGCCTATTCCATTGCTCGAAATATGTCCAATAAAAAAGCCTTTGCAATTATGTATTCGCTCTTGATTTTAGGAATATTTGTTCCATTTCAGGTGATCATGATTCCTATCACCGTTATGATGAGTAAGCTTGGTCTAGCAAATATGTGGGGGTTGGTACTACTTTATCTAACTTATGCAATTCCACAGACTCTCTTCTTGTATGTTGGTTATATTAAATCAGTGTACCAGATAGTTTAGATGAAGCTGCAGAAATTGATGGGGCTGATCGATTTACAACTTACCGTCGAATTATCTTTCCAATGCTGAAGCCCATGCATGCTACAACCTTGATTATCAATGCATTATGGTTATGGAATGACTTTATGTTGCCATTGCTAATTTTGAATAAGGATTCCAAGATGTGGACTTTGCCTCTCTTCCAGTACAACTATCAAGGTCAGTATTTTAATGACTATGGGCCAAGTTTTGCATCCTATATTGTGGGAATTATAACAATTACTGTCGTCTACCTCATCTTCCAAAAACATATCATTTCAGGAATGAGTAACGGAGCAGTGAAATAAGATACAAAGGGACGATTCAGCTTGCTGAAAATTTCTGTAGAAAAATAGGAAATTGACGTAGTGTGCTTGCACACAAGAAGATTTATCTTTTTTCCTAAGAAATTAGTCCCGTGTTCAATTTCGTATACAAAGGGACGATTCAGCTTGCTGATTTCAATCGTACCCTATGAAGCAATTCTTAAAATACATAAACTCATAAAAGCCAAGTCTCATATGACTTGGCTTCAATTAGAAAAAGGAGAGTAATGATGCCAATTCAGAATAAAACCATGTTGATTACCTATTCAGATAGTCTGGGAAATAATTTTAAAGACTTATATAAGAATTTGGAAGAGCATTTTGGAGATGCTATTGGGGGAGTTCACCTTCTACCATTTTTCCCATCAACAGGTGATCGTGGATTTGCGCCAGTTGACTACGACGAAGTGGATTCAGCTTTTGGTGATTGGGAGGATGTTAAGCATTTAGGTGAGAAATATTATCTTATGTTTGATTTTATGATTAATCATATTTCTCGTCAATCCAAGTATTATAAGGACTATCAAGAAAAACATGAAGCCAGTGAATTTAAAGATCTCTTTTTAAACTGGGATAAGTTTTGGCCAGAAAAACGTCCGACACAGTCTGATGTAGATTTAATTTACAAGCGTAAGGATCGTGCACCAAAGCAAGAGATTGTTTTTGAAGATGGGTCAGTGGAACATTTGTGGAATACCTTTGGTGAGGAGCAGATTGATCTTGATGTGACCAAAGAAGTAACGATGGAATTTATCCGTAAGACCATTCAGCACTTGGCAAGTAATGGGTGTGATTTGATTCGTCTAGATGCCTTTGCCTATGCAGTGAAGAAATTGGATACCAATGATTTCTTTGTGGAACCAGATATTTGGGATTTATTGGACAAAGTTCGAGATATTGCTGCTGAATATGGGACAGAGCTCTTACCTGAGATTCATGAACACTATTCGATTCAGTTTAAAATAGCGGAGCATGATTACTATGTTTATGATTTTGCTCTTCCAATGGTGACACTCTATACTCTTTACAGTTCCAGAACAGAGCGTTTGGCTAAGTGGTTAAAGATGAGCCCGATGAAGCAATTTACGACACTAGATACCCATGATGGGATTGGAGTAGTAGATGTTAAGGATATCCTGACCGATGAGGAGATTGACTATGCTTCAAATGAACTCTATAAGGTTGGAGCTAATGTCAAACGTAAGTACTCTAGTGCCGAGTATAACAATTTAGATATCTACCAAATCAATTCAACCTACTATTCAGCGCTTGGAGATGATGATGGCAAGTATTTCTCGCACGCTTAATTCAAGCTTTTGCCCCAGGTATTCCTCAGGTTTACTATGTGGGTCTATTAGCAGGTAAGAATGACTTGAAATTATTAGAAGAAACTAAAGAAGGTCGCAATATTAATCGTCATTACTATAGCAATGAGGAAATAGCAGAAGAAGTCCAACGTCCTGTGGTGAAGGCACTTCTCAATCTATTTTCTTTCCGTAACCGTTCAGAAGCCTTTGACCTAGAAGGGACTATTGAGATAGAGACACCAACAGCTTACAGCATTGTAATCAAACGCCAAAATAAAGATAAGTCCGTAACAGCAGTAGCAGAAATTAATCTGCAAAGTCAGACTTATCGGGTAATTGAGAATGGAGTTGAAGTAACATTTTGAAGCCTTGATATGGTTGATAAAATAGGGTTTTTATTTTAAAAAACGTTTCCTTTGTTTTCAAATTGCTCAAAAAGTGGTACAATATAGGATAGCTTACTATTATCTGAATCAGTTGATTTGGAGAGAAAGGATTCATTTTGAAATCAATAGGCTTTATTGAAAAGCTGAAAGGGTTGTCTAGTAAAGAGCTGATTTTATTGGGAATTATCCTGAGTATCTTTTTACCCTTTTATCTTTTTGTAGTTGTATTCTGTTTATATATTATCAGTTTAATTTTTACAGGAGACATGAAAAGTATTCTTCAGAAAATGGGGGAGCATCCGATGCTGCTTCTTTTTCTGGGCTATAGTACTGTAATATCCATTTTTGCACAAAATTGGATGGGAGTCGTAGCTTCAGTAGGAATTTTTCTATTTACTGTTTTCTTTTTGCACTATCAGTCGATTTTATCACATAAATTCTTTCGATTGATTTTGCAGCTCGTCCTGTTTGGTAGCGTCTTGTCAGCTGCTTTTGCGAGTTTAGAGCATTTCCAAATTGTGAAGAAATTCAACTATGCTTTTCTGTCACCCAATATGCAGGTATGGCATCAGAATCGTGCAGAAGTGACCTTCTTTAATCCTAATTATTATGGAATTATTTGTTGCTTCTGTATTATGATTGCTTTCTATCTGTTTACAACGACTAAGTTGAATTGGTTGAAAGTATTCTGTGTGATTGCAGGCTTTGTGAATCTCTTTGGTTTGAACTTTACGCAAAATCGAACTGCCTTTCCTGCTATTATCGCTGGAGCCATTATTTATCTCTTTACGACCATTAAAAACTGGAAGGCCTTTTGGCTTAGTATTGGGGTCTTTGCGATTGGCTTGAGCTTCCTCTTTTCTAGTGATTTGGGAGTTCGGATGGGAACTTTAGACTCTTCTATGGAAGAACGCATTTCTATCTGGGATGCTGGGATGGCCTTATTTAAGCAAAATCCTTTCTGGGGTGAAGGGCCATTGACCTACATGCACTCGTATCCTCGGATAAATGCTCCTTATCATGAACATGCTCACAGTCTTTATATTGATACGATTCTGAGTTACGGAATTGTGGGGACTATTTTACTAGTTTTGTCTTCTGTTGCTCCTGTTCGCTTGATGATGGATATGAGTCAGGAGTCGGGGAAACGTCCGATTATCGGTCTTTATCTGTCTTTCCTTACAGTGGTTGCTGTACACGGAATCTTTGACTTGGCCCTCTTCTGGATTCAGTCAGGTTTCATTTTCTTGCTAGTTATGTGCAGTATTCCATTGGAGCATCGAACGTTGGTATCGGACATGACGGATTAAGTTTATAAGATTAGAATCTTCTACCTTGGGTAGGAGATTTTTTACTATGAAAAATTATTTCTAAATCGAAATAGTTGACAGTTAGAATAATGAGTGTTACAATTACTTTATTCATTTCGATATAGAAATAAATTGGAGGTGCCATGAAAGATAGTCATTTGCTAGCCCATCATATTCGTTTGTTGAATGGACGGATTTTTCAAAAGTTACTGAGCCAAGATCCTGAAGCTCTTTATCGGAGTGAACAGGGAAAGATTTTAGCGGTTTTATGGAATAGTGAAACTGGCTGCGCAACTGCGACAGATATTGCTCTGGAAACTGGGCTTGCTAATAATACTCTGACGACGATGATTAAAAAACTAGAGGAACAAAATCTTGTAACTATTAGTCCATGTGGAGAAGATAAGCGTAAGAAGTATTTGGTTTTAACAGAGTTGGGGCAGTCTCAGAAAGAAGTGGGGCATCGTGTCAGTCAGAAATTGGATACGATCTTTTACAAAGGATTTTCAGAGGAAGAAATTCGTCAGTTTGAAGCCTTTCAAGAAAGAATTTTGGTTAATCTGAAAGAGGAGGAAAATGAGGTTTAAGATAGATCAAATTAGCTGTTTATAAGCAAAGGTCACTTTTGACTTTGTTTTCCAACTCTTAGGACAAGGAAACTACGTGGTTAGCTCTGGTCAGACTCAGATTGATGGTGATGCCTATGCCCAGTACGATATCTTCCGTCTAGAAAGCGGGAAAATTTTGGAGTATTGGGATAATAAGGAAGTTATGCCTAAGATAGAAGCCTTGATCAATAGAGATAAGTTTTAAAAGAGGAAGAACATGATTGAATACAAAAATGTAGCGCTACGCTATACAGAAAAAGATGTCTTGAGAGATGTCAATTTACAGATTGAGAATGGGGAGTTCATGGTTTTAGTTGGACCTTCTGGGTCCGGTAAAACGACCATGATCAAGATGATTAACCGTCTCTTGGAACCAACTGATGGAAATATTTATATGGATGGCAAGCGCATCAAAGACTATGATGAGCGTGAACTTCGTCTTTCTACTGGTTATGTTTTACAGGCCATTGCTCTGTTTCCCAATCTAACAGTTGCGGAAAATATTTCCCTAATTCCTGAGATGAAGGGCTGGACTAAGGAAGAAATTGCTCAGAAAACAGAAGAGCTTTTGGCTAAAGTTGGCTTGCCAGTAGCTGAGTATGGGCATCGACTTCCAAGCGAATTATCTGGTGGAGAACAGCAACGGGTCGGCATTGTCCGTGCCATGATTGGTCAGCCTAAGATTTTGCTTATGGATGAGCCCTTTTCGGCTTTGGATGCTATTTCGAGAAAACAGTTGCAGGTTCTGACGAAAGAATTGCATAAAGAGTTTGGAATGACAACGATTTTTGTGACCCATGATACGGATGAAGCTTTGAAATTAGGTGATCGTATTGCTGTTTTGCAGGATGGCGAGATTCGTCAGGTAGCGAATCCCGAGACCATTTTAAAAGCTCCTGCCACGGACTTTGTAGCAGACTTGTTTGGAGGTAGCCTTCATGACTAATTTAATTGCAACTTTTCAGGATCGTTTTAGTGATTGGTTGACAGCCCTATCTCAACATTTGCAGTTGTCACTTTTGACCTTGTTACTAGCTATTTTGCTTGCGATTCCCTTGGCTGTTTATCTTCGCTATCATGAGAAGTTGGCGGATTGGGTCTTACAGATTGCAGGGATTTTCCAGACCATCCCGTCTCTGGCCTTGTTGGGGCTCTTTATTCCTTTGATGGGAATTGGAACCTTGCCGGCCTTGACAGCTCTAGTGATCTATGCGATCTTTCCGATTTTACAAAATACCATCACTGGACTCAAGGGAATTGATCCGAGTCTGCAAGAGGCTGGGATTGCCTTTGGAATGACTAGGTGGGAGCGACTCAAGAAGTTTGAAATTCCACTTGCTATGCCTGTTATGATGTCTGGAATTCGGACGGCAGCGGTCTTGATTATCGGTACGGCAACCTTGGCTGCCTTGATTGGGGCAGGGGGACTGGGTTCCTTTATCCTTTTGGGAATTGACCGTAATAATGCCAGTCTGATTTTGATTGGGGCACTTTCTTCAGCAGTGCTGGCTATTGCCTTTAACTTCCTACTAAAAGTGATGGAAAAAGCAAAATTGCGGACGATTTTCTCTGGTTTTGCCTTGGTGACTATATTGCTTGGTTTGTCTTATAGTCCAGCTCTTTTGGCCCAAAAAGAGAAAGAAAACTTGGTTATTGCTGGGAAATTGGGTCCAGAACCAGAAATTTTGGCCAATATGTATAAGTTGCTAATTGAAGAAAATACCAGTATGACTGCTACTGTTAAACCTAATTTTGGGAAAACAAGCTTTCTTTATGAAGCTCTGAAAAAAGGCGATATTGACATTTATCCTGAATTTACTGGTACGGTGACTGAAAGTTTGCTTCAACCATCACCCAAGGTGAGTCATGAACCAGAGCAGGTTTATCAGGTGGCGCGTGATGGCATTGCCAAACAGGATCATCTAGCCTATCTCAAACCCATGTCTTATCAGAATACCTATGCTGTAGCTGTTCCGAAAAAGATTGCTCAAGAATATGGCTTGAAGACCATTTCGGACTTGAAAAAAGTGGAAGGTCAGTTGAAGGCAGGCTTTACACTTGAGTTTAATGACCGTGAAGATGGAAATAAGGGCTTGCAGTCAATGTATGGTCTCAATCTCAATGTGGCGACCATGGAACCAGCCCTTCGCTATCAGGCAATTCAGTCAGGTGATATTCAAATCACGGATGCCTATTCAACCGATGCGGAATTGGAGCGTTATGATTTACAGGTCTTGGAAGATGACAAACAACTCTTCCCGCCTTATCAGGGGGCACCACTTATGAAAGAAGCTCTTCTCAAGAAACATCCAGAGTTGGAAAGAGTTCTTAATAAATTGGCTGGTAAGATTACAGAAAGTCAGATGAGCCAACTTAACTATCAAGTGGGTGTCGAAGGCAAGTCAGCAGAACAAGTAGCCAAGGAATTTCTACAAGAACAAGGTTTGTTGAAGAAATAGTTTGAAAATGTCAAACTCAACTTTGTTAAACGACCATATAGAAAACTGCTCAGACAATGTTGTCTGGGCTTTTTTGGTGTCAGAATTAATGATTTTCATTTTTAAATGGAAAATAAGAGGAAATTTTCAGGATTTTCTAAAATTTTACTGTAAATACACTTGACTATTCACAAAATAGGTGTATAATGTGTTGTGAACTACTTAACAAATAAAGATTTCCAGCTCATGTCGACTAAGGATGGAAATCTTGTGTATAGACAGTTCAGTAGATATATTATAGAGCGTTGCGTCCGAAAGTCTATCCAGACACGGCTCTTTAAAAACAAAAGGAGAAGATTATGAAAACAGAACCGATTCATCGTACCAGTATGTGGAAATTTAAGTTAAGTGCTGCCACCATGACTTTGATTCCCGCTGCCGTGGGGATTAACTATGTTGCCAAAGCCTTGGCGGAGGTGTTAAAGTTGCCCGTTTGGCTGGGGTCTTTGGGAACCTTTCTTACCAGCATGTTGGCTGGGCCGGTTGCCGGTGCCATTAGTGGTTTCATCAACAACGTGATCTATGGGCTGACCTTATCGCCAATTTCAACCGTGTATGCGATTACCAGCATCGGAATTGGGATTGCTGTCGGAGTTTTGCACGCCAATGGGTGGTTCTCGTCAGCGCGACGAGTATTTGTTTCTGCTATTATTATTGCCATCGTTTCAGCTGTCATTTCAACGCCGCTCAACGTCATCTTTTGGGGTGGTCAGACCGGTATCGCTTGGGGTGACTCATTGTTTGCGGTAATGGTCGCCAATCATGTACCAGTGTGGCTGGCCTCATTTACCGATGAGTTTATCTTGGATATTTTGGATAAAGTCTGCGTGGCCTACCTGGCATTCTTCATCTATCGTCAGCTGCCGAAGCGGATGGTGCACTTCTTTAGCGATGATAAATGATGACTGATAAAACATTGATTTCTGGAGCGCCACGGGTCAAGCTCAAGTGGTACCAGGTGATCGATCCGATTACTAAGCTCTTGTTCATCTTGGACATGACGTTGTTGAGCTTTGCCAGTATGAATTTATTGCTTCAGGCCGGATTAATTCTTGTCGCAACACTGCTATTGTTATTTTCCAAATTGAGTTCTACCACCTTTAAGGCGCTGGGATTCAGCCTGTTTCTGATTTGCACCATGCTGATCATCCAAGGGTTATTTTACAGTCAGAATCAAACTGTGCTGTTTTCTGTGCTTGGGGTGTCGTTCTACAAAGAAGGCCTGATTTACGCCACCACTCTGGGTTGTCGAGTATTGGTGATTATTTTGACCAGTGGCTTTTTTATGGTGACCACGAGTATTTCAGAAAACGCGGCCTATTTGGAACTGTCCGGATTGTCTTATAAAACCGTCTACGTTCTGATGTCGGTGTGTTATATTTTGCCGGAAATGATGCGCAATATGCGGAAAATCCAGCAGGCACAAAAAGTTCGCGGAACCAATCCGCAAAAAACGTTGATTCAGAAATTAAAGTCAGTCCTGCCGGTTCTAATTCCATTGGTGATTAAGACCTTGGATCAATCGATGACGCGGTCGATTTCTCTCCAACTGAGAGGTTTTGATAATCTCAACCGGACTGTCAGAACCTCCCAGCGCGTGTATCGCCTGTCGCGGACGCTGCACATTGGTCTGACTGGATTGGCAATTTTATTGATTGGGTGGAAGATATGTACGAAGATAAACGGATTGTAATTGAAAATTTAACCACCCGTTATCCGGGAACTGAGCAACCACAACTGCGTCAAATTAACGCGGAGGTTCATACCGGCCAGGTGGTTGGGATTATCGGGAATAGCCACTCCGGCAAATCGACTTTGTGCCGTGTGCTGGCAGGGGTCATTCCAAAAATTGTGTCTGCTGAGATTGAGGGCGATTGGCACATGTTTGGCCAGCGAGTGTCCGACAATTGGCCCGTTTATAATGCCATGAATGGAGTTGTACTGCAAAATCCAGCTGGCCAACTAAGCGGGTTGGCAGACACGGTTGCCGATGAAATCGCCTTTGACTTGATTAATCAGGGAATGGCTGAAGGACTGATTCAAAAACGGGTTGAAGAAGTTGCAACGCAAATGGGGTTGATTGAACAGCTGAATTTGCGTCCCGAGAGCCTTTCCGGTGGTCAGATCCAGCGGTTGGCAATTGCCACGGCGATTGTGGCTAATCCGGTTGTTTTGATTATGGATGATCCGACCAGTGAGATGGATCCCCTTGGCCGCCGGCAATTTTTCCAATGGCTGGCCCAAGTCAAAGAGACGACTGTCTTCATTGTCACCAGTGAAATTGACGATTTGTGCGAAGTCGCCGACGTTGTGTGGGTGCTGCACGAGGGTCAAATGGTAGCCCAGGGCAGGCCGGGTGAGGTGTTTAATCATTTGGCAGCTGACTGGCAGATTCCAGCCCCGACAATCCAGCAACTTGCTCAAAAAATGGATTGGCACTTGGCTGATGGCCGGTATCCGGTGAATTACGCTGATCTGAAGGAGGTCCGTTATGTCCACAATTGAACTGAGCCACCTGACGTTCACTTATCCGGAACGGTCCTTTAGCTTGGATGTTGAAGACAAACACTTCGCCGATCCGATGGTGGCGATTGTCGGCCAAAATGGTGCCGGCAAATCAACGCTCTTCAAATTGTTGACGGGCTTGCTGACACCACAAACCGGTGTGATTAAGATCGATGGAGAAAATTTTAATGATCTTAAACCAGTCGAAAAGTTACTGAAGGTTGGGATTACTTTTCAGAATCCTGACGATCAGCTTTTCAACCCGACCGTTCAACGAGAGGTGGAGTGGAATGTCGCGCAGGTCATGGATGACCACGACACGATTACGAGACGGGCTTTAGCGGCTCTAAAAAGAGTTGGCTTGGATGATAAAACAGCTGAAAGTCCATATGACCTGTCATTGTCGGAACGCAAGCTGTTGAGCGTTGCCACAGTTTTGGCAGTGGATCCGGCGATTTATTTATTTGATGAGCCGATGATGTCGCTTGATTGGGAAAGCCGGCGCAAGTTGACCGCAATTTTCCATCAGTTGGCTGATTCGGGCCACCAAGTTGTAACCATCACCCATGACATGGATTGGGTCGCCGCCGAGTTTGAGTCGGTGTATGTTATGGAACACGGGAAGTTTGGCTTCGCCGGCAGTCCACGGGAATTGTTCAGCAATCACGAACTTGTCCAGCGAGTGGGATTACTACCACCGCGGATTATGGACATAGCGGAGTCGCTGGGTGATTCACAGACATATTTATCGGTTAATGATTATTGCCAGAAAAATCGAGATGTATAGAAAAAGTCACCTCTGCGGGTTTTCCAGGTTGAAGGATTAACTTCAGCTTCTGGCAAGAACTCACATGGGTGACTTTTGTGTTTAATAACGTTTCATGATCATCGGGTGCTTCCTCCGATCACTCGGTTTGATTTTACTTTGTTTCATGGTTATAATCATATACCATTTCTTTTGGATTTTTTGTGTGACTAATACAAAATAGGTCTTCATAGGTCTTCGCATTTTTAGCGCCCATTAGGATCATCAGTATAATTTTCTGAATTAGGAGACTGTCCCATCACTATTCGAACTTCGTCTCCCAACTTACGCTGTTCCCATTCAATGGGGTAGGGCAAATCCTCATGACAGCAGTTTACCGTGAACAGTGGATATTCTGGGCAGCTACCAATGTCTTTTCAATCTATCTCTTGTGGGGAGAAAGCCTGCAAATTCAAGGGAAATATCTAATTTATCTCATTAACAGTCTAGTTGGTTGGTATCAATGGGGCAAGGCTGCTAAGCAGAATACGGATTTACCTAACAAAGATAAAAAAATCAGTAGCCTAGAAATAAGGTAACTGAGCTCTAATCTATATTCAATTTTTAGGAATGAGAAGGTCTAGATAAAATTGGACAACTTCCTGGTCTGTGAAGTCTTGTCCTTTTTTGAGCCACCAGGTCAATGTCTCGATAAAGTTGGACACGACTAAGTGTTGGAGGTAAGAAGTAGGCAAACTCGGGTGAGCTTCTCTTAAATCATCAGCCATCACGGAATAGACATGGTGTTCTAACTCTCTCTGGAGTTGACGGAGGAAGTAGTCATTTTTGGAAAATAGCAGACTGGTGATATGGTCTTGGTTTTTCTGAAAATGGAGAAAGAGGTGGGCGAGGTAGTCCTCGGTTGAAATGGATTGCTCTCTTTCAAAGAGGTGATGGAAGAGGTAGCGACAAAGTTCGTCCAGAAGTAGTTCCTTACTCTCATAGTGACAGTAAAAGGTGGAACGTCCCACATCTGCGAGGTCAATGATATCCTGAACTGTAGTGGATTCGTAGCCCTTCTCGTTCAAGAGTTGTAGAAAAGCTTGATAGATGGCTTTTTTTGTTTTGCTGATACGGCGGTCAATGTTCGTCATGTGGACACTTGAGGCAAATTGTTCAGAACTGAATAAAGTTGACGTTTTGCTTCTATCCTTTCTTTGAGTTTTAGCGGATAATGATAATGAACAAGATGTTCATAAATCTATTATAACAAAGGAATGAGAAAGATGAAGGCAAAATATACTGTTTGGGTAGCTTTTTTCTTAAATTTAAGCTATGCTATTGTTGAGTTTATCGCAGGAGGAATCTTTGGTTCGAGTGCTGTTCTTGCTGATTCTGTCCATGACTTGGGAGATGCTATAGCTATTGGCATATCGGCCTTTTTAGAAACAATCTCAAATAGAGAAGAAGATAGGCAGTACACCTTGGGTTACAAGCGATTTAGTCTTTTAGGAGCACTAGTGACTGCTGTGATTCTTATCACAGGATCCATCCTAGTGATTTTGGAAAATATAACTAAACTTTTTAATCCACAGCCCGTCAATGATGAAGGTATCCTATGGCTAGGAATTATTGCAGTCAGTATCAATGTGCTAGCTAGTCTAGTAGTTCGTAAGGGAAAGACAAAGAACGAGTCAATTCTCAGCCTGCACTTTTTTGAAGATACACTTGGTTGGTTGGCTGTCATTCTAGTGGCGATTATCCTCCGATTTACAGATTGGTATATCCTTGATCCGCTCTTATCTCTTGTCATTTCCATCTTCATTCTAACAAAAGCCATTCCTCGCTTTTGGAGCGCGCTCAAGATTTTCTTGGACGCTGTGCCAGAAGGAGTAGAGACTGGTGATTTGGAGAAGAATTTGGATGCTTTGACTAATGTCAAAAGTGTCAATCAACTTAGCATTTGGTCCATGGATGGTCTGGAAAATAATGCCATTATCCATCTTGTTTAGAGGATTGGGGGCAGATGACGGAAACAAAGAATCAAGTACGTCAGCTCTTAGAAGAAAGAGGAATTCAGAATATTACCATCGAAGTGGACACCAGTCAAAGTAATCATGTGCAACATAAGCGAAAGGTAACAGCCTTAGAGCAACCTCATGGGCATCAACATTAGAAAAGAGGTTGGGGGAAAGTCTTTAAAAGTAAAAAGCGCATAGTATCAGGCATTGAAAATATGATACTATGCGTTTTATTGTGAGGATTTTTACTTCATTTTATCTTGAAATTTAGTTTTTGCCTAGATTCTAATATCTTAATCATTCTTTGTACTTTCTCTCAGAGTCAGTCTGGTTCCCAGCATAGTCAGGCTAGGAATTTTCCAACCATGGAGAACTTCCTTGTTAAGAATATCCATACCTGCTCGGCCCATTTCCTCGGTATAGACGGTGATGCTGGAGAGGGGAGGATAGACCTGTTTGGTCAGGCTAGTGTCATTAAAAGAAATAAGGCTGACGCGGTCTGGTAGGCTGATTCCAGCTTCTTGAAGAGCACGGAGAGCACCGATGGCTAAACTATCGCTAGCTGCAAAAAATGCTGGAGGGAGTTGGTCTCCTAAGCTCTGAATTGCTTCCTTCATCAAGTCATAGCCAGACTGGGCAGTAAAGCTTCCTTGAAAGACTAGTTCATTATGATAGATTCCTTTTGTTTGACTGTAGTTTCTGAAATTTTCCAGCCGCTTATCCTCAATGATTTCTTCTTGGTCTGTTGTTTCCTCAAGACCTGTTAAAATCCCGATACGGTCCATTCCTTGGCTGAGGAAATAATCGACAACCTGTTTCATAGCAGTGTAAAAGTCCGTAATAATGCAGGTATGTCCCATGGAAAGTGTATCACTGTCTAGAAAGACCAGGGGTTTTTGATATTCTTCAAAGGCAGAAATCTGAGCTCGGCTAAATTTTCCGATGCAGAGAATCCCAATCACTTCCTCGCTTAATGTAAAAGGATGGTCATTAAAATAGCGCAAGATATCATAGTCCAACTCTTGGGCTCTTTTTTCTATGCCTAGGCGCATCTGGTAGTAGTAGAGGTCGTCCAGCTCCCCTTGTTCGCTGACCCATTGGATAATGGCAATCTTTTGCTTGGGTTTATGGGACTCGCCTGTCTTGAGGTGCTTGGTGTACCCCAACTCTTCAGCAACGGTTAAAATACGGTGTCTGGTTTCTTCTGTAACAGATAGGCTCTGGTCGCGATTGAGGACGCGGGATACGGTCGCGATAGAGACAGAGGCTAGCTGTGCAATGTCTTTTAAGGTAGCCATAAATTCTCCTTGATTAGATTAGTATATCATATTTTTCTGTATTTTACTGATAGTTTAGTAAAATTTTAGTAAAAAGGATTGACCTTGGGAAATCCCTTGGATACAATAGAAGAAAACGATTACACGTTAAGGTGACTTAACGGACAGTCAAAGGAGAATTTATATGACACAACATCTTACTGCTGAAGCTCTTCGTAAAGACTTTCTTGCCGTTTTCGGTCAAGAAGCAGACCAAACCTTCTTTTCACCAGGTCGTATCAATTTGATTGGTGAACACACGGACTACAACGGTGGACATGTTTTCCCAGCAGCTATTTCCTTGGGAACTTATGGGGCGGCTCGCAAGCGTGACGACCAAGTCTTGCGTTTCTACTCAGCTAATTTTGAGGACAAGGGCATTATCGAAGTGCCTCTCGCTGACCTCAAGTTTGAAAAAGAGCACAATTGGACCAATTATCCAAAAGGAGTTCTTCATTTCTTGCAAGAAGCTGGGCATGTGATTGACAAAGGTTTTGATTTATGTTTATGGAAATATCCCAAATGGTGCTGGTTTGTCTTCTTCTGCATCCTTGGAACTCTTGACAGGAGTCGTGGCAGAGCATCTCTTTGATTTAAAATTAGACCGTTTGGATTTGGTTAAAATCGGAAAACAAACAGAAAACAACTTTATCGGAGTCAACTCTGGTATCATGGACCAGTTTGCTATCGGTATGGGAGCTGACCAACGTGCTATTTACCTAGATACCAATACTCTAGAATACGACTTGGTGCCACTTGATTTGAAAGACAATGTTGTTGTTATCATGAATACCAACAAACGCCGTGAATTGGCGGATTCTAAATATAATGAACGCCGTGCTGAGTGTGAAAAAGCAGTGGAAGAGTTGCAAGTTGCCTTGGATATTCAGACCTTGGGTGAATTGGATGAGTGGGCCTTTGACCAATACAGCTATCTGATTAAAGATGAAAATCGTTTGAAACGTGCTCGCCATGCTGTGCTTGAAAACCAACGTACCCTTAAAGCTCAAGCAGCCCTTCAAGCAGGAGATTTGGAAACATTTGGTCGTTTGATGAATGCGTCACACGTTTCTCTTGAGCATGACTATGAAGTAACTGGCGTGGAATTAGATACCCTTGTTCACACAGCTTGGGCACAAGAAGGAGTTCTCGGTGCCCGTATGACAGGGGCTGGTTTTGGTGGCTGTGCCATTGCCTTGGTTCAAAAAGATACTGTTGAGGTCTTTAAGGAAGTTGTAGGCAAACACTACGAAGAAGTAGTTGGATATGCTCCAAGCTTCTATATCGCTGAAGTTGCAGGTGGTACTCGCGTTCTTGACTAGTCAAAAGGAGGCTTTATGGTGACCTTAGTAGATAAATTTGTAACGCATATCATTTCTGAAAGTTCATTTGAGGAAATGGATCGAATCTACCTGACCAATCGTGTCTTGGCACGAGTGGGAGACGGTGTTTTGGAAGTTGAGACGGATCTGGATAAATTGATTGACCTCAAGGACCAGCTTGTCGAGGAGGCGGTTCGATTAGAGACGATTGAGGATAGTCAGACTGCGCGTGAAATCCTTGGTACTGAACTGATGGACTTGGTGACTCCTTGTCCCAGTCAGGTTAATCGTAATTTTTGGACAACCTATGCCCACTCTCCTGAGCAAGCGATAGCGGATTTTTACCAACTCAGTCAGAAGAATGACTATATCAAACTCAAGGCTATTGCTAAAAATATCGCTTATCGTGTTCCATCTGACTACGGTGAACTTGAAATTACCATCAATCTCTCTAAGCCTGAAAAGGATCCCAAAGAGATTGCGGCAGCCAAGTTGGTGCAAGCTAGCAATTATCCACAGTGTCAGCTTTGTTTAGAGAATGAGGGCTACCATGGTCGAGTCAACCACCCAGCCCGCAGCAATCACCGGATTATTCGTTTTGAAATGGCGGGTCAGGAGTGGGGCTTCCAGTATTCGCCCTATGCTTACTTTAATGAGCACTGTATTTTCTTAGATGGTCAGCATCGTCCCATGGCCATTAGTCGTCAGAGTTTTGAGCGTCTGCTGGCCATCGTAGAGCAGTTTCCAGGCTATTTTGCAGGCTCTAATGCCGATCTGCCGATTGTAGGGGGCTCTATTCTAACTCATGACCACTATCAGGGGGGACGACATGTTTTTCCTATGGAATTGGCTCCCTTGCAAATGACTTTCTCTTTTACTGGTTTTGAGCAGGTCAAGGCTGGGATTGTCAAGTGGCCTATGTCTGTCCTACGTTTGACTTCGGATTCTAAAGAGGATTTGATCAACTTGGCTGACAAGATTTTGCAGGAATGGCGCCAGTATTCAGATTTTGAAGTGCAAATTTTAGCAGAGACAGACGGGACACCACATCATACTATCACCCCAATTGCACGTAAACGCGATGGACAGTTTGAGTTGGACTTAGTCTTGAGAGACAATCAGACTTCTGCAGAACATCCTGATGGCATCTATCATCCTCACAAGGATGTTCAACATATCAAGAAGGAAAATATCGGCTTGATTGAGGTCATGGGCTTGGCAATCTTGCCACCACGTCTGAAAGCAGAAGTGGAGCAAGTCGCTAGCTATCTTGTAGGAGAAGGGGCTACAGTTGCCGACTATCATCAGGAATGGGCAGACCAACTCAAAGGCCAACATCCAGACCTAACAGATAAAGAAAAAGCCCTTGCAATCGTCAAGGCCTCTGTGGGTGCTATCTTTGCACGTGTGCTTGAGGATGCAGGAGTCTACAAGCAGACGGAACAAGGACAGACAGCCTTTATGCGCTTTGTAGAGCAGGTCGGAATTTTGCCAGACTAGGAGCTTTATCCTTGCACAGTCCTATAAAAAGTAGTATCATAGTGTCGTTTGAAATATCAGGAGGAAACGATGAAAGATTTTCATTTTGACGCTATATCTGCCTTTGAAAATTACGAAATTGAACAAATGAGAGATGGTCACGTTGTGGTGACGACAAAAGTAGTGGACTCGTCGCTCAACTACTATGGCAATGCCCATGGTGGCTATCTATTCACACTATGTGATCAAATCAGTGGTTTGGTGGTTATCTCGCTGGGGCTTGATGGAGTGACACTCCAATCTTCTATCAACTACCTCAAAGCAGGAAAACTCGACGATGTATTGACCATTAAAGGAGAATGTGTCCATCAAGGTCGCACAACCTGTGTCGTGGATGTCGATATCACCAATCAAGAAGGCAGAAATGTCTGCAAGGCAACCTTTACCATGTTTGTCACAGGCCAACGGTCAGAAGACAGACAGGTAAGGATATAGAGAAACAAAAAAGAGGCTCACACCTCTTTTTCTTATTTCTTTTTATGATTTAATACTGCATTGAGGACAATGGCGAGTAGGCTGGCTACGACGATTCCGTTTGAGAAGAACATTTGGAAGGCTGTTGGCATGCTGACAAAGAGATTACTGTTATTGAGTCCGACACCTGCAGCGATTGATACAGCTGCGATAAGGAAGTTGTGTTCATTGTTAGCAAAGTCCACACGAGCGAGGATTTGCATCCCTTGAATAGATACAAAACCAAACATCACCAGCATGGCACCACCGAGGACAGGACTCGGAATGATTTGGGCAAGGGCACCAAACTTAGGAAGGAGTCCAAGGAGAACCAGGAAACCAGCTGCGTAGTAGATTGGCAGGCGAGTCTTGATACCTGATAATTTAACCAAACCAACGTTTTGTGAAAATCCTGTGTAAGGGAAGGTGTTAAAGATTCCTCCGAGAAGTACGGCCAAACCTTCTGCGCGGTAACCGTTGCGAAGGCGTGTGCTGTCGATTGGGTCTTTCGTGATATCAGACAAGGCTAGGTAAACACCAGTCGACTCAACCATAGACACCGTTGCGATGATACACATCATGACAATCGATGAGATTTCAAAGGTTGGCATCCCAAAGTAGAGTGGAGTTGGGACATGGACAAGTGGTGCTGCTGCAACAGGAGAGAAATCAACCAAGCCCATGCTAGCAGCAATGGCAGTTCCAACAACCAGACCAATCAAAATAGAGATAGACTTGATAAATCCTTTGGTAAAGATGTTAATCAAGAGGATAATCAGAACAGTGATAGCTGCAAGCAAGAGACTTTGACCAGTTGGCTCTGGGACGTTATTTCCCATATTTCCAATAGCGACAGGAATCAAGGTTAAACCAATCGTGGTGATAACAGATCCTGTTACGATAGATGGGAAGAGATTGGCTACTTTTGAGAAGATGCCTGAAACAAGAACCACGTAAATCCCTGATGCGATAAGGGCACCAAACATAGCGCCGCTACCATGGCTTTGCCCAATCATAATCAAGGGAGCGACCGATTGGAAGGCAACTCCAAGAACGACTGGGAGTCCAATCCCAAAGTATTTGTTGAGTTGGAGTTGGAGGAATGTTGCCACCCCACACATGAAGATATCAGTAGAAATCAGGTAGGTCAACTGCTCAGCCGAATAGCCAAGGGCTGTCGCAATCATGATAGGAACCAGGATAGATCCTGAGTACATGGCTAGTAAGTGCTGCAAGCCAAGAACGGCTGCTGCGAGTGTTTTTCTTGAGTTTGCATTAGAGATCTGCCTCCTTAAATATGACTTGACCATTTTCAAAACGATCCAAACGAGCGAGTGATAGAACAGGATAGCCTGCTTTTTCAAGCAAATCACGGCCATCTTGGAAGGATTTTTCAATCACAATACCGATAGCTTCGACTGTGGCTCCAACCTGTTCGATGATTTGAATCAAGCCTTTAGCAGCTTGGCCATTAGCAAGGAAATCGTCGATAATCAAGACCTTGTCCTCTGGTGAGAGGAATTTGCCAGCGATAGAAACGGTGCTGGTAACCTGTTTGGTAAAGGAGTAAACTTCGGCAGTTAAGATTCCTTCGTTCATAGTGATGTTTTTAGCTTTTTTAGCGAAAATCATGGGAACGTTTAAGGCTTCAGCTGTAAAAACGGCTGGGGCAATGCCTGACGCTTCAATGGTCACGACTTTGGTAATACCAGCAGAAGCAAATTTTTCTGCAAAAACCTTACCAATTTCTCGCATCAAGCCAAAGTCAACTTGGTGGGTTAAAAAGGAATCCACCTTGAGGATGTTATCACCCAAGATATGCCCATCCTTGAGGATGCGCTCTTCTAATAATTTCATAAGACCTCCTAAAGTCTAAAAGCTAATCCATTTGCTTGTTTCAGATTTCTATCTAGTAAAACTGATAGAAAAAGGACCTACTTAATCTCTAAGTAAGTCCCCAAAATAGGCATGGCAAAAAAGACCATCCCCTCAAGCTAACTTACTTATTGTTAGGTGTTCCGGCACCTTGTAGAAACGTCGTGCCAATTCACGACATAAACAAGTAAAATGATATTCAATTTTAAATAGGCTTGAGCCAATGTTTTTATTTTACACCAAAAAACTTTAGAAATCAAATATTTTGTTAGTGTTTTGGTTTAAAAAACGAACAAATATAATAAAAATGGGCGAAAAATAACTTATTGGCTAACATTTAGAATATTTTTCCATCATAAAAGGCATATTATCAAGATTTTTCAAGACTTGACAATATGCCTTTTTCTAACTTTAAAGACTTTTTCCCAATCTTTATTATTCTACTCGCTAAATCTTAAAAAATAGCCATCTGGATCCAAAATCGCAAATTCATGGGGATATATAAAGCTATCTCCTACTCGAAATTCTCTTTTTGTCAGGGGACGATGGATAGGATAGTCAGCTTCCAGCAGTTTTTGGTGGAGCTGAGGAACGTCTGCAATGCCAAAGGAAATATTGACACCGCGCCCGAAAGGATAGGTCAGCTGAGCTAATTCTTCTGCGCTGCCTTCTTCTAGCATAAGTTGGCAGTCTTCAAGCGAGAGGAAGAGAAATTTCTCCTCTGGACGCTCGTATTCGACAGAAAATCCCAGCAAGTCGCAGTAGAAGTGGCGTGACTTTTCGAGGTCAGATACTACAAATTCAGGAATGACAGCTTGATAGTCCATTAGCTTTCTCCTTAGAGTTCAATTTCCAATACAATCGGCGTATGGTCTTGACGCGCACCCGAGTCAATCATGTCAGACTTGGTCACCTTGTCAGCCACGCGGTTGCTGGTCAGCCAGTAGTCGATTCTCCAGCCTGTATTGTTGATTTTAGAAGTCTTGCTGCGTTGTGCCCACCAAGTGTAGCGTTCTGGAACATCGCCATGAATATGGCGGAAGGTGTCGGTAAATCCAGTTGCCAAAAGGTTGGTAAATCCAGCACGTTCCTCGTCGGTAAATCCTGGTGAACGGCGGTTGCTAGCAGGGTTTGCAAGGTCGATTTCATTGTGGGCTACGTTGTAGTCACCGGTCGCAAGGACTGGTTTTTCTTTGTCTAGTTCAGCCAAGTACTCCGCATATTTGACATCCCAGACCTGGCGTTCTTCCAAGCGTTTGAGACCGTCGCCAGCGTTTGGAGTGTAAACTTGGGTCACGAAAAATTCATCAAATTCTAAGGTGATGATGCGACCTTCCAAGTCCATGGTAGAAGGGGCACCGATTTCTGGGAAAGTGACAGTGGGTGTGAGTTCTTTCTTATAGAGGAACATAGTACCAGCATAGCCTTTACGGGCAGGCTCTTGGGAAGAGCGCCACGTGTTTTCGTAGCCTGGGAAGAGTTCTTCTAAAATTTCCAAGTGTTTCTTTGTAGGGCCTTTGGCAGAAAGCTTGGTTTCTTGGATAGCGATGATATCAGCATTTTCAGCGACCAAAGTTTCTAGTACTTCTTGGGACAATTTGGCACGAGCTGAGTCGCTAGTTAGGGCTGCGTTGAGGGAATCAATATTCCATGAGATAAGTTTCATAAAGTTACCTTTTTCATTCAGATTATAGATTTTATTATACCAAAAAAAGGTCTATTTCCCCAACGTATGGTTTGAAAAATTACTCTTTAGACTTTATCCTGAGAAAATAAAAATCCCCTAAACTATTTAGAAAAAAATCTAAATAGTTCTTGTGTTTAGAATAGAAAGGTGTATAATGTTATTTAGAAAAACATCTAAATAGAAAGTGAAGTTACATATATGTCAAATAAGAGAACAATCCTTCTTTTTGTGGTCTTGGCTTATGCCCTTGCTTGGATAATATGGTTGGCACTATGGATAGGTGGTGTTGGTCTAAATTCTCCATGGAGTCAACTTGCTAGTATTGTAGCCATGTGGATGCCTGCGCTTGCAGTCTTTCTCTTAGGGAAAATAACGAATCAACCTAGTGGAATCAAATCTAAATTAGCAGTGAATATCAAGAGGAACTGGCGCTTTTACTTACTAGCTATCTGGTTACCAGCAGTTATCAGTTTTTTAGGAGCAGGACTTTATTTTCTTGTATTCCCTAGCAATTTCAGCCTTGGTTTTGAATCTATTCAAGCTATTTTACAAGAAAAAGGAGTCCTTCAATCACCGATTCCCTTATCTTTCTTGGTCTTGATTCAAATCCTAGCTAGTTTGACCTACGCTCCTTTTCTTAATAGTTTATTTGCATTGGGAGAGGAAATTGGTTGGCGTGGCTATCTTTACCCAGCTCTAAGAGGACGCTTTTCAAGAGTCCAGACTCATGTCTTGCTTGGTCTCATTTGGAGTCTTTGGCATCTACCAATCAATTTGCAAGGCTATAATTATGGACTATCTTATTTTGCTTATCCTGTTTTGGGAGTTGTCGCCATGTTTCTATTTTGTTTTAGCGTAGGAATATTGTTAAGCTGGTTGTTGGAAAAGACAGGTTCTATCTGGGCTTCTGCCCTATTTCATGGGGCAATCAATGCAACTGCAGGTATTGGGTTACTCTTCCAATTACCAGGAGAAAAAGTTTCAAGCCTCTTGATTTTAGGTCCATCACCGACAGGAATACTATCAGTTTTACCTTGCTTAGTCCTAGCCCTACTAATATTACAAAGGGAAAGGAGTCATTATGAGTTTTGCAAATAGTTTTAAAGCCTTATCTCATCCAGTTAGGAGAGAGATTTTAAATTTACTCAAAGCAGGTAGATTATCTGCAGGAGAAATTGCCAGTCAATTCGAGTTGACAAGTGCAACGATTTCACACCATCTCACGATTTTGAAAGCAGCGGATTTGATTCATGAAATGAAAGAAAAAAACTTTATTTATTATGAGTTAAATACATCGGTTTTAGAGGATATAATGGTTTGGTTAGCAGATCTGAAAGGAGATCATTTTGATGAAGATAAAAATCAATAAGAAATTGGTATTATTTACGAGCATTCTCATCCTACTACCTTCCCTTGTAGGTTGTGTTTTCTGGAATCAATTACCAGAGGAGATACCCACTCATTTTAATCTACTGGGTCAAGCAGATGGCTACAATCATAAAATGTCTGCTATCTTTGGATTGCCGACTCTCATGCTTTTGATGCATTGGTTGCTTCTATTTATAATGATTAAGGATCCTAAATCTAGCAATATCAGTTCAAAAATACAAGTTTTGATTTACTGGATTATTCCTTTTGTATCTTGTCTATCAATGATTTCTATCTTCGGAGAATCTTTGGGTTATTCCATGATGAGTGGGCTACTAACTCAGATTTTTATGGGAGTCGTGATGATCGTAATTGGAAATTATCTACCAAAAACACACCGAAATTATATAATCGGTATTCGACTACCGTGGACCTTGGAGAATGATGAAAACTGGAGAAAAACGCATCGCCTAGCTGGAAAAATTTGGGTATTAGGAGGATTGTTGTTGATTCTAAATTCCTTTGTGCAATTATATGTTTACTGGGTATTCTTCTTGACACTTTTCTTTGTAGTGATAATTCCTAGTGTCTATTCTTATCAATTATCAAAATTAGAATCTTGAAACAGGTATTTGAGTTATTAGTTAGAGAAGTTGGTCTGATAAGTCTATTTCCCCAACGTATGGCTTGAAAAATCACTCTCTTTCGTTTATAATGAAGAATGATTTTATGAAAGGGAGTGAAAATAAATGAAATTTTACTCATATGACTATGTACTTAGCCAAATCAGTCAGCAAAATGGCATCATGATTGGCTTTGGGATTGTGCTCCTAGCTATCACAGGATTTTTTGCTTTTAAGGCTTATCGTGATAAAAAGGGAACTAAGTTTCGTGAATTGGTCATGATTTTGGCCTTGACTTTGGTAGCCATGCTTTTGGTAACAATCTCAAAATACCAGACCAATCAAGCCTCTAACAATCAATTTCAAACTTCCCTTCATTTCATAGAGGTCATTTCTAAAGACTTGGGAGTGGATAAATCAGAAGTTTATGTCAATACTTCAGCTGCCACTGATGGAGCACTTATCAAGGTAGGTTCAAATTTCTATCGTGCCATGAACGGGAGCCAACCAGACAAGTATCTTTTAGAGAAATTAGAATTGCATCAAACAGACGCTATTGAATTGGTGGAGGTAAACAAATGACACTCAACTACATGGAAATTTTAATCAAACTGGCCTTGGGTCTTTTCTCGCTTGTTTTTGTTATCAATGTGACAGGAAAGGGGAATCTAGCACCTAACTCTGCTACAGACCAAATTCAGAACTATGTTCTTGGTGGTATCATCGGTGGGGTGATTTACAATAGTTCAATCAGTATTCTCCAGTACGCAGTGATTTTGATGATGTGGACGATTTTGGTTTTGACACTCAAATGGCTCAATAACAATGTTCGTTTTGTCAAACGCTTAATCGATGGGAAACCAACTCTCCTCATCAAATGGGCAGATTGACCCAGAAGCCTGTCGTTCAGTTGGCTTGTCTGCATCGGATGTAGCCCTCAAACTTCGTAGCCAAGGGATTTTCCAGATGAAGCAAGTTAAACGAGCTGTGCAGGAGCAAAATGGCCAACTCATCGTGGTCCAAATGGGAGATGAAAATCCTAAGTATCCAGTTGTGACTGACGGTGTGATCCAAGTAGATGTTTTGGAATCGATTGGTCGTAGCGAAGAGTGGTTGCTTGATAACCTCAACAAGCAAGGACATGACAATGTAGCTAATATCTTTATCGCTGAGTATGACAAGGGTGCCGTTACAGTCGTAACCTATGAATAAGAAAAACCTGGGGTCTTGGCCTCAGGTTTCTATTTGCAATCAGAAAGGGATTTTATGTCCATTATTCAAAAACTTTGGTGGTTTTTCAAGTTAGAAAAACGCCGTTATCTAGTCGGAATTGTGGCCCTGGTCTTGGTTTCCGTCCTTAATCTCATTCCCCCCATGGTCATGGGGCGGGTCATTGATGCTATCACATCGGGACAATTAACCCAGCAGGACCTCCTTCTTGACTTATTTTATTTGCTTCTTGCGGCTTTTGGGATGTACTATCTGCGTTATGTTTGGCGTATGTATATCCTTGGAACTTCCTACCGTTTGGGGCAGATTATGCGGTCTCGTTTGTTTGAGCATTTCACAAAAATGTCTCCAGCCTTTTATCAGACCTATCGGACGGGGGACCTGATGGCACACGCAACCAACGATATCAATGCCTTGACTCGTCTCGCAGGTGGCGGTGTCATGTCAGCGGTTGATGCCTCTATCACGGCTTTGGTGACTTTGCTGACCATGCTCTTTAGCATTTCCTGGCAGATGACTCTAGTTGCCATTTTGCCCCTACCTTTCATGGCTTATGCGACTAGTCGTTTAGGGAGAAAGACTCACAAGGCTTTTGGCGAATCGCAAGCTGCCTTTTCTGAACTCAATAACAAGGTGCAGGAGTCCGTATCAGGTATCAAAGTGACCAAGTCTTTCGGTTATCAGGCGGATGAGCTCAAGTCCTTTCAGGCAGTCAATGAATTGACCTTCCAAAAGAACCTTCAAACCATGAAATACGATAGTCTCTTTGACCCCATGGTTCTCGTGTTTGTTGGTTCCTCCTATGTGTTAACCCTCTTGGTCGGTTCCTTGATGGTTCAGAAAGGGCAGATTACGGTTGGAAATCTGGTTACCTTTATCAGCTATTTGGATATGCTGGTTTGGCCTCTCATGGCAATCGGTTTCCTCTTTAATATCACTCAGCGAGGGAAGGTTTCCTACCAGCGTATTGAGGAACTTTTGTCTCAGGAATCACCTGTACAAGACCCTGAGTTTCCTCTAGACAGTATTGAAAATGGGCGCTTGCAGTATGCCATTGATAGCTTTGCCTTTGAAAATGAGGAAACACTGACAAATGTTCACTTTAGTTTGGAAAAAGGGCAAACTCTGGGCTTGGTTGGTCAGACAGGCGCTGGAAAAACATCCTTGATCAAGCTTCTCTTGCGTGAATACGATGTGGATAAGGGAGCCATTTACCTAAACGGCCACGATATTCGTGACTATTGTCTGACAGATCTTCGCAGTCTTATGGGCTATGTTCCTCAGGACCAGTTTCTCTTTGCGACTTCGATTTTAGATAATATCCGATTTGGCAATTCTAACTTACCACTTTCAGCGGTCGAGGAAGTGACTAAGCTAGCCCAAGTTTACCAAGACATTGTAGACATGCCTCAAGGATTTGATACGCTGATTGGTGAAAAAGGAGTCAGTCTTTCTGGAGGTCAAAAGCAACGTCTGGCCATGAGTCGAGCTATGATTTTAGATCCAGATATCTTGATTTTAGATGACTCCTTGTCAGCTGTGGATGCCAAGACGGAGTATGCGATTATTGACAATCTAAAGGAAACGCGTAAGGACAAAACAACCATTATCACTGCCCATCGCCTCAGTGCGGTTGTCCATGCAGATTTGATTTTAGTCCTGCAAAATGGCCAAATTATCGAACGAGGAAGGCACGAAGACCTGCTAGCTTTGAATGGCTGGTATGCCCAGACCTACCAGTCTCAACAGTTGGAAATGAAAGGAGAAGAAGATGCAGAATAAACAAGAACAATGGACTGTATTGAAGCGCTTGATGTCTTATCTCAAGCCTTATGGACTCCTTACCTTTTTGGCACTCAGTTTTCTACTAGCGACGACGGTCATTAAAAGTGTCATTCCCCTTGTGGCTTCCCACTTTATTGACCAGTATCTGAGCAATCTCAACCAACTCGCTGTGACCGTTTTGCTGGTCTACTATGGTCTTTATATTCTACAAACTCTGGTTCAATATGTCGGTAATCTTCTCTTTGCGCGGGTGTCCTACAGTATTGTTAGGGATATTCGTCGGGATGCCTTTGCCAATATGGAAAAATTGGGTATGTCTTATTTTGACAAGACGCCAGCAGGCTCTATCGTCTCTCGTTTGACAAATGACACCGAGACCATCAGTGATATGTTTTCGGGAATTTTGTCCAGCTTTATCTCAGCAGTTTTCATCTTTCTGACAACTCTTTATACCATGTTGGTGTTGGATTTTCGTTTGACAGCATTAGTATTGCTTTTTCTCCCCTTGATTTTCCTTTTGGTCAATCTCTATCGGAAAAAATCAGTGAAAATCATTGAGAAAACCAGAAGTCTCTTGTCAGATATCAATAGTAAGCTGGCTGAAAACATCGAGGGAATCAGAATAATCCAGGTCTTTAATCAAGAGAAGCGCCTGCAGGCAGAATTTGATGAAATCAACCAAGAACACTTGGTCTACGCCAACCGTTCTGTAGCCTTGGATGCCCTCTTTTTGCGCCCCGCCATGAGTTTACTGAAACTCCTAGGCTATGCTGTCTTGATGGCCTACTTTGGCTACCGTGGGCTGTATCTGGGAATAACAGCAGGAACCATGTATGCCTTTATCCAGTACATCAACCGCCTCTTTGATCCCCTGATTGAGGTGACGCAAAACTTTTCAACCCTGCAAACTTCTATGGTTTCTGCAGGCCGTGTCTTTGCCCTAATAGACGAGAGGACCTATGAGCCTCTTCAAGAAAATGGACAGACCGAGATCAAAGAAGGCAATATCCGTTTTGAACATGTATGTTTCTCTTATGATGGCAAACATTTGATTCTGGATGACATTTCCTTTTCAGTTAACAAGGGTGAAACCATTGCCTTTGTTGGTCATACAGGTTCAGGGAAATCTTCGATTATCAATGTCCTCATGCGCTTTTATGAATTTCAGTCAGGGCGAGTTCTCTTGGACGATGTAGATATCCGGGACTACAGTCAGGAAGAGTTGAGAAAAAACATTGGTCTGGTCTTGCAGGAACCCTTCCTCTATCATGGGACCATTAAGTCCAATATCGCCATGTACCAAGAGATCAGTGATGAGCAGGTCCAGGCTGCAGCTAGCTTCGTGGATGCAGATTCCTTTATTAAAGATCTTCCGCAGGGTTATGATGCAACTGTTTCCGAGCGTGGTTCGAGCTTCTCTACTGGTCAGCGCCAGCTTCTTGCCTTTGCTAGAACAGTCGCCAGTCAGCCTAAAATCCTGATTTTGGATGAAGCGACAGCCAATATTGACTCTGAAACAGAAAGTTTGGTTCAAGCTTCACTGGCTAAGATGAGACAGGGACGAACAACCATTGCCATTGCTCACCGCCTTTCTACCATCCAAGACGCCAACTGTATCTATGTTTTGGACAAGGGGCGCATTATCGAGAGTGGAACCCATGAGGAACTCTTGGATCTGGGAGGAGACTATCACAAGATGTATAGTTTGCAGGCGGGTGCCATGTCTTAATACTCTTTGAAAATCTATTCAAGCCAGGTCAGCTTTATTTGCAACCTAAAAGATGTACTTTGATTTTCATTGAGTGTAAGAAGGAAATCCTTCAAATTACAGATTTCTTTCACTGCCTTTTCCATTTTGTGGTATAATGAAAAATGTTGACAAATAGTATAATAAAAACAAAGGAGAAACAGCATGCTGAAATGGGAAGACTTGCCCGTGGAAATGAAATCAAGCGAGGTTGAGTCTTACTACCAGCTTGTCTCTAAAAGGAAGGGTTCGCTGATTTTTAAGCGTTGCTTGGATTGGGTTCTAGCCGTGGTCTTACTGGTTCTGGCCTCTCCCATCTTTCTCATCTTGAGCATTTGGATCAAGTTGGATAGCAAGGGGCCAGTGATTTACAAACAAGAGCGCGTAACCAAGTATAACCGTCGGTTCAAGATTTGGAAGTTCCGTACCATGGTGACGGATGCGGACAAAAAAGGAAGTTTGGTGACTTCTGCTAACGATAGCCGCATTACCAAGGTTGGAAATTTCATCCGCCGTGTCCGTTTGGACGAACTACCTCAGTTGGTCAATGTCCTTAAAGGTGAGATGTCTTTGTCGGTACACGACCTGAAGTGCCACGCTACACAGAGCAGTATAGTCCTGAAATGATGGCGACCTTACTTTTGCCAGCAGGTATTACCTCTCCAGCTAGCATCAACTACAAGGATGAGGACACTATCATCAGTCAAATGACGGAGAAAGGTCTGTCGGTTGACCAAGCCTATGTAGAGCATGTTCTTCCTGAAAAGATGCGTTATAACCTCGCTTATCTCCGAGAGTTTAGTTTCTTTGGAGACATCAAAATCATGTTTCAAACCGTGTTTGAAGTGCTAAAATAAAGTAGTCACGAGAAAATGAGTACATATAAAAGGAGCAAATCAATGCCAAATTACAATATTCCATTTTCACCACCCGATATTACGGAAGCAGAAATTGCTGAAGTAGCGGATACCCTGCGTTCTGGTTGGATCACAACAGGTCCTAAGACCAAAGAACTGGAACGTCGCTTGTCTCAATACACACAGACTCCCAAGACTGTCTGCCTAAACTCTGCGACTGCCGCTCTTGAGTTAATTTTGCGCGTCTTGGAAGTTGGGCCTGGTGATGAAGTCATCGTTCCAGCTATGACTTATACAGCTTCATGTAGTGTCATCACTCACGTGGGAGCAACCCCTGTCATGGTGGATATCCAAGCAGATACGTTTGAGATGGATTATGACTTGCTGGAGCAAGCCATTACTGAAAAGACTAAGGTGATCATCCCAGTAGAGCTCGCAGGGATTGTTTGCGACTATGACCGTTTGTTCCAAGTAGTGGAGAAGAAACGTGACCTCTTTACTGCTTCAAGCAAGTGGCAAAAAGCCTTTAACCGTATCGTGATTGTTTCTGATAGTGCTCATGCTTTGGGATCTACTTATAAAGGACAGCCAGCTGGTTCTATCGCTGACTTTACTTCCTTCTCATTCCACGCCGTTAAGAACTTTACAACGGCAGAAGGTGGAAGTGCCACTTGGAAAGCCAATTCAGCGATTGATGACGAAGAAATGTACAAGGAATTTCAAATTCTTTCCCTTCACGGACAAACTAAGGATGCTCTTGCTAAGATGCAACTGGGTTCATGGGAATACGATATCGTAACACCAGCCTACAAGTGCAATATGACCGATATCATGGCTTCGCTTGGTTTGGTACAATTGGACCGTTACCCTGGTTTGCTAGAACGTCGTAAGGAGATCGTGGACCGCTATGATCGTGGTTTTGCAGGTTCTCGCATCCATCCCTTGGCACACAAGACTGAAACTGTCGAATCTTCACGTCACCTCTACATCACCCATGTAGAAGGAGCGAGCTTAGAAGAACGCAATCATATCATCCAAGAATTGGCCAAAGCAGGAATTGCAAGTAATGTCCACTACAAACCGCTTCCGCTCTTGACAGCCTATAAGAATCTTGGCTTTGATATGGCGAATTATCCTAAGGCCTATGCCTTCTTTGAAAATGAAATTACTCTTCCTCTTCACACTAAATTAAGTGATGAAGAAGTGGACTATATCATTGAGACTTTCAAAACAGTTTCTGAAAAAGTGCTAGCTTTATCAAAAAAATTGTAAAAAAGTCTTGACAAAGAAAAAACAAAGTATTAAAATAAGTTCAACAAATCAGAAAAGTAACTATTTTTGATTTTCAGGGAGCCTGTGGTGATTGTGAACAGGTGGTTGGAAGTAGTGAAAGTGGGCTGATTTTAAAAATGAATTTGAAACAATGAAAATTCGGTGCGCACACCTTACAGTGCAACTTGTTGTTAGACAAGGTAGAGATGTAAAGGGGATAGTCCCTTTATAATTGAGGTGGCACCGCGTTACAAACGCCCTCACACGGAAGTTTATTCTGTGTGTGGGCGTTTTTCTATCCGTCATTTTGTTTATCTTTTATTAGGGCGTTAAGTCGCTTTGATGAACTTGAGTTCTATCTGCAGCTCCTTGCCTACTACTAAAAGCAAACAAAAAGTCGAATAAATACAGAAAGAGGAAAATTTTATGACAACTAAAGGTTATTTTGGACAATTTGGTGGTAGTTTTGTACCGGAGCCGATTCAGGCTTTGTTGGATGAGTTGGAAGTGACATTTGACAAGTACAATGATGATCCAGAATTTTTGGCAGAATTTCGTCATTATTTGAAGGACTATTCAGGTCGCGAAACACCGCTCTATTTTGCAGAAAGTTTGACAGAGCACCTAGGTGGAGCTAAGATTTATCTCAAACGTGAAGACCTTAACCACCTTGGTTCTCACAAACTCAACAACGTTTTAGGACAAATTCTTTTGGCCAAACGCATGGGCAAAAAACGAGTAATCGCAGAAACAGGAGCTGGTCAGCACGGTGTTGCGACAGCAGCGGCTGCAGCCAAGTTTGGTATGGCCTGTGATGTCTACATGGGAGCAGAGGATGTGGAACGTCAACGTCTCAATGTTTCCGTATGGAGATGATGGGAGCAACTGTTCACGCAGTTGAAACAGGGACTCGTACCCTCAAAGATGCTGTTGATGCAGCCTTTGGAGCATGGATGAATGACCTTGAAGCCTTCTATGTTCTGGGATCTGCTGTAGGTCCTCACCCATATCCTACAATTGTCCACGAGTTCCAAAAGGTCATCAGTGAAGAATCTCGCCGTCAAATCTTAGAAAAAGAAGGTCGTTTACCAGACTACGTTATTGCCTGTGTAGGTGGTGGTTCTAATGCTATTGGTGCTTTTTCTCAGTATGTGGCTGATGAAGAAGTTAAATTGGTTGGGGTTGAAGCTGCTGGTCACGGACTTGATACAGACAAGCACGCAGCTACTATGACAAAAGGTAGTATCGGAATTGTTGATGGTATGAAGACTTATGCAGTCTTTAAGGAAGATGGAGAGCTAGCTCCAGTTTACTCTATCTCAGCTGGATTGGACTATCCAGGGGTTGGCCCAGAACATGCCTACTTTAAAGATTCAGGTCGCGTGGAATATGTCGCTGCGACGGATGAAGAAGCTGTTCAAGCCCTGCTCCTTCTCAGCAAGACTGAAGGGATTATCCCAGCGATTGAAAGTTCGCACGCTATCGCAGAAGCAGTTAAACGTGCACCGAAACTAAGTAAAGACGACATTATCATCATCAATGTCTCTGGTCGTGGAGACAAGGACGTAGCTGCGATTGCAGACTACCTAGAAGCTAAAAAATAAAAGATGGAAAAATTACAGTCTTTTTTCTCACAGAGAGCTTGTGGTTGCTGAAAACAAGCAGAGAAAGCTGTAAGGTTGGGTCCATCTGAAACGAGAGAAGAAAACATAATTCTCAAGGGAGTGCCCTTTATCGCACAGCCTGTTACAGGAGGTTTCTGAGACAGGAATGAGAGATAGGAAAAATCCTATAATTGAGGTGGCACCGCGAATTTCGTCCTCACGCAAGTTATTTTGCGTGGGGATTTTTATATGTCTATTATAGGTTCAGCTGTTTAGTTTTAAATTATTGTTCATTATTAAATAGATTGCTACAAAAAATTTGCGAACGAAGTGAGCTTTTAAAAGATATTTCTCGCCATAGTGGTATCCTATAGAAGCAAATATGCTTCTATAGGACGGAATTTTTGAGACCTAAGGCTCAAAAATTAGGGATGAAATTTTGAAGAAAGTTGCTCCCGTCCGCACTATTTAAGGGAAATAGAAAAAGATAAAAAATTAAAAAAAGGAACTGAAAGGGAAATTACAATGGAACGAATCATTCATGGAGATGTCTTATCACCAATCTTGGCTTATATGCGCCTAAAGGGGCAACACAAGGTTATCTTAGAGAGTATTCCGAGAGACAAGGAAACAGCTCGTTTTTCTATCCTAGCTTATAATCCAGTTTTTGAGATTAAGTTTGAAAATGGAGTTCTCTATCAAAATGGTCAAGTGATTGATCAGGATCCCTTGGATTTCCTATATGAAGTGACTCATAAGAGCCAGCACCATTCAGACCTCCCTTTTGGTGGGGGAGCCATTGGTTTTGTTGGTTACGATATGATTTCGCTTTATGAAGAAATTGGTCAAATTCCTGAAGATACTATTGGAACGCCAGATATGCATTTCTTTGTCTATGAGAGTTACATGGTCTTCGACCACAAGAAGGAAAAAATCCATGTCATCGAGGATGCTCTTTATAGCAATCGCAGTCAAGAAGACTTGGAAAAAGCCTTGAACCAAGTGCTGGAGGAATTACGCATCCCTGCTCCAAATGAATTTGAAGACTTGGATTTATCTCCGTTAGACTTCAAACCGCATATCGCTCCTCAGAAGTTTGAGGAAATGGTAGAAACGGCTCGCGACTTGATTCGTAATGGCGATATGTTCCAGTGCGTGCTCAGTCAACGCTTCTCAGCAGAAGTTACTGGAAATCCTTTTGACTTCTATAGAAATCTCCGCGTGACCAATCCATCTAATTACCTTTATTTCTATGACTTTGGTGATTATCAAATCATCGGCGCTAGTCCAGAAAGTTTGGTTTCTGTTAAAAATGGCATCGTGACAACCAATCCGATTGCGGGTACACGGCCAAGAGGAGCAACGGATGAAGAAGACAAGGCTTTGGCGACAGACCTGCTTTCTGATGAGAAGGAAACAGCAGAGCATCGAATGTTGGTAGACTTGGGACGCAATGATATTGGCCGCATCTCTGAAACAGCAAGTGTTCAAGTTACCAAGTATATGGAAGTGGAGCTCTTCCGCTACGTCATGCATTTGACCAGTGTTGTCAAGGGGCGTTTGCTTCCAGAACTCACTGCCATAGATGCCTTGAAATCAACACTTCCTGCTGGAACAGTTTCTGGAGCACCAAAGATTCGAGCTATGAGACGTATCTATGAATTGGAAACAGAAACGGGGCGTATACGCAGGAGCAATCGGCTACTTGTCTGCGACGGGAGATATGGATTTCGCCATTGCTATCCGAACTATGATTCTCAAAAATCAAACAGCCTATGTGCAGGCTGGGGCAGGAATTGTCTATGACTCTATCGCCCAAAACGAATACCAAGAAACCATTAACAAGGCTAAATCTATGACTAGAATTGGAGAACTAAGACCATGATTTTATTGATTGACAACTATGATTCTTTTACCTATAACTTGGCCCAATACATTGGGAATTTTGCAGAAGTTCAGGTTTTGAGAAATGATGATTCCAAGCTGTATGAGGAAGCTGAAAACGCAGATGGTCTGGTCTTTTCTCCTGGTCCTGGTTGGCCAGTTGATGCTGGAAAGATGGAAGATATGATTCGTGATTTTGCTGGCAAGAAGCCGATTCTTGGGATTTGTTTAGGCCACCAAGCCATTGCAGAAGTCTTTGGTGGGAAGCTAGGTTTGGCTCCAAAAGTCATGCATGGGAAACAGAGCAATATCAGCTTTGAAGCGCCATCTGTTTTGTATCAAGGCATCGAGGATGGCCGTGCAGTCATGCGTTACCACAGTATTTTGATTGAAGAAATGCCAGAAGACTTTGAAGTGACAGCTCGTTCGACTGATGACCAAGCCATCATGGGGATTCAACACAAAAGCCTGCCGATTTATGGCTTCCAGTACCATCCAGAGAGCATTGGAACGCCAGATGGCTTGTCTTCTATTCGGAATTTTATCGAGAAGGTTGTAAAGTGAGGAAACTAGGATGAAAGAGATTATTGAAAAACTAGCAAAATTTGAAAATTTATCAGGTGTGGAAATGACGGATGTCATTGAGCGTATCGTAACTGGGCGTGTAACGGAGGCGCAGATTGCTTCTCTCCTTTTGGCTCTTAAGATGAAGGGGGGAAACACCTGAAGAACGCACAGCCATTGCCCAAGTCATGAGAGGACATGCCCAACATATTCCAACTGAGATTCATGATGCCATGGACAACTGTGGTACAGGTGGAGATAAGTCTTTCAGTTTTAATATTTCCACAACTGCAGCCTTTGTCTTGGCTGGTGGCGGTGTTCACATGGCTAAGCATGGTAACCGCTCGATTTCTTCTAAATCTGGCTCTGCAGATGTCCTAGAAGCCTTGGGCATCAACCTAGACCTCAAACCAGCTGAACTAGGTAAGGTATTTGATAAAACTGGAATCGTCTTTCTCTTTTCCAAAAATATGCACCCAGCTATGAAATACATCATGCCAGCTCGTTTGGAACTAGGAATTCCAACGATTATGAACTTGACTGGTCCACTGATTCATCCAATGGCTTTGGAAACACAGCTTCTTGGAATTAGTCGTCCAGAACTTCTAGAAAGTACAGCTCAGGTTTTGAAAAATATGGGTCGCAAACGTGCTATTGTAGTAGCTGGGCCAGAAGGACTGGATGAAGCTGGTTTGAATGGAACAACCAAGATTGCACTTCTTGAAAATGGCGAAATCAGCTTGTCAAGCTTTACTCCAGAGGATTTGGGAATGGAAAACTACGCTATCGAAGATATTCGTGGAGGCAATGCTCAGGAAAATGCAGAAATTTTGCTCAGCGTTCTGAAAAATGAACCAAGTCCATTCTTGGAAACTACAGTTTTAAATGCTGGTCTTGGTTTCTATGCTAATGGTAAGGTAGTTAGTATCAAGGAAGGAGTTGCCTTGGCCCGTCAAGTGATTGCTAGTGGCAAGGCTCTTGAAAAACTCAGACTGTTACAGGAGTACCAAAAATGAGTCAGGAATTTAGCACGAATTTTGGAGCAGAAGGCGTGTGAGGTCGAGCAGATGGAGTTGGAGGAAATCCAGCCCTTGCGCCAGACCTATCGCTTGGCTGACTTTTTGAAGAATCATCAAGCCCGTTTGCAAGTAATTGCTGAAGTTAAGAAAGCTAGCCCTAGTTTGGGAGATATCAATCTCGATGTGGATATTGTGCAACAGGCCCAGACTTATGAAGCGAACGGCGCAGTAATGATTTCGGTTTTGACAGATGAGGTTTTCTTTAAAGGTCATTTGGATTATCTGCGGGAGATTTCCAGTCAGGTACAGATTCCAACGCTCAACAAGGACTTTATCATCGATGAAAAACAAATCATCCGAGCTCGCAATGCAGGTGCGACAGTCATCCTACTCATTGTGGCAGCCTTGTCCGAAGAACGCCTCAAGGAACTTTATGACTATGCGACAGAGCTTGGTCTGGAAGTCTTGGTGGAGACCCACAATCTAGCTGAACTAGAAGTGGCTCACAGACTTGGTGCGGAGATTATTGGTGTTAATAACCGCAATTTGACTACCTTTGAAGTTGACTTGCAGACCAGTGTAGATTTGGCTAAACATTTCAAAGATGATTGCTTGTACATTTCTGAATCTGCTATTTTCACAGGGCAGGATGCGGAACGAGTAGCACCATACTTTAATGGAATTTTAGTTGGGACAGCTCTTATGCAGGCAGAAGATGTAGCCCAGAGAATCAAGGAGTTGCAGATTGACAAAGGTTAAGATTTGTGGACTATCGACCGAAGAAGCGGTGGAAACAGCCGTTTCATCAGGAGCAGACTACATCGGTTTTGTCTTTGCACCTAGTAAAAGACAGGTGACCTTGGATCAGGCTGCTGAGCTGGCAAAGCTTATTCCTGCAGATGTCAAAAAGGTTGGTGTATTTGTTTCACCAAGTCGAGCTCAACTGCTAGAAGCGATTGACAAAGTTGGCTTGGCCTTGGTTCAAGTTCACGGTCAAGTGGCGGATGATTTGTTTGAAAATTTGCCTTGTGCCAGTATTCAGGCTGTGCAGGTGGATGGAGAGGGGCATGTGCCCCATTCTCAGGCAGACTATCTACTCTTTGATGCCCCTGTGGCTGGAAGTGGCCAGACCTTTGACTGGGGTCAACTGGATACGATTGGACTAACTCAGCCTTTCTTTATCGCAGGTGGGCTTAATGAAGACAATGTAGTACAAGCAATTCAACACTTTACTCCCTATGCAGTAGATGTATCGAGCGGAGTGGAGACAGATGGACAAAAAGATCATGAAAAGATTAGAAGATTTATAAAGAGGGTAAAGAATGGCATATCAAGAACCAAATAAAGATGGATTTTACGGAAAATTCGGCGGACGTTTTGTCCCAGAAACATTGATGACAGCAGTTTTGGAGTTGGAGAAGGCCTACCGTGAAAGTCAGGCAGACCCAAGTTTCCAAGAGGAATTAAACCAACTCTTACGTCAGTACGTGGGGCGTGAAACTCCTCTTTACTACGCAAAAAACTTGACCCAGCATATTGGCGGAGCCAAGATTTATCTAAAACGTGAAGACCTTAACCATACAGGGGCCCACAAGATTAACAATGCCTTGGGACAAGTTTTGCTTGCCAAACGCATGGGTAAAAAGAAAATTATCGCTGAAACAGGTGCTGGTCAGCACGGTGTGGCAACTGCAACTGCTGCAGCCCTCTTTAACATGGAATGTACTATCTACATGGGTGAGGAAGATGTCAAACGCCAAGCCCTCAATGTGTTCCGTATGGAGCTTTTGGGAGCTAAGGTTGAGGCAGTGACAGACGGTTCGCGCGTGCTCAAAGATGCGGTCAATGCAGCTCTTCGTTCATGGGTGGCTAATATCGATGATACCCACTATATCCTTGGTTCTGCCTTGGGGCCTCATCCTTTCCCAGAAATCGTTCGTGACTTCCAAAGTGTCATCGGTAGAGAAGCTAAACAACAGTACCGTGACTTAACAGGTCAAGATTTACCAGATGCCCTAGTAGCTTGTGTTGGTGGTGGTTCTAACGCTATCGGTCTCTTCCATCCATTTGTAGAAGATGAGTCAGTAGCTATGTATGGAGCTGAAGCAGCAGGACTTGGTGTGGATACAGAGCATCACGCAGCGACTTTGACTAAGGGTCGTCCTGGTGTTCTTCACGGTTCTCTCATGGATGTGCTCCAAGATGCCCATGGTCAAATTCTTGAAGCCTTCTCTATCTCAGCAGGTTTGGACTATCCTGGTATCGGTCCTGAACATTCTCACTACCACGATATCAAACGTGCCAGCTATGTTCCTGTGACAGACGAAGAAGCGTTGGAAGGATTCCAGCTCTTATCCCGCGTGGAAGGGATTATCCCAGCCTTGGAATCTAGCCATGCCATTGCCTTGCGGTGAAATTGGCCAAAGAACTTGGACCAGACAAGTCCATGATTGTCTGCCTATCGGGTCGTGGGGACAAGGATGTGGTTCAAGTCAAGGACCGCTTGGAAGCAGATGCAGCAAAGAAGGGAGAAGCTCATGCCTAAGACACTAACAGAAAAATTGAATGCTATCAAAGCAGCTGGAAAAGGAATTTTCGTTCCTTATATCATGGCTGGAGACCATGAGAAAGGTTTGGCTGGACTCGCTGAAACAATCAACTTTTTAGAAGATTTGGGTGTTTCGGCTATTGAAGTCGGTATTCCCTTTTCAGATCCTGTCGCAGATGGACCTGTTATAGAAGAAGCTGGCTTGCGCAGTCTAGCCCACGGAACTTCTACTCAGGCTTTGGTTGAAACCTTGAAAACCATTCAAACAGAGATTCCACTGGTCATCATGACCTACTTCAACCCCCTCTTTCAGTACGGTGTGGAGAACTTTGTCAAAGATTTGGCAGATACAGCGGTTAAGGGCTTGATTATTCCAGACCTTCCTCATGAGCATGCCAATTTTGTAGAGCCATTTGGCAGATACAGACATTGCTTTGATTCCTTTAGTAAGCTTGACCACAGGGATTGAGCGCCAGAAAGAGTTGATTGAAGAGGCGGAGGGATTCGTCTATGCTGTTGCCATCAATGGGGTGACAGGGAAATCTGGCAATTACCGTGCAGATTTGGACAAGCACTTGGCACAATTGCATCAAGTAGCCGACATTCCAGTCTTGACAGGTTTTGGTGTATCTAGTCAAGCCGATGTAGAACGCTTTAATGCGGTATCAGATGGCGTTATCGTTGGTTCGAAAATTGTAAAAGCTCTCCATGAAGGAGAGCCAATTCAGGACTTTATCAAACAAGCAGTAGCTTACCAAAAATAATCACACAAGCAGCAAGTAAGAGGAAAGGCACAAAAGGAAGTCTTTCCTTTTTCTTTTGGAGGAGAAAGGCCAGGATGCCTGTTGCCGAAGCAAACTGAATCAAGATGAGCAATTCGGTTGCGCTAAAGATGAGAGAACAAGAAGCTAAAAAGAGAAAATCCCCTGCGCCCATGCGGATATCGATAAAATGAGCCAAAATTCCAAGGACAAGGAAGAAGACCATGACCAGATTCCAGCCAGAGCAGACCATTAGGAGTAGATGAAAGACAATCCAGACCAGTAAGGGATATTCCTGATGGCGAAAGTCGTAGATACCTAAAGTCAAACCAGCAGTGATTAGGATGACTTGTCCCAAGGAAAGTAATCCCAAAGACCAAAACAGAAAGATAAGTCCTAATCCTAGTTCAAAAAGGGCATACCAGACTGGATAAGGTGCCTTGCAGTAGCGACAGCGAAAGCGATTAAAGATTTGCGAGAGGATAGGAATCAAATCTAAGGGACGCAAGCGAATCTGACAAGAATCGCAGTGACTGGCTGGACTGATAATAGATTGCTCAGGGAAACGGTCAATGACCAAACCAAGAAAGGAAGCGAGAATGCTCCCGACAAGAAAAAAATAAATATCAATCATACTTATCTATTCGTAAAAAATAGGAAAAGTAGTATAATAGAGAAACATAGATAAGATAGTGAGGAAAAGATGACAATTCGTTTTGAAGAAAAGGTGAGCACAGAAAACGCTCAGCTCGTATGCCAATGGTCCAACTCCCTTGGCAAAGTTTTTCAAGAACAATGGATGGGAACAATGATTCCTTTTCCCTTGACAATTCAAGTTTTGCAAAATTTGGAAGGAATCTTTTCAATCTTTGAAGGACAAGAGTTTGTGGGGCTTATCCAGAAAATCAGGCTAGAAGACAGGAATCTTCATATCGGGAGATTTTTTATCAACCCCCAGAAACAGGGGCAAGGCTTAGGTAGCCAGGCATTAAGGAAATTTGTTAGTTTGGCTTTTGAAAATGGAGACATAGATAGTATTTCTCTAAATGTCTTCGAGTCAAATCAAGCAGCCAAGCATCTCTATCAAAAAGAAGGTTTTGAAATCGTTAAAACCATTGAAGCACCTGTACGAAAATACCTTATGAAAAAGTTTAGATAGAAAGCAAAAAAGCCTTGGTTCCCAAAGCTTTTTAATGTTATAAACTCATTAAAATAACTCCCAGTTAGATTTGGAATATTTTTTATTCTGTGTCATATAAAAATAAATAAAATGAATGGCTATAGCTAGAGCTAAAATGGTTGTTATACTCACTACTATTATAGGATTAGAAGCAAAGATTAAAGAGAGAATAAAGGCAGCCAGATAGAGTGTCGCTTGGACACAGTAGTAACTTTTCGAATAGCGAAGATAGTGTTTGTTATAGGGCCCATTTACTAGGACAGCAGCTTGAAAGAGGCCAAATCCGATATAAGAGAAGCTGGTTGCAAAGAGACGATTAGCTTCAGGATTCTGAAGAAAACTCATCGATACAGTCATCATCATAAGTCCAATGAAAATAGGATAGTGACTGTAAATTAGAAATAGTCCCTTTTGATTAGATTTTTCATCAATAGCATGGTCGAATTGACCAAAATAAAACAAGAACAGAGAAATCATAATAATGAGATAAAGAACCGAATAAATCGAGAAATTCTCGATTGTAAAGAAGTTAGCTAGATTCGTAATCATCTCTCCAAACGTAATAATGACAAGAAGGGAGATGCGCTCGATTAAATGGGGGAGATTTACCTGGTAATGCTTATCTTTATTAAGCAAGATACTTGGCATAATAAAGATAAACAGAATACTAGCAAAGAAGATATAGACTCTAACGTAAATAGGAAGAAGAGCTGCTAGATAGACTCCTAAACTTCCTAGACCTGTTATCCATAGAAAATCTTTGATACTTTCCCGTTCAACATCATCGGTTGATTTTCTAAAAAATTCAACCAAATATTGAAAAAATAAGGTAAGGGTTAATGTACCAATAGCCCAACAGAGATAATGAAAATATTGTTGCCAATCAGGTCCAATCATATTGGCTATAAAGAGTAAAAGTCCCATTTTGATAAACATGATTACCATGTTAAATAAAGAGTTCTTTCCATAGCGATTGGTATAATCGGTTTGAATCATCCAGGAATCGATGAGAACCAAAATAGCAATGAAAAAATCAAGGAAAGAATTCCAAGTCAAAATACCGTTATGAAGATGGTCGATTAAAGTAGTTACTTTTGAAATTGCAAAAACAAAAACTAAGTCATAAAAAAGTTCTGAAAATTCTACACGTTTATGTTTAATAAGAGTTGTCATCTTAAGACCTTTCTATTTTAGAAGTACAATTTATTATAACAGAAAATGGTAATGAGAGAAAAGGAGATGCTTAAATAACTTTATGTGGCGCTAATGAACTGCGCCACAAAAGTTAGGTTTTTTCTGTCCAACTTTTGGGGTCAGTACAGAAGGGCCGCTTTTTCTATCGTTTTTAGTGCTAAGACTACACAAAAAAGCCTTGTAAATCAAGGCTTTTTCCTGTTGATTTAGATGCCCCCTACAGGGATTTGGAAAGGACTTTCATATTGAGAGCAATTAAAAATATTGAAATATAAGTGATTTTAGGTATTTTCAATGTCATGATTTAAAAATGGGACAAAAGTGGGGCAAAAACCATACAGATTCTAAACTGTATGGTTCTTTTTTTATCTAACCAAGAAAGGTTAAAACTTATTAAAACACATGCAATCAACTGTTGAAAACTTTTTAGTCCGTGTAATATAAAAACAAGTAAAAAGTTGAACTATAGGGAATATTGTGTCATAATAGGTAATAGATGAATAATTAATAGATTGGAAATAATGCTTTCTTACCTTAACAAGTTGAATTGGTTATACATTTTTTCGTCGCAATTGTGTCTATCTCTCGAGTTTAGCTAGTTTTTATAAGCTCTGGTTTCTAATCAATATAACAAATTTTAGAAGTGCATAAGACAAGATGGTGACATTACTACAGTCATTTCTAGTCACCATATGTTGCTGGCACAGGCTGTTTGTAGTGTTGGCTATTTACTAGTCAGTTTAATCGGAGTGTTTAATTTTTATTGTTGAAAGGTTTTTATATGGCGAAAATTCTATCTTTAGGTCTGACAGGTAAGAAATTACTTGCTCAGGGGTTCTTGTTTGTTCTGCTAGGTCTCATCTTGATGGTCACGGGGACTTGGTTGCCAGTAAAGGTTATTCGACTGGTTCTGTTTTTAGCTTGGATAGCAACGGTCTTAGATTTAGTATTACGTATTTTCAAAAAAAGTCAGTCAACGGACACCTTGGGAGTTGCACTGGTTAAATTGTTAGTGCTGGGATATTTGCTTGGCTCCAATCTTGCGACGGATGTGCCGATTTATATTTTGGCTCTTGTGATTGGAGTTTATCAGATTTTTCATGCTAGTATTAACCTTGTCACCTATGTTCTCTACCGCAAAAACAAAATTCGACCTCGTTTTCGTCTCTTACTAGATGGACTCGTACTAGTTTTTCTTGGTGGGACTAGTCTTTTGTCCTCTACAGGAAATTCTGTCTTTCAACTCTTTGTATTAGGGGCTTATTTTTTCCTTTATGGTGTGTCCAATATCCGTGATGGTTTCTTGTTTGAGGAGGAAATTGGGAAAAACCATCTCAAACGTCGTGTAAGAATGAGCTTACCTATTGTCCTAGCCGCTCTCATCCCTGCAAGAACTTTAGCAAAAGTTAACAAATTTATGCTGGAAAATGCTGATGAGGAAGAAGATATCCATCTTGGAATAGTGAAGTCTGGTAAGACAGAGGAGCTTGAAATTTTTGTTCATACAGCTGAGACCTCTCTGTTTTCGGCAATTGGTCATGTGGATATCTGCTATCAAGGCCGTGTTATTTCTTATGGCAACTATGATCCGTCTTCTGAGACCTTATTTGGCATGGTAGGAGATGGTGTCTTATATTTCTGTGATCGTGACAAGTACATTGACCTATGTAAACGTGAGAGTCAAAAAACGCTTTTTGGTTATGGGATAGATTTGACGCCTGAAATGGAAAAAGCAGTTCAGAAAAAGTTGGCTGAATTGAAACAACTGACGATTCCATGGGAGCCAAGTGCAGATAAAATCATGACAGGGGATGGTAAGGAAGACTACACCTACGCTTATAAAATCAGACATGAGACAGATGGGGAACTTTATAAATTTATCAAATCTAAGTTTAAATCCTACTTTGTCTTATCTACAAACTGTGTGCTCTTGGCTGATACCATAGTCGGTCAGGCTGGCACCGATATCCTCTCACCCAAAGGATTTATCGCTCCAGGAACTTACCAAGCCTACCTTAATCGAGAGTTTGAAAAACCAAATAGTATAGTCGTATCTAAACATGTTTATTAAGGAGAATTTATGAACTTAGTAAAAAAATACACCCCGTTAATACTTTTTATAGGGCTGGTTGCTCTTGTAATTCTGAATGCATCGAGCTTTTATATCAGGAGCAATCTCTCTCTTTGATGTAATATCAACCTTGATTTATGGTGCTGTTATTGCTTTTGTGCTTAATGTTCCTATGAAAAAAATTGAACAGTACTTAGTTAAATTGAAGGTAAAGGCAGAGTTGCGTCGTCCGATTGCCATGGTACTTGTTTTCCTAGCTCTTATCTTAATCGTGATTGCTCTTTTGGTTTTGGTGCTGCCAACCCTAGCTCAGACTATTAGTCAGCTGGGAACAGTCCTTTCAACAGTCCTTACTCAACTTGGGAAATTTCTAGGCAGCTCGGAATTTGTAACCAAAGACATGTTGTCAACTATCGTATCAGGCATACAGGGACAATCTAGTTCTATTAGCCAAGCTTTGATAGGTTTTTTATCAGGTCTGACTAGTAATATCGGCAATATTTTTTCAAGTTTGATGAATGCCTTTTTGATTATAGTCTTCACCTTTTTATTTTTATCCAGTAAGGAACATTTGGCAGCGATGACGAGTCGACTTCTAAAAGTTTTTCTTCCAGAGAAGGTGGTGATAAAGTTGACTTACATTGGACAAGTAGCACTAGAGACTTATGACCAATTTTTGATGAGTCAGCTGATTGAAGCAGTTATCATAGGAGTTATGATAGCGGTTGGTTACAGCGTGTTTGGGATACCCTATGGAGTAATGACAGGTATCTTTGCAGGAGTGCTATCGTTCATTCCTTATGTAGGGCCTATGATTGCTTGTGTTGTGGGAGCGATTTTTATCTTCACAGTGAGTCCTACTCAAGCCTTACTTTCTCTTCTTCTATATCAAGTTATACAGCTGATTGAAGGAAACCTTATTTATCCTAGAGTTGTAGGTCAGTCTATTGGTTTGCCAGCTATTTTTCACGCTTGCGGCTGCTAGTATTGGAGGGAATCTTTTTCGGACTACTTGGGATGATATTCTTTACACCGATATTTGCTGTTATCTATCGATTGGTTAAGGAATTTGTCGTTGCAAAGGAAAATCAGCTAGATTAAGAAAAACTAAATTTAATAAGATATACTGAGAAGAGAGTGAGAGATTCTCTTCTCTTTTATTTTTAAATACTTTTCTACAAAAAGCTATTAGACGTTAAAAAAAGCCTTGGTTTCAAGGCTTATTTCTGTTGATTTAGATGTGCCCCCTGCAGGGCTCGAACCTGCGCCCCATAGCTTAAGAGTCTACTGCTCTACCAACTGAGCTAAGGAGGCAACAGAAAAAGCTGAGAATGTAACTTCCCAGCTATTTTAATATGCCCAAAATGGCAGCTAGATTATTTACGAAAGGCATCAAGGATATAGGTGAAACCAACAATTAAAAATGCAAAGGCAACGACATAAACGACAAAGACACTTGTAGCTACTGGATTGAACAAAATCACTAGACCTAGTAAAAATGCAAGCAACGCTATCCACATGATATGGTTGCCAATAATAGGGAAAATCAATCCCAGACGATTGCCTTTAAAGAAAGCTATAATGGCTTCTACAATTAACCAAATTCCTAAAATAGTTGGAATGACAACTGGCAGCGTCACAAAGCCATAGGCAACGAGGTAAAGAGCTAAGAGAAGATTAACAATCCCTTGGAAAAGATGAGCTGGTGAGCGAAGCTCTTTTGGTACAGAGAAATAGCCTAAAATAGCTGCTATAGAAGAAACCAGTAAACCAAATGCAATCCACCAGCTGTAAACAACAAGATTAGCTACTGGGTTTGTAAATAGGAAAAGTCCTAAAAGGACAAAAACAACTCCTGCAAGGAATAGCAGTAAACGATTAGAAAATTTCATTTCAATACCCCCTATATAGTATAGTATAGTTTAATAATAAAAATGTTATACACCTTTTTAGAGGAAATGTCAATAAACAAAATGGAAAATTTGGAAGTTTCAGTCTGATTTATGAAAAGAAAATCAGTTTTTATTATTTTGAAAATAAAAAGAGAAGATAAAATTTGTCTTCTCTACATGAAAATATTGTATGGCATCAAAGCAAAAGTAACTGGCTTTACACTATTTGTAAAGATGTAATTTGATTCAAAAAGAAAAGATAGATTTAAAATGTGGGACAAATGATGGGGTAAATCAGTTATAGACAAGCAAAAAAGCCTTGGTTATCAAGGCTTTTCCTGTTGTATTTAGATGCCCCCTACAGGGATCGAACCTGTGACCCACGGATTAAGAGTCCGCTGCTCTGCCAGCTGAGCTAAGGAGGCAAAGAAAAAAGCTGTATTGGTGCCGAAACTTCACGGTTTGTATTGAACCCGCGCAATTAAGCAGGTGGGCAACTCGCTCTAACTGAAGCTGTTTCCGTGTGAGACGGCCTACATGCTGTTAGAAGACTTTTGTTTCCCTAATAATACAAAAAATAGTCGGTCAACACTTAAGTGTGAAGTCGTACACCACAGCGTTTCTATGTTTATATGATACCACTTTTTCAAAAAAAATCAAGAGGAAAGTGCAATTTTTTGAAAAGGATTTCAGATTTTTCGCAAACGGTCGATAGCTTCCTTTCTTTGAGCCAAAGCCCGTTCATATTTACCAGTATCTTCTGCTTGGAAATAGTGATGATTACGAATTTTTTCTGGTAGATAGTCTTGCTTGACCCAATTTCCAGGATAGTTGTGTGGATAGAGATAGTCTTGGGCATTCCCCAGTTCCTTGCTTCCACTGTAGTGCCCATCACGCAGGTGTCGCGGAATAGGCAAGTGCCCTGATGTTTTGAGGTCGGCAAGAGCCTTATTCATAGCTACATAGGCTGAGTTGGATTTTGGAGAAAGGGCCAAATCAATGACGACATTGGCAATGAGAATGCGGGCTTCTGGGAAACCAATCCTTTGTGCAGCATCCAGAGCAGTCACGGTGTGAATCTGGGCTTCAGGATTGGCTAAGCCGATATCTTCATAGGCGATAACAGTCAAGCGACGAGCGAGACTTGGCAAATCACCAGCCTCAATCAAGCGAGCAGCATAGTGGAGACTGGCATCAACATCCGAGCCACGGATGGACTTTTGCAGGGCTGAGAGTACATCGTAGTGTCCGTCTCCATCCTTATCCATAGTAATGTAGCTTCTCTGAAGACTATTTTCCATGATGTCTAGAGTGATATGGCGGATGCCCTTGTCATTCTCAGGGGTAGAGAGAACAGCCAAATCCAGTGAGTTGAAGGCAGAGCGAAGGTCTCCGTTTGTAGAGGTTGCGATGAAATCCAGCGCATCCTCATCTAGTTCTACTGGAAAATCAAAACCACGTTCAGGGTTACTTAGAGCTATCTGAAGAGCCTCTTTGACGTCTTGGTTAGACAGAGGTTCCAACTCAAATTTGAACACGGCTACGAATGGCAGGAGTGACAGAAAAGAAAGGATTTTCAGTCGTAGCCCCAATCATGGTGACCAGACCACTTTCCAAGAGTGGCAACAGAAAGTCTTGCTTGGTCTTGTCTAGACGATGAATCTCGTCTAGTAATAGGACGAGACCACCAGAGAATTTCGCCTCTTCCGCAATTTCTTGCAGTCGTTTTTTACTATCAACTGTCGCATTGAAAGTTCGAAAGGCATACTTGGTCGTTCCAGCGATGGCAGAGGCAATACTGGTCTTGCCGATTCCTGGAGGTCCATATAGAATCATGGAGGACAGGCGGTTGGCTTCCACCATGCGACGGATAATTTTTCCTGGTCCGACCAGATGTTCCTGACCAATGACCTGGTCGATGGTTTTAGGGCGCATGCGAAGCGCGAGATTGTCTGGCATAGCAGTCCTTTCTAGCGTGGATTTTCTGATGTATATGTGGTAAGATGGTAGTATCTATTTTAGCATATTTCCGAGCAATCGGGGCGATTTAAGAGTCGCATAGAAAGAGGACAAAATGGCAACATATGGATTTTTAGATGTTTTACAAGAAGAGTTGGACAAGAACTTTCCTTTTGATTATGAGATTAGTTGGGACAAGCGCAACCACGCGGTTGAAGTGAGTTTTTTGTTAGAAGCGCAAAATGCTGCAGGTGTGGAGATGGTGGATGAAGATGGAGAGGTTTCGTCAGATGACATTCTCTTTGAAGAAGCAGTTCTTTTCTACAATCCTGCTAAATCAACAGTCAATGCAGAAGACTATTTGACTGTCATCCCTTACTTGCCTAAAAAAGGATTTTCTCGTGAATTTTTAGCATATTTTGCTCTTTTCCTTAAAGATACTGCTGAGGTTGGGCTAGATGCCCTCATGGACTTTTTGGAAGACCCAGAAGCAGAAGAATTTGTCATGGAATGGAACCAAGAAGTCTTTGAAGAAGGAAAAGTTGGCTTGGAAGAGGGGGAATTTTATCCTTATCCGAGATACTAGGAGTTGGTTGGAGATTTTATGAAGAAAATTGGGATTTATTTGGTTTATGTGCTAGCTGTTGTCTTTATTATGCTGGCTTTTGCTTGTGGAACCATCGCATTTGCAGAGCTGGGGTATTCCGCAGTTTTAGTCTTTACTTTTGGTTATGCCTTCGCTCTTCTAAGCATGTATTTAATCTTTATTCTTCATGAGCTGGGACATGCTTTTTGTGGCTACTTGACAGGCTATCGGCTGGTGGCTTTTGGATTAGGACATTTTATTTTGACCAAAAAGTCAGGCAAGTTTCGTCTTAGTAGAACAGCCATTATGAAAAATGTTGGTGCTCAATACATTGGTTTAAAAGAGGATGAAAGCGATCAAAGCATCATCCTGATGCTTTCAGGAGGCTTGATGGTTCATCTCAGCTTGATATTATTGGCGATAGTGTTTGGGTTTTTGACAAGAAGCTGGTATTTTGCAGGGACTTGGATTTTTCTTAATTTGTCTTTCTTCCTAAATAACATTTTGCCAGTCGGCATCACCGATGGCGCAAAAATTTGGGAATTGCTACAACACCCTGAAAATACGAAATACGCCTACCTGATGTTGAGGCATTCTGCCCAGACCTTGCTAGCTCCTCAAGAATATGATTTAAAAGACTTTATCATGCCTGTTGATGAGGAGGTGAGAGGGAGTTTTGCAGAAAGTGTTCAGACTCTTCAGGGGTTGGTATTCATATTGGATGATAATATAGAACTTGCAAAGCAACAGTTTCAGTCTGTGTTAGATAAAACAGACAATCCAATGTCTAAAACTAGTTCTCAATTATACCTTCTTCAAGTTGCTCTGATGGAAGGAGATAATAAGAAGGCGGAAGAATATGCAAGTATTCGAGGAGTCAAATCCTTTTTATCTCTAAAAACAGCAGATATGCAGGTCATTCAAGCTTGGTATCAATTTAAGGTAAAGAAAGATGTAGTTCAAACTCACAAGGCTATGAAGATTGCTAGACAGAAAATGAATAGCAGTCGGATGTTACGGGATGAGAAAAGCTATTATCAAAACTGGTTAGCTGAGCTGGAAAAGGAATTAACCGAAGGAGTCTAATATGGAAATAGAACTTACTGATTTCCAAGGTTGCAAGATTGCCTAGATTTGTGGGGATAAGGTCTTGACTATCTTACGTGATGACAAGGACGATATCCCTTGTCCCAACATGTGGGAACTGCCCGGTGGAGGAAAGAGTGTCAGGGAAAATCTGATATAGTTTTGCATTACAAGAATATCCTTCCAAGGCTATTCTTTTTATTTTGTCCCAAAATAATTGATTTTGTCCCAAGAATATAGTATTATTTGTGTAAGGAGGAATGAATCATGAAAAAATCGGATGTTCTTGATTTAATAAAGTATCATTATGAGGGCAGAGAGACAGAATTTAGAAATCAATCCATAGCAATTGCTCGGAACTTCAATAAACATGGTGATACTCAATTAGCACAATATATTATGGGATTAATGTCTCATAGTGATAGATTCATGCCACAAATAGAAAATCCTAGTGAGTATTTGACTCCTGCTAAACTAGATATCGGTCCTCTCCCATTGCCTCTTTCAATTATGAATGATTTAAAAGGAATAATAAACGCTGTCAATCATCATATTGGAATAAATAAATTTTTATTTGTGGGATCTCCAGGTACTGGAAAAACTGAAAGTGTAAAGCAGGTGGCTAGACTTATTGGCAAGGAATTACTTGTAGTAGATTTCAGTCACTTAGTAGATAGTAAGCTAGGGCAAACAGTCAAAAACTTAGCAACTCTTTTTTACGAAATCAATAATCTTCCTTTCAAGCAAAATTATATCATCCTATTTGATGAAATTGATTCCATAGTGTTGGATAGGGTTAATCAGAATGATTTAAGAGAAATGGGACGAGTGACTTCTGCCTTTTTAAAGGAGTTGGATAGGCTGTCACCAGAAATTGTATTAATTGCAACAACAAATCTTTTTGAAAATCTTGATAAAGCAGTTACGAGAAGATTCGATGCCATAATTGACTTTGACCGTTATACTGATGAAGATAAAGTAGAAGTAGCTACTATTATTTTAAATGAGTTATTAAAGCAATTTAAGAATGTAGCTAGAGATTTAAAATTATTTAAAAAAATTATCAATAGTGCCAATGTAATACCGAATCCTGGTGATTTGAGAAACGCAATAAGAACGTCATTGGCATTTAGTGATCCATCAGATCCGCATGATTACCAAAAACGCCTGCTAAGAAGTTTGCATAATGGTAGAAATTTATCTATTTCTAAATTATCGAATCTAGGTTTTACTGTTAGAGAAATTGAGATTTTGACAGGTGTTTCTAAGAGTAGTGTATCACGAGAGTTAAGCGAGGATTAAAATGAATACATTATTGACATTACGAGGTAAAAGTTTTACACCAAAGTCAGCAAAGGGGAGAGGACCGATAACGATTCCCGCAGATTCTATTGTTACGCTAAACCATTTAAATGAACTTTACACATCCCTTGAACGAGTAAAAGAATATTGGTCTAATAACACAATCATTGATGGAGTACTTGTCAGTGTGTATTATAATCGTGTCCTAGCTAAGAGCAATCGTATCGATGGTTTTTTTAATGTGGGTGGCGGAAATGCAATTCCAAATGAAACGATTGTAGGTGCAAAATTTAGTAATGATAAGAGTAAGCATATTATTACACACTACATTTCAAAGGAAGTGTTAGATAAGACAATTGAGCATACTAAAAAAGTTATAACAATATTCAAAGATTATTTTACTAGTGCTCCCATGACGAGTATGGTGTTCTCCGACTCTTCAAAATTTAATCAAATTGATTATTCTAAGTATGGTCTGTCGAAATCAAAATTCAAAAAATACTTAAGAGACTCTTGCTTTGTCAAAGGATTTGGTATTGAACAGGCAGATATGTCTACTATACGTAATTCTATTGTAACAATCTACGATGTAAAAACTAATCTCTTAACATTACTTAAACAACTTGATATTGATGTTTCAGAAGCTAACATCATGGACCAGACAACTGTTTTACTTGACGAAAAAAATATTGAGTTACTACTGCTAAAAGCACCTTATCTAGTATCAATGATAGTAGAAAATTTTTCTAGCCTGTCACCAGAGAATTTTTATAATGATGGAAACACTTTTTATGATAATCTCCCTTTTCCAACTAATGAACCTATTATTGGTGTCATCGATACGTTGTTTGATGATAGAGTTTATTTCAATGAGTGGGTAGAGTATCATGATTTAATTTCACCAGATATTAGTAAAGGAAGTCAAGACTATAAGCACGGTACAGCAGTTTCCTCGGTAATAGTGGATGGAGCTAGTTTGAATCCAAACTAGATGACGGATGTGGAAGATTTAGAGTCAGACATTTTGGGATATCTTTACAGAGTGGTTTCAACTCCTTCACAATTATCAAACAGATTAGAGAAATTGTGTCTCAAAATCCTGATATTAAGGTTTGGAATCTTTCGCTTGGATCAAATGATGAAATTAGGGAAAACTTTATTTCTGTAGAGGGTTCGTTGTTAGACGAGATTCAATTTGATAACGATGTAATTTTTATTATTGCAGGCACTAATGGGATTGCCCCTGATGGACAACGAAAAAAGATTGGAGCACCAGCAGATTCACTCAATTCAATTATTGTAAATTCTGTTGATTTTAGCAATCAAGTCGTTTCTTATTCACGCGAAGGAGTTGTCCTGTCTTTCTTTATCAAACCTGATGTTTCATACTATGGCGGGGGGAACGGAGACTTCATAAATGTTTGTGAACCACTAGGGCTGGCTCGAGTAGCTGGGACCAGTTTTGCGGCTCCATTTATTGCTAGAAAAATGGCTTACCTCATTCATATTATGGGATTAAGTCGTGAAGAAGCAAAGGCTTTATTAATTGATTCAGCGATACCATGGAATGATAAAAAAACATTCGCAGACATTTCTTTACTTGGATATGGGGTTGTGCCAATCAAAATAGAAGATATTTTGTCTACACCTGATGATGAAATTAAATTTATAGTTTCAGATGTTTCTAGAGCATATGAAACTTATAATTATGATTTCCCAGTTCCAATTTCTAAAGAAAACTATCCATATGTAGCAAAGGCCACTATGTGTTATTTTCCAAAGTGTTCTAGAAATCAAGGAGTTGACTATACTAATACGGAAATGCAACTTAGTTTGGGAGTTTTAGATAAGAAAGGCATTAAAACAATTAATAACGACAATCAATATTCTGAAAATGCACCAGGATATGTGAGAGAAAAGTCGGCACGAAATGTTTTTAGGAAATGGGATAATGTCAAACATTTAGGAGAAAAATTTTCTTCTCGTAAAAAAGCTAAGCCGATTCTGAATCCTTCTAATCCTCAATGGGGAATGAGTGTAAAAACAATTGAACGGTTAAAAAATGGTGATGGTTATGGTATTCGTTTTGGAGTAGTTGTTACTCTAAAGGAGTTGAATGGTGTTAATAGAATCGAAGATTTTATTCAACAAGCCGAATTACGCGGTTGGCTAGTTAATAGATTGCAGGTAGAAGCACAAGTTGAACTGTATAATAGCTTAAATGAAGAAATTGAATTTGAATAGTGGATATAGTATCATTATCCGAGATATCAGGGGGACAAGAGGGCTAAGATATGAATATTACATATGTTGTTGGAAATGGCTTAGATTTGCAATATGGTTTGAAAACAAGATATAAAGATTTCTATGAATTTCAAAATAGGGCTTACATAAGTAGGAAAGAGAACGAGGAAGAATATTCAAATCTCATTTATGAGTCTCTATTTTCTGATAAAGTAAATGATTATGAAAATTGGTCAGATTTTGAATTGTCAATTGGTAAATTAACAAAAGATTACGACCTCATTTCCTCAAGTGTAGAAATGAAGGAGAAATTTATAGACGATTTTAGTGAAATAGTTGACGATTTAAGAGAATATCTACGTATACAACAAGAAAAAAATCTTGAGAAAGGCAATAGAATTGATTTTGTAAGTACTCTAAATGATATGAAGAAATCTCTCCCTGTAATCAATCAACCCGCTATTGATAAAAAATATAATGAAAATCTATATCAACACGATATCGTGAATATATTAACTCTTAATTACACAAATGTAATCGATAAATTATATAATGAGTCAGCAAGATCATTTAGCAATCAATTACGAACTAATAATTATAAATTTCACATTGCGCCTCCAATTCATGCACATGGAACGGTAGATATTTGCACAGTTTTAGGAGTTAGTGACGAGACACAGATTTCAAATAGTTTTGATGAAGAACAAAAAGAATCCTTAATAAAAAATTTAGTTTTGAGGAACTATAGAGAAAATATGGATGTTAAAAATAGCGATATTATAAAAAATTCTGACATCATAATTCTTTATGGGGTTTCTTTGGGAGAGACTGATGGGTATATCTGGAATCAGATTGCTGAACAATCAATCAGAAGTTCTGTTCCCGTCATAATTTACCATTATGTACCTCATTTTGATGCAGGAAATCCCACTAGGGTAAAACGCTTATATAGAAATGTAGAAGACAAATTCATACAAAATAGTGGAATTGATTTAGAGTTAGAGAAGAAATTAAGAGATAATCTTATTATTGTTATTGGAAAGACTATTTTTAACCTGATGGAAAGGTAAGAAAGTACAAAATGGAAACATGGCAAGAGTTAAAAGTTACAGTTAAGCGTGAAGGGGAGGAATTGGTTTCCAATCTCTTGATCGAGCTGGGAGCGCAAGGCGTTGCGATTGAAGACAGCATGGACTATGTGGGAAATGTTGACCGTTTCGGCGAGATTTTCCCAGAGGTTGAGCAGGAAGAAGAAATCGTAGTGACAGCCTACTATCCGGAAACGGTTGATGTAGCAACGGTTGAGGCAGACTTGAAGGCCCGTCTCGCGGAACTAACTGATTTTATGGATTTGGGAGAGGTAAAAATGGGTACGACTGCCTTGGCTGAGGAAGACTGGGCAGACAACTGGAAGAAATACTATGAACCAGCTCGTATTACTCATGATTTGACCATCGTTCCCTCTTGGACGGACTATGAGGCGACTGCTGGGGAAAAGATTATCAAGCTGGATCCTGGTATGGCCTTCGGGACAGGAACCCACCCAACTACCAAGATGAGCCTTTTTGCCTTGGAGCAGGTTCTTCGTGGTGGGGAAACAGTGCTAGATGTGGGGACTGGTTCAGGCGTTCTCTCTATTGCCAGCTCGCTACTTGGTGCCAAGGAAATCTTTGCCTACGACCTGGATGATGTGGCAGTTCGTGTTGCTCAGGAAAATATTGAACTCAACCCTGGTATGGAAACATCCATGTAGCAGCAGGAGACTTGCTTAAGGGAGTTGAGATTGAGGCAGATGTGATTGTAGCTAATATCTTGGCGGATATCCTCGTTCATCTGACGGATGATGCTTATCGCTTGGTCAAGGATGAAGGCTACCTCATCATGAGTGGAATTATTAAGGACAAGTGGGACATGGTGCGCGAGTCGGCTGAGTCAGCTGGATTTTTCCTTGAAACCCACATGGTTCAAGGGGAATGGAATGCCTGTGTCTTTAAGAAAACCAAGGATATTTCCGGTGTGATTGGAGGCTAGCATGCAGCAGTATTTTGTCAAAGGCAGTGCTATCTCTCCTGTCACTATCGAGGACAAGGAAACCAGCAAGCATATGTTTCAGGTTATGCGCTTGAAAGAAGATGATGAGGTTACTTTGGTCTTTGATGATGGAATTAAGCGCTTGGCGCGTGTGCTGGATGTGGAAGCTCGTCAGTTTGAGTTGGTTGAAGAGTTAGCTGACAACGTGGAATTACCAATCCAAGTGACCATCGCATCTGGCTTTCCCAAGGGAGACAAGCTGGAGTTTATCACTCAAAAAGTAACCGAACTGGGTGCCAGTCAAATCTGGGCCTTCCCTGCCGATTGGTCCGTTGCTAAGTGGGATGGCAAGAAATTGGGTAAAAAGGTTGAAAAACTAGAAAAAATTGCCCTTGGAGCAGCAGAACAAAGCAAGCGTAATATTGTACCAAGTATTCAGCTTTTTGAGAAGAAAGCAGACTTTCTAGCCCAACTGGACCAGTTTGACTCTATCGTGGTGGCCTATGAAGAGTCGGCCAAAGAAGGAGAAGCCGCTGCGCTCTTGCAAGCAGTTTCTGGACTCGAGAAAGGAGCTAGATTGCTCTTTATCTTTGGTCCAGAAGGTGGCCTGTCACCTGCAGAAATTGAGAGTTTCGAAGCTAAGGGATCAGTCTTAGCAGGACTTGGTCCTCGCATTTTGCGAGCAGAAACAGCACCACTTTACGCCTTATCAGCCCTTAGTGTTTTATTAGAATTAGAGAAATAAGAGGAAGAAAATGGAACAAAAACACCGTTCAGAATTTCCAGAAAAGGAACTTTGGGATTTAACAGCCCTATACCAAGACCGTGAGGATTTCTTGCGTGCAATCGAGAAGGCTCGCGAAGACATTAACCAATTTAGCCGTGACTACAAGGGCAATCTTCATACTTTTGAGGATTTTGAGAAGGCCTTTGCGGAATTGGAACAAATCTACATTCAGATGAGCCATATTGGCAACTACGGTTTTATGCCTCAGACGACAGACTATAGCAATGAAGAATTTGCCAATATTGCCCAAGCTGGCATGGAATTTGAAACAGATGCCAGTGTAGCACTTACCTTCTTTGACGATGCCCTAGTGGCAGCAGACGAGGAAGTCTTGGATCGTTTGGGTGAATTACCTCATTTGACGGCGGCCATTCGTCAGGCCAAAATCAAAAAGCCCACTATCTAGGAGCTGATGTGGAGAAGGCCTTGACCAATCTTGGTGAAGTTTTCTACAGTCCGCAGGACATTTACACTAAAATGCGTGCTGGGGACTTTGAAATGGCTGACTTTGAAGCCCATGGCAAGACCTACAAAAACAGCTTTGTAACCTATGAGAATTTCTACCAAAATCATGAGGATGCTGAGGTTCGTGAAAAATCCTTCCGTTCCTTCTCAGAAGGTCTTCGTAAGCACCAAAATACGGCTGCAGCAGCCTATCTAGCCCAAGTCAAGTCTGAAAAACTACTAGCAGATATGAAGGGTTACGACTCAGTCTTTGATTATCTTCTGGCTGAGCAAGAAGTGGACCGTGCTATGTTTGATCGTCAGATTGACCTCATCATGAAGGATTTTGCGCCCGTTGCTCAGAGATATCTCAAGCATGTTGCCAAGGTAAATGGTCTTGAAAAGATGACCTTTGCAGACTGGAAATTGGACTTGGATAGCGCCTTGAATCCTCAAGTGACCATTGACGACGCCTATGATTTGGTCATGAAGTCAGTAGAACCTTTGGGGCAAGAATATTGTCAGGAAGTTGCGCGCTATCAAGAAGAGCGCTGGGTAGACTTTGCTGCTAACAGTGGCAAGGATTCTGGTGGCTATGCAGCGGACCCATATCGTGTGCATCCTTATGTTCTCATGAGCTGGACAGGTCGTTTGAGCGATGTCTATACCTTGATTCATGAAATCGGGCATTCTGGTCAATTCATCTTTCAGATAATCATCAGAGTTACTTCAATGCTCACATGTCGACCTACTATGTCGAAGCGCCGTCAACTTTCAATGAATTGCTTCTCAGTGATTACTTGGAGCACCAATCTGACGACCCTCGTCAAAAACGCTTCGCTCTGGCTCACCGCTTGACAGACACCTACTTCCATAACTTTATTACCCACCTCTTGGAAGCAGCCTTCCAGCGTAAGGTTTATACATTGATTGAAGAAGGAGAAACCTTCGGGGCAAGCAAACTCAATAGCATTATGAAGGAAGTTTTGACGGATTTCTGGGGAGATGCCATTGAAATTGATGATGATGCAGCTCTGACTTGGATGCGCCAAGCTCACTACTATATGGGCTTGTATAGCTACACTTACTCTGCTGGTCTTGTTATCTCGACTGCAGGTTACCTTCATCTGAAACATTCAGAAACTGGAGCTGAAGACTGGCTAAATCTCCTCAAATCAGGTGGTAGCAAGACACCACTTGAGTCAGCTATGATTATCGGAGCAGATATCTCTACAGATAAACCACTTCATGATACTATCCAATTCTTGTCAGACACAGTTGACCAGATTATCGCCTACAGCGTCCAGTTGGGAGAGTAAATTAAAAGAGTCTGGGACAAAAGTTTAACCTTAAATATAAAAAACGAACAAAACGAGTTATCTGACACTCAGAATTCTGTCTTGTTCGCTTTTTTTTCTAATCTATCGATTTTAAAAATTTATAATAAAGAATTTCTAAAATCAAAATTTTTTGTCCTGGCCTCTTAAATTATCCCCAAAAGCTATCTTCTTCAGCTTGATCTGAAGAGAAGAGCCACACTTCTTTGATTTTTCCGTCTTCAATACGGAAGAGGTCAATCCCGTTCATATTGAGTTCAGTACCATCAGCTCGTGTTCCAAGAAAAGTAACATTGGCTGCGATTAAATCCTTATTGTCAGAAACCCAATTTGTTATCACCTTAAAGGTTCCATTAGTTTTCTCAGCAAATGTAGCCAGGTGAGTTCCTAGCTTGTCCTTACCAACAACTGAACCAGATATACTATGATTACCAGGTTGATGCCAGACAATATCGTCTGCCATCGTTTCAAAGACACTAGGAAAGTCACCAGCAATTAAAGCTTGGTTATAAGCATTGAAAATTTCTAAGTTTGTTGACATATCTATTCTCCATTTCTTTTTTTATGATATAATTGTAACAGTTACAAACAAAAAAACAAGTAGACACTTTTTTGATAGCTAGTATCAAAAGTAGTACTTTTATTGATACTAAAAGATAAATTTTTTTAAAAATAGAAAGAAGATATTTTATGACAAATAAAGTGAGTGAGTATGGTATTTGTCCATTTGCGACAACGCAGAGGGTTTTAACGGGGAAATGGGCACTGGTAATCATTTATCAGTTGAGTACGGGTACCAAACGATTTAAAGAATTGCAGAGATTATTGCCTGGGATTACTCAAACTATTTTGACCCGTCATCTCCGTCAATTAGAAAAGGATAAGATTGTTCAACGAAAGGTCTATGCCGAAGTTCCACCACGAGTTGAGTACAGCTTAACCGAAATGGGACAGGAATTCAGAGTTGTTTTAGATGCTGTCGAGAAATGGGGTCTAGATTATATCAAGTTACTAGAAATGTAGAGGTATTGAGCATGTATCAAGAGTTACTTAGAAAAATAGCAGAAGAAAAACCAAGTTATCGTCAAGAAGAAATCCAGTGGCTGCTTGATCATTTGGGAGATCCTTCTTCAGAAATTCGTGATGATCTTGTTTTTACAAGCTTTGCTAGGGGGATTCAGGAGGAGCTATTTACACAGGAACAATTTCAGTTTATCGCTGCTAGGATTGTTTCTGATGATGGTCTAGATAAAGAGATTGATAAGATAGAAACCTCAACGCTTGAGCGTTCTTTTAGAGCACTTATTTATGCAAATCTCTTATCAGCTGATGGTAATGAACACTCTATTTTTTATCAAGTGCTGCAAACTAATATCAGAAATACGATGCTCGATCAAGGTTTGCATTATCTTGAAAAAGAAGAGGATACGACAGGTTTTTCAAGTCGGTATGGTTGGGTTCACGCTTTTGCACATGGAGCCGATTTGCTGACAGAAGTGGTTTGTCATCCAGACTTTCCTAAAAACAGAGTTCATGAAGTATTTGACATACTTGGTCAACTATTTAAAAGAATTTTGATTCGCTTTACAGATGATGAAGATTGGCGTTTAGCGAGAGTGATCTATGAACCTATTTTACAAGGGAAGTTGGAGCAAGAGCAAGTAGCTTCTTGGATAGAAACTGTTGACTTTCCGATAGAAGAAAGGGAAGATTTTTATAAATTTTCCAACTTCAGATCCTGTCTGTTGGAAGTCTATGTCCAACTTGACCAGAGAAATAGTTTACAAGATGACTTGAAAGAAGCTATCCAGTCTTTTCAATACTAGGGATAAGCTAATATTACTTATTGAAAGAGTTTCTATTGTGTCCTCCTAACTAATAATGAAAACTAATAAAAGAGGTTGAATCATTTTCCAACCTCTTTTTGTGTATCTTAATGGAATTGCATACCACCATCAACGATAATGGTTTGTCCTGTAATGTAGTTTGAATCTGGTCCTGCAAGGAAGCTGACAGCAGCAGCCACATCTTCTGGTTCAGATAGACGTTTTAGTGTAATATCTTTTGCAAATGTCTGCATACCCCATTCGTCATCTTTTCCTGCATTTTTACCGACTTCATGAGCGATATCGTACATCATTGGTGTTTTAACAATACCTGGTGCGTAGGCGTTAACAGTGATGCCTGAGTCTGCTAAATCACGTGCTAATGTTTGCGTAATTCCACGAACAGCAAATTTGGTTCCACCGTAAACAGTTAGATTTGGATTGCCCACTACACCGGCTTGAGAGGTTGCGTTGATAATTTTACCTCCGTGGCCAAGTGCTTTAAATTGCGCTTGTGCAGCTTGTGAACCCCAAATGACACCACCAACGTTGATACCGAAAGTGCGTGTAAATTGTTCCTCAGTAATTGTATCGAGAGGAGTAGTTGGAGCAACACCAGCGTTATTTACGACAACATTCAAATCACCAAAATGGTCAACAACCTTTTGAAATGCTTGTGCAACTTCTGCCTGTTTCGAAACATCGGCCACGACAGCGAAGGCATTTTCAGCTGATAATTCGGCAACAGCCTTTTCAGCTGTTTCGGGATTGTAGTCTAAGACTCCTACCTTAAAGCCATCTTGAACCAATCGTTTTGCGATTGCAAAACCGATTCCTTGACCTGCACCTGTGACAATAGCAACTTTAGACATATGATTCCTCCTTGGTATCCACTATACCATTCAAACGTTCATAAAAGAACAGCAAAGTTGTGAAAATTAGTTCAAATTAGGGAATAAAAAACTTATTAGAACTATATTGATAGTATATACCTTTAGAAAAAATGTTTCAAATAAACACTACCGTTTTTATAGAATTTTATCCTGAAAATTTCCAAACAATTTTCTTGAAACCCTTTCCTTCTTTTGATAGACTAGTATCTAGTTTTTAAAAAAGGAGAAAGAAAATGAAAAAATTTGTCGCTGAGTTAATTGGTACTTTCATGCTTGTGTTCGTTGGGACAGGAGCTGTTGTTTTTGGAAATGGTCTTGATGGCCTAGGTCACCTAGGAATTGCCTTTGCTTTTGGTTTAGCCATCGTGGTTGCAGCCTACTCAATCGGAACTGTTTCAGGTGCTCACTTGAACCCAGCTGTTTCGATTGCTATGTTTGTAAACAAACGTTTGTCATCAAAAGAACTTGTAAACTACATCCTTGGTCAAGTAGTTGGTGCTTTCTTAGCATCTGGATTTGTATTCTTCCTCTTGGCGAATTCAGGTATGTCAACTGCTAGTCTTGGTGAAAATGCCTTGGCAAACGGTGTCACTGTCTTTGGTGGTTTCTTGTTTGAAGTCATCGCAACCTTCTTGTTTGTCTTGGTTATCATGACCGTGACATCAGAAAGCAAGGGCAATGGTGCAATTGCTGGTTTGGTAATCGGTTTGTCCTTGATGGCGATGATTCTTGTTGGATTGAATATCACTGGGCTTTCAGTAAATCCAGCCCGTAGCTTGGCACCGGCTGTCTTGGTAGGTGGCGCAGCCCTTCAACAAGTTTGGATTTTCATCCTTGCACCAATCGCTGGTGGGGTTCTTGCAGCCCTCGTTGCGAAAAAAACTTCCTTGGAACAGAAGAATAATTGAAACTCAAAAAAAGCCTTGCTCCTTATCTTGAGGAACAGGGCTTTTTGTATGAGTTTAACGGTTGTCAATTTTTCTCTGGGTAGAGGTCGTGTTGGAAGAGGCGTTGTTCTGCCAAGCCTTCATACTTAGTTCCTGGCTTACCGTAGTTGTAGTAGGGGTCGATTGAGATGCCACCGCGCGGTGTGAATTTTCCCCAAACCTCCAAATAGCGAGGGTCTAGCAAGTTGACCAAGTCTTTCCCGATGGTGTTGATACAGTTTTCGTGGAAATCTCCATGGTTTCGGTAGCTAAAGAGGTAGAGTTTGAGGGATTTTGACTCAACACAGAGCTTGTCAGGAATGTAGGAAATATAAATAGTCGCAAAGTCTGGCTGAGCAGTGATTGGGCAAAGTGAGGTAAATTCAGGACAGTTAAATTTGATGAAATAGTCGTTCTCCACATGACGGTTGTCAAAGGATTCGAGGACTTCTGGTTGATAGTCAAAAATGTAGTTGGTTTCTTTGTTGCCGAGGAGGCTTAGGTTTTTCATTTCTTCTTGTTGTGACATGATTTTTTCTTTCTAATCTTAAACACCACGTTGGTTATCGTAGAGGAGGGTATGCAGTTGAGGAAGGACGCGGACATTGCCCCAGCTATCGTCGGCAGCGATGCGTTCCCAGAGTTCTTTGAGACGATCCAATTGATCTTGGACAATATTACCTGTAGCCTTGGGCTCAGGATTTCCTGCTGATAAAAAGAGGACATCTGGTTGGTAGCGTTCTTGTATGCCTCTGGCAAAGGCCAAATCTGCATCGTCAAAGACAGGGATTTTAAAGGTGACCTTGTCTGGCTCTAGTTGGGAAACGATAAAGTCCAAGGTTTCAAAGTTGACTTCCATCTTGGATGAAGGAGGTTTGGGACTCAGGGTGACTTGGTCGATGTCTTTTAACCAATTTTGCCAGCGGGAACCTTGGGTCTCAACAGCCAGAGTGACACCACGTTCCTTGAGTTTGGTTACTAGCTCAGCCATGTTGGCTGCTAGGATAGCAGGATTTCCCCCAGATAGGGTTACATAGTCGTAGCTCCCTAATTTATCCAACTCAGCAATGACCTCGTCAGCAGTCATACGAGTTGGCTTTTCAGAGCCATCCCAAGTAAAGGCAGAATCGCACCAGTCGCAGTGGTAGTCGCAACCAGCAGTGCGGACAAACATGGTTTCTGCCCGATTGCACGGCCTTCGCCTTGAAAGGTTGGGCCAAAAATTTCTAGAACTGGTAGTTTGAGGACACGTTCCCTAGTCATCTAACCACTCCCGTCTAAACTCCGCAAAGGCAGTCGGAGTCTCATAGAGACGAACGTATTCCAAACGGAGACCGCGCTCGTCTGGCAATTCTTGGTTCATGGTTTGGAAAATCCAGTAAACCATATTTTCAGCAGTCGTGTTCATATAGGGAAGAGTTTCATTGAGATAGCGATGATCCAAGTGGGGCTCTAAGTAGTTCTTGTAGATCGCTTTGATATCTCCGAAATCGTAGGTCATGCCACGTTCATCTAAAAATCCACTGACAGCAATCTGCAGACGATAGGTGTGGCCGTGAAGGGATTTGCATTTTCCCTCATAGTGAAAGAGGTGGTGGGCAGCATCGAAGGTAAACTCTTTTGATACCAAGGTTCTGTGAGGATTGTAGACAAGAGACTCCCCAGTTTCCTGTTTGATTTCTTTGGGTGCAAAAAACATTAGTCCTCTCCTTTCTGTGAGAGATAAACATCTAAACCATGTTGACGTAGGTGGCAGGCTGGGCAATCTCCACAGCCACTTCCGATAATCCCGTTGTAGCAGGTCAAGGTCTTTTCACGAACATAGTCAAAGGCACCGAGTTGGTCGGCTAATTCCCAAGTTTCAGCCTTGTCTAGCCACATGAGAGGTGTTTGGATAACAAAGTCGTAATCCATGGCAAGGTTGAGGGTAACATTGAGAGATTTGACAAAGACATCTCGACAATCAGGGTAGCCTGAGAAGTCTGTCTCGCAGACACCTGTCACGATATCTTTAATGCCTCGTTGCTTAGCAAGAACTGCCGCAAAGGATAGAAAGAGGTGGTTGCGACCATCAACGAAGGTATTGGGAACCTCTCCCTCTTTTTGCTCAATCTCCATATCAGAGGTCAGGGCATTTTCAGTGATTTGCCCCAGCAGAGACATATCGAGGATGTGGTGACGAATCCCCTGTTCCTTAGCGATTTCTTGGGCAACTTGAATTTCGAGATGATGACGTTGACCGTAGGCAAAGGTGACAGCTTCGACTGTTTCATAGTGTTCTTTGGCCCAAAAGAGGCAGGTTGTGGAATCTTGACCGCCACTAAAGACGACCAAGGCTGATTGACGTTTCATAGTACTCCTTCCAAAATGGGAAATGTTCAGAGCATGCAAAAAGCTCCCATGAGGGAGCTAAAAAATACCAAGTAGAGGTTTTTTTTAGCGATGGCATGTCCCAAACATCGTAATATTCTATCTACAGTCTAGCATATTTTTTGAAAAATGGCAAAGGGCAAGAAAAAAGAGACCAAAGAAAGTACTTGGTCTCTCGTGTGATTAGCTCAATTCAGCAACGATAGCCTTGATTTGTTCTGCTGTGTGAACACCAGCAACTTGTTTCACCACTTGGCCGTCTTTTTGAAGAGAAGAGTTGGGATAGACATGATTCCAAAGGCACGAGCTGTGTTTGGATTTTCATCAACGTCCATTTTAACGATTTTCAAGACATCTTCTGAAAGTTCTTCAGACAATTTGTCCAAGATTGGACCTTGCATACGACATGGACCACACCAAGTTGCCCAGAAGTCTACCAAGACCAAACCGTCTTTTGTTTCTTGTTCGAATGTTGCATCTGTAATTGCTTTTGCCATTGTATTTCTCCTTTTTTAGTTATATTGGCTTAAATCTTGTTTCATGAGATAGAAGAAGACATCTCCATAAGTCCCATGATAGTCCAAATCATGACCGTTATAAGTCAATTTTTGGACAGGGTAGTAGTCTGCGACGCCGATAAGGCAAGCTTGTTGTGAACGATCAAAGTCTTCATAAGATTCGAAAGTTACAGTTCTTTCGTTCTTGCTGGCATCTAGATAGGTAATTTCAATCATGTTTAAAACTCCTTTGTTTAATGATGATTTTATTTTACTCCTTGTAAAAGAGAATGTCAAGAAAAATGATTGCGCACGCAACTTTTTTTAAAATCATCTTAAATCAAGAAATCCAAACCAGTTTTCAAGCTTTCTTCGACAGCCTTCTGTAGAGAGGCCAGTGTCTTTTGCCCATCACTTGTCAGGCAGATAAAGCTAGAGCGTCTATCTTGATCACAACACCTGCGACTAAGTAGACCGCAATTTTTGGCTTCCAAGCGAGCCACCATCCGAGAAACAGCGCTCGGGCTCAGATGAAGTTTATCTGGCAGGTCAATCTGGCGTAGAGATTTTTCTTGGGCCAAGTCCAGATAGTAGAGGAGGTAGAACTCTTTCAAGGTCAGACTTTGCTCGCTATGCTGGGCAATGGTCTCTTCCAAGAGACTTTCAATTTCTTTCTGATGCCGATTGAAGTCAAACCATTTTTCTAAGTAGGTCATAGTATCTCCTTTCTTTTTAGAGTTTTAAATAGAGGAAAGTCCATTTACGGACAGTCTCCACATCACAAGATGATTGCGCATGCAATGATTATACTACTTTTCAAAAGAGCTGGCAAGAAGGACGCTGGAAGATTTTATCCTAAATCATGCCTGTTTCCACAAGTCAAGAATTGTTTGTATCCCCTTTCCTCTCTAATTTTTAATGACTCTTGTGCATTTCCTTGAAATTTTCTGAAAAAAGAGTAAACTGGTATGCAAGAAGTCTATTTCGTGGAGTTTAGGATGAAATTATATGTTCAATTAATGATTCTCTTTGTGATTTCTCTAATCGGAGAGGGAATCTCTAGTTTCTTTCATTTGCCCATCCCAGGCAGTATTATCGGCTTGATTATTCTCTTTCTAGCCCTACAATTCAAGTGGCTGAGAACCAGGCATGTCAATATGGTGGGGAATTTCTTGCTAGCCAATATGACCATTCTCTTTTTGCCACCAGCAGTGGGAATCATGGAGAAGTTTGATGTGATTGCTCCCTATCTTTTGCCAATTGTTTTGATTGTCTTTTTTGCAGCAGTCATCAATATTATCCTCATAGCCTTGGTAGTTCAGTTCATCAAGAGACGGTTTGAGGGAGATTATGAGAAAGGAGATGCCAAATGAGCGAATTTGTTTCCAATCCCCTGTTTGGGCTTGCCCTGTCTATCTTAGCCTATCTAGTGGGAATGCTGATTTACAGACGCTTACCCCATCCATTGACAACGCCCTTGCTTTGTCAGCTGTTTTCATTATCATCTTTCTAAAAGTGACGGGTATTTCTTATCAAGATTACTACCAAGGTGGGGTTTATCTGAACAACTTGATTGTTCCATCAACCGTTGCTCTAGGGATTCCGCTTTATAAGAGTTTTCACCTGATGAAGCACCATGCTAGGAGTATTCTTTTCGGAAGTCTCTTAGCAGTAGTTGTCAATACCTCTTTCACAGCCCTTGTAGCTAAGATTTTTGGCATGGACTTTTTCCTAGCCATTTCCCTCTTTCCCAAGTCAGTGACAACCGCCATGGCAGTGGGAATCACAGAAAAATTGCAAGGTTTGACGACTGTGACTTTGGTGGTTGTAGTGGCAACTGGGATTTTAACCAGTGTTATTGGCCCAACCCTTTTGAAGTGGTTGAAAATTGATGATCCAGTAGCGGTTGGTCTTTCCCTTGGAGGAACAGGCCACGCAGTCGGAACAGGGACAGCCTTCCGATACGGCTCTGTAGCAGGAGCTATGGGTGGTTTGGCTATCGGTGTTACCGGTATTCTCTATGTCTTTGTCAGCCCCATTGTAGCCAGTTTGATATTGAGTTAAAAAGCAAGGAATTTGAGTTCCTTGCTTTTTCAAATCGTATGTTATAGAGTATTATTTTTCTTTGCTTAAGTGAACGACTTGGTCATAGTGTTTTAAGTCTTCTTCTGTGTAGTGATGAATGACTTCAATGACTGTCTGTGGTAAGGAGAAGAGCAAGTCACTAATCTTTTTACTATTTTCCAAGTCAAGATTGGCCTTAATCTCATCTGCTAAGATGAGTTGGCTATCGTGGTAGAGGGCGCGAGCGATTTCTAGGCGCTGTTTCTCACCACCAGATAGGCTGTCATTGCTGAGTGTTCGATTTTTCAAATGTTCTAAACCAGTTGTCTTGAGGATATGATTTAGCCTTTCCTCCTTTTTATCCAGTCCTAGAAGGATATTGTCGTCCAGAGATAGCGTGTCAAAGTAATGGCTATCTTGGAGGATATAGGAACTAAAGCTTGTGATTTCTTTACGTGACAGGTTTTGACCAGCAAAGCTAATCTGTCCACTTGTTGGTGTCTCTTCTCCATGAATGATATTGAGCAGAGTTGTCTTACCAGATCCACTTTCCCCGATAATGGCAATTTTTTCTCCTTGCTTGATGTGCATGGAAATCGGAGACAGGAGGCTATTTCCATCTTTTTCTAGGGAGATGGTGTTAAGCTGGATAGGGAAAATATTTTCTATGCTTCTAGGCGAGATGAAGTTAGACTGGCCCAAAAGTTTTTGGTATTTGTTGAGAAGAGTTCGATTCGCTTTTCGGGTGTTGGTAAAGTAAGCCAACTCTTGGAATTGATAGCCGATATTATGGGAAACTAGATAGATGGCCACAAAACTCGCCGCATCTAAATAATTATAGTAGGTCATAAAGCCACCGATGACGATAGGTGTGACAGAACAAAAGGCATCGATGCTATTGATCAAGAGACTGTTTAAAGTGCGTTGTTTTTCATAGTTGATTTCGGTATCTAGACTGGTTTGTAATTGCTTTTGATAGCGAGCAAAAAAGTAGTCTTGCCCCTGATAATGGCGAATTTGTTGGCTACCACCAATAAAATTTGTCAAGCTTGCTAAGTAGCTCTGGTTAACAGTGGACCGCTTTTCAGAAAGTGAATCCAAACGCTTTGATCCGATCGCACTGCAGAGTACAGGAAAGGAGTAGAAGAGGATGAAAATCAAGCCTAGGTAAAAATTGGTCCACAGGGCATAGAGAATGGACACAGTGGTAAAACCCAGAGAAGAAATGATGATAACCGTTGGTTCGATATAGCTTTCTTCTAGTTGCTTGACGTCGTTTTCTAGGTCAGACAAAATATCCTTTCATCAATCTCATAACTGTTTAAAAATCGCTTGAAAATAGCACTCTTGATTCCATATTTGAAATCGGTAATCAAACGGGCATAGTAATAGCGTTTCCCAGCCAAGCCTAGTAAGAGGATAAGATTACCAAGGATTCCTAGAATCAATACTTTCCAAAGAAGGCCTAGTTCTTGATTGGTAAAACTGGCAACAATATTCTGAACAAGGGCTGGCGTGATAATTGCTTCCAACCAAGTAATGGCAATAGAAAAGAAGTAAAGTATGAGGTGTTTCTTATTAACAAATCTTTTCAGCATAAAGAGTTGACCTCCTTATCGATATACATGTAATTAGTTTTAAAGTCATTATACTCCTTTTTATAAAATACTTCATATAAAAATGTAAATTTTTGGGGGATATACAATTAAATGAAAATATCGTAATGACACAGATTAAAACAAAAAGCGAACAAAACAGAATTCGTTGTTTTGTTCGCTTTTTGTATTATTATCTAGATTTTTCTTGTAGTTCTGATAACATTTAGTCTGAGCAGGTACACTAATAGCTGATGGAATAAAATGTGTACTTTAGATTATTTCCAAGCGCCACTGGCATCTACATAGTAGCCATCTGGTGTGTAGGTACTGTGAAGCATCTTACCTGATGAAGCAAGGTAATACCAAGATCCGCTATCTTTACCCAGCGTGTTGCCATAGAACCTGAGTTGTTTAGATAATACCAAGATCCACTATCTTTGATCCAACCTGTCGCCATAGAACCTGAGTCTTTTAGGTAATACCAAGAGTGATTATCATATAGCCAGTCACTAGCAATCATAGCTCCTGATGATTTAAAGGCATACCAGTAGCCACCTTGATAGAGCCAAGTTTTATTGAACATGACTCCTTTATCATTCATAAAGTACCAAGTTCCCTTGTCCTTAACCCAAGCATTTTGAACTAGTTGACCTTGTTTTTGATAGTACCACTTTTCACTGTAATTCTTTTTTAGCCAGCTTTCTGCTTTTACAATCGGATAAAGTATTTTGAAGGCTCCTCCCCCCCTGTAGGAATGACTGATAACTCCTGGTTTTTGAAGTTTCAATTCTACATAGTCGTCTTCCCAAGCAAACACTTTTTGACCATTGAGAGTCTCTGGTAAGGTAGCAGTGTAGGTCTTAGTTTGATAGTCCCATTTTGCATCAAGGTAGGTGTGTTGATCATTTGATTCGTCAATACGGAAGTAACCACTCTTTCCGCCATCATGATACACATCATCTACTACTTTAGTGGACCAGGTCTTTACTTCATTTCCGCTCTTGGCTTCTACCTTGATATCTCCTCTATAGCCATAAGGTACATAGAAATTCAGGTAACGCCCCTCTGTACCGACCATAGACTTGTCCTTTCTTGACCTAGGAAATTGACAGTTTGATCTTGACCATTGAGACTGACCGTCCACTCGATTTTCTCGGTTTTTGGCAAATCCAAGACTTTGATATCTACTTCATGGCCATTATTAAATCGAAGAATTTTGCCATCTTGATACCAAACGCCACCCTTAATAACCCATTCTTCTTCCAATTCGAAGGCCTTTCCTGAATGAGGGAAAGCCAGTAAGGCTAGACCTGCTAGAGATAAACCAAATAGTGTGATTTTTTTTGATACTTTCATTTTCTTGACTCCTTATTTTTGGAATAAAACAAATTGACTGTTTTTAGGATAAACTGATACATGTTGCTCTTCGTGAATTTTTGATGCAGCTTCAAGGACTAGAGGATAAGAGTATTGATACAGTTCCTCTAAAGTGATTTTTCCGTTAGTATTGGTGTCTGCCATAGGCGAAATCATTCTATTTTGAAGTGGATCCCAACCTGTAAATACCGTTTTATCGCTACCAATAGATATCGTACAGCTTTTTCCTCCATGACAAGTAAAGGTGGTTCACATCGTTTTCGATAGAAGATTTAAATAGTTCTTGCATATTTGCAATAATCTCAGCTTTTGTTTTATCAGGGAAATGAACAACTTCGCTAAAGTTTTAGTTACTAAAAAACTTTTACATAGTATTAACATCTTCAATAGGTACTGCTCTTGTTGATGTTTCACCTGTTTTTAGTGTAAGAACCGTCAGAATGTTTATACCACCAACGGCCATTCGATTGAATCCAACTGCCATTGGAGTGACTATAATCCTAGGGAGAGATAGATTCTTGAGCAGAAACTAGACTATTTACTGCTAGTGTTGACGCTAAGCTCAGTAAAGCAACTGATGACAATAAAATTTTTTTCATAATCATATTGTCCTTTCTGTTTTATTTTTGTATAATCATAATCATATCACAAATAAAAAAACAGGTTTAATTTTTTGCAGAAATGGAAGAGGAATAGTATGGAAAATTTTGGAGCAGTTTTAAAGGATATCCGTATTTCAAAAAATTTTCGTCTTAAAGATTTGGCTTGTGATAAGATTAGTGAGTCAACTATTTCTCGTTTCGAAAATGGGATTACAAAATTATCTATTGATCATTTTTACATGTTGTTAAATCGCCTGGGGATCTCATTTTCGGAATTTGAAGAATTAGTTCATTGCTATTATTCCAAAAAAGAATGCTTTTTTGAAGAACTAGAACATGCTGTAAACTCTTCAGATATCATTTTGTTACAAGAACTAATAAAGAAAATAGAACTAAAACAAAAGCAGGAAAAAAGTCTATGCAATTGTCACATAAAATTGATTGCTGAACAACAGATTAATCGCCTTGCAAACCTTCCTTACAATGCATCTAAATGTAATGAGCTAATCAAGTATTTGCTTTCTGTAGATAATTGGATGGAGTATGAACTGAAAATTTTCTATAATTCGGTGTTTTTTATGAACACTAAAACCATAAGTTTACTATATAGAGCGGTAATCAAGAAAACACGACATTTTTTAAAAACAGATATGGGAACACATAGAGTAATTCCTTTATATTTATTTAATTTAGAATTATTATTAAAATAATTTGTTAGATAGCGCTCAATTTTTTATAGATGATTTAGAAAATTTACTGACTAGACAAGGATATTATTTTGAAAAGACTTATTTGATTTTTTTAAAAGGTATTTATCTCATAAAAACGAATCAAGTAGAGTTAGGTAAAAAAGAATGTTCCAAAGCTATGAGAATATTTAAGGAATATAATGATAGTGCCACAATAGAGAAATTAAACAGGACCTTTAAATCAGATTTTGTCATTTAATTGGTTAGAAGGATTCGTCTGTAAGATAAAGTTAGACGGAAAATGAGATAAAAGAAAAAAGGATAGCCTCTCTACGATGAGATGTTATCCTTTTTGATTATGAAACTATTGCAAATTAACCTTATTTCTCAAAATATAGTAGGTTCCGAGGTAAAAGATAGCTATGAATATGAGTTCTTCAACAATACTTATACCTGCTCCCATATAGAAATTATCATTAAATCCTGCAAGTGAATTGACATAGAAGTTAGTACTGGTATTGAAGAAAACTTCAATAAATCCAATGACGATTTGGATACCGATGTAGGCTGCAACAGCGAGTGCTGTACGGTATTCATTGAAAAGTTGTCCGATGGAAATAGCCAAGTAGATGCAGAGGATTCCTGAAATAGTATTTAGTAGGAAGGATAACCCCACAAGAGAGAGTTGAGGAAGGTATGTTCCTAGAAGTGGGAACCAGTCATAATGTGACATCCATTCTGGAACCGTTATAGTCACAATAATAAAGCACTTAGAGCCAGTACAGCCGAGCTAAGGATAGACCAGATGACGGCTCCGATTAATTTAGCAGTGATGATATAGTGCTCAGAAACTGGCAAGGTCAAAGTCAGATAGCCTTGGCGGTCATAGACACTACCTTTGAAGCGTTTGATAATCAAGAAAAGAGTTGAAATCCCAAGTGTAATTATCAAGCCACCAAAGACGAGAGCCAGAAAGATAAATAGGAAAGGTTGGCTATCTTTGAAAGATATATAATTATAGTAGTGGCCTTGCATTCCCAGGGGAACGGAAAGGACTAGAACAGCAGCGTAGAGGGCTAAATACCACTTGTTAACATTTTTAAATTCGTAGCGAACTAAATTCCAAAACATAATAATCTCCTTTGCTTAGGCCTTAAATTCCTGACGGAAGAGTTGGTCAATGGATTCACCAGACTCATAGCGAATATCATCTACATTACCTTGACGAACGATTTTTCCGTCCTTAAGGAAGACAATTTCATCCAAGATTGGCTCGATATCAGAAATCAAGTGGGTAGAAATCAAAACGGTAGAAGTTGGGGAGTAGTTGTTGATAATGGTATTGAGGATATACTCACGGGCTGCTGGGTCCACTCCACCAATAGGTTCGTCCAGAACGTAGAGACGAGCATCACGGCTCATAACCAAAATCAGTTGTACCTTTTCCTTGTTTCCTTTTGACAGTTTCTTCAAGCGACTATTTTCATCAATACCTAGGTCTTCAAGTAGATGATGGGCGCGTTCAAGATTGAAATCTTTATAGAAGGTCTTGAAGTAGGTTAGGGCTTCTTTGACCTTCATTTGCTCATTGAGATAGGTCGTATCCGGCAAATAAGCTACGATAGCCTTGGTTGCTGGGCTTGGATCCATATCGTTGATCAGGACACGTCCTTGATCTGGTTGCAAGAGGCCGTTGATTAGTTTGATCAAGGTTGTTTTTCCTGATCCGTTTGGCCCAAGAAGACCAACAATTTTTCCAGCTGGGATGTCAAGAGAAACATTTTCAAGGGCTGGGGTTGCTCCATAAGATTTGGATACATTTTCAAATGCTAGTAATGACATAGGCTTAAACTCCTTTAATATAATCGCCGACTACGCCTGGTAGTTCTTCTTTTTCATAGCCAAAATGGGTCATGGAGGAAACGAAGTGTTCCAATTCTTCTTCTGATAATTGTTTGCGCGATTGGGCGATTAGCTCCTTATCCTCAGTCACAAATCGTCCAGTTGTTCGCTTGCTGTAGACAAATCCTTCTCGTTCAAGGTCTGACAAGGCTCTTTGGATGGTGTTTGGATTGACACCGGCCTCGCTAGCTAGTTCTCTCACGGTTGGAAGTTGTTGATTGGGTTCCAGTGTATGGGAAACAATCTGAAGCTTGATTTCTCCATAATCTGTAAATAGATGGGTTTTTTGTTGTCAAATGTCCAGGACATCTTGGTCTCCTTTCTTTCATCTCTTTGTCTTAATTAAATAATACAACAAAACAAAAAACTTGTCAAGCAAAAAGAAGAATTGTTTTGGGAATCGCTTAAAAAATGGTATAATGAAAAGAAAACGATAAGGAGGGAAAGGATGCGTTGTCCAAAATGTGGGGCTACCAAGTCAAGTGTTATCGATAGTCGCCAAGCAGAAGAAGGGAACACCATTCGTAGAAGACGTGAGTGTGACGAATGCCAACACCGTTTTACAACCTACGAACGGGTAGAAGAAAGAACCTTAGTGGTTGTTAAAAAGATGGCACACGGGAACAATTCTCCAGAGATAAAATCTTTAATGGGATTATCCGCTCAGCCCAGAAACGCCCTGTGTCAAGTGATGAAATCAACATGGTAGTCAATCGTATCGAACAGAAACTCCGTGGTCGAAATGAAAATGAAATTCAAAGTGAGGACATTGGTTCACTCGTCATGGAGGAGTTGGCTGAGTTGGATGAGATTACCTATGTACGTTTTGCCAGTGTCTATCGTAGTTTTAAGGATGTTAGTGAGTTAGAGAGCTTGCTTCAACAAATCACTCAGTCCTCTAAAAAGAAAAAGGAAAGATAAATGAAGCCAATTGACCGTTTTTCTTATCTAAAGAATAATCGGGTGTCGCAAGATACCTCATCTCTGGTACAGTGCTACCTCCCGATTATCGGTCAGGAGGCGCTGAGCCTTTATCTTTATACGATTAGTTTTTGGGATAATGGTAGAAAGGAATACCTCTTTTCAAGCATTCTCAATCATCTCAACTTTGGGATGGATAGATTGATAAAATCCTTGAAAATCCTATCTGCTTTCAATCTCTTGACCCTCTATCAAAAGGGGGACGTTTATCAGCTAGCCCTCCATGCTCCTCTCTCTAGTCAGGACTTCTTGGAACATCCTGTTTATCGCAGACTTTGGAGAAGAAGATTGGCGATGCAGCTGTGGAGGATTTGAAAGTTGAAAGTGCTGAGGGAGAAGAAATACCTATCTCACTCAATCAAGTCTTTCCAGATTTGGCAGAACTGGGAAGTCAAGAAGACCTTGGTCTCAAGAAGAAAGTGGCCAACGATTTTGACTTAGACCATTTTCGTCAGCTTATGGCTCGAGATGGACTTCGCTTTGCGGATGAACAGTCTGATGTCTTAAACCTCTTTGCCATTGCCGAGGAGAAGAAGTGGACTTGGTTTGAGACTTATCAATTGGCCAAGTCAACAGCTGTTTCCCAAGTTATTTCAACCAAACGCATGCGGGAAAAAATTGCTCAAAAACCGGTTTCCTCTGACTTTAGTCCTAAGGAAACAACTATTATCAAAGAAGCTAAAAGTAAGACTGCCCTGCAGTTCTTGGCAGAAATCAAGCAGACACGCAAGGGAACCATTACCCAAACAGAAAGAGAACTCTTGCAACAAATGGCTGGCTTGGGCTTACTGGACGAAGTTATTAATATCATTCTCTTATTGACCTTTAATAAGGTGGATTCGGCAAATATCAATGAGAAATATGCCATGAAGGTAGCCAATGACTATGCCTATCAAAAGATACATTCGGCAGAAGAGGCAGTCTTGCGCATCCGTGAGCGAGGGCAGAAGAGCCAGGCTCAAAAAGCAGTAAACCCAGTCCTACCAAGTCCAATGTACCCAAGTGGAGCAATCCAGATTATAAGAATGAAACCAGCGAAGAAACTCGTCTGGAACTAGAACGTAAGAAACAAGAACTATTAGCTCGATTAGAAAAAGGAGGAGATTAGATGGAAAGTGTCGGAGACGTACTCAAACGTCAACCTAGCCGTTTTCATTATCAAGATTTGGTCCAGAAAATCATGAAGGACCCTGATGTTGCGGCCTTTATCCAGCAAGAATCCCTGACTCCAGAGGAATTAAATCGCAGTATCTCCAAGTTTAATCAGTACATCACCGAGCGAGACAAGTTTCTTCGAGGAGATACAGATTATATTGCCAAAGGCTACAAGCCTATACTAGTCATGAACCATGGCTATGCGGATGTTTCTTATGAAGAAACTCCTGAACTAATCGCGGCTGAGAAGAAGCGGCTATTAAGAACCGTCTCAAGTTAATCAATCTGCCAGCTACTCTCAAGAAAGCTAGTTTGGCTCAAGTTGACTTGGATGATTTGGGGCGCTTGCCAGTTTTTGAAAAGCTATTAGCCTTTGTGGAGCAATATCCAGCTATTCGAAAAGGTCTTTACTTATATGGAGACTTTGGTGTGGGTAAAAGTTTCATGGTGGCTGCCTTGGCTCATGATTTATCAGAAAAACGAGGTGTTTCATCAACTCTCCTCCACTATCCTAGCTTTGTCATTGATGTCAAAAATGCTATCGGTGATGGCAATGTCAAGACCTTGGTGGACGAGCTTAAGCTTTCTGAAGTCCTGATTTTAGATGATATTGGTGCCGAACAATCAACAGCTTGGGTACGTGATGAAATCCTGCAGGTCATTCTCCAATATCGGATGCAGGAAAATTTACCGACCTTTTTCACATCCAACTTCGACTTTGAAGAATTGGAGAAGCATTTCGCTAAAGGGAAAAATGGAAATGACGAAACCTGGGAAGCCAGACGGGTCATGGAACGCATCCGTTATTTGGCTGAGGAGACTCGTTTAGAAGGAGTAAACCGTCGATGACAGAAACGATTAAACTGATGAAAGCTCATACTTCTGTGCGCAGATTTAAAGAGCAAGCCCTTCCTCAGCAAGACTTGACTGAAATCCTGACAGCAGCCCAGATGGCCTCGTCTTGGAAGAATTTCCAATCCTACTCTGTGATTGTGGTACGAAGTCAAGAGAAGAAAGATGCCTTGTATGAATTGGTACCTCAAGAAGCCATTCGCCAGTCAGCTGTTTTCCTTCTCTTTGTCGGAGATTTGAACCGAGCAGAAAAGGGAGCCCAGCTTCATACTGACTCATTCCAACCCCAAGGTGTGGAAGGTCTCTTGATTAGTTCGGTCGATGCGGCTCTTGCTGGACAAAATGCCATGCTAGCAGCTGAAAGTTTGGGCTATGGTGGAGTTATCATTGGCTTGGTGCGGTACAAGTCAGAAGAAGTGGCAGAACTCTTTAATCTGCCTGACTACACCTATCCTGTCTTTGGGATGGCACTAGGAATACCAAATGAAGAACATGAAGTCAAACCTCGCTTGCCATTGAATCAAGTGGTGTTTGAGGAAGAATATCAAGAACAGTCAACCGAGGTAATCCAAGCTTACGACCGTGTACAGGCTGACTATGCTGGAGCGCGTGCGACCACAAGCTGGAGTCAGCGTCTAGCAGAACAGTTTGCTCAAGCAGAACCAAGCTCAACTAGAAAAAATCTTGAACAGAAGAAGTTATTGTAGAAAGTGAGAAATTATGGCCCTACCAACTATTGCCATTGTAGGACGTCCCAATGTTGGGAAATCAACCCTATTTAATCGGATCGCTGGTGAGCGAATCTCCATTGTAGAAGATGTCGAAGGAGTGACACGTGACCGTATCTATGCAACGGGTGAGTGGCTCAATCGCTCTTTTAGCATGATTGATACAGGAGGAATCGATGATGTCGATGCTCCTTTCATGGAACAAATCAAGCACCAGGCAGAAATTGCCATGGAAGAAGCAGATGTTATCGTCTTTGTCGTGTCTGGTAAGGAAGGAATTACCGATGCAGACGAATACGTAGCCCGTAAGCTTTATAAGACCCACAAACCAGTTATCCTAGCAGTGAACAAGGTGGACAACCCTGAAATGCGAAATGATATCTATGATTTCTATGCCCTCGGTTTGGGTGAACCACTGCCAATCTCCTCTGTCCATGGTATCGGTACAGGGGATGTGCTAGATGCTATCGTAGAAAATCTTCCAAATGAATATGAAGAAGAAAACCCAGATGTCATTAAGTTTAGCTTGATTGGTCGTCCTAACGTCGGAAAATCAAGCTTGATTAACGCTATTTTGGGAGAAGACCGTGTCATTGCTAGTCCCGTTGCTGGAACAACGCGTGACGCTATTGATACCCACTTTACAGATACAGATGGCCAAGAGTTTACCATGATTGATACAGCTGGTATGCGTAAGTCTGGTAAGGTTTATGAAAATACTGAGAAATACTCTGTCATGCGTGCCATGCGTGCTATTGACCGTTCAGATGTGGTCTTAATGGTCATCAATGCGGAAGAGGGTATTCGTGAATACGATAAGCGTATCGCAGGATTTGCTCATGAAGCTGGTAAAGGAATGATTATCGTGGTCAACAAGTGGGATACGCTTGAAAAAGACAACCACACCATGAAAAACTGGGAAGAAGATATCCGTGAGCAGTTCCAATACCTGCCTTACGCACCGATTATCTTTGTATCAGCCTTGACCAAGCAACGTCTCCACAAACTTCCTGAGATGATCAAGCAAATCAGCGAAAGTCAAAACACACGTATTCCATCAGCCGTCTTGAACGATGTCATCATGGATGCAATTGCCATTAACCCAACACCGACAGACAAAGGAAAACGCCTTAAGATTTTCTATGCGACCCAAGTGGCAACCAACCACCAACCTTTGTCATCTTTGTCAACGAAGAAGAACTCATGCACTTTTCTTACTTGCGTTTCTTGGAAAATCAAATTCGCAAGGCCTTTGTTTTTGAGGGAACTCCAATCCATCTCATCGCAAGAAAACGTAAATAAAAAAGTAGAATCTGGAATGACATTTCCAGATTTTTTTGATAGAATGAAGTTGAAGAAAACGCTATCAAATAGAGAGGGGGCTGGTGATGAAACATTTGTTTAAATTTATAATCTTATTGCCCTGGTTTTACTTTTTCAATTGGATTGAAAAGGATAATAGAGAAAGTAAATTTTTCCCAATTTTTTACTATTTTTACTGGTTTTACATCCCCCTCTATGCTCTGTTTAGCCTTGCTTGGACAGTTATTTCAGTTCTGTTTTTCAATATCGTCTTGAGAAATTTGACAGATATCAAGTTATGGGGCATTTGGTTTCTTTTTATTCTGCTAGCTATTGGTCTGAATAGGTTAACTTATTCCTGTTTCAAAAAAATGCTTAGACTAAGAAAGGAGTTAGGGAAGTCTAAAGGTGGAAGGCATTGATTTATATCGGTAATAACATTTAATAGAACGAAACTAAAGAAAACAATTTTAAAGAGGAGGTGTCGATGATGAAACTGTCGTTTAATTGGTTTAATTTGATGCTCTTATTTCCTTGTTTTTATTTTTTCTATTGGATAGATAATGCTGACAGAAACAGTAAAATTTTCCCCATCTTTTACTATTTTTACTGGATTTATATTTCCCTTTTAGCTCTGTTTAGCTTGGATATGACAATTTTTTCATTCTTATTTTTCCCTTTTGTTCTAAATCATGAATCAGATGCTAGTGCTTGGGGTGTTGGGTTGCTTTTGATAGTCTTATCTCTAGGCAGCGACTGGTTAGACTATATCTTTTTCAAAAAAATGTTTCGCTTGAGACAGGAACTAGGACAATCTAGAGGCGAAAGGCATTGATTTATACTCTTCGAAAATCAAATTCAAACCGCGTCAACGTCGCCTTGCCGTACTCAAGTACAGCCTGCGGCTAGTTTCCTAGTTTGCTCTTTGATTTTCATTGAGTATTGTATTACGTTCTATTTGTAGGAGGTGGCTTATGAAGATTCCTCTCTTAACTTTAGCAAGGCATAAATTTGTTTATGTCTTGCTTACTTTGATTTTTCTTGCTTTGGTTTATCGTGATGTTTTGATGACTTATTTCTTTTTTGATATTCATGCGCCTGACCTAGCCAAATTTGATGGACAAGCAATAAAAAATGACTTATTAAAATCAGCATTAGATTTTCGCATTCTCCAGTTCAATCTAGGTTTTTATCAATCATTTATTATTCCAATCATCATTGTTTTGCTAGGTTTTCAATATATTGAGCTGAAAAATAAAGTTTTACGATTGAGTATTGGAAGAGAAGTAAGTTATCAAGGGTTAAAAAGAAAGTTGACTTTTCAAGTTGCAAGTATCCCTTGTGTGCTGTATTTAGTAACAGTACTGATAATTGCAATTTTAACTTATTTCTTTGGGACTTTTTCTCCTCTTGAATGGAATTCTCTATTTCTGATGGGAGTAGTTTACAAAGGTTCCTAAATGGAGAGATAACAAGCTATTTGTTCTTTACTTGTGTCCTACTAATCGGTATTTTTATCAATGCAGTCTATTTTTTAAAAATAGTTGATTATGTGGGGAATGTGACTCGTTCGGCAATCACCTATTTGATGTTTCTTTGGCTTGGTTCTATGCTGCTCTATAGTGTTTTGCCTTACTATATGGTTCCTATGACGAGTTTGATGCAAGCTAGCTATGGGGATGTAAGTTTGATGAGACTCTTTACACCTTATATCCTTTATATTGTCCCTTATATGGTGCTTGAAAAATATGAAGATAATGTTTAAGAATTTTAACAATATTTGGATAAAGAGAAAGATTGTTTTACTACTTCGTATAGTTCTGATGATGATTTTGACCAACTATCTATTGTCAACAGCGGTTCAAAAGCAGGATGTTTTTCTCTTTTTCAAGAGAGAATTGATTTCAATCTTTTCCTATAATGACTATTCTGAAGTGAATTTAGAAATCCCCAAACTCTTGTTAAACCTTTCTATTTTCATGGTAGGATGGCTCTCTGTCATTTTGCTTGAAAGTGATTTGGCAGACCACTACCATCACTTGATTCGCTATCAATCAAGCTCCTTTTTCGATTATACAAGGAAACGATTGGTTGTCATTTCTAAATTTTTTACTCAAGATTTAGTTGTCTGGTTTCTTGGTTTACTTCCGCTAGGAATTCATTTCAAAACAGTCACACTTTTCTTTTTACTTGCTCAGTTAATGATTTTGTACTTACTACTGTCTTATCTGATAGCACTTATTAGTGTGGGTGCTGGTTTTTCGTTTTTTCTCTATTTTTTAGCATTTGTGGGACAAGAATGGATGATGGATCATATTGTAACAGTGTATTTAGTACTCCTAAGTTTATTAGTTGTGTTGATTGTTAGTCGCTTGGAAGAGAAATTTAAGAAAGGATAAACGATGAAACTTGAAATTATAGATGGACAGAAAAATTACGGGAAAAGACCTATTTTAAATCAGTTAAATCTGGTCTTTCAATCAGGAAAAATTTATGGCCTTAAAGGTGATAATGGATCTGGGAAGACGGTTCTTTTAAAGGTACTTGCTGGTTATATTAAGCTTGACAAAGGAAAAGTTCTTCAAGATGGCAAAGTTTACGGGGTGAAAAATCATTATATTCAGGATGCAGGGATTTTAATTGAAAAAGTAGAGTTTTTATCTCATTTATCACTGAGAGAAAATTTGGAACTGTTAAGGTACTTTTCATCTAAAGTTACGGAAAAAAGAATTGCCTATTGGATTCAATATTATGATTTAAAGGAATTTGAAGATGTTGAATACCGTCATTTATCCTTAGGAACAAAGCAAAAAATGGCATTGATTCAAGCCTTTATTGCCGAACCATCTATACTCTTTCTCGATGAACCCATGAATGCTTTGGATGAGAAGAGTGTGAGGTTAACCAAACAGGTCATTTTATCTTACCTGAAAAAGAAAATGGTCTGGTTATCCTGACGTCACACATATCGGAAGATATTTCAGACCTTTGCACAGATGTATTAGTTGTCGAAAATGGACATATACAATATTTAAAGGATATACAATCCTAGGAGGTAGCTTATGGCACATCTAAAATCATTTATTACACGCTATTCTAAGGTCTATATTGGTTTAGTTCTGTTGATCTGGATTGCTTTCTTCTTTGTTCCTTGGGATAAACCTGTTCTGGGAATATCTATCAATCTCTTAATCATGCAGAAAGTTTTACTAGTTTTTGGAATTCTGTCCATTTTGATGGCCTTCTTATCCAAGAAAGTCAGTCTCTTTGTTTTTGGATTGATCTGCTGTTTTTCTCTTTGGATTAACCTATTTATCCTATTTGCTCTTTTGCCGATTTTTGGCAATTAAAGTATCATAAAAGTCAGAGAGGTTAGCTTGGAAACTAGCCTCTTTTTCCTTTTCAAAATGGGGATTCTTCCTTGAAAATAATCAGTGATTGTGCTAAAATTAAAAGAACATTCTAAAATATTCGGAATTTAAAGTAAGGAAAAACATGGCTAATATTTTAAAAACAATTATCGAAAATGATAAAGGAGAAATCCGTCGTCTGGAAAAGATGGCCGACAAGGTTTTCAAATACGAAGACCAAATGGCTGCTTTGACAGATGACCAACTAAAAGCAAAAACAGTTGAATTTAAAGAACGTTATCAAAATGGAGAATCGCTTGATTCATTGCTTTATGAAGCATTTGCGGTTGTCCGTGAAGGTGCCAAACGTGTCCTAGGTCTATTCCCATATAAGGTTCAGGTTATGGGTGGAATCGTTCTTCACCATGGTGACGTGCCAGAAATGCGTACAGGTGAAGGGAAAACCTTGACTGCGACTATGCCGGTATACCTCAATGCCCTTTCAGGTAAAGGGGTTCACGTAGTTACGGTCAATGAATACCTATCAGAACGTGACGCGACTGAGATGGGTGAATTGTACTCATGGCTTGGTTTGTCAGTAGGGATTAACTTGGCTGCCAAATCTCCAATGGAGAAAAAAGAAGCCTATGAGTGTGATATTACTTACTCAACCAACTCAGAAATTGGATTTGACTACCTTCGTGATAACATGGTCGTTCGCGCTGAAAACATGGTACAACGTCCGCTTAACTATGCCTTGGTCGATGAGGTTGACTCAATCTTGATTGACGAGGCGCGTACACCTTTGATCGTATCAGGTGCTAATGCGGTTGAAACTAGTCAGCTCTACCACATGGCAGACCACTATGTAAAATCTTTGGACAAAGACGACTATATCATCGATGTGCAGTCTAAGACTATTGGTTTGTCTGATTCAGGGATTGACAAAGCTGAAAGCTACTTCAAACTTGAAAACCTCTATGATATCGAAAATGTAGCTCTGACTCACTTTATCGATAACGCCCTTCGTGCCAACTATATCATGCTTCTCGATATTGACTATGTTGTGAGCGAAGAACAAGAAATTTTGATTGTCGACCAGTTTACAGGTCGTACCATGGAAGGTCGTCGTTATTCTGATGGCTTACACCAAGCTATTGAAGCTAAAGAAGGTGTGCCAATCCAGGATGAAACCAAGACATCTGCCTCAATCACTTACCAAAACCTTTTCCGTATGTACAAGAAATTGTCTGGTATGACAGGTACAGGTAAGACTGAGGAAGAAGAATTCCGTGAAATTTACAACATTCGTGTTATTCCAATCCCAACAAACCGTCCTGTTCAGCGTATTGACCATCCAGACTTGCTTTTTGCTAGCATTGAAGCTAAGTTTAAGGCCGTTGTTAAAGACGTTAAGGCTCGTTACCAAAAAGGTCAACCTGTCTTGGTTGGTACAGTAGCGGTTGAAACCAGTGACTACATTTCTAAAAAATTGGTCGAAGCTGGTGTTCCTCACGAAGTCTTGAACGCCAAAAACCACTATAAAGAAGCCCAAATCATCATGAATGCTGGTCAACGTGGTGCTGTTACCATTGCGACTAACATGGCGGGTCGTGGTACCGACATCAAGCTTGGTGAAGGGGTTCGTGAACTTGGAGGACTTTGTGTGATTGGTACAGAACGTCATGAAAGTCGTCGTATCGATAACCAGCTTCGTGGACGTTCAGGTCGTCAAGGAGACCCAGGTGAGTCACAATTCTACCTCTCTCTTGAAGATGACTTGATGAAACGTTTGGTTCTGAACGCTTGAAGGGAATCTTTGAACGTCTCAACATGTCTGAAGAGGCGATTGAGTCTCGTATGTTGACACGTCAGGTTGAAGCGGCACAAAAACGTGTTGAAGGAAATAACTACGATACCCGTAAACAGGTCCTTCAATACGACGATGTCATGCGTGAACAACGTGAGATTATCTACGCTCAACGTTACGATGTTATCACTGCAGACCGTGACTTGGCACCTGAAATTCAGTCTATGATCAAACGCACGATTGGTCGTGTTGTTGATGGTCATGCGCGTGCCAAACAAGATGAAAAACTAGAGGCAATTTTGAACTTTGCTAAGTACAACTTGCTTCCAGAAGATTCTATTACGATGGAAGACTTGTCAGGCTTGTCTGATAAGGCCATCAAGGAAGAACTCTTCCAACGTGCCTTGCAAGTTTATGATAGTCAGGTTTCAAAATTACGCGATGAAGAAGCAGTTAAAGAGTTCCAAAAAGTCTTGATTTTACGAGTGGTAGATAACAAGTGGACAGATCATATCGATGCCCTCGATCAATTGCGTAATGCGGTTGGACTTCGTGGCTATGCTCAGAACAACCCAGTTGTTGAGTATCAGGCAGAAGGTTTCCGTATGTTTAATGACATGATTGGTTCGATTGAGTTTGATGTGACACGCTTGATGATGAAAGCACAAATTCATGAACAAGAAAGACCACAAGCAGAACACCATATCAGTACAACAGCGACCCGCAATATCGCTGCCCATCAAGCAAATATACCAGAAGATTTGGATTTGAGCCAGATTGGACGGAATGAACTTTGCCCATGTGGTTCTGGTAAGAAGTTTAAAAACTGTCACGGTAAAAGACAATAAAATGAGATAGTTTAGAGGCGGATACCTTGTGAAAAGTAAATTTTTACTTGGTATCCGTTTGATTTATAAGGAGATGAGTTATGGTATTTACAGCAAAAAGTCCTAAAATTAATATTGAAGAAGTTCGTGCCTTATCAAAATTAGAAGGCCGAGCTTTGGAGAGAAAATCTCAGCGTGATCAAGAGCTAGAAGCCATTATACGTGGAGAAGACCAGCGGATTCTCTTGGTAATCGGGCCATGCTCATCTGATAATGAAGAAGCTGTCATTGAGTACGCTAAGCGTTTGGCAGCTTGCAAGAAGAAGTGGCAGACCGTATCTTTATGGTTATGCGTGTTTATACAGCCAAACCTCGTACCAACGGAGATGGCTATAAGGGCTTGATTCACCAGCCTAACGCGACAGAAGCGCCTAGTCTTATCAACGGAATCAAAGCCGTTCGCCATCTTCATTATCGTGTTATCACAGAAACAGGTATGACAACAGCTGATGAAATGCTTTATCCTGAAAATCTTCCTCTTGTGGATGATTTGATTTCTTACATGGCGGTTGGTGCCCGTTCGGTTGAAGATCAGCAACACCGCTTTGTGGCAAGTGGGGCAGATTTTGCGACTGGTTTTAAAAATCCAACTTCAGGAAATCTCAATGTCATGTTTAATGGGATTTATGCTGCTCAAAACAAACAAAGTTTCCTTTTCCTAGGAAAAGAGGTGGAAACAACTGGGAACCCGCTTTCGCACGCCATTCTTCGTGGAGCGATCAATGAATATGGTAAGAATATTCCTAACTACTACTATGATAATTTGATGGATACCATTGCTCAGTATGAGAAGATGGGCTTGGAAAATCCTTTTATCATCGTCGATACCAATCATGACAACTCTGGTAAGCAATACATGGACCAGATTCGAATTGTTCGCCAGACCTTGATTAACCGTGATTGGAATGAAAAAATCAAGCAGTACGTTCGTGGCTTTATGATTGAGTCTTATCTAGAAGACGGCCGTCAAAACGAACCGGATGTATTTGGCAAGTCTATCACAGACCCTTGCCTAGGCTGGGAAAATACGGAAGCCCTCGTCAGAGAAATCTACCAAACGCTAGGAGAATAAGATGGCATTTATTGAAAAAGGTCAAGAAATCGATATTGAAGCAATCAAGGCAGAAACCCAATTGTCTGCGGAAGCCTTGCGACTAAAGGAGCGTCGTGATAGAGAATTGGCAGACATCATTTCAGGAGAAGATGACCGGATCCTTTTGGTGATTGGTCCTTGCTCTTCTGACAATGAAGAGGCTGTCTTGGAATATGCCCGCCGTTTATCAGCTTTGCAAAAGAAGGTGGCGGACAAGATTTCATGGTTATGCGTGTTTATACAGCTAAACCTCGCACCAACGGAGACGGCTATAAAGGCTTGGTTCACCAGCCAGATACTTCTAAGGCTCCAAGTTTAATTAATGGCTTGCAGGCTGTGCGCCAGTTGCACTACCGCGTGATTACAGAGACAGGTTTGACAACGGCAGATGAGATGCTTTATCCGTCAAATCTGGTCTTGGTGGATGACTTGGTCAGCTACCATGCTGTAGGAGCTCGTTCTGTGGAAGACCAAGAGCACCGCTTTGTGGCTTCAGGAATTGATGCACCAGTCGGAATGAAAAATCCAACCTCTGGAAATCTTGGTGTTATGTTTAATGGCATCTATGCCGCTCAAAATAAACAGACCTTCCTTTTCCATGGGCAAGAAGTTGAGACTTCAGGAAATCCCCTGGCCCATGTCATCCTTCGTGGGGCAGTTAATGAATATGGGAAAAATGAGCCTAATTTTTACTATGAAACCCTGCTAAATGCCATTGAGCGTTATGAAACTATGGGACTTGAAAATCCTTTTATTCTCATTGATACCAATCATGATAATTCAGGCAAGCAATATATGGAACAGATTCGAATTGTCCGCCAGACCTTGCAAAATCGTGATTGGAATGAGAAGATTAAAAAGACAGTTCGAGGCTTTATGATAGAATCTTACCTAGCAGATGGTCGTCAAAACCAACCAGAGGTCTTTGGATGTTCCATTACCGATCCTTGCCTAGGTTGGGAAAATACAGAGGCCTTGGTAGAAGAGATTTATGCTACCTTGACAAAATAAGTGAAAAGGATGGAGTTGGGGAATCTCAACTCCTTTTGATGAGAATGATAGTTGGACATGGAATTGACATCGAAGAATTGGCTTCGATAGAAAGCGCAGTTACACGACATGAAGGATTTGCTAAGCGCGTGCTGACCGCTAAGGAAATGGAGCGCTTCACCAGTCTTAAAGGGCGCAGACAGATTGAATATTTGGCTGGTCGTTGGTCGGCTAAGGAGGCCTTTTCCAAGGCCATGGGAACGGGCATTGGCAAGCTCGGTTTTCAGGATTTGGAGGTCTTGAACAATGAACGTGGGGCGCCTTATTTTAGTCAGTCACCATTTTCAGGAAAGATTTGGCTGTCTATCAGCCACACAGATCAGTTTGTGACAGCCAGTGTCATTTTGGAGGAAAATCATGAAAGCTAGTCCACATAGACCAACCAAGGCTCTGATTCATCTGGGAGCTATTCGACAAAATATTCAGCAAATGGGGGCTCATATCCCTGAAGGAACGCTCAAATTTGCAGTGGTCAAGGCTAATGCCTATGGGCATGGGGCTGTTGCCGTTGCCACGGCGATTCAAGATGATATTGATGGCTTTTGCGTTTCCAATATTGATGAAGCCATTGAACTCAGACAAGCTGGACTCAGCAAGCGAATCCTCATTTTAGGAGTTTCTGAACTAGAAGTTGTTTCTCTTGCTAAAGCATACGACATCACCTTGACTGTGGCTGGACTGGAGTGGGTTCAAGCACTCTTAGATAAGGAAGCGGACCTAACTGGATTGACAGTCCACCTTAAGATTGATTCAGGAATGGGACGGATTGGTTTTCGAGAGGCTAGTGAAGCTGAGCAGGCTCAAGACTTGCTCCAACAACACGATGCTCGTGTTGAAGGGATTTTTACCCACTTTGCTACTGCTGATGAAGAATCAGATGACTACTTTAATGTCCAGTTAGAACGGTTTAAAGATATTTTGGCTAGTATGAAGGAAGTCCCAGAGCTGATCCATGCCAGCAATTCGGCAACGACTCTTTGGCATGCAGAGACTATTTTCAATGCAGTCCGTATGGGAGATGCCATGTATGGTCTCAATCCAAGTGGAGAGGTTTTGGACTTACCCTATGACTTGAAACCAGCCTTGACCTTGGATTCTGCTCTGGTTCATGTTAAGACGGTTCCAGCTGGAGCTTGCATGGGATATGGAGCAACTTATCAAGCGGATAGCGAGCAAGTCATCGCGACCGTGCCAATCGGCTATGCAGATGGTTGGACACGAGACATGCAGAATTTCGCCGTCTTGGTAGATGGCCAAGCTTGCTCAATCGTCGGCAGGTTTCGATGGACCAAATCACCATTCGTCTGCCTAAGCTTTATCCGCTAGGAACAAAGGTGACCTTGATTGGCTCCAACGGAGGCAAGGAAATCACAGCAACTCAGGTAGCTGCCTACCGCGGGACTATTAACTATGAGGTGGTTTGTCTTCTCAGCGACCGCATTCCGAGAGAATATTATTAAAAAAGAAAGGAGTGGAGCATGAATCTACATCAACCCTTGCATGTATTACCTGGTGTGGGACCAAAGTCAGCAGAAAAATACGCCAAACTAGGAATTGAAAACTTGCAAGACCTCTTGCTCTACTTTCCTTTCCGTTATGAAGACTTTAAGACCAAGCAAGTGCTGGAGCTGGAAGACGGTGAAAAGGCAGTTCTTTCTGGTCAAGTCGTGACTCCTGCCAGTGTTCAGTATTATGGTTTCAAGCGCAATCGTCTGCGCTTTAGCCTCAAGCAGGGAGAAGTCGTTTTTGCCGTGAACTTCTTTAACCAACCCTACCTAGCTGATAAGATAGAGTTGGGAGCAACTCTTGCCGTCTTTGGAAAATGGGATCGTGCCAAGGCTAGTTTGACTGGGATGAAGGTCCTGGCTCAGGTGGAAGATGACCTCCAACCTGTCTATCGCTTGGCTCAGGGAATCAGTCAGGCCAGTCTGGTCAAAGTTATCAAGACGGCCTTTGATCAGGGACTGGACCTCTTGATAGAGGAAAATCTTCCCCAGTCTTTGCTCGATAAATACAAACTCATGTCCCGTTGTCAGGCCGTTCGTGCCATGCATTTCCCCAAGGATTTGGCGGAATACAAGCAGGCCCTTCGCCGTATCAAGTTTGAGGAACTCTTTTATTTCCAAATGCAGTTGCAGATGCTTAAGTCTGAAAATAGAGTTCAGGGAAGCGGTCTGGTTCTGGATTGGTCTCAGGAAAAAGTGATAGCAGTCAAGGAAAGCCTTCCATTTGCCCTGACCCCAGCTCAAGAAAAGAGTTTGCAGGAAATTTTGACCGACATGAAGTCCGACCATCATATGAATCGTCTCCTACAAGGAGATGTGGGGAGCGGAAAAACGGTGGTTGCTGGCTTGGCTATGCTTGCGGCGGTGACAGCTGGCTACCAAGCAGCCCTCATGGTACCAACAGAAATCCTTGCAGAGCAACACTTTGAGAGTTTACAGAACCTTTTTCCTAACTTGAAACTGGCTCTCTTGACAGGTTCTTTGAAAGCTGCAGAAAAGAGAGAAGTCTTGGAGACTATTGCCAAGGGTGAGGCTGATTTGATTATTGGAACCCATGCTCTGATTCAGGATGGGGTAGATTATGCTCGTCTGGGCTTGATTATCATCGATGAGCAGCACCGATTGGTGTAGGGCAACGGCGTGTTCTGAGAGAAAAAGGGGACAATCCAGATGTACTCATGATGACAGCGACTCCCATTCCACGAACCTTGGCTATCACAGCCTTTGGCGATATGGATGTTTCCATTATTGACCAGATGCCAGCAGGGCGGAAGCCTATTGTGACTCGCTGGATCAAGCATGAGCAACTGCCTCAGGTTTTGACTTGGTTAGAGGGGGAAATCCAAAAAGGTTCACAAGCCTATGTTATCTCTCCTTTGATTGAAGAATCAGAAGCTCTGGATCTGAAAAATGCCATTGCATTGTCTGAGGAGTTGACGGCTCATTTTGCAGGTAAGGCAGAGGTGGCCCTTCTACATGGTAAGATGAAGAGTGACGAAAAAGACCAGATTATGCAGGAGTTCAAAGAGAGAAAGACTGATATTTTGGTTTCGACAACGGTTATCGAGGTCGGGGTTAACGTTCCCAATGCGACTGTCATGATTATCATGGATGCTGATCGCTTTGGTCTCAGCCAGCTTCATCAGCTCAGAGGTCGTGTTGGTCGGGGAGATAAGCAGTCCTATGCTGTTCTCGTTGCCAATCCCAAGACGGATTCTGGTAAAGACCGCATGCGCATCATGACAGAAACCACCAATGGATTTGTCCTTGCGGAGGAAGATTTGAAAATGCGGGGTTCAGGTGAGATTTTTGGAACCAGACAATCAGGTCTCCCAGAATTCCAAGTGGCTGATATTATCGAAGATTTTCCGATTTTAGAAGAAGCCAGAAAGGTTGCTAGCTACATTAGTTCGATAGAAGGCTGGCAAGAGGATCCGGAATGGCGCATGATTGCTCTTCATTTGGAAAAGAAAGAACATCTAGATTAATACTCTTCGAAAATCAAATTCAAACCACGTCAACGTCGCCTTGTCGTACTCAAGTACAGCCTGCGGCTAGTTTCCTAGTTTGCTCTTTGATTTTCATTGAGTATAAGCTTTCTCTAAGAAAAACTTAAGCTAGCTTTCAGGTTTGGCCCTTATACTAGAGTCATCAAAAAGAAACGAGGACTCTCAGATGACAGTAACGATTAAAGTAAATTACCAAACCACTTTCCAAAAGAAAGAAGCAAAAAATTAAGATTGAATAGAAGGAAGAAAGAGCGAAATGCTCTTTTTTTATTTCTAAAAGCACAATTTATTGAATCTAAAATAGTACACTGCGGATTCTAAAAAATTTCTAGAAATTATAGTAGATTGAACCTTGAATAGTCCACCGAGTTTTCTAAAACATTGTTAGAAATTAGTTTGAATTCCGCAATCAATTTGTTCAGTTTTTATTTCATTTAACTATAATTTGACTTTCCTAATTTCTTTGTTCATATCTTATTTCAATACACTATATCTTACTATTTCAGAGCCCACATCTAGCATAACTAAAAAAACAGATTCTTCCATCTATTACGGAAAAATCTGTCATTGATTTAATGATTTACAAAAACTCCAACCACGGCTTGCGAACCTCGTCTTTTCTGGTTTCTCTATATTTTTTAGTTCTTATTTATGATGCTCTTTCAATAGTTCTTCAAACTCAGAGATAGTCATACTCAACTGTTGACTGGCAACTTCAGAAGGCAAAAGACCTTGACGGACTAGATTTAATAGCGTCGACAAACTCCCTTCAACTTTCCCACGATCCAGTCCCTGTTCAATCCCTTCCGCCCTAGCAGTCTCCAAGGCATAGTCCTGCGCTAACAAGGCTTGTTCTTCTCGCATACGTAGTTGACTAAACATCTTCCTGTCCTCCTCGGACCAGCTCTTGTAGTCTAGCAGTTGGTCTGCTTGGCTAATGGCTCGCTCAGGTTGTTGGGTAAATGGTTTATTCCCAAAAAACTCCAACCACGGTTTGCGAACCTCGTCTTTGCTGGTTTCTCTATATTTTTTGAGTTCTAAGAACGCCATCTTGACTAGATGGTTTCCCTGTCCATTGTTTGTGATGGTTAAGACTTCACCTGTCGTGTCTTCGCGCATACTAAAACTGTGAAAGGCTAAATCATCTTGGAAGTAATTACTATCTACGATAGCAATAGCATAAACTGGTGCGATGTGTTTGTAACTCTGGTGTGTATCACCTTCTCGTTGGCGAATTTTTTCTAAATTTTGATTGACTTGACTGCACAAGTAAGCCCACAGGCGATTGATGAAAAAATTCTGATGATGAACTTGAATCTCAATAATTACTTGCGTTCCATTATCTAGCTCCGCCAAAACGTCTATACTGGTATAGAAATCCTGTGCTGAGTAAGGAACGGAAGGCAAGACGTGAATGTTACTTCCCTCCAAAATGGTCACATTTTTTGCTGGCAAGTCCAACATATCGCGTATAAATTGACAAGTGATTTCTGGATTGCTAAAGATTTTCTTAGCAACCAAATCATTGGTTGGGCTGATGCCCGGATGTCTGAGAATCATCCATTCCCTCCTTCTATTATACCATATTTTAAAATCTAATTTTGCTAGATTCGATGGTTCTATCTATTTATTCGGAAAAAAGAGGATAAATGAAATAGTAAATAAAAAATAAGAACAGCGGATAAGCAATAAATTTTAAGATTATCTGTCTTCTCCGCTTATCTGATAATAAATAAGGTTCGCAATATAGCCTTTTCTCTCTACCCCATTTGCAACAGTCTTTAGATAGGACATTCCAGTCTTATCCATAACATGACCTGAAGCTGGGTTGAGACTGGCATATCGTGCTTTGACTTTTTGAAAATCTGCTTGAGTAAAACAGAAGTCTAAGATAGCTTTTAAGGCCTCTGTCATAAGACCACGACTCCAATAGTTTTTTCCTAAAACATAGCCAATTTCACAACTGGAATCATCCTCATTCATCTCAATGATGCTGATATCTCCTATCACTTGCTCTGGGTTTTCTTTGAGGTAAATGGCTCATTTGTAATAGTTGGGATTGGCATAGGAAGCAACCCAATTACAAATCGAGTTTCGAGTGACCTCAACATCAGGATGGGGCTCCCAAGTAACATAGGTCAGATTCTTAGTAGAAGAAGCCCAATTTTGAAACATGGCTTCCGCATCACTCTCCACAAATCTTCTCAAAATTAAACGGTTTGTCTGTAATATTTGCGTACCTATTGCTTTCATGATGTTACCTCGCTTTCTGGTGTGTGATTCTCTATTCAATATCCATTGAAACTATAGTATATCGAGATAAGCTGTAGACAAATCAACTGGGGCATTCACATTAATTTCTAAATACTTTAGAAGTTGATTGGTACTATTCTAGATTCAATTTATTAGACTTTCAGTCAGTAGGTTTGAAGAAATAAAATCTAAATTCACTTTCTATATTATACTCAATGAAAATCAAAGAGCAAACTAGGAAACTAGCCGAAGGCTGTACTTGAGTACGACAAGGCGACGTTGACGTGGTTTGAAGAGATTTTCGAAGAGTATTACCCTTCTTTCTTGCATTGCTTTCTTAGATATGCTACAGTGGTGGTAGCGGTTACAAAATAAAAGGAGTATGCTATGAAAAATCCAGCTTTGTTAGAAGAAATCAAGACTTATAAAGGCAGGGATGAGGTTCCAGAAGACTTTGATGCTTTCTGGGATGAGGAGGTGAAAAAAGTTTCAACTCTTCCAGCCTACCATTTGGAGGAAAGAAATTTCCACATTCCTCAAGTCAAGTGCTATGAGTTAACATTTGAAGGAAGCAAGGAAGGCAAGGTCTATGCACGCGTCGTTCTTCCAAAGAGTGAGGAGAAGGTTCCGCTAATCTTCCATTTCCATGGTTATATGGGACGTGGCTGGGACTGGGCCGACATGTTGGCTTTCACCGTAGCTGGTTATGGTGTTGTTTCCATGGATGTTCGAGGCCAGTCGGGCTATTCACAAGACGGCTTGCGTTCTCCTCTAGGAAATACAGTTAAGGGGCATATTATCCGTGGTGCTGTGGAAGGTCGGGATCACCTCTTTATAAGGATGTTTATCTGGACATCTACCAGTTGGTTGAAATTGTTGCTAGTCTGCCTCAGGTGGATGAAAAGCGACTTTCTAGCTATGGTGCCTCTCAAGGTGGTGCTCTAGCCTTGGTTGCGGCAGCGCTCAATCCTCGGATTCAGAAAACAGTTGCCATCTATCCTTTCTTGTCAGACTTCAGACGAGTGCTTGAGATTGGTAATACTAGCGAGGCTTACGACGAACTTTTCCGTTATTTCAAGTTTCACGACCCTTTCCATGAAACTGAGGAGGACATCATGGCGACCCTTGCCTATATCGATGTGAAAAATCTTGCCCATCGTATCCAAGGTGAAGTTAAGATGATTACTGGCTTGGACGACGATGTTTGCTACCCTATTACCCAGTTCGCGATTTACAACCGCCTGACTTGCGACAAGGTCTATCGCATCATGCCTGAGTATGCCCATGAAGCCATGAATGTTTTTGTCAATGACCAAGTCTACAACTGGCTCTGTGGTAGTGAGATTCCTTTTAAGTATGTGAAGTGATGAATGAGAGAGTCTAGTATCTCTCTTTTTGTACAGAGTCTAGTCAGCAAATATTATAGTTCATATATCCTTTGAAATTCATTCTCTTCGAAAATCTCTTCAAACCACGGCAGCTTTATCTGCAACCTCAAAGCAGTGTCTTGAGTAGCCTGCGGCTAGCTTCCTAGTTTGCTCTTTGATTTTTATTGAGTATGAGTTTTTTTCTGGGCTGTGGTGTCAAACAATTCATTTTCTATCTAGTTGGGTATAAGCTATTTCAATACATTGGAAAGCGTCTGTGAAATATGTTATAATTTATAAGAAAATATACAGTTTCGCTACAAATGAACATTTATATATACGTTTATGTATAAGATGGTTTTCTCATTAGGATAATATCTTGTAAAAACGATATTCCTGTAGATACAGTACTTAAATAGCATTTGTAAAGGAACAAAATAATCTATAGCTATTTTTATTGTAAGAATCAAAGTAGAGAATGTTATGCTAATGGAAACTGTAATATTTTATTTTTTAGAATATACTTGGATAAATTAATTTTGAAAGTTAAAGTGAGGTAATGTATGTTTGTGTGTTTAAAAGGTTTAGGAAAATTTCGTAAATCCAAAGCTTATGGTTTGGTTGGTTGTTTGACACTATCCGCAGTGATTGGCTTAGCTGCACCAGAGTTACCAATTATTGGTGGCGGGGTTGTTTCTGCTGATGTCATTCAAGGCGGTAGTGATATTCACGATGTGGACGTTCATAGTAAATCTGCAGAAGGTGTTGCTATGACTTATACCACTTATGATAGCGGAACAAGTGGAAAACAAACCGCATCAGGTAGCGGTGTCTTTGTAGCGCCGAATGTGATGGTAACAGTAGCTCATAACTACTATGATAAAAACCAAGAGGATAAGTCTGCGGTCTTGCGTGGTGGGGAGTCTGCTCGTAGTTATGTTGTAATGAACTCGGAAAAGGAGAAAAGCAATAAAGTACCTACTTCAGGGGTATCAGAAGCTCTTGAAAAAGACTCTATTCACTTGTATAACGGCAAAGACTTTGGTAAAGACTATAGCAACGACTTAGCAGTAGTGGTAACTAAAAAGCCTGTAGAAGCTATGACAGGTGGTGAGGACTCTCCAAGAGAGTTGAGTCATAAAGAGGTTTCTACTGGTGATAAAATCACTATGGTCGGATATCCCAATGATTTTTCTACTCCAAATTTAAGTAAAGAAAATAAAGCTCGCTTGAAAGACGGTAAGGCTTATTCAGTCTCAACAACTGTGAGCAGTATCAATAAAGAGAGTGGTGCAGTCACTTATCATTCCTCAGCTTTAGGAGGTTTTTCAGGTGCTCCTTTGTTTAATGATAAGGGAGAGGTAGTCGGTATCCACCAGCACGGAACAAATACTTCAAGCGCCCCTGAGAGTGAGCGTATTGGGGGTGGTACGATTTTTACGGACAAGCACAGAGCTTGGATTCGTTCTATGATTGATAAATATGGTATAAAGGGTTGGTATATAGATGGTGCAAACCGTTACTACTATGATGAAAATCATATAGCTTTAAAAGATGTAGAATCTGAGATTGATGGTGCTTTGTATAGTTTTGATGAAAAAGGTCGAGCTACTTTAGTAAAAGGTGAAGAAAGGTCGTGTTCTACTTCGAGTGGAAGATACTAAAGGAACTCGCTTGATTTCAGATAAGGTTGTTCAGGAAGGTCCCGTTGGAAGTGGTTTGAATTTTCATTTAAGACAAAATCCAGATTTCAAACAGTTAATAGCAACTTCCCCAACAGCTAAAGTTGTATCCTATAACGGAGTGCCAATTAACAAACTAGCAAGTGATACAAGTTGGTCTGATGACTATGTCAGTAAGTTAGCTTTAGGTAATACAATTATAAGAGCGGTAGTAGATTCAGTAACTCCTCCATCTACCTCTTCTTCGGATTTTGCAAGAACGGAAGTTGGTAAAGTCGATTTGAGTGGTAAATCGGACTTACCTGTGCCTAGTAAAGAGGTGTTACAAGCTCCGAATGGTTCAGAAAATTTCTATGCTACAACGCACATTCAAACGCCAGATGGGTCGGGGTCAGGTACTTTAATTGCACCCAATTTGGTGTTAACAGTCGCTCATAATTTCTTAACAGTTAAAGGTTCTGAGGTAGTTACTAAGTCTGGTCGCACCAACACAGTGTATAAAGCAACTTTACCGAATGGGTTGTCTGTGAATTTTTCAGATGATGATATTGTTTATTGGAATAAGAAAGACTCTGTATTTGGCTTTAAAAATGACTTAGCTTTGGTTCGGTTAAAAGAAGCAGTAAAAGGAGTAACTCCTGTAGAGGTTGTAAAACAATCTTCGAAAGTTGCAGAGGGGGATTCAGTTTCGGTCTATGGTTTTCCAGATAACAAGCTAAGTCCAGTTTTAGATAGCAAAGTAGTAGGAACTACAGACTTCGGTTCTGGAATAGAGGGAATTAGCTATGGAGGTACGAAACCTGGAGCGTCTGGTGGTGGTCTTTATAATGATAAAGGTGCTTTAATTGGAGTTCACCAAAACGGTGTTGTAGGAAGCCGCAGTGGTGGTTTGGTTTTATCAAAAGAGCAGCTGGATTGGGTTCGTTCTTATATTGAGGGTCAACCAAAAGATCCTGTCTATGTGGAAGATAAAGAAGTGGAACCCTCTAAGAAGGATTCGGATAAGGATTTAGCTGGGAAATTAGATCCAAAAAAAGATAGTGGAAAAGAAGATTCTGGTATTTTAGGTACATCTGGTGACTTTGCAGCTCCTACAGTAGATAAGCCAGAGTTTAGAGGCGGGGTCAATGGTGCAGATGCTGAAGTTCATCACATTTCAGACTTCACAGGCGGAGTGAATGGAAGCGACTCACTTGTTACAGAAGTTCCAGAGTATAGTGGTGTTATATCTACATTAGGTGGTTCTCCAGCTCCTACAGTCGCTAAGCCAGAGTTTAAAGGTGGCGTGAATGGAGGCGACTCACTTGTTACAGAAGTTCCAGAGTATAGTGGTGTTCTATCTACATTAGATGATTCTCCAGCTCCTACAGTCGCTAAGCCAGAGTTTAAAGGTGGAGTGAATGGAGGCGACTCACTTGTTACAGAAGTTCCAGAGTATACAGGAACACTACCAACAGTAGTAGAAGAATCGGCCCCAATAGTTGAAAAACAGAACTCCACAGGAGAAGTGAGTGTGGTAGCAAGTCCTATGCATGATAACAATAGAGATAGTAAGAATGAAGCAACAATGAAACAAGTTATCACAAGAATTGCTAGTTCACAACGTATTTTCAAAAATGAAGCAGGAAGTGTGCAAATTCAAGCTTCAGAAGAAGTATTGGAAAATGTGATAGGTGTTCAAATTCAAGAAGTTCAAGTTAGTGATCTAAGTTCATTAAACTATAAAGCATTTGATATTCAATTAAAGGATACAGCTGCTAGAACTGTTCAGCCTAACGGAAAAGTCCTAGTTACTTTTGCTATGGATCAGTCTGTTGAGAATGTTTATGCTGTAGATCCAGAAGGAAACCTATACACTATTGAATTCGAACAAAAAGATGGAAAGATTATTTTTGAGATTAGCAATTCTAGTATTTATGCGATGACTTTCCGATTCTCTATCGACAATCCACCATTTAAAAAACCTATAGAAGCTAAAAAGAACGAGGAACTTTCTCTATCCCCTAAACTGTTATCTACAAATGAGAGATCAGGATTTAATCAATTAGATAAGACAGTAGGTAACGATGAACAAACTATGTTACCAAATACAGGTGAGTCTGCTTCATTACTAACAATCTTATTTGGTTTTGTGGGAACGATCCTTGGAGTAATGATTACTTATAAACGAAAAGACAGTTAATTTTTCTTCAGTTGTTCTTTGAACTTTTATGTTTATATAAAATAAACCGAGTCTGGGACAAAAGTCTAGCCTTAAATATAAAAAGCGAACAAAACGAGTTATCTGACACTCAGAATTCTGTATTGTTCGCTTTTTTGTCTAATCTATCGATTTTTAAAATTCATAATAAAGAATTCCTAAAATCAAAATCTTTTTATACCAGACTCGCGCATCGAAGATTATGCTCAAAAAATTCCAAGCGCGATACAGTAAAGGTGTTCAAGCTAATTGTAAAGCGAAAAGAGAAAAATATGAAACAAAAGGCTCAGGGGTTATCGTTTACACTCTTTATTGAAGGAGAAAGTTTAGTCCTAACTTAATGACATTGGAGAATATATTTTTTTTCTTTTTGTTATAGAAGTCGAAAGTACTTTTAAAGAATATAGAAGTATAAAAATATTTCTGAAAATAGAATCTATTGTAGATTAATATAGAAAAATATATTGTTTTATTGTATAATAAAGAAAAATCTAGATTTTTATGAAATAAAATAATTACTTTTAGAGAGTCATAGATTAATCAAGAATAAGCAATCGTATTAGTTGAATTGCTTTCCAGTGCTAACTTTTTAACTAATTCAAAAATTTTAAAAAATCGCTTAGCAAAAGCATCGGAGGAGTTATATGAATCAGAGTTTTATTAATCGTAAAAACCGATATGGTATTAGAAAATTTACTATCGGAGTTGCTTCTATAGTTATCGGCTCGGTCTTGTCTGGTATTTCACCAGTATTAGCACAAGAAACCACTACTAATATTGATGCAAATAAGGTTGAAACTACTTTAGAAAGTAGAACATCTGTATCAGGACCTATAATAGAAGTAGATTCTAGTAAATTAGCTTCAGCAATTGTTAATGGAGGTGAAATTAAAAAGGAAAGTCTGAAAGAAGAAGTGCCAATTAATCAAGGGGGAAATTCTAGAAATTTTCCAGTAGAATCAAATGCAGGAAGAGGAGAAAAAACAGAGAATCTTCCAGGAAAAACTAGAAGTGTAGATGACGTTGTGCTTCCTCCACGTGATTACTTTGCCAGAGATTTGAAGAATGTTAAAACTGTATTTGAAAAAGAAGACCTTGCTACGAATGCTGGAAATGGGCAAAGAGTTGACTTGGCAGAAGCATTAGATAAGTTGAAACATCTTCAAAATGCGACTATTCATATGGAGTTTAAACCAGATGCTAATGCTCCGCAATTCTATAATCTCTTTTCTGTATCAAGTGATAAGAAAAGAGACGAATATTTCAGTATGTCTGTTAATAAAGGTACTGCAATGGTCGAAGCACGAGGAGCTGATGGAAATCATTTCTACGGAAGTTATTCAGATGCACCGCTTAAAGTAAACCTGGTCAATGGAATTCGGTTACTTTCACAGTGGAAAGACCAAAAGCAGACCAACCAAATGGACAAGTTCGTTTATATGTCAATGGAGTTTTATCTAGAACAAATACAAAATCTGGTCGTTTTATTCAAGATATGCCAGATGTTAATCAGGTTCAGATTGGAGCTACTAAGAGAGCAAACCAAACAATGTGGGGATCCAATCTTCAAGTTCGTAATCTGACTGTATATGATCGTGCCTTGACGCCTGAAGAAGTAGGGAAACGCAGTCAATTATTTAAAGTAGCGGATTTAGAAGTGAAATCATCGGAAAGTGCAAAAATTACAGAGAAGAAGGAAGTTTTTGTAAGTGGTGTAAATGGTGGATTGAATAAGGATGGAATTAATACTTACCGAATTCCAGCACTGCTAAAAACAGATAAAGGCACATTAATTGCCGGAGCGGATGAAAGACGTTTACAATTCGCAGATTGGGGAGATATTGGTATGGTAGTTCGTCGAAGTCAGGACGGAGGAGAGACGTGGGGAGATAGAATAACAATTTCTAATCTTCGTGATAATCCAGATGCCAAAGACAAAACTGCTCCGTCGCCATTAAATATTGATATGGTATTAGTTCAAGATTCGGAAACTAAGAGAATCTTTTCGGTTTATGATATGTTCCCAGAAGGAAAAGCAGTATTCGGTATGCCTGCTAAACCTGAAAAAGCATACGAGCGTATAGGGGATAAAACTTATCAAATTTTATATAAAACAGGCGAAAAAGGATATTATACAATTCGTGAAAATGGTGAAGTTTATAATTCTAAAAATCAAAAAACAGATTATCATGTTGTAGTAAATCCCAAAAAACTAGGATATAGCGACAAAGGTGATTTGTATAAAGGGAAGGATTTAATTGGTAATGTTTACTTTGCACAAAGTACGAAAAATCCTTTTAGAGTTGCAAATACTAGCTATTTATGGATGTCTTATAGTGATGATGATGGTAAAACATGGTCTGCACCGAAAGATATCACACCAGGGATTCGACAAGATTGGATGAAATTCCTTGGAACAGGTCCTGGAACAGGTATTGTATTACGTACAGGTAAGCATAAGGGACGGATATTGGTACCAGCTTATACAACAAACAGTATTTCGCATTTAGGTGGTTCGCAGTCTTCGCGTCTAATTTATTCAGATGATCATGGGGTAACTTGGCATGCTGGAGAAGCCCCAAATGATAATCGACCTGTTGGAAATAGTGTCATCTACTCGTCTAATATGAATAATAGTGGCGCTCAAAATACAGAATCAACTGTTCTTCAATTAAATAATGGTGATGTCAAACTCTTCATGCGTGGCTTGACTGGGGATCTTCAGGTTGCTACTAGTAAAGATGGTGGAGTGACTTGGGAGAAAACAATCAAACGTTATCCAGAAGTAAAAGATGCCTATGTGCAAATGTCAGCTATTCATACTATGCATGATGGGAAAGAGTATATTATTCTTAGCAATGCTGCTGGACCAGGACGCGAACGAAAAGATGGTCTAGTTCACTTGGCACGTGTTGAGAAAAATGGCGAGTTAACTTGGTTGAAGCATAATCTAATTCAAGGTGGGGAATTTGCATATAATTCATTACAAGACTTAGGTGACGGAGAATACGGAATTTTATATGAACATAGCGAGAATAGTCAAAATCGCTATACAATTTTTTATAAGAAATTTAATTGGAACTTCTTGAGTAAATAAAAGCTAATTATAGACATAAGAAAACATCTCTGTGTTAGGCTTGTCGTTCAAATACAAACGCTAAATTTCAAGTTAGTTAGCAACAAAAAAATCTCTGGGAGACTTGTAGTTCAAGCATTTTTTATGATAGTTGTTAATCCAATTTTTGATGAATGCGACTTCTTTAGAAGTCGTTTTCTTAGTTTCTTTAGGTAACCATTTATGAATGAGCTTATTGTGATTCTTATTAGTTTTATACTTAATGAAAATCAAAGAGCAAACTAGGAAGCTAGCCGCAAGCTGTACTTGAGTACGGTAAGGCGACGCTGACGTGGTTTGAATTTGATTTTCGAAGAGTTTTAGTTCATTTGGTTGTATATACGGATATTTATGTTATCTGAAACTACTTTCAGAAACAGCTGTTCTATAAAATACTTTTGAAACTGGAATCTATCCTACTACAAAGCATTGAAAGCGCTTCACAGATAATATATAATAATCTCATAGAAACAAAGAAAAGGAGGAAAGAGGATGCCACAGATTACTAAAGAAGCCTTGATTGCACAAATCAAAGATGGAATCATCGTTTCTTGTCAGGCCCTTCCTCACGAACCGCTTTATACAGAAGCGGGAGGAGTCATTCCCTTGCTGGTCAAAGCGGCTGAGCAAGGTGGAGCAGTCGGTATCCGAGCAAACAGTGTTCGCGATATCAAAGAAATCAAGGAGGTTACCAACCTTCCAATCATTGGGATAATTAAACGAGATTATCCACCACAAGAACCCTTCATCACGGCTACTATGAAAGAAGTTGATGAACTAGCAGAACTAGATATTGAAGTGATTGCTCTAGACTGTACTAAACGCGAACGCTATGATGGTTTGGAAATTCAAGAGTTCATTCGTCAGGTTAAAGAGAAATATCCTAACCAGCTCTTGATGGCTGACACAAGTACTTTTGAAGAAGGCCTAGCAGCTATTGAAGCGGGAATTGACTTTGTCGGAACAACCTTATCAGGATACACATCTTACAGTCCTAAAGTGGATGGTCCCGATTTTGAATTAATTAAAAAACTCTGTGATGCCGGTGTAGATGTCATTGCAGAAGGGAAAATTCATACACCAGAACAAGCCAAACAAATCCTTGGATATGGAGTGCGAGGTATTGTTGTCGGTGGCGCTATTACTAGACCAAAAGAGATTACAGAACGCTTCGTTGCTGGTCTTAAATAACACAATTTAAAAACAGAGGAGAGTGGTGAATGCGTCGGATAAAATGAAAACGTATACAAATGCAATCTAACTTATTATCCAATATGGATACGCTTATCAATTAGGAGAATACAAATGAAATTTAGAAAACTAGCTTGTACAGTACTTGCGGGTGCTGCGGTTCTTGGCCTTGCTGCATGTGGTAATTCTGGTGGAAGTAAAGATGCTGGAAAATCTGGTAGCGATAGTGGAAAAACAGAAATCACTTGGTGGGCATTCCCAGTCTTCACTCAAGAAAAAACTGGTGACGGTGTTGGAACATATGAAAAATCAATCATCGAAGCTTTTGAAAAAGCAAATCCAGATGTAAAAGTGAAATTGGAAACCATCGACTTCAAGTCTGGTCCTGAAAAAATCACAACAGCTATCGAAGCAGGGACAGCTCCAGACGTACTTTTTGACGCACCAGGACGTATCATCCAATACGGTAAAAATGGTAAATTAGCTGAATTGAATGATATTTTCACAGATGAATTTGTCAAAGATGTCAACAACGAAAACATTGTACAAGCAAGTAAGGCTGGAGATAAAGCTTACATGTATCCAATCAGTTCAGCTCCATTCTACATGGCTATGAACAAGAAAATGTTGGAAGAAGCTGGAGTTGCAAACCTTGTAAAAGAAGGTTGGACAACTGATGATTTTGAAAAAGTTTTGAAAGCGCTTAAAGACAAAGGCTACACACCAGGTTCATTGTTCAGTTCTGGTCAAGGGGGAGACCAAGGAACACGTGCCTTTATCTCAAACCTTTACGGCGGTTCTGTAACAGATAAAGATGTAACAAAATATACAACTGATGATCCTAAATTCGTCAAAGGTCTTGAAAAAGCAGCTAGCTGGATCAAAGACGGTTTGTTGAACAACGGTTCACAATTTGACGGTGGAGCAGATATCCAAAACTTTGCTAACGGTCAAACATCTTACACAATCCTTTGGGCACCATCTCAAAATGGTATCCAAGCTAAACTCTTGGAAGCAAGTAAAGTAGAAGTGGTAGAAGTACCATTCCCATCAGATTCAGGTAAACCAGCTCTTGAATACCTTGTAAACGGATTGCAGTATTCAACAACAAAGACGACAAGAAAGTTGCAGCATCTAAGAAATTCATTCAATTTATTGCGGATGATAAAGAATGGGGTCCAAAAGACGTTGTTCGTACAGGTACCTTCCCAGTTCGTACTTCATTTGGCAAACTTTATGAAGACAAACGTATGGAAACAATCAGTGGTTGGACTAAATACTACTCACCATACTACAACACTATCAATGGTTTTGCTGAAATGAGAACACTTTGGTTCCCAATGTTGCAATCTGTATCAAATGGTGACGAAAAACCAGCGGACGCTTTGAAAGCCTTCACTGAAAAAGCTAACGAAACAATTAAAAAAGCTACAAAACAATAAGCACTAAATCAGATTGATCCCTCCCTTTTCCCTGTGCAACGTCTATGTAAGAAAAGGGAGGATTTTGTTTGAAATGTAAGGAACTGTCACGAAATTAAAATGAAGTTCTTACATAAGCGAATCTTAAAAAATTTCATTTTGATTTTAAAACAGTTCAAGAAAGTCAAAAAATTATTCTATTTGAAAGAGAGGTGCCGACAGTGAAAGTTAATAAAATTCGTATGAGAGAAACTATTATTTCTTATGCTTTCCTAGCGCCAGTGTTGTTCTTCTTTGTCATCTTTGTATTGGCTCCTATGGTGATGGGATTCATTACAAGTTTCTTTAATTACTCTATGACAAACTTTGAGTTTGTAGGCTTAAACAACTATATCCGTATGTTTAAAGACCCTGTCTTTATGAAGTCTTTGATCAACACGGTTATCCTGGTTATTGGATCTGTGCCAGTTGTTGTTCTATTCTCACTCTTTGTAGCATCGCAAACCTATCACCAAAATGCTATCGCTAGATCATTCTATCGCTTTGTCTTCTTCCTTCCTGTTGTAACAGGTAGTGTTGCCGTAACAGTTGTATGGAAATGGATCTATGACCCACTATCAGGGATTCTAAACTTTGTCCTCAAGTCAAGTCATATCATCAGCCAGAACATTCTTGGCTGGGAGACAAACACTGGGCTTTGATGGCGATTATGATTATCCTTTTGACAACTTCAGTTGGTCAGCCGATTATCCTTTATATTGCTGCTATGGGGAATATTGACAATTCACTGGTTGAAGCGGCGCGTGTTGACGGTGCAACTGAGTTTCAAGTTTTCTGGAAGATTAAATGGCCAAGCCTTCTTCCAACAACTCTTTATATTGCAATCATCACAACAATCAACTCATTTCAATGTTTCGCCTTGATTCAGCTTTTGACATCTGGTGGTCCAAACTACTCAACAAGTACACTTATGTATTACCTTTACGAAAAAGCCTTCCAATTGACAGAATACGGCTATGCCAACACAATTGGTGTCTTCTTGGCAGTCATGATTGCTATCGTAAGCTTTGTTCAATTTAAAGTACTTGGAAACGACGTAGAATACTAAAGAAAGGAGACAGCTATGCAATCTACAGAAAAAAAACCATTAACAGCCTTTACTGTTATTTCAACAATCATTTTGCTCTTGTTGACTGTGCTGTTTATCTTTCCATTCTACTGGATTTTGACAGGGGCATTCAAGTCACAACCTGATACAATCGTTATTCCACCACAATGGTTCCCTAAAATGCCAACCATGGAAAACTTCCAACAACTTATGGTGCAAAACCCTGCCTTGCAGTGGATGTGGAACTCAGTATTTATCTCACTTGTAACTATGTTCTTAGTCTGTGCGACCTCATCTTTAGCAGGTTATGTATTGGCTAAAAAACGTTTCTATGGTCAGCGTATTCTCTTTGCCATCTTTATCGCTGCCATGGCACTTCCAAAACAAGTTGTCCTTGTACCATTGGTACGTATCGTCAACTTCATGGGAATCCATGACACTCTTTGGGCAGTTATCTTGCCTTTGATTGGATGGCCATTCGGGGTCTTCCTCATGAAACAATTCAGTGAGAATATCCCTACAGAATTGCTTGAATCAGCTAAAATCGACGGTTGTGGTGAGATTCGTACCTTCTGGAGCGTAGCCTTTCCAATTGTGAAGCCAGGATTTGCAGCCCTTGCAATCTTCACCTTCATCAATACATGGAACGACTACTTCATGCAGTTGGTTATGTTGACTTCACGTCAAACTTGACCATCTCACTTGGGGTTGCGACCATGCAGGCTGAAATGGCAACCAACTATGGTTTGATTATGGCGGGTGCTGCTCTTGCAGCCGTGCCAATCGTAACAGTCTTCCTAGTCTTCCAAAAATCCTTCACACAGGGGATTACTATGGGAGCTGTTAAAGGATAAGAAAAGTAAACTGGTGTGTCAAGATTGCGGAAGTGGTCTTGACATGCTATGGGAATATAGGTGTTATAAGTGTCTACAAAATGTTGGGTATTTTCTTACCTTGGAGATTTTGTTAGACACTTATCAACTTAAGAATGATTTTAGTTAACTATCAGAAACGAAGGAAAGAGTATGATTTTTGACGATTTGAAAAACATTAGCTTATACAAAGGGATTCATCCCAATCTAGACAAGGCTATCGACTATCTCTACCAACATCGTAAGGATTCTTTCGAATTAGGTAAGTATGAGATTGACGGAGATAAAGTCTTTCTAGTTGTTCAGGAAAATGTCCTCAATCAATCTGAAAATGATCAATTTGAGCATCATAAGAACTATGCAGATTTGCATTTGCTGGTAGAAGGGCATGAATATTCGAGCTACGGTTCACGCATCAAAGACGAGGCAGTAGCATTCGACGAAGCGAGTGACATTGGCTTTGTTCATTGTCATGAAAAATACCCACTCTTGTTGGGTTATCACAATTTTGCGATTTTCTTCCCAGGAGAACCGCACCAGCCAAATGGCTATGCAGGTATGGAAGAGAAGGTTCGCAAATATCTCTTTAAAATTTTGATTGATTAAAAAAATCAGGAGGAGTAAACATGGCACAAAAAGGAGTAAGCCTTATCAAGGCAGCATTTGATACAGATAATTTTCTCATGCGTTTTAGTGAGAAGGTCTTGGATATCGTGACAGCCAATCTTCTTTTTGTCGTCTCTTGTTTGCCCATCGTGACGATTGGAGTGGCCAAGATTAGCCTTTACGAGACTATGTTTGAGATTAAGAAGAGCAGACGTGTGCCTGTCTTTAAAATCTATCTAAGAGCTTTCAAGCAAAATCTGAAACTAGGTCTTCAGTTAGGTCTGCTTGAGTTGGGCATTGTCTCATTAAGTCTTCTAGACCTCTATCTCTTCTGGGGTCAGACAGCTATGACTTTCCAAATGGTAAAAGCTATTTGTCTAGGTATTCTTATCTTCCTCACTATCGTGATGTTGGCTAGCTATCCAATCGCTGCATGTTATGACCTATCTTGGAAAGAAGTGCTGCAAAAAGGACTTATCTTGGCAAGTTTTAACTTTCCGTGGTTCTTCCTTATGTTAGCCATTCTCTTTCTCATTGTGATGGTTCTTTATCTGTCCGCCTTCAGTTTACTTTTAGGTGGCTCAGCCTTCCTGCTTTTTGGGTTTGGGCTCTTGGTCTTTATCCAGACTGGATTGATGGAGAAAATTTTCGCAAAATACCAATAAGATGACTTGTCTATGAAACTACTTTCAAGACATAAACATTTCAAAATTCATATCGAAACTAAAATCTAAGTGTACACAAGATATTGAAAGCGTTTTTCACAAGGTGTATACTAAACACGTAAAGAATAAATCCTGCTGTTAGCAGAAAAAAAGAAATCTTAGGAGAAAATCTATGTCAGATTTAAAAAAATACGAAGGTGTCATTCCAGCCTTCTACGCATGTTATGATGATCAAGGAGAAGTCAGTCCAGAGCGTACGCGTGCCTTGGTTCAATACTTCATTGATAAGGGAGTTCAGGGTCTCTATGTCAATGGCTCTTCTGGTGAATGTATCTACCAAAGCGTTGAAGACCGTAAGTTGATTTTGGAAGAAGTCATGGCAGTTGCCAAAGGGAAATTAACAATTATTGCTCACGTTGCTTGCAACAATACAAAGGATAGTATGGAACTTGCTCGCCACGCAGAAAGCTTGGGTGTAGATGCTATTGCAACGATTCCACCAATTTACTTCCGCTTGCCAGAATACTCAGTTGCTAAATATTGGAATGATATCAGTTCTGCAGCTCCAAATACAGACTACGTGATTTACAACATTCCTCAATTGGCAGGAGTAGCTTTGACTCCAAGCCTATACACAGAAATGTTGAAAAATCCACGTGTTATCGGTGTTAAGAATTCTTCTATGCCAGTTCAAGATATCCAAACCTTTGCCAGCCTTGGTGGGGAAGACCACATCGTCTTTAATGGTCCAGATGAGCAATTCCTAGGTGGTCGTCTCATGGGAGCTAAAGCTGGTATCGGTGGTACTTATGGTGCGATGCCAGAACTCTTCTTGAAACTCAACCAATTGATTGCTGACAAGGACTTGGAAACAGCGCGTGAATTGCAGTATGCTATCAACGCAATCATTGGCAAATTGACTGCTGCACATGGAAATATGTATGGTGTGATTAAGGAAGTTTTGAAAATCAATGAAGGTTTGAATATTGGTTCTGTTCGTTCACCGTTGACACCAGTGACTGAAGAAGATCGTCCAGTTGTAGAAGCAGCTGCAGCCTTGATTCGTGAAACCAAGGAGCGCTTCCTCTAATCCATAAGGAGGTATTTATGACACATTACGTTGCAATTGATATCGGTGGAACAAATATCAAATATGGTTTGATCGACCAAGAAGGCCAACTTGTTGAATCGCATGAAATGCCAACAGAGGCGCATAAGGGTGGACCACATATCTTACAAAAGACCAAAGATATCGTAGCCAGCTATTTAGAAAAAGGCCTAGTAGCAGGTGTTGCCATTTCTTCTGCAGGAATGGTGGATCCAGACAAGGGTGAGATTTTCTACGCTGGGCCTCAAATTCCTAACTACGCAGGCACCCAGTTCAAAAAGGAAATCGAGACTAGCTTTCATATTCCTTGTGAGATTGAAAATGATGTCAACTGTGCAGGTCTGGCTGAGGCAGTATCTGGTTCAGGAAAGGGAGCAAGTGTCACCCTTTGCTTGACTATTGGAACAGGTATCGGTGGTTGTTTGATTATGGATGGAAAAGTCTTCCATGGCTTTAGCAATTCAGCCTGCGAAGTCGGTTATATGCATATGCAGGATGGAGCTTTCCAAGACTTGGCTTCTACGACAGCATTGGTGGAGTATGTAGCAACAGGTCATGGCGATCCAGTTGATCAGTGGAATGGCCGACGCATCTTTAAGGAAGCCACTGAAGGCAATAAACTCTGCATGGAAGGTATTGACCGCATGGTAGACTATCTAGGAAAAGGTCTGGCAAATATTTGCTATGTGGCCAATCCAGAAGTAGTCATTCTCGGTGGCGGTATCATGGGACAAGAGGCTATCCTCAAACCCAAGATCCGTAAAGCCTTGAAAGATGCCTTGGTGCCAAGCCTAGCTGATAAGACGAGATTAGAATTTGCCCATCATCAAAATACAGCAGGTATGTTGGGAGCTTACTATCATTTTATACTCAATGAAAATCAAAGAGCAAACTAGGAAGCTAGCCGTAGGCAGTACTTGAGTACGGCAAGGCGAAGCTGACGTGGTTTGAAGAGATTTTCGAAGAGTATCAATACAAAAATCAATCCTAGTTTGGCCCAGCCAAACTAGGATTTTTCTAATCAAATTCCCTTGACTTTCTTTATAATCGTGAGATAATAAATAAAATATATAAAGGAGTTATATAAAAATATCTATAGCGAATTCAAATAAAATTGTGACCTTCCAAGCTAATAGAGAATTAGTAAATGATGCCATGGAAGTGTTAAAAGAAAAAAATCTCTCTCTTTCATCGGCACTTAGATTATTTTTAAAGAATGTTGCCGTAACAAATGAAGTAGATTTACTGAGTGAAGAGGAATTAGAGAAGGAGTATTTGTTTAGACAATTACAAGCAGAAGTTCAAGAAAGTTATGCCAAGATTGAGGCTGGAAATTACTTGACAGATGAAGATGTCGTGACACGCTATGGATTATAAAAGATATAGGATTTTGTATTCTCCTAGAGTGATTGATAGTCTGGATAAAATATATCAGTATATAGCGGAGGAAATCGGTTCTGTAGAGGCTGCTAGACGAAAAGTAGCCAATATTAGAAAAGATATTAATCGGCTAGAAATTTTCCCCCAAGCTGGATTTGATGCCGATGAAAAATTTGGTAAGAAATTAGATCCTCACTACCAAACGCGAGGATTGACCTTGAGTAAGGATTACATCGTATTATATACAATTGTTGAGGATACCGTCAGATTTGCTTATTTACTCCCTTCAAAAAGCGATTATATGAAGTTATTTAAGACCAAGTCAAGATACGACTGATTCATAATCTTGAAGAGGTATGTTTAGTGATGAATAAAAATCCTAGTTTGACTCAACCAAACTAGGATTTTCTTATACGTTTTTGTCTACGATAGCCGTTGAGTTTTTTATTTTCCCAGTAGCTATTAAAGATTTTTTCCTTGCTTTCGCGATTGATTTCCAAAAAGTAGGCATAAATCAAATCGATGAAGAAGAGCATAGGAAGTTGAGCGGATATTCGTTGGATATAGGAAGGCTGGCTGTGGGTGGCTACCAGAACAGTCTCTGTGTAGGTCTGACTATCTTTATTTGGGACACTTGAAAAGAGTACAGTCTTTGCCCCCATCTCCTTAGCGTCTAATAAACTGTCTAAAATAGAGGGAGTTGTGCCAGAAAGTGAGAAACCAAGTACGAGACAATTTTCGTCCATAATACTGGTTGTCCAGGCAAAGCCGTCTTGATCGGTCAAAGCCTCGCAGACCACACCCAGACGCATGAAGCGCAATTTCATTTCACGAGCAACAAGGCCAGAACTTCCTGTTCCGAAGAAGTAGACACGCTCAGCATCTTCGATTAATTGGGCAATTCGTTCTAGTTGGATTTCGTCAATCAAGTCTTGTGTTTGTTCCCTCATATTGCTATAGCTTCTGAGGACTCGTTTGGTCAGTGGACTGTGCTTGGAGACTTGGTTGGTTTGATTTTCTGCCTGATGTTGGTATTGGAAAATAAATTCTCGATAACCTGTAAAGCCACACTTTTTAGCAAAGCGGGTCAGAGCAGCCTGGGAGATATGTAATTTTTGAGTGACCTGTTGGGAAGATAAATCATCTGTAATGGTTTCTGCTTGTAAAAAATAGCGAGCGATTTCTTGCTCTAGGTCTGTCATTTCTTCAAAATGTGAATCAATGATAGTTGCGATATCTGGTTTGTCCATAGGGAAGGCTCCTTTAAATGAGTCGTGTTGGAAAAAGACTAGATTATTGAACTTTTACATTCATTATAACATATAATATAGGGATGAATAAATAAAAACGTATCTTACTGTAAAAACGAAAAAAAGCTTCTTTCTTTTCCATAATTTTCTGCTCAAATTGTGGTACAATTAAGAGTAAGATTTTAAGTTAGAAATGAGACTGATTTGTATGAGAAAATTTAACAGCCATTCGATTCCGATTCGGCTTAATTTATTGTTTTCAATCGTCATTTTACTCTTTATGACTATTATTGGTCGTTTGTTGTATATGCAGGTTTTGAACAAGGATTTTTACGAAAAAAAGCTAGCCTCAGCTAGTCAGACCAAGGTCACAACCAGTTCTGCCCGTGGGGAAATTTATGATGCTAGTGGAAAACCTTTGGTAGAAAATACGTTAAAGCAGGTTGTTTCCTTTACGCGTAGTAATAAAATGACGGCTAAAGATTTAAAAGAAATCGCTAGTCAGTTACTGGGATATGTGAGCATCAGTTCGCCAAATTTGACAGAACGCCAGTTGGCAGATTACTATTTGGCTGATCCTGAAATCTATAAAAAAACAGTGGAGGCTCTCCCAAGTGAGAAACGCTTGAATTCAGATGGCAATCGTCTATCCGAATCAGAACTGTATAACAATGCGGTCGATAGTGTCCAAGCGAGTCAACTAAACTATACAGAGGATGAAAGAAAGAAATCTATCTTTTTAGTCAGTTAAATGCCGTTGGAAATTTTGCGACAGGAACCATTGTGACAGATGCTCTTACAGATACCCAGATTGCTCTGATTGCCTCTGCTTCGAAACAATTACCCGGTGTCAGTATTTCAACTTCATGGGATCGAAAAGTTCTAGAGACTTCCCTTTCTTCTATAGTAGGTAGTGTATCCAGTGAAAAAGCTGGTCTCCCAGCGGAAGAAGCAGATGCTTATCTTAAAAAAGGTTACTCTCTAAATGACCGTGTTGGTACCTCTTATCTAGAGAAGCAATACGAGGAAACCTTGCAAGGTAAACGCTCGGTGAAGGAAATTCATCTAGATAAGTACGGTAATATGGAAAGTGTCGAAAATATCGAAGATGGTACCAAAGGGAATAATATTAAACTGACCATTGATTTGGCCTTCCAAGATAGCGTGGATTCCTTGCTGAAAAGTTATTTCAATTCGGAGTTGGGGAATGGTGGAGCCAAGTATTCTGAAGGTGTGTATGCAGTCGCCCTTAACCCAAAAACAGGTGCTGTTTTGTCTATGTCAGGGATTAAACAGGACTTGAAAACGGGAGAGTTGACGCCTGATTCCTTGGGAACGGTAACCAATGTCTTTGTTCCAGGATCGGTTGTCAAGGCGGCGACCATCAGCTCAGGTTGGGAAAATGGAGTCTTGTCAGGAAATCAGACCTTGACAGACCAGTCCATTGTCTTCCAAGGTTCAGCTCCAATTAATTCTTGGTATACTGCCTTTTCTGGGCCAATGCCGATTACGGCGGTTCAAGCTCTGGAGTATTCATCCAATACTTATATGGTCCAAACAGCCTTAGGTCTTATGGGGCAAACCTATCAACCAAATATGTTTGTCGGCACCAGCAATCTAGAGTCTGCTATGGGTAAATTGCGTTCAACCTTTGGTGAATATGGCTTGGGGTCTGCGACTGGGATTGACCTACCAGATGAATCTACTGGATTTATTCCCAAAGAGTATAACTTTGCCAATTTCATTACCAATGCCTTTGGGCAGTTTGATAACTATACGCCGATGCAATTGGCTCAGTATGTAGCAACTATTGCAAATGATGGTGTTCGTGTGGCTCCTCGTATTGTTGAAGGCATTTATGGAAATAATGATAAGGGAGGACTGGGCGACTTGATTCAGCAACTGCAACCGACAGAGATGAATAAGGTCAATATATCCGATTCCGATATGAGTGTCTTGCACCAAGGTTTATCAGGTTGCTCATGGGACTAGTGGATTGACAACTGGACGTGCCTTTTCAAATGGTGCCTTGGTATCCATTAGCGGAAAAACGGGTACAGCCGAAAGCTATGTGGCAGATGGTCAGCAAGCAACCAATACCAATGCGGTGGCCTATGCCCCATCTGATAATCCCCAAATCGCTGTTGCAGTGGTCTTTCCTCATAATACCAATCTAACAAATGGTGTAGGACCTTCCATTGCGCGTGACATTATCAATCTGTATCAAAAATACCATCCAATGAACTAGAAAGGAAATTATGCTTTATCCAACACCCATTGCCAAGCTGATTGACAGTTATTCCAAGTTACCAGGTATCGGGATTAAGACGGCTACGCGTCTGGCCTTTTATACGATTGGGATGTCTGATGATGATGTCAATGAATTTGCAAAAAATCTCCTTTCTGCTAAGAGAGAATTGACCTACTGTTCTATTTGTGGACGTTTGACAGACGACGATCCTTGTTCTATCTGTACTGATCCGACTCGTGACCAGACAACGATTTTGGTGCTAGAGGATAGTCGGGATGTGGCGGCCATGGAAAATATCCAAGAATACCATGGACTCTATCATGTCTTACATGGTCTTATTTCTCCTATGAATGGTATCAGTCCAGACGATATCAATCTCAAGAGTCTCATGACTCGTCTGATGGATAGTGAGGTTTCAGAAGTAATCGTAGCAACCAATGCCACAGCAGATGGGGAAGCGACTTCCATGTATCTTTCCCGTTTACTCAAGCCAGCTGGGATCAAGGTTACGCGCCTGGCACGAGGCCTTGCTGTGGGAGCAGATATCGAGTATGCGGACGAAGTGACCCTCTTACGGGCTATTGAAAATCGAACAGAGTTGTAAGTGTGGACAAATTTACGAACTCCATTCATTTATAAAAAAATCAAGGAGGCTGAAAATCGTTCATATCGGCCTCTTTTTGTATAGTGTGATGAGTAGGATCAGGTTCAAGTTTTAAAAAACCAAGCAAATATGATATACTAAAGAGCGAGTATTCTAGTAGAATTAGGACAAGTAATATGAAACAAACGATTATTCTTTTATATGGTGGACGGAGTGCGGAACGCGAAGTCTCTGTCCTTTCAGCGGAAAGTGTCATGCGTGCGGTCAATTACGACCGTTTCACAGTTAAGACTTTCTTTATCAGTCAGTCAGGTGACTTTATCAAAACGCAAGAGTTTAGTCAGACTCCAGGTCAAGAGGACCGTCTCATGACCAATGCGACCATTGATTGGGATAAGAAAGTTACACCAAGTGCCATCTACGAAGAAGGGGCAGTTGTCTTTCCAGTTCTTCACGGTCCGATGGGAGAAGACGGCTCTGTTCAAGGATTTTTAGAAGTTTTGAGAATGCCGTATGTCGGCTGCAATATCTTGTCATCAAGTCTTGCCATGGATAAAATCACGACCAAGCGTGTTTTAGAATCTGCTGGTATTGCCCAAGTTCCTTATGTGGCTATTGTCGAAGGTGATGATGTGACTGCTAAAATTGCAGAAGTGGAAGAAAAATTGACTTATCCAGTCTTCACTAAGCCGTCAAACATGGGTTCTAGTGTCGGTATTTCAAAATCTGAAAATCAAGAAGAACTCCGCCAAGCTTTGGAACTTGCCTTCCGATATGACAGCCGTGTCTTGGTAGAGCAAGGGGTCAATGCCCGTGAAATCGAGGTTGGTCTCTTGGGCAACTACGATGTCAAAAGCACGCTGCCAGGAGAAGTGGTCAAGGATGTAGCCTTTTATGACTACGATGCCAAGTATATTGATAACAAGATTACTATGGACATCCCAGCCAAGATTAGTGATGATGTGATAGCTGTCATGCGTCAAAATGCAGAAACGGCCTTCCGTGCCATTGGTGGTTTAGGTCTATCTCGTTGTGATTTCTTCTATACAGATAAGGGAGAAATCTTCCTAAATGAACTCAATACCATGCCAGGTTTTACCCAGTGGTCTATGTATCCACTACTTTGGGACAATATGGGAATCAGCTACCCAGACCTAATCGAGCATTTGGTTGATCTTGCTAAGGAAAGTTTTGACAAGCGCGAAGCGCATTTGCTATAAGAATGAAAGAGAGGGTAGAAACCAGAACCATCACTGCAAGGTGATTTTAGTTCTCGGATTTCAACCCTTTTTAAAGGAGTAGAAATGAAATTAACAATCCATGAAGTGGCCCAAGTTGTAGGAGCTAAAAATGATATTAGCACCTTTGAGGACATCCAGTTAGAGAAAGCTGAGTTTGATAGTCGTTTGATTGCAACAGGAGATTTATTTGTGCCCCTCAAGGGTGCGCGTGATGGTCATGGCTTTATCGAAACAGCCTTTGAAAATGGTGCAGCAGTAACCTTGTCTGAGAAAGAGGTCGCAAATCACCCTTACATTCTAGTAGATGATGTCTTGACTGCCTTTCAACAACTAGCTGCCTACTATCTTGAAAAAACGGCAGTTGATGTCTTTGCAGTTACAGGTTCAAATGGTAAGACAACGACCAAGGACATGTTGGCGCACCTGCTATCAACAACCTACAAAACTTACAAAACACAAGGTAACTACAATAATGAGATTGGCCTTCCCTACACAGTTCTCCATATGCCTGAAGGAACAGAAAAGTTGGTCTTGGAGATGGGACAGGATCACTTGGGAGATATTCATCTCTTGTCAGAATTGGCTCATCCAAAAACAGCCATCGTGACCTTGGTTGGAGAAGCCCATTTGGCCTTTTTCAAAGACCGTTCTGAAATTGCTAAAGGAAAAATGCAAATTGCAGACGGGATGTCTTCGAATTCCTTGCTTTTAGCGCCAGCTGACACTATTGTAGAGGACTACTTGCCAACTGATAAAAAGGTAGTTCGTTTTGGCCAAGGAGCAGAGTTGGAAATTACCGACTTGGTTGAGCGTAAGGATAGCTTGACCTTTAAGGCCAATTTCTTGGAGCAAGCCCTTGATTTGCCAGTGACTGGTAAGTACAATGCCACCAATGCTATGATTGCATCCTATGTTGCCCTGCAAGAAGGAGTTTCAGAGGAGCAAATTCGTCAGGCCTTCCAAAATCTTGAATTGACGCGTAACCGTACCGAATGGAAGAAAGCAGCCAATGGAGCAGATATCCTGTCTGACGTATATAATGCCAATCCGACAGCCATGAAGTTGATTTTGGAGACATTCTCTGCCATTCCAGCCAATGAAGGTGGCAAAAAAATCGCTGTCTTGGCGGATATGAAGGAACTTGGTGATCAGTCTGTTCAACTTCATAACCAGATGATTTTGAGTCTTTCGCCAGATGTGCTGGATACCGTTATTTTCTATGGAGCAGACATTGCTGAATTAGCCCAACTTGCTAGTCAAATGTTCCCAATCGGCCACGTTTACTGCTTCAAGAAAACAGAAAACCAAGACCAATTTGAAGACCTAGTTAAGCAGGTCAAGGAAAGTCTAGGAGCTAATGATCAAATCTTGCTCAAGGGCTCTAACTCTATGAATTTGGCCAAGTTGGTAGAAAGTTTAGAAAATGAATGCTAGTGATTTTGCCAAGTATCTTCAAAGAATGATTGCCCTTACAGATACTGGATTAACCTTTACAAAAGATCCTTTCGACCGTGAGCGCTATGAAGACTTGCGAAGTCTGTTATCTGAAATGTTGAATCAAGCATCAGACCTTGATGCCGAAGAAGTGGCAGAAGTTTTGAAGCCAACTTCCGCTTATGCAACTCCGTTAATGGACGTCCGTGCTTGGATTGTTGAGGACGAAAAGATTTGTCTGGTTAGGGGACAAGGAGAGAATGATTGGGCTTTGCCAGGTGGCTTGGTGAGGTTGGTTATTCTCCAACAGAAAATATTCTCAAGGAAATTGAAGAAGAAACCGGTTTTAAAGCCAAAGTTGAACGACTACTAGCTGTTTTTGATACCAATCGTTTCCAACTACAGAGCAAGCAATATGCAAAGTTTGTTTTTGAATGTAAGCTTCTTGATGGACAATTCCAAGAAAATCAAGAAATTGCTGACCTTCAATTTTTTGCCATTGACCAACTGCCAGTCTTATCTGAAAAACGCATTACCAAGGAGCAAATAGAGATTCTTTGGCAGGTTTATCAAGGTCAGAGGGAGCAATATCTTGATTAAGAAGATGATTATCGTATTTCTAAATCCATTTTTGACAAATAGCATGGTATAATAAAATGCAGGAAAATTTTGAATCATGAGGAATACTAGATGAATTTATGGGATATTTTCTTTACGACCCAAGCAACAGAGCCACCCAAGTTTGATCTTTATTGGTATGTCAGTATATTTACACTCTTGGCCTTGACCTTCTATACAGCCTATCGTTATCGTGAAAAGAAGGTTTACCAACGATTTTTCCAAATCTTGCAGGCCGTTCAGTTAATCCTTCTTTATGGTTGGTATGGGGTCAATCATATGCCTCTATCAGAAAGTTTACCCTTTTACCATTGTCGTATGGCTATGTTTGTGGTGCTCTTGCTACCTGGTCAGTCCAAATATAGGCAGTATTTTGCATTGCTGGGAACATTTGGGACATTAGCGGCCTTTGTTTATCCAGTGTCAGATGCCTATCCTTTCCCACATATTACGATTTTATCTTTTATCTTTGGCCACTTAGCTCTCTTGGGGAACTCTTTAGTTTATCTATTGAGACAGTATAACGCGCGATTGCTGGATGTGAAGGGAATTTTTCTCATGACCTTTGCACTAAATGCCTTGATTTTTGTGGTCAATTTAGTAACAGGTGGAGATTACGGATTCTTGACAAAACCACCATTGGTTGGAGACCATGGCTTAGTAGCTAATTATTTAATCGTTTCCCTGGCCTTATCAGCAGCGATTACGTTAACAAAGAAAATCTTGGAACTATTTTTAGAACAAGAAGCAGAAAAAATGATTGCAAAGAAAGCTTAGAAATGAGCTTTCTTTTTTGTCAATAGATAAATTGTTGATAAAGTTTACAGTGAATGAATTTCTGAACAGAAAAACAAAAAAATTGGCTAGTAAATTTAGGAAAAAACTAAGCACAATCAGATTTTTTGTGTTATAATATTCTGTGAATAGCTATGCCCATGTCTAGCTATGGAATATTACGAAGTGAGAAACTTGGAAGATAGAGAGGATGCGATGTGATGGCTAGAGAAGGCTTTTTTACAGGTCTAGATATTGGAACAAGCTCTGTTAAGGTGCTTGTAGCCGAGCAGAGAAATGGTGAATTAAATGTAATTGGCGTGAGTAATGCCAAAAGTAAAGGTGTAAAAGATGGAATTATTGTTGATATTGATGCAGCAGCAACTGCTATCAAATCAGCTATTTCCCAAGCAGAAGAAAAGGCAGGCATTTCGATTAAATCAGTGAATGTCGGCTTGCCTGGCAATCTTCTGCAGGTAGAACCAACCCAAGGGATGATTCCAGTAACATCTGATACCAAGGAAATTACGGATCAAGATGTTGAAAATGTTGTCAAATCAGCTTTGACAAAGAGTATGACACCTGACCGTGAAGTCATTACCTTTATTCCTGAAGAATTTATTGTGGATGGTTTCCAAGGGATTCGTGACCCACGTGGCATGATGGGGGTTCGCCTTGAAATGCGTGGCTTGCTTTATACAGGACCTCGTACTATCTTGCACAATTTGCGTAAGACAGTTGAACGTGCAGGTGTCCAGGTTGAAAATGTTATCATTTCACCACTAGCAATGGTTCAATCAGTTTTGAACGAAGGTGAACGTGAATTTGGTGCTACAGTGATTGATATGGGGGCAGGACAGACGACTGTTGCTACAATCCGTAACCAAGAACTTCAGTTCACCAATATTCTCCAAGAAGGCGGAGATTATGTAACTAAGGATATCTCTAAAGTCTTGAAAACTTCTCAGAAGTTGGCTGAAGGATTGAAATTAAACTATGGAGAGGCTTACCCTCCTCTCGCAAGTAAAGAAACCTTCCAAGTAGAGGTTATTGGGGAAGTAGAACCTGTTGAAGTAACAGAAAATTACTTGTCAGAGATTATTTCTGCACGAATCAAGCATATTTTTGAACAAATCAAACAAGACTTGGAGAGAAGACATTTATTGGATCTTCCTGGTGGAATTGTTTTGATCGGTGGAAATGCAATTTTACCGGGTATGGTAGAATTGGCTCAAGAAGTCTTTGGCGTTCGTGTCAAACTCTATGTTCCAAACCAAGTTGGTATTCGCAATCCAGCCTTTGCGCATGTGATTAGTCTATCGGAATTCGCTGGACAATTGACAGAAGTCAATCTTTTGGCTCAGAGAGCAGTCAAGGGTGAAGTTGCTCTGATTCATCAACCAATTAGTTTTGGGGGAATGATTCAGAAAACAGCTCAGTTTGTACAATCAACGCCTGTTCAACCAGCTCCTACTCCAGAAGTAGAGCCGGTGGAGCCTACAGAACCAATGGCGGATTTCCAACAAGCTTCACAAAATAAACCGAAATTAGCAGATCGTTTCCGTGGCTTGATCGGAAGCATGTTTGACGAATAAAGAGGAAAAATAAATTATGACATTTTCATTTGATACAGCTGCTGCTCAAGGTGCAGTGATTAAAGTAATTGGTGTCGGTGGAGGCGGTGGCAATGCCATCAACCGTATGGTCGACGAAGGTGTTACAGGCGTAGAATTTATCGCAGCAAACACAGATGTACAAGCATTGAGTAGTACAAAAGCTGAGACTGTTATTCAGTTGGGACCTAAATTGACTCGTGGTTTGGGTGCGGGAGGTCAACCTGAGGTTGGTCGTAAAGCTGCTGAAGAAAGCGAAGAAACACTGACGGAAGCTATCAGTGGTGCAGATATGGTCTTCATCACTGCTGGTATGGGAGGAGGCTCTGGAACTGGAGCTGCTCCTGTTATTGCTCGTATCGCTAAAGATTTAGGTGCTCTTACAGTTGGTGTTGTAACACGTCCGTTTGGTTTTGAAGGAAGCAAACGTGGACAATTTGCTGTAGAAGGAATCAATCAACTACGTGAGCATGTAGATACTCTATTGATTATTTCAAACAACAACTTGCTTGAAATTGTTGATAAGAAGACACCGCTTTTGGAGGCTCTTAGCGAAGCGGATAACGTTCTTCGCCAAGGTGTTCAGGGGATTACTGATTTGATTACCAATCCAGGATTGATTAACCTTGACTTTGCCGATGTGAAAACAGTAATGGCAAATAAAGGGAATGCTCTTATGGGGATTGGTATCGGTAGTGGAGAAGAACGTGTTGTTGAAGCAGCGCGTAAGGCAATTTACTCTCCACTTCTTGAAACAACAATTGATGGAGCAGAAGATGTGATTGTCAACGTAACTGGTGGTCTTGACTTAACCTTGATTGAGGCAGAAGAGGCTTCACAAATTGTGAACCAGGCAGCAGGTCAAGGAGTGAACATCTGGCTCGGTACTTCAATTGATGAAAGTATGCGTGATGAAATTCGTGTAACAGTTGTCGCAACGGGTGTTCGTCAAGACCGCGTAGAGAAGGTTGTTGCTCCGCAAGCTAGACCGACTACTAACTACCGTGAGACAGTGAAACCAGCTCATTCACATGGCTTTGATCGTCATTTGATATGGCAGAAACAGCTGAATTGCCAAAACAAAATCCACGTCGTTTGGAACCAACTCAAGCATCTGCTTTTGGTGATTGGGATCTTCGCCGTGAATCGATTGTTCGTACAACAGATTCAGTCGTTTCTCCAGTTGAACGCTTTGAAGCCCCAACATCACAAGATGAAGATGAATTGGATACACCTCCATTTTTCAAAAATCGTTAAGTAAATGAATGTAAAAGAAAATACAGAACTTGTTTTTCGAGAAGTCGCAGAGGCGAGTCTGAGTGCTCATCGGGAGAGTGGTTCAGTCTCTGTTATTGCAGTTACCAAGTATGTAGATGTACCGACAGCGGAAGCCTTGCTTCCGCTAGGTGTTCATCATATTGGTGAAAATCGTGTCGATAAGTTTCTGGAGAAATATGAAGCTTTAAAAGATCGAGATGTGACTTGGCATTTGATTGGTACCTTACAAAGACGTAAGGTGAAAGATGTCATTCAATACGTTGATTATTTCCATGCATTGGATTCAGTCAAGCTAGCAGAGGAAATCCAAAAAAGAAGTGACCGAGTCATCAAGTGTTTCCTCCAAGTAAATATTTCTAAAGAAGAAAGTAAACACGGCTTTTCGAGAGAGGAACTGCTGGAAATCTTGCCAGAGTTAGCCAGACTAGATAAGATTGAATATGTTGGTTTAATGACGATGGCTCCTTTTGAGGCTAGCAGTGAGCAGTTGAAAGAAATTTTCAAGGCGACCCAAGATTTACAAAGAGAAATCCAAGAAAAACAAATTCCAAATATGCCTATGACCGAGTTAAGTATGGGAATGAGTCGTGATTATAAAGAAGCGATTCAATTCGGTTCCACCTTTGTTCGTATAGGTACAGCATTTTTTAAGTAGGAGAGAACCATGTCTTTAAAAGATAGATTCGATAGATTTATAGATTATTTTACGGAGGATGAGGATTCAACGGTTCCTTATGAAAAAGGAAATGAACCCGTGTTTACTCCAGTAAATTCTTCACAGGAACCGGCTCTCCCAATGAATCAACCTTCACAGTCTGCTGGTGCAAAAGATAGCAATATCACCAGATTGCATGCACGACAACAGGAATTGGCAAATCAGAGCCAGCGTTCAACTGATAAGGTAATTATAGATGTTCGTTATCCTAGAAAATATGAAGATGCAACAGAAATTGTTGATTTATTGGCAGGAAACGAAAGTATTTTAATTGATTTTCAGTATATGACAGAGGTACAGGCCCGTCGTTGTTTGGACTATTTGGATGGAGCTTGTCATGTTTTAGCTGGAAATCTGAAAAAGGTAGCATCTACTATGTATCTGTTAACACCAGTGAATGTTATTGTGAATGTAGAAGATATTCGTTTACCAGATGAAGAACAAAATGGTGAGTTTGGCTTTGATATGAAGCGAAATAGAGTACGATAATGATTTTTTTAATTCGTCTGATTTATAATGCAGTGGATATTTACTCCCTGATTTTGGTAGCCTTTGCTGTCATGTCTTGGTTTCCAAGCGCCTACGAATCAAGTTTGGGTCGCTGGATTGTAGCATTGGTAAAACCAGTGCTTGCTCCTTTGCAACGCCTGCCTTTACAGATAGCAGGTCTTGATTTATCTGTTTGGGTTGCGATTGTTTTGATTCGATTTTTAGGAGAAAACCTAGTCCGTTTTCTGGCGATGTTAGGATGAATAAAGGGATTTACCAGCATTTCTCCATAGAAGATCGTCCATTTCTTGATAAGGGAATGGAATGGATAAAGAAGGTAGAAGATAGCTATGCTCCTTTTTTAACTCCTTTTATCAATCCTCATCAGGAGAAACTATTAAAAATTTTGGCCAAAACCTATGGTCTTGCTTGTAGCAGTAGTGGGGAATTCGTCTCGAGTGAGTATGTTCGAGTTTTATTATACCCAGATTATTTCCAGCCAGAGTTTTCAGATTTTGAAATATCTCTCCAAGAAATTGTGTATTCCAATAAATTTGAACACTTAACGCATGCTAAGATTTTAGGGACAGTCATCAATCAATTAGGGATTGAACGGAAACTTTTTGGAGATATCCTAGTAGATGAAGAACGGGCGCAGATTATGATTAATCAGCAGTTTCTTCTTCTCTTTCAAGATGGATTAAAGAAAATTGGCCGTATACCCGTTTCGCTGGAGGAATGTCCTTTCACCGAGAAAATAGATAAGCTAGAACAGTATCGAGAGCTGGATTTATGTGTATCTAGTTTTAGATTAGATGTTCTTTTATCAAATGTTTTGAAACTATCTAGGAATCAAGCAAACCAGTTGATTGAAAAGAAACTTATCCAAGTAAATTATCATGTGGTAGACAAATCAGATTATATTGTTCAAGTTGGAGACTTGATTAGTGTAAGAAAATTTGGGCGCTTGAGATTGCTTCAAGATAAGGGACAAACAAAAAAAGAGAAGAAAAAAATAACCGTCCAGTTATTATTAAGTAAGTGAGGAATAGAATGCCAATTACATCATTAGAAATCAAAGATAAAACCTTTAGCACACGTTTTAGAGGTTTTGATCCAGAAGAAGTCGATGAATTTTTAGATATTGTGGTTCGTGATTACGAAGATCTTGTTCGTGCGAATCATGATAAAGATTTGCGTATTAAGAGTTTAGAAGAGCGTTTGTCTTACTTTGACGAAATGAAAGATTCATTGAGTCAGTCTGTATTGATTGCCCAAGACACAGCTGAGCGAGTGAAACAAGCGGCACATGAACGTTCAAACAATATCGTTCACCAAGCAGAGCAAGATGCGCAACGCTTGTTGGAAGAAGCTAAATATAAGGCAAACGAGATTCTTCGTCAAGCAACAGACAATGCTAAGAAAGTTGCTGTTGAAACAGAAGAATTGAAGAACAAGAGCCGTGTCTTCCACCAACGTCTCAAATCTACAATTGAGAGTCAGTTGGCTATTGTTGAATCTTCAGATTGGGAAGATATTCTCCGTCCAACAGCTACTTATCTTCAAACCAGTGATGAAGCTTTTAAAGAAGTGGTTAGCGAAGTACTTGGAGAACCGATTCCAGCTCCAATTGAGGAAGAACCAATTGATATGACACGTCAGTTCTCTCAAGCAGAAATGGCAGAGTTACAGGCTCGTATTGAGGCAGCCAATAAAGAATTGGCTGAATTTGAAGCTCAGGCTAAACAGGAAGTGGAAAATCCAACTCCTGTAGTGAGTCCTCAAATTGAAGAAGTACCTGCTCATCCAGTTGGTCCAATGTATGAAGATCCAGAAGTAGCTCCAGTACATCCTTCGGCTCCAACACCAGCTACAGAAACGTTTGATTCAGCACCAGGATTTGATGCACCGCAAGAATCCGTTACAATTTTATAAGAAATAATCTGAGAACAATATCTTATCCTTATATTTCCAGCGAGCAGGAGATGGTGTGAGCCCTGTAATCCCTATTGATAAGATTATCCTCTCAAACAATCAAGTCTGAATGGAGTAAGATTTGACGTTCCCCACGTTACGGGATAAGAGGAAAAAAGCTGAGTCTTTTTTCGAATAAAGGTGGTACCACGATTTTCGTCCTTTTTGGCAGTCGTGGTTTTTAATTTGTTATTATTTATAAAGGAGATACCATGAAACTCAAAGATACCCTTAATCTTGGGAAAACAGCTTTCCAAATGCGTGCAGGCCTTCCGACCAAAGAGCCAGTTTGGCAAAAGGAATGGGAAGATGCAAAACTTTATCAACGTCGTCAAGAATTGAACCAAGGAAAACCTCATTTCACCTTGCATGATGGCCCTCCATACGCGAACGGAAATATTCACGTTGGACACGCTATGAACAAGATTTCAAAAGATATCATTGTTCGTTCAAAATCAATGTCAGGTTTTTACGCACCATTTATCCCAGGTTGGGATACGCATGGTCTGCCAATCGAGCAAGTTTTGGCAAAACAAGGTGTTAAACGTAAAGAAATGGACTTGGTTGAGTACTTGAAACTTTGCCGTGAATACGCTCTTTCTCAAGTAGATAAACAACGCGAAGACTTCAAACGTTTGGGTGTTTCTGGCGATTGGGAAAATCCATATGTGACTTTGACTCCTGACTATGAAGCAGCCCAAATCCGTGTATTTGGTGAGATGGCTAATAAAGGTTATATCTACCGTGGTGCCAAGCCAGTTTACTGGTCTTGGTCATCTGAGTCAGCCCTTGCTGAAGCAGAAATTGAATACCATGATTTGGTTTCGACTTCCCTTTATTATGCCAATAAGGTAAAAGATGGCAAAGGTGTTCTAGATACAGATACTTATATCGTTGTCTGGACAACTACTCCATTTACCATCACAGCTTCTCGTGGTTTGACTGTTGGTGCAGATATTGATTACGTTTTGGTTCAACCTGCTGGTGAAGCTCGTAAGTTTGTGGTTGCTGCAGAATTGTTGACTAGCTTGTCTGAGAAATTTGGTTGGTCTGATGTTCAAGTTTTGGCAACTTACCGTGGTCAAGAATTGAACCACATCGTAACAGAACATCCATGGGATACAGCTGTAGATGAATTGGTTATCCTTGGTGACCACGTTACAACAGATTCTGGTACAGGTATTGTCCATACCGCCCCTGGTTTTGGTGAGGACGACTACAATGTTGGTATTGCTAATGGTCTTGAAGTCGCAGTGACTGTTGACGAACGTGGTATCATGATGAAGAATGCTGGTCCTGAGTTTGAAGGTCAATTCTATGAAAGGTAGTTCCAACTGTTATCGAGAAACTTGGTAACCTCCTTCTTGCCCAAGAAGAAATCTCTCACTCATACCCATTTGACTGGCGTACTAAGAAACCAATCATCTGGCGTGCAGTACCACAATGGTTTGCCTCAGTTTCTAAATTCCGCCAAGAAATCTTGGATGAAATTGAAAAGGTGAAATTCCACTCAGAATGGGGTAAAGTCCGTCTTTACAATATGATTCGTGACCGTGGCGACTGGGTTATCTCTCGTCAACGTGCTTGGGGTGTTCCACTTCCTATCTTCTACGCTGAAGATGGTACAGCGATCATGACAGCCGAAACGATTGAACACGTAGCTCAACTTTTTGAAGAACATGGTTCAAGCATTTGGTGGGAACGTGATGCCAAAGACCTCTTGCCAGAAGGATTTACTCATCCAGGTTCACCAAATGGTGAGTTCAAAAAAGAAACAGATATCATGGACGTTTGGTTTGACTCAGGTTCATCATGGAATGGAGTTGTTGTAAACCGTCCAGAGTTGACTTACCCAGCAGACCTTTACCTAGAAGGTTCTGACCAATACCGTGGTTGGTTCAACTCTTCACTCATCACATCTGTTGCCAACCATGGCGTAGCACCTTACAAACAAATCTTGTCACAAGGTTTTGCCCTTGATGGTAAAGGTGAGAAGATGTCTAAATCTCTTGGAAATACCATTGCTCCAAGCGATGTTGAAAAACAATTTGGTGCTGAAATCTTGCGTCTCTGGGTAACAAGTGTTGACTCAAGCAACGACGTGCGTATTTCTATGGATATCTTGAGCCAAGTCTCTGAAACTTACCGTAAGATTCGTAACACCCTTCGTTTCTTGATTGCCAATACATCTGACTTTAACCCAACTCAAGATTCAGTAGCTTACGATGAGCTTCGTTCAGTTGATAAGTACATGACTATTCGCTTTAACCAGCTTGTCAAGACCATTCGTGATGCTTATGCAAACTTTGAATTCTTGACAATCTACAAGGCCTTGGTGAACTTTATCAACGTTGACTTGTCAGCCTTCTACCTTGATTTTGCCAAAGACGTTGTTTACATTGAAGGTGCCAAATCATTGGAACGCCGTCAAATGCAGACTGTCTTCTATGACATTCTTGTCAAAATCACCAAACTCTTGACACCAATCCTTCCTCACACTGCGGAAGAAATCTGGTCATATCTAGAGTTTGAAGCCGAAGACTTCGTTCAATTGTCAGAATTGCCAGAAGCAGAAACTTTTGCTAACCAAGAAGAAATCTTGGATACATGGGCAGCATTCATGGACTTCCGTGGACAAGCTCAAAAAGCCTTGGAAGAAGCGCGTAATGCCAAAGTTATCGGTAAATCACTTGAAGCACACTTGACAGTTTATCCAAATGAAGTGGTGAAAACTCTGCTCGAAGCAGTAAACAGCAATGTAGCACAACTTTTGATCGTGTCAGACTTGACCATCGCAAAAGGACCAGCTCCAGAAGCTGCTGTTAGCTTCGAAGATGTAGCCTTTACAGTTGAACGCGCTGCAGGTGAAGTATGTGACCGTTGCCGTCGTATCGACCCAACAACAGCAGAACGTAGCTACCACGCAGTCATCTGTGACCACTGTGCAAGCATCGTAGAAGAAAACTTTGCGGACGCTGTCGCAGAAGGATTTGAAGAGAAATAAGGTTGAAAAGTCTAGGGAAAACTCAATTTGAGAAGAAAAGACAACTAATCTTATAGACTATAAAACGCATTGTATCAAGTTTTTGAATACCTGATATGATGCGTTTTTATTTATTTTGAAAATTTATGAGGTGTGACTTTTTATACTCAACAAGAATCAAAGAGAAACATAGCAAGCTGACAGCAGTAAGATAAAATACGAATTTGATATTGCGGATAAGATTGGTAAATTGTGTCAAATTTTTACAATAATAAATTTGTTTAATTGCTTTTGATTTCTGAAGAGTATTATATTTTATTTCATATTATACAAATTTTTTTATTTTTATAATATCAGAAAATACTTTTAGCAAATATGATACAATTTTATTTGAAAAAAAATAAAAAAGGAGATTTTATTATGAAATCAAAAACACTTGCTTTAATTAATGGTATCGTCGGTCTTGTGGGAGGAATTTTACTTCTTATTGGTCCTTTTGTCTTGTTGGGAACAGCTGTAAATACAGCTGCTACAACTCTTAATGGAGGAGCTACTGCAGGGGCTGTTTCAGGTGTTGCTTTACTCTTGAATGCCTTGAAGATTGCAAATCTTGTTCTCGGTATCATTGCTATTGTTTACTATAAAGGAGATAATCGTGTAGGTGCAGCTCCGTCTGTCCTAATGATTGTTTCTGGTGGAGTTAGTCTCATTCCATTCTTAGGATGGGTTGGGGGGATTCTTGCTATTATTGGAGGATCTCTATTCCTTGCAACATTGAAGAAATTCAAATCAGAAGAATAAAAGGTATTTTAGCATGAAAAGAACAAAAAAGTTTATCGGTCTAGGAGTAGTTCTATTATCTGTTTCTCTTCTCGCTGCATGTGGAGCACAAAATTCAAAGACTACTTCAACAAGTAATGATGAGAAGACAGTAGCAACATCTAATACCTCAAAAGAAACACTCACTCTTGATACACAGGTTGTAACAGACGATGCGATTGAATCAATACGTACTTATGCAGATTATATAGATCTTTATAAAAAGATTTTTGATGATTATTTTACTAAAGCTGAGGAAAGTTTCAAAGGCACAGCTATGGAAAATAATGAGTCGTTTACCAAACTAAAAGAGTCAACTCAAAAATTATTCGATGCGCAGAAAAAAATATATGATTTGCTAGGGTCAACTGAGATTAAGGAAGATGATAAATCAAAATTGTCTCAACAATTGAAAGACTTTAGAGACAATTTGCAAAAACAGTTGAAAACTTTGACATCTCAACTACAGTAAGATAGAAATTTTTTGTAGTAATTGAGAATAATTGGTTAAATTACACCCCAAATGTTAGAAATTGGGGTATTTTTTAAAGGTTAAATAATGAAGATAGAATAGAAACAACCAAAAACAATGTGATTACCAAACAGTCCTTTCCTTTTTGGTTTTGACTAGCTTTTTTGTGAAAAATTGTGTAAAATAGAATAGATAAACGAGGGGAAACCTCGGAAAATTTAAAGGAGAATCCATCTAATGGTAAAATTGGTTTTTGCTCGCCACGGTGAGTCTGAATGGAACAAAGCTAACCTTTTCACTGGTTGGGCTGATGTTGATTTGTCTGAAAAAGGTACACAACAAGCGATTGACGCTGGTAAATTGATCAAAGAAGCTGGTATCGAATTTGACCAAGCTTACACTTCAGTATTGAAACGTGCGATTAAAACAACTAACTTGGCTCTTGAAGCTTCTGACCAATTGTGGGTTCCAGTTGAAAAATCATGGCGTTTGAACGAACGTCACTACGGTGGTTTGACTGGTAAAAACAAGGCTGAAGCTGCTGAGCAATTTGGTGATGAGCAAGTTCACATCTGGCGTCGTTCATACGATGTATTGCCTCCAAACATGGACCGTGATGATGAGCACTCAGCTCACACAGACCGTCGTTATGCTTCACTTGACGACTCAGTAATCCCAGATGCTGAAAACTTGAAAGTGACTTTGGAACGTGCTCTTCCATTCTGGGAAGATAAAATCGCTCCAGCTCTTAAAGATGGTAAAAACGTATTCGTAGGAGCTCACGGTAACTCAATCCGTGCCCTTGTAAAACACATCAAAGGTTTGTCAGATGACGAAATCATGGACGTGGAAATCCCTAACTTCCCACCATTGGTATTCGAATTCGACGAAAAATTGAACGTAGTTTCTGAATACTATCTTGGAAAATAAAAAATTGTAAGTCTAGAATTGATTTCTAGGCTTTTTATGTTAGTATGGTAGTATGATAAGGAATAAAAAACAAGATTATGTGCTGACCTACAAGCAACCAGCTTCAACCACTTACATGGGTTGGGAAGAAGAAGCTTTACCGATAGGCAATGGTTCTTTAGGAGCAAAAGTATTTGGCCTTATAGGGGCTGAACGGATTCAATTTAATGAAAAAAGTCTCTGGTCTGGTGGTCCACTTCCTGATAGTTCCGATTATCAGGGTGGAAATCTTCAGGACCAGTATGGTTTTTTAGCTGAGATTCGGCAGGCTTTGGAAAAGAGAGATTACAATCGGGCTAAGGAGCTGGCTGAACAGCACCTAGTTGGGCCCCAAACGAGTCAATATGGGACCTATCTGTCCTTTGGAGATATTTTCATTGAGTTTAGTAATCAAGGCAAGACTTTGTCTCAGGTGACGGATTACCAGAGACAGTTGAATATCAGTAAGGCACTGGCGACGACTTCTTATGCCTATAAGGGAACGAAATTTGAACGTGAAGCCTTTGCCAGTTTTCCAGATGATATCTTGGTTCAACGTTTTACTAAGGAAGGGTTGGAAACTCTAGATTTTACTATAGAACTATTCTTGACCCGTGATTTGGCTTCTGATGGAAAGTATGAACAGGAAAAATCTGATTACAAGGAATGCAAGTTGGATATTACTGATTCTCATATTTTGATGAAGGGAAGAGTTAAGGATAATGATCTGCGGTTTGCTAGTTATCTAGCTTGGCAAACAGATGGAGACATTAGAGTCTGGTCAGATAAGGTTCAGATATCAGGAGCCAGTTATGCCAATCTCTTCTTGGCGGCTAAGACGGATTTTGCCCAAAATCCTGCTAGTAATTATCGCAAGAAACTAGATTTAGAGCAACAAGTAAAGGACTTGGTGGAGATAGCTAAAGAAAAGGGCTATGCCCAATTGAAATCAAGGCATATTGAGGACTACCAAGCCTTATTCCAGCGTGTTCAATTGGATTTGGGGTCTGATGTTGACACATCCACTACAGATGATTTGTTAAAAAATTATAAGCCGCAAGAAGGGCAGGCTTTGGAGGAGCTGTTCTTCCAGTATGGGCGGTATTTATTGATTAGTTCTTCCAGATATTGTCCAGATGCTCTACCAGCTAACTTGCAAGGGATCTGGAATGCGGTCGATAACCCTCCTTGGAATTCGGACTATCACCTGAACATCAACCTGCAGATGAATTATTGGCCAGCCTATGTTACCAATCTTCTAGAGACGGCTTTTCCAGTCATCAACTATATCGATGATTTGCGAGTCTATGGTCGCCTAGCGGCTGCAAGGTATGCAGGAATCGTCTCTCAGGAAGGGGAGGAGAATGGTTGGTTGGTCCATACCCAAGCGACTCTTTTTGGCTGGACGGCACCTGGTTGGGATTACTATTGGGGTTGGTCACCAGCTGCCAATGCGTGGACGATGCAAACGGTTTATGAAGCCTATTCATTTTATAGGGATCAAGACTATCTCAGGGAGAAAATTTATCCCATGTTGAGGGAAACGGTTCGTTTTTGGAATGATTTTTTACATGAGGATAGGCAGGCGCAGCGTTGGGTGTCTTCTCCGTCTTACTCACCAGAACATGGGCCGATTTCGATTGGCAATACCTATGACCAATCTCTGATTTGGCAGTTATTTCATGATTTTATCCAGGCTGCTCAAGAATTGGGGATGGATGCGGACTTGTTGACGGAAGTCAAAGAAAAATTTGACCTGCTTAATCCTCTACAAATCACTCAATCTGGTCGAATCAGAGAGTGGTATGAGGAGGAAGAGCAACATTTTCAAAATGAAAAAGTGGAGGCCCAGCATCGGCACGCTTCCCATCTAGTGGGACTTTATCCTGGCAATCTCTTTAGCTACAAGGGACAAGACTATCTTGAAGCCGCGCGTGCTAGTCTCAATGATCGTGGAGATGGCGGCACAGGCTGGTCTAAGGCCAATAAGATCAATCTCTGGGCGCGTTTGGGAGATGGCAATCGAGCCCATAAATTATTAGCAGAGCAGTTAAAGACATCCACCTTGCCCAATCTTTGGTGTAGCCACCCTCCTTTTCAGATAGATGGTAATTTTGGTGCTAGCAGTGGCATGGCAGAAATGTTACTCCAGTCTCATTCAGCTTATCTGGTACCTCTAGTCGCCCTACCCGATGCATGGTCAAGAGGTTCCGTTTCAGGCTTAATAGCACGTGGACATTTTGAAGTGAGCATGAGGTGGGAGGATAAAAAACTCTTACAGTTGACCATTTTATCAAGAAGCGGGGGAGATTTGCGAGTCTCTTATCCAGATATTGAGAAGAGTGTGATTAAAATGAATCAAGAAAAAGCAAAAGTGAAATGCATAGAGAAAGATTGTATTTCGGTAGCAACAGCAGAAGGTGATCTTGTTCAATTTTATTTTTAAGAAGGTGATAGAAGGCAGTAGTTTGAGACTGCCTTTTAATAAGGATTTGAGAATGTAAGCAGTTTCCAACTATTTGAAAAAGCGTTATAATGGTAATATGAAGTAATTTGTTTGAGAGAGGGTGGGTCTGATGGCTTATATTGAGATGAAACACTGTTACAAGCGTTATCAGGTTGGGGACACGGAGATTGTGGCCAATCGTGATGTGAATTTTGAGATTGAAAAGGGTGAATTGGTTATTATTCTAGGTGCATCTGGTGCAGGCAAGTCAACGGTTCTTAACCTTCTTGGGGGAATGGATACCAATGACGAGGGGGAAATCTGGATTGATGGTGCCAATATTGCAGACTATAGTTCCCACCAGAGAACCAATTACCGCCGCAATGATGTAGGTTTTGTTTTTCAGTTTTATAACCTAGTTTCCAATCTAACCGCTAAGGAAAATGTGGAGTTGGCTTCAGAAATCGTGACAGATGCCTTGAATCCTGAACAGGTCTTGACAGATGTAGGTCTGGCTCATCGTCTCAATAACTTTCCAGCACAGCTTTCTGGAGGGGAGCAACAGCGAGTCTCCATTGCACGCGCGGTAGCCAAAAATCCTAAAATTCTCCTTTGTGACGAACCGACAGGCGCCTTGGATTATCAGACGGGCAAGCAGGTTTTGAAAATTCTCCAAGATATGTCTCGTCAAAAGGGAGCGACGGTGATCATTGTGACTCACAATGGAGCTTTGGCGCCCATTGCTGATCGCGTGATTCATATGCACGATGCCAGTGTCAAGGATGTGGTGATCAACCAGCATCCTCAGGATATCGACAGTTTGGAGTACTAGCATGATCAAGCGAAAAACCTATTGGAAGGACTTAATTCAGTCCTTCACAGGCTCCAAGGGGCGTTTTTTATCCATCTTGACCTTGATGATGTTGGGTTCTTTAGCCCTAGTGGGCCTCAAAGTAACTAGTCCCAACATGGAGGCAACTGCTAATGCTTATTTAACAACTACTCAAACCTTGGATTTGGCAGTTATGTCAAACTATGGTTTGGATCAAGCAGATCAAGAAGAACTAGAACAGATAGAGGGCGCAGAGGTTGAGTTTGGCTATTTGACAGATGTGACTATGGATAATGGGCAGGATGCCATTCGGCTCTACTCCAAACCAGAGCGAATTTCAATCTTTCAGCTCAGAGAGGGACGACTCCCTCAGACAGGACAGGAAATTGCTTAGCCAGTCATTTGCAAGGTCAATACAGTGTGGGACAGGAGATTAGCTTTAAAGAAAAAGAAGGCAGTCATTCCTCGTTAAAAGACCATACCTATACCATTACTGGTTTTGTGAATTCAGCTGAAATCCTCTCTCAGCGAGACATGGGCTACGCAGGAAGTGGAAGTGGGACTTTAACCGCTTATGGGGTGATTTTACCTAGTCAGTTTGATCAGAAAGTCTATAATATAGCTCGTTTGAAATATCAAGATTTATCAGGTTTAAATGCCTTTTCATCAGCTTATGAAGAAAAATCCAAGCAACATCAGGAAGACCTTGAACAAGCTTTGTCAGATAATGGCAAGGCACGTCTGCAACTCTTGAAAAAAGAAGGACAAGAGTCTCTATACAAAGGTCAAGAGACACTTGACAAGGCTGAGACTAATTTGCAGGAAGGCAAGCGTCGTTTAGCAGCTGCTCAAGCTCGTTTACAGGCTCAGGAAAGTCAACTAGCCTTGCTTCCTCACGCTCAGAGAGAGCAGGCTAGTGCTCAACTTACCCAAGCTAAGCAGGAATTGAGCAAGGAAGAGGACAAACTAAAGCAGGCTGAACAAAATTTAGCCCAAGAAAAGGAAAAATTAGAAAAACATCAGCAAGTCTTGGATAATTTAGCTGAGCCCAAGTATCAAGTATATAATCGCCAGACCATACCAGGTGGTCAGGGCTATCTCATGTATAGCAATGCTTCAGCTAGTATTCGAGCAGTGGGCAATATCTTTCCGGTAGTGCTTTATGCCGTAGCAGCCATGGTGACCTTTACCACCATGACTCGTTTTGTGGATGAAGAGCGAACTCATGCAGGGATTTTTAAAGCCTTGGGCTATCGTAGCAAGGATATTATTGCCAAGTTTCTCCTTTACGGTCTAGTAGCTGGGACTGTAGGAACAGCTCTAGGTAGCATACTTGGACATTATTTACTAGCCGGTGTGATTTCAAGTGTCATTACAAAAGGCATGGTGGTGGGAGAAACCCAGATTCAGTTCTATTGGACCTATAGTTTATTTGCTCTTGCTTTGAGTTGGTTGGTGAGTGTGTTACCAGCCTATCTGGTGGCTCGTAGGGAACTTCATGACGAAGCAGCCCAGCTTTTACTGCCTAAACCTCCTGTTAAAGGAGCTAAAATCTTACTGGAACGCATCGGTTTTATCTGGCGCCGTCTCAGTTTTACTCATAAGGTAACAGCTCGCAATATATTCCGTTATAAGCAGCGGATGTTGATGACGATATTTGGTGTGGCAGGTTCTGTAGCTCTGCTCTTTGCAGGTTTGGGAATTCAATCCTCTGTAGCAGGAGTTCCGTTAAGACAGTTTCAACAAATTCAACAGTATCAGATGATTGTATCTGAAAATCCTAGTGCGACCAATCAGGACAAGGTAAATCTAGAAGAAGTGTTGAAAGGGCAGGATATCCAAGCTTATCAGAAAATCTATTCTAAAACTCTAGACAAGAATTTCAAAGGTAAGGCTGGTCTTCAAACCATTACCCTTATGGTGACAGATAAGGAAGATTTGACACCCTTTATCCATCTGCAACATCATCAGCAGGAGCTGACATTAAAAGATGGCGTTGTTATTACAGCTAAACTCGCCCAGCTGTCAGATATCAAGGTTGGGCAGACTCTAGAAATTGAAGGGAGGGAGCTAAAGGTCGCTGCTATTGCTGAGAACTACGTTGGTCACTTTATTTATATGAGTCAAGCTAGCTATGAGCAACTTTACGGACAGCTATCCCAAGCCAACACTTATCTGGTCTCGCTAAGGGATACCAGTGCTACTAGTATCGAAAGTCAGGCAGGACTACTTATGAATCAAGCTGCGGTGTCCAGCGTCGTTCAAAATGCTTCAGCCATTCGCCTTTTTGACTCCGTCGCTAGCTCCCTCAATCAGACCATGACCATCTTGGTCATCGTATCGGTTCTGTTGGCTATTGTTATCCTCTACAATTTGACCAATATCAACGTGGCTGAGAGAATCCGTGAACTTTCCACTATCAAGGTGCTCGGTTTTCATAATAAAGAAGTCACCCTCTACATTTACCGTGAGACGATTGTGTTGTCTCTTGTGGGAATCGTACTTGGTCTGGTCTCAGGTTTCTATTTACACCAATTTTTGATTCAAATGATTTCTCCTGCGACTATTCTCTTTTATCCGCAGGTAGGGTGGGAAGTCTATGTAATCCCAGTGGCAGCAGTAAGCATCATTTTGACCCTGCTTGGTTTCTTCGTTAATCATCATTTGAGAAAGATTGATATGCTTGAAGCCTTGAAATCTGTAGAGTAATTTAGTTGTTTTTATCAGATAGAACTTGAATTTACTCGTAAATCATGACCACCCGTCAAACGGGTGGTTTTTTTGTCTCGCACCTAGCGGAGCGAGACGGACTAATAGTCACATAATTATAAGGCTGATAGTATTCATTTCACTATCAGCCTTACAGGTTATTTAACGTTTCAGAAAAACTATAATGTCAAGATTAACTAAACAGTATCTAATTCCTTCAAATAATTTTCTATCTTTATCAACATTAAAGGATTGTTATAAATCTTACATAACTCTCTTGCTTCTATATAATAATTTTTGACTTGTTCTTTGTCTAGAAATTTGGCTCCAGCATTTCCTACAAGAATAAGTAGAGGAGCCAGTTGGTAGCTTGTCTGTCTTTGTTTACAAAGTTCAATCGTCTCAAGAGCTTCTTGGATGGCTTCGTTATATTTTTCCTTTGATACTAGGTAGTGAGCGTAGTTGTAACGAACTCTGATGTAGCCAAATAAAAACTCTTGATGCTCAAAATTTTTTGTCTGATATAACTCCATTAAATGAAAGTAGTTTGCCTCATATTCTTGTTCACGACCCACTAAGGAATAGAAATTAGATAGAGTATTCAATGCCTTTAAATAAATCAGAGTATTTGAGGAGACTTTTAATAATATATTTTCCAATGAAGAAATAGCCTCACACTTACTGTCATATTGATAGAAGTCAATAATAGCTTTAATCCATTCAAGGTAAGTTCGGTCTTCTAGTGTTAGAAAAGTACTTCGTTTAATCTCTATTCTATAAATATATTCCAAATCATCATAATTTCTATCATCTAATAGGCGAGCAGATAATTGCTTAAAATTAGAGAGGTTAGATTTAATTTCAATTTGTTCATTGAAAAAGTAATCTAATGGTACTTCAAGTCGTTGTGAGAGTTTGAACAAAAGGTCTGCGGAGGGAATGAAATGCCCTCTCTCAATTTTACTAATCTGGCTTTGTTCACAAATTCCTTCTGCAAGAGTTTGTTGGGAGAGTCTCAACTCTTTTCTTTTCAATCTGAATTTCTCTGCGAGTGTATTCATTAAAGATAATAAACCTTCCTATTTACTTAATTTCATTATAAAATTTTTAGTTCAAAATAGCAAGTTAAAGAAATAGATAATTCTCAATGGAAATAATAAAAAAAAAAAGTTCAAAACATAATAAAAACACTTGACTAAATAAAATATATCTGTTAGAATAAAAACAAGGAAAAAGAAAGGGGTTTCATTGCATGAGAAAAAAACGTGGAATTAAAAAATTAGTTACATTTGCATTGCTAGGTGTTTTTATGTTTAGTAATACAATTCCTTACCAACAGTTTATTCAGAAGAATAAACAATTGGAGATTCGAGTGCAATCACAAAAGAAGTCCAATGGTCTTGATGTTGGGAAGGCTGATTGATTTCGTATTACTTTAAAATTCAACTATTTAGAGAAAGGTATTCTGATGAGAGCTTGTAACAATACCAGATAGATATAAGAATGGAGATGTTTGATAAAACGCTTTCATAGTTAACCAACTGTTGAAAATTATGAGTTACAAAATCTAAAGTATTTAAGATTGGTTTATAAAATTAGATCTCTGTCTGTAGAAAGGAACGTGCAGTTAGAAAGGAGGAAAAAATAGGATACTATAATTCAGACTGAGATTTCTAATTAAAATATGTAGTTGCATTTCGCTCATTTTCATAATATTTCATTTAGAGGAGTAATAATATGTTAAAATTTAGAAAAGTAGTTGCATCATCCCTTGCCGTTTTGGCATTTAGTTTGGCTCTTCCTGTTTTGGCAGCTTCTCACCGTGGTGGCGAGTGGACCTATGGAGGCTATCATGATCCAAATAATTGGGGAGCATTTTCGAATTATTATCATGGTTCAGAGTATCACTGGGCCTATGTTGGAAGTAATGGACGTGACAATCAAAAAACAGTTTATGCAGGAGCACATAGTGCGGCCTATGCGTTTGTTAATACAAATTTTGGGGAGCAAGTTACATTTGATGCGGGATGGTAAAGAATAATTGAAGAAGATTCTTTTATCAATAGTTTAGTAAGCTTGTTAGTTTATAGAGGGCAGGGGTATTTCTGTCCTCTATTTTAGAATAAGGAATGCACTATGAAAAAATTATTTATACTCATATCCAACCTGCTTGCTAGTTTGTTCTTTATTTGGGTATTTACCATTTGGACTGATACATATGTCTCCTATTATTACCCCAACGTTGTTGTACGTGATTCTTCCCCTGAAACAACTTTTCAGCATGTTGCTACACGCTTGGAAAAACTAGCAGAAGAAACGGATAGCTTTATTGCGATTCAACACCAGGATCCTAACTCAGAAGGTACTCCAGTGTTTTCTTATACGACCTTTGGGAACGGAAAGTTGCCTGATGGGCTACAGGAAAAAAATCTAGAAGATGCTCAAAGTAGTAGTGTTGAAACAAACTATTTTGTATTCGATGGAAACCTAGATATTCACTTGCTAAGGGAGGAGCTAAGTCAACTTGGCTTGACTAACATGCACCTGACAATTCCATCTAAACTATCTACGTTAATGGCTATCTTTAGTAACGGATTTCAGTTAATCAGTTTATTGATTTTCATCTTAACCTTTGGAGCATTGACTTTAATTAGTCAAATTAGCCAATTACGGTCGTCGGGCATTCGCCTCATTTCAGGAGAGAAACGGTGGTCCATTTTCCTTAGACCAGTTGGTGAGGATTTGAAAGGGATAGCTGTTGGTTTCAGTTTAGCTGGCGTGCTCGCCATTCTTATGCAAAAAAATTCTGTCGCTTCCAACGCAATCCCTAATGACCATAGGAGCAGGCTTGCTCAGTTATAATCTCATCTTGTTGTCGATCTCCCTGTTTTTTTCGCTCAACTCTTCGCAGTTGGGATAAAAAGATACACCTGATGCAGATTATAAAAGGGCAAGTGCCTGTCAGAGGAATCATTAGTTTGATTTTTAATCGGTCAACTATTAGCGATTATTATTGTAACGCTGGGAATAGGGAGTAGCTTAAAAAGTATTCCCAAGCCTGGCAACAGCATCGGATTGGACAAGAGGCTTGGAGCCAGGAAAGGCAACTGATTACCCTATCAATCAGCCGTGAAGGAACGAGTCCTGGTTTTGATGAACAAGCTCAAAGGAAATTCAGAACTTGGTATCAATTGATGGATCTGGCTGTTTCAGAACAAAAGGCTTTCTTATCTAGACACCAGTTAATTGACCGTACTTTGCAAAATGGCATGGCTTCCTCCAAAAACTTGACAACCTCTACAGAATGGCACGATTACAGCCCGAATGGCAATGTCCTTATCGTCACACCGCAATACTTGGAGCGTCAAAACATTCCTGTAGATACAACTATTGAGCAAAAGATGAATCACCTTGATGTAGGGGAGTTTGTCTTATTGCTGCCTGAACACCTCCGTTCAGAGGAAGAACATTATAAATCTGTTTTTGAAGACGACTTAACCAGTCGCATGTCTAGTCGAGATGAACGACAGCAAATGACTGCTACGGTAGGTTATTTGGAATCAGGTCAGGATCGTTTTGTGTATAATACGACCCCTATTTCTTACCAGCAGTTTTTGAAAGATCCAATCATCATTGTTATAACACCCCAATCAACTGGTCCACAGTCCATTTTGTTTTGGGTAGACGCAGTACAGAACTACGTTCTCTTTAATCAATTGTCTGATGCCCAGGAGCTTATCCAGAGACAAGGCATTGAAAATTGGGTCTCAGAAATGCAAACAGGTTACCACAACTACATCACATTATTGGATAATATCCAGAGGGAACGTTGGGTAATGCTAGCAGGAGCTGTGCTTGGGATTGCAACTTCAATCTTGTTGTTTAACACTATGAATAGGCTCTACTTTGAAGAATTTAGACGTGCCATTTTTATCAAACGCATTGCAGGTCTCAGGTTCTTAGAAATCCATCGCACTTATATCTTTGCTCAACTGGGTGTGTTTTTACTGGGATTTGTTGCGAGTGTATTTCTTATGGTAGAGATAGTAGTTGCTTTCTTAGTCTCGTTACTCTTTACTGGTCTATCTCTTTTACAGTTACATGTCCAAATGCAGAAAGAAAACAAGATGTCCATGCTTGTTTTGAAGGGAGGTTAATATGATTGAACTTAAACAGGTGAGTAAATCTTTTGGAGAACGAGAGTTATTTTCGAATCTTTCAATGACATTTGAGGCTGGAAAAGTCTATGCCTTAATTGGTTCAAGTGGTAGCGGAAAAACAACCTTGATGAACATGATTGGGAAATTAGAATCTTATGATGGGACGATTTTTTACCGAGGTAAAGACTTGGCCAATTATAAATCGAGTGATTTTTTCCGTCACGAATTGGGCTACCTCTTCCAGAACTTTGGCTTAATTGAAAACCAAAGTATTGAAGAAAACCTTAAGCTAGGTCTCATTGGTCAAAAGTTGAGTCGGGCGGAACAGCGGTTGAGGCAGAAGCAGGCTTTAGAACAGGTCGGCCTGGATTATCTTGACCTAGATAAGCGCATTTTTGAGTTATCGGGCGGAGAATCGCAACGGGTTGCCTTGGCAAAAGTTATCTTAAAGAATCCACCCTTTATTCTGGCAGATGAGCCAACAGCTTCAATAGACCCAGCAACCTCTCAGTTGATTATGGAGATTTTGCTATCTCTTCGAGATGATAATAGGCTAATCATTATCGCAACACATAATCCGGCAATTTGGGAGATGGCTGATGAAGTGTTCACGATGGATCGTCTGAAATAAAAATCCTTGTTTTTAATTGCACGATGAGTTACTGAAATATTATCATGAATCAATAATTGGAGTTAATTTAGAATTGTACTTTATTAATATTGAGGTAACTTTTTCTTGATAAAGGAAGAAATAGTGGAGAGGAAGTTAGATTGAAAAAATTCGACAATTATATTATTGAAAAGCCTTGCGATTCTAATTCAGATAAACTGTAAAAAATCTTAATAATTGAAAGTTTGGTAGATGATATTTTGCAATTTTCTCTCAGAATCAATAATAGTGTAGGAGAGATTCTCCTCCTACAACTGTTTCAAAAGAAATATTTACCCATTGGGAGAAGATGTTGCAGTGGATAATGTGTTACTCACTGAAAAATATAATTTTCAACTAAAAGATTTTGAAGGATTCATTTCAAAATAAACAATAATTAAAGAATAAGAAAAATCCTCCGTTTCAAAGAGTAGGGAACTCTTTGTGACAGAGGATTTTTTCTATAGGGCTTTAGCAGCTGCAATTGCAGCTTCGAAGTTTGGTTCAGAGTTGATATTGTCCACGTATTCAACGTAGCGAATCGTATTGTCAGTATCGAGGACAAAGACTGCGCGTGCCAATAGGTGCCACTCATTGATTAAGAGGGCATAATCACGTCCAAAGGAATGGTCGAAATAGTCTGAGAGCATGATGGCATTTTCAATACCTTCAGCACCACACCAACGTTTTTGGGCAAAAGGGAGGTCCATGGAAACAGTCAAGACAACCGTATTATCCAGTCCAGCCAGTTCTTCATTAAAACGACGCGTTTGAGTTGAGCAGATGCCTGTATCGATAGAAGGCACGACACTCAAGACTTTTTTCTTGCCATCAAAATCAGCCAGAGATTTTTTAGAAAGGTCTGTTGTAGTGAGAGAAAAATCAAGTGCCTTGTCGCCGACTTGTAGTTGTTTACCTGTAAAGCTCACAGGATTTCCGAGAAAAGTTACCATAAGATACTCCAATCTTTTTTCTTCCATTTTAGCTGAAACAGTCGGAATTTTCCAATGATTTGACCGGAAATGTGGGCATAGAAAAAACGCCAGCTCATGTGAGAATGACGTTTTTCAGAGGTTTATACTCAATGAAAATCAAAGAGCAAACTAGGAAGCTAGCCACAGGCTGTACTTGAGTACGGCAAGGCGACGCTGACGTGGTTTGAATTTGATTTTTGAAGAGTATTATTTTGCCAATCCTTCAGCAATCTTGTCAAGGTTGTATTTCATCATGTTGTAGTAGCTGTCGCCTTCTTTACCTTGTTCTGCGATAGAGTCAGTAAAGATTTGTGCGTAGATTGGGATGTTTGTGTCTTGAGAAACAGTTTTCATTGGACGGTCATCCACACTTGATTCTACAAAGAGTGAAGGAGTTTTTGTTTGGCGAAGTTTTTCAACCAAGGTCTTGATTTGGTCAGGTGTTCCTTCTTCTTCAGTGTTGATTTCCCAGATGTAGGCACTTGGGACACCGTAGGCTTTAGAGAAGTATTTGAAGCATCCTTCGCTGGTTACGATGAGTTTTTTCTCAGCAGGGATGTTGTTAAATTTCTCCTTAGCTTCCTTATCAAGCTTGTCTAACTTATCAGTATATTCTTTGAGATTTTTTTCGTAGAATTCCTTGTTGTTAGGGTCTTTAGCGCTCAATTGTTTTGCGATGTTTAGCAAAGATCATACCGTTTTCAAGGTTAAGCCAAGCGTGTGGGTCTTCTTTGCCTTTTTCGTTTTGACCTTCAAGGTAGATAACATCAACGCCTTCGCTGACTGCAAAGTAGTCTTTGTTTTCAGTTTTCTTAGCATTTTCTACCAATTTTGTAAACCAAGCATTGCCACCAGTTTCAAGGTTGATACCGTTGTAGAAAATCAAATCAGCTTGAGATGTTTTCTTAACGTCTTCAGGAAGTGGTTCGTATTCGTGTGGGTCTTGACCAACAGGAACGATACTGTGAAGATCAATCTTGTCACCAGCAATATTTTTAGTAATATCAGCGATGATTGAGTTTGTAGCAACAACTTTTAGTTTTTGACCAGAAGCTGCATCTTTTTTTCCGCTAGCACATGCTACAAGAGCAATGACAGAAAGAAAAAGAACGAGTAATGTACCTAATTTTTTCATTAGATCCTCCAATTTATTGGGGTTTTGCCCCTTATTTTAACAAATGTTTATTTTTCAGTTTCAAATATCGTTGTTTTGGAGCGATAAAGAAGCTAATGAGAAAGAAACTAGCAGCTGTAAGCACGATACTAGAACCTGCCGCAACGTTAAAGCTATAACCGATAAAGAGTCCCAAAACTGAAGCTATCGCTCCAAAGGTTGAGGAAAGGAAAATCATACTTTTCAGGCTATTAGCATAAAGATAAGCAGTTGCAGCTGGGGTAATCAGCATGGCTACAATCAGGATAGTTCCGACACTTTGCATGGCTGTCACAGACACGAGAGTCAGGAGTACCATGAGAAGGTAGTGATAGAAATTGACAGGCATTCCCATGGCTTTAGCCAAGAGTTCATCAAAGGATGTTATCAAGAGTTGCTTGAAGAAAATCCAGATTAACAAGAGAATGGCTGCCCCTACCCCTATGGTAATAAACATATCCGTATCTTGGACGGCCAGGATATTACCAAAAAGGATATGGAAAAGGTCAGTTGAACTTTTAGCGACACTAATCAAGATGATACCGAGGGCTAAGAAAGAAGAAAAGGTAATGCCGATGGCGGTATCGCTTTTGATAATCGAGTTCCCCTTGATGTAGGTAATGATGATAGCAGCTAGCAATCCAAAGACAATGGCTCCGATAAAGAAGTCAACGCCCAAGATGAAGGAGAGGGCTACACCTGGCAAGACAGCATGTGAAATGGCATCTCCCATGAGTGACATCCCGCGTAGAATGATGAAACATCCTACAGCTCCAGCTACGACCCCGACGACAATGGCTGTTATCAAGGCATTTTGTAAGAAATGGAATTTTTGCAATCCATCGATAAATTCTGCAATCATAGGTCACCTCCATTGAAAAAGAGTCGATTACCGTAAGCTTCTTTGAGATTGGCTTCGGTAAAGGTTTCTTTGGTTGGACCAAAGGCAATCACTTCTCGATTGACAAGCAAGACTTGATCGAAGTAGTGGGGAACCTTGCTGAGGTCGTGGTGGACGATGAGAACCGTCTTCCCAGCTTTTTTCAGATCTCTCAGCGTATTCATGATGATTTCCTCACTGACAGAGTCAATCCCAACAAAGGGTTCATCCAAGAGGATATAGTCGGCTTCCTGTACCAAACATCTGGCAATCAAGACCCGCTGGAATTGACCTCCAGACAGTTGACTGATTTGCCGTTCAGCATAGTCAGCTAGACCGACGATTTCAAGGGCTTCTTGCACTTTCTTCCAATGTTTAGCCTTTAAACTTCGAAAGAGAGGGATAGAGGGAAAGAGTCCTAACGAGACACATTCCTTGACCTTGATGGGAAAGTTGTAGTCGATATTGATTTTTTGTTCGACATAGGCGATTCGGTGTAAGGATTTTTTAACTTCCTTGTCATCGAGAAATGCCTGACCTTGATGTGGGATAATTCCCAGCATCCCTTTTACTAGTGTTGATTTCCCAGCGCCGTTTGGGCCAATGATACCGGTAATTGTTGGTCCGTGGAGCACTAGTGAAATATCCTTAAGTGCCAACGTTTCTTTGTAGGAGACACTGAGGTTTTCGATACGTATCATAAACTTGTATTCCTCCTGCCTCTTAATATACATTAAAAAAAAAATTAAGTCAAGTTAATTTTTAAAAAAATTAAAATAATAACTGAAAAATGATGGAAAGAGAAAGTTCATTTTTAATTGCATTCCCAGTTAATTTTTGTTAAGCTAAAAACAAGTACAAATGAAAGCGAGAACAAGATGACACGTTATCAAGATGATTTTTATGATGCAATCAATGGAGAATGGCAACAGACAGCTGAAATTCCAGCAGATAAGTCTCAAACGGGAGGTTTTGTTGATTTAGACCAGGAAATTGAAGACTTGATGTTGGCGACAACAGACAAGTGGTTGGCAGGAGAAGAGGTGCCTGAGGATGATATCTTGGCAAACTTTGTCAAATACCACCGCCTAGTTCGTGATTTTGACAAGAGAGAAGCTGACGGTATCACACCTGTCTTACCACTTCTTAAAGAATTCCAAGAATTGGAGACTTTTGCAGATTTTACAGCTAGACTAGCAGAGTTTGAACTTGCAGGAAAACCAAACTTCCTTCCTTTTGGTGTATCTCCAGACTTTATGGATGCCAGAATCAACGTTTTATGGGCTAGCGCTCCAAGCACGATCCTGCCAGATACGACCTACTATGCAGAAGACCATCCTCAGCGTGAAGAACTCTTGACTCTTTGGAAAGAAACCAGCACAAATCTCCTCAAGGCTTATGATTTCTCTGATGAAGAAATTGAAGACTTGTTAGAGAAAAGACTAGAGTTGGACCGTCGAGTTGCGGCAGTGGTGCTTTCTAATGAAGAAAGTTCAGAATATGCCAAGCTCTACCATCCATATGATTACGAAGATTTCAAGAAATTTGCGCCTGCCCTACCTCTGGATGACTTCTTCCAAGCCGTTCTTGGACAAGTACCAGACAAGGTTATCGTAGACGAAGAACGTTTCTGGCAAGCAGCAGATCAATTTTATAGTGAAGAGGCTTGGCCTCTCCTCAAGGCAACCTTAATTTAAGTGTTGTGAATCTTTCAACTAGCTATTTAACAGAAGAAATCCGTGTCTTGTCAGGTGCCTACAGCCGTGCACTTTCTGGAGTTCCAGAAGCCAAAGATAAGGTTAAGGCAGCCTACCAGTTAGCACAAGGTCCATTCAAACAAGCCTTGGGTCTCTGGTATGCCCATGAAAAATTCTCCCCAGAAGCCAAGGCAGACGTAGAGAAAAAAGTGGCAACTATGATTGATGTCTATAAGGAACGTTTGGCCAAGAATGACTGGCTGACTCCTGAAACTCGTGACAAGGCCATTGTCAAACTCAATGTCATCAAGCCTTATATTGGTTACCCAGAAGAATTGCCAGAACGCTATAAGGACAAGGTAGTGGATGAGACTGTTAGTCTTTTTGACAATGCTCTAGCCTTTGCGCATGTGGAAATCAAACACAGTTGGAGCAAGTGGAACCAGCCTGTTGACTACAAGGAGTGGGGCATGCCTGCTCATATGGTCAATGCTTACTACAATCCACAGAAGAACCTGATTGTCTTCCCAGCGGCCATTTTACAAGCACCTTTCTATGACTTGCATCAGTCATCTTCTGCTAATTACGGTGGTATTGGGGCAGTTATTGCCCATGAAATTTCCCACGCTTTTGATACCAATGGAGCTTCCTTTGATGAAAATGGTAGCCTCAAGGATTGGTGGACAGAGAGCGACTATGCTGCCTTCAAGGAGAAAACACAAAAAGTTATTGACCAATTTGATGGACAAGATTCTTATGGAGCAACCATTAACGGTAAATTGACTGTGTCAGAAAACGTGGCTGACTTGGGAGGAATCGCTGCAGCGCTTGAAGCAGCTAGGAGAGAACCAGACTTCTCAGCAGAAGAATTCTTCTACAACTTTGGTCGCATCTGGCGCATGAAAGGTCGTCCAGAATTTATGAAACTCTTGGCTAGCGTCGATGTGCACGCACCAGCCAAACTCCGTGTCAATGTACAAGTACCAAACTTCGATGATTTCTTTACAACCTATGATGTCAAAGAAGGAGACGGTATGTGGCGTTCACCAGAAGAGCGCGTGATTATTTGGTAATGCAAATAAGCAAGTAAAACTCCTATCATTATACCTTCCCTATTTATGTACACCCTAAAAAGTTAGATAGAATAATCTAGCTTTTGGGGTGTAGTTCATAGGGATTATGAAATTGAAGTCTTTTCTTATTTTAAAATTCATAGTAAAATATCCCTCTGTATCAAGATAACAGGAGGATTTTTATGTCTCAAAAGACTATCAACATAGGCTACGCCCGTGTATCTACTCATAAGCAAGACCTAGGATTGAAAGTGCAAATCGAAGCTCTCAAACATTGCGATAAACTTTTTATAGAAAAGGAATCTGGTGCAAATAACACTCGTCCTGAACTTACAAAAGCCTTAAAACTGGCCTCTGACTTTTCGAAAGATGGCAAGCAGGTTACTTTCACTATCTATAAGTTAGATAGACTGACTCGATCTATGTTTAAGCTACTAGAACTTATTGAACTATTTAATGAATCTAATATTCACCTAGTCAGTTTGCATGAAAAACTAGAGACAGGTTCTCTTATTGGCAGGTTACTTTGCATCATTTTAGGCTTTGTGGCAGAAAATGAGCTGGAAAATCTGAGGTTTCGCACAAAAGAGGGACTTCGAAAAGCTAAGGAAAATGGTGTTAGATTAGGAGCAAAACGGATTTCAAAAGAAAAGGAGGAGCGCATACTTAACAAATATCTACATTCAAATATAAGCATACGTAATATTGCAAAAGCTGAACAAATTTCTACATCAACCCTATATAAAGTGTTAGAACGTAATAAAGTGGCGAACAATCGTCAAAAAAAACGGAAAATCATTGCTAAAAACAGGGAAAAATGGTAGAATGAAGCCGTAAATTTGTTTCGATTAACGACCGTTAAACGATACACAAAAAAATACCAGTCTAATACAGGTTAAAAACACTGTTAAACTCGCATTTTTTAAAATATTCATATTGTTGTTTTGACTGTTTTATCAAACGGTCGTTACGCGATACACTTAGTTCCCTATCTCTAAAGGAGGTAGCTAGTTTTTGGCAACAAAAAATTTAAAAATTATTAAGATATGTAATAGTATGATAGCTGTATTGTTCAGTTAATGGATGAAGGTTCATTTAAGGCTTCTATCAAGAACATTAAATGTTTAGAGAATGAGTTGGCTCAAAATTTTGCTTTTGTGGTCTTGAAAGGAAGTTGATTTTGTCATTTTATAAGCCTAAAAAGGCAATTTTATATTCCTGAGGAGGAAAAATTATGAATAAACTCACTAAACTAGGTATTGTTACCTTCTCTGCTGTCACTCTTAGTGTTGCCGTGCCAACTTTGGTGCGTGCCGAGGAAAATGTTGCGCCGCAGCCAAACGTTGCCGCTCAACCTAATACTACTCAACCAACACCCGCGCCTAAACCAGTTAAGCCAGCTGAAAATGCTGGATTGCCAAAGATTCCTTATCGAAACGATCAGCCAAAACGTTGGTTTAATAACGGAACAGGTCGCCCTACTCTAACAACAAACGACCTTGCCGTTCCACTTCCTGCTGAAAATGTAGAAAAAACATCTTACGGTTGGTGGACAGCTGATCCAGACTTGCTTCATGCAGGCTCTCATATAAAAGTAAATACTTTTAATTCGAATTTCAATAATCCGATGTTCGAAAACGGTAAAGAGATAAAATTTAAAGGTAGCGGATTTGGAGATATGGACAGTAGGTTTAAACCTGCTCTTGTTCGAGTAAAAGTTCCAGAGTTGGAAGGAATGAACTACGAAGCCTATACAATCTTCTATGAAGTTCCTAATAAAAATGGAAATCCAACTTACGGAACAAATCGAACTCTCCAAGGTGGTGGCATCGCTTTAACTTTCAAATCAAAAGAGAAGAAAGAAGATATCCAGGTTTATACATTAACTAAGGATAAAAAACTAGAAGAACTATATTTTCTAGGATACCCAGGTGAAGAAACAAATCGCTATGATGAGAAGACTAAAACTCATTCATACAATCTATTTGGCGAAACCTACGATACTTACGTTTTCTTGTTTAAGAACCCTGCTGAAAAACCAGCTGAGCAAGTAAAACCTGAAGTTAAGCCAAGTGAGCAACCTAAGCCCGACAAGCAACCAAGTGTTCCTACTGTTCCAGCTGATCAATCACAACCTGCTAAGCCAGTGAAACCAACACCAACACAATCTGGTTGGTCAGGATCATCCTATTATCAAAATGGCGTAAAAGTAACAAATAAGTGGATTTTTGATAAAAAATATAATTCATACTTCTATCTAAATGCATCAGGAAATTATGTTCAAAACGCTTGGGTAGGTAACTATTATCTTAAATCAGGCGGATACATGGCTAAAAGCGAGTGGATTTACGATAAGAACTACGGCTCATATTACTATCTAACATCAGAAGGCAGCTACGCTCGTAATACTTGGGTAGGCAATTACTATCTTAAATCAAACGGTAAGATGGCTAAAAGTGAATGGATTTACGATAAAAACTATGGAGCATATTACTACTTGACAGCAGAAGGTAGTTATGCTCGCAATGCTTGGTCAGGTAGCTACTATTTGAAATCAAATGGTAAGATGGCTAAAGGTGAGTGGGTCTACGATAGTAACTACAAATCATACTACTACTTAACAGCAGAAGGAAGTTACGCTCGTAACACATGGGTAGGTGATTACTATCTCAAGTCAAATGGTAAGATGGCTGTCAACGAACGTACCCCAGATGGTTATCAAGTTGATGAATCAGGCAAGTGGATTCGCTAGAATTATAGCTTGTGATAGATGACCTATAATAAATAGAAACGGAAAATAATTTTCGGATAGGTAACATTTTGATAAAATAAAAAGGCTCTATAATATTTGTAGTGGGTAAATCCCCTATGGATATTATGGAGTCTATTTTCTACACTTGATATTATGCGTTTTTATAATTCTAAAATAGTATAAATATAGTGAGATAAAATAAAATCTGAACAAATCGATGGGAAAATTGAAATCAATTTCTAATAATGATTTAGAAGTCAGGGTGTACTATTATAGTTTCAATCTATTATAAATTACGATATCTATTGTCATCATCTTTCTAGAAAAAAGGATTGAAAGTTTTTTCGTGAGCAATAGTAGTAGCAGGACCGTGCCCTGGATAGACATCGTAGTTTGGTAGGGTGAAAAGTTGGGTTTGGATACTATGGAGAAGTTGCTCCGTACTACCAGTTGGAAGGTCGGTCCGTCCGATTGTTTCACGGAACAGAGCATCACCTGTCAAGACCAAATGAGCTTGCGGAAAGACGATAGAAACACCGCCAATAGAGTGCCCTGGTGTTGGCAAGACGGTGAAACGAAATTCCTCTAATTGATATTCCTCATGAAAGACAAAGGTGTGTTCAGCAGGTTCTGCGACCACATCTGCCATATCATCATGACGAGGGAGACCAGAGAGGTTATCGACAGGAGTATAGAGCCAGCTAGCTTCGCTCTCTGCGATATAGACAGGAGGATTGCCAAAAGTTTCGCGAACCAAGTCCAGACTCATGATATGGTCATAATGGGCATGGGTCAAGAGGATAGCGCAGATCGGTTTATTGATCTTCTCGATTGTCTGACGAATGGCTTCCCAATGGCTACCAGGATCAACAACGATAAGGTGCTTTCTCCTTCTAGGTAATAGGTGTTTTCATAGGCAACAGGATTCACAGTTTTATGGATTTTCATATTATCTCCAATCTCAAAGAATGTACTAAATTAAGTATAGCACAGTTGGGAAAAATAGGTAAGAATTTAGAATGAACTTAAAAACCAGCATGACTAGATGAAGACAGGCTGGTTATCAATTTATCAATATTGGAGAGGTGTCAATTGCCCTTCATAGGTTGCATAAACTCCGTCATTAGCTTGTTTGATAGATGTGATGTTTAGAGTGCCACCGTAGTTGGCTTCTCGTTTGTCGCTATATTCACTATAACTTATCCTATTGGGCAGGTTCTGATCGTTAGCATAGTATTGAACGACTGTTTTTTTATAGCCTTGCTGGCTGAATAGGAACAGGCAGCTAGCTCCTAACACTAGGAGAGCAAAGATAGAAATAGCAGTTTTTTTCATAGGTGTTCTCCTTATAAACTAAAGGATAAAAGAAAGTATCTTGAGGATTTTAATTCCAAAATCCAGTCAAGGTACCAGTGTATGTGACACGAGTTCCACCGTTTGATCTTCGTACACTATCTATTTCAAGTGTTCCTTTGAAGGTTGATTGGAAACTATCATTATATTCTGAATAGTAGATAGTTGGTGGGATGTAACCATCATCGTTATAGTATCTTGTTACTGTTTTACTATAACGATGAGAATATATACGCTCATAACGAGGACCTTCAAAGTTATTTGTTGTATTGGTTTCAGCAGCATTGATTGGAACGGCAATAGATAGAGCAGTAGCTCCTAATAGTGTTAGTACAATTTTTTTCATAGGATACTCCTTTGTAAAATGACGTCATTCAAATATATTTACTTGAATGAAAAAGTGATAAGCATAGGGAGTTAAATTATATTTAGATTACAATATGGTTTCCGTTCTTCTGTCTCTCCTTCTATCACCTAAATAGAAAATCTAACTGTATAACATATTATAAAAAAACATTTCAGAATTGTCAAGCAATTCTGAAATATTTTTTTCTTATTCTGTTCCAATCTAGTTTTCATATTCTTAAAAAAGTGATAAAATGGTAGGAAGAATTGGAGAGTAGAGATGCCAAAAGAAGTGAATTTAACAGGCGATGAGGTTGTCGCTCTAACGCAAAAATATTTATCAAAAGAAGATGTTGCTTTTGTCCATAAGGCCTTGGTCTATGCGGTGGAATGCCACAGTGGCCAGTATCGCAAATCTGGCGAACCTTACATTATTCACCCTATCCAAGTGGCAGGTATTTTAGCCAAACTCAAACTAGATGCTGTAACAGTAGCTTGTGGTTTCTTGCATGATGTGGTAGAAGATACTGATGCGACCTTGGACGATTTGGAAAGAGAGTTTGGTCCTGATGTGCGGGTAATCGTCGATGGGGTTACCAAGCTTGGTAAGGTCGAGTACAAATCTATCGAGGAGCAATTAGCGGAAAATCATCGTAAGATGCTCATGGCCATGTCTGAGGACATCCGTGTTATCTTGGTCAAACTGTCTGACCGCTTGCACAATATGCGGACCCTGAAACATCTTCGAAAAGACAAGCAGGAGCGCATTTCCAAAGAAACCATGGAAATCTATGCTCCACTTGCCCATCGTTTGGGAATTTCCAGTGTCAAATGGGAGTTGGAAGACCTATCTTTCCGTTATCTCAATCCAACGGAGTTTTACAAGATTACCCATATGATGAAGGAAAAGCGCAGGGAGCGTGAAGCCTTGGTGGATGAGGTGGTCACAAAATTAGAGGAATATACGACAGATCGTCACCTAAAAGGGAAAATCTATGGTCGTCCCAAGCATATTTACTCGATTTTCCGCAAAATGCAGGATAAGAGAAAACGGTTTGAGGAAATCTATGACCTGATTGCCATTCGTTGTATTTTGGATACCCAAAGTGATGTTTATGCCATGCTTGGTTATGTGCATGAGCTTTGGAAACCCATGCCTGGTCGTTTCAAAGACTATATTGCTAACCGCAAGGCCAATGGTTACCAGTCTATCCATACGACAGTTTATGGGCCAAAAGGGCCCATTGAGTTCCAGATTCGAACTAAAGCCATGCACGAGGTTGCTGAGTACGGGGTTGCGGCTCACTGGGCTTATAAGAAAGGCGTTAAGGGGCAGGTTAACAGCAAGGAATCGGCTATTGGGATGAACTGGATCAAGGAGATGATGGAGCTTCAAGATCAAGCTGATGATGCCAAGGAATTTGTGGACTCTGTTAAGGAAAACTATCTGGCTGAGGAGATTTACGTCTTTACACCAGATGGAGCTGTCCGTTCTCTTCCCAAAGATTCAGGACCGATTGACTTTGCCTACGAAATTCATACCAAAGTCGGTGAAAAAGCGACGGGTGCCAAGGTCAATGGCCGTATGGTTCCACTGACAACCAAGCTCAAGACAGGGGATCAGGTTGAAATTGTCACCAACCCTAACTCCTTTGGACCGAGCCGTGATTGGCTCAATATGGTCAAGACCAGCAAGGCTCGTAACAAGATTCGTCAGTTCTTTAAAAATCAAGATAAGGAATTGTCTGTCAACAAGGGTCGTGAAATGCTGATGGCTCAGTTCCAAGAAAATGGCTATGTGGCCAATAAATTCATGGACAAGCGCCACATGGACCAAGTTCTACAAAAGACTAGCTACAAGACAGAAGAATCCCTCTTTGCGGCCATCGGTTTTGGAGAAATCGGTGCTATTACCGTCTTTAACCGTCTGACTGAAAAGGAACGCCGTGAAGAAGAGCGTGCCAAGGCTAAGGCGGAAGCAGAAGAACTTGTCAAAGGTGGCGAGATCAAGGTTGAAAACAAAGAAACCCTCAAGGTCAAGCATGAGGGTGGTGTGGTCATTGAAGGAGCCTCTGGTCTCCTAGTGCGGATTGCCAAGTGTTGTAATCCTGTTCCGGGTGACGATATTGTTGGCTACATTACCAAGGGGCGTGGTGTGGCTATTCACCGTGTGGACTGTATGAACCTGCGTGCCCAAGAAAACTATGAGCAACGTCTCCTTGATGTGGAATGGGAAGACCAGTACTCTAGCTCAAATAAGGAGTATATGGCCCATATCGATATTTACGGCCTCAACCGTACAGGATTATTGAACGATGTACTGCAAGTTCTTTCAAACACAACCAAGAATATTTCAACGGTCAACGCCCAACCAACCAAGGATATGAAATTTGCTAATATCCATGTGTCCTTCGGCATTGCCAACCTCTCTACACTGACTACTGTCGTAGATAAGATTAAGAGTGTGCCAGAAGTCTATTCTGTCAAACGGACTAACGGTTAATTGCCCTAGCTCTTACTAGAAAGGCTATTATGAAAATCATTATCCAACGGGTTACAAAAGCCCAAGTAAGTATCGAAGGTCAGGTGCAGGGGAAAATCAACCAAGGCCTCTTATTGCTGGTTGGTGTTGGACCAGAGGACCAAGAGGAAGATTTGGACTATGCTGTGAGAAAGCTTGTCAATATGCGGATTTTTTCAGACGCAGAAGGCAAGATGAACCTGTCTGTCAAAGATATTGAAGGAGAACTCCTTTCTATTTCTCAGTTTACCCTCTTTGCGGATACTAAGAAAGGCAATCGTCCAGCCTTTACAGGTGCAGCCAAGCCTGATATGGCATCAGACTTCTATGACGCTTTCAATCAAAAATTAGCGCAAGAAGTACCCGTTCAGACAGGTATCTTTGGAGCGGATATGCAAGTTGAGCTGGTCAATGACGGACCAGTTACCATTATCCTAGATACTAAAAATAGATAAGAAAGACCAAGCCCAGTCGGCTTGGTTTTTCTCATCTATCATAAAATACTCCAAAATGAAATCGTTTCTTGATAGGCTTTTGGGAAGTCTCTTTTCAGTCTTTGGCTTATGCGATAGGAAGAGATGAGATGTCCTAGGATTAGGAGAGTTCCCTGAAGGAGAAGTGGCACACCACTCAAACATATCAAGGAGAGAATCATCAGGCTATCCCATAGAAGGATTTGTAAGGCAAAATGCCAGAATTTTGGTCTAATCTGGGAATAGAGGTGACTAAAGTGGTCACAAAGCTGGTTTGAAAGATAGGCCAATAGCACAGGGTGAAAGAAAATGAGCCAACCACTATAAATTAAAATCCAATCCCAAGTGAGCCCCTCTTTAAATGTCAAAAATGCCAGCATAATTCCATCGATGGCAAGGAGCTCAATGGTTTTGATGAAGATGATTTTTTTCATGCTAAAACCTCCTTTTTTCATCTGTTAGTGACGTAATATTGAATATAATTATTATACAATATTTAGTTGGAGTGTGAAAGCGTTTACTATCTTTTTTCTTTGAAACAAAGTATAAATTTCTAATTATCTTTTTATATTTTCTTAAATGCTCGTAAAGCCTTATTCTATGTGCTTTCGAGTATTTTTACTGTAGGAAGATACTTCACGTTTCTTTGCATATTTCCTCATGTCTTAGCTGTCAGAAGTGGTAAATAAGTAGTAAATTCATTTGTACTACTAAGCAACAAGACGCTCCTGTTGCTTCTCTTTATTCAAGCGTTTCATTTCTGCCATTGCAGAATCGAATGTTGCATGTGCGTAATAGTTCAGCGTCATGGCTATATTAGCATGTCCCATAATGTACTGTAATGCCTTTGGATTCATTCCTGCATTTGCATAGTTGGTACAGAATGTATGTCGCAAACTATGTGGAGTGATGTGTGGCAATTTATCCTCGTTATACTTATTGTATTTCTTAACAAGACCTTTCATCATGCCGTTGTAATCACTTGCCACTTTTGGATAGTTCTTTCTATTAAGAAAGAGGAAATCACTATATCCATCAATCTCAACACGCTTATCATTCTTTCGATTCGCTAACACTCGCTTAAATGCTTGATAGGCTTCTTCAACCATAGGAACTTGACGTTCGCCACTTTTGGTCTTTGGTGTTTCAATGTAGTACCCAATTTCAGTATCTCTCAATAGCTGATGGTCTATATTGACAAGACGATTCTCAAAATCTAAATCTGGAAGTGTCAAACCACCAAACTCTGAAATACGAAGACCTGTTTTTTTAAGAGTATCAGAATTTCATCATAATTTTTTTGCTGTAGGTTTTATCAGCTTTTTGCAAAGGCTAACAGTTTTTTTCTTCCTGTTCTTCTGTTAGTACGGTCTTAGGGACAGTATCATCATCAAGAACTGCTTTCAGTTGAAAGTCAAATGGATTCTTCCGAACACAATCATCTTGTATAGCAATATAGAATGAAGCCTTTAAAGAACGTTTGTAGTTATTGATGGTTTGATAAGCATAACCATTTTCACTCATTCTAATAGCCCATTCTTTAGCGTCTGATGGCTTAATACTGTCAATACTTCTTACACCTAACTTGTCTTTCTTCAAAATATCCATAAGATATTTGCGTCCAGTTTCAGTGTTTTTTCTAACCTTTGGTCTTTGAGCGTTCTGTTTTTGCGTAAAGCTGGCAGAGTGTCATTTTCTTTCCTACAACATCAATACCATCATGAATGTCTTTCTGTAACTCTGCGATTTTCTCTCTAAGTGAGATACAATCACGCTTTCCTGCTGGTACTCGGTCTGTAGCCACAAGTTTCCACGAGTAAACAAATTGCGGTTCTCCAAATGAATCTATATATTTGTATAAGTATCTTCCGTCTTTTCGTTGGCTCTCTCCAGTCTTTAAGATTCGACCTTTATTGTCACGTCTTTTTTTCTGACATGGCATTTGCTCCTTTTCCTTTATGGAAAGAGCCTTGATACGACTTAATACTATTTTTATCATATACAAGACCCTTTGGCGACGCTAGATTGCGTCCAATGTATCTATAATTTTTTTCAAATTGTTTTTCGTTTAATCTGAATACGATTGCCATTCATAATCAGCCAATTTGCATTTTTTTATTTTTCCTCTGCCAAGCGTCGTAGCTTGTTTTTCGCCAATACGAAAAATATTTTGACGCTTCTTCAATGGTTAGGGTATAACGTTCCCAAATAGGAATGTCAGTCTGCTTCATAAAATCCTCCTTTCCAAATCACTTATTTGGATTTCATAAAAGTTGTTTTACCAGCAATCGAACAGCTTTAGCAAAGCTCACGGGAGTTCCACCCCTGCATGGTTCTCATGTAGCCATACTCATTGCCTGCGACGGTTTTTATCACGCTCGGACTATTGACTGTATGGGAGTATCATTATCACGATAAGAATGTCGTTGCAGGCAATCCTGCTAAAGATTGCTTCTCGGATCACTAACATGAATCGCTCGCTATCTTTATAAGATAGGTCATGGCGGTTAGTTCCGTTGGCTCTTTTTCTTATCGAAACGTATTCGATTACTTTTTATTCAGTTTTCAAAGAACAATGGCTCGTTAGCCTATCAAAACACATTGAAAGCTCAATATGCTTTGGTGGAATAACAAACCTCCCTGTTCGGGAAGCGTGGAATGGTTTAGCACGCTTCCACGAAAAGGAGAGGATATTACTTAATTTCAAATGACAAAATCTTTGTAATCAGTCTGGTTTCCATTCTTCCACGTAAGACTTCATCAACGACCATACTTTGATTGCCATATTCATCTTTCATAAGTCGTAGGGAACGCTTCGTTATGTACCCTCTGTAATGATGTAGAATCTGGTTAATCGCTTCGGTATCGCCATCTGTTGCCTTTACAATGAGAGGAAAGGGAATCATAGGATATTGTGTTTTCATTCTTCAAATTCCTCCATAAACTTTTTAATTAAGGCTAGTCCACTGGTTCTATGCCGATAGACAGTAGAACAGTTCAATTTCAACAGGTCTGCAATTTCTGAATCGCTCATGTCCATAAAGTAAAAACAGCAGTAGAATTTCACGTTTCTTGTCTGGCAACTCACGTAATGCTTCACTCAACAAATCATTTTTCAACGCCTACTGATAACCCATTGAGTGTAAAAATCTGAAAGTCAGTTGAATAGTTATCTGTTGTCGCAAACTGGCTAACAAGATAATCGCCAACATCCGAAAAGGACACCTCACGCTTTGCAATCCTTGAAAGATAAAGCATATAATTCTTTCGCTCGTCTTCCATAGCACGTTTACAGATATAGTCAAACTGATTTTTCTATTGTGGTCTGAAAAGAAGATGGTTTCATGTTTCTCACCCCCTTTCTGTCTAGGAAAGGAAGTGAGCCTTGCTCGTTTATCTCCTTTCACTCTTAGTCCCAATGTGAAAGGGGGATTTGTTGCATTACTGATAAATAAACTTTGTAAAAAAGTTCTGAATAGCCAAAAAAGCATATAAACAGATTTATTTCTCTGTTTACATGCTTCTGTTATTCTATCTATATGATTTATAAAAACCACATTGGTGGACGTACTTATCTATTGCAGATAGACGACTTTTTTTGACAAGAACCCAATGTAAGGAAATTTATTGTATATGATGTACTTCATGGCGACGTTGACCTCCAACAAAACCGCCATTTGGAAGTAATATACAATATTTTAACAGCGTAAATAGCACTACCATATAACGGTTTTTTTATTGGCGTTTAGTAGTGCTTTTTTTATTAAATATAAACCTATAAACCATATAACACGTTTTTTTCTATACCTGTTTTTTTAATTCAGTAGGAACAATAAAATGTATAGAGGTGGTCTACTATGCGTAAAAAAGAAGATAAATATGATTTTAGAGCCTTTGGTTTAGCCATTAAAGAAGCTCGATTGAAACGAGGTTTAACTCGTGAACAAGTGGGAGCATTGATTGAAATTGACCCACGGTACTTAACTAATATTGAAAATAAAGGGCAACACCCCAGCATACAAGTTCTTTATGACCTTGTATCGTTACTTCATGTTTCCGTTGATGAATTTTTTTCTTACCTGCTAATAACTTGGTAAAAAAAGCACCCGACGATTACAGATAGAGAAATACATGGATAGCTTTACAGACAAAGAACTATCCTTAATGGAATCTTTAGCCAGCGGTATCAACGAAGCAAGAAACATCGAAGACTAATTAAAAGAATCCATACATAACGGAAAGAGCCGATAAAATGAGATTGTATTAATCTCATTTTATCGGCTCTACGTCTTTACGTCTGGCTCTGTAATCACAGTTACTTTGAACTGCTTTATTTCAATTAAATTTTTCTTGTCTGCATTTCGGACAATAGAGGGGAATTTTTTTAATTCAGTATCTTCCCTTATCTTTAATCGTGTTTTTATTTCCACATACAGGACACAATATCCACTTGTAGTTTATAATAACTATCTCCTCCTTTACACTTTAATTCAAATCTTTATTAAAAAATATTTCATCTTATTTAACAAGAAACCATATTTATATAACAACATAAAATACACTAAGTTATTTTATTGAACATATATCGTACTTTATCTATCCGACTATTTGGACGACGGGGCTGGCAAACAGGTTCACCGGTAGTAACATGGTACCCTTTTAACTCTGTTAAACAAACACTACGTCCATTTGTAAAGAAAGTTAAATCACTACGATATTCTTGAATACACCGAGCAGGGATTTCTCCACTAAGAATGACCTCATTATTTTTCAATTGAGTGTCTACGATGTTCGCACAATATTTAGGAGCATCGTTGTATGCTCGTGAAAGATATTCCTTTGGCGCATAAATTTTAAAACTAAGATATGGCTCTAACAATTCTGTTCCAGCTTTTTTTAAGACTTGTTCCAATACAATAGGAGCAAGCATCCGAAAATCTGCTGGGGTACTAACAGGGCTATAGTATAAGCCATACTTAAAACAGATTTTACAGTCCGTCACATTCCAACCAACAGCCATAGCGTATCCCCTCCATAACTGCATTTTGAAACGATTGATTTAAGTATCCAAGAGAAACCGAGCTCTCATACTGTACTCCGCTCCCTAATGGAAGCTGTGCTACAGATAGACCAATGGAAGCCCAGAAAGGATTCGGTGGAACTTCGATGTGAATGGTATACTCTGCTTTTTTTAACGGTCTTTCCATATAAATGACTGTAGGCTCTTTTATTTCTATCTCCACATGATACTTTTCTTGCAGCAGAGCACAAGTCACTTCCATTTGTACTTTCCCTAAGAAAGAAAGTATGATTTCATGTGTCGCAGAATCCACATAATATCGCAGAAGCGGGTCACTGTCGGAGATTTCTAAAAGTGCATCAAGTAACATTTCCCTTTGTTGAGGTTTGCTCGGTTCAACAGTCGTTTGCAGCAGAGGGAGGGGATTTTCAATTCTCTCTCTCTGTGGCAATAGCTTTGTATCTCCAAGAACACTATTTAACTTCAAAAACTCATTCTGCAAAATAACAATTTCCCCGGAATAAGCCTTATCAATTTTACATAATTCACCATTTATTGAAGTATACATTTCTGTAATTTTTATTTTTTCCTTTTCCGATATTCTAACCGAATCTCGCAAATGCAGTACGCCACTATAAAGACGTATATATGCAAGACGCTGTCTTTTTTCCGAATACTCAATTTTGAAAACTTTTCCGCAAAGTTCAGACGGACCTCGATGTGTTGATGAATAAAATTTATTAGTAATAACTTCTATAAGGTTATCAATCCCTATATTACTTTTTGCACTTCCATGATAAAGAGGGAACAGAGAACAATTCTGAAATCTTATGCTTTCCTCTTGTTCGAGTTCCAATGCTTCTAATGATTTACCGGACATATATTTCTCTAAAAGGTCATCGTTTCCCTCTATTACCGTATCCCATTGTTCAGATTCGGTAAAGTTCGTCACACACATATTAGGATACAGTTCTACCTTCTGTTTGATTACAATTTCGGCAGAAAGTTTCTCTTTAATATCCTGATAAACCGTTGATAAATCAATTCCATTTTGGTCAATCTTATTGATAAAAAAGATTGTGGGAATCCCCATTTTCCTAAGTGCATGAAATAATATACGAGTTTGTGCTTGTACGCCATCTTTTGCAGAAATCAGTAGAATTGCCCCATCTAAAACTGATAATGAACGATATACTTCTGCTAAGAAATCCATATGTCCTGGCGTGTCTATGATGTTCACCTTCGTATTTTCCCACTGAAAAGAGGTTATTCCTGTCTGAATTGTAATTCCTCTCTGACGTTCTAAAAGCGTATTATCCGTCCTCGTTGTACCTTTGTCCACGCTTCCTAATTCTGTAATCGCTCCACTGTTATATAATAAGCTTTCTGTTAAGGTAGTTTCCTGCATCAACATGAGCTAAAACTCCAATATTAATAATTTTCATGTGATTTTCCTCCATTCAAAAACCCAAAAGGGCATAAAAATCCCAGTGATAAATACTTTTATCACTGGGATTTTTATGCATAACCATAGGTATACAAAGCATACAGATATTCTCTGGATACTTTAGAATCACATGATAAAGGTATTCTTAAACTGGGTACAAAAAACTAAGCCCTCCTAAAAAAGGACATCCAATTATTTGTTCCCACTATCAAATTGACAGTTTATTTAAGAATACCTTGCCGCATATTTATTAACTCCTTTTAAATAGATACTTAAATTATAGCACGTAAGAGCATATTTGTAAAGGAATCTCCAATTTTTTATCAAAGAGAGTACGTGATTACAAAATAGCTGTAATAATGTACCAATATTTGTTATTCTATAATCTTCCAATTACTCCCGTTCTTTTCAAGTACCAAATCAAATTGAGATACCTGCGTTGCTTTGGTCTGCTGGTCGATATACTCCACTGTCAGCGATACCGTGACTTGATTATCCTTACGATTGTGAATAGGATTTACCAGTTCTTGAAAGATGTACTCTTTTCCGATTGGTTTTAATATCCCGTCATTCACATAGTAGGAAAGTTCACTGGCTGTCGCTGTAGGATAGAGCTTGAAGAACGTCGTTAAAAACTCATTGATTTCATTGGTTGTAATGGAATCAACCGTACCCTCACTTTCAATAGCTTTTGGTTTATAGTCTGATTTCTTTGGTATGCTAGTAATGGTCGGATTCTTAATGAGGACCATATTTCCAGTACTGTCTACATAGACACTCACTATATAAGCAGAGTGGACGGTCTTTGTATTTTCCCCCTCTGTAATGAGTTGGTCTACACTGTAGGTTACATCAAATTGATTGTCGCCATCTGCTTCTACCGTCCATATCTGAAATCCTTTTACAGAAGACGATACAGGAATATCTTTACGAACTGTATCGACATTCAGAGCTTGAAGTTCCTCTGTCAGATATGCTTTCAGGTTTTCTATGCGATTATCAATGGACTTGTCGTTTAGTTCCCATGAATAGTAGACTTTCGCAAAGTTCTCTACAAAATTTTCCACATGATGAGTATCGACATATTCCTTTTCTATGATGGTGGTTTCATGAATGGTATGGGTATCAATGGCTGTAAAGTGCTTGAATATCGCAAAGCTGAAACTAAGTCCTAAAAGTACCCATAGGACAATCACAACCTTTTTACGAGGATTGACCTTATAGACACGAGGTTTCTTTTCCTTTGGTGTCTGTTTTTCTGTATTCTGATTTTTTCCGAATTTCATCATTGAATCGTCCTTTCTTATTGTTTGATTCGTCCTGCTCCCACTAAATGCTGTTGCCAGTAAGAGCTTGTTAAGTCGGCATAACCGATAGGGTCGCCTGCATGAAACATACGGTTATCGCCTAAATAAATCCCGATATGAGTAATATAAGAGCCAGCGTTATAGGTAGAATGAAAGAAAACCAAATCGCCGGCTTTTGCTTCCAATAATGGGATATGCCGGGTTACATCATATTGCTGTTGTGCTGTTCGTGGTAAGTTGATTCCAGCTTTTCCATACGTCCATTGTGTCAGTCCGCTACAATCAAAAGAGGTAGTCGGGGAAGCTCCGCCATAGACATACTTCCAGCCTTCAAATTTCAGAGCTTCGTCCATGATGGCTTGTACTGTATCATCATTAAACTCTGTTGTGACAAGATACTGCGTTACCAGTTGCACATAAAACATATTCCCGTAATTGTATCGCCAGCCCCCATTGATAGGTATGGCTATGGGATTGGGGTAAGACACTTTTTCGTCACCCGAATACTCTTTTGAGAAACTTTGAGCCAGTTCAAAGGTATATTTATTCCCACGATTAGCCACATATCCTAAGAAACCACCACCATAATTGTAGGACTGGATAACCGATTCTAAATCTACACCAAGCCTTTCGCTACTGGCTAATAACTCACTGAAATACTTCACACCTTGCTTAATGGATTCTTCTGTACTCAATGAATTAGGTGGAAGACCGAGGGATTCCGAGGACTGCATAACATCTTCTGCTGTACCACCCGATTCCACCTGTATAATCGCAAGAAGTATATTGACGTATTCTTCAATTCCATATTCTTTGGCAACTTTTTCTACCATAGGCTTATGAGCCAGCACTTCTGCGGAAACATCCACACCGCCATAGTGAATGTTGGAAAAACCGCCATCTTGTTCATCTGAAAATAAAATGGCGACAAACAGAAGCAGTGAGAAGACCATCAAGAATAATCCCGAACCACCAATCACTAAAGTTTTCAGCTTCATGGTTTCTTACTGCCTTTCTTAATGGTGGCGGTTTTGATTGGTGGTCTACTTTTTGTATTTTGTAGTGGTACTCTTTGAACAGTAGACTGACGTTCTTTTGTGATTGAACGTTGTGAAGCTCTATCTGTTGGTGCAGTTGAAGTTACTGGCTTTTGAACCGTTCTTTCTTGAACTGTATTACTTTGACGTTCCGTTTTTAAACTTGAAGAATCGGACTTAACTGTTGGACGCTCTTGTTTGGCTTGTTGAGATTCCCTATAGGAAGCCTGTACAGTTGTTTGCCTTGAAGTCTGTCCATCATGAGATTGTTCTTGCTTAGTGGCTGGTCTTTCATGAACGGAAGAAGCTGGCTGTTTTTTCTGTTTGACCTGTTCCATTTCAGAGCGACGCTCCGCAATGGTTTTCCGTCTTTGTTCCTGCTGTTTCTTGCGTCCACTGGCTTTATCCGCTTTGGTTTGAGAAATACTTCTGGTTAAATCATGGACATTATCCGTCACTTTAGATTTTCCTTGATATACTGCATATCTTGCATTGGTCGGCAAATCCTTAACCTGTTCTTTCAAATTACCAGCAGTATCTACCATTCTGTCTTTGGTATCAGCTACTGTACCGATGGTTTGACCGATACGCTTTCCTAGTGTTGATTTTTCCTGCCCGTTTGGTCGAGAGTGATCTGCTTGTGTACTCGCAGAACTTCCCGAACCCGACTGTCCTTTTTTACCCGTAGCACTGGCAATGGCAGACCCAGCCCCTAAAGCAGTCACGGAGCGTCCAAGTTTCCGCTGTAGACGGTGCATGTGAGCGTGCATAAGCATACGAGGTTTTCTCATCATACGACTTCCCACACTTTGAGAATCGTTACTCTGTAGAGAAAACATACTCATTAAATCGCCCAGCTTAAAGTAGATTCCTGCAAAGGTCACAATCTGTAGAAAAGCAATCAAAAAGAACGGATAACCAGCCGATAAGGTATAGAGCATGGTTGAAATACTAAATGCTGTCGTAATAATCAATGTGATTCCAGCTCGTGTCAAAATGGTATTAAAGAGCTTTGTTATGGCTCGTTTTGACATACCATCAAATGATGGAATCATGCTTAAAATAAAGCTCACAGGCAGAAACATAGCATAGATGATAAAAAGTACCTGCGAGAAAATCATGATTCCTGTTAATAGGAATACAAATATGGAAATCCCAATATTGAAGACAAATAGGAAGAAGACTGTACCTAAACGGTTAATCGTCTTTGTAATCGTCATATTGGTATTGCTTCTATCTTCAATTTCTTCCGCAACAATTTTTTCTCTGTCTTCCCCATTGTTGGAATCTGGACTGGTTGAGAGCAGGCTTTCCACACGGTCAATACCAATACTTTCAATGTCTGAACTGTTATATTGAAGCAGTAGCCACGGTTGCTGAACCTGTATGGAAAATAGGCTGTCACGTATCAAGTCCACACTGTCCTTGCCTTGACTATCTGAATGGGGCATGACAATTTTTGTACCCAGTGACAAACTAGCGTTGCTGATGTCTGATGAAAAGTCATTGATTTTCTTAATATAATCGGGAGCATAGGCAATAAAGGAAGCCGATAGGATAAAAACCAGCACAAAATTCATGAGGGCATGAATTGCCTTTGTGGTTTCTCTCTTTATCAGTCCTGTATAGGCAACATAAACCCCAAGAACCAAAATCAAGAGTAAAAGGAATCCAACATAGAAACCCTCTGTTGATAGTCCACTAGGCGTAACCCCTGCAAGGGTCTGCATATTCTTGCCAATGGAATCTGCTGTAGCGGAAATGAAGTCTAAGGAATAGGCTTCCTGTACTAAGTAACCCGTCGCATTGGAAACATAAAGACTGATTGTCCAAATAAAATTGGTAATGGCATATAGTCCATACATGACTTGTTTTCCAATTCCGTCCGACCAGTTCCACGGTAGCCAGCCCCAGCTATTATCCACATAAAAATCCAGTTGATAGTTTTCAAGTGGGTATCGGCTGTATTCATTTGCCACATTGACCGTATCATCTACCAAGCCCGCAGCTTGAACCACCGTTCCCAGCATGGCTAAAAGAAAAATGGCAATCACAAGTGTGAAAGCCACTGTCATTGCCACTTTACCTAGACGTTTCAGCGTCCAGTTTGATTTTATTCTGTTTAATATTGATGGTTTCACATTTACACCTCTTTTCGCACAGGTGGTCTGGTATCAAAGGCATGGAGCAGTTCTTCAAATACAGGGTGGAACTGTATCACACCGACACGACCATATAAATCACTGATAAGGCATTGCCCGTTTTCCAAATCACGCAATCGCTTCTGATTGTTTTCGTCCTCTGGGTCTACACCAAAAAAGGCAAGGGTTTTTTTAATCTCGTTAAGGTCAGTGGAACGAAAGGCAAATTTTAAGCCGAGGTTATTTTTCAGTTTTTCATCTAAGAGGTCATCTGTATTTTGGGTCACGAAATATACCCCAGCGTTCATAGCACGACCAGCACGAACCAGCTTCATAGATAGTGTTTTCCCTTGTGCCACCTGTAAGAAGCTCCATGCTTCGTCTAAGTCTACAATCTTGAAAATACTTCGGTCTGTATGGATAAAGTCCAACGCAAAGGTACTAATGACAATCAGCATTGCTACCGATAGTAACTCCATTGTGGTATATTCCTCAAAGGAAGTTTCCTTGTCAGGAAGTACCAAGTCGGCAACCTGTATAATGTTCAGTTGTTTTTCAAGGCTGATAGACTGCTCTACATAACCATCACTAAAAAGCAGATGGGCAAAGTCATAGTCTGTAAAACTTTCGATATGGTCGGCTATGCTGGTACTTAGTGGCGTATTCTCAACCCGTAATTCTTCAATCACTTTCATCAACCCTCGCACTTCACTATTGGTTACTGCACGAATGGCTTTTCTAAGGATTGGGAAGCGTTCCCCATCACGAGAGGAAATCCCCGTAAGGAATGTCAAAATATCAATAGCCAGTGATTCAGAATCTTTGGTATTTTTCATAATTACATAAGGGTCAAGTAAGCCTTTGTTTTTCTCATCAGAAGTCAGATTGACGATATTGATTTCATGGGAAATCTCTGGCAAGGTTTCTTTCCATCTGCCACGTTCTGCTTTTGGGTCTACAATCACTGCTTGTGCCCCATAAAGCACTGCATAATAGACGATAAGGTTATTCGCAAAGGATTTACCACCACCCAGCGAACCGACAAAGGCAGACGCTAACGCATTGGTTACTGAACCCTTAACCCCTTGACTGGCAAGAGCAGGTTTCAGATAGACATTGCGTCCAGTATCTAAGCTGTAGCCAACATAAATCCCCTCATTTTCACCCAGCATTTGAGTAGCACCAAAACCTAAACCAGCGAGGAAATCAGAGGTCACGTATTGAATATAGTCATTCATATATCTTTTTGCTGGCAGGTAAAAATTCTTCATGTAAGCCCAGCATATCCCCAAAAGGTCGTACCAGTTTCACGCTCAAATCATCATAGAAATCTTTCACTTCATTACAACGACGTTTAAGTTCGTCAAGGTCATTTGCTGATACCCTTACAACATAGGACAGCTTATACATAGATTCCTTGCTTTGGTCTAAATTGGTTTCCAGCTCGTTCACACTTTCCAGAGCTTCCGCCACATTAGAGCTGGTTTCATTATCACTTTGCCATGCGTGGTTATCCAAGTCTTTCAGTTCTTTCTTTTTATTGCGGACAGTAGATAGGGCTTTACGATTCGCTACAATTTCCACATTCATTGACGTATCAATCGGAAAGGTAAATTGCTGTTGCTGGTAGTAGAAGATTTCAGAGGACGGGAAGTCCAGTTCGCCGACAATACTGTTGATGGTAAAGTAAGCTACATAGGCGGTTTCGTCTTCCTGCTGGATTTTCAAATATCGCTGTTTTTCTTCCACCAAACAGCGAGTAGGCTTAATCAAGTCATAGTATTTAATCAGCGTTTCATTATCCAGCTTTTTCTTTGATAGATGGTACTCATACTCTTCATAGGCAGTGCCTGTCTGTCCGTAAAGGTGTTCAATCAGATAGCCGAAGTCGTCCTTATCTAACCTGCGGATTTTGAAACGACGAGAGATTTTATTTTCTAAGAGCTTTTCCATCTTCTGAAAACGCAGGATTTCATCATTACTCATACTAACAAAATCGTCCATCAGCTTATGGTTCACATCATAGACAAAATCAGACAAAGCATTTTTTGCTTCAACGGTAAGACTTTTCATAGAAAACTCCTGATCGTTGAGAAGCAACTTAAAGCCGATAAAGAAACGGTAGTTCACTTGATTTTTCGCCAATCATGGATATTAAAGCGTCTGTCTGTTGGTCGATTTTTGTCATAGGCAACCGCTTTGAGCTTGCCAGTGACTTCATTTTTTGGAACGCTCTTGTGCAGAACGTATGCTGGATTCTGTACTGATTTGTAAAGCATGAATTTTGCCATCACGATTTTTGTGCGATAAGCTGTCTGAAAGAATCATGCACTTGTATTTTTCTGTTCTGGACTTAGAAATGAGTAATTGTAAGGAACAAGCTCATAGTAAGCATAACATTCCCCGTCTTTATTCCAGACGAGATTGTTTTTCAATGTATTTAATTGGATATGCCATAAAATTCACTCCTAACTGCTGTAATGGCTTCTTGTGGCTGGTTTCTGCCAAGCGTTACTTTTTTTCCTGCATAGGTCAGCTTTGGTCGCAGTGCATAAGCAATGACAGACTTCAAAAAAATCCATAAGGCTTTTTTTACCATCAAAAGTTTTTTTGTAGACATAAACCATGTGAAAGCCACAGGAATCCCAAAGTATTTGAGAAATGCTCCCTCTATCATGGAAAGAGGGGCAAGTTGCTAAAGTATCATCACTGCAAAGAGTGACACGACAAACCATGTCATTTGCGTAAAGGTTATGGGAAACGGAAGTCTAAAAATCATTGATAGAATACAGTACCTTTTCCACAGACCAGATACTGGTATAGCTTCGTATTTTTCTTCATGTAATCAATCCTTTCATAAAAAAATAGGGGTAGCTGATTGAGCCACCCCTGTAAAATAGAAAAATCTGCCAGTAGTAATGTACCGACAGATTTAATAGACGATTTCAAAAAAATCCCATGATTGGTTGAGATAAACGTTCCTGAAAGGTCTAAATCCCGACCATAGGCTTGATAATCAATATAGTTTTGAAGACTAGCTGGTACTTCGCCCTAAAGCACCCGTTTCTTCAATGTAGTAGCGTGCCACGTCATACATATCATCACAATCGGAATGAATGATAATATCCTCTTGATGTTCGCTTAGTTCTTCAATGCTTGAAAAATGAGTGAGCAGAGCAGATAGCTCCGATTGTAATTCTTCGGGTAATTCCGATACCATTTCCCATAGTCGATTGAGTTCGCCAATGGAAGTGTATTCGTCAACCGTAAAGGGTAACTCGTAGTCATGAATGGCGTATTCCTCATATTCATCATTCAAGCCGATTTTTTCTCTTTGACTTCCTCAAAGTCAATGGGAAAGGTAAACCACGCACCGACCAATTCGCCCTCATTGTATTTGCCTAAATTCGCAATATAGACTTGCATATCGTCCATATATTCACGTCCTTTCTTTGTAGAGATTCAAAAATCCCTACCGCACTTCGTTTGGTGTACCATTCCTTTGCGGAACATAAGAAAACCACTTATATTCCACAAAAGAACGGTTTTATTTAAGCACCAATAATGCGATTGAATAGCTCTAGTAAAATGTCTTTTACTCCAGCAGCGTTGAAGACTAAGCCAACCGCAATAATCGCAATAATTAAAAAGCCAATCAGTTTGCTAAACTCACGCTTGAAGCCAAGATACAAGCCAATCACAACGATTGCTAAAAGCACCAGTGATTGAGCGTTTGATAGAAACCAGTTATAAAGGTTTTGTCCAAAATTCATAAAAATGTTCTCCTCTCTATATTCAATGAATTTGTATTTGAGTTATTTTTTTGGGGTATACACTTTCTGGTATGGATAGAGATTCCATGCCAGATTTTTTTATACAAAAAAGAGGACATTTGCTGTCCCCTCGTTATACAATCAATTCACCACAAAAATCATGAAAGAAGGTTAAACAAATGTCCCATAATGATTCTATCCTAAATATTCTTGGAATTAAAGATAAAAATATTAAAATTATTTCTGTTGAAGAAGCTGAACACAACAACGATTCTGTTAAAGAGTATATAACGCTAATAACAGCTACTCTTTCTTATCCGATTAATCGTTGTCGTAACTGTGGCTTTCCCACAGTTAATAAGGATGGCTTTCGCAAAACTCATGTACGACTGGCAAGTTTAAATGGGAGAAGATATGAACTAGAGCTTCGTAAACAACGCTATAAATGTAAATCATGCCATACTACTTTTGGTGCTATTACTAATTTAACCAAAGAAAATCAAACCTTATCCAGTGATCTCAAAAATCAAATCATGCTTTTAGCTCGTAAAGGCTTATCTGGTCAGCTTATTGCTGAAATGTGTCACTGCTCTCCTAGCAGTGTTCGTCGAACAATCTTAGAGCGCATGGAACCACACTATCGTGTGGCTAAGTTGCCTAAGCATCTATGTTTTGACGAGTTTCGTTCAATTAAGTCTGTGATGTCCTTTATCTGTTGTGACGCTGAAACCCACCAAATTGTCACAAAGTTACAGGATCGTCTATCACCTACCATTGTTGATTATTTTGAAAGTCGTTATTCAAAAGCCGAACGCGAATGCGTTCAATCAGTTGTAATTGATTTAAATGCTCAATATCAAAGTTTTATCTATCGCCTTTTCCCTAATGCCAATATCATTATTGATCGCTTCCACCTTGTACAATTAGCTGGTCGCGCTTTGGACAATTGTCGTATCTCTATCCTAAAGCAACTTGATAAACAGAGCCAAGAATATAAAATTATGAAGTCACATTGGAAGCTATTCCATAAAAAAGCTGAAGATCTTCACCCTGAAGAAGTAGTTTTTTTCTTCATGACGTTAAACAATATATGACTCGCCAAAATGCTGTTGATCTCATTACTAGTAAATTTTCCAAGTTCGCTGAAGTATACCAAACTTACCAAGATATCACGAAAGCCCTAAACGAGCGCAATAGTGAATTACTAGAGTCAACCATCTTAGACTACCAAAAAACCAATACAGAAATGGATACTGCTATTCAAACCCTTCGTCAAAACAGAAAATATGTCTTAAATAGCGCTAAATTTGAATACTCTAATGGTCCTTTAGAAGGCATCAATCGCAAAATCAAAACCCTAAAACGAACTTGTTATGGTTTTGCCAATCAAAAATTTTTCTTTTTAAGAATCGATTGTATTTTTTCGTAAAAAAATACCCCCTACATTTTCGTAGGAAGTATTTTTAGTCAACCATACCAGTTGACAGATATCCCACTTAGGACATTTTCCTACAAGGGGTCCCGAGCGCTTAGTGGGAATTTGTACCCCTTATCGATACAAATTCCCCGTAGGCGCTAGGGACCTCTTTAGCTTCTTGGAAGCTGTCAGTAGTATATCTAATAATTTATCTCCATTCCCTTTAGTAACGTGTAACTTTCCAAATTTAAAAAAGCGACTCATAGAATTATTTCCTCCCGTTAAATAATAGATAACTATTAAAAATAGACAATACTTGCTCATAAGTAATGGTACTTAAATTGTTTACTTTGGCGTGTTTCATTGCTTGATGAAACTGATTTTTAGTAAACAGTTGACGATATTCTCGATTGACCCATTTTGAAACAAAGTACGTATATAGCTTCCAATATTTATCTGGAACATCTGTGGTATGGCGGGTAAGTTTTATTAAGACACTGTTTACTTTTGGTTTAGGATGAAAGCATTCCGCTGGCAGCTTAAGCAATTGCTGAATCGAGACTTGAGTGTGCAAGAGCAACCCTAGTGTTCGGTGAATATCCAAGGTACGCTTGTAGAATCCTTCTTCAACAATCAGATAGATGTCAGACGCACGGCTTTCAAAAACCACTTTTTTAATAATTTGTGTGCTTAAATGGTAAGGAATATTCCCAACAATTTTATACCTCTGTTTGTTAGGGAATTGAAACTGTAGAATATCTTGGTGAATTAAAGTGACACGAGTATTCAGTTTTAATTTTTCTGACGATAAGTTGAATAGATGACTGTCTAATTCAATAGACGTTACCTGTTTACTTATTTTAGCCAGTTTCGTCGTTAAATGCCCTTTACCTGTTCCAATTTCGTAAACGGTATCGGTTTCTTTTTTAAATTCAATTGTTTTTATTATTTGGTTGAGTACTTTTTTTCACTCGTTAAAAAAAGTTTTTGAGAATATTTTATATTTTTTTGTTCATGTAATCTCTCCTGAAGTGATTACATCTATAAACAAATACAGAAGTTAAACGATTTGTTTGTAATTTTAGTTATCTGTTTAAAAAGTCATAAGATTAGTCACTGGTAGGAATTAATCTAACGTATTTATTTATCTGCGTAATCACTGTTTTTAGTCTGTTTCAAAACAGTAGATGTTTTATCTACATTACGCATTTGGAATACCAACATGACGAATCCCTCCTTCTTAATTACAAATTTTTTTAGCATCTAATTTAACTTCAATTCCTATTATACAAAATTTTAAGATAATGCACAATCAACACACTCTTAAGTTTGCTTCTAAGTCTTATTTCCATAACTTCTTTTACGTTTCCGCCATTCTTTGCTGTTTCGATTTTTATGATATGGTGCAAGTCAGCACGAACACGAACCGTCTTATCTCCCATTATATCCTTTTTTTGTTGTTATCACGTCCTGTTCTTTTACTGACTGTTGCTTCAAAATCTGCTTGTGTCGGTCTGTCAGTTTCGCATGGTCGAGAATGTCTTTTACAACCTGCGTCTGGTTGATTTCATCAAGTTTAATCGCAACCTTTAAGGTCGGGGCAACTTGATGAGATAGCCAGTTCAGCGTCCTTTGGAAGGAGTAAGGCTCTGGTTTTGTGGTTAGTTTTAATCGTTCACGATTGTTCCCAATAAACCAAGCCCATTCTTCATTCAGTTTCCAATCAGAACGAGGTTTGGAATCGTCTTTATCTACAAAACGGATATACCGATTGATAATTTTAAAGGCGGTATGCTCTGGATTGTCATAGACGAGTAAATCACGGACTGCATAATAGGCACGCTCATTTTTCAATCGAATCTCAAAACGGTTTTTTACTTCTGCGTCTTCAATGGGAATATCATTTTTCTTGTACTGCTCGTAGTCCTTTTCATAGATACAGAAATAAACTTCACTTTGTAATGAACCGATATAGAGGGTGTTTCCCATACATTCCTTTTCCTCTTTGCGTACCAGTTCGCCACTGCGATAGCTTTTGAAACTGCGGAAGACGGATATACATTCTTCCTGTCTGCATTTTTCAGTGAGTACAGGGATATTCAAAATCCCTGTCTTATCGTTAATGGCAAGGTCAAGGCGTTTCATCACACCGCCAGCCACCAAAGCGTCCATAAAGAACTCATACCAGCTTCTTTGTTGAGCCAGAAGATAGCTTTCAAATTGCCGACACCCACGACCTTTCAATTCCACCAGAACTCCTTTGTCCAGTTCGTGGGAGCAGAGAACGAATATATCGCCTAAAGCATAATGCTCTGAATAAGAATAGAAACCATAGTCCTCATGAAGAAAATAGGACAGTTTCAGTTGTAAGATGTTTTCGACCACATGCTGTACGTCCGTTGTGGGAAAGCGAATCCTTACATAATCAAAGAGCATTTCAAGGGGAGCGTCGGGATTGAAGCGTTCCAGAGCTTCAAAAAAAGAGATTGCTGTAAATCCTCTGATGGCTTGACTTTTTCCTGTTTCAATATCGCTTAGATACTGCCTTGTAATACCAGTCGCAACCGCTAAACGATTTTTGAGATAGTCCATAAGCCAAGCGTTTTTTTCTTTTTAACTGCTGTAACCAAGTTTGTTCATTCAGTAAAAAAATCCCTCCAATCAAAAAAAGGCGTATGTCAACTTTTTAAAGCCCATTTGACATACGCTGAAATTTTTTGTAAATCCCTTGTAACCAAAGGATTTTTCTAATGTTTTTTTGACTGTTTCCTGTCGATTTGTACCCCCCTGTTAGATACGGGGGTTAAGTGCTGGCGTGGCTATTGCCACACCAGCCAGCAAGATCAGTCCACACCTGCGACTTCCGCTTCGCACGTCGCCTGCGTGGACTGTCTGCTGTTGGATAACTTTTTAATTTCCTCCAAGAAATCATATCCTTTTTGGTACAAGGGGAGTATAAAACTCTGATATGACACTTGTTCCTACATCAACATAGCCACGACCTTTGATTCGCTTTAAGAAGAAATCCTTTTGTACGTCACTGCCAAACATCATGCCATAGCCCATTTCAGACATACGACCTAAAGCCACTCTGAAATTAAACTGATCACGGATTCCGTCGCCTAAATATTTTTGCGTCTGGACGTTGACAAGCCAGTATTAGAAAGAAGCCAGCTTGACGACCTAACATGACAATCTGTTTCAGCTTATTCATAACTGCGGTGTTTTCTTTTGTTCCCAGCATTTCCATGAAAGCGACGTATTCATCAAAGATTAAGAAGTGTGCCGGGAGACCTAAGTAAGCATAATTTTTTTGCCAGTCTTATAGTTCTTCATCTGCTTCATTTCCTCACTACGTTTCATCATTTCTTCATAGAATGTTTCAATGCAAGAAAGCAAGTCTTCTTTTTCTATAGTAGACATTTGCCATCACAGAACCTAAGTCCGCAAGGTCAGCATTTTTCGGGTCAAGAATATACAGTTTTGAATCTGTATGAAGCAAGGCTTCAATCAGTGTCAGTATAAAGTAAGTTTTACCGCCACCTGTACCACCAGCAATCAACATATGAGGGAGCTTATCATATTCCCACCATACGTTTTTTTCATTAAGCGAAGTTTACCATCTTTAGCTTCTACTTCATCAATAGAAATACGACTGGCTATGGTGTCATAGAGCAAAAGTATATTCCACATAGGAATCCTTTAACTCTTTATCCGTCAGCTCACAGTACAAGCCACTCTCTAATTTCTTTTCCAAGTGTAAGAGTTGGTCTTGATATTTTTCCCAGCGTGATTTCCACCCGTATCTGTATCAAGCCATTTTTTTAAGTCGATAATACATTTTTAGGGAAGTAGGTTATCTTTTTCCTTTGTACGACCAGCACTATCTTTAAAGAAACCCTCTGTTTTGACCTGTTCAGATTCATACCACTTGTTTTCAAGTATCATCTTTGCCAGTTTTTTTGACGGTGGTAAAGTTGTTTAACCGTATCATAGCGAACCCGTTTGAATACAAACGCTACCAGCAAGCAGATAAGAATTGCGACACTGAAACTGATAATTAAATAGGGAATGTCAATCTTATCTGCTTGTGATAGGTTAAAAATCCTGCCAGTTGATCTGCTGGATTGTCTTCACATGAAACAGTCCGACAACCAGCAGGAAAACAGGCAGGAGTGACGCTATCGTAAAATGAAAGACTAAATCTTTACCAGATGGGCGAATCCTTTTTACCACGCTGTTTCATGCGAAAAAAAGTCTCCTTTCTACCTAGCGACTATTTGTCTTGTGTCGGTTCTTTCTTTGCTTGTGGTTGAGCTTTGAATGAACTAGAATCCTTTGTCAGCACAATATCGTCTGCCTTGATATACCAGTCAACATCTGCTCCTTGATAGGTGGCAGTAGCAACGGTGTCCGCAATGGGATTGATAAGTTCCACCCGTGCGTTATAATCAAACTCTTTCAAAGGCACGCTGGCAGGAATACTTACTTGAATCATGCGTCCTTGTCCTTTGGATTTTTAAGTCATAGGTACGTTCCTTGATTTCATCTGAAACCGACCCGTCTTCATTTTTGGATTCTCACTTCACGACGTAGAGCAGAGAATTTCAATTCTCCAAAAAGTCGTGTCTTTATCTAATACAATGCCATTTGCTAATCTCATCATTTTTTTCCTCTCTTTCTTTATTCTTTTTATCATGTCGTCAGCATGTAAAAGGTAATTTGTAAAACCACGAGTGCCGATTTTGTAGCCCTCTGCGGTAATACGTGGATTGACTAACTTCACACGTTCCTCAAAGCCGAAATGTTTTTTTCGCCAGCTTCAGCAGGAAGCACCACCACAATATCATCTGCTCTTTGAACATCAGAATAGAGATTATAGCTTCTTGATAAGACAGTTAGCCGTCCGTTGATTCTTCGCTGAACGACTTTATCCTCGCCAGCAAATTCTAAATTGCCGAATGTTTTTTTCCATGTTGGGAATCACAAATTTAAGTTCCATATTTTTTTACCTATCCTTTCTTTTTTTATTGGCTGAATGAATGTTTGATGGTCTTAAAGAGTGGGGAACGACCTTTTGATTCTTGATTTTTTGTTTTCATAAGTTCACTTCCTTTCAAAATCGGGTAAAAAAATAGACACCTCATTTTTTGAAGTGTCTACCTATTAAATATTCAAATTTTATTGGAAGTATCTTTATATCTTCACTTTTCAAGGATAAATCGTCGTATCAAAGCTCATTCATAAGTAGTAAATTAGTAGTAAATTGAGTGGTTTTGACCTTGATAAAGTGTGATAAGTCCAGTTTTTATGCGGATAACTAGATTTTTATGCTATTTTTGATATAAAAAATAGATAAGAAAACCCTGAAAATCAAACTTTCAGGGTTGGTAGGGGACTTGAGAAATTAGTTGATTTTCTCGACATAGAGTTGTTTTGCAATGTCCATACTCACTTGTAAATCCTCGTCTTTACTAAGGATAGTGAAGGTGTTGCTGAAGCCATCAAACTGCTTGACTTGGAGCTGATCACCGATGTGAAGTGAGTGCTTGTCCAGATAATGGAGAATGTCAAAACTATCATGCACCCGAGTCAGGCGGTAGGAGCCAGCTTCCTTGATGTCAGCTAGTGGGAGGTTATTGATTTCAACTAGGAGTTCTCCCTTGGCAGGAATGGTTCCTCCGTGAGGGGCAGGTCTTGGGAAATCCTAGCAATTTATCCAGTCTTTCCACGAACAGGTCAGATACAGTGTGTTCCAAGACCTCAGCTTCCTCATGAATCTGGTCACTCGTATAGTCTAAATGATGAACTAGAAACTTCAATCAAGCGGTGTTTACGATAGAGCTCAGAGACCAGTTTGAGTCCGAGATCAGTCAGTAGATAGCCACATTCCTTGTCCTTGAGGATGAGATTTTCACTTTTCATCCGTTTAATCATTTCAGTTACGGCAGGGGGAGAGACTTGCATGCGAGCCGCAATTTCCTTGTTGGTGATTTTATGCAGGTCTATGCCAATTTCGTAAATACACTTTAGATAATCTTCTTTATTCGGGGTCATTCGTTTCCTCTTGTCTAATATCTCTATCTAGTATATCAAAAAAAGCTAGATTTCTCTAGCTATGACTTTTTATGTTATACTTATTGCAAGAGAAAAAACGAGGAGATGGATATGACGAAAATAGCTCTTCTTTCAGATATTCATGGAAATACCACCGCCTTGGAGGCTGTTTTGGCAGATGCTCGGCAGCTAGGAGTGGATGAATACTGGCTTTTGGGAGACATTCTCATGCCAGGGACAGGGCGTAGAAAGATTTTGGACTTGTTGGCTCAACTACCGATTACGGCTAGAGTTTTGGGAAACTGGGAAGACAGTCTTTGGCATGGTGTCCGCAAGGAATTGGATAGTACTCGTCCCAGTCAACGCTATCTCTTGCGCCAGTGTCAGTATGTTTTAGAGGAAATTTCCCTAGAAGAAATTGAACTGCTCCACAATCAACCTCTCCAGCTTCATCGTCAGTTTGGGGATTTGACGGTAGGAATTAGCCACCATCTTCCTGATAAGAACTGGGGGAGAGAGTTGATTCATACTGGAGCGCAAGAGGATTTTGACCGCTTGGTGACCAATCCGCCTTGTGATATTGCTGTTTATGGTCATATTCACCAGCAGTTGCTTCGTTACGGGACTGGTGGACAATTGATTGTCAATCCGGGTTCGATTGGACAACCTTTCTTTCTAGATGCCCAGTTGCGGAAGGACTTGAGGGCCCAGTATATGATTTTAGAGTTTGATGACAAGGGCTTGGTAGATATGGAATTCCGACGGGTGGACTACGATGTGGCAGCTGAATTGCAGTTGGCTAAAGACCTGAAACTCCCTTATTTTGAGGTTTACTATGAAAGTCTGGTCAATGGTATCCACCATACTCATCATCAAGAATTTCTGAGAGAATTGGCCCAGAAAGAGGGTTATGATAGAGAATTAGATGCTTGGTTGAAAAGTGGTAACGATTGACATTACAACTAAAAAGGGTATAATAAAAGAAAAAGAAGAGTAGAGGCAGGGGAGCCTCGTAAAAAGGAGAAGAGGATGCAAATTCCAAGTAGATTTACCATTGCGACTCATATGCTGATAATCATTGCTCTCAAGGGGAAGGAAAGCAAGGTGACCAGTGATTTTCTGGCTGCTAGTGTCGGGGTCAATCCTGTCATTATCAGAAAAACCTTGTCCCAGTTGAAGAAGGCAGAGCTGATTTCAGTCGCGCGTGGAACAGGGGGAACAGAGATTGTTAAGGATCTTAAGGACATTAGTCTTTTAGATGTTTATCAAGCGGTGGAGTGTCTTGGCAAGACTGGTCAACTCTTCAGTTTCCATGATAATCCGAATCCAAATTGTCCAGTTGGAGCTCATATTCATGATGTTTTGGATCAAAAATTGGAGAGAATTCAGCTGGCTATGGAGGCTGAACTTGGTCAGACTAGTTTAGAACAGGTTGTGGCCGATGCAGAGAGTCAGATGAAGGATTAAGAGGGGTAGATGCCCTCTTTTTCTCTTTAGATAATTATGATAAAATGTAGTTATTAAAGGAGGAAGAAATGTATCTCGTTATAGGAATTGTATTAGCCTTTATAGTGTCATTTTGGAAGGATAATAGAAGTTTGTGGAATCCAGTATTATTCTTATTATCCCTCATTTCCAGTTATTTTTATCTAGGCTACCTTTTTTATCAAAATGGGTATGAGAAGATTCATTTCGCTTTTTTTATATTTCCCTTTATTTTACTTCCTTTTTTGCTTTTTCTGAGTGGTATCTTTTTAATCTATAATGGGGTCATTTTGTTGAAGCGAGAGGGACGTTCAAAGGCCAATTATCTCTCCATGCTCCTTGGAATAGTCATTTTGGTATTTTTTGCCTTGATTTCATTTCGATTGGGAGGTCAAAATGAATTATTTTACACCAATCACTTTCTAAACATTTTATTTGTATTCATTTTCTACTCTTATTTTATTTTTGGCTTTGCCTTTGCGGGTTTTATGCTCTACTCTATCTTGTATCTCTTTATTCCTAAGAAGAAGCATTATGATTTTATTATCATTCACGGTGCTGGTTTATTAGGCGGAGAAAAGGTAACACCTTTGCTGAAGAGGAGAATTGATAAGGCCGTAGAAGCTTACCACAAGTCTAAGAATTCTAACATAAAAATTATTGCCAGCGGTGGAAAAGGAGGAGATGAGAAGATTTCTGAAGCGCAGGCAATTACAAACTATCTGCTTGAAGAGACAGATGTTCCCCAAGATGCGATTATTCTGGAGGATCAATCAAGGACTACCTACGAGAACCTTCTCTTTTCTAAGGAACTTGGCGAGAAACTGGTAGACAAACCTCAATTTCTCTTTGTAACAAATGATTATCATGTTTAGAACTAGTACTTATGCTCGTAAGTTAAAAATGAAGGGAGATGGCCTCGGATGTAGGACGGCAGGCTACTACATACCATCTGCTTTTATTCGGGAGTACGTAGCGCTCTGTGTCAAGATGAAATGGCTTTTCCTTGCCTTTTATATCCTGCTATCAGTCCTCATTTTGATAGCCTATAAAGGGGTTATTTGGTAGTCAGATTCTATTTAAAAAGACCTAGAATGCACATGAAAGTATGTATTCTAGGTCTTTTGTTTTGTATACATTTGATTTTCAAGAGTACTATCTATTTTTCCAGGCTTGGTAACGGGTATCAATCAATAATTGAGTGAGGCGACCCATAGTTTTCCTTTCTTCTGGAGTGAGGGATTGCGCTTGGATAAAGAGATGATGAATGTGTTCAAGCGCCTTTAAGGAAGACAAGTCATTGATAGAAGTAATACCAGAATCAAGAATGGTGCCAAAGAAGAGGTCGAAGTAAAGTTGGAGTTCCTCGTCAGGGACTGTTGCCACCCATTCCTTGAAGGTTGTGTCAACTTGTTGGCTATCACTGTTGGTCTTATCCAGCTGGACGAAGTGCTTGTCCTCAATCTGCCAACTAAAGGTATCGTGCTGGGCGATACCACCTAAGGCAGTACTGTGCACGATGATTTGCTGGTTAGGGATTTCCATCATCATACCGATAATGGAGCCTTGAGGGATGAAGACCTTGGTTCTATCCATTATCCCTTGATAGCCCTCAGTTTGTGTCAGTTCTTTGTGGAGGCCAGGCGCATCAAAGGTATAAACTGCTGTGATTTGATTTTGCAAGCTTTGCTCAATTTGACTAGCAGCATAGATGGCTAGATTTCCTCCCTTGGAATGCCCAGCCAGAATGACCTTTTGCTTAGGATGTTGGACAAGAAAGTTGTTTAAATAGCGAAGGGCGTGCTTTTGAGCAGGAATTTCCTTCATATAGGTTAGGTGGAAATCTTCCTTCCAGCCAATGATACTGTCATCTGTCCCACGAAAGACAATCAGATAGGTGTCGAGAGTGAGGCGGTAGGTCATAGCCGCAAATTGTTTTTGCAGTTCAGGGTCGATGTCATTAATAAAATGGGAGAGTTTGCAATTTTTGAAGCGCTTGTGTTGAGCTAGTTCATCTAATAGCTGGAGGCGATTTTTGCTGGTCAACATGTTAGATTCTCTTGGGACCTGAGGTGCCAGGTCTAAAAGTCGCATAGGAGTTGTGGAGACCAAATTATCAAAGGAGAGGTAGGTGATTTCTGTTAAGGCTAGAATGTCTAACTCATTCAAAGAAAGGTCGTAAAAGGAATCATGTGCGACATCTTTCAGATAGTCAAAAATATTGGCCATAAGAGCTCCTTTCTTTTTATTTATCTTATCAAATTTCCCTCAAATTAGCTAGTAGGATTGTCTTGCTTTGTTGGCTAAAAACAAGCTATTTCAAATTCAGTTTCAAGCCTTCTAGCATGGAAAAATCTGTTATAATAATAGAAAAGGAGGAGCGCATGCACAAGATTTTATTAGTAGAAGATGATCAGGTTATTCGTCAACAGGTTGGGAAAATGCTCTCTGAATGGGGATTTGAAGTGGTCTTGGTAGAAGACTTTATGGAAGTTTTGAGTCTTTTTGTCCAGTCGGAGCCTCATCTGGTCCTCATGGATATTGGACTGCCCTTGTTTAATGGTTATCACTGGTGTCAGGAGATTCGCAAGATTTCCAAGGTACCCATCATGTTTCTGTCTTCGAGAGACCAGGCTATGGATATCGTCATGGCGATCAACATGGGCGCGGATGACTTTGTGACCAAGCCTTTTGACCAGCAGGTTCTTTTAGCCAAGGTTCAGGGCCTGCTACGCCGTTCCTATGAGTTTGGGCGTGACGAGAGTTTACTGGAATACGCCGGTGTGATCCTCAATACCAAATCCATGGATTTACATTATCAAGGCCAAGTCTTGAATTTGACCAAGAACGAATTCCAGATTTTACGCGTTTTGTTTGAGCATGCGGGCAATATTGTAGCGCGTGACGACCTCATGCGGGAACTTTGGAATAGTGACTTTTTCATTGATGACAATACCCTATCTGTTAATGTAGCTCGATTTGCGTAAAAAAAGTTGGAAGAGCAGGGCTTGGTAGGATTTATCGAGACCAAGAAAGGGATAGGGTACGGACTGAAGCATGCTTGATTGGAAACAATTTTTCTAGCCTATCTGCGCTCCCGTAGTCGTCTGTTTGTCTATCTACTTTCTTTGACGTTTCTGGTCTTACTCTTTCAGTTTTTATTTGCTAGTTTGGGAATTTACTTTCTCTACTTTTTCCTGCTGTGTTGCTTTGTAACCATTTTATTTTTCGCTTGGGACATATTGGTGGAAATGCAGGTCTATCGCCAGGAACTTCTCTATGGGGAAAGGGAAGTCAAATCTCCATTGGAAAAAGTTTTGGCTGAAAAATTAGAAGCGCGTGAGATGGAACTCTATCAGCAGAGGTCAGATTCAGAAAGAAAACTGACGGATTTGCTGGATTACTATACCTTGTGGGTTCATCAGATAAAGACCCCCATTGCAGCTAGTCAACTCTTAGTTGCAGAAGTAGATGACCGCCAACTGAAGCAGCAATTAGAACAGGAAATTTTCAAGATTGACTCCTATACCAATCTAGTCTTACAGTACCTGCGTTTAGAAAGTTTTCATGATGATTTGGTCTTAAAGCAGGTTCAAATTGAGGACTTGGTCAAGGAAATAATTCGTAAATACGCTCTTTTCTTTATTCAAAAAGGCTTAAATGTCAATCTACATGACCTTGATAAAGAAATCGTGACGGATAAAAAGTGGCTACTAGTGGTCATTGAACAAATTATCTCAAATAGTCTCAAGTACACCAAGGAAGGTGGTCTGGAGATTTATATGGAGGGGCAAGAGCTTTGTATCAAGGATACGGGAATCGGGATAAAAAACAGTGATGTCCTCCGAGTCTTTGAACGTGGTTTCTCAGGATATAATGGACGCCTAACCCAGCAGTCATCTGGACTTGGCCTCTATCTCTCTAAGAAAATTTCTGAAGAACTGGGGCACCAGATTCGCATCGAGTCTGAGGTTGGAAAAGGAACGATAGTGCGGATTCAGTTTGCTCAAGTAAACTTAGTCCTTGAGTGAGAAGAGACAATGAGTTTTTACCCAATCTCTTTTTGCTATATTTCAGGATATTTGAAGACTGTTTTTTACAAAACCAATAATAGAATTTTTAATACGGAATATAGTATAAATACTGGTTCAAAGTGAAGTTTTGTATGCTTTATACTTTTGTTGAGTATAAAATCTATAAACTAAGGGTGAATTACAAAAATTAATTTGAGATGAAGTGAATTGTAGACTTGGGAAATGTCTCCTATTTGATTTCAGAATGAATCGTTGATACAGGATTAAAAGAACTGCAGCTTTCTTTTTATTTTGAATGAGATAGGTGTATATAGATTTGTGTAACTGGTGTAGAACTGTTTCCAAGAATTTATTGAATGTATCGAATACACACATTCTATTGATTTGAACCAGTTTTTAATTTCTAAATGTCATAATAGTTTTATCAAGTAAAAGGAGACTGCCATGATTGCAGACAATATAAAATTCTTACGAAAATCACATAATCTGATATAACCAGAATTTTCACGGATTGTGGGTGTGTCACGAAATAGCCTAAATCGTTAGAAAAACTGAAAAAGCTTACTTTCAATAGAAGTATTGGAAATATTCATTTTACATCTATCAAAGAAACATGGGATAGACCTATATTTTACAAAATAGCAAATTATATTTTGAATGATAGTAAAAACTGCAGTACTTGTGTGATTTACAATTATTGCACTCAATGTCCGAGTATCGCACTATCTGAAATAGGGAATAGTAGAGATTGTTCTGCGATATGTAAAAAAACGCATTAGCAAGGAGTATCGTATATGCTACCATATCTTAAAACTATTAGATGGTATCTCTTCTTTAATTTTCTTTTTGGTGTAGTATCGAATATCTGCACAGCTTTGTTACCGTATTTCACGCAGGCATTAATCAAAGGGGATTATCAAGTAGCTCTATATGGTTACTCTATGTCAGTGGCAGGCTATTTGAGTTGTAACTATATCCAAATGATACTTGATTGGAAGCAGGGGATTATCTTTTCGACTACTTTGAAAAATGAGTGGTTTCGTTCACTTCTGGGACTCAGTCACCACGATTTCAAGCAGAAAACAGTAGCAGAGTATATTTCCTATCAATCTAATGACCTAGATTCGTTGGAAAAGGATTACCTTCCTCCATTGATGAGTTTTATCAAACAAATTTTACGTATCATCATTTACGCTTTCATTATTAGCAGAACAATTAATCCTATTGTATCACTGATTTTAATCTTTTCTACTGGAATTAGTATTCAAATTCCTAAAATCGTTGGGAAGTTGACCGCTAATCGTAGACAGGTTTACTTGAAAAAACAAGGAGATTACTATCGAACTTTGGAGGATTTGCTCATGGGACATCATTTGGTAAATAAACTAACTATGTCGCATTTTTTGAATCAACAAAAGAGTTCTCTAAAGAATTTGCAGGATAAGTATTTTAAGTATGGTTTGACAAAAATTACAGGCATCTTATTGACAGGTGTTTCTTTTGAATTCATTAGTCTTGTTCTGTTTATTTATTTAGCCTACTCTCTATCTCACCAGCAACTCGGTATTCCTGAGGTGGTGGCGAGTTTCGGATATATTAATGCTTTTTCTGTTCACCCCAAATTTTTGTAACTAGGTGATACTTGAAATTAATACAAATTTGGTTGTTTTTGATAAATCTAAGCAACACTAAATGATGAAGTGAAAGGGGATGAATCTTTGATAGTATTCACTTATTGTGAAATATGATATATTTATTAATTAGATGGATGAATACTTCTAGAGTTAAATATAGTATAATAGGGACAGACTTTTTGGTTTATTTTTGTTTGTAGTCGGATTATGAAAGAATATCCAATATTATGCGATAAGATAGAATGTTACAAAAAAGAAAGGGGATGCAATCCGATGAAGAAAGACAGATTAATTGTATTGACAGATGCTGTTCTAGCAATTATTATGACCATCTTGATTTTAGAGTTAGAAAAACCAACAACACCAAGTCTTGAAGCTTTTTGGGATTTACGGCAAAATTTCTTTGCTTGTTTTCTTTCCTTTTTTTTCTGGTTGGGATCGTTATGGATGGCACTAAACACATTATGGGAAAAGGTTGAGAAAATTTCCTCAGAAATTATTTGGTGGAATTTGTTTCTACTCTTGGAGCGGCAGGAGTTCTCTTTGGAGAATTTCATGCCATCCAAGATACCAGTCTGAATGATGTGGTGGACCGGATCTATATAAATGTCAAGGATTTACCGTTTCAGTCCTTGGGAGCTTTAGCTAATATCCTGTCTGATGTTAAGAAGGGACTGATTCAAGACAGTCATATCTGGTCTTTCTTCCAGTCATTTTTCAAACAATATCAGTTGATAATCAGCTTAAATCAGATCTATCAGTTTGTCTATCTTTCTCTGATGGAGATCATGTCCTATCTTCACTTTGATTATTGGAAAAAACGGCTCGGTCAGGAGCTAGTATGAATAAGGAGAACAAATGAGACGTTTAAAAATGTTATGGCATATTATACAGGTTACGGGTTTTACTCGGTTTGCTCTGAGTTTTGTGACCTTTGTTTTTGGGTCAGGAGGCGTGCTTTTCCTAGTTGAACCTGCTATCACAAATTACGGAGACGGTCTTTGGTATGCTTTTGTGACTTCGACGACTGTCGGCTACGGGGATCTCCTAGCTGTGACCTTGATTGGAAGGATTACCAGTGTCTTCTTGACGATTTATGGGCTCATATTTTTTGGCTGTTTATCAGCTGTTATTATTAATTATTATACCGATTTAAATAAGGAAAGAGGAGAGGACAAATGACTGCCAATTATTCAACACGGGAATACCGTGAGAAATTATACGATGACCTTCATGTTCGATTGAGAGATACAGCGATTTTGATGTGTGCAATTTTTATTGCCTCTATCGGTCTAAATATGAATTCAACAGCTGTTATTATTGGAGCCATGTTAATTTCACCTCTCATGACACCGATTGTTGGACTGGGATTCGGTTTAGCTATTTTTGATACGCGTTTAATCAAGCAATCTCTAGAGGTTTTATTGACTCAAGTGTTGGTCAGTTTGCTTGTCTCGACTCTGTATTTCTGGATTTCTCCCTTGTCTTATGCAAGTAGCGAGTTGATCGCACGAACCTCTCCAACCATTTGGGATGTTCTCATTGCTATTGCTGGTGGGATTGCTGGTGTGATCGGTTCAAGGAAAAAAGAAGCAAACAATATCGTGCCAGGAGTAGCCATTGCTACAGCTTTGATGCCGCCTATCTGTACTGCTGGCTATGGTTTAGCTAATGGGAATGTACGATTTTTATTGGGGGCTCTCTATCTTTTCTTGATCAACTGTGTCTTTATCATGCTAGCCAACATTGTTGGAACAAGAATTTTGATGAGAAAATCTCCTTTAACTTCATTTAAAGAGCTGAGCATTAAAATGAGAATTGGCTTGATTTCTTTGATTGTATTGTTGATTCTTCCAGCTAGCTATTCGGCAGTTACTCTGACAATAGAACAAGCGCGCAAAGAAGGGATCAAACAGTTTGTAGGAAAAGAGTTCGCCAATTATACGGTTATTAATCAAGTCTACAAGTCAAGGAACAATGAATTGGTCTTGACGGTTGTTGGAGATCCGATTTCAGAAGAAGAATTAGAAACGCTCCACCAAAAACAAGCCTCTTACGGTATTCAATCTGTTCAATTGAAAGTCAATCAAGTCCATAATTCGACAAAATTAGACAGTGAGACGACCAAGGAATTTTATGAAACCATTAACAAGTATATCGATCAAAAACTCTCTGAAAAAGATTCACAAAAAGATCTCGTAAAAGAAAATGAAGCAGACAAGGATTGAGGATATTGACCTTATCTAACTCATGAAAGCAAATCTTGTGTGGTGGTTTGATCCAATCACTACTAGCTCGGATTAAATAATACTCTTCGAAAATCTACTTCAAACCACGTCAGCGTCGCCTTACCGTACTCAAGTACAGCTTGCGGCTAGCTTCCTAGTTTGCTTTTTGATTTTCATTGAGTAAAAATATAAAAAGCAACAGCTGATTTAGTTGTTGCTTTTTAGGTAGCTAGGATTTTATCTCTTATTTCTCAACGCGTGATTTGTTGGCGATATCAGCTAGGATAGCTTGAACAAAGTCATCAACTGAGACAGTTTGTGTTTCTTTTTGGCCATAGCGACGAACGTTGACAGTTCCGTCTTCCATTTCCTTGTCCCCAACGATCAATTGGTAAGGAATCTTGCTAGTTTGTGATGCACGGATCTTGAACTGCATTTTTTCATTACGTTCATCCACATCAGCACGGACACCACGGTCACGGAGTTTCTTAGCTACTTCCCATGCGTAGTCCACGTGTTTCTCGTTAGATACTGGGATGAGGGTTACTTGGTGAGGTGCAAGCCATGTTGGGAAGGCACCCTTGTAGTTCTCAATCAAGATAGCTGTGAAGCGTTCCATAGTTGAGATAACCCCACGGTGAATCATAACTGGACGGTGCTCTTCACCATCAGCTCCGATGTATTTAAGGTCGAAGCGTTCTGGAAGCAAGAAGTCAAGCTGGATAGTAGAAAGAGTTTCTTCTTTACCGAGAGCGGTCTTAACTTGAATATCCAATTTTGGTCCGTAGAAGGCTGCTTCACCTTCGGCTTCAAAGTAGTCCACGCCCATTTCATCAAGGGCTGCACGAAGCATGGTTTGAGCATTTTCCCACATCTCATCGTTATCAAAGTACTTGTGAGTATCTTGAGGGTCACGAAGAGAGAGGCGGAAGCGGTACTCATTCAAGTTGAAATCTTCATAAACATCGATAATCAACTGAAGGGCACGTTGGAATTCTTCTTGGATTTGTTCTGGAGTAACGAAAGAGGTGACCGTCGTTAAGAGACATTTCACGTACACGTTGAAGACCAGTGAGGGCACCAGATTTTTCATAGCGGTGCATCATCCCGATTTCAGCGATACGGATTGGCAATTCACGGTAAGAGTGAACATGGTGTTTGAAGACTTGGATGTGGTGCGGGCAGTTCATTGGACGAAGGACAAATTCTTCCCCGTCACCCATGTCCATAGTTGGGAACATGTCTTCTTGGTAATGATCCCAGTGACCAGAAGTCTTGTAAAGCTCAACAGAAGCAAGTGGTGGAGTGTAGACGTGTTGGTAGCCTGAAGCCAACTCCTTGTCGACGATGTAGCGTTCCAATTCACGACGGATAGTCGCACCATTTGGCAACCAGAATGGAAGTCCTTGACCAACCTCTTGTGAAATCATGAAGAGGTCAAGCTCTTTACCAAGTTTACGGTGGTCACGTTCCTTTGGCTTCTTCACGCATTTGAAGGTAGTTTTTCAAGTCTTTCTTGTCAAACCAAGCTGTACCGTAGATACGTTGCATCATAGCGTTGTCGCTATTTCCACGCCAGTAAGCACCTGCTACATGGAGAAGGTGGAAGATTTGGATGCGACCTGTTGATGGGACGTGAGGGCCACGGCAGAGGTCTACATATTCACCCTGACGATAGATAGTCAAACCACCTTCGTCTTCTGAGTGTTCTTCAATCAATTCCAACTTGTAAGGGTCATTCTTGAAGATTTCACGTGCCTCGTCTTTAGTAACTTCTTCACGGATTGATGGGAAGTTTTCTTTGACAATTTTTTGCATTTCTTCTTCGATACGAGGAAGGTCCTCGTTAGAGATTTGACCAGCAGTATTGTCAGTATCGTAGTAGAAACCATCTTCGATGGCTGGACCAACTCCCAAGTGAATGTCTGGGAAAAGACGACGAGCTGCTTGGGCGAACAAGTGAGCAGCTGAGTGACGCAAGATTGGAAGGGCATCTTCGTGATCAGGTGTCACGATTTCGATGCTTCCATCTTCAGTGATAGCACGAGTAGTGTCGATGAGTTTGCCGTTGAATTTACCAGCCAAGGCCTTTTTAGCTAGGGAATTGCTGATAGATTGGGCAATTTCAAAAGTTGTAACGCCAGATTCGAATTCACGAACAGCGCCATCTGGGAAAGTAATGTTAATCATGATTTTCTCCTTACTTATATTATTGACGAATGTGTTAACCCTATTCTGAAAACAGGGATAGAGGATTGTGAAAGCTAGAAAAACAAAAAGCGACATCCTCGAAAGGACGTCGCAACGTGGTTCCACCTTCATTTATGTTCCTCAAAAGAGAGGGACACCTCTGATTGGCTCTAACGTGGCCACCGTTTTATGTTTTCATAAAAAACTCAAGAGTAGTATCAGTTTAGGCTCTCTATGCGTTTCCAGCAACCACGCACTCTCTAGTAGAAAGGGACTAAGTGACTTGTCTCTATGGATTATTATAGCATGATTGTGAGATTTTTCAAGGATTTTGTGAAAGTTTTTTGTTTTTCAGTTTTTGCACTAGATTCTTAATAGCGGCACCGACAGCCATACCAACTATGGCAAAGATTTCATAGGCTAGGAAGTAGGGAGATAAATTCTCCGAAAGTAATGATGGTAAAACAATAGAGCAGTCCGTTACCAATTAACCACCAAAGTGAGAAACGGAAACGGTAGCTATAGAGTAGCGATATAATCAAGATTACCAGAGGTGTAAAGAAGAGAAGATTGTTTATACAGAGTCCCTTGAGTGTAAGGGGGTCAGAAACAACTAGCAAGACCAACTCATAAAGTGGCCAATAAAAGAAAAATATGACCAGATAGTAGGGGAGATGGAAATAGAATCTACGCATGATAATCACCTCGTTTAAAAAAAACAGACAACTTAGATTTCTTGCTATGATTATTATAGCATGTTTAAAACAAGAAAGTAAATCTGTTGACAAAGAAGTTAGTTATTGGTAGAATAGGGATTGTCGTAAAGACAAATAACTTCTTCTTGGTTACAGGCATGCCAACCTGTCACTCGGATGAAGCCAAATAAAAAGGAGAAACATCATGGCAATCTCAAAAGAGAAAAAAAATGAAATCATCGCACAATATGCACGTCACGAAGGTGATACAGGTTCAGTAGAGGTTCAAGTTGCTGTCCTTACTTGGGAAATCAACCACCTTAACGAACACATCAAACAACACAAAAAAGACCACGCTACTTACCGTGGATTGATGAAGAAAATCGGTCGCCGTCGTAACTTGCTTGCATACTTGCGTAAAAACGACGTTAACCGTTACCGTGAGTTGATTAACTCTCTAGGACTTCGTCGTTAATTCAAGATACAAAGGCCGTCAAAAGCACAAAGCAAAAATAGGAAAATTGACGAAGAAACTTCAGTTTCTAGGAGATTTTATCTTTTTTGCCAAGTGCTTAGGCCGTGTTCAATTGAGCATATCTTGATAATGAAGCTACTCTAAATTGGGTAGCTTTTTTACTTTTGTCACCTTACCTTGGTATGCTCAAGTATTATCTTTGGTTACGGTTCCTAGCACTGTATGGTAAAATAAACCAGATATTCTCCCTGCGGGGAGATTTTTTTGTTTTAAAAAAATTCAAATCATCACTTGACAAGTGAGTATTCACTCACTATAATAGATTTATCTTTAAAAAAGTGAGTGATCGCTCACCTAGGAGGAAGTAAATGAAAACATTGCTACATTTACAAGATTTACAAAAATCTTTTGGTCAACAACTTGTGTTAAACCACGTTGGTTTTGAATTACAGTCTGGGGAAATCATTGGTCTAATCGGTCCTTCTGGTGCTGGTAAATCAACCATGATTAAAACCATGTTAGGGATGGAAAAGGCAGATAGCGGTATCGCTTTAGTCTTAGACCAGACCATGCCCAATCGTCATATTCTGGGAGATATTGGCTATATGGCCCAGTCAGATGCACTTTATGAGGCTTTGTCAGGACAAGAAAATTTGGAATTTTTCGGCCAGCTAAAAGGGATTCCTAAAAAAGATTTGACAGCTGAAATTACCCATGTGGCTCAAGTGGTAGACTTGACAGATCATTTAAATAAGGCCGTGTCTGGTTATTCCGGAGGGATGAAACGACGCTTGTCGCTGGCTATTGCGCTTTTAGGAAACCCTCAACTCTTGATTTTGGACGAACCGACGGTTGGAATCGACCCTTCTCTTAGAAAGAAAATCTGGCGAGAGTTGATGGCGCATAGAGACAAGGGCGTAGGGATTTTGGTCACAACTCACGTCATGGATGAGGCAGAGCTGACAGATAAGGTCGGTCTACTATTAGGTGGAAAAATCATAGCCTTTGATACACCATCCAAGCTAAAAGAATCTTATGGTGTTTCAAGTATTGAAGAAGTCTTTTTGAAAGCAGAAGGAGAATGAAATGAGAACAATTGTCATTGCAAAAAAAGTCATCAAAGAATTGCTACGTGACAAACGGACACTGACCCTAATGTTTGTGGCACCAGTCTTTATTATGTGGCTGATGAACCTCATGTTTTCGGCTAGTACAACGGTGACTGTTAAGCTAGCGATACAAGATGTGCCAAGTAGTTTGGTAAGTAGGATGGATGACTTAGAACATGTCAGTGTCAAAACATACAAAGACTTGGATCAAGCTAAAGAGGCTTTAAACGATGAAAAAGTAGATGCAGTTATCTCTTATAAGGATGGGGAATATCATGTAGCCTATGCTAATACAGATGCCTCTAAAACTTCGATGACCCGACAAGTATTACGCACCAGTATTGCCAGTGAAGACACCAATCAATTATTAGCCCGTGTGAAGCAATCCCTTCCACAATTTCAACTAAAGGTAAAATCTCCTGAAATTAAGGAATCTTATGAATATGGTAACGAGGACACCGGCTTCTTTGCTAAAATGATTCCTGTTTTGCTTGGGTTCGTCGTTTTCTTCTTTGTCTTTTTGATTTCAGGGATGGCACTCTTGAAAGAACGTACTAGCGGAACCCTAGATCGTTTGTTGGCAACCCCAGTTAAACGTTCGGAAATTGTTTACGGCTATATGTTGTCTTACGGCTTTATTGCCATACTGCAGACAGGAGTAGTCGTTCTAGCAGCCATCTGGTTGTTGAAAATTGAAGTTGTCGGAAGTCTGTTAAATGTTATAATAGTTAATGTGGTACTGGCTCTGGTGGCACTAGCCTTCGGAATTCTCTTGTCTACCTTGGCAAAATCAGAATTCCAGATGATGCAATTTATTCCTCTTGTGATTATGCCGCAACTCTTTTTCTCAGGAATCATTCCACTTGATTCAATGGGAGACTGGGCAAAAACGCTAGGGAAATTCTTGCCTTTGACCTACTCAGGTGATGCGATGAGTCAGATTATTCTTTACGGACGTGGACTTGGAGATGTTTTACCAAATATTGGTGTTCTACTAGTCTTCCTTGTTGCTTTGACAGTTCTCAATATTGTCGGCTTGCGTCGTTACCGTAAAGTATAAAATGTAAATGTACGAGGATGAAAATGAGTGAGAGTGTTTTTGAGTCGTTTGAAGCTTATCTAAAGGGTGCAGACTATCCCAAGGGAAAGAAAAAAATCATGCAGGCGGCGGTCGATTTGATTTCTACTAAGAGTTACAATGGGACCTCCACCTTACAAATTGCCAAACATGCGGGACTTAGCCAAGCAACGCTCTTCAAGTATTTCAAGACCAAAGAAGATTTATTAACGGCTATTTTGCACCCTGTTGTTCCAGGACTTTTCGGTCGTTTTTTTGAAGAACTTTTAGCCTTAGAAACGACTGAAGAAAAGGTGCATTATCTGGTCCAAAATCGTATGGCCTATCTCAAAACGAATCGCGCTTTGATGAAAATTATTCTTCAGGAAATTTTTTCAAATAAGAAACTGAGAAAAGAACAACTTTATATTTGGAATACTCTTCAGGATAAATTATTAGTACTCCATAAGGAATTGATAGCAGATTCACGAGTGAATCCTGAAATCACGGTTCCTCAAATGGTTCGTATTTTTATAGGTCCCTTATTGGCCTACTTTGCCCAACTCTATATCGTTAGCGACAATAGTGACATAAGAGAAGAAGACTTGAATTTGTTGGAAAAACAGATTTTAGGTGGTTTGTGGAAATAAACGCCGACTGAAATGATATTTCTTAAAATAAAACACAAAAAGGACATGTTTCTGACTAAAGCAGATTTATGTCCTTTCTTTTCAGTTATGTACATTGTTTAATTGGTTTTTCTTTGTGATTCTTGGGAAGTAGTTCCTATGAAATCATATTACAGTGGTTATTTTTTGATATAATAATTCTTAAAACTTAGGAGGCAACAGATGATACACAAATATGAAATTCCAATTTTAGAGTTTGCCTGCTATCCTCTGGTAGAGAACTTAGGAATTCCCTTTTTCTTTGAGTATGCCTATTCTTCCTGGCAGAGAGGAAGCAATGAAAACTCAAATGGCTTACTAAGAGAATATTTTCCAAAGAAAACAGATTTAGCCGCTATTTCTGATGAGGCTTTGAAAAAGGCCTTATATGACATCAATCACCGACCACGAAAGTGTTTAGCTTACAGAAATGCTTGTGAAGCCCTAGAGGATGAGTTCAAGTAAATGTTGCACTTATTCTTACAATTTATCTTTTACTAAAAATTTTGTACAACCTTCTCCTCGCCGTCTAGTCTATAAACGTTTTATCCAGCAAGAATCATGATGCTAAGGGCGTAAGAAATCCGTATGAAAATAGGGAAATGACACAGTATTCGATGAACACAAGGAGTTTCATCTTTTTTTCACTAGGATTTTAGCCCTGAGCTCAAATCAGCTCTCTGATTTTCAGAGGGCTTTTTTTATTGAGGTTTTATCGGTCACAATTTTGGAGACTACAAAAAAACGGGTGGAGAATGGCTAGCTTTGAAAGATTCG